>Ga0160459_100004_pt1 | contig 605685 bp, 543 predicted proteins | sample HID1973K_E6MG_FD_108208 | JGI IMG/M metagenome (GOLD analysis project Ga0160459, IMG submission 108208) | Enriched mosquito-associated microbial communities from UW Madison campus, WI, USA - HID1973K_E6 MG | ecosystem: Host-associated > Arthropoda: Insects > Digestive system > Unclassified ...
GCCCGCTGCGCCTGCTGGCGCCGGCGCGCATGGCGCCAGGTGCCGAACAGCATCCAGCTGGTCAGCGCGCTGAGCGCCACCACCAGCCAGAACAGGCCGTTGCCGACCAGGCCCTGCGAGGTGCGGTAGGCCTGCGCGCGCAGCACCAGGCCGTTGCCGACCGGCGACACCGGCACTTCGAATTCGTTGGTCGGCTCGGCCCACGGCAGCAGCCGCGTGGCGCCTTCGCGCAGGTTGACGGTGTTGCCGGCGATCAGGCCACCCTTGCCGTCCAGCAGCGAGACGGCGTAGCGCGCCGAGACCTCGGGCGGAATGCAATAGCGCAGCAGGCCGTCGATCGAGAACTCGCCGAGCACCACGCCGGCGAACAGGCCCTGGTCGAACAGCGGGATGTGCAACTGCAGCACGCTGGGCGGTTCGCGCCCGGCTTCCGGCTGGGAGAACACCGGCTGGCGCAGTTCGCGCGCCAGCGCGTAGTTGGATTCGATGTCGCCCGGGCGCAGCACGTTGCCCACCGGGTGCTGCTGCACCGGTTGCACGCTGGGCGCCGAGTAGGTCGCCTTGAAGCCCCGGCGGTCGTCGATCCAGCTGATCGACTGCAATTCGGGGAACTGGCTCACCAGCGACTCCGAGCGGCTGGTGAATTCACCCTCGTCGATCTCCCGGTTGGAGGCGTCGCGTGCCAGCCGCATGAGCTGTTCCTGGCGCTCCAGCAGGCGCAGCCGCACCCGTTGCTGCGCGTACTCGACATCGCGTTTCACCGATTCCTGCTCGCGCTCGATTTCCTCGCTGCGCAGGTACCAGAAGGCCGACACGATGGCCGCCAGGAAGAGCAGCACGGCGGCGATCGGCGTGAGCATCGCCACCGCGTCCTGCAGGACGGGGGTCTGGCTGCGCCACCAGCGGCGCCAGATCAGCACGGGGGAACGTTTTTCCGGCGCCGAAGCGCCGGAATTCGCGGGGGAAGGGGGCATGCTTCAAGTGTAGGTGAAGGCCACAAGTGCCAATGAAATGTGGCTCTGGTTCGGGTCACGCACGCCAAGTGTTATCACAATGCAAAATCAACAAGCACCATTTGAAATCGCCTGTTTTTTGTGAGAAACTGCCGCGCAATTCAAACCGGCACTAAATTAGAGCCACATCGACCAGGAGACAAAGCATGTCGGCAAACCCCGAAAGCTCATTTGGTTCGGCAGCAAACGACGCGGACTCGCAAGAGACGCGTGAATGGATGGATGCGCTGTCGGCCGTCATCCAGAGCGAGGGGCCTGAACGCGCCCACTTCCTGCTCGAACAGCTGCTTGAACACGCACGCCAGAACAGCATCGACAAGCCGTTCTCGGCCAACACCGGTTACGTCAACACGATCGAGGTCGACCAGGAAGAACGCGCCCCGGGCAACCTGCAGATCGAAGGCCGCCTGCGCGCCTACATGCGCTGGAACGCCATGGCGATGGTGGTCAAGGCAAACCGCCTGCACCCCGAAGACGGCGGCGACCTGGGCGGCCACATCGGCTCCTTCGCTTCGCTGGCGAGCATGTTCGGCGCCGGCTTCAACCACTTCTGGCACGCCGAGAGCGAAAACCACGGCGGCGACTGCCTCTATATCCAGGGCCACGTCTCGCCCGGCATCTACGCCCGCGCCTACCTCGAGGGCCGCCTGAGCGAAGAGCAACTGCTCAACTTCCGCCAGGAAGTCGACGGCAAGGGCTTGTCCAGCTACCCGCACCCCAAGCTGATGCCCGAGTTCTGGCAGTTCCCCACGGTGTCGATGGGCCTGGGCCCGCTGATGGCGATCTACCAGGCGCGCTTCCTCAAGTACCTGCACGCACGCGGCATCGCCAACACCGAGAGCCGCAAGGTCTGGGTGTTCTGCGGCGACGGCGAGATGGACGAGGTCGAATCGCTGGGCGCCATCAGCCTGGCGGCGCGGGAGAACCTCGACAACCTGATCTTCGTCGTCAACTGCAACCTGCAGCGCCTCGATGGCCCGGTGCGCGGCAACGGCAAGATCATCCAGGAGCTGGAAAGCGAATTCCGCGGCTCCGGCTGGAACGTGATCAAGCTGATCTGGGGCGCGGGCTGGGACCCGCTGCTGGCGCGCGACAAGGACGGTGCGCTGCGCAAGCTCATGATGGAGACCAACGACGGCGACTATCAGGCCTTCAAGGCGAACGACGGGGCCTACGTGCGCAAGCACTTCTTCGGCCGCGATCCGCGCACCGCCAAGATGGTCGAGAACATGACCGACGACGACATCTGGAACCTGCGCCGCGGCGGCCACGATTCGCAGAAGGTCTACGCCGCCTTCCATGCCGCCGTGAAGCACACCGGCCAGCCCACCGTGCTGCTGATCAAGACCGTCAAGGGCTTCGGCATGGGCAAGATCGGCGAGGGCAAGAACAACGTTCACCAGACCAAGAAGCTGAGCGACGAGGACATCAAGGCCTTCCGCGACCGCTTCAACATCCCGATTCCCGACAGCCAGATCGGCGAGTTGCCGTTCTACAAGCCGGCCGACGACACGCCGGAGATGAAGTACCTGCACGAGCGCCGCAAGGCGCTGGGCGGCTACCTGCCGCACCGCCGCACCAAGGCCGACGAGAGCTTCACCGTGCCCTCGCTGGACACCTTCAAGTCGGTGCTCGACCCGACGGCCGAAGGCCGCGAGATTTCCACCACCCAGGCCTACGTGCGTTTCCTGACGCAACTGCTGCGCGACAAGGGCCTCGGCCCGCGCGTGGTGCCGATCCTGGTAGACGAAGCGCGCACCTTCGGCATGGAAGGCCTGTTCCGCCAGATCGGGATCTACAACCCGCATGGCCAGCAGTACACCCCGGTGGATAAGGACCAGGTGATGTACTACAAGGAAGACAAGGCCGGCCAGATCCTGCAGGAAGGCATCAACGAGGCCGGCGGCATGTCCAGCTGGATCGCGGCGGCCACCAGTTACAGCACCAACAACCGCATCATGGTGCCGTTCTACGTGTACTACTCGATGTTCGGCTTCCAGCGCATCGGCGACCTGGCCTGGGCGGCCGGCGACATGCAGGCGCGCGGCTTCCTGCTGGGCGGCACCTCCGGGCGCACCACGCTCAATGGCGAAGGCCTGCAGCACGAGGACGGCCACAGCCACATCCTGGCCAACACCATCCCCAACTGCGTCAGCTACGACCCGACCTTCGCGCACGAAGTCGGCGTGATCCTGCATGACGGCCTCAAGCGCATGGTGGAGAAGCAGGAGAACGTCTATTACTACCTGACGCTGCTCAACGAGAACTACGCCATGCCGGGCCTGCAGCCGGGCACGGAAGAACAGATCATCAAGGGCATGTACCTGTGCAAGCAGGCGCCGGTGATCAAGGCGGGCAAGGGCAAGGACGCCAAGGAAGCGCCCAGCGTGCAGCTGCTGGGCAGCGGCACCATCTTGCGCGAGAGCTTTGCGGCGCAGGAACTGCTGGAAAAGGACTGGGGCGTGGCGGCCGGCATCTGGAGCTGCCCGAGCTTCAATGAGCTGACGCGCGACGGCCAGGATGCCGAACGCTGGAACCTGCTGCACCCGATCGACGCGCCGCGCGTGCCCTTCGTCGCACGGCAACTGGGTGCCAGCACGGGCCCGGTGGTGGCTTCCACCGACTACATGAAGGCCTACGCCGAGCAGATCCGTCCCTTCGTGCCCAAGGGCCGCAACTACAAGGTGCTGGGCACCGACGGTTTCGGCCGCAGCGACTTCCGCAGCAAGCTGCGCGAGCACTTCGAGATCAATCGCCACTACATCGTGCTGGCCGCCCTGAAGGCGCTGGCCGAAGACGGCACGATCCCGGTGCAGAAGGTGAGCGAGGCGATCCAGAAGTACGGCATCAACGTCGACAAGATCAACCCGCTCTACGCCTGAGCGCAGGCACCCACAACAACGCACAACGCGCCTCATGGGGCGGGAGACAGCAGACATGGCAACAGTGGAAGTGAAGGTGCCGGACATCGGCGATTTCGATGAAGTCGCGGTGATCGAGGTGCTGGTGAAGGTCGGCGACACGGTCAAGCCCGAGCAGTCGCTGATCACGGTCGAATCGGACAAGGCGTCGATGGAGATTCCCTCGTCGGCTGCCGGTGTGGTCAAGGAAGTGAAGGTCGCGGTCGGCGGCAAGGTCAAGGAAGGTTCGGTGGTGCTGCTGCTGGAGGCGGACGCCGCGGCGCCTGCACCCGCGCCCGCTGCTGCGCCGGCGCCTGCCGCTGCAGCGCCGGTACCTGCACCGGTTGCCGCTGCGCCCGCGCCGGCCGGCGCGATCGACGTGAAGGTGCCGGACATCGGCGACTTCAAGGACGTCGCGGTGATCGAGGTGCTGGTCAAGCCCGGCGACACCATCAAGGAAGAGCAGTCGCTCATCACGGTCGAATCGGACAAGGCCTCGATGGAGATTCCGTCCTCGGCGGCCGGCGTGCTGAAGGAACTCAAGGTCAAGGTGGGCGACACCGTCAACATCGGCGACCTGATCGCGGTGGTGGAAGGCGCTGCCGGCGGCGCGCCGGCCCCGGCTGCCGCGGCCGCACCGGCGGCCAGCGCTGCGGCGCCGGCCGCGGCCCAAGCCCCTGCCGCAGCGCCGGCAATCGCGTCGGCCGTGGCACCGGCCGCACACAACCCGACCCAGGCGCCCAGCGCCGGCTTGCCCCATGCCTCGCCCTCGGTGCGCAAGTTCGCGCGCGAACTCGGCGTACCGCTGGGCGAAGTCAAGGGCAGCGGGCCCAAGGGCCGCATCACGCAGGAAGACGTGCAGGCCTTCACCAAGTCGGTGATGACCGGCCAGGCCAGCACCAAGGCCTCGGCGGCGAAGGCGCCGGCCGGCGGTGGCGCCGGGCTCGACCTGCTGCCGTGGCCGAAGGTCGACTTCGCCAAGTTCGGCGCGGTCGAGCGCAAGGAGCTGTCGCGCATCAAGAAGATCAGCGGCGCCAACCTGCACCGCAACTGGGTGATGATCCCGCACGTCACGAACAACGACGAGGCCGACATCACCGAGCTGGAAGCCTTCCGCGTCTCGACCAACAAGGAGAACGAGAAGTCCGGCGTCAAGGTGACGATGCTGGCTTTCGTGATCAAGGCGGTGGTCTCGGCGCTGAAAAAATTCCCCGAGTTCAACGCCAGCCTGGACGGCGACGCGCTGGTCTACAAGCAGTACTTCAACATCGGCTTTGCGGCGGACACGCCCAATGGCCTGGTGGTGCCGGTGCTCAAGGACGCCGACAAGAAGGGCATCCTGCAGATCAGCCAGGAAATGGGCGAACTGGCCAAGAAGGCGCGCGACGGCAAGCTCGGCGCCGGCGACATGCAGGGCGGCTGCTTCTCGATCAGCTCGCTCGGCGGCATCGGCGGCACCACCTTCACGCCGTTGATCAATGCGCCCGAAGTGGCCATCCTGGGCCTGTCCAAGAGCGCCATGAAGCCGGTGTGGGACGGCAAGCAGTTCGTGCCGCGCCTGACGCTGCCGCTCTCGCTGTCGTATGACCACCGGGTGATCGACGGCGCTTCGGCGGCGCGCTTCAACGCCTACCTGGGCCAGGTGCTGGCCGACTTCCGCCGCGTGCTGCTATGAACCGGCGCGCGCCCGCGGCTTCGCACGAGGGCAGGGCGGCATGACCACCGTGGTGGCCGTGCGCAAGGGTGGCCAGGTGGCGCTGATGGCCGACACGCTGGTCACCTTCGGCGACACCCGGCTGTCGCACCGCATGGAGGCCAACCGCAAGCTGTTCGAGGTCGAGGACGCCGATGGCCGCAGCGCATTCGCCGCGGCCGGGGCGGCGGCGCACTTCCTGGTGCTGCAGCATGCGTTGGCCCAGCAGCCGCGCGAGGAGTTGCGCCTGGGCAGCAAGGACGACGTGTTCCGCACGCTGACCCGGCTGCACCCGGTGCTCAAGGAATCGTATTTCCTGCAGACCAAGGAAGACGAGCACGAGCCCTACGAGTCGAGCCAGTTCACGCTGCTGATCGCCAACCCGTCCGGCATCTACGGCGTCTACAGCTACCGCGAGGTGTTCGAGTTCAAGGAGTTCTGGAGCATCGGCTCGGGCCGCAGCTTCGCGCTGGGCGCGATGCACGCGGTGTACGGCAAGGCGCGCTCGGCGCGCGAAGTGGCCGAGGCGGGGATCGCCGCGGCCTGTGAATTCGATCGAAATTCGGCCCCACCGGTCGACATGTACACAACCAAATTGAAGGCAGTGCGATGAGCGAACAACAAGTCATGGTGCCCGACATCGGCGATTTCGCCGACGTTGCGGTGATCGAAGTGCTGGTGAACGTGGGCGACCAGATCAAGCCCGAGCAGTCGCTCATCACGGTCGAGTCGGACAAGGCGTCGATGGAAATTCCGTCCAGCCACGGCGGCACCGTCAAGTCGGTGGCGGTGAAGGTCGGCGACAAGGTGAAGGAAGGTTCGCTGGTGCTGACGCTGGAGGTCGATGCGGCGGCCAGCAGTGCGCCGGCGCCCGCCGCGCCAGCGCCTGCCGCAGCGGCGCCTGTGGCGGCCACCGCACCAGTCGCTGCCCCGGCGCCCGTCACTGCCTCCACAGGCACCGCGAGCTACGCGGGTGGCGTCGACCAGGAATGCGAAGTGCTGGTGCTCGGCTCCGGCCCCGGCGGCTATTCGGCCGCCTTCCGCGCGGCCGATCTCGGCCTGAAGACCGTGCTGGTCGAGCGCTACGCCACGCTCGGCGGCGTCTGCCTGAACGTGGGCTGCATCCCGTCCAAGGCGCTGCTGCACGTGGCCGGCGTGATGGACGAGGTGAAGCACTTCGCCGACCTGGGCGTCGCCTACGCGGCGCCGACGATCGACCGCGCCAAGCTGCTGGCACACAAGGACAAGGTGGTCGGCAAGCTCACCGGCGGCCTCAGCGCCATGGCCAAGATGCGCAAGGTCACGACCGTGCGCGGCGTCGGGCGCTTTCTCGACGCGAACCACCTGGAAGTGGAAGAGACCTCCGGCAGCAACTGGGAAACCACCGGCAAGAAGCAGGTCATCAAGTTCCGCAACTGCATCATCGCGGCCGGCTCGCAGTCGGTGGCGCTGCCCTTCATGCCCAAGGACCCGCGCGTGGTCGATTCGACCGGCGCGCTGGAGATGGGCACGGAACCCAAGCGCATGCTGATCCTGGGCGGCGGCATCATCGGCCTGGAAATGGGCACGGTGTACTCGTCGCTGGGTGCGCGGCTGGACGTGGTGGAAATGCTCGACGGCCTGATGCAGGGCGCCGACCGCGACCTGGTCAAGGTGTGGCAGAAGATGAACGCGCCGCGCTTCGACAACATCATGCTCAAGACCAAGACGGTGGGCGCTGAAGCCACCGCCGAAGGCATCCGCGTCACCTTCGAAGGCGAGCAGGCGCCCAAGGAGCCGCAGGTGTACGACCTGGTGCTGCAGGCGGTCGGGCGCAGCCCGAACGGCAAGAAGATCGGTGCCGAGAACGCCGGCGTGGCGGTGTCCGACCGCGGCTTCATTCCGGTCGACATCCAGATGCGCACCAACGTGGCGAACATCTTCGCCATCGGCGACATCGTCGGCCAGCCGATGCTGGCGCACAAGGCGGTGCACGAGGCGCATGTGGCGGCCGAGGTGATCGCTGGCGAACTGCGCGGCGACAAGGCCTTGGCCAGCGCGGCCTTCAACGCCCGCGTGATCCCCAGCGTGGCCTACACCGACCCCGAAGTGGCCTGGGTCGGCCTGACCGAAGACCAGGCCAAGGCGCAGGGCGTGGCGGTGAAGAAGGGGCTGTTCCCATGGTCGGCTTCCGGCCGCGCCATTGCCAACGGGCGCGACGAGGGCTTCACCAAGCTGATCTTCGACGCGCAGACGCACCAGATCCTGGGCGGCGGCATCGTCGGCACGCACGCCGGCGACCTGATCAGCGAGATCGCTCTGGCGATCGAGATGGGCGCCGACGAGGTCGACATCGGCAAGACGATCCACCCGCACCCGACGCTGGGCGAGAGCATCGGCATGGCGGCCGAGGTGGCGCACGGCACCTGCACCGACCTGCCGCCGGCGCGACGCTGAGCGCACCAGGCGCGACCAACAAAAAACCCGCCGGCGGCGGGTTTTTTGTTGGGGCTCTGAAAAGAGCTGATTATTCGATCGGCGACATGGCCGCCGCCTTGGCGTCGATGCCGCCCTCGGGCGCGGCCACGCGGCGTGCGCCATTGAAACGCCGCTGCCAATAGCTGCCGTTCATGTCTTCCACGCGTACTTCCGAACCGGTGCGCGGTGCGTGGATGAACTTGCCGCCGCCGATGTAGATGCCGACGTGGCTGAACGCGCGCCGCATGGTGTTGAAGAAAACCAGGTCGCCCGGGCGCAGGTCGCTGCGGTCGATCTTTTCCGTGGCGCGGGCCTGCTCTTCGGCCCGGCGCGGCAGGGCCAGGCCCATGGCCTGGTCGTACATGGCGCGCACGAAGCCGCTGCAGTCGAAACCGGTCTCGACGGAAACGCCGCCGAAACGATAGGGAACACCCAGAAAACCCAGGGCGCCAACCACCATTTCGGAGGTGCGGGAAGCCATGGTTTCGCGCACGTGCTTGAATTGGCCGCTGAGGCTGTGCTCGGCGCGAGCGAGGTCGGCGTCGTCGATTCGTGCCGCAGGTGCGGCCAGCGCGCTGGAGGCGAGCAGCAGAAGAGTTGGTAAGACGAAAAAACGCATGGCGCGTAGGATATTGATGACCCCCGGTCATGTCAAATGAATCTGATTTCCAAGTATCCTGCTTAAGTCATTGATTTTCAAAGAATTAACGCTTTGAATTGATTATTGATTTGTAACGGTTCTGCGCCATGCGGCGTATGGCGCAAAGTGTATACACGCCCGTATAGGAACAAATGCTTATGTTTGCCATGGTTCATCGAGGAATGGGGCGCAACCGCATGTCGCGCCTGCTGTTGCTGGCGTGGGGCCTGGTTGCCGCGGTAACGGCCTCGGCCCAGGTCAAGGTGGAAGTGGTGGCCAGCGGCATCGAGAACCCGTGGGCGGTGGCCTTCCTGCCCAGCGGCCGCTTCCTGGTGACCGAGCGGGTCGGGCGCATGCGGCTGATCGAGCCGGACGGCCATGTCGGCGAGCCGGTGGCGGGCCTGCCGGCGGTGATGGCCGGCGGCCAGGGCGGCCTGCTCGACGTGATCCTCGACTCCGGCTTCGAAGCCAATCGCACGCTGTACTTCTGCTATTCGGAGCCCGACGCCGAACGCCAGGCCAACGGCACGGCGCTGGCCCGCGCGCAGCTGTCGCGCGACCGCACCCGGCTGGAGGACGTGAAGGTGATCTTCAGCCAGCAGCCCAAGGTCGCCAGCCGCAACCATTTCGGCTGCCGCATCGTCGAGCGGCGCGACGGCACCTTGATGCTCACGCTGGGCGAGCGCTTCAGCCGCAAGGAAGACGCGCAGAAGCTCGACAACGACCTGGGCAAGATCGTGCGGCTGAACAAGGACGGCAGCATCCCGCCGGACAACCCCTTTGTCGGGCAGGCCGGTGCGCTGCCGGAAATCTGGAGCTACGGGCATCGCAACGGCCAGGGCGCCGCGCTGGCGGCCGATGGCCGGCTGTGGATGATCGAGCACGGCCCGCAGGGCGGCGACGAGATCAACATCGCCATGCCCGGCAAGAACTACGGCTGGCCGGTGATCACCTATGGCGAGAACTACGGCGGCGGGCCGATCGGCGAGGGCATCACCGCCAAGGAAGGCATGGAGCAGCCGCTGCACTACTGGGTGCCGTCGATCGCGCCTTCGGGCATGGCCTTCCTCACCAGCGATCGCTACAAGGGCTGGAAGGGCAACCTGTTCGTCGGTTCACTCAAGTTCGGTTTCCTCGACCGCATCGAGCTGCGCAACGACAAGGTGGTGGCCGAGCACCGCCTGCTCGAGGATCGCAAGGCGCGCATCCGCGACGTGCGCCAGGGCCCGGACGGGCTGCTGTATGTGCTGACCGATGCGTCCAAGGGCGAACTGCTGCGGCTGCGGCCCTGATGCAGCCATGGCGCGGGCAGCGGCGTCGGCCTGGGTGGGCCTGCTGTTGGCGATGGCCGTGCCGGCTGCGGCGCAGGAGCGCGCCAACTACTTCAACGATCCGTTCGTGCAGGCCACCCACGCCATTGCCGCCTGCCCGGCGCCGGCCGGTCCGCTGATCACCCGCGAGGAAATGCTGGCGCAGTCGCACGGCCGCGCCGAGCGCGGCACCAGTTGCTACCAGGCCGGCAAGTGCCGCCTGCCCAATGCCTATCTGTACGACGCCGACATCGTGGCGCGCGCCCGCAAGGCGGTGCTGGCGGCGCCGCAGTTCGCCGACACCAGCCTCTGGATCGAGGGCCAGCGCCGCTGGGTCTGGCTCAGGGGCTGCGTGCGCAGCCGGGCGCAGGCCGACGCGCTGCAGCGCCTGGTGGCCGAGATCGACGACGTGGAGCGGGTCTTCGTCGAGGTCACGGTGCAGCCGCCCTGAAGCGCCGCGGCGCCGGCCGGTGGCCCGAAGGGGCTCGGATCGGTGGTACGGTTCAGCCCATTTCGATCCGCGCCGCCGTGCCGTGCGCGGGTTGTGTCACGACCTTCTGAAAGCCCGCCATGCTGCTCGACGCATCCCAATCCCAACTCGTGCTGGTCGACTACCAGACCCGCCTCATGCCTGCCGTGCACGAAGGCGAGGCCGTGCTGCGCAATGCGCTCATCCTCGGCAAGATGGCCGCCCTGGTCGAGGTGCCGGTGTGGGGGCTGGAGGAAAACCCCTCGCGCCTGGGCGAGAGCGACCCGGCGGTGCGCGCGCTGTGCAAGCGGATGCTGGCCAAGATGCATTTCAGCGGCGTGGAAGAAGGCCTGGGCGAATGGCTGCGCACGCCGGCGCCGGCGGCGCCGCGCGGCAATGCGCGCAGCCTGCCCAAGCACCTGCAGAAGCCCGCCGCCGCGGCGGAGGAGCGCAACACCATCGTCATCGCGGGCTGCGAGGCGCATGTGTGCCTGCTGCAGACGGCGCTCGACCTGCTGGAAGACGAGTTCGAGGTGTGGGTCGTCACCGACGCCTGCGGCTCGCGCACGGAGCGCAACCGCGACGCCGCCTTCGACCGGCTGGCCGGCGCCGGCGCCGAACTGGTGACCACCGAAATGGTGGGCTTCGAATGGCTGCGCACGGCCGAGCACCCGGCCTTCCGCAGCTTTCTCGACATGATCCGCTGAGGGCCGGCGCGCCGCCGCCGGTGCGGTGCCCCGTGGCATTGCGGCTTGACGCGCGGCGCCAATGGGGCGACCCTCCGGTCCCGGCAGCAGGCCGACCACCCCGCGCACCGAAGGCGCGCGAGTGCGGCGGCCCGCACTGTCATTCGCGCGACGTGGCACAATCGCACAGTACTCAGGCCCTTCCAGCCACAGTCGCATCCGCCAATCGGTTCAGCCGTGTCGCGGGAGGTTTCTTAAACCAGCTCGTGCTTCCCCAAGGGAAGCGAAGGTCAGCGCAACATGAGCGATTCATCGTCAGGGTCGAAGTCGACCGTCTATCAAGCCTATCAAGGCAACACCTATCTCTTCGGCGGCAACGCGCCCTATGTCGAAGAGATGTACGAAAACTACCTCGAGAATCCCGGCAGCGTGCCTGACACGTGGCGTACCTATTTCGACGCCCTGCAGAACGTGCCCGCGGCGGACGGCTCCAGCACCAAGGACGTGCCGCACCTGCCGGTGATCAACGCCTTTGCCGAGCGCGCCAAGCAGGGCACCACCAAGGTCGTGGTGGCCAGCGGTGCCGACTCCGAACTGGGCCGCAAGCGCACCGCGGTGCAGCAGCTGATCGCCGCCTACCGCAACGTCGGCCTGCGCTGGGCCGACCTCGATCCGCTCAAGCGCACCGAGCGCCCCGCCATTCCCGAACTCGAGCCCTCGTTCTACGGCTTTGCCGACGCCGACCTCGAGATCGTCTTCAACACCAGCAACACCTTCTTCGGCAAGGACACCATGTCCTTGCGCGACCTGCTCAACGCCCTGCGCGAGACCTACTGCGGCTCGATCGGCGCCGAGTACATGTACATCACCGACCAGAGCCACAAGCGCTGGTGGCAGCAGAAGCTCGAGAGCGCGCGCACCAACCCGCTGCTCAACGCCGATCAGAAGAAGCACGTGCTCGAACGCCTGACGGCCGCCGAAGGCCTGGAGCGCTTCCTGCACACCAAGTACGTCGGCCAGAAGCGTTTCTCGCTGGAAGGCGGCGAGAGCTTCATCGTCTCGATGGACGAGCTCATCACGCAGGCCGGCACCAAGGGCGTGCAGGAGATCGTGATCGGCATGGCGCACCGCGGCCGCCTCAACGTGCTGGTGAATTCGCTCGGCAAGATGCCGGGTGACCTGTTCGCCGAGTTCGACCACACCGCGCCCGAAGACCTGCCCAGCGGCGACGTGAAATACCACCAGGGCTTCAGCTCGGACGTCACCACGCCCGGCGGTCCGGTGCACCTGAGCCTGGCCTTCAACCCCTCGCACCTGGAAATCGTCAACCCGGTGGTCGAAGGTTCGGTGCGCGCCCGCATGGACCGCCGCGGCGACCCGCAAGGCAAGCAGGTGCTGCCGGTGCTGGTGCACGGCGACGCCGCCTTTGCCGGCCAGGGCGTGGTGATGGAAACGCTGGCGCTGGCCGAGACCCGTGGCTACTTCACGGGCGGCACGGTGCACATCGTCATCAACAACCAGATCGGCTTCACCACCAGCGACCCGCGCGACAGCCGCTCGACGCTGTACTGCTCGGATATCGTCAAGATGATCGAGGCGCCGGTGCTGCACGTGAACGGCGACGATCCCGAAGCCGTGGTGCTGGCAACCCAGCTTGCGCTGGAATTCCGCATGGAGTTCCAGAAGGACGTGGTGGTCGACATCATCTGCTTCCGCAAGCTCGGCCACAACGAGCAGGACACGCCTTCGCTGACCCAGCCGCTGATGTACAAGAAGATCGCCGCCCACCCGGGCACGCGCAAGCTGTACGCCGACAAGCTGGCCACGCAGGGCCTGGGCGAGACGCTGGGCGACGACATGGTCAAGGCCTACCGCGCCGCCATGGACGCCGGCAAGCACACCAGCGACCCGGTGCTGACCAACTTCAAGAGCATGTACGCGGTCGACTGGAGCCCCTTCCTCAACAAGAAGTGGACCGACGCCGGCGACACCGCCATTCCCACCGCCGAGTGGAAGCGCCTGGCCGAGCGCATCACCACGGTGCCGGAAAACTTCACCGTGCACCAGTTGGTCAAGAAGGTGCTGGACGACCGCGCCGCCATGGGCCGCGGCGACGTCAACGTCGACTGGGGCATGGGCGAACACATGGCTTTCGCCTCGCTGGTGTCCAGCGGCTATCCAGTGCGCCTGTCGGGCGAAGACAGCGGGCGGGGCACGTTCACGCACCGCCACGCCGTGCTGCACGACCAGAAGCGCGAGAAGTTCGACGTCGGCACCTACATCCCGCTGCAGAACGTGGCCGAGAACCAGGCACCGTTCGTCGTCATCGACTCGATCCTGTCCGAAGAAGCCGTGTTGGCCTTTGAATACGGCTACGCCTCGAACGACCCCAACACGCTGGTGATCTGGGAAGCCCAGTTCGGCGACTTCGTCAACGGCGCGCAGGTCGTGATCGACCAGTTCATCGCCTCGGGCGAAGTCAAGTGGGGCCGCGTCAACGGCATCACGCTGATGCTGCCGCACGGCTACGAAGGCCAGGGCCCCGAGCACAGCTCGGCCCGCCTGGAGCGCTTCATGCAGCTGGCGGCCGACACCAACATGCAGGTGGTGCAACCCACCACCGCCAGCCAGATCTTCCACGTGCTGCGTCGCCAGATGGTGCGTTCGCTGCGCAAGCCGCTGATCATCCTCACGCCCAAGTCGCTGCTGCGCAACAAGGACGCGACCTCGCCGCTGTCCGAGTTCACCAAGGGCAGTTTCCAGACCGTGATCCCGGATGCGAAGGACCTGAAGGCCGAGAAGGTCAAGCGCGTGATCGCCTGCTCGGGCAAGGTCTACTACGACCTGGCCAAGCGCCGCGAGGAACGCGAAAGCGACGACGTGGCGATCATCCGCGTCGAGCAGCTCTATCCGTTCCCGCACAAGGCGTTCGGCGCCGAGCTGAAGAAGTACCCCAACCTCACGGACGTGGTGTGGTGCCAGGACGAGCCGCAGAACCAGGGCGCCTGGTTCTTCGTGCAGCACTACATCCACGAGAACATGCAGGAAGGCCAGCGCCTGGGTTACTCCGGCCGCGCCGCCTCGGCATCGCCTGCAGTCGGTTATTCCCACTTGCACCAGGAGCAGCAGAAAGCGCTGGTCGAAGGTGCGTTCGGCAAGCTCAAGGGCTTCGTGCTGACCAAGTAACAACAACCCGTCAATCAGAAACACGAAGCGGAGCAAACTCCAAATGTCTATCGTAGAAGTCAAGGTCCCCCAGTTGTCCGAATCGGTGGCCGAAGCCACCATGCTGCAGTGGAAGAAGAAGGCCGGCGAAGCCGTTGCCATCGATGAAATCCTGATCGAGATCGAGACCGACAAGGTCGTGCTGGAAGTGCCGGCGCCCGCCGCCGGCGTGCTGGCGGAAATCGTTCAGGGCGATGGCGCCACCGTGGTGGCCGACCAGTTGATCGCCAGGATCGACACCGCTGCCGTGGCCGGTGCACCGGCCGCCGCCGCCGCGGCGCCGGCTGCTGCGGCCCCCGCACCGCCCGCCGCGGCTGCCGCTGCGCCGTCGGGCACGTCCAAGTCGGACGTCGCCATGCCGGCCGCCGCCAAGCTGCTGGCCGACAACAACCTCAAGACCGGCGACGTGACCGGCACCGGCAAGGACGGCCGCGTCACCAAGGGTGACGTGCTCGGCGCCGTCGCCGCGGGTGCCAAGCCCGCAGCGGTGATGCCGGCGGTGGCCACCAAGGCACCGCTGCCGCAAGTGGCTGCACCGGTGAGCTCGCCCGACCTGGGCGACCGCCCCGAAGAGCGCGTGCCGATGAGCCGCCTGCGCGCGCGCATCGCCGAGCGCCTGCTCCAGTCGCAGTCGACCAACGCCATCCTGACCACCTTCAACGAGGTGAACATGGCGCCCGTGATGGAACTGCGCAAGCGCTTCCAGGACAGCTTCACCAAGGAGCACGGCGTCAAGCTGGGCTTCATGAGCTTCTTCGTCAAGGCGGCGGTGCACGCGCTGAAGAAGTACCCGGTGATCAACGCCTCGGTCGACGGCAACGACATCCTCTACCACGGCTACTTCGACATCGGTATCGCCGTCGGTTCGCCGCGCGGCCTGGTGGTGCCGATCCTGCGCAACGCCGACCAGATGAGCTTTGCCGACATCGAGAAGAAGATCGCCGAGTTCGGCAAGAAGGCACAAGACGGCAAGCTGGGCATCGAAGACATGACCGGCGGCACCTTCTCCATCTCCAACGGTGGCACCTTCGGCTCGATGCTGTCGACGCCGATCATCAACCCGCCGCAGTCGGCCATCCTGGGCGTGCATGCGACCAAGGACCGCGCGGTGGTGGAGAACGGCCAGATCGTGGTGCGCCCGATGAACTACCTGGCGATGAGCTACGACCACCGCATCATCGACGGCCGCGAAGCCGTGCTGGGCCTGGTCGCCATGAAGGAAGCGCTGGAAGATCCTTCGCGCCTCCTGTTTGATATCTAGCCCACCCCGTTTCTTGCTCACTGCGTGTAGCCGAATACCCCTCAAGGGGCGATACCAGCGGCCCGGCAAAGCCGGCTCCGCGGTATCCACCAACGGGCTTCGCTTCGCTGGCCCTTGAGGGTGCGCTGCAGCGGTGAGTTGTTAAGAGAGAAAATCATGAGCAAACAATTTGACGTCGTCGTGATCGGCGGCGGTCCTGGCGGCTATATCGCCGCGATCCGTGCAGCGCAGCTGGGCTTCAATGTCGCCTGCGTCGACGAGTGGAAGAACGCCAAGGGCGGCCCGGCCCTGGGCGGTACCTGCACCAATGTCGGCTGCATTCCTTCGAAGGCGCTGCTGCAGTCGTCGGAGCACTACGAGCACGCCGGCAAGCACTTTGCCGAGCACGGCATCGAGGTCAAGGGCCTCGGGCTGGACCTGGCCAAGATGGTGGGCCGCAAGGACGCCGTGGTAAAGCAGAACAACGACGGCATCCAGTTCCTGTTCAAGAAGAACAAGGTGACTTCGTTCCACGGCCGCGGCTCCTTCGTCAAGGCCGACGCCAGCGGTTACGAGATCAAGGTGGCGGGCGCCACCGAAGAGTCGATCGTCGGCAAGCACATCATCATTGCCACCGGCTCCAACGCGCGTGCCTTGCCGGGCACGCCCTTCGACGAAGAGAACGTGCTGTCGAACGACGGTGCGCTGCGCATCGGCGCCGTGCCCAAGAAGCTGGCACTGATCGGCTCGGGCGTGATCGGCCTGGAAATGGGTTCGGTCTGGCGCCGCCTGGGCGCCGAAGTCACGGTGCTCGAAGCGCTGCCGACCTTCCTCGGCGCGGTCGACGAACAGATTGCCAAGGAAGCCAAGAAGGCCTTCGACAAGCAGGGCCTGAAGATCGAGCTCGGCGTCAAGGTCGGCGAGGTCAAGAGCGGCAAGAAGGGCGTCTCCATTGCCTACGACAACGCCAAGGGCGAAGCGCAGACGCTGGACGTCGACAAGCTGATCGTCTCGATCGGCCGCGTGCCCAACACCATCGGCCTCAACCCCGAAGCGGTGGGCGTGCAGCTGGACGAGCGCGGTGCCGTCAAGGTCGACGAGAACTGCCGCACCAGCGCGCCCAACGTGTGGGCCATCGGTGACGTGGTGCGCGGCCCGATGCTGGCGCACAAGGCCGAGGAAGAGGGCGTTGCCGTGGCCGAGCGCATTGCCGGCCAGCATGGGCACGTCAACTTCAACACCATTCCGTGGGTGATCTACACCTCGCCGGAAATCGCCTGGGTCGGCCAGACCGAGCAGCAGCTCAAGGCCGAAGGCCGCGCCTACAAGGCCGGTACCTTCCCGTTCCTGGCGAACGGCCGCGCGCGCGCGCTGGGCGACACCACCGGCATGGTCAAGTTCCTGGCCGACGCGGCGACCGACGAGATCCTCGGCGTGCACATCGTCGGCCCGATGGCCAGCGAGCTGATTTCCGAAGCCGTCGTGGCGATGGAGTTCAAGGCCAGCGCCGAAGACATCGCGCGCATCTGCCATGCCCACCCGAGCCTGAGCGAAGCGACCAAGGAGGCTGCGCTGGCGGTCGACAAGCGCACGCTCAACTTCTGAGCGTGTCGGTCGCCACGCCGTCCGTTCGCGCGGTTTACGAGGCCGAGCTCGTCAAGCGCGGCTATCGCAGCGATCCCGCGCAGCTGCGCGCGATCGACGCGCTGGAGCGTTGCGCCAACGAATGGGCGGCGTTCAAGGCGCAGCGCTCGAACGCCTTCAAGAAGCTGATCAACCGCCCGGACATTCCGCGCGGCGTGTACATGTATGGCGGCGTCGGGCGCGGCAAGAGCTTCCTGATGGACTGCTTCTACAGCGCCGTGCCGCTGCGGCGCAAGACGCGCCTGCACTTTCACGAGTTCATGCGCGAGGTGCACCGCGAGTTGGCCGACCTGCAGGGCGTGGTCGACCCGCTCGACGAACTCGGCCGGCGCATGGCCAAGCGCTACCGCCTGATCTGCTTCGACGAGTTCCACGTCGCCGACATCACCGACGCGATGATCCTGCACCGCCTGCTGGCGGCGCTGTTCGAGAACGGGGTCGGTTTCGTCACCACCTCCAACTTCAAGCCCGACGATCTGTACCCCGACGGCCTGCATCGCGACCGCATCCTGCCGGCCATTGCCTTGCTGAACGAGCGCATGGACGTGCTGAACGTCGACGACGGTACCGACTACCGCCGGCAGACGCTGGCGCAGGTCCAGCTCTATCACACGCCCAACGGTGCGGCGGCCGACGCTTCCATGCGGGAGGCCTTCGCCCGCCTCGCCGAGACGGCCGACGAAGACCCGGTGCTGCACATCGAGGCGCGCGAGATCCGCGCGCGGCGGCGTGCCGGCGGCGTGGTCTGGTTCGACTTCAAGACCTTGTGCGGCGGCCCGCGCTCGCAGAACGACTACCTGGAAATCGCCACCCAGTTCCATACCGTGCTGCTGTCCGACGTGCCGCAGATGTCGGTGCGCATGGCGTCCGAGGCGCGGCGCTTTACCTGGCTGGTCGACGTGCTGTACGACCGTCGTGTCAAACTCATCATTTCGGCAGCGGTGCCGCCCGAGGCGCTTTACACCCAGGGCCCGCTGTCGCATGAGTTCCCGCGCACCATCTCCCGGCTGCACGAAATGCAGTCGGCCGAGTTCCTGGCGCAGGAGCGTCGAACCGTCGACACTCGCCTGACATGAGAAGACAAGTTGCCATCCTGATCACGCTGGCCGCCTTGGCGGCCCCCACCTGGGCCCAGGTGGAGGGCGCCAGCCCCGCGGCGCCGGACGCCGCCGCGGCCGATGCCGCAAGGGTCGCCGACACGGCCGCGCAGCACGCGCGCATTGCGAGCCAGCGCCAGGAGATCGAGCAGCGCTACGACCACGAGCGTGCCGACTGCTACCAGAAGTTCGCGGTGCAGGACTGCCTGAACGACAGCCGGCGCCGGCGCCGGACGCAGACAGACGAGCTCAACCGGCAGGAAACAGCGCTCAACGACGCCGAGCGCAAGCGCCGCGGCGATGCAGCGCTGCAGCGCCTGGACGCCAAGGATGGCCAGGGCCCGAAGGAGGGCGCACGCGGCCTGCAGGGCCAGGCCGATCGCGAGCGCCAGGCGGCCGAGCGCGCGGCCAGCCGCGACGCCGCGGCCGCCAATGCGGCGGCCAATCGCAAGGCCTTCGAGGCCAAGCAGCAGCGCCATGAAGACGAGCAGGCACAGCGCGCCCAGCAGGCCGCCCAGGCCGACGCCGAGCGCGCCAGCTACGAGGCGCGGCAGAAGAAGGCGCAGGACGAGCGCGCTGAACGCGCCAAGCGCAATGCCGAGCGCACCAAGCCGCGCGGCCAGCCCTTGCCGGATCCGGAATAAGCGCAGCGCCTTGCCGGCGTTGGGGGGCGGTTGCTCGGCGCTATTCGCCCTTGGGCAGCGCTTCGAGCTTGAGAACGACCAGCGAGACGTTGTCGCCGGTGCCGCGGGCGCGCACCCGCACCTCGGCAATCAGCAGTTCGACCGCCTCGCGCGGTGTTTTTTCCGCGATCAGCGCACCCAGTTCCTGCGGCGTGAAGTAGTGCCACAGGCCGTCGCTGCAGGCCAGCAACGCATCGCCGGGCCCCAGCGTGGGCGGCTTGTAGAGGTCCAGTGGCGGGGGCGACGTGCGCATGCCCAGGCAGCCCAGCAGGATGTTGCTTTGCGGGTGCTCCAGCGCTTCTTCCTCGGTGATTTCGCCGCGGTCGACCAGTGCCTGGAGGTAGGAGTGGTCGAGCGTGCGCTTGACCATGCGGCCCTTGCGGAAGTGGTAGATGCGCGAGTCGCCGGCGTGAATCCAGGTGCATTCACCCTGCGGCTCGAGGATGAAGGCGGCCAGCGTGCTGTGCGGCTCCTGCTCGGCCGACACGGCGGTGAGCTTGATGACGGTGTGCGCGTCGTCCAGCAACTGGGTCAGCAAGGTGGTGGCGGCGCCGTCGCCGGGGGCATAGCGCTCGAACAGCTGGCGCGCCGTCATCAGCACCTGGTCGGAGGCCTTGCGGCCGCCGCTGCGCCCGCCCATGCCGTCGGCCACCACGCCCATCACGCAGCCGGGAACGCGCGGGTGGTTGACCATCAGAACCTGGTCTTGCTGGTAGGGGCGGTCGCCGCGGTGCAGGCCGCTGGCCGCGGAAAGTCGGAAGCCTCGGGTCATCGGTGCTGTTCGCGCCGTTGGCGCTGAGTACCTTGCATCGTTGTAGGAATGGAGAGTCGACGTATTATCAAGTGAACATTCGCCGAGCCGCCGCTCTGCAGCTCGCATTTCCCGTGGAATCAAACCTTCGTTCACTATCCAGGCAGCTCATAGAGTTGCGAATCGACCACGCGGACCTTGATGCCACCATTGATCGCCTCATCGAGGCGACGCCCTTGGACGAACTGTTGCTGCGCCGCCTCAAGAAGCGCCGCCTCGCATTGCGCGACCAGATCGCTCGCCTCGAGCGCGAAATCGATCCGCAAGAGCCCGCCTGATGTCGCTTGAACTGCAGGTGCGCGAGAGCTTCGCGCAGGGCGGCGCGCTGGCGCAGGCGGCCGGGCATTTCCGCGAGCGCGAGGGCCAGACGCAGATGGCGCTGGCCGTCGCCCGCACCATCACCGACGGCGGCGTGCTGGTGGTGGAGGCCGGCACCGGCGTCGGCAAGACCTTTTCCTATCTCGTGCCCGCGCTCCTGAGCGGCGAGCGGGTGCTGTTGTCCACCGCCACCAAGACGCTGCAGGACCAACTCTTCGGGCGCGACCTGCCGGGCCTGGTCGAGGCCTTCGGCCTGCCGCTGCGCACCGCCTTGCTCAAGGGGCGCGGCAGCTACCTGTGCCTGCACCGGCTCGACCTGGCGCGCCACGACGTGTCGCCCGAGCGCGCCTCGGTGCGCACGCTGGCCAAGATCGAGCAATGGTCCAAGGCCACCCGCACCGGCGATCTGGCCGAACTGCCGGGGCTGGACGAGCGCTCGCCGGTGGTGCCCATGGTCACGTCTACGCGCGATAACTGCCTGGGCGCGCAGTGCCCGCACTTTCGGGCCTGCCACGTCAACCAGGCACGCCGCGAGGCGTTGGCGGCCGACGTGGTGGTGGTGAATCACCACCTCTTCTTCGCCGATCTGGCGGTGCGTGAATCGGGCATGGCCGAACTGCTGCCGACGGTGCGCGTGGTGGTGTTCGACGAAGCGCACCAGCTCAACGAGACCGGCGTGCAGTTCCTGGGCGCACAACTCGGCGGCGCGCAGGTGCTCGATTTCTGCCGCGACCTGCTGGCCGCCGGCCTGCAGCACGCACGCGGGCTGGTCGACTGGCAGCAACTGGCGGCCGAGGCAGAACGCGCCTCGCGCGACCTGCGCCTGGCGGTCGGCAAGCAATGGCCCGGCGCCAAGCTGCGCTGGACCGGCGAGGCGCCCGAGGGCGTTTCGGCGGCGTTGTGGCAGGCCTCGCTCGACACGCTGCAAGGCGCCTTCGAGCGCATCGTCGAGGCGGTCGACACCGTCAGCGAGCTGTCGCCGGATTTCGCGCGCCTGCACGAGCGCGCCTCCACCATCGCCGTGCGCGCCGCGCGCTTTGCGCGGCCTTGCGCGCCGGAATCCGTGCGCTGGGTCGACGCCGGCACGCACGTGCGGCTGGTCGAGTCGCCGCTGGACATTGCCGAGGCGGTGCGCACCCGCATGCTGGGCCGCGACGAGGCCGGCGAGGGCGAAAGCAGCGAGCAGGGCCGCGCCTGGGTCTTCACCTCCGCCACGCTCGGTGACGAGCCGACGCTCAAATGGTTCACCGAGCCCTGCGGCCTCGACGAGGCCGAGGTGCTGAGGGTCTCCAGCCCCTTCGACTATCCGCAGCAGGCCTCGCTCTACGTGCCGCGCAACTTCCCCAAGCCGAACGACCCGGCGCACAGCGCCGAGGTGGCGCGCATCGCCGGCCACGGTGCGCAGATGCTGGGTGGGCGCACGCTGGTGCTCACCACCACGCTGCGTGCCTTGCGCACCATCGGCGACGCGCTGCGCAGCCAGTTTGAACACGGCGCGCAGGGCGAGCGGCTGGAGGTGCTGGTGCAGGGCGAACTGCCCAAGCGGGCGATCATGGAGCGTTTTCGAATCGGCAGCGACGACGGCCGGCCCGGCTGCGTGCTGGTGGCCTCGGCCTCGTTCTGGGAGGGTTTCGACGCCCCCGGCGACGTGCTGCAACTGGTGGTGATCGACAAGCTGCCTTTCCCGCCGCCGAACGATCCGCTGGTCGAGGCGCGCGCGCGCCGGCTGGAGGTGCAGGGGCGCAGCCCGTTCAACGAGTATTTCGTGCCGGAAGCCGCGATTGCGCTGAAGCAGGGCGCTGGCCGCCTGATCCGGCGCGAGAGCGACCGCGGCGTGCTGATCATCTGCGACACGCGCCTGACGCAGATGGGCTATGGCAAGCGCTTGCTGGCCGCGGTGCCGGCCATGGCGCGGCTGAATTCGCCCGAGGAACTGGACGCGGCGCTGGCGGCGCTCAGGCCCTGAGCCGCCACGCCGCAGGTGGCCGGCGGCCGGCCATCAGCCGGCGGTGCGCATCACCAGAGTTGCCACCACGGGTTGTCCTTGCCGCGGAAGCCCTGGCTCAGGTAGACGCTGTTCGGGTAGTTGGTGGTCAGCACGCGCTGGGTGTCGTCGCGCAGTTGCGTCATGCCCAGCGCGTCGTACGAACGCACCATGACATACAGCGCCTCTTCGATTGCCGGCACTTCGCGGTAGTCGGTGATGGCCTGCTGGGCCCGGTTGATCGCCGCCAGGTAGGCGCCGCGCGAATAGTAGTAGCGCGCCACGTGCACTTCGTACTGCGCCAGCGAATCCACGATGTAGTTCATGCGCGCCCGGGCGTCGGGCGTGTAGCGCGATTCGGGGAAGCGGGTGACCAGTTCCTTGAACGACAGGAAGGATTCCTTGGCGGCCTTCTGGTCGCGCTCGGACAGGTCCTGGCGCGTCAGGAAGGAGAACATGCCCAGGTCGTCGTTGAAGTTGACGATGCCCTTCATGTACAGCGCGTAGTCCATCGCCGGGCTGGCCGGGTGCAGCTTCATGAAGCGGTCGAGCGTGGCGACGGCTTGTGCCTTGTCGCCATTCTTGTACTGGGCGTAGGCCTTTTCCAGTTGCGCCTGCTGCGCCAGCGGCGTGCCGGCGGCGCGGCCTTCGAGCTTCTCGAACAGCGGCACCGCCTTGTCGTAGGCGCCCGAGTTGGATTCGTCCCTGGCTTCGGAGTAGATGCGGTTCGGGCTCCAGCCCACGGTCTCGTCGACCTTGGTCGTCGAGCACCCGGCCATCAGCCCGACGGCGGCGGCAAGCGCGAGCCAACGAGGGACAACCGATAATTTGGCGCAGAACATCACTAGAAGCTTTCGTGAAACAGGTGCCTTCAATTATATCGACCCACCCCTTGGACGACCCCGCGGACGAGCTTGGCCACGAGGGCGCGGCGGACCCGGTCGAGGCCAGCGAGGTGCGCCCCTTCACGATTCCCGTGGCCCAGCATGGCGAACGGCTCGACCGCGTGCTGGCCGAGGTCATTCCCGAGTTCTCGCGCAACTACCTGCGCCAGCTGATCGAGGCCGGCGCCGTGACGCTGCGCGGCGCCGTGGTGCGCAAGCCGGCAACGACCGTGCGGGCCAGCGAGGCGGGGCAGATCGAGCTGCGCCCGACGCCGCAGAGCCAGGCCTTCAAGCCCGAGGCCATGCCGATCCAGGTGGTCTACGAGGACGCGCATCTGTGGATCATCGACAAGCCGGCCGGCCTGGTGGTGCACCCGGCGCCGGGCCACTGGAGCGGCACGCTGCTCAATGGCCTGCTGGCCTTCGACGCGCGCTCGGCCCAGTTGCCGCGCGCGGGCATCGTGCACCGGCTCGACCGCGACACCAGCGGGCTGATGGTGGTGGCGCGCAGCCGCCAGGCGATGGATGCGCTGGTGGCGCTGATCGCCGCGCGCGATGTCACGCGCCAGTACATCGCGCTGGCGCACCGCGCCTGGCAGGGCGCACCCAGCCGGCATGTCGACGCGCCGATCGGGCGTGATCCGCGCAACCGCCTGCGCATGGCGGTGGTCGACCTGGCGCGCCACGCTGGCAAGGAGGCGCGCACCACCATCGCACTGCTCGACGGCAACGACGAGGCCTGCCTGGTGCGCTGCACGCTGGAGACCGGCCGCACGCACCAGATTCGCGTGCACATGGCGTCGATCGGCCACCCGCTGCTGGCCGATGCGCTCTACGGCGGCACCCCGGCGGCCGGCATGGCGCGACAGGCCCTGCACGCCTACCGCCTGGCATTCGTGCACCCCATCACCGGCGCACCGCTCGAGTTGCGCTGCGAGCCACCGCCCGACCTGCGCGCGGCCATCGACGCGCTGGGACTGGACTACAATCGCGCGTAATATACGTAATGGGCCCGCAGGGCCCCGGCTGCTCGATCCGAACAGCCTCGCGCCGAGTTCGCCATGTGCCGACGGCGCCTGATCCGTCCATCTTTTTCCGAACGCGCCCGATCGGCGCCATTTCCTGGAAACCGCGAAACATGAATACGGCGGATGCCAAGCGCATTCTTGAGACCGCCTTGATCTGTTCGGCCCAGCCGTTGCAGGTGCGCGAGCTGCGCGTCCTGTTCAACGATGAATTGGGCGCGGACACCATCAAGTCCTTGCTGGTCGAACTGCAGGACGAGTGGACGCAGCGCGGGCTCGAACTGGTCAACGTCGCCAGCGGCTGGCGCTTCCAGAGCCGGCCCGAGATGCGCGACCAGCTCGATCGCCTGCACCCGGAAAAGCCGCCGCGCTACACCCGCGCCGCGCTCGAAACGCTGGCCATCATTGCCTACCGCCAGCCGGTGACGCGCGGCGACATGGAAGACATCCGCGGCGTCACCATCAACTCGCAGATCCTCAAGCAGCTCGAAGACCGCAACTGGGTCGAGGTGATCGGCCACCGGGAAACCGTGGGCCGGCCGGCCCTGTACGCGACCACGCGCCAGTTCCTGGACGACCTCGGCCTGGCCTCGCTCGACCAGCTGCCGCTGATCGAATCGCCGGCACAGGCCGCCGCCTTCGGCGCGCTGGCCGGTGCCGTCGATCCGGAACAGCCGACGCTGCCGATCGACGAGAGCCCGGCGATCGATACCGCTGGCGATGACGCCGCGGCTGAAGCGGTGGGCGACGCCGATCCCGCCGTTGCCGAGGCCGAGCCTCCCACCCCCACACCCGCAAGCCCCGAGGCCGCCGACGGCCCCAACGACAGTGGCGACCTCGACGATCTCGACGACGCCGAGAACCTTGCTCCCTCCGGAACCCAACCATGACGCCTACCGACTCCGACGACGCAGCATTGCCGCCGGTCACCTCCCATCCCGAGGGCGACGCCGCGGCCCAGGCCGCGCCTGCACCGGTGGCCGAGGGCGCTGCGCCTGCGGCCGACGCTGAAGGCGCGCCGCGCAAGCGCCGTCCGCGCAAGCCCAAGGCCGAGGTGGTGGCGGCCGCGCAGGCCGATTCGCAAGCGCCGGCCGAGCCGGTGGTGCTGAGCGAGCCGGCGCCCGAAGCCGTGGCGCCCGTGGCTCCCGCGGCAGTCGAAGAACAGCAGCCGGCCGCGCCGCACCGCGCCGAGGCGGCCGAGCAGGACGAAGACGACTACGACGACGAAGAAGACGAGCCCGACGAGGAAGAGGACGACTTCGACCGCGCCCGCCGCGCCGCCGAGCGCGAGCAGCGCAACGCGCCGCCGCCCCAGCCGATCAGCTTTGCCGACGTGGTCTCGGGCCAGTTCGACGCCGACGAGGAAAGCCCGGACGTGGCGCCCATCAAGCGCGTGCTGCTGCCCGAGGCCGATTCGCCCAAGCTGCACAAGGTGCTGGCCCAGGCCGGCCTGGGCTCGCGCCTGGAGATGGAGCAGCTCATCCTGCAGGGGCGCATTTCGGTCAACAACGAACCGGCCCACATCGGCCAGCGCATCCAGTACGGCGACCAGGTCAAGATCAACGGCAAGCCGATCCGCTACCGCATCGCGCCGCCGCCGGCGCGCGTCATCGCCTATCACAAGCCGGTCGGCGAAGTCGTGACGCACGACGATCCGCAGAACCGCCCGACCGTGTTCCGCAAGCTGCCGCGCCTGCAGCAGGGCAAGTGGCAGTCGGTCGGCCGGCTCGACCTGAACACCGAAGGCCTGCTGCTGTTCACCAGCTCGGGCGAGCTGGCCAACCAGCTGATGCACCCGCGCTTCGGCCTGGAGCGCGAGTACGCCGTGCGCGTGCTCGGCGCCATCAGCAAGGAAGAACGCCAGCGCCTGCTCGACGGCGTGCGGCTGGACGACGGCATGGCCCAGTTCGGCAGCATCGAGGACGGCGGCGGCGAAGGCTCCAACTGCTGGTACCGTGTCACCATTTCCGAAGGGCGCAACCGCGAGGTGCGGCGCCTGTTCGAATCGGTCGGCCACGCCGTCAGCCGGCTCATCCGCATCCGCTACGGCGCGATGGTGCTGCCGCGCGGCCTCAAGCGCGGCGCCTTCATGGAGTTGGACGAGGGCGACATCCGCGCCCTGTTCCAGGCCGTGGGCTCGCCCGGCGACCGGGCGCCACGCAACAACAATGGCAACGGCAACGCGCCCGATGGCGGTGGCCGCAACAAGCGCCGGCGTGGCAAGCGCAACGGCCCCGGTCCGCGTGCCGACGGCAGCCGCCAGGCGGCGCCGACGGGTGACGCGCCGCGTGGTCCGCGCGGCCAGCAGGGGCGCGGGCGCGGCCCGGCCGGTCCCGGCAACCCGGGCGGCGCGCCCGGCGGCCCGCGCCAGGGCGCACGCGGCAACCGCAACGACCGCCAGCCGGGGCAGGGCGGGCAAGGCGGGCAGGGGGCACAAGGCGGCGGCAGCCAGCCCGATCCGATGAAGACCTCGGTCGGCTACATCGGCGCCGACAGCTTCTCGCGCCAGCGCCGCGAACAGCGCGACGGCGGTGGCCGCCGTGGCGGCGGCGGTGGTGGTGGTGGTGGTGGTGGTGGTGGTTTCGGCGGTGGCGGCGGCGGTGGTGGCAATCGCCGGCGCGGCCGCTGAACCACGGCACCCAGGCCCCGTCCATCGGGCAGATTGCCGGGCTATTCGCGATGCGAAGGCCCGGCCCGGTTAAAATAGAGAGCTTTGTCAAGGTGGCGATCCCGAAGCGCATGAGACACCCGTCATCAGTGCGTCAGACACCCGTCACCAAAGCAAATTCCTTTCAAAATCAACGCGCAGGAAAGTATTCCAAATGGCTATCGAACGTACCCTCTCCATCATCAAGCCCGACGCAGTGGCCAAGAACGTCATCGGCAAGATCGTCTCGCGCTTCGAAGCCGCCGGTCTGAAGATCGTCGCCGCCAAGCTGGTGCAACTGTCGCAGGCTGAAGCCGAGCAGTTCTACGCCGTGCACAAGGCGCGCCCCTTCTTCAAGGACCTGGTGTCCTTCATGGTTTCGGGCCCGGTCTTCGTGCAAGTGCTCGAAGGCGAAAACGCCATCGCCAAGAACCGCGACCTGATGGGCGCCACCGACCCCAAGAAGGCTGACGCCGGCACCATCCGCGCCGACTTCGCCGACAGCATCGACGCCAACGCCGTGCACGGCTCGGACGCGCCGGAAACCGCCGCCGTCGAAATCGCCTTCTTCTTCGCTGGCCTCAACGTCTACGCACGTTGATCGACGGCTCGCCTGACGCCATGACCACGGCCAACCTGCTCGAATTCGATCTCGAGGGCTTGGCCGCGTTCTGCGAGCGCCTGGGCGAGAAGCGCTTTCGCGCGACCCAGTTGTTCCGCTGGATCCACCAGCGCGGCGCCAGCGATTTCACCCAGATGACCGATCTGGCGAAATCGCTGCGCGAGAAGCTCGCCGGTGCGGCGCGCGTGGAAGCCCTGCCGGTGCTCTCGCAGCACGAATCCGCCGACGGCACCATCAAGTGGCTGTTCGACGTGGGCGACGGCAATGCGGTCGAGGCGGTGTTCATCCCCGAAGACGACCGCGGCACGCTGTGCGTGTCCTCGCAGGCCGGCTGCGCGGTGGGCTGCCGTTTCTGCTCCACCGGCCACCAGGGCTTCAGCCGCAACCTGGGCACCGCCGAGATCGTGGCGCAGCTGTGGTTTGCCGAGCATTTCCTGCGCAAGCACTTGAAGCGCGACGAGCGCGTGATTTCCAACGTGGTGATGATGGGTATGGGCGAGCCGCTGCAGAACTATGCGGCGCTGGTGCCCGCCCTGCGCACCATGCTCGACGACAACGCCTACGGCCTCTCGCGCCGGCGCGTGACGGTCTCGACCAGCGGCGTGGTGCCGATGATGGACCGGCTGGGCAAGGACTGCCCGGTGGCGCTGGCCGTGTCGCTGCATGCGCCCAACGATGCGCTGCGCGACGACCTGGTGCCGCTCAACAAGAAATACCCCATTGCCGAACTGCTCGACGCCTGCAACCGCTACCTGGAGCACGCGCCGCGCGATTTCGTGACCTTCGAATACTGCATGCTCGACGGCGTGAACGACCAGCCCGAGCACGCGCAGCAGCTGGTCCAGCTGGTGCGCAAGCACGCCGGCCGTGGCGTGTCGTGCAAGTTCAACCTCATTCCATTCAATCCGTTCCCGGCCTCCGGCCTGGTGCGCTCGCCGCAGCCGCGCGTGCTGGCCTTCGCCAAGGTGCTGAGCGAGGCCGGCGTGATCACCACCGTGCGCAAGACGCGCGGCGATGACATCGACGCGGCCTGCGGCCAGCTGGCCGGCGACGTCAAGGACCGCACCCGTGCGGCCGAACGCATGGCGCAACGCCGTGCCAGTGGCGGGGTCACCACGCAACCGGTTGTGATGCACCCGGCGCGCAAGGTACCCTCGCACCCCTGATGTCCTGGAGCGTTGATTCAATGAGCATGGCCTACCCCGTTGCGCGCAGTCTTGCGCGCTGTGCATTCTTTTGCCTGACAGCGGCGGCTCTGCTGGCCGGCTGTGCCAGCAATGGCAACAGCAACAGCAACAGCACGTTGCCGCAGGCGGGAAGCAGCCGTGGCGAACAGGAAATCAAGACCGACTTCGACACGTCCGACGTGCGCAAGCGCGCGCGCATCCGGCTCGAGCTGGCGCTGGGCTACTTCCAGCACGGCGAGACCACGGTGGCGCTCGACCAGATCAAGCAGGCGCTGGCGACCGACCCGAACTATGCCGCCGCCTACAACCTGCGCGGCCTGGTCTACATGCGGCTGGATGATCCCGGCCTGGCCGAGGACAGCTTCCGGCGCGCCATCTCGCTCGACCCGCGCGACCCCGACGCGATGCACAACTACGGCTGGCTCCTGTGCCAGCAGAAGCGCTACGGCGATGCCGACAAGCAGTTCGAGCAGGCGCTGGCCATGCCCAACTACAGCGACCGCTCCAAGACGCTGATGACGCGCGGCATCTGCCAGCTGCAGGCGGGCGACCGCGTGCGCGCCGAGGACAGCCTCAAGCAGGCCTACGAGATCGATGCCGCCAACCCGGTCATCGGCTACAACCTGGCGCTGCTGCTGACGCAGCGCAACGAGTGGACGCGGGCGCAGTTCTACATCCGGCGTGTGAACAACGGCCCCTCGGCCAATGCCGAGAGCCTGTGGCTGGGCGTCAAGGTCGAGCACAAGCTGGGCAATCGCGAGGCCGAAGGGCAACTCGCGGATCAACTTCAGCGGCGTTTCCCGCAATCGAAGGAAACGCTGGCGTACGAGCGCGGAAATTTCAATGATTGAACGGGCCAGTGAGTTTGGGGCATCGGCGGCAGTGCCGCTGACCGGTAGCGACAGCATGGGCGACGAGCGCAGCGCCGGCGACATGCTGCGCCAGGCGCGCGAGGCGCATGGCCTGGACATCGCGGTGGTGGCCGCGGCCCTGAAGGTGCCGCCGCAGAAGATCGAGGCGCTCGAGGACGACGACATCGACGCCTTGCCCGACCCCGTTTTCGCACGCGCCCTGGCCGCCAGCATGAGCCGGGCGCTGCGGCTGGACCCGGGGCCGGTGCTGGCCCGCCTGCCCGGCGCCCCGCAGCGCGGCTTCGGCCCCACCCTGCGCCCGCTGGGCGCCGCCTTCAACACCGAGGTGCAGCGCGGCAACGGCAGCCCCTTGTCACGCACCTTGTGGACCGTGGTCGCCTTGCTGCTGGTGGCGGCCGCGGCGGTGGTGTTCCTGCCGCAGTCGGTGTTCGACCGCGCCGGCGCCATGGTGTCGGGCCTGATGCATCACGAGGCCGATGCCTCGGCAACGCCGGCCACGCCGGGCACAGCCGCAGCCGACGCCGCGCCTGCCGCGGCAGATGCCCCGGCCACGCCGCCCGGCCAGGTGATCGAACCCGTGGTGCCGTCCAGCACGGCGGCGGTCGCGCCCGGCCCGGCTCTGGCCGCTGCATCGCCTGCGCCCAGCGGCGCCGCGCCGCTGCTCTCCGGTGCCCGGCCCATTCAAGACGCGGCTGCGGCCACGGCCGGCGCGCCGGCCGCTGCCCAACCCGATACCTCGGGCGACCTGCTGGCCTTCAACGCCCGCGAAGATGCCTGGATTTCGGTCTCGGACAGCACCGGCAAGCAGTTGCTGCGCCGCCTGGTCAAGGCCGGTGAAACCGTGCCGCTGAATGGCACGCCGCCGCTGTCGGTGGTGGTGGGGCGTGCCTCGGCGGTCGATGTGCAGGTGCGCGGCAAACCCTTCGACCTAGGCGGCGTCGCCGGTTCGGGCGGGGTGGCGCGCTTCGAGGTCAAGCCATGAATTCCATCGCCGCGCCGGTTTCGCCCTGCCTGCCGATCGAGGCGGCCGCGCCCAAGGCCCGCCGCTCGCGCCAGGCGCAGGTGGCGTGGGGCTCACGCGTGGTCACGGTTGGCGGCGACGCGCCGGTGCGCATCCAGTCGATGACCAACACCGACACGGTGGACGCCATCGGCACCGCGATCCAGGTCAAGGAACTGGCGCTGGCCGGCTCGGAGATGGTGCGCATCACCGTCAATACGCCCGAGGCCGCCGCGCAGGTCCCCTACATCCGCGAGCAACTCGACCGCATGGGTGTCGACGTGCCGCTGGTGGGTGACTTCCACTACAACGGCCACCGTCTGCTGACGGACTATCCCGATTGCGCGCAGGCGCTGAGCAAGTACCGCATCAACCCCGGCAACGTCGGCAAGGGCGACAAGCGCGATCGCCAGTTCGGCCAGATGATCGATGCCGCCATGCGCTGGAGCAAGCCGGTTCGCATCGGCGTGAACTGGGGCAGCCTCGACCAGGAACTGCTGGGCGACATGATGGACGCCAACAGCCGCCGCGCCCAGCCGTGGGACGCCAAGCAGGTGATGTACGACGCGCTGATCACCTCGGCCATCGACTCGGCTCGCCTGGCCGAATCGATGGGCATGGACGGCAACCAGATCCTGCTCAGCTGCAAGGTGAGCGGCGTGCAGGACCTGATCTCGGTCTACCGCGAACTGAGCAAGCGCTGCGACTACGCGCTGCACCTGGGCCTGACCGAGGCCGGCATGGCGACCAAGGGCACCGTGGCCTCGGCCGCGGCGCTGGCGATCCTGCTGCAAGAGGGCATCGGCGACACCATCCGCGTCTCGCTCACGCCGCAGCCGGGCGAAGCGCGCACCCAAGAGGTGGTGATCGCCTCGGAAATCCTGCAATCGCTCGGCATGCGCGTGTTCGTGCCCAGCGTCACGGCCTGCCCGGGGTGCGGGCGCACCACCAGCACCACCTTCCAGGAACTGGCCAAGCAGATCGACGACTACCTGCGCCAGCAGATGCCGGTGTGGCGCAAGAAGTACCCCGGCGTCGAGGGCATGAAGGTGGCCGTGATGGGCTGCATCGTGAACGGCCCCGGCGAGAGCAAGCATGCCGACATCGGCATCAGCCTGCCGGGCACTGGCGAAAGCCCGGCGGCGCCGGTCTTCATCGACGGCGAAAAGGCGCTCACGCTGCGCGGCGACAACATCGCCAACGAGTTCCACGCGCTGGTCGAAAACTACATTGAAAAGCGCTTCGGCCAACAGCCGCTGGCCACCGAAGCCGCCTGAAGCACCCATGTCCCAAGAGCAAACACCGGGCGCTGCGGCGCCCGTTCCTTCTCCCAAGAAGCCCGCGTCGCCCAAGTTCGAGAAGCTCAGCGCCGTCAAGGGCATGAACGACATCCTGCCGCCCGAATCAGCGCGCTGGGAGTGGTTCGAGGCGATCGTGCGCGAGACCATGGGCCGCTTCGCGTACCGCAACATCCGCACCCCGATCCTGGAGCACACGCAGCTGTTCGTGCGCGGCATCGGCGAGGTGACCGACATCGTCGAGAAGGAGATGTATTCCTTCGAAGACCGCTCCGACAAGCACGGCCAGTTCGAGCACCTGACGATGCGCCCCGAAGGCACCGCGGCGGTGGTGCGCGCGGTGATCGAGAACAACCTGCTGTACGACGGCGGCAAGCGGCTGTTCTACATGGGGCCGATGTTCCGGCGCGAGAAGCCGCAGCGCGGGCGCTATCGCCAGTTCCACCAGGTCGGTGTCGAGGTGCTGGGCTTTGCCGGCCCCGAGACCGATGCCGAGGTGATCCTGCTGGCCGCGGCGCTGTGGAAGGCCATCGGCCTGACCGACGTGCGGCTGGAGCTCAACAGCCTGGGCCAGCCCGACGAGCGCGCGCAGCACCGCGCCCAGCTCATCGCCCACTTCGAACAGCACGCCGACAAGCTCGACGAGGACGGCCGCCGCCGCCTGCACAGCAACCCGCTGCGCATCCTGGACACCAAGAACCCGGCGATGCGCGAGGTGGTCGAATCGGCGCCGCGCCTGCTCGACTTTCTCGGGCCGCAGTCGCTGGCGCACTTCGAGGGCGTCAAGGCCATCCTCGAGGCCAACGGCATCGCCTACAGCATCAACCCGCGCCTGGTGCGCGGCCTGGACTACTACAACCTGACGGTGTTCGAGTTCGTCACCGACCGGCTCGGCGCGCAGGGCACGGTGTGTGCCGGTGGCCGCTACGACGACCTGATCGTGCAGATCGGCGGCAAGGCCGCGCCAGCCGTCGGCTGGGGGATGGGCATCGAGCGCGTGCTCGCGCTGCTGGAAGAGCAGGGCGCCACGGTGCCCGTGCCGGTGCCCGACGCCTACGCGGTGGTGCCCGACGCCAGCGCGATGCCGATCGTGCTGCGCACGCTGCAGCAGCTGCGCGAGGCCGGCGTGCGCGTGCAGATGCATGCCGCCAGCGCCGACGGCCTGGGCAGCTTCAAGTCGCAGTTCAAGAAGGCCGACGCCAGCGGCGCCGCCTATGCCCTGATCTTCGGCGCCGACGAACTGGCGCGCGGCGAAGTCAACCTCAAGTCGCTGCGCGATGGCGCGGGCGCGCAAGTGGCCCGTCCGCTCGACAATGTGGCCGCCTGGGCGGCCCACCTACAATCATCGGCTCCCAACATCTGACTGCGCATGGCAACCCATCTCGATCTCGAAGAACAGGAACAGCTCGACCAGCTCAAGCATTTCTGGAACACCTACGGCACCCTCATCACCACGGTGCTGGTGCTGGCGGCCGCTGCTTTCCTGGCCTGGAACGGCTGGCAGTACTACGGCCGCAACCAGGCGACGCAAGCGTCCGGCCTCTATGACGAAATGCAGCGCAGCGTGCAGGACGGCGACCTCGCCCGCACCGAGCGCGCGCTGGCCGACATGAAGGACAAGTTTGCCGGCACCGCCTACGCGCCGCAGGCCGGCTTGCTGGCTGCCAAGGCGCTCTTCGAGAAGGGCAAGGCCGACGAGTCCCGCGCCGCGCTGGCGTGGGTGGTGGAAAAATCCGGCGACCCGGGCTACCAGGCCATCGCGCGCCTGCGCCTGGCTTCGGAGCTGCTCGATGCGAAGGCCTACGACGATGCCTTGAAGCAGCTCGACGCCTCGGTGCCCAAGTCCTTCGAGCCGCTGGTGGCCGACCGCAAGGGCGACATCTACCTGGCGCAGGGCAAGCGCGACGAAGCACGCGCCGCCTACCAGAGCGCCTGGCAGGGACTGGACAGCCACGCCGACTACCGCCAGATCGTCGAGATCAAGCTCAACGCGGTCGGCGTCGACCCGGCTTCGCTCAAGCCGACTGACACTGCAGGGGACAAGAACAAATGAAGTTGACCACTCACGGCGTGCGCCGGTTTTCCGGCCAACGGACGCTGCACGCGGCGGCCGCGCTGGTGCTGATGGCGGCGCTGGCCGCCTGCTCGAGCACCTCCAAGCCCAAGCCGGCCGAACTGCCGGAGAACCCGGCGACCTTCGCCGTGAAGGAGGCCTGGAAGATCCAGGGCCCGGCGGTCGATTTCCCGCTGGCGCTCGACGTCTCGGGCGACACCGTGACGATGGCCGGCGCCGAAGGCGTGGTGGTTGCGATCGACGCGCGCACCGGCAAGGAACTGTGGCGCGCCAGCGCCGGCGCGCCGCTCGGGGCCGGTGTCGGCAGCGACGGTTCGCTCGCCGCCGTGGTGACGCGCGACAACGACCTGGTCGCCCTGTCGGGCGGCAAGGTGCTGTGGAAGCAACGGCTGAGCGCCGAGGCCTACACGCCGCCGCTGGTGGCCGGGCGCCGCGTGTTCGTGCAGACCGGTGACCGCACCACCAGCGCCTGGGACGGCCAGAGCGGCCGCCGCCTGTGGATTCAATCGCGCCCGGCCGAAAGCCTGGTGCTGCGCCGCCCCGGCGTGCTGACGGCGGTGGGCAACACCCTGGTGGCCGGCCTGGGCGGTCGGCTGGCGGGCATCGACCCGGCCAACGGCGCCTCGCGCTGGGAGTCGCCGATCGCCGCGCCGCGCGGCACCAACGACGTCGAGCGCCTGGTCGACCTGACCGGTCCGCTCAACCGCGTCGGCGACAACCTGTGCGGGCGCGCCTACTACGCCTCCGTCGGCTGTGTCGACGCCACCCGCGGCGTGCTGCTGTGGAGCAAGCCGGCCAACGGTGCGGTGGGCATCGGCGGCGACGAAAGCGCCATCTACGGCACCGAAGCCAATGGCCAGGTGATGGCATGGCGGCGCAACGACGGCAGCAGCCTGTGGTCCACCGACCGCTACAAGTACCGCACCCTGACGGCGCCGCTGGCGGCCGGCCGCGCAGTGATCTTCGGCGAGCAGACGGGTTGGGTGCACTTCCTGTCGCGCACCGACGGCGCGCTGCTGAACCGCGTGTCGCCCGACGGCTCGGCGATCGTCGCCGCGCCCGTGCTGGCGGCCAACACGGTGGTCGTGGTGACCGCCAAGGGCACCGTGGCGGGATACCGCCCGGAATGACCCCCTTTGAATCGGCCATGTTCCTGGCACACCTGAAAGGCCACGCATGAAGCCGGTCATCGCCCTGGTCGGGCGCCCCAACGTGGGCAAATCCACCCTGTTCAATCGCCTGACGCAGACGCGGGATGCGATCGTGGCCGACTTTGCCGGCCTCACGCGTGACCGCCACTACGGCAACGGGCGCGCCGGCAAGCTCGAATACATCGTGATCGACACCGGCGGCTTCGAGCCCGACGCCGGCAGCGGCATCTTCAAGGAGATGGCCAAGCAGACGCGCCAGGCGGTGGCCGAGGCCGACGTGGTGATCTTCGTGCTCGACGCGCGCGAAGGCCTGTCGGCGCAGGACCACGAGATCGCCAACGAACTGCGCCGCCTGGGCAAGCCCTGCCTGCTGGCGGCCAACAAGGCCGAGGGCATGCACGACGGCGCGCGCCTGGTCGATTTCTACGAACTGGGCTTCGGCGAGGTGCACGGCATCTCGGCGGCGCATGGCCAGGGCATCCGCGGGCTGGTCGAGCTGGCGCTGGCGCCCTTGAACCTGCCCGAGCCGGAAGACGACGAGGACGAGGACGACGCCAACAAGCCGATCAAGCTGGCCGTGGCCGGGCGCCCGAACGTCGGCAAGTCGACCCTGATCAACACCTGGCTGGGCGAAGAGCGGCTGGTCGCCTTCGACATGCCGGGCACCACGCGCGACGCCATCACCGTGCCCTTCGAGCGCAACGGCCAGCGCTTCGAGCTGATCGACACCGCCGGCCTGCGGCGCAAGGGCCGGGTGTTCGAGGCGATCGAGAAGTTCTCGGTGGTCAAGACGCTGCAGGCGATCGAGTCGGCCAACGTGGTGCTGCTGCTGCTGGACGCCACCCAGGGCGTGACCGACCAGGACGCCCACATTGCCGGCTACATCCTGGAGAGCGGGCGCGCCGTGGTGATTGCCGTCAACAAATGGGACGCGGTGGATTCGTACCAGCGCGAGCAATTGCACCGCCAGATCGAGACGCGCCTGCCGTTCCTGAAATTTGCGGCACTGCACTTCATCTCGGCCATCAAGCGCCAGGGCCTGGGCCCGGTGTGGCAGGCGATTGCGCAGGCGCACAAGTCGGCCACCCGCAAGATGTCGACGCCGGTGCTGACGCGCCTGCTGCTCGAATCGGTGCAGTTTCAGTCGCCCAAGCGATCCGGCATGTTCCGCCCCAAGATGCGCTATGCGCACCAGGGCGGCATGAACCCGCCGGTGATCGTGATCCACGGCAACTCGCTGGAGCACGTGACGGACGCCTACAAGCGCTTCCTGGAAGGGCGCTTCCGCAAGGAATTCGACCTGGTGGGCACGCCGCTGCGGATCGAGTTCAAGACCTCGCACAACCCGTACGCCGAAAAAGACGCCTGACGTGCACGTTGCGCACTAAAGCGTGCCGAAGACTGAATTCCAGCGCTCAAGTTCCGTAATTTGAGTCTCGTTATTTTTCAAGGGCCATTGCGCAAACTTGCTGCAGCGCGGAAACCCTGTGTTATGGTCGCCCGTCCAACAACTACTTCTGAACACGGAGAATATCGTGAGCAATAAAGGGCAGCTTCTACAAGACCCCTTCCTGAACACCCTGCGTCGTGAGCACGTGCCGGTGTCGATCTATCTGGTCAACGGCATCAAGCTGCAGGGCCAGATCGAATCCTTCGACCAGTACGTTGTCCTGCTGCGCAATACGGTGACCCAGATGGTCTACAAGCACGCAATTTCCACCATCGTGCCGGGTCGCGCCGTCAACTTCTCGGCTGCCGAGAGCGAAGACGCGGCAGCCTGACCGGCACACGACACGGCGCCCCTGGGGGCGCCGTGCTCATTGAACGGTCGCAACCGATTGTCTGAAACGATTCACCGCAAGGAAGGCGCCGTCGTACTGGTCGGCGTCGACTTTGGCCTGCCGCACTTCGACGGCGAACTCGAAGAACTGGGCCTGCTGGCCCAGACCGCCGGCCTGGCGCCCGTGGCCCGACTCACCTGCAAGCGAAAGGCGCCCGATGCGGCGCTGTTCGTGGGCAGCGGCAAGGCCGACGAAATCCGCGAACTGGCCGACCTGTACCAGGCGGGCGAAGTCATCTTCGACCAGGCCCTGAGCCCGGCGCAGCAGCGCAACCTGGAGCGCCAGCTTGGCATTCCGGTCTACGACCGCACCTTCCTGATCCTGGAGATCTTTGCCCAGCGTGCGCGCAGCCACGAAGGCAAGTTGCAGGTCGAACTGGCGCGCCTGCAGTACCTCAGCACCCGGCTGGTGCGGCGCTGGTCCCACCTGGAGCGCCAGCGCGGCGGTATCGGCGCGCGCGGCGGCCCGGGCGAAACCCAGATCGAGCTGGACCGCCGCATGATCGGCGACGCGATCAAGCGCACCCGCGAGCGCCTGGCCAAGGTGCAGCGCCAGCGCGGCACCCAGCGCCGCCGGCGGGAGCGGCGCGACACCTTCAACATCTCGCTGGTGGGCTACACCAACGCCGGCAAGTCCTCGCTGTTCAATGCGCTGGTGAAGGCGCGTGCCTACGCCGCCGACCAGCTGTTCGCCACGCTGGACACCACCACGCGCCACCTGTACCTGGGCGATGCCGGGCGGCAGGCCTCGATTTCCGACACCGTCGGCTTCATCCGCGACCTGCCGCACGGGCTGGTCGACGCCTTCAAGGCGACGCTGCAGGAAGCGGTCGATGCCGACCTGCTGCTGCACGTGGTGGATGCCTCGAACCCGCATTTCCCCGAGCAGATGGCCGAAGTGCAGCAGGTGCTGCGCGAGATCGGCGCCGACACGGTGCCGCAGGTGCTGGTGTTCAACAAGCTCGACGCGCTCGATGCCGCTCGACTGCCGAGCCGCCTCGAGGACGAATTCGAGGTCGACGGCGTCAAGCTCACCCGCCTGTTCCTCAGCGCCCGCAGCGGTGAGGGCCTGCCGGCGCTGCGCGCCGAGTTGTCGCGCCGTGCCGCCGCGGCAATGGCCTCGATGCCCCTCGACGACGTTGCACCTTTGCACGACGCGGCCCATTGATTGGGCACAATCTCCGGCTTTGAAGAGAGAAGAAGACGATCGCATGAATGCACAGCCACTGGTGAAACGGTTTTGGGGGATGTTCAACCTGAACGATGGCCGTTGGGGCCGCGGCGACGACGCGTCGTCCGACGGCGAACGGCCGGCGTCCAGCCGCCCCGATGCCGATCCGCCGGGCCCGCCCTCGGTGCCGCCTCCGAGCCCGCGCCCGAGCGGCAACGGCCAGCGGCCGAACCAGGGCCCGCCGGATCTCGATGAACTGTGGCGCGACTTCAACCGCAAGCTCGGCGGCCTGTTCGGCGGGCGCGGCGGCGGCAGCCAGCCGCCCAGCAGCAACGGGGGCAATGGCGGCGGCTACAAGCCGGACATGAAGAACGCCGGCTTCGGCCTGGGCATGGTGCTGGTGGTGGCCTTGCTGATCTGGCTGGGCACCGGTTTCTTCATCGTGCAGGAAGGCCACCAGGCCGTCATCACCCGCTTCGGCAAGTACAAGAACACGGTGGGTGCCGGCTTCAACTGGCGCCTGCCGTACCCGATCGAGCGCCATGAAATGGTGATCGTCACGCAGATCCGCTCGGTCGACGTGGGCCGCGACAGCATCGTGCGCCAGACCGGCCTGCGCGAGTCGGCCATGCTCACGGAAGACGAGAACATCGTCGAGATCAAGTTCGCCGTGCAATACCGGCTGAGCGATGCGCGCCAGTACCTCTACGAGAGCAAGGCGCCCGACGACACCGTGGTGCAGGTGGCCGAAACCGCCGTGCGCGAAGTGGTCGGCAAGATGCGCATGGACGATGCGCTGGCCGAAGAACGCGACCAGATCGCCCCGCGCGTGCGCAAGCTGATGCAGACCATCCTCGATCGCTACAAGGTCGGTGTCGACGTGGTCGCCATCAACCTGCAGCAAGGCGGTGTGCGGCCGCCGGAACAGGTGCAGGCCGCCTTCGACGACGTGCTCAAGGCCGGCCAGGAGCGCGAGCGCGCCAAGAACGAGGCGCAGGCCTATGCCAACGACGTGATCCCGCGTGCCACCGGTACCGCGTCGCGCCTGAAGGAAGAAGCCGAGGGCTACAAGGCCCGCATGGTGGCGCAGGCGCAAGGCGATGGCCAGCGCTTCAGCCAGGTGCTGGCCGAATACCAGAAGGCGCCGCAGGTCACGCGCGACCGCATGTACACCGACGCCATGCAGCAGATCTATGCCGGCACCACCAAGGTGCTGATCGATTCGCGGCAGGGCTCCAACCTGCTGTACCTGCCGCTGGACAAGCTGATGCAGGCCTCGAGCGCGGCCAGCAGCGCCGACCCCGCCAGCGCAGTCGGCAGCACCACCGTGCCGGCGATTCCTGCGACCACCAGCCCCAACGACGTGCGTGCGCGCGACGGCCGTTCGCGTGACCGCGACGTGCGTTGAGGAAAGCCCAAGATGAACAGAATCGGATTTATCGCCACCACCGTCCTGGTGGTTCTCGTGGCCATGAGCTCCATGCTCTTCGTGGTCGACCAGCGGCAGTTCGGCGTGGTCTACGCGCTCGGCCAGATCAAGGAAGTGATCACCGAGCCGGGCCTGCATTTCAAGGCCCCGCCGCCGTTCCAGAACGTCTCCTACATCGACAAGCGCCTGCTCACCATGGAGAGCCAGGACGCCGAGCCGATGCTCACCGCCGAGAAGCAGCGCGTGGTGATCGACTGGTACGTGCGCTGGCGCATCATCAACCCGTCGGAGTACATCCGTAACGTGGGTCTCGACGAGAAGGCCGGCGCCAGCCAGCTCAATCGGGTGGTGCGCAATGCGTTCCAGGAGAACATCAACAAGCGCACCGTGCGCGACCTGATCTCGGTGCGGCGCGAGGCCCTGATGGCCGACGTGCAGCGCGAGGTGCTGAGCGTGGTGAAAGGCACCAAGGGCTGGGGGATCGATGTCGTCGACGTGCGCATCACGCGGGTCGACTATGTCGAGGCGATCACCGAATCGGTGTACCGCCGCATGGAAGCCGAGCGCAAGCGCGTGGCCAACGAGCTGCGTTCCACCGGCCAGGCCGAAGGCGAGAAGATCCGCGCCGACGCCGACCGCCAGCGCGACGTGGTGGTGGCCAATGCCTACCGCGATGCGCAGAAGGTCAAGGGCGAGGGCGATGCCGAGGCGGCCAATGTCTATGCCCAGGCCTTCGGGCGCGACCCGCAGTTCGCGCAGTTCTATCGCAGCCTGGAAGCCTATAAGCAGAGCTTCAACAAGAAGAGCGACGTGCTGGTGGTCGATCCGGCCTCGTCCGACTTCTTCAAGTCGCTGCGCGGCTCGGGCAGTACCACCGGCAACGCCCCACGCAACTGAAAGGCGCGCCGGCCGTGAGCAATGACGTGTTCTGGAGCGCGCTGGCGCTGGTGCTGGTGATCGAAGGGGTCTTGCCCTTCATCTCGCCGGCCACCTGGCGGCGCGGCTTCAGCCAGCTCATGCAACTGCGCGACGGCCAGCTTCGCTTCTTCGGCCTGTGCAGCATTGCCGCCGGCCTGCTGCTGCTCTGGCTGGCCAGCTAGGATGAAACGCCCCCCGCTATGGCCGGCTTCGCGGCCTTTAGAACTGTTGCGCGCCTGCATTTTCATCGGCTGCGGGTCATGCGCCGGCGTGCTGGAAAACTGAACTGAACAACGGCGCTCGTGCGGCGCCATCGGGCTTTGCCCGGTGGCGGCTCGCCGTGCGTTTCGAGACCTGTAAAATCCCTGTTTTAACCGCCGGGACATTTCCGCTCCCATGCCTCCCATGTCTGCCTGGGTCCTCCCGGATCACATTGCCGATGTGCTGCCTTCCGAGGCGCGCCACATCGAAGAACTACGCCGCTCCCTGCTCGACACGGCCCGTGGCTACGGCTACGAGCTGGTGATGCCGCCGTTGCTCGAGCACCTCGAATCGCTGCTCTCGGGCACCGGCGAGGCGCTGGACCTGCAGACCTTCAAGCTGGTCGACCAGCTCTCGGGCCGCTCGATGGGCGTGCGCGCGGACACCACGCCGCAGGTCGCCCGCATCGACGCCCACCTGCTCAACCGTCGGGGCGTCGCCCGCCTGTGCTACTGCGGCCCGGTGCTGCACACCCGGCCCGACGGTCCGCACGCCACGCGCGAACCGCTGCAGTTCGGCGCCGAGCTGTACGGCCACGCCGGGCTCGAGGCCGACACCGAGATCCTGCGCCTGGCGCTCGATTGCCTGCAGGCCAGCGGAGCCGGGCAGGGCGCGCTGGTCGACCTGGCCGATGCCCGCATCGTGCGCGCCGTGCTGGCCGGCACCACCACCGACGCCGCCGTGCTGGCGCGCGTGCACGCCGCCCTGGTTGCCAAGGACACGAGCGAGCTGCGCAGCCTCACCGCCGAGTTTCCCGCTGCCTCGCGCGAAGGCCTGCTGGCGCTGGTGCGCCTGTATGGCGACATCGGCGTGCTGGCCGAGGCCGAGCAGGCGCTCAAGGCCTTCCCCGATGCGGTCCGCGCGCTGGCCGACCTGCGCCGCCTGGCCGCCGCGATCGACGGCGTGCCGACCAGTTTCGACCTGGCCGACCTGCGCGGCTACGCCTACTACAGCGGCAGCCGCTTCGGCATCTACACCCCCGGCGTGGCCGATGCGCTGGTGCGCGGCGGCCGCTATGACGAAGTGGGCGCGGTGTTCGGCCGCAACCGGCCGGCGGTCGGCTTCAGCCTGGACGTGCGGGAACTGGTCGGCATCGTCGCGGCGCGGCCGCTGCGCGCCGCCATCCGCGCACCGTGGAGCGACCAGGCCGGCCTGCGTGCGGCCATCGCGCAACTGCGCGGGCAGGGCGAGACCGTGGTCTGCGTGCTGCCGGGCCACGATAGCGAAATCGATGAATTCCATTGCGACCGTGAGCTCGTCGAGCAGGCCGGCCAATGGAACGTGCAAGCAATCTGAATCACAGAACTGGACTGACTATGAGCGTAACCACCGGAAGAAACGTGGTCGTCGTCGGCACCCAATGGGGCGACGAGGGCAAGGGCAAACTGGTCGACTGGCTGACCGAAAGCGCCCAGGGCGTGGTGCGCTTCCAGGGCGGCCACAACGCCGGCCACACGCTGGTCATCAACGGCGTGAAAACCGCGCTGCACCTGATCCCCAGCGGCATCATGCGCCCGGGCGTCAAGTGCTACATCGGCAACGGCGTGGTGCTGTCGGCGGCCAAGCTGTTCGAGGAAATGGAAGGGCTGGAGAAGGCCGGCGTCGAAGTGCGTTCGCGCCTGCGCATCAGCGAGGCCTGCCCGCTGATCCTGCCGTTCCACGCGGCGCTGGACATCGCGCGCGAAGCCTACCGCGAGAAGGGCGGCGTCGAGAAGATCGGCACCACCGGCCGCGGCATCGGCCCGGCCTATGAGGACAAGATCGCCCGCCGCGCGCTGCGCGTGCAGGACCTCAAGCACCCCGAGCGCTTTGCCGAGAAGCTGCGCGTGCTGCTCGACTTGCACAACCACGTGCTGGTCGAGGTGCTGGGCGCGCAGCCGGTCGATTTCGACACGGTCTTCGACGAAGCCATGCGCCACGCCGAGCTGCTCAAGCCGATGATGGCCGACGTCTCGCGCGAGCTGAACGAAGCGCACCTGAAGGGCGAGAACCTGCTGTTCGAAGGCGCGCAAGGCACCTTGCTCGACGTCGACCACGGCACCTATCCGTACGTCACCTCGAGCAACTGCGTGGCCGGCAACGCCGCCGCCGGTTCGGGCGTGGGCCCGGGCATGCTGCACTACATCCTGGGCATCACCAAGGCCTACTGCACGCGCGTCGGCGGCGGCCCGTTCCCGACCGAACTCGAGTGGGACAAGCCCGGCACCGTGGGCTACCACCTGAGCACCGTGGGCGCCGAGAAGGGGGTGACCACCGGCCGCAGCCGCCGTTGCGGCTGGTTCGACGCCGCGCTGCTCAAGCGCTCGGCCCAGGTCAATGGCCTGACCGGCCTGTGCATCACCAAGCTCGATGTGCTGGACGGCCTGGAAAAGCTCGAACTGTGCACCGGCTACGAACTGGACGGCGAGCACACCGATATCCTGCCGCTGGGCGCCGACGAGATCGCGCGCTGCAAGCCGATCTACGAGACGCTGGACGGCTGGAGCGAGAGCACGGTGGGCGTGACGCACTACGACAAGCTGCCGATCAATGCGCGCCTGTACCTGCAGCGCATCGAGCAGGTCACCGGTGTGCCGATCCACATGGTCTCGACCAGCCCCGACCGCGACCACACGATCATGATGCGCCACCCCTACCTGGCCGACTGATCCCTCCTGTTTCCCCAACCGACCGCCATTCCCCTGGAGCCCTCGACCATGTTGACCGAAGACGGCAAGCACCTGTATGTGAGCTACGACGAGTACCACAACCTCATTGAAAAACTCGCCATCAAGGTGCACCAGTCGGGCTGGCAGTTCGACACCATCCTGTGCCTGGCGCGCGGCGGCATGCGCCCCGGCGACGTGCTCTCGCGCATCTTCGACAAGCCGCTGGCCATCATGTCGACCAGTTCCTACCGCGCCGATGCCGGCACGGTGCAGGGCCACCTCGACATTGCCCGCTACATCACCACGCCCAAGGGCGAGATCGCCGGGCGCGTGCTGCTGGTCGACGACCTGGCCGATTCGGGCCACACGCTGCATGCCGTGATGGACATGCTGCGCAACAACTATCAGCCGATCACCGAACTGCGCAGCGCGGTGATCTGGACCAAGGCCCTGTCGACCTTCACGCCCGATTACTCGGTCGAGTACCTGGCCACGAACCCGTGGATTCACCAGCCGTTCGAAGGTTACGACTCGCTGGGCGCCGAGAAACTGCTGGAGAAGTGGTCGGTCTAGGACCGCAGACAAGCGAAGTCAGAAGCCGGAAGCGCTATGAACACCCGTCGGTGTCATAGCGCTTTTGCATTTCCTCGGGCGTCATGTCTTCGATGTGGTGGCCGACATTCCAGCGGTGGCCGAAGGGGTCGAAGAAGCTGCCCGAGCGTTCGCCGTAGAACTGGTCGGCCAGCGGCATGTGCAGCGTGGCACCGGCCGCCAAGGCGCGCTTGACCACGGCGTCGGCATCGTCGACATGCAGGTGCACCGTGACGGGCGTGCCGCCGATCGATTTCGGGCCCCGGATGCCGTACTCCGGATATTCCTCGCTGATCATCAGGATCGCGCTGCCGAATTCCAGTTCGACGTGGCCGATGCGCCCGCCCGGTTCGGCCAGGCGGAATTTCTCCTTCATGCCGAACACGCGGGTGTAGAAATCGACGGCAGCCTGGGCGTCGTGCACGCACAGGTAGGGGTACATCTCCTGGGTCATGGCGTTCCTTGCGCGAAGTGGCTGGAACCGGGCATTGTGCGGCGCAGCCAGGCAGGCGAGGTGTCGGAATGTGCCGAGCGCCGACCTTGCGCGCGGCGGCGCTAGGATTGGCGCATGACCAAGCCTTCGACCCACCTGATCCACCATCCCTACCAGGCACCCGACAGCTTCGCCGCGCCGCAGGGCGGCGTGTTCAAGGCCTCGACCGTGTTCTTCGACGACGTCGCCGCTATGCGGGCGCGCGACTGGAAGAGCAAGGCCGGCTACACCTACGGCCTGCACGGCACGCCCACCACCTTCACGCTGGAAGAGCGGCTGGCCACGCTCGAGGGCGGCACCGAATGCCTGCTGGTGCCGAGCGGGCTGGCGGCGATCTCGCTGGTCTCGCTGGCGCTGCTGCAGACCGGCGACGAGGTGCTGATACCGGACAACGCCTACGGCCCGAACAAGGCGCTGGCCACCGGCGAACTGGCCAATTTCGGCATCCGGCACCGGCTCTACGATGCCATGAACCCGGCCGACCTGGCGGCCAAGCTGGGCGAGCGCACGCGCCTGGTGTGGCTGGAGGCGCCGGGCTCGGTGACCATGGAATTTCCCGACCTGCCGGCACTGGCCCGCCTGTGCCGCGAGAAGGGCGTGACCAGCGTGCTGGACAACACCTGGGGCGCCGGCCTGGCCTTCGACCCCTTCGACCTGCTGGGCGAGGAGGAGGGCGTCGACATCTCCGTGCACGCGCTGACCAAGTACCCCAGCGGCGGCGGCGACGTGCTGATGGGCAGCGTGGTGACGCGCAACGAGGAACTGCATCGGCGCCTCAAGCTGACCCACATGCGGCTGGGCCTGGGCGTCGGCGCCAACGACGCCGAACTGCTGCTGCGCTCGCTGCCCAGCATCGGCCTGCGCTACCGCGCCCACGACGTGGCGGCGCGCGAGCTGGCGCGCTGGCTCTCGGGCTGCGAGGAAATTGCGCAGGTGCTGCATCCGGCCCTGGAAGAGTCGCCCGGCCACGCCCACTGGCGCGCCTTGTGCGGCGGGCGCGACCTGGCCGCCGGCCTGTTCTCGGTGGTGTTCGACGAGCGCTATGCCGCCGAACAGGTCGACCGCTTCTGCGACAGCCTGCGCCTGTTCCGGCTCGGCTTTTCATGGGGCGGCCCGATCAGCCTGGTGGTGCCTTACGACATCGCGCTGATGCGCGACGCCAGCGTCTCGCGCTGGCCCTACAAGGGCACGCTGGTGCGTTTTTCGGTGGGCCTGGAGGCGGTGGAAGATCTGCGCGATGATCTCGCGCAGGCCCTGGCCGCCCTCTGAAGCGGGGGCGGAATCGCGTACAGTCGACCCATCGCCGTCACATCGACAGCGCCGGTAAGGAGAATCAGTGGCAACACCGAACTACGGCTACGAAAAGCGGCAAAAGGAATTGGCCAAGAAGAAGAAAAAGGAAGAGAAGTTGAGGGCCAAGCAGGACCGCAAGCTCAATCCGTCGAGCGACGGCTTGGCGCCCGGTGACCCGGAAACCGACGTGGCTTCCCTCGAGCACGACCCACCCACGGTGCCCGAGCTGCCCACCAAGACCGGTTGAGCGCCTGGCCAGACAGTCAGACAGTCAGACAGTCAGAGCTACCAAGCCGCCGTCCGCTTTCGCGGGCGGCGGCTTCGTGTTTGGGGCCGTCCGCCTGGCCCGCTCAGCGAAGCAGCTTCTGCAGCGTCGGCCAGACGTTGTCGAGCAGGGTCGGCTGGGCCGCCGCCACCGGGTGGATGCGGTCGGCCTGGAACAGCGTGGCGGCGTCGGGCGCATCGGCCACGCCCTTGAGCAAAAAGGGCACCAGCGCCGCCTGCGTGGCCTGCGCCACCTTCGGGAACACCGCTTCGAAATCACGCGTGTAGGCCGAGCCGTAGTTGGGCGGCACCTGCATGCCGACCAGCAGCACGCGGGCGCCGGCGGCCTGTGCGGCGCGCGTCATCTGCAGCAGGTTGTCCTCGGTGCTGCGCACCGGCAGGCCGCGCAAGGCATCGTTGCCGCCCAGCTCGATCACCACGTGCGTCGGCTGGTGCTGCTTGAGCAGCGCCGGCAGGCGTGCCCGGCCACCGGAGGTGGTGTCGCCGCTGATGCTGGCGTTGACCACGCTGGCCGCCACCTTCTGCTCGGCCAGACGCTGCTCGAGCAGGGGCACCCAGCCCTCGCCGCGCTTGAGTCCGTACTCGGCGCTGAGCGAGTCGCCCACCACCAGGATCACGGCCCGCGCCGGCGCCGCCGCGTGCGCCGCCGACCCCAGCCATAGCCCCGCGCTGCCGGCCAGGGCCGAGCGCAGGATAAAGTCACGACGATCCATCACGTCCAAGGCCTTCATGTCTGCCATTCCATCCGATGTTCGCGCCGAGGCCATTGTGGCCGTCGAGCATGTGTTCAAGTCCGTGTCCGATTCGACCGGCACGCTGGACATTCTGCAGGACATCGACTTCCGGCTCGGCGCGCGCCAGACGGCGGCCATCGTCGGCGCCTCCGGCTCGGGCAAGAGCACCTTGCTGTCGATCATCGCCGGCCTCGACACCCCCACGCGCGGCACCGTGCGCCTGGCCGGGCAGGACATCTTCGCGCTCGATGAAGACGAGCGCGCCGCCCTGCGCGCGCAGAAGGTCGGCTTCGTGTTCCAGAGCTTCCAGTTGCTGGGCAACCTCACCGCGCTGGAAAACGTGATGCTGCCGCTGGAGCTGGCCGATCGCAAGGACGCGCGCAAGGCGGCCGCCGAGATGCTGGCGCGCGTCGGCCTGGGCCAGAGGCTGGGGCATTACCCCAAGGTGCTGTCGGGCGGCGAGCAGCAGCGCGTGGCGCTGGCGCGTGCCTTCGTGGTGCAGCCGGCGCTGCTGCTGGCCGACGAGCCCACCGGCAGCCTCGACTTCGCCACCGGCGAACAGGTCATGGGCCTGATGTTCGATCTCAACCGCGAGCTGGGCACCACGCTCGTGCTGGTGACGCACGACCGCGCCATTGCGGCGCAATGCGAGCACCGCATCACCATCGAGGCGGGCCGCGTGCTGCAGGATGCGTGAGAAGCCCTGAATGATCGTCCCGCAATACTGGGCCGAAGGCCGCGCGCGTTCGAGACTGGACGGGCGCCAGGTGACGGTGCGGCGCTGGGGGTGGTCGGACCAGGACCTGGCGTCGGCGCAGGCCCATGCCGACGCCCGCGCGCAGGCCGCTCTCGAGCGCATCGCCGCCGGTGAGCCCTTGCCGCGGCGCGAGCGCAAGGTGGCCTACAACGGCGCGGACGGCGTGCCGATCCGCGAGGAAATCGTCGAGCGGCACGGCGACTGCATCATCACCCGCAACGCCTACGGCGCGCGCTGCCTCAACACGCCGGATGTGCTGTTTGTCGACGTGGACTTCGAGCCCGAGTGGGACATCAACCGAGGCGGTCCGCGCGGGGGCTCGCGTGGCAACGCAGGCGCGGGGCAGCCCGCGCGCGCCGGCGGGCGGCTGGCAGGCACCGCGCTGATGGCGCTGCTGGTCGGCGGCATCGTCGCCTGGTTGACCAAGGGCCTGGCCGCGGCGCTGATCGCCGGCGCATTCGTCTTCGTGACCGGCCTGCTGCGCATGCGCAAGGCGACCCGCAGCCACCTCGATGCGCCCGTGTCCCATGGCAACAGCCCGCCACCGCCGGCCCAGCCACCGCACGAGCAGATGCTGGCGCGGCTGGAAGCCTTCACCACCGCCCACCCCGACTGGCACCTGCGCCTCTATCGCACGCCGGCCGGCTTTCGCGTGCTGGTGATGCACGACGTCTTTGCGCCGAGTGAAGAGCGCGTGGCTGACTGCTTTCGCCGTCTGGGCGCCGACGCCATCTACGCCCGCATGTGCCGCAACCAGAATTGCTTTCGCGCCCGCGTGAGCGCCAAGCCCTGGCGCATCGAGGTCTGGGACCACATCCGGCCCAAGGGGGTGTGGCCGATCCAGCCGGCCTTCGCCGGCAAGCGCAGTGCCTGGGTCAGCCGCTACGAGCGCGTCGCGAAGGACTACGCCGCCTGCGAATTCATCGGGGCCCTGGGTGACGCCGCGCGCGTGCACCCGTCGGCGCTGGCGGTGCAGGCGGTGCACGACGAACTGTCCCGCGCCGCCAGTGGCCTGCCGATGGCCTGAGTGCGTCTGAGCGGCGCCTGCCATGGCCCGGGGCACGGATAATCGGGCCATGTCTTCCCCCAAAGTGATCTTCGGCTTCCACGCCGTCGGCGTGCGCATCAAGACCGCGCCGCAATCCGTCATCGAAGTGCTGTTCGATGCCAGCCGGCGCGATGCGCGCATGAAGCAGTTCATGGCGCGCGCCCAGGAAGCCGGCGTGCGCCTGATCGAGGCCGATGGCCTGCGCCTGACCAAGCTGGCCGGCAGCGCCGGGCACCAGGGCGTGGCGGCGCGCGTCAACGCCGTGGCGCAGACGCATTCGCTGGACGAGCTGCTCGAATCGCTCGAGGCGGCCGGCACCATGCCCTTGCTGCTGCTGCTCGACGGCGTGACCGACCCGCACAACCTGGGCGCCTGCCTGCGCGTGGCCGACGGTGCCGGCGCGCACGCGGTGATCGCGCCGAAGGACCATGCGGCCGGCATCAACGCCACCGTGGCCAAGGTGGCCAGCGGCGCCGCCGAAACCGTGCCTTACTTCATGGTGACCAACCTGGCGCGCACCATGGATGAGCTGAAGGAGCGCAACATCTGGTGCGTCGGCACCAGCGACGATGCGCCCGGCACGCTCTACCAGAGCGACCTCAAGCGCCCGCTGGCGCTGGTGCTCGGCGCCGAAGGCGCCGGCATGCGCCAGCTCACCCGCAAGCGCTGCGACGAACTGGTCAGCATCCCGATGGCCGGCGCGGTGGAAAGCCTCAACGTCTCGGTGGCCAGCGGCGTGTGCCTGTACGAGGCCATGCGCCAGCGCATGTAGGCCGGGCTTCCGTTACCCTTGCGCCCTGAACCCCACGAACCGAACCGGAGTACCCCATGTCGGACAAGCAAGCCCCTGCGCCCCAGGATGTGCACGGCAAACTCGCACTCGACCTGAACCTGGCGCTGTACCTCGACCTGGTGGCCCTGCTGGAGCGCTCCGGCGTGCTGAGCTACCGGCAGATGGCGGCGCGGGTGGTCAACCTCAGCCTCGATGCCCGCTCGGCCGGTGATGAAGCCCTGGGCGCCGTGCTCGAAGGTATTGCCCACGGTTTTTCCGGCCAGGCCGAAGGTTTCTCGGTCGGCCTGCTGAAAGCCGCGCACGACCTGCGCGACGACGAAGCGATGGGCGACATGCCCATGCGCCCCGACGGCGCCTGAGCGGGCGCCCCGTTCAAAGTACCGCGAAGAAGCGCATCACCACCTGGGCCGGGTGGCGCACGCCAACGCCCACGAACAAGCGCTCGTTGATCCAGCGCAGCGCCGCCGAGTTTGTCTCGAAGCTCGGCGTGCAGCGAAAGTAGATCTGCGCCGGGTCGACCGCCTCGCCGCGCAGCAGCCGCGCCATCACCTCCGGCGGCGCCGCGCGCACCGCGCGGTTCTGCACGTAGATCAGGTCGCCGGCGTCGGTCTCCAGCCCGTAGCGTGCGTCCAGCTCGGACAGCGTGTCGCTGCTGATGAGCTGGAAGTCGCTGCCGCCGGGCAGCACCCGCGCCATCCAGCCGTGGCCCTGCGCGCTGCCGCCAAGAATCGGCACCACGCGGCGCGTGCCGCGCGGGCCTTGCGACAAGACCTGCGGCGCCGACACGTCGACCTGCAGGTCGGCAAAGTGCGCAAGGCTCGGCGCGGCAAGGGGATCGCGGGCTTCGCTCATGGGGCCGTGCGCCTCAGGCGGCGCCTTCTTCGGCGCTGGCCTTGTCGAGTGCGGCCAGCGTCTGGCCGTCCAGCTTGAGTTGCACCGCGGCGGTGAGTTCGTTCAACTGGGCGATCGAGGTGGCGCTGGCGATCGGCGCCGTGACGCCCGGGCGCGACAGCAGCCAGGCGATGGCGATCTGGCCGGGCGCCACGCCATATTGCCTGGCGGCCGCGTCGAGCGCGTCAAGGATCGCCAACCCGCGCGGGTTGAGGTAGAGCTGCGTGGTCTTGGCGCCGCGCGCGCTCTTGCCGGCATCGGCTTCGGTGCGGTACTTGCCGGTCAGGAAGCCGGCTGCCAACGCGTAGAAGTTGATCACGCCAACGCCGCGCTGCGCGCACAGCGGGCCCAGGTCTTTCTCGAACACCGCGCGGTCGTACAGGTTGTACAGCGGCTGCAGGCTTTCGTAGCGCGGCAGGCCGGCGCGCTCGGCCACGTCCAGCGCCTCGGCCAGGCGCGGCGCGGTGTAGTTGGAGGCACCGATGGCGCGCACCTTGCCGGCCTTGATCAGCTCGGCAAAGGCGCCCAGCGTGTCTGCCAGCGGCGTGTCGGCGTCGTCGTCGTGCGACTGGTAAAGGTCGATGTGATCGGTCTGCAGGCGGCGCAGCGAGGCATCGACCGCCTGGCGGATGTAGGCCGGCGAGAGGCCGACCAGGCCGTCGCCCATCGGCTTGCCGACCTTGGTGGCCAGCACCACGCGGTTGCGCTTGCCGCTCTGGCGCAGCCATTTGCCGATCACCGTTTCCGATTCGCCGCCGCTGTGGCCAGGCACCCAGGCGGAGTAGACGTCGGCGGTGTCGATGAAGTTGAAGCCGGCGTCGAGCCAGGCGTCGAGCAGGCGGAACGACATCGCTTCGTCGGCGGTCCAGCCGAACACGTTGCCGCCGAAGGCGAGGGGTGAAACCTGAAGGTCGGAACGACCAAGCGTGCGATAGTCCAAGGGGATTTCCTTTCCAGAGAGTTCAGACAAAACCGAGGGCGCCGAGCAGCGCGCCGCCGCCCAGCAGCCAGAGCAGGTGCACGCGGGTGCGCCACACCACGAAGCCAGCCACCACCGTGACCAGCCAGATGTGCCAGTGCGGCACGGCCGCGCTGCTGTTGCCGTCGGCCAGCACCCAGCCGGTGGCGACCAGCAGGCCGATCACGATCGGCGCCATGCCCTGCTTGAAGGCGCGTACCGCACGCTTGCTGCGATTGCGGTGGCCCCAGCGCGCGGCGAAATAGGTGAGGGTGGTGCTGGGCAGCAGGATGCCCAGCATCGTCACCGCCAGGCCGAGCAGCCCGGTCAGCCAGGCCGAAGGCCCGGCCGCCATGCCGCCGCCGGCGTTGACGCCGACGTTCCAGCCCATCAGCGCGACGAACAGCACGTTGGGCCCCGGCGCCGCCTGCGCGATCGCCACCGAAGAGCTGAACTGCGCGTCGTTCAACCAGTTGTGCTGCACCACCAGGAAGCGGTGCATGTCCGGCACGGTGGTGATGGCGCCGCTGATCGAGATCAGCGAGAGGAACATGTACTGCAGCAGCAGGGCCAGCCAGTCGGCCGCGTGCAGGGTGATGCTCATGGCGCGATCTTTCGCCAGGTCAGCACGCAGGCCAGGCCGCCCACGATCACCAGCACGCCGATCAGCGGCAGCCGCCACACCGCCACCGCGGCGAACACCAGCGCCATGAAGGCGAGCGAAAGGGGCAGGCCGAGCGGGTGCTTGCGCAACTGGGGAATCAGCTTGATGCCGGTGGCGGCAATCAGGCCGCCGGCCACCGCGCCCATGCCGCGCAGCGCGGCGGCCACCTGCGGCACGCCGGCGAACTGGGCGTACAGCAGCGCCAGCAGCACGATCACCACCAGCGGCACGGTGAGCATGCCCGCCACTGCGGCCAGTGCGCCGCGCAGGCCGAAGCTGCGGTCGCCGATCATCAGCGCCAGGTTGATCACGTTGGGGCCGGGCAGCACCTGTGCCACCGCCCAGTCTTCGAGGAACTCGTCGGCGCTCAGCCAGCGCTTGCGCTCGACCAGTTCGCGCTGCACCACCGCCAGCACGCCGCCGAAGCCCTGCAGCGCGAGCCAGGTGAAGGAGACAAACAGATCGCCCGGCGAGGAAGGGCGGGGCCGGTCGAGGGCGCTGGCATCGGCCCCGTGCGGGGCGGTGCCGGTCGAGGGGCCGAGAGGCGCGGGATGCATCGGCGCGATTATCGGTGGCCGCGCCGAATCCTGCAGGGGGCCAACGGGCGGCACAGATGGCACACCTGGCATTGGCGGCATTCGCGGCATTGGCTGATAGGCGCTGCCGCACGAATGGGCGAGACTCTTGCCATGAAAGTCCAAGCCACTCAACTCTTCGAACTGTGCAAGGAAGCGGTGGCTTCCTGGTCGGCCGACTACGCGCCGAGCATGGGGGCCGCGCTGGCCTACTACACGGTGTTCTCGATCGCGCCGCTGCTGCTCATCGTGATCTCGGTCGCCGGCCTGGTGTTCGGCGAAGCCGCCGCGAGCGGCGCCATCTTCGAGCAACTGGAAGGATTGATGGGGGCCGAAGGCGCAGCCGCCGTGCAGGGCCTGCTCAAGTCGGTGAACCGGCCGGCCGAGGGCATCGTCGCCACGGTGATGGGCGTGGGCTTGCTGGTGCTGGGCGCCACCACGGTGTTTCGCGAACTGCAGGATGCGCTCGACCGCATCTGGCGCGCGCCGGCCCGCACCTCCAGCGGCGTGGTCAACATGGTGCGCACGCGGCTGCTGTCCTTCGGCCTGATCATGGGCATCGGCTTCCTGCTGATGGTCACGCTGGTGCTGAGCGCCGGCCTGGCCGCGCTGGGCAAGTGGTGGGCGCCGGTGTTCGGTGGCTGGGCGCTGGTGGCGCAGACGGTCAATTTCGCCTTCGGCTTCGCGCTCACCACGGTCGGCTTCGCACTGATCTACAAGGTCATGCCGCGCGCCCAGGTGCAGTGGCGCGACGTGTGGGTGGGCGCTGGCGTGACGGCGCTGCTGTTCACCATCGGCAAGCACCTGATCGGGCTGTACATCGGCAAGAGCAGCGTGGCCTCGGGCTTCGGCGCCGCCGGCTCGCTGGTGGTGGTGCTGGTCTGGGTCTACTACTCGGCGCAGATCTTCCTCTTGGGCGCCGAGTTCACCTGGGTGTATGCGCACAAGTACGGCTCGCTCAAGGGCACGCCGCGGCCGGGTACGGCGCAGGTTCAGGCGCCGGTTCAGGTCCAATAGGGCGATGACGACACCCCCGAAGAAGCGCCCGCGCGCCGCCGCCACCCCGCCGCTCAACCCCTTTGCTTCGCGCCGCGAAGACATGCGCGCTGCCCGCAAGGCGCTGGTGCTGCAGGGCGGCGGCGCGCTCGGTGCCTACCAGGCCGGCGTGTATGCCGCGCTCAGCGAAACCCAGCTCCAGCCGCACTGGATTGCCGGCGTGTCCATCGGCGCCATCAACGCGGCGCTGATCGCGGGCAATGCGCAGGCGCAGCGGGTCGAGCGCCTGCGCGAGTTCTGGCACCTGGTGTCCTCCGGGCCTTCGCAGCGCCTGCCGGCCTGGCTGGGCGACCGTGCCGTGCAGAACCAGTACAGCGCCACCATGGCATCGCTGGTGGGCATTCCCGGCTTCTTCGAGCCGCGCTATTCGCCCGCGCTGCTGATGGGGAATGCCGCGCCGCTGCTGAGCTACTACGACACGGCGCCGCTGAAGTCGACGCTGGAGCGGCTGGTGGACTTCGATCGCATCAACGCCTGCGAGGCGCGCTTCAGCGTCGGCGCGGTCAACGTGCGCACCGGCAATTCGGTGTACTTCGACAACACCCGCCAGCGCATCGGCCCCGAGCACATCATGGCCAGCGGGGCGCTGCCGCCGGGTTTCGCACCCGTGAACATCGACGGCGAAGACTATTGGGATGGCGGCATCGTGTCGAACACGCCGCTGCAATACGTGCTCGACACGCATCCGCGCTCCGAGCCGCTGGTGGTGTTGCAGGTCGACCTGTTCAACGCGCGCGGCGAGATGCCGCGCACCCTTGGCGGCGTGCAGGAGCGGCAGAAGGACATCACCTATTCCAGCCGCACGCGCATGAACACCGACACCCTGGCGGCCAACGTGAACCTGCAGCAGGCCATTGCCGACCTCATCACCCGGCTGCCCAGCAGCCTGCGCAACGACCCGGGCGTTCTCGAGATTCAGGCGCAACTCACGCACGAACCCATCGACATCTTCCACCTGATCTACCGCGACAAGCCCTACGAGCTCGAATCGAAGGACTACGAATTCTCCCGCGCCGCGGTGGAAGAGCACTGGGCCTCCGGCGTGCGCGACATGCGCGCAACGCTGGCGCATCCGGAGACGCTGCGCGCCGATGCCACCGTCAACGGCGTGACCACCTTCGACCTGGGCGAGCACGGGACCGGGCAGGTGAAGCGCCCGGGTTTGTCGCGCTAGCGTCGAATTCAGCTGCGGCTAAGAAAGCGGCGCCAGACTGGCCGGGCTACTTCAAGAGGAGGAAGTGCCTTCATGAACATTCAAGATGTGCGGCGAACGGCATTCGCCATGCCACTGACCAGTCCTGCGTTTCCGCCCGGCCCCTACCGCTTCTGGCGGCGTGAATTCCTGGTCATCACCTACCGCACCGACATGGACGCGCTGCGCGCGGTGGTGCCCGAGCCGCTGGAGGTGGTCGAGCCGCTGGTGAAGTACGAATTCATCCGCATGCCCGATTCCACCGGCTTCGGCGACTACACCGAGTCCGGCCAGGTCATTCCGGTGCAATTGCGCACGGCCAGGGGCCTGGAGCAAGGCGCGTACGTGCATGCGATGTACCTGAACGACCATCCGCCCATTGCCGGTGGCCGCGAGCTTTGGGGCTTCCCGAAAAAACTCGCCTCGCCGGTGCTCGACTACGAGACCGACGTGGTGGTCGGCACGCTCGACTACGGCAAGGTGCGCGTGGCCAAGGCCACCATGGGCTTCAAGCACCGTGCGCTCGACCCCAAGCCCATCCTGGCGGGCATTGCGCAGCCGAACTTCCTGTTGAAGATCATTCCGCACGTTGACGGCAGCGCCCGCATCTGCGAGCTGGTGCGCTATCACATGGTCGATGTGACGCTGCACGGCGCGTGGGGCGGGCCCGCGTCGCTCGAACTGCATCCGCATGCGCTGGCGCCGGTGGCTGACTTGCCGGTGCTGAAAGTCGAATCGGCCGTGCACTACATCGCGGACATGACATTGGCGCTGGGCACCGTCGAGCACGATTACCTGGCCTGATTCCTGCGCTTGGCCTTCTTCTGTCGGCCTCCGGCTGCCAGTCTTCAACCCACCCCTTTCAAGGACATCCATCATGCAACTCAAGGACAAGGTCGCCTACATCACCGGCTCGGCCAGCGGCATCGGCAAGGAGATCGCCATCCTGTTCGCACAGGAAGGCGCCAAGATCATCATTGCCGACCTGAACAAGGCGGCCGCGGACGCCACGGCGGCCGAACTCAAGGCCACCGGCGCGCAGGCCATCGGCGTGGCGGTCGACGTGACCGACGAGGCCCAGGTCAATGCCTCGGTGGAAGAGGGCGCAGCGGCCTTCGGCGGCATCGACATCCTCGTCAGCAACGCCGGCATCCAGATCGTGCACCCGGTGGAAGAGTTCAGCTTCGCCGAGTGGAAGAAGATGCTCGCCATTCACCTGGACGGCGCCTTCCTCACCACCAAGGCGTGCCTGAAGCACATGTACGCTCAGGGGCGCGGCGGCAGCGTGATCTACATGGGTTCGGTGCATTCGAAGGAAGCCTCGCTGCTGAAAGCGCCCTACGTGACGGCCAAGCATGGCCTCATCGGGTTGGCCAAGACCGTGGCCAAGGAAGGCGCCAGGCACGGCGTGCGCGCCAACGTGATCTGCCCGGGCTTCGTGCGCACGCCGCTGGTCGAGAAGCAGATTCCCGAGCAGGCCAAGACGCTGGGCATCAGCGAGGAAGAGGTCATCAAGAACGTGATGCTGAAGGAAACCGTCGACGGCGAATTCACGACCACCGATGACGTGGCGCGCGTGGCCCTGCTGTTTGCGGCGTTCCCGACGAATGCGCTGACCGGCCAATCGCTGGTGGTCAGCCATGGGTGGTACATGCAGTGAATTTTCCCTGCCGCGGTCTGCGCATCGGCCTGTGCGACCCGGCGCCGTGAGCGCGGCTGGCACGGCGGGAAACGCGTGCGCCGCACCTTCCGTGAAAAGCTTGGCAGCCCCCGACAAGCGGCCACATTCCATTGAATATCTCGCCTGATTTCCATTCCTAGAATGCGCCGCCACCCGGATCCCGGGCGGCGCACAGCAAGCTTTGAGAAACATCAGGGAGTCACATATGGACAGTGCATTCAAGAAGTGGTCGGCCGAATTTCTCGGCACGTTCTGGCTCACGTTCGGCGGTTGCGGCAGTGCCGTGCTGGCCGCCGCCTACCCCGAACTGGGCATCGGCTTTGCCGGGGTGGCGCTGGCCTTCGGCCTGACGGTGCTGACCGGCGCCTATGCCTTCGGCCCGATCTCCGGCGGCCACTTCAACCCGGCGGTGTCGATCGGCCTGGCGGTGGCGGGGCGCTTTCGCTTTGCCGAGTTGCCGGGCTACGTCATCGTGCAGGTGCTGGGCGCGGTGGCGGCGGCCGCCGTGCTGTTCTTCATTGCCAGCGGCAAGCCGGGCTTCGCGGTGGGCGGCTTCGCCAGCAACGGCTATGGCGACTTCTCGCCCGGCAAGTTCAGCCTGCAGGCGGCGCTGGTGTGCGAGGTGGTGCTGACGGCGGTGTTCCTGCTGGTGATCCTGGGGGCCACCGCCAGGCGCGCGGCGGCCGGCTTTGGCGGTCTGGCGATCGGCCTGTGCCTGACGCTGATCCACCTGGTGTCCATCCCGGTCACCAACACCTCGGTCAATCCGGCGCGCAGCACCGGGCCGGCGCTGTTCGCCGCGCCGCCCGAAGCCATCGGGCAGCTGTGGCTGTTCTGGCTGGCGCCGATCGTCGGGGCGGTGCTGGGCGCGTTGATCCATCGCGCCTTGCTGGCCAGCCGCGACGACTGAGCGCCGCTACAGCTTGAGCGACCAGGTCTCGCCGACCAGTTGCTGGCCGAAGCCTTCATAAGGCTCGGACTTGTCGAGCTGGAAGCCGCGCGCCGCGTAGATGCGACGCGCGGCGCCCAGCACGCTGTTGGTCCACAGCACCATCTTCTTGTAGCCCTTGGCGCGCGCGAAGGCGATGCACTCGTCGGCCAGGCGCCCACCCAGGCCGAGCCCGCGCGCCTGGGGCTCGAGCAGCAGCATGCGCAGCTGGGCGGTGCCGGCCGACTTGCGCACCACGAACACCGAGCCCACGCGCTCGCCGTCCAGTTCGGCGATCCAGCACTTCTCCCACTGCGGCTGGAACTTGCGCACGAACTGCGCCGCGATGTCGGCCACCAGCGCTTCGAATTCCATGTTCCAGCCGTACTCGCGGGCGTAGAGCGCGCCGTGCGCCTGCACCACCCAGCCGATGTCGCCGGGCGCCGGGTCGCGCAGCAGCACGGTTCGGGTTGGCGTGGCGGCCGCTGCGGGTGAGGGCGGCGCCAGCAGCGCCTGCACCGTTTCCATGGCCTGCACCAGGCGCTGGCGCTCGGGCGGCCGCAGGTGCGCCAGCAATTGCGCGGTCTGCTCGCGCGACTTCTGCTGCAGCGGCTCGAAGGTGGCGCGGCCGGCCGGCGTGAGCGAGAGCACGCTCTGGCGGGCGTCGCCGGCGTGCACGTCGCGCGCGATCCAGCCCTGCTGCGTGAAGTGGCGCAGCACGCGGCTGAGGTAGCCGGCGTCCAGCCCCAGCTCGCGTGCCAGCTCGCTGGCCACCATCGAGGGGCGATGCGCGAGCTCGTAGAGCACGCGCACTTCGGTGAGCGACAAGTTGCCGCCGAGGTAGGGCGCCAGCACGCCGATCTCGCGGGTGTAGAAGCGGTTGAAGCGGCGCACCGCCTTCACGGTCGGGTCGGCCGGCATGGCGGTGGCGGGGGAGAAAACGTCGGAAGCAGTCTGCATGGATGCCATTGTCAAACAAATTGATTGCCAAAAGCAAGTAATTGACCGAGACCAGGTCAGACGCCGGAATGGCCTTCCAAGGACAATCCCTGAGGAAAAACCCTAAAATCGCCGGTTCCCCGCAAGGCGCCGCCGCGCCATCCCCCAATTCATGAACGCACCGGTCGACGTCTCCTTCTTCGCGCGTGCCGCCAAGCCGCTCACCAGCTACCGCAAGTACTGGGCAGCGCGCTTCGGAACGGCCAAGTTCCTGCCCACCTCGCGGGCGGAAATGGACGCGCTCGGCTGGGACAGCTGCGACATCATCGTGGTCAGCGGCGATGCCTATGTCGACCACCCCAGCTTCGGCATGGCGGTGATCGGCCGCATGCTGGAGGCGCAGGGCTTCCGGGTCGGCATCATTGCCCAGCCCGACTGGCAGAGCGCCGAGCCCTTCAAGGTGCTGGGCAAGCCGAACCTGTTCTTCGGCGTGACCGCCGGCAACATGGATTCGATGATCAACCGCTACACGGCGGACCGGAAGATCCGCAGCGACGACGCCTACACGCCGGGCGACGTCGGCGGTTCGCGGCCCGACCGCGCGGCCATCGTCTATTCGCAGCGCTGCCGCGAGGCCTGGAACGACGTGCCGATCGTGCTCGGCGGCATCGAAGGCTCGCTGCGCCGCATCGCGCATTACGACTACTGGCAGGACAAGGTGCGCCGCTCGATCGTGGTCGACGCCAAGTGCGACCTGCTGCTGTACGGCAACGCCGAGCGCGCCATCGTCGAGGTGGCGCACCGCCTGGCCGCCAAGGAGCCGGTGGCGCAGATCACCGACGTGCGCGGCACCGCCTTCGTGCAGCGCCACAGCCCCGAGGGCTGGTTCGAGATCGACTCCACCAGCGTCGACGCGCCGGGTCGCGTCGAGGCGCACATCAACCCCTACCTGATGGTTTCGGAGCAGGCCAAGGCGAACGGCGCCACCTGCGCGAAGGAAGACGAAGCGCAGGCCGTGGCCGAGGCGCAGCAGGCGCTGGCCGATGGCCGCCCGAAGCCGGCGAACCCCAACCCGAGCATCCAGCCGCTGACCTTCGTGCCGAATCCGGCCCTGCGCGGCCTGGGCTCGTACAAGGTGCCGCCGCGCGAACGCAGCGTGATCCGCCTGCCGTCGTACGAACAGGTGCGCGCCGACCCGGTGCTGTACGCGCATGCCAACCGCGTGCTGCACCTGGAAACCAACCCCGGCAACGCGCGCGCACTGGTGCAGGCGCATGGTGAAGGCGCCACCGCGCGCGACGTGTGGATCAACCCGCCGCCGATCCCGCTCACCACCGCCGAGATGGACCACGTGTTCGATCTGCCGTATGCGCGCAGCCCGCATCCGCGCTACGCCGACGAGCACGGCAGCCACGACGGCGCGACCAAGATCCCGGCCTGGGAGATGATCCGCTTCTCGGTCAACATCATGCGCGGCTGCTTTGGCGGCTGCACCTTCTGCTCGATCACCGAGCACGAGGGGCGCATCATCCAGAGCCGTTCGGAAGACTCGATCATCAAGGAGGTCGAGGCCATCCGCGATTCGGTCAAGGGCTTCACCGGCACCATCTCCGACCTTGGCGGCCCGACCGCCAACATGTACCGCATCGGCTGCAAGTCGCCCGCCATCGAGGCGGCCTGCCGCAAGCCCAGCTGCGTCTACCCGGGCATCTGCCAGAACCTCAACACCAACCACGATCCCCTGATCAAGATCTATCGCCGTGCGCGCGCGCTGCGCGGCATCAAGAAGATCCTGATCGGCTCCGGCCTGCGCTACGACCTGGCGGTGCAAAGCCCCGAGTACGTGAAGGAGCTGGTGCAGCACCACGTGGGCGGCTACCTGAAGATCGCGCCCGAGCACACCGAGCAGGGCCCGCTCACCAAGATGATGAAGCCGGGCATCGGCAGCTATGACAAGTTCAAGCAGATGTTCGAGAAGTACTCGGCCGAGGCGGGCAAGAAGCAGTACCTCATTCCGTACTTCATTGCTGCCCACCCCGGCACCAGCGACGAGGACATGATGAACCTCGCCATCTGGCTCAAGAAGAACGGTTTCCGCGCCGACCAGGTGCAGACCTTCTATCCGAGCCCGATGGCCACCGCGACCACGATGTACCACACCAACAAGAACCCGCTGCGCAAGATCACGCGCGACAGCGAGACGGTGGACATCGTGCGCGGCGACAAGCGCCGCCGCCTGCACAAGGCCTTCCTGCGCTACCACGACGCCAACAACTGGCCGCTGCTGCGCGAGGCGCTCAAGTCCATGGGCCGGGCCGACCTGATCGGCAACGGCAAGCACCACCTGATTCCCACCTGGCAGCCGTTGACCGACGGCGGCTACACCAGCGCGCGCCGCAAGAATTCGACCGAGGCCAGCGCCGCGCCCGCCAAGACCATTGCCGGCAAGCCGCCGCGCGGGCGCATCCTGACGCAGCACACCGGCCTGCCGCCGCGCGAGACCGGCAACGCCGCGCGCCCCAAGCCGGGCGCCGCGCGCAAGAAACGCTGAGCGCTGCGCATGCCGGGCGGTCTTTCATCCCTGTCGATGGCCCGCACCTGCAGCAGCGGCCTGCGCGCGGGCGCGTCAGTCCTTGCCCTGCTGGCGTGCGCCCTGGGCGCCGGCACGGCCGCCGCCGCCGGCGACTCGGCGCAGGCGCTGCAGCAGCACTACCAGCAGCATCAATCCCAGCGCAGCGACAGCGCCGGCGAACAGGCGATCGAGGTCGAATCGGCCGAGCTGGACGAGGGCATGCAGGGCGACGTCTACGCGCTGGCCGCGCACTCCCTCGATCAGGTGCGCCAGGTGCTGGAGGACCCGGCGCAGTGGTGCACCATGCTGCTGCTGCACATCAACAACCGGGCCTGCCGGCTGGGCCAGGCCGGCGGCGCCACCACGCTGCAGTTGAGCCTGGTGCGCCGCTACGACCAGCCGGTCGAGCAGGCCTTTGAACTGGCGCTGAACTACCAGGTCGTGGCCGACGAGCCCGACTACCTGGCGGTGGCGCTGCACTCGGCGGACGGTCCGCTGGGCACCAGCAGCCACCGCGTGCTGCTCGAGGCCATCGCCGTCTCGCCGCAGCAGACCTACCTGCACTTGCGCTACGGCTACGACCACAACGCGCTGGCGCGCGTGGCCACGCAGGCTTACCTGGCCACCTTCGGCAGCGACAAGGTGGGCTTCACGGTCACGGGCACGCAGAGCGACGGCCAGAAGGACTACATCGGCGGGTTGCGCGGCCTGGTCGAGCGCAACGCGATGCGCTACTACCTCACCGTGGCCGCCTACCTCGCGTGCATGGACGAGCCGCCGGCGCGCCAGCACGATGCCCGCCTGCGCACCTGGTTTGCCATGGCCGAGCGCTATCCGCGGCAGTTGCACGAGATCGACCTGGCGACCTACCTGGCGCTCAAGCAGACCGACCGCGAGCGTGACGGCGCGAAGTAGGGCGCCGCGCCCGGCAGCGCCCGCGCGGCTTACTGCACGCGCAGGAAGGGCGCCAGCGGCGGCGCGTCGGCCGGCGTGAGGTAGTTCAGGAAATCGGTCAGGCGCAGGTCGTCGGGCACCGTTTCAACGGTCTGCTCGACATAGGGCGCGGCCGCCAGCTTGCGCGCGGCCAGGCGTTGCTGGCGGCGCTTCAGCGCCAGCGCGGTACGTTGGCGCAACAGTTCGATCACGCGGGCTTCGGCCGCCAGCAGGTTCGTGCGGGCACGCATCCAGGGCGCGAAGTCGGCCGTGTTGGGCCAGGAGCGGGGCGGTTGCAAGGCCCAGAAGTCCTTGCTGCGCCGCGGCAGGCCGACGTAGGCGATCTTGTCCGCGAGATAAGCGGACTCGAGGGCGCGGACCGCCTGTACGAATTCCACTCGCAACGTATTCATGTTCACGATTTCTGTTTCCAGACCCGTAGTATGAATGTGACCAAGCGTTACCGCATGGCAATTGGATGATTTGCGCAACTATTTTTGGGGCCTTTCCGGGAAATTAAATCATTGGTTTTAATGGCGCGGAGAAGCGCCGTAAATCATTGGTTTCAAACAGGATTTCCCGATCCGCTGGCGCACCGAATTGGACGCGAAAGGCCTATTCAATTCGGCAATTCCGGAAATGGGAGTCGCGCCGGTCGGGTCATTGGAATTAACCGGATAGTGCTCATTGCCGCTGCCCACGGCGTGGCGGGCAGGATGCGAAGCGACCCTGTCGTGCCCTTCGGTGTTGATCGCTTATAGCAAGTGATAACGATTCGCATTACAATGCAACGCTTCGACGGATGCCGACGGCCTGCGTCTCCATTGCCAGAAGTTCCAGTACTTCCAGAATTTTCGATGCATCACGCTGCCTGCTTCCGCCCCGACCGCCGCCGCCGCTTCAGCGCGGCCGACCTGGCCGCCTTCGGCCCCCACTTCCTTTTCCTTGAAAGGGCGCAGCCGCGAATTCCCGCTCGGCGCGGAATTTCGTCCTGACCGGTGCGGCCCGCCAGGCGCGGGCCGCACGGCTGCCAGCCAGGGGTCGGTCCATCGACCCAGCCAACGGCCACGCCAGCGCTTCTCGCGCATGCACGTGGCGGCCTCCACCGCGCTGCGCACACCGCAGACGGTTCGCCGCAAACCCGCATTTCGCCACGGCCCACCGGCTGCCAAGGGCGCAGCGCGCGCGTGCATCCGCCTGGCGCAGAACGGGCCCCGTCCTTTTTTCAGACACAGAACCACAACAGCAATCAAACGAGGAGTTGCAATGCAATCGGGAAATTTGAACGGCGCCATCCTGTCGGCGCGCACGCCGCATCCGCTGCGGCCCGTGGCCCTGGCCGCCATGGCTGCCACCTGCCTGGCGATCGCCGCGCCGGCGGTGCACGCGCAGCAGGTGACGCAGGCCCCACCGGCGCCCCCGGCGGCGCCAGCAGCGGCGCCAGCCGCATCGGCCACCTTGCCCGGCATCATGGTCGAGGCCGACGCCGACCGCAGCGGCACCACCGAGGGCAGCGGCTCCTACACCACGCCGTCGATGAGCAGCTCGACCCGGCTCAACCTGTCGGTGCGGGAAACGCCGCAGTCCGTCAGCGTGATCACGCGCCAGCAGCTGGACGACCAGGGCATCACCGACCTGCCCGCCGTGGTCAAGCAGACCGCCGGCCTGAGCTTCGACCAGACCGGCGACGTCGGCTCCGATTCGTCCACCATCTACTCGCGCGGTTTCGCCATCGACAACTTCCTGGTCGACGGCGTGCCCCAGCTCTACACCAACTACAAGACCATCTTCCAGACCACCGACATGGCGCTGTACGACCATGTCGAGGTGGTGCGCGGCGCGACCGGCCTGCTGAGCGGCGTGGGCTCACCCGGCGGCACCCTCAACCTGGTGCGCAAGCGGCCGACGCCGCAGTTCCAGGCCAACGTGAAAGTCGAGGCCGGTTCCTGGGACTACTACCGCGCCGAGGCCGACATCTCCACGCCGCTGAATGAATCGGGCAGCGTGCGCGGCCGGCTGGTGGCGGCCTACCAGGACAACGACACCTCGATCGACCGCCAGCACGAGCGTCGCAGCATCCTGTACGGCGTGGTGGAAGCCGACCTGACTTCGCGCACCCTGGCCACGCTGGGCTTCACCGCGGTCGACGAAGACCTCACCGGCCACGCCCGCTCGGGCCGCCCGCTGTACTACGCCGACGGCAGCCGCGCCGTGTGGGCGCGCTCGGACAGCGCTGGCGCCAACTGGGCCTATTCGAAACGCAAGAGCGACGGCCTGTTCGCCTCGGTCGAACACCGCTTCGATTCCGACTGGGTGGTGAAGGGCACCTACAGCCACTACCGCACCAGTTACGACGAGATGATCGGCTACGCCGCCGGCGGCTATGCCGACCCCACCACCGGCGCCGGCATGAACCTGTACGCCGGCCGCTGGGGCGGGCAACCCACGCAGGACAGCTTCGACGTGTATGCGCGCGGCCCCTTCATGCTGGGTGGGCGCCGCCATGACCTGGTGGTGGGCGCCATCGCTTCGCGCACCAAGGACGACACCGACACCTACAACCTCTGGTGGTTCGACAACTGGGACAGCGCGATCCCCAACATCTTCACCTGGCAGGGCAACAACCCGGCCGAGCCGCCGAACCCGCCCAACGGCCGCATGCTGGACAACGAGCGCACCCTGAGCGCCTATGCCACCACGCGCCTCAAGCCGACCGATGCGCTGTCGGTGATCCTCGGTGCGCGCGTGACCAACTGGCGCGACGACAAGAGCACGCTCACCTTCGCGACCGGCCAGACCGACGTGGTGAACCGCGAGGCCAATGGCGAAGTCACGCCTTACGCGGGCGTGGTCTACGACCTGGGCCAGCACTGGTCGGTCTACGGAAGCTTCAGCAACATCTTCCTGCCGCAAAGCAACAAGGCCGCGGACGGCAGCTACATCGATCCGCAAGTGGGCGACGTCTACGAACTGGGCACCAAGGCCGCCTTCTTCGACAACCGGCTGAACTTCTCGGCCGCCGCCTACCAGGTGCGCCAGGACAACCTCGCCGTGCCGATTCCCGACACCTACGCGCCCGACGGCTCGCAGGCCTACCGCGCCGAGTCCGGCGCCAAGACCAAGGGCTTCGAGCTGGAACTGGCGGGCCAGCTGGCGCGCGGCTGGCAGGTCGGCACCAGCTTCTCGCGCAACCTCATCCGCGACAGCGAGGGCGAGTCGCTCAACACCTTCCTGCCGCAGAACACCTTCAAGCTGTTCAGCAGCTACCGGCTGGCCAACGTCGGCAACGGGCTGGTGCTCGGCGGCGGCCTGCGCTGGCAGAGCAGCACCTACACCGACGATGTCGGGCCCGATGCCGTGCGCTTCGGCCAGGGCGGCTACACGGTGGTCGACCTGATGGCGCAATACGCCTTCACGCCCAAGGTCAGCGCCGCGCTGAACATCTACAACCTGACCGACAAGCACTACTACACCAGCACCTCGTCGTCGTACTACGGCGCACCGCGCAGCGCGCGCGTGAGCCTGAACGTGGCCTTCTGATGCCGCGCCCACCGCTGCGGCGCCGGGCCTGGCTGGCCGTGGCGCTGGTGCTGCTGCTCGCCGCCGGCGCCTGGCTCTACCAGGGCCTGCGCGGCGGCGTCGAGTACGACACGACGCCGGTCACGCGCACCCGCATCGAGGCCAATGTCACCGCCATCGGCACGCTGCAGCCGCGCCGCTACGTCGATGTCGGCGCCCAGGTCTCGGGCCAGATCACGCGGCTGCACGTGCAGCCCGGTGCGCAGGTGCGCAAGGGGCAGCTGCTGGTCGAGATCGACCCCAGCGTGCAGCAGGCCACCGTCGACGCAGCGCGCGCGGCGCTGGCCGGCCTGCGCGCGCAGCTGGCCGACCAGCGCGCCCAGCAGCGCCTGGCCGAGCAGCAGCACGCGCGCCAGCTGCAGATGGACCGCGACGGCGCCACGCGCCAGGAAGACCTGCAGACGGCCGAAGCCAACAAGCTTTCCGCGGCCGCGCGCATCGACCTGCTGAAGGCGCAGATCGCGCAGACCCAGGCCACGCTGCAGGCCGACGAGGCGCGCCTGGGCTACACCCGCATCTATTCGCCGATGGCCGGCACCGTGGTCTCGGTGGCGCCGCGCGAGGGCCAGACCCTGAACGCGACCTACCAGACGCCGCACATCCTGCGCGTGGCCGACCTGTCGGGCATGACGGTGTGGACCGATGTGTCCGAGGCCGACGTGCGCCGCGTCAAGCCCGACATGCCGGTCTACTTCACCACGCTGGGCGGCCATGCCGACGAAGCGCCGCGCCGCTGGCACAGCCGCGTGCGCCAGGTGCTGCCGGCCCCGCCCATGACCGAGTCGCCCGACGCGGCCGAGGGCAACGCCCGCAGCGGCGGCGCCGCGGCGGCCAGCAAGGCGGTGGTCTACACCGTGCTGTTCGACGTCGACAACGCCGACGGCGAACTGATGCCGCAGATGACGGCGCAGGTCGCCTTCGTCACCGCGCTGGCGCCGGACGCGCTGGCGGTGCCGTTGGCCACGCTCAAGCCGCAGGCCGGCCAGCCCGGCAGCTACACGGTGCGCGTGCTGGCCGCCGACGGCACGGTCGCCACCCGCACGCTGCGCACCGGCGTGCGCAACCGGCATCTGGTCGAGGTGCTTGACGGCCTCGCGCCGGGCGAGCGCGTGGTGACCGGCGAGCGCCCGCGCCACGGGCTGCGGAGCTTCACGCTGTGACGCAGCCCGCGCTGATCGAGCTGCGCGACATCCGCAAGCGCTACGGTGGCCACGGCAAGCCCGAGGTCGAGGTGCTGCGCGGGCTCTCGCTGCGCATCGAGGCCGGCGAGTTCGTCGCCATCGTCGGCGCCTCGGGCTCGGGCAAGTCGACCCTGATGCACATCCTTGGCCTGCTCGACCGGCCCAGTGCCGGCGCCTACCGGTTGAACGGCCGCGACGTGGCGGGGCTCGACGCCGACGAACGGGCCTGGCTGCGCCGCGAGGCCTTCGGCTTCGTGTTCCAGGGCTACCACCTGATCGCCAGCGACAGCGCGCGCGAGAACGTGGAAGTGCCGGCCATCTACGCCGGCCTGCCCGAGGCGCAACGCGCCGAACGTGCGAGCGCGCTGCTGGCACGGCTGGGCATGGGCGACAAGCTGGAGAACCGCCCGCACCAGTTGTCCGGTGGCCAGCAGCAGCGCGTGTCGATCGCGCGCGCGCTGATGAACGGCGGCGCCATCATCCTGGCCGACGAGCCCACCGGCGCGCTCGACAGCCGCGTCGGCGCCGAGGTGATGGCGCTGCTGCGCGAACTGGCCGAGGCCGGCCACACGGTGATCCTCATCACGCACGACCGGCAGGTGGCGGCGCAGGCCGCCCGCACCATCGAGATCCTGGATGGGCGCATCGTCGCGGATTCGGCCGACCCCTCCGATGCGCCGCGGCGCAGCGCGCGCGCCTTGCCCGCGGCGCTGCCGCCGCCCTCCGGCACAGGCCATGGGCCCTCGAATTTGTGGGCCGACCTGCAGGAAGCCGGCCGCAGCGCCTGGCGCGGCATGCGCCAGAACCGCGCGCGCACCGGCCTCACGCTGCTGGGCGTCGTCATCGGCGTGGCCTCGGTCATCGTCATGCTGGCCATCGGCGAAGGCGCGCGCCAGCGCGTGATGGAACAGATGGGCACCATGGGCACCACCGTGATGTACATGGGCAGCGCGCAGCCGCCCAGCGGCGGCCCGATCGGCATGCTCACGCCGGACGACCTGGAAGCGCTGGAAGAACTGCCGCAGATCGCCCGCGTCATGCCCGTCATCGGCGACATGATCCCGGTGCGCCAGGGCAGCGCCGAGAAATTGATCTACGTCTTTGCCGCCGGCGAGTCGATGCCGCTGATCCACCACTGGCCGTTGGCGCAGGGCCGTTTCTTCACCGAGGCGGAAGACCGCGACCTGGCGCCGCTGGTGGTGCTGGGCCACAAGGCCAGCCGCCACTTCTTTGCCGACGTGGCGAACCCGGTCGGGCGCCATCTGCTGATCGGGCAGGGGCCTTTCGAAGTGGTCGGCGTGCTGGCCGAGCGCGGCGCCGATTCGGGTGCGCAGGACTACGACGAGATGGTCTTCATCCCCTATCACGCCGGGCGCGCGCGGGTCTACCGCACGCAGACGCAGCCCGACTACACGGTGATCGAGGCGGCTTCGGTCGAGCAGGTGCAGGCGGCCGAGGCGGCGATGCGCAAGCTGCTGCACGAACGCCACGGGCGCGAGGATTTCAGCATCGGCAACGCCGCCGCCAAGCTGCAGGCCGAGGCGCAAACGCGCGGCACCATGGCGATGATGCTCGGCCTGGTGGCGGCGGTCTCGCTGGTGGTGGGCGGCATCGGCGTGATGAACGTGATGCTGATGACGGTGCGCGAGCGCACGCGCGAGATCGGCATCCGCATGGCCACCGGTGCGCGCCAGCGCGACATCCTGCGCCAGTTCCTGACCGAGGCGGTGCTGGTGACGGTGCTGGGCGGCGCGGCCGGCGTGTGCGCCGGCCTGCTGATCGGCGCCACGCTGATCGCGCTGGGCGTGCCGGCGATCTTTTCCCTGACGGCGATGCTGGGTGCGTTTGCCTGTTCCGTCGCGACCGGGCTGGTCTTCGGCTACATGCCGGCGCGACGGGCGGCGGGGCTCGACCCGGTGGTCGCCTTGACTTCCGAATAAGGTGGCGATGCTTGCAGATTCTTTGAAGGGTTGGCGCAGCGGTACGCGGCGCGCCTTCGCGCTCTCGGCGGCCGCGTGGCTGGCGGGCTGCGCCAGCGGCACGCCGCCGCACGCGGTGCCCGAGCCGGTGACGCCGGCCGAATGGTGGCTGGCGTCGCCCACCGACGCCGCGCCGCCCGACGCCGCCTGGTGGCAGCACTTCGGCAGCGCCGAACTGGACGCGCTGGTGCTGCAGGCGCAGCGCCAGAGCCTGGACCTGGCCGCCTCGCAGGCGCGCGTGCGCCAGGCGCAGGCCGCGGCGCAGGCGGCGGGCGCCGCGCTGCTGCCGACGCTGGAAGGGCGGCTCGACGCGCAGCGCGAAGACCGCCTCGGCAGCTCCATCGCCGAGGTGGACGGCACGCGCTTTGGCGCCGCGCTGGCGGCCAGCTACGAGATCGACTTCTGGGGCGGCAACCGGGCCGCGCGCGACGCCGGCCTGGCGGCCCTGCAGGCCAGCCGCTTCGATCGCGACACCGTGCGCCTCACGCTCACCGCCGCGGTCGCCAGCGCCTGGCTGGACGCGGTGGCCGCGCGCGAGCGGCTGGACATTGCACAGCGCAACCTGCAGAGCGCGCAGCAGGTGCTGGCCATCGTCGAATCGCGGCGCCGCGCCGGTGCCGCGGTGGCGCTCGAGGTGGCGCAGCAGCGCGGCCTGGTGGCGGCGCAACAGCGTGCGCTGGCGGCGGTGCGCCAGCAGGGCGAGGACGCCCGCGCCACGGTGGCGCTGCTGCTCGGACAGATGGCCGCGGTGGCGCTGCAGGCCGATTCATTGCAGCCGATGGCGCTGCCCGCCATCGGCCCCGGCCTGCCGAGCGAACTGGTGGCGCGGCGGCCCGACATCGCGCGGGCGCAGGCGCGCCTGCAGGCGGCTGATGCCAACGTCACGGTGGCACGCGCCGCCATGCTGCCCAGCGTGCGGCTGGGCGCGGGGCTGGCCAGCGGCGGCGAGCGCTGGCGCGCCGTGCTCGACGATCCGATCTACAGCGTGGCGGCCGGGCTGGTGGCGCCGATCTTCGATGCCGGCCGGCTGGCGGCCGGCCATGCGTTGGCGCAGGCCCGGCGCGAAGAGTTGCTGGCCGACTACCGCGCCGCCATCGTTGCCGCCTTCGACGATGTGGCGCGCGCGCTGAACGCGATGGACGGGGCGCAGGCGCAGGCCACGGCACAGGCCGAGGAACTGCAGCACGCGCTGCAGGCGCTGGGCCTGGCCGAGGCGCGCTACCGCGCCGGCGCCGAGCCCTTGCTGACCCTGCTCGATGCGCAGCGCACGCTCTACGCGGCGCAGGACTTGGCGGTGCAATTGCGGCTGCGCCAATTGCAGTCGGCGGTGGCGCTGTACCGCGCGCTGGGCGGCGGCTGGGCGCCGGCGACAGAGGAACTGGCGCGCCGCTGAAGCGCTACGCCTGCGCCTGGCGCCGCGCCGGCAGCCACGCCACCAGCGGCCGCAGCAGGCCCGGGCGCCAGGAGAGCGTGAAGGCCACCAGCACGGCCGAGGCCGCCAGCGCCATGAACCACACCAGCGCGGCCATCGAGGCGTGGTCGGCGCGCAGGCACAGCAGCAGGGCGGCCAGCAGGCTCAGGCCGCCGAGCACGCGCAGCAGCGCGGCGCGGCCGGGGCCCAGCGCCTCGCGGCCACGCACCTGTTCCCAATGCGCTTCCAGCGACAGCGCCAGCCAGCCAGCGCCGGCCAGGTTCGCCAGCAGGGCGGCCAGCAAGCACAGCGACTCATGCATGGGCGGCCTTCGCGGCACTCGGTGACACCGCTGCGTTCGACGCATTCGGCGTGGCGCCGGACCGCGCCGCTTCCGCCGCCCGCTCACGGCGGCGCAAACGGCGGGCCGCGAAGACTGCGAGCGCACCGCTGGCGAGCAGCGCGAGGTCGAGACCCGCCACCGGCCAGTAGCCCTGGGCCAGCGTGCGGCCGAGGTGGTCGCCGGTGGTGAGCCAGTTGAGCAGCACCGCCAGCGGCGCCAGCGCGGCCAGCGCCCAGCACTGTTCGCGCCAAGCCGGTGCGATGCGCCCTTGCGCCACCGCGGCGGTGCGCCAGGCGGCGTGGGCAAAGGCCAGCAGCCAGGCGCCCCAGAAGATGCTCTTTTCCCAGGTGGCGCGGTCGGCCAGGTGTTCCGGCAGCGCCCGGTTGGCGACCAGCATCGCCACCGTGGCCAGCAGCATGCCGGTCACTGTCGTCACCGCCAGCGCGTCGACCCAGCGCGCGCCGCCGTGCCCCTGCTTCACGTGCTGGGCCTTGCGCTTCTCGACGAAGAACAGGAAGCCGGTGGCGATGCAGGCGCAGCCGGCGAGGCCGCCGAACACGTAGAACCAGCGCAGCAGCCAGTGCCTGAAATGCTGCAGGTGCAGGCCGGTGAGAAAGGTGTTGATGTTCTCCACCACGGTGGGCGCCGGCTCTTCCAGGATCACCTTGCCGGTGCTGGCCTCGAAGTGCACCGCCTGGCCGACCAGCGCCACGCGGTCGCTGCCGGCGCGGTAGATGCTGACGTAGCCGTTGGCGTCGCCCACGTGGTTGAGCTGCAGGAAGCCCACTTCGCCGGGCATGTCGCGCGCCGCCCAGCGCCGCTTGGCTTCCCGCACCATCGCGTCGACCGAGGCGATCGGCGCCGCCACGCCGGCGGGCTTGAAGGCCAGGCCCTTGGCCTGCGCCTCGGCCATGGCGTGTGCCTCGGCCTGTGGCTTGAGCATGGTTTCGGACAGTGGCAGGTAGATGCCGGCAAAGATGGTCAGGCCCGACAGGGCGAAGATGAAGTGGAAGGGCAGGGCCACCACGCCGGTCAGGTTGTGCAGGTCGAGCACGCTGCGGCGGATGTGCTTGGCCGGCCGGAAGGTGAACATCTCGCGAAAGATCTTGCGGTGCATCACCACGCCGCTGACCAGCGCCGCCAGCATCACCAGCGCCGCCAGGCCGACGATCCAGTAGCCCAGGCTCATCCATTCCAGGTGCAGGCTGTAGTGCAGCGGGTAGAAGAATTCGCTGCCGATCTTCAGCTGGTCATGCGGCAGCAACTTGCCGCTGCGCGGGTCGATGGTCACGTGGCCGTGCACGTGGTCATCGGGGTCCTTCGGGTTGTTCGTGACGGCGTACTCGGCGTACATCTGCAGCACCGGGTCGCGGTGCGTGGTGTAGGCGCTCCAGTTCATCAGCGGCAGCGTGGCCGGCAGCGGGCCGCCCACGCGCTCGCGCGCCGCCGCGAGCTCGTCTTCGTCCGGCGCAATGGCCTGGAAGATCGGCTTGAGCATCGTGTCGAAGGAGGGCATGGCCTGCGGCGCGAAGCGGCTTTCGGGGATCGCCCAGCGGTCGATCTCGCGGTCGAACACCGACAGCGAGCCGAAGAAGAAGGCAATCATCAGCACGTAGCCGAGCACCAGCCCGACCCACGTGTGCAGCCAGGCCATCGAGAAGCGGAAGGAAGAAAACATGCGGGCGTTCCGGGTTCAGTTCGCGCTGCGCAGCAGCAGCCAGGCGAGGGCCGTCATGGCGGCGCCGCCACCGGCCAGCACGCCCCACACGCGCACCAGGCTGGCCGGCACGTAGGCCCAGCAGAAGCAGGTCAGGAACACCAGGAAAGCCAGCAGGAAGCACAGCGTCTGTGCTTCGTCATAGGCCATGCCTGCGCGCAGCAGCAGGGCGATGCCGAGCGTGGCGAAACCCCAGACAAAGGCATAGCCGCCCAGCAGGCTGGCGGCGACGCGCGAAACGATGTGAAGCGGGCTCATGCGAGGGAATTTGTTAAGAATGATTCGCATTCTAGTGGGGCTTGCACCCCTGCGCGGGCCTCAACCTGTCGCCCGGCTTCGCGGGCAGGGACAGCACGCTTTCGTCGGGCTGGCCGGCGCGCTGCTGCAGACCGCGGCGCGCGGCCGGATCAGCCCAGCGCGGCGCGACGGTGGTGCAGGTGCCGCGCGATGCGCTGCTGCAGCAGTCCGCGCACCCGCCGATCGAACAGCCGGTCGGCGGCCCAGCTGGCCAGCACCACACCAGCGAGCAGCAGCGCGATGCAAGCCTCGAAGGGAACGCCCTGCGCCGCCAGGCTGGGTTGAACGCGCAGCCACGTGAAGAGCACCGGGCCATGCATCATGTAGACCGCATAGGACATCACGCCCAGTTCGCGCAAGGCCGTGCTCAGGCGCCCCGCCGGCAGTTCGGTCGTGCTCAGGACGACCAGCAGCACGGGGAAGATCACGAAGATCGCGGCCAGCTTCAGCCAGGTCGACGCCGGTGCGTACAGGCAGGCCAGCAGCACCGCCAGGGCCAGCAGGCTCCAGGCCGAATGCAGGCGGGGGAGCGACGCGCCGCGCGATTGGTGCCACGCGTGGATCTGCATGCCCAGGAAGAAGGAGAAGCACACGCGCAGCAGGCCGGCCGGGAGCAAGTCCCACGAGGGGCCGCCCAGTTCGCCCTGCAGCAGCAGTTGCAGGCCGAGCAAGCCACCGGAGATGGCGATGACCGTCCAGCGGATGCGGGCGTTCTGCAGCGGCCTGCAGAAGATGGCGAACACCAGGTTCACCACCAGTTCGAGCAGGATCGACCAGGCCGCGATGTTGAAGGGATAGAGGTAGCCCTCCGGATCGAGCGTGGGCGAGGGCAGCATCACGAGGGCGAAGGGCAGCTTGCCCAGCAGCGCCGTGTTCGACCAGGGGATGGGCAGCGACAACGCCGCCAGCACGGCCAGGATCGCCAGCAGGATCAGCAGCGACAGGAGGTAGAGCGGATAGAGCCTGACCAGCCGCGCCGTCATGAATTTCCAGAGGCTCATGCGGCCCGAGGCGAGCTGCTCGTTGTACACGTGGGCCAGCACGAAGCCGCTGAGCGCGAAGAAGAAGTCGACCGCCAGGTCGCCGCTGTCGAAGGCCTCTCCGCGCAGGGCCAGCGGGACGTGATAGAGCACCACCACCAGGGCCGCGATGCCCCGGCCGGCATCCATGGCGTGAAAGACGCGCTTGTCGGGGACGGTTGAACTCATCGCGAAATCGTATCATTTGGTTTCTTGAGTGAAAACAAATGAATTCAATTTCGCCACCCGCGGCGGGAATATGCCCGCTGGCGGCGGGCGCGGCGCTCAGCGCTGCTGGCCCCAGCGCCGCACGGTGAGCCGCTCCAGCGTGGCGAAGCCCAGGCTCTCGACCAGCAGGCCGATGATCACCACCAGCGCCAGGCCGGCGAACACGCGGTCGGTGTAGAGCTCGTTGCGGTTCTGGTAGATGTACCAGCCCAGGCCGCCCTGGCCGGAGCTGGCGCCGAACACCAGCTCGGCCGCGATCAGCGTGCGCCAGGCAAAGGCCCAGCCGATCTTCAGGCCCGAGAGAATGGCCGGCAGCGCCGCCGGCACCAGGATCTGCAGCACGTAGCGCAGGCCGGTCAGCCCGTAGTTGCGCCCGGCCATGCGCAGGGTTTCGGGCACGCCCTGGAAGCCGGCGTAGGTGTTGAGCGCCAGCGGCCACAGCACCGAGTGCACCAGCACGAACACCAGGCTGCCCTGGCCCAGGCCGAACCACAGCAGCGCCAGCGGCAGCAGCGCGATGGCGGGCAGCGGATTGAACATGGAAGTGAGCGTGTCCAGCAGGTCGCGCCCGAGCCGGGTCGAGACCGCCAGCGAGGTCAGCCCGAAGGCCAGCAGCACGCCCAGCACATAGCCCTGCAGCAGCACGCGCAGCGAGATCGCGGTCTTGGCGAGCAGCTCGCCGCTGGCCAGCCCGTCAACCAGCGCGCGCGCGGTGGCGCTGAAGGTCGGCAGCAGCAGGTCGTTGTCCTGCCAGCGTGCCGCCACTTCCCACAGCAACGCCAGCACGGCCAGGATCAGGCCCTTGCGCAACCAGCCCTGGCGCCAGACGCGATCGGCCAGCGGCAGCGGGCGCTCGGCGTGGTCGACGCTGAAGGCTTCGAGCGGGACTTCGTATTCGGCGCGCAGCGGGGGCAGGGTCGGCGTGACGGAAGGCATCGGCTGTCAGCCCCCGACCTGGTGCGCGGCCGGGCCGGGCGCCGGTTCGAACAGCAGGCGGTGAATGCGCTGCGCGGTGGCCTGGAAGTCGCTGCTGCCCTGGCTGGCCTGGTCGAAGTGGTGGCTGTTCAGCTCGGCGCGCATGCGGCCCGGGTGCGGCGAGAGCAGCGCGATGCGGCTGCCGACCACCAGCGCCTCCTCGATCGAATGGGTCACGAAGAGCAGCGTGAAGCGCAGTTCTTCCCACAGCGCGAGCAGCTCTTCCTGCATCTGGCGGCGGGTCAGCGCGTCGAGTGCGGCAAAGGGCTCGTCCATCAGCAGCACGCGCGGCTGCATGGCCAGCGCACGCGCGATCGCCACGCGCTGCTTCATGCCGCCCGACAACTGGTGCGGATGCACGTCGGCAAAGGGCGCCAGGCCGACGCGTTGGAGCCAGTGCAGGGCACGCTCCTGCGCCTGCGCACGGCCGAGCGTGCGCGAGGCCAGCAGCGGGAACATCACGTTCTCCTTGACGGTCTTCCACGGCGGCAACTGGTCGAACTCCTGGAACACCACGATGCGGTCCGGCCCGGGGCCGCGCACCGGCAGGCCGTCGAGCCGTATCTCGCCTTCCACCGGCGCGATGAAACCCGCCACGCTCTTGAGCAGCGTGCTCTTGCCGCAGCCTGAAGGCCCGAGCAGCACGAAGCGCTCGGCCGCATGCACCTCGAAGCTGACGCGGTGCGTGGCGCGCACCACGCGCTCGGGCGTGCGGTATTCCAGGCTCAGGCCTTGCACCTGCAGCAGCGGCGCCGGTGCGCCGGACGCCGATGGCTGCGGCGTGCCGATGGCCGTGCCGCGCCGCCCGTGCGGCCCGCGCGCCGGCCCGGTGGGAGCGGCTTCGCGCAGGGCGGCGGCGTGCCAGGCGGCGGTGCTGTCCATCGCCGTGCTCAGTTCGCGGCCGCGCCCAGCACGTCCTCGAAGAAGTAGTCCTTGATCGACTGCGGCTGGTTGCGGATGACGCCCACGCGGTGCATGAACTGGCCCAGCGCCAGCGTGTTCTGCGGCGCGATCTTGAACTGCACCGCGGGGTCGGTCACGATGCGGCGCAGCAGCGCGCGGTCGGTCTTGGCGTCGTTCACCTTCAGGTAGATGTCGATCGCCTGGTCGGGCTGGCTGCGCACGAACTGCGCGGCTTCGTCGAGCGCGGCAATGAAGGCCTGGTAGGTCCTGGGGTTCTCGGCGCGGAACTTCTCGGTGGCGTAGAGCAGGGTCGACGAGGCCGGCCCGCCCAGCACCTGGTAGGAATCGAGCACGATGTGCGCGTTCGGGTTGCCGGCCAGCTCCTGTTCCTGGAAGGGCGGGTTGCCGAAATGGCCACTGATCTCGGTGCCGCCCTTGATGATGGCCGCCGCCGCATCCGGGTGCGGCAGCGCCACGCTGATCTTGTCCAGCCGCGCGAATTCCTTGTCGCCCCACAGCTTGGCCGAGGCCATCTGCAGCACGCGCGACTGCACCGAGACGCCCACCGCGGGCAGGGCGATGCGGTCCTGATCCGTGAAGTCCGCGATGGTCTTGACCTTCGGGTTGTTGCTCACCAGGTAGTAGGGAAAGTTGCCCAGCGAGGCCACGCCCTTCACGTTCTGGCGGCCATGCGTGCGGTCCCACAGCGTGAACAGCGGGCCGACGCCGGCGCCGGCAATGTCGATGTTGCCGGACAGCAGCGCGTCGTTCACCGCCGAGCCGCCGGACAGGCGCACGAAGTCCGCCTCGATGTCCAGGCCGGCCGCCTTGCCGTGCTTCTCGATCAGCTTCTGTTCCTGCACCACGTTGAGCAGCAGGTAGACGATGCCGAACTGCTGCGCAATGCGGATGCGCCCCTCGGCCTGGGCCGCCAGCGAGGCGCTGGCCAGGCCGAGCGCGGCGATGAGTGCCGCAACGCGGCGGCGGGTGATGCGTGGCATGAAGAACGACTCCTGGGTCAGAAGGGCGCATCGCCCTCGATGGTGGTGCGGTAGAGCTTGCGCGGCAGGTGATCGGGCGTGCCGGCCGCCAGGTGCAGCACCGAGCGGTTGTCCCAGAACACCATGTCGTGCGGCTGCCAGCGGTGGCGGTAGATGAATTCGCTGCGGGTCGCCAGTGCGAACAGTTCATCGAGCACGGCGCGGCCTTCGTCGTCGGGCAGGCCGACGATGCGGGTGCTGAAATGTTCGCTGACGAACAGCGCCTTGCGCCCCGTTTCCGGGTGCGTGCGCACCACCGGATGCACCACCGGCTTCACCTCGTCGAGCTGCGCCTGCGTGAGCGCCGGGCGCCACGGGCTGCGGGCGCGCAGCTCCTCGTACTTCGCCAGGTAGCTGTGCTCGGCGAACAGCGGCGCCAGCGTGGTCTTGAGCGCCTGCGGCAGCGCCTCGTAGGCGGCATGCTGGTTGGCAAACAGGGTGTCGCCGCCTTCGCTCGGCAGCAGCTGCGCATGCAGCAGCGAACCCAGGCTCGGCCGCGCCTTGTACGACAGGTCGGAATGCCAGAAGTGGCCGGCATCGCCCAGGCCGATCGGCTCGCCGTTCTGCTTGATGTTGGAGACCACCAGCACCTCCGGCTGGCCGGCCAGCTGGAACTTCTTCTGCACGTGGATCTGCAACGGGCCGAAGCGCCGGCTGAAGGCCACCTGCTGCGCCGGCGTGATGCGCTGCTCGCGCAGCACCAGCACGTGGTGCTGCAGGTGCGCGGCGTGCAGGCGGGCAAAGGCGGCGTCATCCAGCGGTTGCGCGAGGTCGAGCCCGAGGACTTCGGCGGCGAAGCTGCCGGGCAGGGGGCGGATCTGGAAATGGGCGGGTTCGCGCGACGGTGCGTCGGCGTACAGGTCGATGGATTCTCGTGCGGACATGGCCTGCAGCGTAGGCAGCCGGTGCGCAGCCGTGAACGACGAAAAGCGCGCTTGCATACACCGCCACCGCCTAAGTCGTTTTGCGCATGAAGAAGTGTGAACAGCGTCGTTCCGCAACGCTGCGCGGCTCGCCAGAATCCGCAGCATTGCAACGCCAGCCCACCACGCCACCTGGATCCCACCTGAACATGCCGCCTGTCCTGTTGATTGCCGGAAGCCCTTCGGCCCCCTCGCGCTCCAGCGCCTTGCTCGACGCCGTGGCCGACCGCCTGGCACTGCGCGACATCGAGAGCCGCATCCTGCGCGTGAGCGAACTGCCGGCGCAGGCGTTGCTCTCGGCCGATGCCTCGCAGCCGGCGATTGCCCGCGCCGTCGAAGCGCTGGCCGCGGCGCCCGCGGTGGTGGTCGCCACGCCGGTCTACAAGGCGGCCTACAGCGGCCTCTTGAAAACCTTTCTCGACCTGCTGCCGCAAAGCGCCCTGCGCGGCAAGACGGTGCTGCCGCTGGCCACCGGCGGCAGCGCGCACCACATGCTGGCGCTCGACTATGCGTTGCGGCCGGTGCTGCAGTCGCTCGGTGCGCGCCACGTGCTGCCGGGCGTCTACGCCAGCGATGCACAGGTGACGCTCACGCCCGAAGGCGCCTACCAGCTGCAGGTGGAGTTGTTCGAGCGGCTGGCCGAAGCGGTGCAGACGCTGATCACGGAAGGGCTGCACAAGAGCGTGCCGGTGCCGTTCCATTTCGCATCGGTGCCCTTCGCCAGCGTGCGATGTAGCGTCTGACGCCGCGCCGTCGGCGTCCACCGCATCCCCGTTCTGCACGACGGCCGCTGCCTCGCGGCGGGGCCGTCCTGCGCCTTGCATTTGTCTTCACGAAATGAACCCGATGTCCAACCGACCCGCCTCGCTTTCGACTGCTTCGACCCTCTCGCGCCGCCGCCTGCTGCAGGCCTCCGCCGCGCTGCTGCCGGCGCTGGCCGGCGCACCCGCCTTCGCGCAGGGCGCCACGCGCCAACTGCGCATCGGCAACCAGAAGGGCATCCTCAGCCTGCTCAAGGGCCGCGGCACGCTGGAGCAGCGCCTCGCGCCGCTGGGCGTCAAGCTCAGCTGGACCGAGTTCACCGCCGGCCCGGTGCAGCTGGAGGCGCTCAACGTCGGCTCGATCGACTTCGGTGACGTCGGCGAGGCGCCGCCCATCTTTGCGCAGGCCGCCGGCGCGCCGCTGGCCTATGTCGCGGCCACCGTGCCGCGGCCGGCCTCGGAAGCGGTGCTGGTGCCGGCGGCGTCGCCGATCCGCAGCGTGGCCGATCTCAAGGGCAAGCGCGTCGCGCTGAACAAGGGCAGCAACGTCCACTACTTCATCGTCAAGCTGGCCGAGAAGCACGGCCTGGCCTACGGCGACCTGCAGCTGGTCTACCTGCCGCCGGCCGACGCCCGCGCCGCCTTCGAGAAGGGCTCGATCGACGCCTGGGTGATCTGGGACCCCTTCCTCGCCGCCGCGCAGAAGTCGCTCGACGCACGCGTGCTGGCCGACGCCACCGGCGTGGTCGGCAACCGCTCCTACTACTTCTCGTCGCTCGACTACGCGAGCCGCAACACCGACGTGGTGCAGGTGCTGATCGAGGAGATCGACAAGGTCGACCAGTGGGGCCGCGCCAACCGCGAGGCGTTGTCCGCCGAGCTGGCCACGCTGTGGGGCTTGCCGCGTCCGGTGGCCGAACTCTCGACCAGCCGCACGCAGTTCGGCACCGGCCCGATCACGCGCGCCATCCTGGCCGAGCAGCAGCAGATCGCCGACACCTTCCTCGCGCTCAAGCTCATCCCGCGCAAGATCAACGTGCTCGACGCCGCCGCGCCGGGCCTGGCTTGAAATGAAACTCCCCCCGTTTGGCCGGCTCACTTCGTGTAGCCGTCCCATACCCCCCGCTGGGGGGCGCACTCAGCGGCCTGGCGGAGCCAGTTCCGCGAGTGCTCTGGCCTGGCCTGCTCCGCGGCCACTCGATCGATCTCGTGGCGCCAGTTTGCTGCGCTGCGGGCGGCGCGTCAGCGCCATGGAAAACTGAAAAGGTGCAACGCCGCATGTCACTCCAAGTCTTCTGGTTCCTCCCCACCCACGGCGACAGCCGCTACCTCGGCAGCGCCGAGGGCGCGCGCCCGGTCGACCTGGCCTACCTGCAGCAGGTCGCCGGCGCGGCCGATACGCTGGGCTACGAAGGCGTGCTGATTCCCACCGGCCGCTCCTGCGAAGACCCTTGGGTCATCGCCTCCAGCCTGATCGGCGCCACGCGCCGGCTGAAGTTCCTGGTGGCGGTGCGCCCTGGCCTGCACCAGCCGGCGCTGGCCGCGCGCATGGCCGCCACCTTCGATCGCCTTTCGGGCGGGCGCCTGCTGGTGAACCTGGTCACCGGTGGCGACCAGGCCGAGCTGGAAGGCGATGGCGTGTTTCTCGACCACGCGGCGCGCTACGCCCAGTCGGCTGAGTTCATCCACATCTGGCGCGAGATCCTGGCGCGCAGCCACCGCGGCGAGAGCTTCGACTTCGACGGCGAGCACCTGCAGGTGAAGGGCGCCAAGCTGATCTATCCGCCGCTGCAGCAACCGCACCCGCCGGTCTGGTTCGGCGGCTCCTCGGCACCGGCGCATGCGCTGGCGGCCGAGCAGACCGAGCGCTACCTGAGCTGGGGCGAGCCGCCGGCCGCGGTGGCCGGCAAGCTGGCCGACGTGCGCGCGCGGGCGCAGGCGCTGGGCCGCCAGGTTGAGTTCGGCATTCGCCTGCACGTGATCGTGCGCGAGACCGAAGACGCGGCCTGGCGCGCCGCCGAAGAACTCATCAGCCGCGTCGATGACGCCACCGTGGCGCGCGCGCAGGAAGTCTTTGCGCGCATGGATTCCGAAGGCCAGCGCCGCATGGCCGCGCTGCACCAGCGCGGCGGCGGCCGCACCCGCGCCGCGCTGGAGGTCAGCCCCAACCTGTGGGCCGGCGTCGGCCTGGTGCGCGGCGGCGCCGGCACCGCGCTGGTGGGCAACCCGCAGCAGGTGGCGCAGCGCATGCAGGAGTACGCCGAGCTGGGCATCAGCGCCTTCATCCTGTCGGGCTACCCGCATTTGGAAGAGGCCTACCGCTTCGCCGAACTGGTGTTTCCGCTGCTGCCGCGCGGCGTGCAGGAACGGCTCTCCGGCGGCAGCCTCGGCGGGCCCTTCGGCGAGGTGGTCGCCAATGTCGACGCGCCTTCGCGGCTGCGTGCCCAGAGCTGAACAACGAGAACGAACGAATGACCCAACAGGCTACTTCCCTCGCTGCGCCGGCCGATGCGTCGGCCACCGAGCCCGGCGCTGGCGCGACTGCGCTGCGTGCCTTTGCGGCGCAGGCACTGCAGCGCCTGCTGCCCTGGCTGGTGCCGCTGGCCTTGCTCGTCGCATGGCAGGCGGCAGCGTCCTTCGGCTGGCTCTCGACGCGCGTGCTGCCGGCACCGGTCGACGTGCTCAAGGCCGCGTGGTCGCTCACCGTGTCGGGCGAGCTGTGGGTGCACGTGAAGGTGAGCGCCTCGCGCGCCTTGCTGGGGCTGGCCATCGGCGGCGGCCTCGGGCTGGCGCTGGGGCTGCTCACCGGCTCGTCGAAGCTGGCCGAGACGCTGCTCGATTCCACCGTGCAGATGGTGCGCAACATCCCGGCGCTGGCGCTGATTCCGCTGGTGATCCTGTGGTTCGGCATCGACGAGACGGCCAAGCTCTTCCTGATCGCCGTGTCGGTGTTCTTCCCGATCTACCTGAACACCTTCCACGGCATCCGCAATGTCGACCCGCAACTCATCGAGATGGGCCGCACCTACGGCCTGAACCGCTGGCAGCTGTACCGCGAGGTGGTGCTGCCCGGTGCGCTGTCGTCGATCCTGGTCGGGCTGCGCTTCTCGCTCGGCCTGATGTGGGTGATCCTGATCGTCGCCGAGACCATCTCGGCGCAATCGGGCATCGGCTACCTGACCATGAACGCGCGCGAGTTCCTGCAGACCGACGTGGTGCTGGTCGGCATCCTGCTTTATGCGCTGCTGGGCAAGCTGGCCGACGTGTTTGCCCGCGCGCTGGAGCGCTGGTGGCTGCGCTGGCACCCGGGGTACCAGAAGTGAAGAGATTGAAAAAGAAGCACCGGAGCCCCGCGCCATGACCCAAGCCCTACACGACACCCCCGCGCGCACCGGCGTGACGCTGGAAGCGCGCCAGCTCGACAAGCGCTACGGCACGCGCAACGTGCTGCGCAAGCTGCACCTCGATGCTGCGCCGGGCGAATTCATCGCCATCGTCGGGCGCAGCGGCTGCGGCAAGAGCACGCTGCTGCGGCTGGTGGCCGGGCTGGAGCTGCCTTCATCCGGCCAGCTCGAGATCGATGGCGAAGCGGTCGACGGCCTGCGCCCCGAGACCCGCATCATGTTCCAGGAGGCGCGCCTGCTGCCCTGGCGCCGCGTGCTCGACAACGTCACGCTGGGCCTGCCGCCGCAGGCGCGCGAACGTGGCCGCGAGGTGCTGGCGCAGGTCGGCCTGGCCGAGCGCGAGGGCGAGTGGCCGGCGCGCCTGTCCGGCGGCCAGCGCCAGCGCGTGGCGCTGGCCCGCGCGCTGGTGCATCACCCGCACCTGCTGCTGCTCGACGAGCCGCTGGGCGCGCTGGATGCGCTCACCCGCATCGAGATGCACCGCCTGATCGAATCGCTCTGGCTGCGCCACGGCTTCACCGCGCTCCTGGTCACGCACGACGTGCAGGAAGCCGTGGCGCTGGCCGACCGCGTGATCCTGATCGAGGACGGGCGCATCGCGCTGGACGTGGCGGTCGACCTGCCGCGCCCGCGCTCGCAGGGCGACGCCGCCTTTGCTGCGCTGGAGAAACGCATCCTCGACCGCGTGCTGCGCAAACCCGGCAGCGAGGCCGACGAAGCCGGCCACGCGGGCGAGGGCGGCTGGCCGTCGCGCCCGGCCCGCGAGCTGCGCTGGGCGATCTGAAGCCCGCATCGCTTCCACCCCTTCATTCATGCATCCCCATCACCGAAAGAGGAACCATTCCATGTCCATTCAAGCCATCAACGTGCGCAACCAGTTCAAGGGCAAGGTGCGCGAAATCATCCGCGGCGACGTGCTGTCCGAAGTCGATGTCGAGACGCCCTGGGGCGTCGTGACCTCGGTCATCACCACCCGCTCGGTCAACGAGCTGTCGCTGCAGGTCGGCTCCGAAGTGGTCGCGCTGATCAAGGCGACCGAGGTCTCGATCGCCAAGTTGTAGTCCGGGTTCGGTTGTCTCCTTGGGCCCGCCGCGTGCGGGCCCTTTTTTCGTGTGCCCGGTATGCCGCATTGCGGCAGCGTTGCAGCCCGGCCATGATGCGAAGCTTTTCCGACCAAGCCCCGCACCATGCCCATGCTCAAGCTACCGCCGCCCGCCAACGCGCAGGCCTATGTCGATGCGCAACCCGACTGGCAACGCCGCTGCGTCGAAGCGTTGCGCACGGCCGTGCTGTCGCTCGGCACGCTGGAGGAGCGGGTGAAGTGGGGCCACCTGGTGTATTTCGCCAACGGCCCGGTGCTGCTGATTCGCGCCGAGCCGCAGCGCCTGCTGTTCGGCTTCTGGCGTGGCCAGCGCTTGCGCGACATCGAGCCGCGCCTGCGCCCCGGTGGGCAGTACGAGATGGCGACGCTGGCGCTGGAGCCGCAGACGCCGCTGGAGCGCGAGACGGTGCTGGCGTTGGCGCGCGAGGCGGTGGCGCTCAATGCGGCGCTGGGCGATCCGACGCGGCTCGCGCGCTGAATCGACCAGCGCGTTTCAGGCAGCGGGCGCAGCCGCTTCGCCGTCCGGCAGCGTGTGCAGCGGGATGTCGTGCGCCAGCGCCAATGCGTCGAGTTCGGCGCAGCTGCGCGTGCGCAGCCAGGCGGCAATGGCGGCGTGCGTGCCGGAGCGGAACATGACGCCCGTGCCGCTGCCGGCCTCGATGCCGGCCAGCGCGCACAGGCTGGCCGCGAAGTGCGGCTCCAGCGCCGCCACCGCCACGCGGCCGTCGGCGCAGGGGTAGACGCGGTAGCCGGCATGGGCGCCGCCGACCGCGCCGGCCGGCTGCGTCAGGCCCCATTGGCGCGGCAGCGCGAGGTAGTGCGCGGCTTCCGACAGCGCCACCACGACATGCACGCCGGCGCCGCCGGTGGCGCGCCGCAGCAGCGCGCCGAGCACCGCTTCGCTGGCCATCAGCGAGCCGCCCATGTCGGCGTACAAGGTGGGCGGCAGCTCGGTGCCGGTGACCAGGCCGCTTTCGGCGAGGTAGGTCAGGTCGTGTCCCGGCTCGTCGGCCCGCGCGCCGGGCGCACCGACGATCTCGACCAGGCACAGGCGCGGATGGCGCGCGTGCAGCGCCTCCCAGGCCACGCCCAGCTTGGCCGAGGCGGCGGGGCGGAAGGAGGTGATCAGCACGTCGGTCTGCGCCAGCAGTTCGTGCAGGGTGGCCTGGCCTTCGGGCGTCTTCAGGTTGGCCCACACCACGTCGACGCCCTCGTGCAGCGTGGCGTAGGCCAGCGGGTTGTAGCTGCCCATGGGGTCGCTGGAGGTGCCGGCCGCGGCGGGCGGCGCCTCCAGCTTGGTGCAGTGCGCGCCCAGGCGCCGGCAGCGCATCAGCGTGGCCGGGCCGGGCAGGTTGAGCGCCAGGCTCAGCACGCGCACGCCGGCCAGCGGGGCGAAGGTGTCGGAGGCGGTGTCGGAAGTGGTGTCGGGCATGTCTGTGGTCTTTCTCAGTCTGCGTCGATGAGGTCGGCGCCGCGCTCGGCCAGCAGTTCGCGCAGCACCGAGCGGTGGCAGCGCGCGGCGTTTTCACAGTAGCAGCCGACCGCCATGGCGCTGCCGTGCGAGAGGGCGGCCAGCAGGTCGAGGCTGCGGCTGGCGTCGGCCTCGTTCATCTCGCGGCGGTACAGGCGCATGAAGGCCTGCCACTGCGCCGGCGTCTGCGCCTCCTGGCCCAGCTTCATGGTCTCGGGCGAGGGCGCGAGGTTGGGGTACCACACGTCGTACCAGTCCTGCGCGGCAAATTGCGCCTTGGGCACGCCGCGCGGCGGGCGGCGCACGGTGCCGATGCGCAGGCCCTCGCCGGCGGCGCGCGGCGTGCCCAGGCGAACGATGCGAATGCTCATGGAAATCTCTTCTTGTGTCTCGTTGGTGAAGCGGCCGGGAGTCGGTGCCGACGATACTCGCTCGAACCAAGCCTGGAGAAGCACAGATGAGCAAGGAACGAATCGAATGGGTGCGCCACGACGACGGCGTGATCGAGTTGCACCTGGCGCGCGCCGACAAGATGAACGCGGTCGACCCGGCCATGTTCGACGCCATCATCGAGGCAGGCGAAGCGCTGCAGCATGAGCGCGACCTGCGCGCGGTGGTGCTGGCCGGGCGCGGCAAGGCCTTCTGCGCCGGGCTCGACATGCAGTCCTTCGCCCGCATGGCAGAGGCCTCGCAGGCGGGCGGCGCCAGTGCGCTCATCGGCGGGAGCAATGCCGGCGCCGACCTGATCGAGCGCACGCACGGCCTGTCCAACATCGCCCAGCGCGTGGCCATGCTGTGGCGCGACGTGCCGGTGCCGGTGATCGCCGCGGTGCACGGCGTGGCCTTCGGCGCCGGCCTGCAGATTGCGCTGGGCGCCGACATCCGCCTGGTGGCGCCGGACGCGCGCATGTCGGTGATGGAAATCAAGTGGGGCCTGGTGCCCGACATGGGCGGCATGGTGCTGATGCGCGACCTGGTGCGCAGCGACGTTGTGCGCGAGCTGACCTACAGCGGGCGCATCGTGGCGGCGGAAGAAGCGGTGCACATCGGCCTGGCCACGCGCGTGGCGGCCGACCCGCTGGCCGAGGCGCTGACGCTGGCGCACGAGGTGGCGGCACGCAGCCCGGACGCGGTGCGCGGCGCCAAGCGGCTGCTCAACGCCTCGGCCGAACTCGACGCTGCGCAACTGCTGCTGCGCGAGTCGATCGAGCAGAAGGCGCTGATCGGCAGCGCCAACCAGACCGAGGCGGTGATGGCCAACCTGGAGAAGCGGGCGCCCCGTTTTTCGCCGGCGGCCTGAACGGGCTGGCGACAAGGGCAGGGGCCCGGCCTGCACCTTGGGCGCATGGTGCGGCGTGGCGTTTGCCCGTCTAATCCGGCCTCGCGCTGCCCTTCGGCGGCCACCGGCACGAGGAGCAAGCCCATGTCGACCACCGAAAACCAGCGCTGGCGCGCGCGATACCCTCGCCGCGCACGGGTGCGACCCCAGCCGCGCCTGCCGCGCCTGCCGCGGCTGCGCAAGTTCCTGGCGAGTGCGCTGGCCGGCGGGCTGCTCGCCGTGCCCGGGCTGGCGCTGGCCTTGCCCGAAGGCTTCGTCGACAAGGAAGACGGCGCCTTCGACATTTCCGACTGGCTGATCGAGCAGAAGGGCTTCTTGCCGGTGCCGATGATCGTCACCGAGCCGGCGGTGGGCTATGGCGGCGGCGTGTCGCTGCTGTTCGTGCGCAATTCGATCCGCGAGAGCGCCGAGAAGGCCAAGGAAACCGGGCACATGGTGCCGCCGGACCTGTACGTGCTGGGCGGCGTAGCCACCGAGAACGGCACGCGCGCCGCCTTTGCCGGCGGCATGGTGAGCTTTGCCGACGACCACTGGCGCTGGCGTGGCGGCGTCGGGCGCACCGACGTCAACCTCGACTTCTATGGGATCGGCGGGCAGTTGCCCTCGGGTCTGACCAGCATCGCCTATTCGCTCGACGGCTGGGTCTCGGCGCAGAAGATCTCGCGCCGCCTGGGCGAAAGCGACAACTGGCTGGGCGCGCGCTGGATCTACACCGACTTCAACAACAAGCTGAACCCGGGCGATGACAACCGCCTGAGCGGGCTGCAGGACTTCGAGCTGTCACGCCGTTCGTCGGGCCTCGGGCTGGCGCTGGAACACGATTCACGCGACAACATCTTCACCCCCAGCCGGGGCTGGGAGGGCGCCTTCGACGCCACCTTCTTCGGCACCGGCATCGGCAGCGACAACACCTTCCAGTACTACCGCGCGCACGTCTTTTCGTATTGGCCGATGGCCCGGAACCTGATCCTGGCCACGCGGGTGGACATCAACAGCGCCAGCGGCAAGGTGCCGTTCTACATGCTGCCGGGGGTCGACCTGCGCGGCGTCTCGCGCGCCAGCTACCAGGACGATCACTCCGCCGTGGGCGAACTGGAGCTGCGCTGGAACGTCACGCCCCGCTGGGCCGCCATCGGCTTCATCGGCGGCGGCCGGGCCTGGGGCCGCGACACCGATTTCGGCCAGGCGCCGACGGCCGTCGGCAAGGGCCTGGGCTTTCGCTACCTGCTGGCGCGCCAGCTCGGCATGTGGGTCGGGCTGGACGTTGCGCGCGGGCCGGACGGCAACAGTTTCTACATCCAGGTCGGCGACGCCTGGCGTTGATGGCGCCGTACTGCGCCCATGTGCTCCAACTACGAACCCGTCACCCGCGCCGACCGCCTGCTGGCTTTCTTCGGCGTGGTCAGCGAGCGTGACGAGCCGACGACGACGGTGTTCCCGACCGGGCTGGCGCCATTCATCCGGCTGGCCGAGGATGGGTCGGGCCATCGCCGCGTCGACAACGGCGCCTTCGGCCTGCTGCCGAGCTTTGCCAAGGAGCTTGCCTACGGCCGGCGCACCTACAACGCCCGGACCGAGACGGTGGCCACGCTGCCCAGTTTTCGCGATGCCTGGCGCCGCAGTCAGCGCTGCATCGTGCCGGCCGAAAGCATCTTCGAACCCAGCTACGAAACCGGCAAGGCGGTGCGCTGGCGCCTCTTCCAGCCCGGCGCCGTGCCGATGGGCATCGCCGGCATCTACACGCAGTGGCGCGACACGGAGACCGGGCTCGAACTCTTCAGTTTCGCCATGCTGACGGTCAACGCCGACGGCCACCCCGTCATGCAGCGCTTCCACAGGCCGGAGGAGGAGACGCGCATGGTCGTGATTCTCGACCCGAAGGACTACGACGACTGGCTCCGATGCCCGCTGGCCGAGGCGCCGAAGTTCTTCAGTCCGTGGATGGGGCCGCTGGAAAGCGTTGCCGCACCGTTGCCGGCGCGGGCACCACGCACACACAGCGGCAGGGTGGTGGTGCCGCCCAAGCCGACGGAAGATCCGGGGCTGTTCTAGTGCGAGATGTGTTCATTTGGCCTGTCCGGCAGGGATCGAACCTGCGACATTCAGCTTAGAAGGCTGATGCTCTATCCAACTGAGCTACGGACAGTCGGTCGCGCGCAGCGGCGCGACATCGGCCCCGATTTTGCCATTGCCGGGTTTCCTAGAATCGCAACGCGCGCCGATGGCCTTCCAATGCGCTCGAATCTCCAGGCCGCGGCCCGCCCGAACGACCCATGACCGAAGCCCGAACCACCCACGCCAAGCGCCGCCGGCCCACGCAGTCGCGTTCGCGCGCGACGTCGGACGCGATCCAGCAGGCCTTCGTCCAGTTGCTCACCGAGAAGAGCTACGCCAAGGTGTCGATCCGCGAGCTGATCCACCTGGCCGGGGTCGGCATCGGCAGTTTCTACGAGTACTTCGCGACCAAGGACGCGCTGGCCGCCGTCTGCATCCGCCGCCAGGTGCGCGCGGTGGCCACCGGCATGGCGGCCAGCATCGAGCGCACACAGGGCCAGCCGTTGCCCGAGCGCGTCGACGCGCTGCTGCTGGCGCAATGCGCCGAGCCGCTGGCCGAGGCGCGGCTGTGGGCGGCGCTGTTCCTGGTCGAGCGGCAGGTCTCGGGGATCGAGGCCTTTCGCAGCCTCTATGACGAGTTCGTGGCGCTGTGGGCCAAGGTGCTGGAAGGCCATCTCGCGCCCGCGCAGGTGCCCGATGCGGCGCTGGCCGCGCACGCCATCATCTACGGGCTGGTCTCGCAGGTGTTGCTGGTGCGCGGTGCGCCGCCCGACGCGCAGGCGGTGCTGCGCACCTTGCGCAGCGCCGTGCACGGCTACCTGTCACGGCTGGCGCCGCAGGCGTACCGGGACTTCGGTTTCGACCAGGGCCTGGCTCAGAACGCGTAGAGCGAGTTCCATATCACGTGGGTCAATGCTTCGCTCGCGGCATTGACCTGCGCCGGCTTGCGACTTCGCAGGAGCTGGTGGCAGCTGCGCTCGAAGGCCCAGGTGATCACTTCGGCGACCTGCGGCACGACGTCGTCCGGGATGCGGCCGGCCTGCTTCAGCCGCTGCAGGGCGCGGCGGTTGACGTCGATCAACTGGTCCATCATCTCGCGGAACAGCAACTCGACCTGCTCGTCATAGGCCGCGGTCTCGACGATCGCTGCCATCACGGCGTAGTGGCGATGGTAGGCGGTGACGACGGCCTTGACGGTCTTCTTCAGAGCCTCGCGCGTGACGGTCTCCGGTGAATCCAGCGTCGAGGCGGCGATGATTTCCGCCGTCACGCGGGCCATCAGCCGGGCGACCAGTTCGCCCTTGTCGCGAAAGTGCAGATAGAAGGTGGCGCGCGAAATGCCCGCCTCGGTGGCGAGTTGCTCCACGCTGACCTGGGTGAAGCTGCTGCCTTTCTCGAGCAGCCGCTCCATCGCACCCTGCAGGCTTTCCTCCACCGCCAGTCGGCGATCACTGCCTCGTTCTCCGGTTCGGCGCGTGACGGATCTCATGGGTCGGTTTCCTTTCGTTTCGGTGGGGTGCATCTCTCACCCTGGCTGCTTGGCCGAAATTTTAAGACATCGTGGCTTGACACGATGTCTAGTCACCGCGTACGATTTCCTCGCGGTCGCAAAGCTCCGAGACAGGAGGCGACCGGCACCCCATCCACACGTTGCCGCTTTCGAGGAGACACGATGCCGCTGCCTGCCGAGTACCTGCCCCTGCAACGCCTATGGCACTGGGAGCGCGCGCGCGCCGATGACATCTGGCTGACGCAGCCGATGGGCGGTGGGCGCGTGCGCGACTTCACCTGGGCGCCAGCGGTGGGGGAGGCGCGGCGCATGGCCGCGCACCTGCAATCGCTGGGCTTCGCGCCGGGCACGCGGATCGCGATCATGTCGAAGAACTGCGCGTGGTGGTACCTGGCCGACTACGCGATCCTGATGGCGGGCTACGTCAGCGTGCCGCTGTACCCCAACCTCACCGCCGACACCGTGCGCGCCATCCTGGCGCACGCCGAGGCAAAGCTCTGCTTCGTCGGCAAGCTCGATCACGCCGCCGAAATGGAGGCGGGCCTGCCGCCAGACGTGCTGCGCATTGGCCTGCCACAGGCCGCGCCGAGCCCGCACCCGCAATGGGATGCGATCGTCGCTGCCACCGCGCCGCTGCCGGGCGCGCCCACGCGGCCTGCGGATGAACTGGCGACCATCGTCTACACCTCCGGCACCACCGGCATGAACAAGGGCGTGATGCACAGCTTCGGGGCCATTGGCATCGCCAGCCGCACGGCGTCGGAGGCGCTGGGCTGCACGCGGGAGGACCGCTTCATGTCCTACCTGCCGGCCGCGCACATGGCCGACCGCTGGGGCACGCAGTACACCGCGCTGCAGGAGGGCGGCCGGGTCTATTTCGTCGAATCGCTGGAGACTTTCCTGCGCGACGCGTGCGCTGCGCAGCCGACCGTGTTCGCCGCGGTGCCGCGCCTGTGGACGAAGTTCCAGCAGGGCGTGTTCGCCAGGATGCCCCGGCACAAGCTCGAGCGCCTGTTGCGCATCCCCTTGCTGGGTGCGTTGGTGAAGCGAAAGATCCTCAAGCAGCTCGGGCTGGACGCGGTGCGCGTGGCCCTGTCCGGTGGCGCGCCGCTGCCGCCGGAACTTCACAGCTGGTATCGCGCGCTCGGGCTGGAGCTGCTGGAGCTTTACGGCATGACCGAGAACTTCGGTCTCTCGCACGTGGCGCGGGTCGGCCAGGTGCGCATCGGCTATGTCGGCCAGCCCTGGCCCGGCGTCGAGCAACGGCTTTCGGAGGTTGGGGAGGTGCAGATCAGGACACCCGCGGCCACCACGGGCTACTACAAGGCGCCGGAACTCACGCGCGAGCTGTTCGCCCACGGCGGCTGGCTGCGCACCGGCGACCTCGGCGAGCTCGACGAGATCGGCCGCCTGCGCATCGTCGGGCGCATCAAGGAGCAGTTCAAGACCAGCAAGGGCAAGTACGTCTCGCCGCTGCCGATCGAGAACCTGCTGTCGGCGCACCCGTTGGTCGAGGCCACCTGCGTGGCGGGCGCCGGCTTCGCGCAGCCGTTCGCGCTGGTGATGTTGCCTGCGGTGGGCAGCGAGCGCTGGGGCGACGCGGGTGAGCGCGAAGAACTGGCGCGGTCGCTCGAGGTGCATGTCGACGCCATCAACGCGCAGCTGGCGCGCCATGAACAGCTGGACTTCATCGTCGTCACGGGCGAGCAATGGACGGTCGACAACGGCCTGGTGACGCCGACGCTGAAGGTCAAGCGCGCCGCCATCGAGCAACGCTACGGCGCGCAGTTCGGTGCGTGGGCCGGGCAGCAGCAGAAGGTGGTCTGGGCATGAGCACGAACCCACGTTATCGCTCGGTGTTCCGCGCCGACCTCTTCGCCGGCCGCACCCTCCTGGTCACGGGCGGCGGCTCGGGCATCGGCCGTTGCACGGCGCACGAGCTGGCCAGCCTGGGCGCCCACGTGATCATCGCCGGGCGCAAGCAGGATCGGCTCGACGCCACGGCGGCCGAGATCCGCGAAGATGGCGGCCGTGTGTCGACCGCGGCATTCGACATCCGCGACGAAGACGGCGTGAAGGCGGCGATGGCCGCGATCCTGCAGGCGCATGGCGCGCTCGACGGCCTGGTCAACAACGCCGGCGGCCAGTACCCGCAGCCGCTCGAGCAGATCAGCAAGAAGGGCTGGGATGCGGTGGTGGCCAACAACCTCACCGGCGGCTTCCTGGTCGCGCGCGAAGCCTACGTGCAGTGCATGAAGGCACGCGGCGGCAGCATCGTGAACATGATCGCCGACATGTGGGGCGGCATGCCGCTGATGGCCCACTCCGGCGCGGCGCGCGCCGGCATGTTGAATTTCACCGAGACCGCGGCGCTCGAATGGGGCGCGGCCGGCGTGCGCGTCAATGCGGTGGCGCCAGGCTTCGTCGCCTCGTCGGGCCTGGACCACTACGACCCGGCCTTCGCCGCGGCGGTGATCCCGCGCCTGAAACACGTCTCGCCGCTGCACCGGTTGGCAGAAGAGGCGGAAGTCTCCGCGGCCATCGTGTTCCTGCTTTCCGAGGCGGCCGCCTTCATGACCGGCAGTTGCATCCGCATCGACGGCGGCAGCAGCCTCCACCCGAAGGCCTACCCCTTGCCGCCGCACGAGCGCAGCCAGCCGTTCCAGGCCTTCCACCGCGCGGTGCGCCCGCGCGTGCTGGACCCGAATTAACCCGACACCCGACACCCGTCCACTCCACCGAGTCATCACCATGCAAAAAGCCATTGTCACTTGCAGCCTCACTGGCGTTCTCACCGATCCGAAGCAGCATCCGGTGCCGGTCACCGCGGCGGAGATGGCCGCGTCGGCGCGCGACGCGTTCAACGCCGGCGCCTCGATCATGCACGTCCACTTCCGCGACCAGCGCCCTGGCAAGGGCCATCTGCCGACCTGGGACCCGGACACGGTCGACCACATCGCGCAGGCCATCCGCGAGGCCTGCCCCGGCGTGATCCTGAACTTCTCCACCGGCACCGTCGGCCCCGACATCGCCGGGCCGGTGGCCTGCCTGCAGCGCAGCAAGCCGGAAATGGCGGCAATGAATTCCGGCTCGCTCAACTACCTGAAGACCACGTCGAAGGGCGAGTGGGCGTGGAAGCCGATGCTGTTCGACAACCCGGTCGGCAAGATCGAGAGCTTCCTCCAGGTGATGCACGAGAACGGCATCGCCCCCGAATGCGAGTGCTTCGACGTCGGCATCCTGCGCTCGATCCCGATGTTCAAGCAGGTCGGCCTGCTGCGCGACCCGCTGCACGTCTCGCTGGTGATGGGCGTGGCCTCGGGCATGCCGGCCGATCCGGACCTGCTGCAGGTGCTGATGAAGTACATCCCGCAGGGCGCGCAGTGGCAGGGCATCGTGATCGGCCGCGAGGAAGTGTGGTCGGTGCACCGCAAGGTGGCCGAGCTCGGCGGCCACCTGCGCACCGGGGTGGAGGACACCTTCTACCTGCCCGACGGCACGCGCACCACCGGCAACGGCCAACTGATCGAGACCCTCGTGAAGGTCGCGCGCGAGTGCGGCCGCGAGATCGCATCGCCGGCCGAAGCGCGCATCGCCATCGGCCATTGAGGAGGCGAGCGTGAACACCTTGAAGGGCAAGACCCTGTTCATCACCGGCGCCTCGCGCGGCATCGGGCTGGCCATCGCCCTGCGCGCGGCGCGCGAGGGCGCCAACATCGCGATCGCCGCGAAAACGACCGAGCCCAATCCCAGGCTGCCCGGCACCATCTACTCGGCCGCCGAAGCGATCGAAGCCGCCGGCGGCCAGGCGCTGGCGCTGGCCTGCGACATCCGCGACGAGGCGCAGATCGACACCGCGGTGGCGCAGGCTGTCCAGAGGTTCGGCGGCCTCGACATCTGCGTCAACAACGCCAGCGCGATCAGCCTGACCCCCACCTTGCAGACCGAGCCCAAGCGCTACGACCTGATGCACCAGATCAACGCGCGCGGCACCTTCCTGGTGTCGCGGGCCTGCATCCCGCATCTGAAGAAAGCGGCCAATCCGCATGTGCTGAACCTGTCGCCGCCACTGGACTTCTCACCGCATTTCTTCGCTCCCCACGCCGCCTATTCGCTGGCCAAGTACGCGATGAGCCTGTACGCCATGGCGATGGCGGCCGAGTTCAGGTCCGACGGCATCGCCTTCAACACCCTGTGGCCGCGCACGCTGATCGCCACCGCGGCGCTGCAGGCGATTCCCGGCGCGATGCAGGTGGTGTCGCGTGCGCGCACGCCGCAGATCGTGGCCGATGCCGCGCACGTGATCCTCACCCGGAACAGCCGCGAATTCACCGGGCAGCATTGCATCGATGACCTCGTGCTCGCCTCCGCCGGCATCACCGACCTGCGCGGCTACCGCGTGCAGCCCGGCACCGAAGAACTCGAAACCGACCTGTTCGTGCCGGCCGACATGCCGCCACCGGGCAGCATCCTTGTCTGATCGCAGGAGTCCCCATGTCCGCCTTCATCTCCACCCCTGAACACCTGGCCCTGCGCGAAACCGTCGCACGCTTCGTCGACCAGGAGATCAACCCCCACGTCGATGCCTGGGAGGCGGACGGCGCCTTCCCGGCGCGCGAACTGTTCAAGAAGCTCGGCGGCCTGGGCCTGCTCGGCATCGCCAAGCCCGAGGCCTATGGCGGCGGGGGCCTGGACTACTCGTTCTCGGTCGCCTTCGCCGAAGAACTCGGGCGCGCGCGCTGCGGCGGCGTGCCGATGGCGATTGGCGTGCAGACCGACATGGCCACCCCGGCGCTCGCGCGCTACGGCTCGGACGAGCTCCGGCGCGAGTTCCTCGCCCCGGCGATCGCCGGCGACATGGTCGCCTCGATCGGCGTCAGCGAACCCGGCGCCGGCTCCGATGTGGCGGGCCTGAGGACGACGGCGCGCAAAGATGGCGGCGACTACGTCATCAGCGGCACCAAGATGTGGATCACCAATGGCATGCAGTCCGACTGGATCTGCCTGCTGGCCAACACCTCCGAGGGCGCGCCGCACAAGAACAAGTCGCTGATCGTGGTGCCGATGGACAGCAAGGGCGTGGAGCGCACCAAGAAGCTCGACAAGCTGGGCATGCGCGCCTCCGACACGGCGCAACTGTTTTTCGACGAGGTGCGCGTGCCACAGCGCTACCGCATCGGTGCCGAAGGCGCCGGCTTCGCGATGCAGATGCAGCAGTTCCAGGAAGAGCGCATGTTCGGCGCGGCGATGGGACTCAAGGGCCTGGAGAATGTCGTCCAGGACACCATCGCCTACACCCGCGAGCGCAAGATCTTCGGCGCCAGCGTGCTGGACAACCAGGTGGTGCACTTCCGGCTGGCCGAGCTGCAGACCGAGATCGAGGCGCTGCGCGCGCTCTTGTATCGCACGGTGGAGCTGTATGTCGCCCGGCAGGACGACCCGGAAGTGGTGAAGCTGGCCTCGATGTGCAAGCTCAAGGTCGGCCGCCTGTCGCGCGAGCTGACCGATGCCTGCCTGCAGTACTGGGGTGGCATGGGCTTCATGTGGGAGAGCTCGGTGGCGCGCATGTACCGCGACTTCCGCCTGACCTCGATTGGCGGCGGCGCGGACGAGGTGATGCTCGGCATCATCTGCAAGCTGATGGGCACTTTTCCCAGCCGGAAGGCGGCCTGACATGACGACCCTCGATTCGCACATCGACTGCGGCTCTGAGACCTTCCAGCGCCATCGCGAGGAGATGCTGGCCTGCCTTGCGCAGGTGCGCGCGGTCGAACAGAAGGTGCGCGACACCGAAGCCGAGCAGGCCGCGAAGTTCCGCAAGCGCAAGCAGCTGCTGCCGCGCGAGCGCATCCAGCGCATGCTCGACCGCGGCTCGCCCTTTCTCGAGATCAGCTCGCTGGCCGGCTACCGCATGCATGACGACAAGGACGGCGCCCTGGCCGGCGGCAACACCATCGCGGGCATCGGCTACGTCGAGGGCGTGCGCTGCATGCTGTCGGCATCGAACAGCGCCATCAAGGGCGGCACCGTCACGCCCTGGGGCATGCGCAAGAGCCTGCGGGTGCAGGAGATCGCGCTGCAGCAGAAGCTGCCGCTGATCTCGATGGTCGAATCCGGCGGCGCCAACCTGCTGTACCAGGCCGAGATGTTCATCGAAGGCGGCCGCATCTTCGCCAACCAGGCGCGGCTTTCGGCCGCCGGCATTCCCCAGGTCACGGTGGTGCACGGCTCCAGCACCGCGGGCGGCGCCTACATGCCGGGCCTGTCCGACTACGTGGTGATGGTGCGCAACCAGGCCAAGGTGTTTCTCGCCGGGCCGCCGCTGCTGCTCGCCGCCACCGGCGAAGTGGCGACCGACGAGGTGCTCGGCGGCGCGCAGATGCACGGCCAGGTTGCCGGCACCTGCGAGTTCGTCGCCGAGAACGACGCCGACGGCATCCGGCTGGCGCGCGAGATCGTCGCCAGCCTCGACTGGAACCAGGCGCGGCCGGCGTTCGCCCCGCGCGAGGTGCGCGCGCCGCTGTACGACGCGGACGAGCTGTGCGGCGTGGTGCCGGTCGACTACCGCAAGCCCTACGACTGCCGCGAGGTGATCGCGCGCGTGGTCGACGGCTCGGAGTTCCTGGACTTCAAGAGCGAGTACGACGGCCACACGGTCTGCGGGCGCGCGGCGATCCACGGCATGCCGGTGGGCATCATCGCCAACAACGGCCCGATCACCGTGCGCGGCGCCACCAAGGCCGGGCAGTTCATGCAGCTGTGCGACCAGGCCGGCATCCCGCTGGTGTTCCTGATGAACACCACCGGCTACATGGTCGGTTCGGAATCGGAGCAGGGCGGCATCGTCAAGCACGGATCCAAGATGATCCAGGCGGTGGCCAACGTGCGCGTGCCGCGCATCACGGTGGTGCTCGGCGCCAGCTTCGGTGCGGGCAACTATGGCATGTCGGGCCGCGGCTTCGACCCCGACTTCATCTTCGCCTGGCCCAATGCGCGCACCGCGGTGATGGGCGGCGAGCAGGCCGCCAAGGTGATGGGCATCGTCAGCCGCGAGAAGTACGTGAGGGCCGGCACGCCGCCGGGCGCGGAAGAGGAAGCCCGTCTCGCGGCGCTGGAGGCGGGCATCGTCGCGCAGTTCGAGCGCGACTCGCATCCGCTGGCGGGCACCGCGCGGCTGTACGACGACGGCCTGATCGACCCGCGCGACACGCGCCGCGTGCTGGCCTACACCTTGTCGATCTGCCGCGAGGCGCGCGCGCGGACGGTCAACACCAGCAGCTTCGGCGTCGCACGCTTCTGAGTCATTCATGGGACCTTCGATGAACCTTCCTGAGACCCGCAGCGTGACGCTGCGCCTCGATCGCGACGTGCTGCACCTGTCGTTCAACCGCCCCGAGGCGCGCAACGCGATGAATGCACAGGTGGTGGACGACCTCGTTGCCGTCTTCGACGCGCTCAAGACACGGCCCGACATCCGCGCCGTGGTGCTGCGCGGCAACGGCGGCAACTTCTGCGCCGGCGGCGACGTGAAGGACTTTGCCCGCCTGCGCGCGCAACCGGCCGAGCCCGGCACGGACCCGGTGGCCGCCTTCAACCGCCGCTTCGGCGCCATGCTGCAGCGGGTGAACGAAGCGCCGCAGGCGACCATCGCGGTGATCGAGGGCGCCGTGCTCGGCGGCGGCTTCGGCCTGGCCTGCGTCAGCGACATCGCGATCGCGCAGCAGCAGGCGAGCTTCGGCATGCCGGAGACCGGCCTGGGCGTCCTGCCGGCGCAGATCGCTCCCTTCGTGGTCCAGCGCATCGGCCTCGCGCAAGCGCGCAGGCTCGGCGTGTGCGGCGCGCGCTTCGATGGCCTGCAGGCCCTGCGCCTGGGACTGGTGCACTTTGTCGAAGCCGATGCCGAGGCCCTCGACGCCCGCCTGCGCGAGGTGCTGCGCGAGGTTCGCCGCTGCGCGCCGCAGGCGAACGCGCAGACCAAGCAGCTCATGCTGGCCGTCGGCCAACGTCCGCTCGGTGCCGTCCTCGACGACGCCGCGGCCTTGTTCTCCGCGGCGATGCAGGGGCCCGAGGCGGCCGAAGGGACGCGGGCATTCATCGAGAAACGGCTTCCCCACTGGGCACAGGAATGACTGAGATGGCCTACGACAAACCCATGTTCGACAAGGTGCTGGTCGCCAATCGCGGCGAGATCGCTGCGTGCGTGATCCGCGGCTGCAAGAAGCTCGGCTACCGGACCGTGGCGGTGCATTCCGAGGCCGACCGCGAGGCGCTGCACGTGCGGCTGGCCGACGAGGCGGTGTGCATCGGCCCGGCGCCGGTGAAGGAGTCGTACCTCCACATCGAGAAGATCATTGCCGCCGCCAGGCAAAGCGGCGCGCAGGCGATCCATCCCGGCTACGGCTTCCTGTCCGAGCGCGCCGACTTCGCGCAGGCCGTGCAGCAGGCGGGGCTGGTGTTCATCGGGCCGGACCCGGCCTCGATCGAGGCGATGGGCAACAAGTCGGCCGCCAAGCACCGCATGATCGCGGCCGGCGTGCCCTGCGTGCCCGGCTACCAGGGCGACGACCAGCGCGACGAAGTCCTCGTTGCCGAGGCGCGGAAGGCCGGCCTGCCGGTGATGGTCAAGGCCGCGGCCGGCGGCGGCGGGCGCGGCATGCGCCTGGTCCACGACGAGGCCGCCTTGCTCTCCAGCATCCAGTCCGCGCGTTCGGAGGCGGCCAACGCGTTTGGCGACGGTCAGCTGTTGATCGAGAAGGCGGTCATGCAGGCGCGCCACGTCGAGATCCAGGTGTTCGGCGACCGTCACGGCAACGTGATCCACCTGGGCGAGCGCGATTGCTCGGTGCAGCGGCGCAACCAGAAAGTCGTGGAGGAAGCGCCTTCGCCTGCCGTCGACGAAGCGCTGCGCCAGCGCATGGGCGCAGCCGCGGTGGCGGCGGCGAAGGCCGTGAATTACGTGGGCGCCGGCACGGTCGAGTTCATGCTGGCGCGCGACGGCCAGTTCTATTTCCTCGAGATGAACACGCGCCTGCAGGTCGAGCATCCGGTGACGGAGCTGGTCTACGGCGTGGATCTGGTCGAGTGGCAGCTGCGCGTCGCGCAGGGCCAGGCGCTGCCGCTGTCGCAGCAGGAGGTGCTCGCACGGCGCCGCGGGTGGGCGATCGAGGTGCGCCTGTGCGCGGAGGATCCGGCCCACGATTTCATGCCGCAGACCGGGCCGGTGCTGGCCTGGCGGCCGGCGCAGGGCGAGGGCGTTCGTGTCGATCACGGGCTGGTCGAAGGCCAGACCATCAGCCCGTTCTACGATTCGATGCAGGCCAAGCTGATCGCCTTTGGCGACACGCGCGAGCAGGCGCGGCGCAAGCTGCTGCAGATGCTCGAGGAGACCGTGCTGCTGGGCGTCGCGACCAACCGCGACTTTCTCGCCAGCATCCTTGCCGACGAGGTGTTCGCCGGCGGCGATTTCTCCACCGGCTTCATTGGCGAGCGCTTCCCCGGCGACGCGCTCAAGGCCGCGCGCCAGCCCAGTGCGCGGCATCAGGCGCTGGCGGCGCTGCTGGTGCACCAGGGCGACGCGCGGGCGTTGCAGGCCCAGGCGCAGTTCGACGCCAGCCTGCGCGACTGGCACAGCGCACCGGGATCGGCCACGCCGCTCCAGCTGCGCTGCGCCGGCGTGGAAACGTTCGCGTTCGTGCAGGCGCAGGCCGATGGCGGCTACGCGGTGCGCATCGCAGGGGACGGCGAACAGCCGGCGCAGCAGCTGGCGATCGACAGCATGGCCGGCCACGCGCTGCGCTTTCGTGCCGACGGCATCGGCCATCGCGCCAGCTTCGCGCGCGATCGCGATCGTCTGTGGCTCGCCTTCGACGGCCTGACCGCGTGCTACGAAGACCTGACCTATGCAGCGGCCACCGCTGCCGGTGCCGGCAGCGACGGCCGCTTGCTCGCGCCGATGGACGGCAAGATCGTCGCGGTCAACGCCGCACCCGGCGCCAGCGCGCGCAAGGGCGAAACGCTGGTGGTGCTGGAGGCCATGAAGATGGAGTTCCAGATCACCGCCGCGGCGGACGGCATCGTCAAGGAGGTGAGCTGCCAGGTTGGCCAGCAGGTCAAGGCGCGGCAGATGCTGGTGGCTATTGAATAGCCCCAGCCCGCCCGGTACCGGGTTTCGAGTGGGCGCTCAGCGCAGGCCCAGGTGGCTGCGCACGTCGGCCGCCACCTCGCCGGCCGCGGCCACGGCGCAGCGCAGCTCGTATTCCGACACGCCCAGGCGGCGCGTCCATTGCTCGACCTCGTGCTGGTCGGTCACGTCGATGCAGGCGGCCTGGGGTTCACGCGCAGCGCGGGCGATGGGCTGGGCGTCGGCAAGGGGTGGGTTCATGGCGGTGATGAGGGCGGTGGGGTGGGAAAGTTGGGAGGAGGGGGAAGAACACCCCGAGCATGCCGCCGGCGCACGCCTTGCCTGCCGGTGCAGACGCTGTCGTGATGCAAGGCATTGGCCTACACGTCGGCCTTCACCCTGAGCGCGCGCCGCTTCACCTTTCTGGCGGCGACGCCTCGTCGGCCGCGATCAGCTGCGCGATCCAGTCCGCGAAGGCGGCGACGCGGCGCGGCAGGTGGCGCCGGTGCGGGTACAGCAGGTTCAGCGGCAGCGGCGGCGGCCGGTGCGCGGGCAGCAGGTCGACCAGCACGCCGTCGCGCAGGCCGCGCGCGGCGGTGGAGGCCGGCACCTGCGCAATGCCCAGGCCGGCGCGGCACGCCGCCTCGTAGGCGGCGCTGTTGTTGACGGTCACCATCGACTTCATCGGCACCTGCAGCGTGCGGCGTCGGCGCGCGTCCCAGTGCTCGAAGCCGAGCGGTGCGTCGGCCGGGTTGGGCCGGTAGTCGACCAGCCAGTGCGCTGGCAGGGCGGCGAGCGTGGTGGGCCGGCCGAAGCGCTGGATGTAGGCGGCGCTGGCGACGTTGCACAGCGCCAGCGCGCCGAGCGGGCGGCAGGCCAAGGATTCATCGACCACCGCGCCGGCGCGCACCACGCAGTCGAAGCCATCGGCGATCACGTCGACGCGCCGGTCGGTGCTGCACAGGTCGACGTGCAGGCCGGGGTGCCGCGCCAGGAACTCCGGCAGACGGGCCATCACCAGCGTGGTCGACATGCCCAGCGGCATGTCCACGCGCAGGCGGCCTGCGATCGATTCGCCCCGGTCCTGGAACAGCGCGCCGAGCGCCTCCAGCTCGGCCAGCAGGTCTTCGGCGCGCGCCAGCAGCGCTTCGCCCTCGGCGGTCAGCGTGACGCGGCGCGTGGTGCGCTGGAGCAGGCGCGCGCCCAGGCGCGATTCGAGCCGCTGCAGGGCGGTGGAGACGGTGGCGCGCGGCAGTTCGAGCTGCTCCGCCGCGCGGGTGAAGCTGGCCAGGCGCGCCACGCGCACGAAGATTCTCAGGTCGTCAGGGGAGGGGCCGGCGGCTGCCATGTGGGGGCTTGATTGTTTGGTTGTTTCGACAAGTGATGTCGATTATTGATGGTTTATTCATCCATGGTGAATCAATAAAGTTGCGCCATCCCTTTCCACTTTCCACTTTTCACCTCTCACCGGAGCTTCACCATGACCGACCTTTCTCTCTCCAATGCCTCCACCCCCCGCATCGCCCTCGTCACCGGCGGCAGCCGCGGCCTGGGCCGCGCGGCAGCGCTGCACCTGGCGCGCGCCGGCTGGGACGTGCTGATCACCTACCAGTCGCGTGTCGACTTGGCCGAGGCCACCGTGCAGGCGGTTCGCGACCTGGGCCGCAAGGCCGTGGCGCTGCCGCTGGACACCGGCCGCGTGGCCGGCTTCGCAGACTTCGCCCAGGCGCTGGGCGCCGCGCTGCAGGCGCAGTTCGGCCGCGAGCGCATCGACGCGCTGGTGAACAACGCCGGCACCGGGCTGGACGCCAGCTTCATGGAGACCACCGAGGCGCAGTTCGACGCCATGATGAACGTGCACCTCAAGGGCGTGTTCTTCCTGACGCAGGCGCTGGTGCCGCTGCTGGCCGACGGCGGCAGCATCCTCAACGTGTCCAGCGGGCTGGCGCGCTTCACGCTACCGGGCAAGGCCGCCTACGCCACGATGAAGGGTGGCATCGAGGTGCTGACGCGCTACCTGGCCAAGGAACTGGGCGCGCGCGGCATCCGCGTCAACACCCTGGCGCCGGGCGCCATCGCCACCGATTTCGGCGGCGGCGTGGTGCGCGACAACCCGCAGGTCAACGCCCTCGTGGCCGGGCAGACGGCGCTGGGCCGCGTCGGCGAGGCCGACGACATCGGCGGTGCGGTGCTGGCGCTGCTGTCGCCGGCCAGTGGCTGGATCAACGGGCAACGCGTGGAAGCTTCGGGCGGCATGTTCGTCTAAGCGCGGCGCGGCGGCGCGGCGGCAGGGCGCTCGCGCATGGTTGAAAATGCGTCTTTTCCCAGCCGGGCGCGCCCGGCCTGCCGTCCGAAAAGAGCCCGAAAGAAAACGCCACCATGCAATTCGCCTCCCGCCTCGACAACGTCGAAACCTCCGCCATCCGCGAACTCTTCAAGCTGCTGGGCACGCCCGGGATCATCAGCTTTGCCGGTGGCTTTCCCGACAGCGCCATGTTCGACGTGGACGGCCTGCGCGCCGCCAGCGAGCGCGCGCTGGCCGAGGAGCCGGGCGGGGCGCTGCAGTACGGCGCAACCGAGGGCTACGAGCCGCTGCGCACGCAGCTGAGCGCCTTCATGCAGACCAAGGGCGTCGAGGTGGCGCCCAGCGGCCTGATCGTCACCACCGGCAGCCAGCAGGCGCTGGACCTCCTGGGCAAGACCATGATCTCGCCCGGCGACAAGGTGATCGTCGAGGGGCCGACCTTCCTGGCGACCATCCAGTGCTTCCGCCTGTACGGCGCGCAGCTCATCAGCGCGCCGGTCGATGCGAACGGCGTCGACACCGACAAGCTCGAAGCACTCATTGCCGAGCACAAGCCCAGGTTCGTCTACCTGATTCCCACCTTCGGCAATCCGAGCGGCGCCACGCTGAGCCTGGAACGCCGCAAGAAGGTGCTGGAAATGGCGGTGAAGCACCAGACGCTGATCGTCGAAGACGATCCCTACGGCGACCTGTACTTCGGCGAAGCGCCGCCGCCCTCGCTCATGGCACTGACTGAGCAGGTGCCGGGCAGCCGCGAGCTGATGGCGCATTGCGGCAGCATGAGCAAGGTGCTCAGCCCCGGGCTGCGCGTGGGCTGGATGATCGCGCCGGCCGAGCTGCTGGCCAAGGCCACCATGTGCAAGCAGTTCAGCGACGCCCACACCAGCACCTTCGCGCAAGCCACCGCCGCGCAGTACCTGAAAAGCGGCCGCATGCCGGCCACGCTGGCCAACGTGCGCAAGGCCTACGGCGAGCGCGCCGCCGCCATGGGCGCCGCGCTCACGCGTGAACTGGGCGACGCCATCACCTTCACCCAGCCGCGCGGCGGCCTGTTCTTCTGGGCCCGCCTGACGGGCGCCAACGGCAAGCTGGCCGACGCCAACGTGCTGGCCAAGCGCGCCATCGAGAAGCTGGTGGCCTTCGTGCCGGGTGCGCCGTTCTATGCCGAGAAGCCCGATGTGGCGACCTTGCGCCTGAGCTTTGCCACCGCCAACGTGGAGAAGATCGAGGAGGGCATCGCCCGCCTGGGCGAGGCGATCAAGGCCGCTTGAGAAACCGGGGGCCCTTGCCCGGGCCTTCGCCAGACAGAACAACAGGGAGGAACGCGCAGATGCTGGAAATCGACAAGCTGAACGAACTGGCCGAGAGCCACGGCGAACTGGAGGCCGGCAAGGGCATGGTCACGGGGGTGCTGGCGCTGAGCCTGGGCCTGCTGTGCTTCCTGGGCGTGCTGGTGTTCCACTTCCCGCAGTACCTCTCGACGCCCCAACTGCGCAAGAGCTACGACGTGAACGTGATGCGCTACGTGCTGCTCGGGGCGATGACCGTGGCCGGCGGCCTGGCCCTGGTCAACATCATCTTCAACCGCACGCGCTGGCTGTCGTCCTTTGCCTTCCTGCTGGTGGCGCTGGCGGCGCTGCTGGGCGGCCACAAGGTCGACATCGACCCGAACTTCCCGGACGGCACGCCCTACATCGGGCTGGACTGGTTCATCCTCGACCTGCTCGGTTCGTCGCTGATCTTCATCTTCATCGAGAAGCTGTTCGCGCACCGCAAGGCGCAGCCGATCTTCCGCGCCGAGTGGCAGACCGACCTGCACCACTTCATAGTGAACCACATGATCGTCGGCTTCGTGCTGCTGGCGACCAACCTGCTGGTGCACCGCCTGTTCGGCTGGGCGGCCGACGACGGCCTTCGCGGCTGGGTGGCCGGGCTGCCGTTCTGGGCCGGGCTGCTGCTGATCGTGCTGGTGGCCGACCTGGTGCAGTACTGGACGCATCGCGCCTACCACGAGGTGCCGCTGCTGTGGCGCCTGCACGCGGTGCACCACAGCGTGAAGAGCATGGACTGGCTGGCCGGCTCGCGCCAGCACATCCTGGAACTGCTGATCACCCGCACGCTGGTGCTGGCGCCGATCTACGTGCTGGGCTTTTCCAAGGACGTGATCGACGCCTACATCCTCATCGTGGGCTTCCAGGCGGTGTTCAACCACTGCAACGTGAGCGTGCGGCTCGGCCCGCTGCGCTACCTGATCGTGACGCCCAACTTCCACCACTGGCACCACGCGCAGGACCCCGAGGCGATCGACCGCAACTACGCGGCGCACTACGCCTTTCTCGACTACTTGTTCGGCACCGCCGTCAAGAGCGATCGCCTCTGGCCCGACCGCTATGGCGTGCTCGGCGACTACGTGCCCAACGGCTTTTTCAAGCAGCTGAAGTTCCCGTTCACCTGGAAGGGTTGAAAGGCCGAAGCGCCTGTGTATAAGGCGGGATTGCCATTTCAAAGGTCGCACCATGGCCGAGAATCCCGCCGCCCCCGCCTGGCCCGCGCTGGACTATCCCGCGTGGCGCAGCACCCAGCAGACCCTGCAGCTGTGGACGCAGATCGTCGGCAAGATCCGCCTCGCGTGCACGCCCTGGGTGAACCACGGCTGGCAGGTGCCGCTGTACGTCACGTCGCGCGGGCTGGGCACCTCGTCCATTCCCTACGGCAACGCGCTGTTCGAGATCGACTTCGATTTCCTGGCGCACCGGCTGGACTGCCGCACCAGCGAGGGCCGGCAGGGCAGCTTCATGCTGGCGCCGATGCCGGTGGCGCATTTCCACGAACGCCTGCTGCGCCTGCTGTCGACGCTCGGCGTGGAGGTGGCGATCCACCCGCTGCCGAACGAGGTGCCGGACCCGATCCCGTTTGCGCAGGACTTCGTGCATGCCGACTACGACGCGCCGGCCGCGCACCGCTTCTGGCGCGCGCTGGTGCAAGCCGACCGCATGCTCAAGCTCTTTCGCACCTGCTTCGTCGGCAAGGTGAGCCCGGTGCATTTCTTCTGGGGCAGCTTCGACCTGGCGGTGACGCGCTTCTCGGGCCGCACCGCGCCGCCGCACCCCGGCGCGCCCGGCCTGCCGGACCGCGTGGCGCGCGACGCCTATTCGCACGAGGTGAGCAGCGCGGGCTTCTGGCCCGGCGGCGATGCCTTTGCGCAGGCCCTGTTCTATGCCTACGCCTACCCGGAACCGCCGGGCTTTCGCGATGCCGCCATGCCGCCCGGCGCGGCCTTTGAACCCGCCTTGGGCGAGTACGTGCTGCCCTACGCCACGGTCTGCGCGGCGGCCGATCCGGACCAGCTGGTGTTCGATTTCCTGCAGGCCAGCTACGGCGCCGCGGCCGATGCCGCGCGTTGGGACCGGCAGGCGCTCGAGTGCGCGGTCGGCGTGCCGGGGGTGCCGAAGGCGTTTTGAGGCGGCGCGCCTCAGCGCCGCGCGTCGTCCAGCTTCAAGCCGTAGCGCGCCTGCGCATCCTTCAATCCAATCGCGATCGATGGGTGCAGCACCACCCCATTCGCCAACTGTTCGGCGCGGCGCGCCAGGCCACGCTCGCCCGGCAGGCGCACCGGGCGCGCCGGGTCCACCGGCATGTTGTCCCGGCACTGCTGCGCGATGTGGTCCATCTGGCGCAGGAACGCTGCCTTGCCGCCGAAGGCATCGAGGTCGTAGGCCGTCAGGTGCACGGTGGCGCCCCAGCCTTCGCGCGGGTCGGCGCGGCCGTGGCCGGCCAGGCCGCCGGTGAGGGCCTCGACCAGCAGCGCCATGCCGTAGCCCTTGTGGCCGTGGCTGCGGCCGCCGGTGGGTAGCAGGGTGCCGGGCGGCTGCGTGAACAGCACGGCGGGGTCGTTGCTGGACTGGCCTTGGGCGTCCATCAGCCATTCGTGTTCGTAGCGCTCGCCGGCCTGGTGCTTGCGATTGCTCATGCCGTTGGTGGTGATGGAGGCCGAGATGTCGACCATCACGCCGCCGCCGCTCAGCGGAAAGCCCAGCGCCAGCGGGTTGGGTGTGAACACCGCCTGCGTGCCGCCGAAGGGCGCCACGCTGGCGGCGTTGGCGTCGGAGCAGGCCAGCATCAGCAGCAGGCCGTCTTCCAGCGCGCGCAGCATGTAGACCGCCAGGCAGGCGATGTGGTGGCTGCGCCGGATCACCAGCGAAGCGGTGCCCAGTTCGCGTGCCCGCGGCGTGAGGAGGTCGAGCGCCTGGTGCACCAGCCAGGGGCCGGGCAGGCGCTGGCCGTCCCACAGCACGGCGGCCGGCTTGTCGGACACGGTGAGGGGCGCGCCGTTGGCGCGCATGCTGCCGCTTTCCAGTTCCTTCACGTAGCCGGCCAGCAGCGCCAGGCCGTGCGTGTCGTGGCCCAGCAGGTCGCCCTGCACCAGGGTGTCGGCCACGCTGGCGGCCATGTCGCGTTGCAGGCCGGCGGCTTCGAGCAGCTGGCGGGCGAAGGCGGTGAGGGCGGCGGCGTCGTAGCGCGCCGCCGCGGTGGAGGCAGGGGAGTTCATCGATTCGAGTTTCAGGCGTGCGCCATGGCGTTGCGGGCTCGGCGCTTGCGCAGCGCCACGTAGGCCGAGCCGAACCACAGCAGCGCGGTGAAGATGGCCAGGCCGGCGGCGATCGGGCGCTCGACGAAAGCCAGCCAGTTGCCGTCGGACTTGATCATCGAGGTGATGAAGTTTTCCTCCAGCATCTTGCCCAGCAGGATGCCCAGGATGGCCGGCGCCACCGGGAAGCCGTTTTCTTCCAGGAACCAGGCTGCCACGCCGAAGGCCAGCAAGGTCCACACGTCGAACAGCGCGTTGTTGATGGCGAAGGAGCCGACCAGGCAGAACACCAGGATGATCGGCATCAGCATGTTGCGCGGCAGGCGCAAGAGGCGCGCCGAGGTCTTGATGCAGGCCCAGCCCAGCGGCAGCATGAGCAGGTTGGCCAGCACGAAGATGGTGAACACCGCGTAGACGTTCTCGGGGTTGTTGATGAAGATCAGCGGGCCGGGGTTCATGTTCTTCATGTAGAGCACGCCGATCACGATGGCGGTGATCGAATCGCCCGGAATGCCGAACACCAGCGCCGGCACCCAGGCGCCGGCCAGCGCGCTGTTGTTCGCAGCGCCGGCTTCCACCAGCCCTTCGGGGTGGCCGGTGCCGAACTTCTCCGGCTCCTTCGACATCTTCTTGCTCATCGCGTAGGACATCCACGCCGCGATGTCGGCGCCGGCGCCCGGCAGGATGCCCACCGCCGTGCCCAGCACGCTGCCGCGCAGCGTCTGCACCGGGTACTTCTTGATGAGGCCCCACTGGCCCTTCCAGACCGAGCCGATCTGCTTGTTGAAGGAGCCGATCTGGTCGCGCGTGATGGTGAAGCGCAGGATCTCCGAGATGGCGAACATGCCGATCATGGCGGGGATCAGGCTGACGCCGCCGAGCAGGTCGGTGTTGCCGAAGGTGAAGCGCGGAAAGGCGGCCGGGTTGTCCAGCCCGACGCAGCCGATGAGCAGGCCCAGGCACAGCGTGATCACGCCCTTGAGCGGCGTGTCGCTGGTGATGAACACCGCGCAGGTCAGGCCCAGCGTGACCAGCCAAAAGTATTCGAAGGAACTGAACTTGATCGCCACTTCGGCCAGCGCCGGCGCGGCAACGATCAGCACCGCGGTGCCGAACAACCCGCCGATGCAGGAGAACACCAGCCCGATGCCCAGCGCCGTCTCGCCCTGGCCCTTGCGCGTCATGGCGTAGGACTCGTCGCAGTAGGCGGCCGAGGCCGGCGTGCCCGGAATGCGCAGCAGCGCGCCCGGTATGTCGCCGGCAAAGATCGCCATGGCGGTGGCCGTGACGATGGCGCCGATGGCCGGCACCGGCGGCAGGAAGAAGGTGATGGGCACCAGCAGCGCGGTGGCCATGGTGGCGGTGAGGCCGGGCACCGCGCCGACGAACATGCCGAAGATGCCGGACAGCAGCATGGCGATCAGCACGGTCGGAGTGGCGACCATGGCCAGGGCTTGCAGCACGTGTTCCATGGTGTGTTCCTACCAGGCCACGGGCTGCAGCACGCCCCAGGGCAGCGGCACCTTGAGCAGCTTGTAGAAGGCGGCGTGGATCGCCAGCGTGGCCACGACCGCGACCACCACCGCCATGCCGGGCCGCACGCCGCAGGCCCATTGCAGCGCCAGCAGCACGACCAGGCTGCAGACGATGAAGCCGAGCCGGTCGGACAGCAGGATGTAGAACGCCGTGCTGGCGATCACCACCGCAAAGGCCAGCAGGTGGCGCGGCGAGCGCAGGCCTTCGGCAATCACCGCCAGCGGCTGGCGGATGCGCAGGCCCTGCCAGATCAGCGCAGCCGAGGCCACGGCCAGGCCGGCGGCGATCAGCTCGGGAAACACGGCGGGGCCGAAATCCTGGCCCGGCGCCGGCGGAAAGCCCTGCACGTGCCACAGCACCGCCAGGGCCAGGACCAGCAGCACGCCGCCGATCAGGCTGTCATGAACACGCATCGTGCGGCAGCGCCTACTTGGCGATGCCCACGGCCTTCATGGCCGCGCCGGAGGCCTGGTCCTTGTCGGCCATGAACTTGCCAAAGTCGGCTGGGCCGTCGAAGGTCGCGCCGAAGCCGCGTGCCTTGAGGAAGTCCTGGTATTCCTTGCCGTCGTAGATTTTCTTGAGCGCAGCGGCGTACTTGTCGGTGATGTCCTGCGGCAGGCCCTTCGGGCCGGCAATGCCGCGCCAGGCGCCGGCGTCCCACAGCTTGCCGGCGGCGTCCTTGTAGAGCGGCACCTTGGGGAAGATGCCGTCGGGCTTGGAGCCCAGCAGCAGCAGCGGCTTGACCTTGTCGGCCTCGACCAGCGAGCGCGCCTCGGGCAGCGAGCACGAGACCACGTCGATGCCGCCGGCCAGCAAGTCTTGCAGGCCGGGCGCCGCGCCCTGGCTGGGCACCCAGGCAATGGCGTCGCCCTTGAGCTGGTTGTCGACCAGCCACTGCGCCAGCCCGAGGTGCCAGATGCCGCCCTGGCCGGTGCCGCTGGCCTTGAGCTTGCCGGGGTTCGCCTTGGCGGCGGCGAGCAGGTCGGCGGCGGTCTTCATGGGCGAATCGGCCCGCACGAAGATCGCGTTGGGGTCGAAGTTCATCAGCGCCAGCGGCGTGTAGTCGGCGCCCGAGAGCTTGGTCAGGCCGGCGTGATGCATCATGCCGATCTCCACCGTGATGATGCCGATGGTGTAGCCGTCCGGCGCCGAGGAAGCGATGGCCTGGTGCCCCACCACGCCGCTGCCGCCGGTGCGGTTCACCACGTTGATCGGCTGCTTGAGCTCCTTCTCCAGCTCGGCCGCGATGATGCGGCCCACCGCGTCGGTGCCGCCACCGGCGCCCCACGGCACGATGAGGGTGATCGGGCGTTCGGGCCAGGCGGCCCAGGACACGCCCGGAAGCGTGGCGGCGGCAACGGCAGCGCCGATGGCGGCGAGTGAGTGGCGGCGTTTCATGCGGTCTCCTTGTGGGTCCTGCGCATTCAACATCCAACGCGGGACCGACGACAGTGAGGATGACCCTATGGCGCTCCCGCAGCGATTGACTTAGTTAGAAACCGGTTTCCTGGGCGTCGCGGCGTCGCGTCAGGCGCAGGTGCTCAGGGCGAGCGATGCAAACGCGGCGCGGCGAGCAGTTCGAGGTTCTCGCTGATCGCGGCATCGACGTTGCGGTACTTGCCGGCCATGCGCGAGAGCGTGACGATGGTCTGCAGGGATTTCAGATCCTTCACGCTCGGGGCGACCTTGATCTGCGCGATTGCGGCGGCGGTGTTGCCGCCGTTGATGAGGGCCATCACCTTGCCTGCCCAGTCGTTTGCACGTGCCATGGCCCGGTTATACCCCAGCGCAAGGGACAGCCCGGACCCGATGACGCTCAGCCGAAATAGGCCTGCACCAGCCGCACCCAGTAGGTCGCGCCCACCGGCAGCAGCGTGTCGTTGAAGTCGTAGTTCGGGTTGTGCAGCTCGCACGGGCCCATGCCGTGGTAGCTGGCTTCGCGGTGGTCGCCCTCGCCGTTGCCGACGAAGAGGTAGGCGCCAGGCACCTTTTCCAGGTAGAAGGAAAAGTCCTCGGCGCCGCCGGTGGGCGGGATCTCGCGGCGCACGCGCTCGGCGCCAAAGGCCTGCTCGGCCACGCCGGCGGCAAAGTCCACCTGCGCGTCGTGGTTCACCAGCGGCGGGTAGGCGCGGTAGAAGCTCAGCTCGCCGCTGCCGCCATGCACCTGCGGCAGCGTTTGCGCCACGCGCCGCATGTTGGCCTCGATCTGGTCGAGCACCGCGAGGCTGAAGGTGCGCACGGTGCCGCGGATCACGCATTCGGCGGGGATCACGTTGTAGGCGTCGCCGGCATGGATCTGCGTGACGGTGAGCACGGCGGTGTCGATCGGCGCCTTGTGGCGCGAGATCAGCGTCTGCAGCACGCCCACCATTTCGGCGGCGATCACGATCGGGTCGATCGCCTTGTCCGGCATCGCGGCATGGCCGCCGACGCCACGCACCGTGATGTCGAAGCGGTTGCTCGAGGCCATCATCGCGCCCTTGCGAAAGCCGAACACGCCGGCCGGCATGCCGGGCATGTTGTGCATGCCGTAGACCTCGTCGCAGGGGAAGCGCTCGAACAGGCCGTCTTCCATCATCGCGCGCGCGCCGGCGTTACCGCCTTCCTCGGCCGGCTGGAAGATGAAGTTCACCGTGCCCTCGAAGTCGCGGTGCGTGCTCAGGTAATGCGCCGCGCCCAGCAGCATGGTGGTGTGGCCGTCGTGCCCGCAGCCGTGCATGCGCCCGGCGTTCTTCGAGGCGTGGGCAAAGCGGTTGTGCTCGGGCATGGGCAGCGCGTCCATGTCGGCGCGCAGGCCAAGGGCGCGCCGGCCCGGCCCGCGGCTGCCGTGCAGCACGCCGACCACGCCGGTCTTGCCGATGCCGCGGTGCACTTCGATGCCCATATCGGCCAGGCGCTGTGCCACCAGTTCGGCGGTGCGCAGCTCGTTGAAGGCGAGCTCGGGGTTGGCGTGGATGTCGCGCCGGATCGCCGTGAGTTCGGCGTGGCGGTCTTCGATGTCGGCGATCAGGCTCATTTCAGTTGCTCCTTGACGTAGGCGGCGATGTCTTGCGACACCGCGGTGAGGTCGGCTTGCAGCTTCGCAAAACCGCTGCTGCGTTCGCGCGTGATTTCATCCATGTACAGGCCGCGGTGGATTTCGATCTGCAGGCTGTGGCGGCGCTCGGCCGGGCGGCCCAGGCGGGCGATGAGGGCGACACCCTTGAACGGGTCGTTGAGAGTGACCGAATAGCCGCGGCTGCGCAGCGCCTGCGCCACCATGGCAATGAACTCGGGCGCGCAGGTGCTGCCATCGCGGTCGCCCAGCACGAAGTCGGCCAGCCGATGCTCGCTCTTGATCTGCAGCGACTCGTACGAGTTGGCCGGCATCGAATGCAGGTTGAGGTGATAGACGGTGCCGAAGCGCGCGTAGGCCGCCTCGATGTGCTTGCGCATCTCGGCGTGGTAGGGCGCGTGGTAGTTGGCGATGCGCGCGCGCACCTCGGCCGGCGAGAGCTGGCGGTCGTAGATGTCGACCTCCTTGGCCTGGCCGGCGCGGCGCCAGATCAGGCCGATGCCCAGGCGCGTCTTCTCGCTGGCGTTGACGGGGCCCTCCCACGGGCCCGAGAGCATCGCGGTGTCGAGGTCTTCCACGTCGCGGTTCGGGTCGATGTAGCTGCGCGGGAATTCGGCCGCCAGCAGCGTGGCGCCGACGGACGGCAGTTGTTGCCACAGGAGATGCACGTCGGTGTCTTCGCCCGAGCGCAATGCATCGAAAGGCATGGCGAAGCCGAAGTCGGCCGGGTAGCGCACGCCGCTGTGCGGCGAGTCGCAGACGAGCGGGATGGCGTCGGCTTCGGGCAGGCGCAGCGTGAAAGGGGCGAACGGGGTTGGAGCGTGGGGTTCGACGATGTCGGTCATGGGGTGGTCCGGTCAGTTCAACGTGCTCTCGGTGGGCATGTCATTGAGATGGCAGGCGCTGGCATGGCCTTCGGCCAGCGTCCTGAATGCGGGCACTTCCACGCTGCAGCGCGGCATGGCGTGCGGGCAGCGCGGATGGAAGGTGCAGCCCGAGGGCGGCGCCAGTGGCGAAGGCAGTTCGCCCTTGATCGGCTGGTAGGCGCGCTGCTGCGCATCGAGCTGCGGCAACTCGGCCAGCAGCGCCTGGGTGTAGGGGTGATTCGGGCGCGAGAAGATCACTTCGGTCGGCGCGGATTCGACGATGCGCCCGAGGTACATGATCACCACGCGATCGGCGATGTGGCCGACCACGCCCAGGTTGTGGCTGATGAAGAGGTAGGTCAGGTCGTGTTCGCGGCGCAGCGCGGCGAACAGGTTCAGCACCTGGGCCTGGATCGACACGTCCAGCGCCGCCACCGCCTCGTCGCAGACGATCAGCCGAGGCTTGAGCGCCAGCGCGCGCGCAATGCCGATGCGCTGGCGCTGGCCGCCGGAGAACTGGTGCGGGTAGCGCTGCGCGTAGTCGGGGTCGAGCCCGACCTGGCGCATCAGGTCGCCGACGTAGTCCGCCTTTTTCGACGCCGGCACGATGCCGTGCACCACCGGCGCCTCGCCGATGATGTCGAGCACCCGCATGCGCGGATTGAGCGAGGCCATCGGGTTCTGGAAGATCATCTGCACGCCCAGCTCGAAGGCGCGGCGCTCCTTGCCGTTCATGCCGGCGACGGCCTGGCCCTGATAATGCACCTCGCCGTCGCTGGGCGGGTTGATGCCGGCCACGATGCGCCCCAGCGTCGACTTGCCGCAGCCCGATTCGCCGACCACGCCGATCACTTCGCCAGCGCGGATGTCGAGATCGACGCCATCGACCGCGTGCACCACGCGCTCGCGGTTGCGCGCGCCCAGCAGGTTGGCGATGCGGCCGGCCAGGTCGACCGGCTGGACGAAGCGCTTGGCGATGCTGCGCAGTTGGAGCAGGGGGGCGGTCATGGCCATGTTCCGGCTTGGCGGGGGATGCCCTCACCCCCGCCCTCTCCCAGAGGGAGAGGGAGTGAAGAGGAGCGCTTGATGCGTCCTGTCCCCGCATTCGCTCCCTCTCCCTCTGGGAGAGGGTTGGGGTGAGGGCAGCACGGCAACGATCTCATGCCAGCGGATTCCAGCAACGCAAGCTCCCTCCGCCATGCCGCTCGGCCACCATCGGCACCTGCAAACAGGCGTCAGTGGCGTGCGCGCAGCGCGGACGAAAGGCGCACCCTTGCGGCAGGTGCAGCAGCGAAGGCGTCATGCCCGGAATCTGCCGCAATTGCGTACCGTGCGTGGCGCGTGTGGGTATCGAGTCGATCAGGCCGCGCGTGTAGGGGTGCGCCGGCTGCGTCACCACGCTGGCGGTGCGCCCGCTCTCGACCACGCGCCCGGCATACATCACCGCGATGCTGTCGGCCAGGCCCGAGACCACCGCCAGGTCGTGCGTGATCCAGATCAGCGCGGTGCCGGTTTCGCGGCACAGCTTCTGCACCTCGTACAGGATCTGCGCCTGTATCGTCACGTCGAGCGCGGTGGTCGGCTCGTCGGCAATGATCAGGCGCGGCCGGTTGAGCATGGCGATGGCAATCGCCACGCGCTGGCGCATGCCGCCCGAAAGCTGGTGCGGGTAGGCCGACAGGCGCTCTTCCGGCGCCGGAATGCCGACCTTGCCCAGCGCCTCGCAGGCCCGCGCGCGCGCTGCCGCGTGGCTGCAGCGTTCGTGGGCCTGGATCGCCTCGACCATCTGCGTGTCGACGCGCAGCACCGGGTTGAGCGTCATCATCGGGTCCTGGAAGATCATCGCCACGTCCTTGCCGCGCAGCGCGCGCAGGCGCTGTTCGCCGGCGCCGATCAGCTCCTCGCCCAGGTAGCGGATGCTGCCTTCGACGATGCGCCCGGGCGCATCGATCAGGCCGATGATCGAGAAGCCGGTGATGCTCTTGCCGGAACCCGATTCGCCGACCAGCCCGAGGATTTCGCCGGCGCCCACCTGCAGGTCGACCCCGTCGACCGCCTTGACGGCACCGCCGTGCGTGAAGAAGTGGGTCTTGAGGCCGCGCACCTCGAGCACGGGCGTATCGGCGTCAGTGGTTGCCATGCGGGTTCAACACGTCGCGCAGATGGTCGCCCACCAGGTTGATGGCGACGATGGCGATGGCCAATGCGATGCCGGGGAAAAACGAGATCCAGTAGTTGCCCGAAAGCATGAACTCGAAGCCGTTGGCAATCAGCATGCCCAGCGAAGGCTGCGTCACCGGCACGCCGACGCCGAGGAAGGACAGCGTGGCTTCCAGCGCGATGGCGTGCGCCAGGTCGATGGTGGCGATCACGATCAGCGGCGGCAGGCAGTTGGGCAGCATGTGGCGCAGCAGGATGCGGCCCCAGCCAAGCGACATGCACTGCGCCGCCTCCACGTATTCCTTGGCCCGCTCGACCAGCGCGGCGCCGCGCGCGGCGCGGGCGAAGTAGGCCCACTGCACGGCGATGAGCGCGATGATCACCTTGTCCACGCCCTTGCCCAGCGTGGCGAGCAGGATCAGCGCCAGCAGGATGGCGGGGAAGGACAACTGGATGTCGACGATGCGCATCAGGAGCGCATCGATCTTGCCGCCGAAGTAGGCCGCGGCCAGGCCGACCGCGCTGCCGATCGCCAGCGCCGCCGTCACCGACACCACGCCCACCAGCAGGCTGATGCGCAGGCCGTAGAGGATGGCCGAGAGCACGTCGCGCGCCTGGCCGTCGGTGCCCAGCCAGTAGGTCATGGAGCCGTCGGCCTTGGGGCTGCCGGGCGGCAGCTTCGAATCGAAGATGTCCAGGTTGCCGATGTCGTAGGGGTCCTGCGGTGCGATCCAGGGCGCGAACAGGGCGGCGAGCAATACCAGCGCCAGCAGCACCAGGCCGAACACGGCCAGCTTGCTGGCGAAGAACTCGCGGCGAAAACGCTGCCACGGCGTTTCCGGCGGCGGCAAGGGGGCCACATCGGCCAGGGCCGCGACGGGCTCGACCGCGGCGCTCATGCCTTGGCTCCCTGCAGCCGCACGCGCGGATCGAGCACGGAATAAAGGATGTCGACCAGCAGGTTGAGCATGACCAGGAAAAACACGATCAGGATCAGGTAGGCCACGACCACCGGACGGTCCAGCGTGACGATGGAATCGATCAGCAGCTTGCCCATGCCGGGCCAGGCGAAGATGGTTTCGGTGACCACCGCGAACGACACCACCTGGCCGAATTCGAGCCCGGTGATGGTGACGATGGGAATCAGGATGTTCTTGAGCAGGTGCACGCGCAGGATGCGGCTCCAGGTGAGCCCTTTGGCGCGCGCGAACTTGATGTAGTCCATCGGCAGCGCCTCGCGCGTGGCGGCGCGCGTCACGCGGATCAGGAGCGCTGCCTTGGCCAGCGCGATGGTCAGCGCCGGCAGCAGGATGTGCGACCAGCCGTCGCGTGTGAGCACGCTCAGGTCGAGCCGGCCGATGTGGCCGACATCGCCGCGTCCGCCGGCGGGCACCCAGCCCAGCTGCACGGCGAACACCATGATCAGCATCAGGCCGACCCAGAAGTTGGGCAGCGAGAAGCCCAGCACCGAACCGGTCATGATGCCGCGTGAACTCACGGCGTTCGGCCGCAGGCCGGCCAGCATGCCCAGCGGAACGCCCACCAGCAGCGCCATCGCCATCGCCACGCAGGCCAGTTCCAGCGTGGCGGGCGCGCGCTCCAGGATGAGCTGCATGGCCGGCTGTCCGGTCAGGAAGCTCTGGCCGAAATCGAGCCGCACGGCGTGCGACATGAAGAGCACGTACTGCGTCCACAAGGGCTTGTCCAGGCCGAAGGTCTGGCGGATCGCGTCGCGGTCGATCTGGCTGGCCTCGGGGCTGGCCATCATGTCGACCGGGTCGCCGATCACGTACAGCCCGACGAACACCAGCGCGGACATCACCACCATGACCAGCAGCGCCTGCATGAGGCGCCGCAGGATGTAGGCCAGCATGGGCGGTTGCAGCGGCGAGCGGCAGCGGCCTTACTTGCCGGAGGGGGTGACGTATTGCACCAGCGTTTCCTGGTCGGCGCGGGCGTCGAACTGCAGGCCCTTCTTCATGGCCCACACCGAGTGCTCGAAGTGGATCGGCAGCATCGCGTAGTCGGCCATCGCCACTTCGCTGGCCTGCGCCAGCATGGCGCCGCGCTGCTTGTCGTCCATGGTGGTGCCGGCGGCTTCCACCAGCTTGTCCATGTCGCGGTTCGAGTAGCGGCTCATGTTGGTGGTGCCCACGCCCTTGTCCTTGTCCGGCGTGACCAGCAGCGAATTGAGGGTGTTGGACATCTCTCCGGTGGCGGTGGCCCAGCCGGCCAGGTAGGCGCTGTAGGCGTACTCGTTGCGTTTCTTGAAGAACACCGGCGGCGAGGTGGCGTCGATGGTGGTCTTGATGCCCACGCGCGTCCACATCGAAGCCAGCGTCTGCGCGACCTTGGTGTCGTTGATGTAGCGGCCGTTGGGCGTGCCCAGCACCAGCGTGAAGCCGTCCGGGTAGCCGGCATCTTTCAGCAAGGCCTTGGCCTTGGTCACGTCAGGCTTCTCCGCGTTGACCAGCTTCGGGCTGGCGCCGAGCATGGGGTAGGGCAGCAGCTGGGCGGCCGGCGTGGCGACGCCGCCCATGATGCGGTCGACCAGCGCCTTGCGGTCGATGGCGAGCGACATGGCTTCGCGCACGCGTTTGTCCAGCAGCGGGTTCTTGCCGTTGGTCCCTTCGATGCCGGGCGTCTTCTCGCCGTTCTGGTCGAGCGCGACGTAGACGATGCGCACGGAAGCCTTGGAGATGACGCTCAGCTTGGGGTCCTTCTTCAGGCGTTCCAGGTCGTCGGTGGGCGGGTCTTCCATCAGGTCGACGTCACCCGACAGCAGCGCCGCCACGCGCGCGGCCGGGTTGCTGATCGGACGGTAGATCACCTTGTCGAAGGCGCTGGCCTTGTCCCAGTAGTTCGGGTTGCGCTCGAACACGATCTCGCTGCCGCGCTTCCAGCTGACGAACTTGAAGGGGCCGGTGCCGACCAGGCCGTCGCCGCTGTTCAGCTCGGTGGTGGTCTTGCCTTCGGGCGCCGGGCCGGCCGCCGCCTTGGCCGACATGATCGGCAGGCTGCCCAGGTTGTTCGGCAGCAGCGGGTAGGGCACGTCGGTGGTGATCTTCACCGTCATCGGGTCGGGTGCTTCCACCTTCACGACGTGCTGCAGGTAGAGCTTGAACGAGGAGGGGCTGTTCGGCACCTTGGGCACGCGGTCGAAGCTGAACAGCACGTCCTTGGCGGTGAAGGGCGAGCCGTCGGAGAACTTCACATCGGGCCGCAGCTTGAAGGTCCAGACATTGCCGTCCGCGCTCCACGCGGTGGCCAGGCAGGGCTTGAGCGCCAGCTCGGCGGTGGGGCACACCAGCGGATCGAACAGCGATTGCGAGAGCTGGATATTGGGCGTCAGCGCGTGGTACTGCGGGTCCATCGAGCTGGGCTCGGTCTTGAGCGCAACCACCAGGTCACGCGCCAGCACGGGGGTGGCCGCGCCCATCAAGGTGCACAGCGCGAGCACGGTGGCGCTGCGCCGCAGGCCGGGGGAACGAACGGAGGACGAAAGCTGGTCAATCATGGGTCTGGCTTGGCTCGCTTCAAGGTGGAGCGGGCACTGTGCCACGCTGGTGCACGCGGTGTCCGCAGGAAAACCATGAGGGCGAGCAAGCGCCATGCCATGCGTTGCGTGCGATTGGCTCCCTCCCCCGCTGGGGGAGGGTTGGGGTGGGGGCACGACGGCGCTCATTCAAGCGTTGCGCTTGATTCGTGGGCTGCCCCCATCCCGGCCTTCCCCCAGCGGGGGAAGGAGCCATACCGAAGACCTAGATCAACAGATCCAGCAGGCGATCCAGCCCGCCTTGGTTGATCGCCACCATCGCCTGCTCGCGCACCTTGGGCTTGGCGTGAAAAGCCACCGACAGGCCGGCCTCGCCCATCATCGGCAGGTCGTTGGCGCCATCGCCCACGGCGATGCATTCGGCCGGCGAGACGCCCATCAGCGAGGCCACTTCGAGCAAGGTGCGGCGCTTTTCGGCGCCATCGCAGATGTCGCCCCAGTGCTGCTGCGCGACCTGGCCGGTGAGCTGCCCGTCGGCCTCGTTGAGCAGGTTGGAGCGGGCGAAGTCCATGCCCAGCCGCTCGCGCACGCGGTTGGCGAAGAAGGTGAAGCCGCCCGAGACCAGCAGCGTCTTCAGGCCGGCCGCCTTGCACGCATCGACGAGGTCCTGCGCGCCGGGGTTGAGGCGCAGGCGCTCGTCGTACACGCGCTGCAGCGCGGCCACCGGCACGCCCTTGAGCAAGGCCACGCGCCGGCGCAGGCTTTCCTTGAAGTCGGTGATCTCGCCGCGCATGGTGGCCTCGGTGATGGCGGCCACCTCGGCCTTCTTGCCCACCACGTCGGCGATCTCGTCGATGCACTCGATGTTGATCAGGGTCGAATCCATGTCGAAGGCGATCAGCTTGTAGTCGGCCAGCTGCAGCGGCGGCGTGAAGCGCTGGATGACCAGGCCGGGAGCGAATTCGGAGGCGTTCATGCGGGGACGGTTTCCTGGGTCGTGGGTTGGCCGAGGCTGCGCAGCACGTCGCGCACCATCTGGGCGCGCTCCTTCGGCTCCTTCAGCTCCCGCTCGATGCGCAGCTTCTCGTTGCCGGCCAGCTTGATGTGCTTGTTCTTCTGGATCAGGTGGATGATGGCCATCGAATCGACCGGTGGGTCTTTCTTGAACGTGATGTTGATGACGCCCGGCGCGGCGTCGACCTTGATCACGCCGTAGGGCCGCGCCAGCACGCGCAGGCGGTGCATGTCGATGAGGGTCTGGGCCTGCGGCGGCAGCTTGCCGAAGCGGTCCACCACCTCTTCGAGCAGGCTGTCGATCTGGTTGGGCGTCTTGGCGGTCGCCAGCTTCTTGTAGAAGGAGAGGCGCAGGTGCACGTCGCCGCAATAGTCGTTGGGCAGCAGCGCCGGCGCGTGCAGGTTGATCTCGGTGGTGACCGACAGCGGCGACAGCAGGTCGGGCTCCTTGCCTTCCTTGAGCGAGCGCACGGCTTCGCTCAGCATCTCGTTGTAGAGCTGGAAGCCGATCTCCATCATGTTGCCGCTCTGGTTGTCGCCCAGCACCTCGCCGGCACCGCGAATTTCCAGGTCGTGCATCGCCAGGTAGAAGCCCGAGCCGAGTTCCTCCATCTGCTGGATCGCGTCGAGCCGCTGCTGCGCCTGCTTGGTCAGGCCTTCGATGTCCGGCACCATCAGGTAGGCATAGGCCTGGTGGTGGCTGCGCCCGACACGCCCGCGCAACTGGTGCAGTTGCGCCAGCCCGAACTTGTCGGCGCGGCTCATGACGATGGTGTTGGCGGTCGGCACGTCGATGCCGGTCTCGATGATGGTCGAGCACAGCAGGATGTTGTAGCGCTGCGCCACGAAATCGCGCATCACGCGTTCCAGCTCGCGCTCGGGCATCTGGCCGTGCGCCACGGCGATGCGTGCCTCGGGCAATATCTCTTCCAGCCGGGCGCGGCGGTTCTCGATGGTCTCCACCTCGTTGTGCAGGAAGTAGACCTGCCCGCCGCGCTTGAGTTCGCGCAGCACCGCCTCGCGGATCACCCCATTGCCCTCGGTGCGCACGAAGGTCTTGATGGCCAGCCGGCGCTGCGGCGCGGTGGCGATCACCGACAGGTCGCGCAGCCCTTCGAGCGCCATGCCCAGCGTGCGCGGAATCGGCGTGGCGGTGAGCGTCAGCACGTCGACTTCGGCGCGCATCGCTTTCATGGCTTCCTTGTGGCGCACGCCGAAGCGGTGTTCCTCGTCGATGATCAACAGCCCGAGGTTCTTGAACTTCACGCTCTCGCTGAGCAGCTTGTGCGTGCCGACCACGATGTCGACCGTGCCGTCGGCCAGCCCCTTGGCCGCCGCCGTGATCTCTTTGCCGGAGCGAAAGCGGCTCATCTCGGCGATCTTCACCGGCCACTTGCCGAAGCGGTCCACCAGCGTCTGGTAGTGCTGCTCGGCCAGCAGCGTGGTCGGCGCCAGGAAGGCCACCTGCTTGCCGCCCGTCACCGCCACGAAGGCGGCGCGCAGGGCGACCTCGGTCTTGCCGAAGCCGACGTCGCCGCAGACCAGCCGGTCCATCGGCTGCGGCGAGATCATGTCCTGGATGACGGCGTGGATCGCGGCGTTCTGGTCCGCCGTTTCCGTGAAGCCGAAGTCGTTGGCGAAGGTCTCGTAGTCCTGCGGCGAATAGCGGAAGGCATGGCCGGCGCGGGTGGCGCGGCGTGCGTAGATGTTGAGCAGCTCGGCGGCGGCGTCGCGCACCTGCTCGGCGGCGCGGCGCTTGGCCTTCTCCCACTGGCCCGAGCCCAGCTTGTGCAGCGGCGCCTCGTCGGCCGAGACGCCGGTGTAGCGGCTGATCAGGTGCAGCTGGCCGAGCGGCACGTACAGCGTGGCCTTGTCGGCGTATTCGAGGTGCAGGAATTCCTGCAGCAGCGGCTTGCCTTCGGCGTCCACGCCCTGGCCGAGGTCCATGTTGATCAGGCCGCGGTAGCGGCCGATGCCGTGCGCCGAGTGCACCACCGGGTCGCCGATGTTCAGTTCCGACAGGTCCTTGATCAGCGCCTCGACGTCGCTGACCTGTTCCTGCTTGCGGTTGCGCCGGCGCGTGGTGGGCGCGGTGGCGAACAGTTCGGTCTCGGTGACGAAGTCGATCGCCTGTTCGCGCCACGCGAAGCCCGCCGCCAGCGCGGCGGTGGCGATGCCGATCTTCTCGTCGCCACTGGCCTCGAATTCGGCCAGCTTGTCGAAGGCCGGCGGATTCACGCCGCTGGCGCGCAGGAAGTCGAGCAGGCTTTCGCGCCGGCCGTCGCTCTCGGCAATCAGCAGCAGGCGGTGCGCCGTGGCGGCGATGTGCGCCTTCAGGCGCGTCAGCGGATCGTCGGCGCCGCGCACCACCGCCAGCGTGGGCAGGGTGTCGAATTCGGCGTAGGGCACATCGGTGGCCGTGGCCGCCGCGACACCGCGGATGGCCAGTTGCGCATGCGGCTTGGCGCGCGCGTAGAACTGCTCGGCGTTGAGGAACAGCGCCTCCGGCGGCAGGGCGGGGCGCTCGGGGTCGGCCTGCACCAGCCGGTAGCGCTCGCCCGCATCCTGCCAGAAATGCTGGAAGGCCGGCTCCAGGTCGCCATGCAGCACCACCGTGGCGCTCTCGCCGAGGTAGTCGAACACGGTCGCCGTTTCCTCGAAGAACAGCGGCAGGTAGTACTCGATGCCGGCGGTCGCCACGCCGTTGCCCATGTCCTTGTAGATGCGGCTCTTGGTGGGGTCGCCTTCGAGCATTTCGCGCCAGCGGCTGCGAAAGCGCGCGCGGGCGTCGTCGTCCATCGGGAACTCGCGGCCGGGCAGCAGGCGCACTTCGGGCACCGGGTAAAGGCTGCGCTGCGTGTCCGGGTCGAAGGTGCGGATCGAGTCGATCTCGTCGTCGAACAGGTCGACCCGGTAGGGCACGCTCGAGCCCATCGGGAACAGGTCGATCAGGCCGCCGCGCACCGCGTATTCGCCCGGGCTCACCACCTGCGTGACGTGGCTGTAGCCGGCCAGCGTGAGCTGCGCCTTGAGCTTGGACTCTTCCAGTTTCTGCCTGGTCTTGAAGTGGAAGGTGTAGCCCGCCAGGAAGGCCGGCGGCGCCAGCCGGTACAGCGCGGTGGTGGCGGGCACCAGCACCACGTCGGCCTCGCGCTGGCTGATGCGCCACAGCGTGGCCAGCCGTTCGCTGATCAGGTCCTGGTGCGGCGAGAAGCTGTCGTAGGGCAGCGTTTCCCAGTCGGGGAACAGGGCGCAGCGCACCTCGGGTGCGAAGAACACGATTTCGTCGATCAGGCGCTGCGCGTCGTTGGCATCGGCGGTGAAGATGGCCACCGCGCGGCCGGCGGCCTTCTCGCGTTCGGCCAGGCGCGCCAGCAGCAGGGCGTCGGCCGACAGCGGCGGGCGCGGCAAGGTGAAGCGTTTGCCCGCGTGGAGTTGGGGAAGATCCATGAGGTGTGTGCGAATCCCGACGGAGGCCGCGCGCCGCGCAAAGGCGCTGGCGGCGGCGAACAACAATGCAGAACACCCCGCGCCGGGTGGGAGCGGGGTGTGGACCAGGTCCCGCAAGCGGGGCCTGGGCTGGATTCTAGAATGGGCGCCCGAAAGATGCAGACCATGCCCCCAACCCATGCGCCGCGCGTCTACGCGCTCATTCCCTGTGCCGGCCACGGCAGCCGCGCCGGCGCTGCCGGCCCCAAGCAATACGAGCGGCTGGCCGGCCGGCCGATGGTGGCGCACACGCTCGACGCGCTGCGCGCGCTGGGCGACCGCCTGACCATGCTGGCGCTGGTGGTGTCGCCCGACGACCGCGACGTGCAGGCCGCGTTGCCGGCCTTTCCGGGCCATGGCGAGCGCCTGCTGCAGGTCGGCGGCGCGACCCGCGCGGCCAGCGTGCGCAACGGGCTGGCCGCGCTGCGCGAGCATGGTGCGCATGGCAACGACTGGGTGCTGGTGCACGATGCCGCGCGCTGCCTGGTGGCGCCGACGCAGATCGAGGCCCTGATCGCCGCCTGCGAGCACGATGCCGTGGGCGGCCTGCTGGCGCTGCGGCTGGCCGACACGCTCAAGTCGGCCTCGCCCGAGGGCCGCGTGGCCGCCACCCTGGCGCGCGCCGACAAGTGGCTGGCGCAGACGCCGCAGATGTTCCGCATCGGCATGCTGCAGGACGCGCTGGCGCGCGCCGGCGACGGCGTGACCGACGAGGCCAGTGCGATCGAGGCGCTCGGGCTGGCGCCGCTGCTGGTGGCCGGCAGCGCGCAGAACTTCAAGGTGACGTGGCCGGAAGACTTTGCACTGGCCGAGGCCGTGCTCAAGAGCCGCCGGAGCGCGGCATGACGGCGCCGCAGATCCGCGTGGGCGAGGGCTGGGACGTGCACCAGCTGGTGGCCGGCCGCAAGCTGGTGCTGGGCGGCGTGGAGATTCCGCACAGCGCCGGCCTGCTGGGCCATTCCGATGCCGATGCGCTCTTGCACGCGATCACCGATGCGCTGTTCGGCGCCGCCGCGCTGGGCGATATCGGGCGCCATTTCCCCGACACCGACGCGCAGTTCAAGGGCGCCGATTCGATGGTGCTGCTGACCGAGGCGGCGCGGCGCGTGCGCGCGGCGGGCTGGCAGATCGGCAATGTCGACAGCACCGTGATCGCGCAGGCGCCGAAGCTGGCGCCGCACATCGGCGCCATGCGCGAGCGCATCGCCAATGGCCTGGGCGTGGACACCGACCAGGTCAACGTGAAGGCCAAGACGGCCGAGAAGATGGGCCCGGTGGGCGAGGGCCGGGCGATGGAGACGCGGGCGGTGGTGCTGCTGTATCGCTGACGGCAGCCGGTCCTAGCGGTTGCGGCTCTTCATCACGCGCTCGACCTCGCGCTTGCCTTCGCGGTCCTTGATGGTGTCGCGCTTGTCGTGCTCGGCCTTGCCCTTGGCCAGCGCGATCTCGCACTTCACCTTGCCGGCCTTCCAGTGCAGGTTGAGCGGCACCAAGGTATAGCCCTTCTGCTCGACCTTGCCGATCAGGCGGCGGATCTGCTCCTTGTGCAGCAGCAGTTTCTTGGTGCGCACGGCGTCGGGGTTGACGTGGGTCGAGGCGCTCTTGAGCGGGTTGATCTGGCAGCCCAGCACAAACAGCTCGCCGTTGCGGATCAGCACGTAGCCGTCGGTCAGCTGCACCTTGCCTTCGCGCAGCGCCTTCACTTCCCAGCCTTCGAGCACCATGCCGGCCTCGAAACGCTCTTCGAAGAAATAGTTGTACGCCGCCTTCTTGTTGTCGGCGATGCGGGTGGAGGGTTCTTTTTTCTTGGTGGCCATGGTGTGAAGATGAGGGCGGCTGACTTCCAGACAACCCAGACAACCGCCGAGCACGCGCAGACGCACGATTGTAGGGACGCCGCGCCGCCGGCCCGGGCGCGCACCGGGCGCCATCGGGTGGGCTTCTTACAATGGCCCCTCGAAGAGCGCCCGCATACATGAAAACAGTCCAAAAGTCCGTCCTCATCTGGTACAGCGCCCAGGAGATGTATGACCTCGTCATCGACGTCGCCAGCTACCCGCAGTTCCTGCCGTGGTGCGACAAGGGCCGCGTGATCGAAGAGGACGCGGCCGGCATGACGGCCGAAGTCGGGCTGGCCTTTGCCGGGTTTCACCAGGGCTTCACCACGCGCAACACCCATGTGCCGGGGCGCGAAGTGCACCTCAAGCTGGTCGAGGGCCCGTTCTCGCAACTCGAGGGCGTGTGGACTTTCACGCCGGTGGGGGCCGAGGGCGAGCGCGCCTGCCGGGTCGAGCTGAACCTGCACTACGGCTTCGACAGCATGGCGCTGCGGGCGCTGGTCGGGCCGGTGTTCGACAAGATCGCCTCGACGCTGGTCGAGGCCTTCGTCAAGCGCGCCGAACAGGTCTACGGCGCCCAACCATGATCCAGGTCACGCTGGTCTGGTCGCCGGCGCCGCGCGAGGTGATCGAAGAGACATTGAGCCTGCCCGACGGCGCCACCGCACGCGATGCGCTGGCCGCCTGCAGCGCGGCAGCCGCCTGGGTGCAGGCCACCGACGCGGCCTTGCCGCCCGGCATCTGGGGCCGGCTGGCGCAGTGGGAATCCGTGCTGGAGGAGGGCGACCGCGTCGAGCTGTGCAGGCCGCTCAAGGTCGATCCCAAGGTGGCGCGGCGCGAGCGCTTTGCGCGGCAGGGCAAGCGCGGCACGGGCTTGTTCGCGCGCCAGCGCAGCGGCGGCAAGGCCGGCTACTGACAGTGCATGGCGGCCACCGGCCGCAGGCTACTTGCAATCGTTGTCGATCACGGTCTGCAGGCGGCGCTGCTCGTCGGCCCGCATCTTGTCGTCCATGATCTCGCGCTCGCCTTGCGCGTTGACGCGAGCGATGCGGATGCCGCTGTCGAAAGTGGCCTTGCCCTGCTGGGCGCGCTTGCAGTTGTCCGCCTTGGCCGTGGCCAGCTTGCGGGCTTCCTCGGCCTTCTTCGCCTTCTCGGCTTCCTCGGCCTTCTTGGTCTTTTCCTCGAGTTCCTTGTCGACGCCGCTCGGGGGCTTGGGCGCCGGCGCGGCCGCCGCGCTCTCGCCACCGGCAGGGGCGGCGTCGGCGGGGTTGAGCGGCGTGAAGGTGGGGCGGCTGCTGGAGACGGTCGGGCTGCGCAGGATGTTCTTTTCCGGCACGTCCGGCGGCGGCGCCTTGTCGCTGAAGACCTTCTTGCCGTTCTGGTCGAGCCACTGCCATTGCGCGCTGGCTGCCAAGGGCAGCAAGCAGGCCCCACCAAGGACGATCCAGTGCGCGATTTTCATGACGGTGAGTTTAGCGCTGGCTTACGTTTTGCAACGTTCGGGCGCGCGCGTGGCGGCACGCGGCGCGGTAAATCCGCCACATTCCGGGCGCGGCCCGGCAGGCCGTGTACGGCATCCGTGTTAATCCCCGGCGTCGCGGGTAAATACGGACTCATCGTTACAATCCGTAATCACGGCTCCATTGGGAAATCCAGCGCTTTTCCAAAACCGCTAGGCGATAGCTAGGCGGTCAAAAATATGTGAGTACCCGACCCAGGCAGAGGGTTGGATTCTGATGCTACGCTCGGGCGACCAACGCACACGCGTTGGGCATTCGGCTGCAAACTGCCCTCGGCCAAAACACGATTTTGGCATTCTTCGGGGCATGAACTACACGCCCCAAACCCCACCGCCTCCGCGCACTTTGCACACCCCTGTGCACGAGGGCGGACAAAGTCCCGTCATCGTCCGCTCGTGCGAGGCCCCCATCGAGTGGTGGGACCGCAAATACACCGCGCTGTACCTCGGTACCACCGTCAATCGCCTCCGCTCCGGCGCCAGTCGCGGCGACAAGGGCTTGCCGCCAGTCCACAAGTTCAATCGCTTGGTTCGGTACAACCGCGCCGAGGTCGAAGCCTGCATCAAGCGTGCGGAGGCCTGAGCATGGACGCCCCGAAGCCCCGCCGCCGCCCCGGCAATTTCGACTCGCTTCCTGACTGGTCGATGCGTTACCAGCACCTGCTGTACCGCGTCTACCAAGACACCCGCGACCCCGATGCACTCGACGTGTGGTCGGGCATGAACGCCGTCGAAATGGCGAAGCGCCTCAAGGCCGCCGCCCCCGAGATATTTGACTGGTGGGAGCGTACGCACGCCGATAGCACCAAACCCTTCGAGCAATGGGTGGGCGGCATGATCGGCGCGCACCGCGACTACATCTACTTCCACCCGCAGACGCGCGAAAAAGAAACGAACCACAAATGTTGCTGCTGGAGCGACACGCTTGAATGGGCGCGGATCGTGGCTTGGGTCGAGGATCGACTTGTTAACGGTGCGCCGCAAATTGCTCCCGAAAATCCGATTGTCGGCTAATTCAAAGTACCGTTTATTACTCTCCATTGGTCGAAAATAGACCGATTTGAACGGAGGGGAAGAGGGAGAATATAGGGAGCGGCGCGACCCCCGCGCTATTGATGGAGCAATTGAAATGGAATTCTTGAGGGAATATCCACCGCTTGAAGGTGGATTCGCAACAAAGGCGCATTTTGGTTGGGCGGCAGGACTTTCAATTGGCTCGCTCGATTCGCGTGTTAATGACGGTTCTTTGCCGCCGATGCCAAAACCATTTGGTCGTGCAGGCGGCAAATTGATTTACCAAGAGTATGAAATGCAGGCTTGGGCCGCAAAGATTTCCAAATGGAAGGAAGATGCCCCGGCCCGCCGCGCCGCTGAGCGCGCAGAGGCTGCTGCTCGACAGGCGTATTTGGTGGAGCAAGCCCGTATCAAGCTGGAGCAGGAGCAGAGGGCGAAGGCTGAGGCCATCGACCTCATGCAATCCAACGTCCGCGACCGTCAGGAGCGCGAAGCAGCGCGGCGCGGCGTCACCGTCGCCGAGGTACAGGCCGAGAGCGACCGGCAGGCCCGTTCGTTTGACGTGATGCGGGGCGGGGCTGCGTGACCTACCTACCGAACAACACGGCGCTCGTTCTGGTCGCCATCTGGGTCGCGGATGAGGACAAGGACAAGGACGACAAGTTCATCGTTCCTCAGGTGGCCGAGACACCCATCGTAGGGTGGGAAATCAGGCGCGGTAGGCCCTACGCCGTGACGCTCCCCGAGCGCCGCCCAGACGCCATTTACCGAATCAACGACCCAGCAGCTAAGAACTGGCTTTCAGAAGAGGGGATCACCTTCCCAACCTGGCCGCTGGCGACGGCACAACTATGGAGTGATCGACATGAACGACGACAAAAAGCCGCATTGGAAAGACAGGATGGTGCCGCTGACGAGGGCGCATCAGATCGCGGACCCGCCGTGGGCGACAGCCGAGGACGAGCAGGAACTGGAGCGGTTGACCCGGCTGAAACAAGCTATAGCGTGGGCGGAGTTCCGCAAAAACCTAAACCTCCCACCGCCTGGAAGGATTCCGCATTGGCGAGAAATGCTCACGCCCGAGCGGCAAAGGGAGCGAAATAAGCGCATTGAAGATTTCAAGCGCCTGCGAATGGAATTCGAGCCACCCGTGCCGCCTGAATGGCGCGACGGCTACGGCCCGCCGCCCAGCGATCCTAAAAGCAGGCTTTATGAAAGAAAAATGCCGCTGGGTCTAGCCAGCGGCATTCAAAGCATTTACCCAAAGAAGTAACGCAAGACGCCAAGAAGGACGGCGCCCGATTCGATCCTACTCCCGTTTTGTAAACGGGCAAAAACAGGCGCCGTCCTCTCTTTTTCTCAATTCGATAGTCAACAACAATCAAATATTGTGGAGCGATAGAGTGACAACTATCCGGCCCTTCCGACCTCTGTTGGACGCTGATTCCGAGTCGTTCATTCAAGACCTCACGTCCAAGGGGTTCGGCCCCGCCTGCGACTACCTGCTCGACCACAACCTACCCCCGTCCGGCTGGCCCGATATGGGCGTCCAGTTCCTGCCGGTGCCCGAAATATGTGAACGCCTCGGGTTCAAAAAGAGTAGCAAGGACAGCTACGCCGATTGCGGCATCTGGCTTCCGGCGTGGACGAAGGACGCGAAGCAGGATGAAGAGTACGGCCACGGCATCCTGTTCTCCAAGATGCCGTTTGGCGGACCCAAGAACTACAGCCGCAGGCGGCTGAATCCGAGCATCGAGAAGCACGCGACCGATCTGATCTGGATTCCCCCGCTGGACGGCAGGACGTGGGACCAGCAGGAGGACGGTGAGATGGTCGTCGCGTGCGAGTCGATCATCAAGGCGTGGAACCTGCGCAACCTCGACTACCTCGCCGTGGCGATCAACGGCGTGTTCGGGTTCACGTCCAACGGCGTGCTCGTGCCCGGGTTCCGCGACGACATCTGGCGGCGCAAGCGCCTTCACCTGACCTTCTGCACCGACAGCCTCAACACCAAGAACGCGAACAGTCGGAAGGACGTGACCGCGGCACGCATCGCGTTGCCGTCGCGGCTTGTGGCGGAGAACGTGGTGCCGAAAGAAAACCTGCGCGTGGCCGAGCCACCCGACAACCCGGAGGGCGGTGATTGGGGCCTCGATCAGATGCTGATGCACAAGGACTACGGCGAGCGCGCCGTGCGCCTGATGCTGAAAAACGCACCCTTGGCGAAGATTCAGGACGGCAAGGAAGCGGCCATCTTCACGATCAGTTCGGACTTCGTGTGGGTCGACAGCTTGAACAAGGGCGTGGCGATGTTCGACAACACGTTCATGGGCAAGGAAGCGATGGCGAATATGTACGCGCCGCTGACGTACAAAGGCATCGTCCCGAGCGCCAGCGGGCCGGTGGAAAAGCTGTCCTCCGGGTTCCTGGCTTGGTTCACTTCACCGGACCGTCCGTCCACTTGGTCGGTTTGTTTCCGCCCCGGCGAGGGGCCGCGCGTGGCTGCTGCCGGGACTGCCCGCCTGAACTACAACCTCTGGCGCGGGTTCACCGCCGAGCCGTTCACGGACGAGGCGGAGAAGGCGGCCAGCCTGCTTCGGTTTAAACAGTTCTACGTCGATGTCGTGCTCGCGATCTACGGGCCGACCAACGGCAGCTACTACCTCGACTGCATGGCGAGCTTGATCCAGCAACCTGAGGCGATCCTAGCCAACTACGCCTACCTGTACGGCAAGGGCGGGGTCGGCAAGAACTACGGCGCCTATCCACCGATGGTTCTGATGGGGCGCCACGCGATGGGGATGCCCCTTCACAACTACGTTCAGCCCTTCAACGCGCACATCGGCTATCTCCGGTTCGCCGCCGTGAACGAAATGCCCGCGACCATCGAGCCCAAGGCCCAGTCCGGGATTGTCAATCTCATCAAAGAGGACAGCGACCCGAACAACGTGACGCGGGCGCTCCAGCTCAAGGGCGTTGACGTGAAGACCATCGACCGGAACCTGTGGCTGAACCTGCTCGGGAATAACCTGCCCGCCTACTACATCGACGATGGGACAAGGCGCCGCACGTTCTTGGCGCAAGCCCGCGACCCTCGGGCGGTGCTCGACCCTGACGGCAAGAAGTGGGGCAACAAGGAAGCGTTCTGGAAGCCGCTTTGGGCGTGGATGCACAGCGAGATCGGGGCGCGCGATCTGATGACTGGCTTGGGGGCGTGGGACCTGAAGCTCAGGGGGTTCGATCCCAAGGCGGACGCCCTGCAAACTGAAGACCTGCGCATGGCGATGATCGCCGGGGCCTCGTCCTCCATGAACGCATTCCTGGCCGCGCTCGGGGCCGATCCCGCCAACACGTTGAGGGCGTGCGGATTCGAGGAAGAAGTGGTGACCGGGCTGTCGCACCTCAAACCGTCTGACGCCCTCGCAATGTTCAAGCTGGTTTCACCGACCACGTCGATCAGCGCGGGAGCGGTGGGGCGGTTGATGACCGGTGAGTTCGGGCCGTCAAAACAGCACAACATAAAAAGGTCGGACGGATCAACTCGAAATGAATCGCTTTATCAAATTCGGGCGGTCCTCGGTCAGGACAACGAAGGGAAATTCAGGGCGCTAGATGCAGCCCGGGAACACCTAAAGAGGCAGGGGGCCATGTGGAAGGACGTGTAAATTTACGGGTTAACCCGATTACAAAACGACCAGAAGAATTTGGTTTAAGGGGGTTAAGGGGGTTAAGCCAGTTTTTTATCCGAGCCGTTTTAGAATGTTTTCGGAACGCGCGACGCAAAAACCCCCTTAACCCCCTTACTCCTTTGTCTTTAATTACTTAAAAGGTAATTAGAACCCCCTTACGCGGTATTTAAACAACCCTTGATTCAAAGGAGTCAGAAAATGTCTGGATCAGGTCATGATGTGGACCCCGGCGGGGCGGCCCCTGAGGTGTGGCGAACCCGTGATTTCCAAGCGGGAAGGTGCTCGCTGGAGGACATTGGGAAGCCGAAACCGCCTGAGCCCGAGCCCACCCCCGAGCCTGTACTGGAGCTTGCGCCCGAACCTGTCACGGTCATCGCCGTGGATGAAGTGATCGACCCCAAGGAGTCCCCTGGGGACAAGGTCGTGCGCCTCACTATGCAGGCCCTGGATGACCTCGGCGGGGTGGAATTCTTCAAGGCTCATCCGGACTTGATGAAGAAGGTCCTGACCAAGATCGCCCCCAGCGAGCAGATGCGGCCCCGATTCATCGGCCAGGACGCTACCGGCAACGATTGGCCCGAGTGGCTGACGGCTCGGCGGCTGGCGTACCAAGAGAGCGCCATCTATGCCGAGGACGTGAAGGCAAAGGAGCCGGTGCGAATGGAGTCGCCCGAGGTTGAAACTAGCGATTCGCCTAGCCAAGCACCCTAAGTCCCAGCCCCGACAGACGTTCGTCATTACGCTAGGTAAGAACGTGCGCAGCGCCGATGGCGCCGACCCGCTCTGGCGCCGGACTGTATCGGACCTGACGGACATCGTAGCTGTCGGGGCTCAGGCTCGAATTGACCCCTGCCTATTTCGTCGTGCGCAATTGTCTTGCGTCATTGCGTTGAGCCGAATTGACCATGGGGGTGAAGGCGGCGGACACCCCCACCTCTTTTTGCGTCTGAACCACCTTATAAATTGGGACAATTTTTATTCACATTGAACCACCTTCTGGACGCGGACACTAAAACTGTGTTTGACTGATTTGAAAATATAAATTGGGACAATTTTTATTCACATTGAACTGTTTGAATAAGCTGATTGCTATTAAATAAATTACTTAAACCCCTTCCGAATCGGGCTAAAATAGGGTAGGGAATTCGACCTGTAATTGCAATAGGAATTGCAATCTCACGCAAGGGAATTAAATGCCTTCTCGCCGCCGCAATTCCTACAAGCCCACCCCCGAAGTCCTGCGGTGGCTGCACGCCACTGCCACCGCACAGCGTTGGGACCGTGCCGCCTTTGATGCACCCCCGCGCCATCCCGGCCCACCGCCCCCCGGCAAGGGTCTGCTTCGCACCGCCCGCCAACGCCTGATCGACGCCCATCACGTCACGCCCCCGTTCCCTGAGCCGTTCGGGGGCCTCGCGGCGCCCGTACCGTCCCACCTGCGCTTCAAGGAGCTGAACCCGTCATGACCTCCCGCGCCAATCTCACCTTCCCCGGCAACTCCAACGGCCGCACGCCCATCGACCTCGACTACCTCGACCCCCGAGCCCGCGCCGCCATGACCGCTCCGGGGTTCATCGTTCGGCTCTCCCAAGCGGTCCGCAACGGTGCTATCTCTGTCGCCGTCGCCAATGATCTGATCACCGACCTGAATCAGTTCTACCGCGCGGAGAGCGGCGACCGCCACCGCGCCGACACGTATTCCCCCGAGCGCATCGCCCCGACCGTCGCCAACCAAGCGGGGTATTCCACCCCCTTCTCCAGCCGCGAGACGCATCGCCCCGACAGGCTCCCCGGCACCCCCGTGCACGAGGTGCTCTCCCAAGCCGTATCCAACATCAACACCGAGCGCATAACGAGACACCTACAGGAGCAGATGCGCCGGAGCGACCCGCCCGGCACGCACGCCGACCGAGACGACCCGCCCACGCTACGCGACCGCGTCGAGGCTGCCGCGTCCCTTGACTACTCCAAGGAGTGACCCCGCCATGCCCGCCATGCCTGCCAACGACCTCGCTCAACTAGCCAACGACAACGACAACCCGGCTGCGTTCCTCAACCCCGACTTACTCACGCAGGCCGACACTCTCGCGCGGCGCAAGGCTCTGCTACAGCAGCAGGCGCTACTGGCGGCGAGGGACGCCGGCATCTATGCGACGCCGCAACTGCCTACCGCTGGGCCGGGCTGGACCTCGGCCGTGACCGGCACCGGCATGGTCGCCCGTCAGCCCAAGCAGTCTAGGCTGGCCGCGTTGACGCCGTTGGTCGCGCAACTGCGCAACGAGACGGACCAGAAGGGCTACGACGCCGACTTGTCGGGCTACAACCGCATGGAGCAGGCGGTGGCCCAGAAGCACATGCAGCAGATGCCGGCGGACGACGCGCCGCCGCAACAAAAGCTGGAGTGGGCTCAGGCGGGGGCGACCATCCCGAGCCTCGCGCCGACGATGAAGGCGTATCTCGACGACCAGCTCACGAGAGCACCCGAGCGCAAGGAGGCCCGCGACTTCCGCCGCAGCGAGGCAGAGACCAATCGGCTTTGGCGCGAGCAGGAGGCCCAGCGCCAGCGCGAGTTCCAAGGCTCCCAAAACGAAGCCAACCGCGACCTCCGCGCGACCCTCGCCGCCGCGATCCACGGCGGCGGCGGCGCAGGCGGCAAGGCCAGCGACTATCAGATCATCCAAGACGACAACGGCAACCTGACCCGCGTTAACAAGTTGACGGGCGCCGTTGAGCAGATCGGGGCAGGGGGCAGGACCGCCGCCGCCAACCAGAAGGACGCCATTTCCACCCGCGACCAGATCGAGCGCAGCACCAGCGCGCTCTCCAACGGCGCCGAGGTTCGCAAGCTCATCAACGAGTCCACCGGCTCCGGCGCGGGCAACGTCATCGACACTGTTGCGCGCGGCGTGGGTTACGCCACCCACGGCGCCAAGGCGATCAAGGCGCTGGAGCCGTACGCCGACATTTACCTCAAGTCTGTGCCCCGATTCGAGGGGCCGCAGAGCGACAAGGACACGGCCAGCTATCGCGCCGCAGCGGGCGACCTCGCCAACCCGAACATCACCCGCGCCGAGCGGCTGGCCGCGCTGAACACCATCGAGCGCCTTCACAACAAATCGCTCGAACAGATGCGCGCTCGCGGCAATCAGCCGTCCGTCCCCGCGTCCACGGGCAACCTGCGCGATGACGTGAAGAAGGCGCTGGAGAAGAACACCGCGCCCTCGGACGATGACCTTGTTCGCAAGTACCTCAACAAGTAGGCCCCGCTATGGCAACCCGCGACGAAATGATGCAGGCGCTGCGCGCCGCTGACGCTGCCGGCGCCACTGACGACGCGCGCCGCCTCGCGCACATGATTGCCGCTACGCCCGACGCGCAACCCGACGACAACTACAGCAACGAGGGCCGCAGTCGGCCCGAGTCGCCCTATGCGTCGATGGGGACAGCGGAGCGGACGTGGGAGGGTGTCAAGGGCGGGGCCGCGCGTTTGCGCGACGAGCTGCTGCCGCCCGGCAACCCGCTCAAGGTGTTCTCGCAAGACCAGTCGGAGTCGGCGGGCCGTGACCGCAAAGCGCGCCTGGCCTACTACGAGCAGAACAAAGATGACCTCGGGACCGCAGGCGCTATCGGCGATGTGCTCCCAGAGGTAGCCCTGTCTGCCGCGCCGATCGCACGTGCAGGGACAGTTATAGGCCGTGCGCCGATGCTTGCGAAAGCCCTCGGCAGGTACGCGCCCGCAATCGGCGACATAGTGGCCAACGCCGGTTACGAGGCGACTAAGGCCGGATACAACGGCGGTGACGTGGGTACTGCGGCCCTAGCGGGCGGCGGCGGCGCGACCGCTGGACGGGTATTGACGCGGGCGCTCGGGGGCTTGAAGCCGCTCATGTCGAAAGAGGCGCAGGCGCTGGTGAAAGAGGGTGTCTACCCCACGCCCGGTCAGATGTTCGATGGCCCGGTGGGCTCGCTCGCGCGCTCTATTGAAGACAAGGCCACCTCGATTCCGCTTGTTGGCGACGTTATCAACTACGCCCGCACGCGCTCGCTGGGCGACTACGGACGCGCCGAAATCAAAAACGCCTTGGAGCCGGTGGGCGGGAAAGTCACCGGGTCAGGCGCGGAGGCCGTGGACCGCGCCCAGCAGCAGGTGTCGAAGGTGTATGACAGTGCCCTCGACGGTATGAACGTCACGCCGAGAGCCATCGAAAACACGGTCGGCAAGACAAAGTTTGAGATCCAAGGCATCCCGCTTTTGGACGACCGCCAAGCGGCGCAACTCGCGGGCTACCTGAATATGCGTGTCGCTCCGCTGATCGAGCAGGGCGCTCCGATCAACGGCCAGATGGCGAAGGCGTTGGACGCCGAAATGGGTCACTACGCCCGCAAGTACAGCCGATCCGTGGACCCCGCACACCACCCGTTGGGCGAGGCGTTCTACACCGCGCAGGCCAATTGGCGCGAGGCGATGGCGGCAGGGTCGTCGCCCGACAAAACCGCCTTGCTCGAAGCGGCCAATGCGGCGCACCGCAACCTCCTACCCATCGTGAAGGCGGCGGACAAGGCAGCGGCCCAAGGCGGGAAGTTCACGCCAGGTCAACTGCAACGCTCCTATGGTCCGTACCGGCAGGAGCAGTCCGCATTGAACGAGGCCGGCCAAGCCGTGCTGCCTTCGCGTGTCCCCGACTCCGGCTCAGCCGGTCGGCTGCTGTTCGGCAGTAGCGCCCTTGGCGGCGCTGCGTTCGCTGGCGGCGTCGGTCCGGTCGCGGCAGGCGGCGGCTTGACGGCGATCTTGTATTCACGTCCGGGCTTGGCCTTGATGACGAACGGCCTTGCCGGTCACTTGCAGCCCCACATTCGGGATTGGCTCCTAAAACTGCCCCCCGACCGGCAGCGCGAGTTCATCCTGCGCTACGCCAAGGAGGTCCCCAGCGTGAACCAACTCGCGGCGCAGGTCGGGCGGCAACTCGCAACCCAAGGGGAGCCACAGCAATGATCGACATTCCGCCGACCCCTGCGCCGGGGGCCATGACCGCGGACGAAAACGCACGCCGGATCGCCCGCGAGAACATGAAGCCGATGAGCGCCGAGGAACGTGCCGTTTGGGAAGAGCGCGAAAAACGCATGTACGCCTACAGCCGGGAGTGCGTCGAGAAGGCGGGCTTCACCGTGGGCGACGGCCCCCTTGATGCGGCGCCCATCGTCATTGGCCCGCCCCCTGAACCGCCGACCTACACGCCGGGCAGCCCCCAGCCGGCCGTCATCGGCGGGGCCAAGCAGCTTTGGCAAAGCAACCTCGCGGAGTGCTGGCCCTACGTACGCGCCAACGGCCTGCCCGGTGAGAGCGAAATCCTGCCGGGCCGCAATGCGCCTCTCAACGCTTGGGAGCGCGACTATTTCGCGCAAATGCTAGACAAGGGGGCCGCATGACCTCGGAGTACCAACGGCGTCACGAAAGCAGGGAGGCTTGGATGATCGAGGAAGCGAATCGCCTGCTCGCGGCCCGCGAGAAGATCGAGCGGCCTGTCCAGCCGATCACGATGGAGCGTGAGTCCAAACCGCCCAGCGAGGCCGAGCGCAAGAAGCGCCAGCAATCCGCTTGGATGGACGGGGCCGTCGATCACCTGTTGCGCCGTCTTGCCAAGCGCGACGCAACGGGCGGAGGCTCAGGGGAGGGCGGATGAAACCCGTTGAGTTCGTCTCCCACATCGGCATCCACAACGGCGGGGATGGCTACTGGACCGCCGATCTGTTCACCGATCCTGACGGCTCCTACTGGGCGCTGCACACGTTCGTCCTGCCCGATGGCGGGTGGCAGTCCTTGCCGCAGCCGTTGGAGTCTGTCGACCGGGAGGCCGCTGCTGCCGAGGCTGCGCTGAAAGCCTACAGGCACATGGGCTCCCTCTCACCGATGCACTGACATGCCGTGGGACGCGCCCTTGTCGGACGGCCCAGAAGTGCCGCCGTTGCTCGCCGGCTTGCCGCATACGCCCATCGAAGCCTGCCGGGAACTGATGCTCGCCATCGTCGCGCAGGGCCTGAGCGATGACGATGAGCACTATGTCTGCTCCCCTACATTCATCCACCATTGCTGCTACATCGGCGTCGATCCCGACATGGCGTTGAAGATCAAGATTGCTTACTTGCGGCGCGAGATTGACCCGAAGAACTTCACGGCTACGCGACTGCACAGCGAGCGGTTCGCCGACAGGGCCGAGACTGCGTGGAAATCGTGGGGGATGCACTCCGCGAGCCGGTGATATGAAGTTCTGCCGAGCTTGTCGACAAGACAAACCCCTGACGGAGTTTCACCGTGACGGGGAGGGCTTCGCGGACAAGTGCAAGGCGTGTAAGAAGGCCGGGAAGCCAGTAGCCCGCAAACTGCCGCCGAGGGAGAGGCGCAGCCCGTAGGGCCGATCCGAGGCGATTTTCCGCCGTCTAGTACTCGGCGACCTCCGGGACCGTTCGGGGCCGTTCTAGCGTCCCCGCCGACCGTCCGCGCCGCCGTTTCGACGCCGACCGCCGACCGCTCCGGCGAGCCTTTCGGCCCTAGCCGGCGCGAACCATCAGCCGAAAGCCTTGGTCAGCAGAAACAGCACGAGGCCGAAGAAGACTGTCCAGCAGCCCTTCTTGATATCGGTCCGGTGTTCCTCCCAGAACTGGCGGGGCCAAGGGCGGGAGATGCCAATGAAGATCACGGCGCTGCCGGGCGGGTTTGTGTAGACCTCACCGTCCCACAGCTTCGTCTTGAGGCGTTTGAACCAGGTTGCCATTGCGTTTATCGCGTTGTTGTCCTGGCCCCAGATCATATGCAGGGAAAATCCTATGTCACGGGACAAACCTGTGGATAAGCGGTGATCTTCGGGTGCGCGACAGGGGATAACTTTTCAGGAACTGACCCCGCAGCCCGCACAGTGCTGCGGTTCCTTGAAATCGTCGTGCTTGTTGGCGAATCCTTAGGCAGTTAGCCGGCCAGAGCCAACGCCTCCCGGTCGCCTCATCGCTGGCGACCGAGTAGTGGCGCACTGTGGGGGCCGGGTTCTTGGACCCCCTCGCCTTGACCACCGCAGTGATCGGCACGCCCGCGTTCATGAGCACTGAGCCGTACGACCGGCGCAGATCATGGATCGTCGTGTGCGTCGTGATGCCCGTGACCTTGAGGGCGCGCTTGAACGCTCGAAGCCGGGTCAACGAGGTCCGCCCCGTTTCCGACTGATCCCGTCGCCCCGGATCGCGCGCCGCGCCCGCCTACCTAGGGAGCAGAGCGCAACTACGTTCGCGGTACAGGCGAACCGCCACAAGATTAAACAGGTCTTTGCTGTAGTTCATGTCTTTCGTCTCGGCTATCAGCCTGCGGAAGCCCTCGGCTTCGCCCTTTGTTTGAGCACTACCGTAAAGCGCGCCGATCATGAAGTCGCGGTTGATACCTTTCAGGTCCATCGCTTGCGCGTGGTCTTTCGACATAGCGTCGAACATCTTCCCGTAGACGTCATAAGCAAGTGCGATAACGGCCTTCGCAATCTCCGGCCCGTCCTTGTTCTTTTCTTCAAGGGAGTCTCCCATCGTCATGCGGTAGTAGCGGCACTCGCCGGCCAACTCGATAGCCTGAACTGCGCGCTCCATGCGGGCTTGCTCGTCCTTGGAAAATGCTTTGTCCGCCCATTCATCGGATGAGGAGCGGGCAGTTGCCGGAATAGCGACAGCCAGGCCGAGGGCGAACCCCGCCGCGATGAGCATCTTCATAGTGTTGCCCCCAGACGTTGCCGCAGCGATTCGACCATAGTCGCGTGCTTCTCGTTGACGTTGTCGGGGCCGTAGTAGGCCAGCGGGTCTTTTTGCGGCTTCGCCAGAAGCAAGTCCCCGATCCAGTCATAAATAAAGAGTGCTATCAATAGCGCAATAAACCACATAATTCAATTACCAAATTTAATTCAAAATCGAGCCTCTATTATATTTTGGAATTCCAAATTCGCTCGAATATCCGGTGTAATTTTTCGACTATGAATTGGGCAAAAGGTTCGGCAAATTGCGAATCGGCAAGGCTGAATTGGCGATTGTTTTGTCACGCCGACACCGCCAGCAGAGCCTCCCGCACGGCACTGGCTTGGATATGCCCGTAGTGCTTGGCGGTCGTCGCAACGTTTCGATGGCCCATCGCCTCGGCCACGATCTTGAGCGAAACGTTGTTGCTGGCGAGGTCGCTCCCGAAGGTGCGGCGGAGGTCGTGAATCGTGATCGAGGTATCGACCTCAGCGCGGGCGAGAACCATCTTCCACGTGTACCAAATGTCCTTCACGGGCTCGTCCTGTAGATACTCGCTCGGGAACAGCCACTTGCTTTTCGGATGTAGGGCGCGCTGCGCCTTGACGATCTCCACCGCCTCGGGCCGCAAGACGATGAACATGGGCTCCTTGTTCTTGGACTTCTCGCCGGGGATGGTCCAGACGCCTTCCTCAAGGTTGAACTCTTCAAAGCGGGCGGTCATGCCGTTTGTCTTCCGCACGCCGGTAGTCATCAGCAGGCGGAACAGGGGCTTCACGTAGCTCGGCCAGATTGGTGCGTCCAGCGCCTCGATGATTGCCGCCTTTTCCGCCGCCGTGAGGGACCGCTTTCGCACCGACTCTTTCGGCAGGTCGATTTTCTTGGCGACGTTCTCGCCGTGGTACAGGTCGGCCTTGACGGCGAAGGCGTACAGCGCCCGCATGGCTTTGAACAGGATTCCTGCCGCGTAGGGGCCGCGTGGGGCCAGACCCTTGGCCTTGTCGCCCAACACGATTTCCCGGTTGACCTTGCTCATCATCGCCTTCGTCAGGCCCGTGAGGGGGAGCGGTAGCCATTCGGTGGCGGAGTAGGAGATTGCGTTGTAGGCCCACTCGGCGTTGCGTACTCCCTTCACGCGCCGGTCCAACTCGAATTCCTTCAGGATTTCCTCGACGGTGGCGCCTTGCTCGCCAGCGGCCGCAGCCGCCGCCTTGTCCGCTTCCTCCTTGGCCTTTTTGGCCGTGTTCGAGATAGCCCCTGTCCGTACCCCTTCGGCCCAGGTCCGGGCCTCGCTGCGGGCCGTCTTCACCCGCTCCGCGTTGGGAAACCACTTCCCGAAAGACTTGCGAAGCGCCTTCCCATCGACGCCCGACCATTGGTAGCCGCCGAAGGACTTGACGCCGGTCGGACCCACGTAGAAGCGAAGGGCGGGGCATTCCTTGTCTTGGAATTCCTTGAGCTTGTCGCCCGGCTGTTCGTCGCGGCAAAACACTTCGGTGAGGGCTATGCGCTCGCCCTTGCGCGCTCGGGAATGGAGGGGTTGCTTGGCTAGGGAGTCGGACTGCTCCGCTAGGCCGTCGCTAGGGACTGGGTGTGACATCGTGTGATCTAGAAAAATGGAACAACCCAAGAAACATAGGTGTTCTCATTGGAGGCCGCTAGCCCAGTCACGCCGAAGTGATGCCCTGTGACGGCTTGGGATGTTACCGGCTAGGTACAATCCGTCTTTTGGAGCTTCACCCATGCGCCTACTCGGCAAAGCGCTCACCTTCGACGATGTGTTGCTGGTTCCAGCGTACTCCCAGGTCCTGCCCAAGGACACTTCCCTCGCCACCCGCCTTTCGCGCAACATCACGCTGAACATCCCGCTGGTTTCGGCGGCCATGGACACCGTGACCGAGGCGCGCCTGGCGATTGCCATCGCCCAGGAAGGTGGCATGGGCATCGTGCACAAGAACCTCACGCCGCAGCAGCAGGCCGCCGAAGTGGCGCGCGTCAAGCGCTATGAATCGGGCGTGCTGCGCGACCCGGTGGTGATCACGCCGACGCATTCGGTGCTGCAGGTGATGCAGTTGTCCGAAGAGCTCGGCGTGTCGGGCTTCCCGGTGATCGACGGCGGCAAGGTGGTGGGCCTGGTGACCGGGCGCGACCTGCGCTTCGAGACGCGCTACGACGTGCCGGTCACCGAGATCATGACGCCGCGCGAGAAACTGATTACCGTGCCCGACGGCACCACGCTGGCCGAGGCCAAGGCGCTGCTCAACAAGCACAAGGTCGAGCGGCTGCTGGTGATCAACGACGCCTGGGAGCTCAAGGGCCTGATCACCGTCAAGGACATCACCAAGCAGACCAGTTTCCCCAACGCCGCGCGCGACCCCTCGGGCCGCCTGCGTGTGGGCGCCGCGGTGGGCGTGGGCGAGGGCACCGAGGAGCGCGTCGAAGCGCTGGTGAAGGCGGGCGTCGACGCGATCGTGGTCGACACCGCGCACGGCCACAGCTCGGGCGTGATCGAGCGCGTGCGCTGGGTCAAGAAGAACTACCCGCAAGTGGACGTGATCGGCGGCAACATCGCCACCGGCGACGCCGCCCGTGCGCTGGCCGATGTCGGTGCCGACGCGGTCAAGGTCGGCATTGGCCCCGGTTCCATCTGCACCACCCGCATCGTGGCGGGCGTGGGCGTGCCGCAGATCATGGCGGTGGACAACGTGGCGACGGCGCTGCAGGGCACCGGCGTGCCGCTGATCGCCGACGGCGGCATCCGCTATTCGGGCGACATCGCCAAGGCCATCGCCGCCGGTGCCAGCACCGTGATGATGGGCGGCATGTTCGCCGGCACGGAAGAAGCGCCCGGCGAGATCGTGCTGTTCCAGGGCCGCAGCTACAAGAGCTACCGCGGCATGGGCTCCATCGGCGCGATGCAGCAGGGCAGCGCCGACCGCTATTTCCAGGAAGCCACCACCGGCAACCCGAACGCCGACAAGCTGGTGCCCGAAGGCATCGAGGGCCGCGTGCCCTACAAGGGCTCGATGGTCTCGATCATCTACCAGATGGCCGGCGGCTTGCGCGCCAGCATGGGCTACTGCGGCTGCGCCACCATCGAGGACATGAAGAACAAGGCCGAGTTCGTCGAGATCACCGCGGCCGGCATTCGCGAGAGCCACGTGCACGACGTCCAGATCACCAAGGAAGCGCCCAATTACCGCGCCGAATAAGCAGACGTCTTCATGCAACACCAGAAAATCCTGATCCTCGACTTCGGTTCGCAGGTCACCCAACTCATTGCCCGCCGCGTGCGCGAGGCGCATGTGCTCTCCGAAGTGCATCCGTGCGACGTCAGCGACGAATGGATCCGCGAATACGCGAAGGACGGCACGCTCAAGGGCGTGATCCTCTCGGGCAGCCACGCCAGCGTGTACGAGGAGAGCACCGACAAGGCGCCGCAGGCGGTGTTCGAGCTCGGCGTGCCGGTGCTGGGCATCTGCTACGGCATGCAGACCATGGCGCACCAGCTGGGCGGCAAGGTCGAGGGCGGCCACAAGCGCGAGTTCGGCTTTGCGCCGGTGCGCGCGCGCGGCCACACCGCCTTGTTCAAGGACATCGCCGACTTCACCACCGAAGAAGGCCACGGCATGCTCAACGTGTGGATGAGCCACGGCGACAAGGTGACCGAGCTGCCACCGGGCTTCAAGCTGATGGCCTCCACCGATTCGTGCCCGATCGCCGGCATGGCCGACGAGGAACGCCGCTTCTACGGCGTGCAGTTCCACCCGGAAGTCACGCACACGGTGCAGGGCCGCGCGATTCTCGAGCGCTTCGTGCTGGGCATCTGCGGCGCCAAGCCCGATTGGGTGATGCGCGATCACGTGGCCGAAGCCGTCGAGGCGATCCGCGCGCAGGTCGGCGATGAAGAAGTGATCCTCGGCCTGTCCGGCGGCGTCGATTCGTCGGTGGCTGCGGCGCTCATTCACCGCGCCATCGGCGACCAGCTCACCTGCGTCTTCGTCGACCACGGCCTGCTGCGCCTGAACGAGGGCGACATGGTGATGGAGATGTTCGCCGGCAAGCTGCACGCGAAGGTCATTCGCGTCGATGCCAGCGACCTGTTCCTCGGCAAGCTGGCCGGCGTGGCCGACCCCGAAGCCAAGCGCAAGATCATCGGCGGCGAGTTCGTCACCGTGTTCAAGCAGGAAGCCGCCAAGCTCACCGGCGCCGGCGCCAAGGGCGCCAAGTGGCTGGCCCAGGGCACCATCTACCCGGACGTGATCGAGTCCGGCGGTGCCAAGGGCGCCAAGGGCAAGAAGGCCGTCACCATCAAGAGCCACCACAACGTGGGCGGCCTGCCCGAACAGCTCGGCCTGAAACTGCTCGAGCCGCTGCGCGACCTGTTCAAGGACGAGGTGCGCGAGCTCGGCGTGGCGCTCGGCCTGCCCCCGGAAATGGTCTACCGCCATCCCTTCCCGGGCCCCGGCCTGGGCGTGCGCATCCTGGGCGAAGTGAAGAAGGAATACGCCGAGCTGCTGCGCGCCGCCGACGCCATCTTTATCGAGGAACTGCGCAACTTCATCGACCCGGCCAGCGGCAAGAGCTGGTACGAGCTGACCAGCCAGGCCTTCACCGTGTTCCTGCCGGTCAAGAGCGTCGGCGTGATGGGCGACGGCCGCACCTACGACTACGTGGTGGCGCTGCGCGCGGTGCAGACCAGCGACTTCATGACCGCCGACTGGGCCGAGCTGCCCTATGCGCTGCTCAAGAAGGTGTCGGGCCGCATCATCAATGAAGTGCGCGGCATCAACCGCGTGACCTACGACGTGAGCAGCAAGCCGCCGGCGACGATCGAGTGGGAGTGATCCGGCTGGCTTGAGCTAGGAGTCCGGCACCCGCCGGGGAACCGGCTCAGGCACTCAGCAAGACCGCCGCAAACACCACCGCAGCCCCACAGAACGGCCAGAAACGGCCGTCCCGGTCGTCCGGCAGTTCGGCGCGCAGGCTGGTGATGACGACGCCACCTGCGAGCAGGGCGAACATGCGCGCGAAGGCCAGGCCTGACAGTTCGACCGTGCTGGCCAGTGCCCAGCCGGCCAGCACGCTGGCCGCCAGCACCCAGTGGCCATGGCGGCGGTAGGCGCTGCCGTGTTCCTCCACCAGGGAGTGGTTCACCACCACGAAGTGGATCGCCATGGCGGCGACATACAGGGCCAGCGCGACCGTGCCGCGCTCGGCCCGTTCCACCAGCAGGTAGCCGATGAGCGCGCTGTAGGCGGCAAAGCCGGCCAGGTGCAGCCAGTAGATCGCATCGGCCTGGCCGGCCGCCTCGCCCTTGGCGGCAGCGCGTTGCGACAGCACCAGGTGCTCCAGCCCATACATGAGAACGAAGGAGAGCAGGGCCAGGCAATAGATGCGCTGCTCGGCATAGAAGCCGTTGTTCGGAGCCGAGGCGTTGATGGCCCGGTTCTGTTCCGCGAGCTCGGGCAGCACGTCGACGAAGACGTAGGCGACCGAGACGCCGGCCGCCGCCGAGACCCAGCGGCGATGGCGCCAGAAGCCGGCCAGCAGGTGCTTGCGCTCGCCGCCGAGGGCATAGACGGCCGCCAGCAGCAGGGCGGCGCACAGGGCTTGGGCGTTCACGGGCGGGGTGCTTGGCGCGCGGGCGTCACCAGCGCAGCACCAGGCTCCAGAAGGCAAACACGCCCAAGGCCGCCACCAGCGCGGCGATCCACAGCGCCAGGTTCCACTGCTTGACCAGGCCGTAGCCGCGCAGGGCCTTGAGGCGCCGCCGATGCTGGACCACCGCCAGCACCAGCGCCACCGTGCCGATGGTGATCATGCTCAGGCCAACCGTGTCGGAGGCCCAGGTGCGGCCGCCGGCGCCGACCACCGGGGCGCCTTTCTCGGTGGCCAGGTAATTGAAGAACTTGGCCAGCGTGAAGCCGAAGCCGATCATCGAGAGCGAGGTGCGCAGCCACGCCATCAGGGTCCGTTCGAAGGACAGGAAGCTGCGTTCCACCGCCAGCGCGGTGCGTTCTTCAGCCAATTGGGTGCCGTAGTCGGCGGGCTTGTCGGCGTCAGCCATGGGCGCTCTTTCGGTGGGTTCGGAAGGCCGGGGCAATGGGTGGCCGAGGCGTGCGCCCATGCTAGTCGCTGTGTGCAAACACGCACAATCAATGGCGTGGGCGCGGTTAAAGACCCTGCTGCGGGTGCATGATTCCACGCTATTCCGTACCGGTTTCCGATATCTCCGCAACGACAAGCAGAAGCGTCCTAGAATTTATGTCAGCCGGCGGGGGCTAGCAGGCCAGGCCAGTCTGAGCAGCTTCCCGACGCGAAAGAAAAATCGAGTCGTTTTGGGGGAAATACATGCTTTCAGTCGTTATCGTCGATGATCACCCGGCCATTCGAATGGCCGTCCGCTCCGTGCTGCAGGCGGGCGAGAAACTCACGGTGGTCGGCGAAGCCGAGAACGGCCCCGAGGCCATCACCATGGTGCGCGAGCTGCGTCCGGCGCTGGTCATCCTTGACCTGGACCTGCCGCGCATGAATGGCCTCGAACTGATCGAGCGCCTGCGCACCATCGACCCCGCGCTCAAGTTGCTGGTGCTGTCGGCCCAGCAGGAATCGATCTTCGCAACGCGGGCATTGCAGGCCGGCGCCAACGGCTTCATGAGCAAGTCCGAGGACATGAGCGCGATCGTGCAAGCCTCGATGTCGGTGCTGGCCGGCTACAGCGTGTTCCCCAGTTCAGCCCTGGTGTCGCTGTCCGGCGCACCGGGCACCAGCACCGCCACATTGATCCGCTCCCTGTCCGATCGCGAGCTCACGGTGATGCAGCACCTGGCGCGCGGCCAGAGCAACAAGGAGATTGCCGACACGCTCCTGATCAGCAACAAGACGGTCAGCAGCTACAAGACGCGCATCTTCGAGAAGCTGGGGATCACCACCCTGGTCGAGCTGCTCGACATCGCGCGGGCGAACGAACTCATCACCTGATGGCCGGGCGCATGGTCCGGCGCAACGTGAATCGACCCCGATGGCGGGCATGGTTTGCGTGGGGACTGGCGGTCGGCGCGGCACTCATCACCTGGCCCTTGACGCCAGCGCCGGCGCGGGCGCAAGTCCCGACCGACGAGATCGTGCGCCTGACGCCGACCCGGCCGGGCGTGAGCCTCACGGGAAACCTGAGCCCGGAACAGGCGCAGTGGGTGCGCGAACACGCGATCGTGAACGTGGGCCTGGTGCCCAACGACCTGGTGCCCTTCGACCTGGTGGGCTTCGACCGCGAGTACGAAGGCATCTCGGCCGACTACCTGGACATCATCGCCCGCACGCTGGGTGTCGAACTGCGTTTTCACACCTTCGCCAACAAGGCGGCTGCGCTGGCTGCACTCGAGCGGGACGAGGTCGACCTCGTGCCGACGGTCTCGCGGCTGGATGCCAAGGGCACCTACCAGCTGTCGGCGCCGTACTTCTCGACCCAGTTCGTGGAGGTCGTCGCCGGTGACCGGCCGCTGGCCAGCGGCACGCCGCTGCGGGTCGCCTCGGTCACCGATCGCATCACGGTGGCGGCCTTGCACGCCGCTTATCCCGATGCCGTGCTGACCGCCTACCCCAACGCGCTGGAAGGGCTGCACGCCGTGGCGTCGCACGAGGCCGACGTGCTGGTCGGCAACAGCGCCAGCGTCAACTTCCTGATCGACCAGTACCACATGTCGACCTTGCGGGTCTACGGCTTCGGCGAGGAAGGGGTGCTGGCGCAGCACATGGCCGTGCGCCGCGACGATCCCGAACTGCTGCAGCTGATCAACAACACGCTGGCGGCGATACCGGCGCGCATCGTCCGCGCCACGCGGCTGCGCTGGTCGGGGCCGCCGCAGGCGACCGCGGTGGCGCAGCGCGTCAACCTCACGGCGCAAGAGCGCCAGTGGATCGCCGACAACCCGACCGTGCGCTACTCGGTGGCGGACAACGAAGTGCCGTTCATGTTCCGCGACAGCGCGGGCCGCCTGAACGGGCTGACCATCGAGATCCTGCACCGCATCGGCGTCGAGACGGGCATCAGCTTCGAGCCGGGCGGCAAGTACGACGGCAAGCTGAACAAGGACGACATCGTGCCGCTGCTGCTGCGCGGGCGCGGCTCCAGCGAAGGCATGCTGCTGTCGTCCACCTACTTTCGCGGCTTCTGGGTCTTTGTCTCGCGCACCGGCCAGACCCGCGTCACCGGCCTGAGCGACCTGGAAGGCAAGCGGCTGGCCTTCAACCCGCCCAATTCGATCGTGCAGCGCCTCAAGGCGCGCGTGCCGGGGCTGGTCCTGGTTCCCGTGGATTCGGTGGTCGCTGCCTACGAGGCGGTGCGCACCGGCCAGGCCGACCTGACGCTGGGCAGCACCAAGTCGGCCAATTTCATGGTCGAGCACATCTATCCCGGCGTGCTCCAGGTCGGCGGTTCGCTGGGCAACGCACCGATCGGGCTGATGATGGGCGTGCGCGCCGATGCGCCGGAACTGTTGTCGATCATCGACAAGGCCCTGCTGACCTTGCCGCTGGACAGCACGCGCGAAATGCGCGCCAACGACATCTATTTCGCCCCGCACGACGTCGACTGGCGGCGCTATGCGCGCTGGCTCTATGCGCTGGCGATCCTGCTCTCGGTGTGCGCGGTGCTGGTGCTGCTGTGGACGCGCAGCCTGAAGAACGAGGTGCGCCGCCGCGTCCAGGCCGAGGCCGAGGTGCGCGCGCAGCTGCAGTTCCAGCGCGCCATGCTGGAGGGCATTCCGCACGCCATCTGCATGCGCGATGTCGAAGGGCGGCTGATCGGCTGCAACTCGGCTTTCGAGCGGCTTTTCCAGGTGCCGCGCAAGACCTTGATGGGGACCACGCTGATCGAGATGGCCTCCCCCAATTACCTGCCTTCCGCGCGCGCGGTGCACCAGGAATACCTGCGCCTGCTGGAAGAGGGCGGCGGCCTGAGCGAAGAGATCGACCTGGAGATCGGCGGCGAACTGCGGCGCGTCTGGTATTGGGCCGCGACCATTGCCACCGAGACAGGCGGCCCGAACAAGGCCATCGTGGCCGGCGCCCTCGACATGACCGAACGCCACCAGCTGGTGCAGTTGATCGAGGCAGCGCGTGCCAAGGCCGAGGCCGCCAACCGCGCCAAGTCCAACTTCCTGGCAACCATGAGCCACGAGATCCGCACGCCCATGAATGCGGTGCTGGGCATGCTCGAGCTGGTGGTGCGCGAAGGGCGCCTGGCCGGCGGTGATCGCGAGTCGATCGAGCTGGCACGCAACTCGGCCAAGGGGCTGCTGGGCCTGATCGACGACATCCTGGACATCTCCAAGATCGAGGCCGGCGGGCTCGAAGTGACGCCGGTGCCTTCGCAACTGCGCCCGATCGTGCGCGACGTTGCGCAGGTGTTTGCCGAACTGGCGCGCCGGCGCGGCCTGACGATCGCCATCGAGGTCGATCCCGCGGTCGCCAAGTGGCACGAGGTCGACCCGGTGCGCTTCCGCCAGATCGTCAACAACCTGGTGAGCAACGCCATCAAGTACACCGATTCGGGCGGCGTCACCATCCGCCTGCAGCACGAGTCGCTGCTGGACGGTGTCGAGACGGTCAACCTCGAGGTGCGCGATACCGGCATCGGCATTGCGAACAACGAGATCAAGAACCTGTTCCAGCCCTTTTTCCAGGCCGAATCGGCCGGGCCGCGCGCCATCGGCGGCACCGGCCTGGGCCTGCCCATCGTGCAGCGGCTGTGCCGCAGCATGGGCAGCGAAATCTCGGTCCAGAGCGAGCCCGCGCGGGGTACCGTGGTGACCATCGACTTCCGCTTGCCGGTGGCGCAGCCGCCGGTCAACGAAGTGACGGCGCGGCTCGAGGGCGCCGAGGAGCCGCAGTTGGCGCGCGACCGCTACAACGTGCTGGTGGTGGACGACCATCCGGCCAACCGCATGCTGCTGCAAAGACAACTGGCGCATCTGGGGGTGAGCTCGGTGGCGGCGGAGAACGGCCGGCTGGCCCTCGAGCTGTGGCGCAATGGCAAGTTCGACCTGGTCGTCACCGACCTGTCGATGCCGGTGATGGACGGCTATGCGTTCACGGCCGCCTTGCGGGCACAGGAGCGCACGCTGGGCTGGAACCATTGCCCGGTGCTGGGCTGCACCGCCCACGTGCAGGAGCAGGAACGGCGCCGGGCGCTGGACATCGGCATGGACGAGTGCCTGATGAAGCCGATCAGCGTCGACACGCTGACCGACGCCCTGCGCCGCCACCTGGGCAGCACGTCCGTGGCACCGCAGGAGGAAGCGGCGCCAGTGGTCGAGCCCGCCGCCGCGCCGGCATTCGACGTCGCGACCCTGCACGGCTTCTCCGGCGGCGACGGCAAGATCGAGTCGAGTTTTCTCGATGCGCTGTTGCGCACCAACCTCAGCGATTTCGACGAGCTGTCGGTGCTGGTGCACGCCGGCGACAGCCACGCCATTGCCTCGGGCGCGCACAAGATCAAGGGTGCGGCGCGCATCGTCAAGGCCAGGCGCGTGGTGCACGACTGCGAGATGCTGGAGCAGGCGGCGCACGGCGGTGTCGCTGCCGAGATCCAGGCCGCGTTCGGCAACCTGACGCGCAGCCTGGGCGAATTCAATGGCGCACTGCAGGCGCAGTTGCGCGTATACGATCCCCAACCCACATCACCCTGATCGCTCGCCCGCGAACGAGCGCCGCCCATGTACATTCCGCCCCAATTCAACGGCAAGGACCGCGCGCTGGCGCTCGAGCTGATGCGCAGCCATTCCTTTGCCAGCCTGATCTCGACCGACGACGAGGGCTTGCCCTTCGTCTCGCATCTGCCGCTGGTGGTCGATGCCGGCGAAGAGGGCCGCGTCACGCTGCTCGGCCATTGCGCCAAGCCCAACCCGCATTGGCGCTACCTGGCCGCGCGGCCGCGCGCGCTGGTCACCTTCACGGGGCCGCACGCCTACCTTTCGCCCAGTGTCTACCCCGACCTGGCGCGCGTGCCGACCTGGAACTACCTGGCCGTGCACGCCGTGGTGCAGGCGCGCCTGATCGAAGGGCCGACCGACAAAGATGCCTTGCTCAAGCGCCTCATCGCGCAACACGAGCCCGCCTACGCCGCGCAGTGGGTCGCGTTGGGCGAAGCGTTCCAGCACAAGATGCTGGCCGGCATCGTCGGCTTCGAACTCGAGGTGGTGGAGCTGCAATGCAAGCTCAAGCTGAACCAGCACCGCCCCGAATCGCACGCCGCCATGGCGGCGCAATACCGCGCCGGCACGCCCGACATGCAGGCGCTGGCGGACTGGATGCCCAGGCTGGGTATGGGCGTGGGCAACTGACATGCGCGTCTTCGGATTGATCTCCCTGGTGCTGGCGCTGCTCATCGTCGGCCTGCTGGCGAAGAAGCAACTGGCCGCCACCAGCGCCATCGCCGTGCCTGCCATGCCCGCTGCGACAGCCGCCGACGCACCCGCCGCGCCGGCGCTGCAGGGTGGCAGCGGCGACGTGCGCGCGCAGAGCCAGCAGCTTCAGCAGCAGTACAAGCAGGCGCTCGACGCGGCCATGCAGCCGCGCCCGCTGCCCGACGAAGCCCGATGAACGACGTGCACTGGATGCGGCTGGCGCAGGCGCAGGCCGAGCTGGCGCGCGCGCAGGGCGAAGTGCCGGTCGGCGCGGTGGTGGTGAAGGACGGCGTGGTGATCGGCAGCGGACGCAACGCGCCGGTCGGCCAGCACGACCCGACGGCGCATGCCGAGGTCGTGGCCCTGCGCGAGGCGGCGCAGGCGCTGGGCAATTACCGGCTCGAGGGCTGCGCGCTGTACGTCACGCTCGAGCCCTGCGCCATGTGCGCCGGCGCCATCCTGCACGCCCGGCTCGACCGTCTGGTGTACGGCGCGCCCGACCCGCGCACGGGCGCTGCCGGCTCCGTGCTCGACCTGTTCGCGCAGGCCGCGCTCAACCACCACACCACCGTCACTGGCGGCGTGCTGGCCGACGACTGCGCGCTGCCGCTGCAGGACTTCTTTCGCACGCGCCGCAGCCAGCACCGCGCGCAGGCACAACCGCTGCGTGACGATGCCTTGCGCACCCCGCCCGAGCGCTTTGCCGCGTTCGAGCCCGACGCATGGCCCTTCGTCGAACTGAGCGACCTGCCCAGCCTGGCCGGGCTGCGGCTGCACTGCATCGACACCGGGCCCGCGCAGCAGGCGCGCGCCGTGGTCTGCCTGCACGGCTGGGGCCAATGGGGCCACGTGCACCGCCACACGGTGGCGGCGCTGCGGGTCCGGCCCGGCCTGCGCGTGCTGGTGCCCGACCTGATCGGTTTCGGCCGCAGCGACAAGCCCAAGCGCGAGAGCGTGCATGTGCTGGCGTGGCATGTGGCCGCGCTGCGCGAGTGCTTCGACCGGCTGGGCCTGAAGCAGGTGGTGCTGCTCGCCACCGAGGCCGCGCGCGATCTGGCGCAGGCGCTGGCCGCCGCCGATCCGCGCCGCGTGGCGGCGCTGGTGGTCGCCGCCACGCGGCCCACGCCAGCGCTCGAAGCGGCAGCCCAGGCGCCGTTTCCCGACCGCGGCCACGAGGCCGCCCTGCGCGTGTGGGGCAGCGCGGCGCGGCTGCACGACGTCGACCCGGCCAGTGCGGCCGAGGCGGCGGCACAAGCGATGGGATACTTCCCGCCGTGAGCAAGCACATCTACATCTATTCCCCCGCCAGCGCCGTGCGCGACAAGGCGGCCTTCCGGCGCGGCGTGGCGCGCCTGCGCGCCCTCGGCCACGAGGTCGAACTCGACGAATCGACCCTGGCGGTGCATCAGCGCTTTGCCGGCGACGACGCCACCCGCCTGGCCGCCATCGGCCGTGCGGCGGCCAGCGGCGCCGACGTGGCGCTCATCAGCCGCGGCGGCTACGGCCTGACCCGCATCCTCGATGCCTTGCCCTACAAGGCGCTGGCCAAGGCGGCAGAGCGCGGCACCGCCTTCGTCGGCCTGAGCGACTTCACCGCGCTGCAGAACGCCTTGCTGGCCAAGACCGGCGCCATCACCTGGGCCGGGCCGGCGGTGGGCGAGGACTTCGGTGCCGAGGCCGGCGCCGACGACATCATGCTGGCCTGCTTCGACGACCTGCTCGAAGGGCAGGGCGAGGGCACCGGCTGGCGCATGCCGGCGCGCGACGCCGGCGCCGCGGCGGTGCTGCCGCGCGCGATTCATGGCGCCACGCTGTGGGGCGGCAACCTGAGCGTGCTGGTGAGCCTGCTCGGCACGCCGTATTTCCCGGCCATCGACAAGGGCGTGCTGTTCCTGGAGGACGTGAACGAACACGCCTACCGCATCGAGCGCATGCTCGACCAGCTGCGCCATGCCGGCGTGCTGGCGCGGCAGAAGGCGATCGTGCTGGGGCAGTTCACCGGCGCGCGCAAGGTGCCGGGCTACGACCGTGGCTTCGGTTTGCCTGCGGTGGTGGAGCGCCTGCGCGGCCAGCTGAAGGTGCCGGTGCTGACCGGGCTGCCTTTCGGCCATGTGTCGACCAAGGTGCTGCTGCCGGTGGGTGCGAAGGTGGAGCTGGCGGCCGAGGGGCGCGATGTGTTCCTGGTCTGGGGGCACTTGCACGGCCATTCCCACGACCATTCTCACGACCATGCGCCCGGCAGCACGCATGCCCATGGCCACGACCATTGAAGGCGCGGCGCAACCGCTGCGCCCGACGAGGGGCTGGTGAGGACTGCGCCTAGTAGCGAGAGCGCTGGTGCACGCGCGGCACCATCGAGCCGGGCAACCGGCCCTTGAACATGCTGTTGATCTGCTTCATCTGGCGCCGGGCGGCGCTTTCGCCGTCGAAGTCGCTCAAGGCCGTCATCACGTCCTGGCGCAGGTACCAGAGCGCTTCCAGGTCGCCCGCAAAACGCACCCGCTGCGCCACGCGCTGCACCGAATGCCCGTTGTGCAATTGCAGCAATTCGAGCATGGCGGTGCGGATCTTGCCGGCCTCGCGATCGGCGGAGCGTCGCATCCCGATGCCCGGGATGGGTAGCAAGCTGACGAGATTGCGCAAGAGCGTCATTGTGGTGGCTGCGATGTAGGGGTCTCAATCGACCGACAGGTGTCACATTACGGTGACTACGGAGGCGGTACAAGTAAAGTCATCAAATTTCATGTTCAAAAACAACATAGTTCACAAATGTGTTCAAGTGTCTTCAGAAAAAGTGAAACCTAAGTTCTAGCCAATGAGGGCGCTAAAACGGTCAATTGCTGGAAAACCCTTGTGTGTGGGTTGGAGGGGACATCGAGCCCGTCCAAACGGACTGTTTTCGCTGAAGATGAGCCACAGGAAAGCGAGTTCGGGTGAATTGCTTGCCATAATCAATTGGCGGATTTCCCCCTAATTTCACGAAAATGGTCGCCCAAAGCACGGTAGTTTTTGCCGATCTCACCGGAAGCACCCGCATCTTCGAGGCGATCGGCAACGCACGCGCAACGGAGACCGTCACACGCCTGATCCAGTGGGTCGGCGGCGTGTGCGCCGCACATGGCGGCCGCGTCGTGAAATCGTTGGGCGATGGCGCCTTTGCGATATTCCCCAGCGGCGCTAGCGCTGTGGCGGCGGTGCTGGAAATGCAGCGCAACCACAACAAGCGCCTGCAGACCTGGCCGGTGCCGCTGCGCATGGAACTGCAGATCGGCGTGGCCAGCGGCGAGGTGGTGGAGGTCGACGGCGATTGCTATGGCGACGCCGTCAATCTCGCCTCGCGCCTGAGTGACATGGCCGGGCCGGGCCAGATCTGGGCCACCGAGGCGGTGATCGAGCAGCTGTTCGACCCCACCGTGCGGCACCGCAGCCTGGGCCCCCTCAACATTCGCGGCAAGAACGAGATGCCGGTGGTGCACCGCATCGACTGGCAGGATGAGGTGAGCGACTTCCTGACCATGCCGGCCTCGCTTGCGCTCAATTCCAATCCCAATCCGCGCGGGCAGGACTCCACCTTCGGCCAGATCGAGCTGTCGTGGCTGGACGTGCGCACCCAGTTCCGCGCCGCTCAATTGCCGATTCACCTGGGCCGCGTCGACGACGCCGAGTTCGTGGTGAACGATCCGCGCGTGTCGCGCCTGCATGCCCGCATCGAGGCGCGCAACGGCAGTTGCGTGCTGGTCGACGTGAGCACCTATGGCACCTGGGTGCGCTTTCACGGCACGGCCGGGGCCAGCGGCGAGGTGGCGCTGCGGCGCGGTGAATGCGTGTTGCACGGCAGCGGCGAGATCGGCCTGGGCGCGCCCTTGAGTGACTTCAGCGCACCGACCATCGCCTTCAACACCACCGGCGGCAACCTGCTGCTGGTGCGGCCCGACCTGCGCTGAGGCGCGCCGATCCGCGTCGGCACCGCTGCCGCGCTGCAGCGTGGTGCAGCGACAACCCATGGTGGATGCCATGCACCAGATTGCACCTTGGCACGATTGACTGTTGTTCGCATGCCGCTTAAAAGTGTGTCTGTAACACGACGCTGATGCTGTCTGTAGCGGCGGTCTTTGCGCGCAAGCGATGAAAGGATGGCAGTGGACTCCAACACCCTACGGGCAACACCTACGCAATTCGCTGCCATGGCCCCCACCCGCGACTAGGTGCAGACCATGGACCGCCACAGCTTCCGCCCGCAGCGACAGGCCATTGCGCTGGAGCAGCGCATCATGTTCGACGGTGCCGCGGCGGTAGCGGTCGACCAGCAGCACACGGCCGACGCGTCCGCGCACCACGCCAACGCCACCGATGCCGCCAAGGCCGCGGCGGAGCACCCGGCCACGCAGGCGTCGACGCCGGCGCCCGCTCCGGTCGCCGAGCCGGCACCGGCGCCCGCGCCGCCCGCGCACACGCTGCTGGTGGTCGACAGCCGGGTCGAGCAACGCGACCTGCTGACGGCCAACGTCAGCGCCGGCACCACCGTGCTGGTCGTCAACAGCGACCAGGACGGCCTGGCCGCGATCTCGAATGCGCTCAGGGAGATGGGCCAGGTCGATTCGATCCAGATCCTCTCGCACGGCGCACCGGGCCAGTTCACGCTGGGCAGCCGCACCGTCAGCAGCGACAACGTCGACCAGCTGGCCGCCACGCTGCAGGGCTGGCGCGAAGCGCTGGCCGCTGGCGCCGACATCCAGCTCTACGGCTGCGACGTGGGCAAGGGCGCCACCGGCCAGCTGCTGGTGACCGAGCTGGCGCGCTGGACCGGCGCCGACGTGGCGGCCTCGAACGACCCCACCGGCAACGCCGCCGCGGGCGGCGACTGGCTGCTGGAAACGCATGTCGGCACCATCGACAAGCCGATCGCGCTGACCGAGCGCGCCATGCAGGACTTCACGGCGCTGCTGGACAACGCTGCGCCCACCGTCTCGCTGTCCTCGGGCGGCAGCGACGTGCTGCTGGGCGACACCTTCACCTTCACCGCGTCCTTCACCAATCCGTCCGACCAGGTGGGCTACGCGCCCTACATCGACGTCTTCATTCCCACCACCGGCAAGGACGGCGCGGGCAGCGCAACCGATGACGGGGTGAGCTTCGTCTCGGCAACCTTCCAGGGCGTGGCCATCCAGAGCTTCGAGGTGATCTTCGACGCCAACGGCAATGCCACGCACCCGCTGGCCAAGGGCTCCGACGGCCAGCCGCTGGTCATTCACGCGGCCGATTTCGGCCTGCGCGCGGGCGACACGATGTGGGTGCTGCAGTTGCCCAACGCCAGCATCACCAAGGGCCAGCCGCCCATCGACATCCTCGTCACGCTGCAACTGAGCAACCTGGCCGACACCAACCTGACCGACGGCGCGCCGGACCTCACCATCAAGGCGCGCGGCGGCTTCCAGTTCGGCAACACCTCGGCGGACGACCCGTCGGCGGACCCGACGCTGATCGAGTCCGGCACGCACGACTTCATCGTGCACCCCACCATGGTCGAGCTGACCATGACGACCGACGTGCCCGATGGCCAGACCGTCACCGGCCCGAACTATTCGCGCAGCATCACGGTCACCGCCAGCACCGCCAGCGACCAGACGCTGAGCAACGTGGTGGTGGAGCACGACCTGCCCAACGACATCATGGTGACCAGCATCGTGCCCGGCGCTGGCGGCACGGTCAGCTCGATCACCTTGCAGGACGGCACCGTCATCACCGACGGCGATGCCATCGCCACGACCCTGGCGGCCGGCGCCTACCTCAGCCACTACGAAGTGACGTACGCCACCCTGTCGGGCTCGGTCGACACCACGGTCAATTTCTACGTGCCCGAGGTCGACTCGAACGGGGCGCCGGTGCTGGACCCGACCACCGGTGCGCCGCGCTCCATCACCATCGCCGGGCCGGAGGCGACCGCGCAATGGACGCCGCTGGATACGCGCGACGTGCCGCTCAACCCCGATGCCGTGCTCAGCGGCAGCGGCGATCCCGCCACGTTCCAGGTGTTGTCGATCGTGGTCTACAAGACGCCGACGGTGTCCACCGACACCGGCACGGTGGGCGCGTCGCCGGGCGACACGTTGACCTACTCGCTGGAAGTCGACATCTCCGACTACTTCGCGTTCGGGCGCAACGTGCTGAACCAGGGCAACCTGGTCATCACCGACGTGGCCACGGACGGGCAGACGCTGGTGAGCGGATCGGGCCGCATGGTCGTCACCATCGACGGCGTGACCTACACCTGGGACGTCGTGTCCACCGTGTCGGTGGACCCGGTCACCGGCGTGACCACCTTGACGCTGGACCTGGCGCAGACCCTGCGCACCAATGGCCAGGCGCTGGCGGCCCTGGTCGGAGACTTGGCTTTCGACGATGTGCGCACGGCGGGCACCAAGGCGATCATCAGCTACCAGACCACGATCGACCAGTTCTACGGCCCACCGAACGCCCAATCGGCCGTCAACGAAGGCGACACCGTCGGCAACAACGCCACCATCAGCGGCACGGTGCTGGTCGACCGGACCACCATCGGCGGCGTGGCCTCCGACACCGACAGCTCGACGGTGACGATCAAGACCAGCCAGGTCGACATCGAGGTGCTGACGGTCGACAACGTCGACGTGAGCACCGACCCTGCGGTGACGCTGAGCCCCGGCGACGTGGTGACCTTCCAGGTCAGCTACGACCTGGTCTCCGGCGACTACCAGGACTTCAGCCTGCGCGTGTACTTGCCGCTGCCGCTGTTCGACGTGAACGGCATCAGCTGGGCCGAGGGCGAGGGCAACAACCAGTGGTACCTCGGGCCGGACCACACGCTGGCGGACACGGTGCAGTCGGTCACCGGCGTGGTCGACGGCAACTACATCGTGTTCGACTTCGGCGACCACAGCTCGCTGCTCAACGAAGGCTCCCGGGTGGAGCTGCGCTTCACCATGACGGTGAGCGACACGCCCTTTGGCGACAACCGCAAGGTGACGGTGATCGCGCAGTCCGACCAGGTCACCACGCCCGGCGACGCGCACATCGTTTCGCAGGACGCGGCGGTGATCGACTCCGTCGCCGAGCCGGTGCTGACCATCTCGCACGGCGTGGTCTCCAGCAGCAACGGCACGGTGACCGGTGCCGGCGACAACGGCTGGACGAATCCCGACGACACCACCAACCCGGCTTTCACGGCGCCGGTGACCGAGATCACCGACGTCAACGGCGACGTCAGCGGCATCGACGGGGGCGACACGCTGCGCATGGCCACCGCCATCGAGAACAGCGGCGGCGGCGACGCCTTCGACGTCAGCACCCGCATCGACCTGCCGCCGGGGCTGAGCTTCGTCGGCACCGGGCTGGCCGACACGCTGCGCGTCTACCGGGGCGACGGCACGTTGCTCGTGGCGGGCACGGACTACGAGGTGGTCGGCAACGTCGTCACCTTCCTCGACCCGGTCGAGGCGCATGGCTCCTTGCTGGCGGGCCGGCCCAATTCGGCGGCGGACAACAGCGGTGCCAATGTCATCGTGATGGTGTACGACGTGCACGTCTCCGACACCATCGCCGCCAGCAGCACCTTGCAGACCACCGCCACCCTGACGAACTATGCGTCGGTGAACGAGGGCACGGACTTCACGCCGGTCGACCTGTTCGAGGTGGCCGGCGAACAGGTGGCGGCGCCGAGCATCACCAAGGTCTACGCCGGCGGCACGCTCGACGACGGAGATTCCAGCGCCGCGAACACCACCGGTTCCAACCTGGTGGTGGGCGAGACCATGGACTACGACATCGTGGTCACGCTGCCCGAGGGCACCACCACCAACCTGCGCATCGACGACCTGATTCCACCCGGCCTGGCGCTGGACATGAGCTTCGGCGGCGGCAAGGGTTACGAGATCATCCTGGTGGCGGGTACCGCGGACGGGCAGAGCGGCGCGCTCACGGCCAACTTCCTGGGCACCATCACCGGCGAGACGGCCAGCGGCGATGGCGTCGGCACGGACGGTGCGGACGCCCGCCTCAGCTTCACCGCCAGCGTTGCCAACGCGGACAACGATGTCGGCAACAACAGCTTCGTCATCCGCGTGCGGCTGGTGGCCAGCGACACCATCGGCAACCAGGCCGGCGTCGCCCTGGACAACAGTGCGCGGCTGGCCTACCAGGACCCGGACGGCGACACCGCCGGCGGCACCGCCATCGACCGCACCGTGGCCCTGAGCGGCGGCACGCCCACCGTGACGGTGGTGGAGCCGACGCTGACCGTGACACAGACCGCGGACGGCCTGCCGCCGCTTGGCGTGGACGAAGGCGACACGGTCAACTACACCATCACCATCGGCAACGCGAGCGGCACGGACGCCTTCGACCTCAGCTTCCAGGAGACCTTCCCCACGGCCGGGAACGTGCCGACTGCGCTGCTCTCGGGCATGACGCTGGGCAGCGTGATCTACACGGATCCCCAGGGCGGTACCACCGACATCACCGCCGATTTCCAGCTTGTCAACGGCGTCCTGACGATCAGGGACGGCGTCAACATCGACCTGGCCAACGGCGCGAAGATCGTCATCCAGGTCAGCGGCGTGGTCACGGCCGATGCCGACAACTCGCAGACCATCGACAGCACCGCCAACGTGCGCTGGACCAGCATCGACGGCGACGCCACGGTGACTTCCGCCGGCGGCGAACGCACGGGCGCCGACGGCTTGCTCGGTTCGGGCGTGGTCAACGACTACCAGGTGCAGGCGGTCACGCGGGTGCCGGTGATCAGCGGCGTGCAGTTGTCGCGCATCGGCGGGCTGCCGGACACGCCGCCGCCCGATGGGGGCACCGCTGGCCCCAACGAGCAGGTGGCGGTCGGCGAGATCGTGCGCTACCGCGTGGTGTCGGCCATCGGCGAAGGCACCACCAACGACTATCAGATCCAGATCGTGCTGGACGCGGGCCTTACCTTCGTCGAAGACGGCACCATCAAGATCGCCATCGTCTCGAACGGTGGCGTGACGAGCACGCTCGTGCTGAGCGCGGATGGCACGGCGCTGATGGTGCCGGGCGATCGAAGCAGCGACATTGCGCAGCCCATCACCGACGGCCTGACCGGCCAGGCGCCCACCGCCTCGATCAACCTGGACCCGAGCATCGTGATGGTCACCACGGATGCGCAGGGCCGCACCGTGATCACCTTTCACCTGGGCAACATCACCAACGCGGAGACCGACGACAACCTGGAAGGCGTGGTGATCGAGTTCAACGCCCACGTCGCCAACATCGATACCAACAGCGCCGGCACCGCGCTGGCCGCCACCGCCAGCTTCATTCGCGAAGGCGGCGTCGTCGGCGCGACCGCCACCGTGACGGATACCGTGGTCGAGCCGGCCTTCAGCGGCATGGTCAAGCAGGTCGACAACTTCACGCCCAATGCCAGCGCCGATACCAGCACGGCCGACGTGTCGGTGCGCTTCACGCAGAGCGGCAATGCGCCTGCCTACGACGTGCACCTGGACGACAGCTTCGCCGGCGTCAGCGACTACACGCTCAACAGCGTGACGATCACCGATGCCGACGGCACCGTGCGCACCGTACTGCCGGCGGACTTCGCCGCGGAGGGCATCACCGACACGTCGGACGCCAGCGGCATTCACCTGAGCGTGGACCGCATCGAAGCCGGCGCCACGGTGGTGGTGAACTACACGGTCGAGGTTGCCGTCGCCACCGCCTATGCCAGCACCGACGCGGTCCTCACCTGGAGCAGCCTGCCTGACGCACCGGACGCCGTCTTCCAGGAATGGGGCGGCACGCCGGTGGGCACCGATGGCGCTGCCGACGGCGAGCGCGACGGCAGCGGCGTTGGCCCCAACACCTACGTGCTGCGCGAAGGCGCTGGCCTGGGCCTGATCACCGGCACCTTGTGGGACGACTCGCGCACGCCGGACGGCAGCGTCAGCGCCGGCGAGACCTTGCTGGCCGGCCAGACCGTGACCCTGATCTGGGGCGGCGCGGATGGCGTCATCGGCACGGGCGGCGATGACCAGACTTTCACCACCGTCACCGACAGCAACGGCTTCTTCCATTTCAGCGGCCTGGCAGCGGGCAACTACCAGGTCGTGGCGCCCACGCCCGAGGTGATCGGCGCGCCCAATCCCGATCTCGGCAACGTGCGCGTGCGCTTCGACACCGACGCCGGCGTGCTCGGCCAGGTGAATGCGGCGGTGGGCGAGGGCGGCAGCAATGACGCCGACTTCGGCTACGTGCAGATCAACGACGCACCCGTCAACGCGGTGCCGGATGCGCAGGACGTCAACGAAGACCAGTCGCTGGCCTTCAACACCGGCAACGGCAACGCCATCAGCGTGGGTGACGTCGACCTGGACAACGGCCCGAACCCCGGCGTGCTGGACGTGACGCTCACTGTCCTGCACGGCACGCTGGACATCGCGGGGCTGCCGCCGGGGCTCCTCACCGGCGGTGAACTGGGCAGCGCCACCTTCACCCTGACGGGCACCGCGCAGCAGATCAACGACGCGCTGCAGGGGCTGGTCTACCAGGGCGTGGCGAACTACAACGGCAGCGACACGCTCACCATCACGACCAACGACCACGGCAGCTTCGGCGACAACCCGGTGGGCGGCAACGGCATTCCGGGCGAGGCCGCCGACGCCTTGACGGACGTGGACACGGTGCTGATCAACGTCATTCCCGTCAACGACATTCCCCAGGGCGTGAACGACACCTCCATCGCCGTCGAAGCCGGTGGCACCGACAACCTGACGCCGGGCCGCGACCCCACGGGCAACCTGCTGGACAACGACATCGACGTCGACAAGGGCGATCAGCCGGTGCCGGACGTGCTGCACCTGACCAGTGTCACCAACGAAGATGGCACGGTGAGCGTGACGATCCCCGCCGGCGATGACAGCAGCACCGAGTACGCGATCAAGGGCCTCTACGGAACCCTGTACGTACGCGCCAACGGCGTCGCGCGCTACGAGGTCGACAACAACAACCCGGACGTGCAGTCGCTTCTCAGCAGCGCCAACACGTGGCAGGAAACCTTCACCTACACGCTGGCCGATTCCGCCAATGCTGCCGCCCCGGCGCCGGCCACGCTCAGGGTCACCATCCAGGGCGCCAACGACGCGCCGGTGGGCAACGACGACACCGGCAGCGCCACCGAGGGCGTCAACGGCACCCCCGGCACGCCCGCCACCGGCAACGTGATCGAGGGCGACGACCATGGCGGCGTGGCCGACACCGACGTCGACAGCGTGGACTTCGGCGAAACCCAGCGCGTCAGCGGCATCCGCAATGTCGACAAGAACGCGGCGGGCGACCTGTCGCCGGTGGTGGCGGGCACCGACACCACGATCACCGGCCTGTACGGCACGCTCACCATCAGCTCGACCGGCGCCTACACCTACGTGGTGAACGAGGCGGCGGTCAATTCACTGCCGGCCGGCGTCACCGTGCAGGACGTCTTCAGCTACCAGGTCTCCGACAGCGGCAACCTCAGCGCCCTGGCCAACCTGACCATCACCGTGGTGGGCGCCAACGATGCACCGGTGGCGGCGGACGACGGCGGCACGGCCGTGGAGGCGGGCGGGCTGAACAACGACACGGGCGGCTCGAACGCCGAAGGCTCGGTGCTGGGCAACGACACCGACCCCGACACCAATCCCGACACCGGCGTGACCGACACGCTGACGGTCACCGGCATCCGCACCGGCGAGGAAACCGGCAGCGGCATCGACGGCGACGTGGGCACGCGGCTGCAGGGCCAGTACGGCTGGCTGACGATCCGCTCGGACGGCACCTACACCTACGAGGTGGACAACGACAACCCCGCCGTGCAGGCGCTGCGCACTGCGGACAACCAACTGCAGGACTTCTTCACCTACACCGTGAGCGACCGTGCGGCCGGCACGCCGGGCAGCCAGAGCGACACCGCGCAGATCACCATCACCATCGATGGCGCCAACGACAACCCGGTGGCCACCGACGACACCGGCTCTGCCGTCGAGGGCGTCAACGGCGCCCCCGGCACGCCGGCCACTGGTAACGTGATCCTGGGCGACGACCACGGCGGCCACGCCGACACCGACGTCGACAGCGCGGCCAACGGCGAGACCCAGCGCGTCAGCGGCGTCCGCGCTGGCGACAAGAGCGGCACGGGTGACTTCACGACCGACGCTACCGGCGGGGACCTCGTCGTTCCCGGGACGTACGGCACGCTCACGATCAGCGCGAACGGCGCCTACACCTACGTGGTGAACGAGGCGGCCGTCAATTCGCTGCCCGCCGGCGCCATCGTGCAGGACTTCTTCAGCTACCAGCTCAGCGACACCGGCAACCTGACGGCCGTGGCCAACCTGACCATCACCGTCACCGGCGTCAACGACGCACCGGTGGCGGCGGACGACGGCGGCACGGCCGTGGAGGCGGGCGGGCTGAACAACGACACCGGCGGCTCGAATGCCGAAGGCTCGGTGCTGGACAACGACACCGATCCCGACACCGGCGAAGGCACCGCGCTGACGATCACCGGCATCCGCACCGGCGAGGAAACCGGCAGCGGCATCGATGGCGACGTGGGCACGCGGCTGCAGGGCCAGTACGGCTGGCTGACGATCCGCGCGGACGGCACCTACACCTACGAGGTGGACAACGACAATCCCGCCGTGCAGGCGCTGCGCACCGCGGACAACCACCTGCAGGACTTCTTCACCTACACCGTGAGCGACCGCGCGGCCGGCATGCCGGGCAGCCAGAGCGACACCGCGCAGATCACCATCACCATCGAGGGCGCCAACGACAACCCGGTGGCCAACGACGACACCGGCACCGCCGTCGAGGCGGGCGTGACCGCCGGCGCGCCGGCCACCGGCAACGTGATCCTGGGCGACGATCACGGCGGCGTGGCCGACACCGACGTCGACAGCGTGGCCAATGGCGAGACCGAGCATGTCAGCGGCATCCGCGTTGGCGACAAGAGCGGCACGGATGACTTCACGACGGACCCTTCCGGCGCGGACCTCGTCATTCTCGGGACGTACGGCACGCTCACCATCAGCGCGAACGGCACCTACACCTACGTGGTGAACGAGGGTGCGGCCGATTCGCTGCCGGCGGGTGGCAGCGCGCAGGACCTGTTCAGCTACGAGCTCAGCGACGCCGGCGGCCTGAAGGCCGTGGCCAACCTGACCATCACCATCACCGGCACCAACGACGCCCCGGTGGCGGTGGACGACACCGCTTCCGCCGAGGAAAAAGGCGGCACGTTCAATGACACGGGCGGCCGGGATCCCGAAGGGAACGTGCTGACCAACGACACCGACGTGGACACGGGCGACACGGCTCAACTGACGGTCGAGGGCATCCGCGCCGGCAGCCGCACCGATGGCGGCACCATGACGCTGGTGGTCGGTGAGGCCACAATCCCTGGCCAGTACGGCACGCTCACCATCCACACCGACGGCAGCTACACCTACGTGGTGAACAACACGCTGGATGCCGTGCAGCGCCTGCGCGCGGGCGATTCGATCCTCGACACCTTCACCTACCACGTGCGCGACCCGGCCTTCGGCAGCGCCCTGGGGCAGCTGGTCGTGACGATCGACGGCGCCTGGGACGCACCGGTGGCAGTGGACGACAGGAACTTCGCCGTGCCCAGCGAGCTCGGCAACCCGGGGCGCGACGCGACGGGCAACGTGATCAACGGCGGGCTCCTCGGCGTTGGCGCCGACACCGATGTCGACGTACCCGACCTGAGCACCGTGGCGGGCATCCGCAGCGGTGATGAAGGCGCACCGGACCCCTTCACCGACGTGGACGACGGCTCGACCAGCGCCAACGGCCTGACGATTCCCGGCCAGTACGGCACGCTCACCATCGGTGCCGACGGCAGCTACATCTACGTCGTCGACCCGACCAACCCAGCGGTGCTGGCTCTGATACCGGGCCAATCACTGCGCGAGGTCTTCACCTACCAGTCGGTGGACCGGGGCGGCCTGAATGACACGGCCGAACTCGTCATCACGGTGTTCGGCCGCAACAACCCGCCCGATCCGCATCCGGACAGCGGCAATGCGGTGGAAGCCGGCGGGCTGCACAACGACCGGCCGGGCGTCGATCCCGGTGGCAACGTGCTGGACAACGACAGCGACTTCGACCCGAACGATGTCGGCAACCTCAGCGTCAGCGCCGTGCGCACCGGCGGGCTGATCGGTGGCGGCCAGGACGGCGTGGTGGGCGAGCCCTTGCAGGGCACCTACGGCACGCTGCTGGTCCACGCCGACGGCACCTGGACCTACACGGTGAACAACAGCCTGCCCGCGGTGGAGGCCTTGCGCGGCGCCGGCGACCAGCTGGAGGAATACTTCACCTACACCGCCACCGATCCGCAGGGCGCCAGCCGGCAGGCCACGCTGCACATCGTCATCTCCGGCAGCAACGACACACCGATTGCGCAAGACGATGGCGGCGAGGCGCTGGAGGCCGGCGGCGTGGCCAACGGCACGCCGGGGCGCGACGCCACCGGCAACGTGCTGGACAACGACAGCGACGTCGACGCCTTCGGCGAGACCAAGGCGGTGCAAAGCTACGACAGCGCCACCGGCGCGCATGGCGAAGTCGGCAGCACCGTCGCCGGCCTCTATGGCTCGCTGGTCATCAACGCCGACGGCAGCTACCGCTACGTGGTGGACAACGCCAACCCCACCGTGCAGGCGCTGCGCACCAGCGGCGAGACGCTGACCGAGAGCTTCAACTACGTCATGCGCGACGCCGACGGCGCCACCTCGCAGGCGCGGCTGGTGATCGTGGTGCACGGTGCCAACGACAACCCGGTGGCCCGCGACGACAGCAACGTCGCCACCGACCAGGTGGTGGCGCCGCAGGCCAACGGCAACGTGCTGCCCAACGATTCCGACGTGGACGGCGGCGACAGCCTGCACGTGGGCGCCATCCGCACCGGTACGGAAGCGGGCAGCGGCACCGCCGGCAGCCTCGGCCAGCCGCTGGTGGGCCGCTACGGCACGCTGGTGATCAACGCCGACGGCAGCTACACCTACACCATCGACATGAACAACCCCGAGGTGCTGGCCAACGCCGGTGCAGGGCGCGTGCTGAACGACTACTTCACCTACACGCTGGTCGACGCGGCCGGCGCCACCGACCTGGCGCAGCTGACCATCACGCTGGACATCGCCGCGCCCTACGTGCCGCCGGGGCCGCAGTACCTCGGCAGCGGCGTGCGCGAGTTCCCCGAGCCGCCGACGCTGGGTTTCGAGCCCGGCCTGTTCGTGCAGCCGGTGGTGCGCCGCGACGCGCTGGCCAACGAGCTGTCGCGCACCCGCACCGACGGCAGCGACGCACCGATGCTGTTCGACTTCGGCATCGTCAGCGAGTCGCTCGGCGACGGGCTGGGCCTGGTCGGCGACCAGTTCGTGCACCGCGAGGTGGCCGGCAGCCAGCTGGAGGCGCAGCTTGCGCTGGCGCAGTTCATGGCGCGCCAGGGCCGTGTCAGCCTGAGCGCCGACGGCCTGCTGTCCGACCCGTCGCCGTTCGCGCTGGGCGGCGTGCTGACGGTCGGCGAGTCGCAGCGCCCGGTGCCGCCCGAAGGGGCGGGGCAGGGCGCGCGCGAGGGCGGCGACGGTCGCAGCGGTGAACGCAGCGGCAACGCGGGTGAGCGCGCCGCGCCAACCACCGCACGCGCCGCGCAGACCGCACATGCCGAGGTGCCTGCGCAGACCGCCAGCGCCTTCACCCAACAGTTGAAAGTGGCCTCGACGAGGCTGAGCCCCTTCTGGACTCCCTAAGAATGACCATGCTGAAATCCCATCTGAAAGTCGCGGGCGCCTTCGGTCTACCGTTGCTGCTGGCGGCCTGCTCGTCGGTCCAGGAGCAGCCGTACACCGACCAGGAACGGCAGGCGCGCATCCGCGCCGACCAGGTCCGCATGTTCGAGGCGCAGGAGCCGGTGACCGGCCCCATCACCTTCTATGAGGCCGCGGCACGGGCGCTGAAGTACAACCTCGACTACCGCCTCAAGCTGATGGAGTCGGCGCTGGCCTCCGACCTGCGCGACGTCTCCAGTCACGAGATGCTGCCGCGCCTGGTGGCCTCGGCCGGCTACACCAACCGCAGCAACGATTCGGGTGGCACCTCGATCGGCATCGAGGACCGCCAGATCAGCTTGCGCCCTTCGACCTCCGAAGAGCGCTACCACAAGCTGGCCAACCTGGGCCTGAGCTGGAGCCTGCTCGACTTCAGCGTGGCCTACTACCGCACGCAGCAGAAGGCCGACCAGATCCTGATGGCCGAGGAGCGGCGCCGGCGCGTCGCGCAGAACGTGCTGCAGGACGTGCGCAACGCCTACTGGCGCGCCCTCGGCGCGCAGCGCCTGCTGCCCGAAGTGGATGGCCTGCTGGCCCGCACGCAGGAAGCGCTGGGGCGCGCGCGCGACGCGCAGGAGCGCGGCCTGCTGCCACGCCAGGAAGTGCTGGCCTACCAGCGCGCCTTGCTCGATTCGGTCTCGCTGCTCACCGTGCGCCGCCAGGACCTGGAGTTTGCCCAGTCCGAACTGCGCGCCTTGATGTCGCTGCCGCCGGGCGCGCCGATGCAGCTGGTGGACATGCCCGACGCGCCCATGCCGGCGCTCGGCCAGGACATCCGCCAGCTGGAAACGCTGGCCATGAACCGCCGCCCCGAGATCATGGAAGAGTGGTATCGCAAGCGCGTGAACGAGCGTGACCTGACGATCGCCAAGGCGCAGCTGTGGCCCAACATCGGCATCAACGTCGGCGCGCATTACGACTCCAACGACTACCTCTACAACAACCACTGGTCGGCCAGCGGGCTGGACGTGTCGATCAACCTGCTCAAGCTGCTGCAGTACCCCTCGCTCAACGCCGCGCAGTCGTCGCAGGCGGCGACCGACGACATGCGCCGCATCGCGCTGTCGATGGCCATCCTCACGCAGGTGCGCGTCGGCGTGCTGCGCTACGAACTGGCGCGCCAGGAAGTCGCCTTTGCCGACCAGAGCCTGACCGTCGACAAGGGCTTGCTCGACTATGCGCAGGCGGCCAGCAAGACCTCGCTCGGCTCGCAGCTGGAAGTGATCCGCGCCGAAGGGCGTTTCCTGCTCTCGCGCTACCAGCGCGAGGCGGCGCAGTCGAGCGCCGAGGCCGCCTGGGGCCGGCTGTACAACTCGGTCGGCCTGGACGTGTTCCCCGACGCGATCAAGAGCCACGACATTCCGACCCTGTCGGCCGAGATCGAACGTGTCATGACGCGCTGGGAGCGCGACGACCTGCTGGCCAGCAGCGACGCGCCGGCCGATGCGCAGCCGGGCATGCAGCCCGTGTCGGCGCCGGCCGGGCAAAGCGCAACCGGAGCGCCGCGTGCCAGTGCCGCGCAGTAAACATCACAGGGTGCACCGCGCCGCACGCTGGCTGCTCGGCCTGGCGGGTGCGGCCGGCCTGGGCGCCGCGCTGGCGCAGGCACCGCAGCCGGCCTTGCCGCCGCTCGATCCGGGCGACCCCTCGGCCATCCGCGTGCTGCTGGTGGCCGCGCTGGAGACCACGCTGTCGGCGCAGATGAACGGCACGCTGGGCGAGCTGAAAGCCGAGTTCGGCCAGCAGGTGCCGCAGGGCGCCACGCTGGTCGGCTTCCAGTGCCGCGAGGCGCAGGCGCGTGCCAGCGTGTCCGAATCCGAGCTGCAGATGGCCAAGCAGAACCTGCAGGCCAAGCTGGAGCTGCGCAGCCTCAAGGCGGCGGGCGACATCGAGGTCTCGATGGCCAACACCGAGCTGCAGAAGGCCACCGGCGCACGCACGCTGGCCGTCACCCAGGCCGGCTACTGCAGCGTGCGCGCACCCTTTGCCGCACGCGTCGCCAAGGTCTACGCCAAGCCCTACCAGACCGTCAGCACCGGCACGCCGCTGTTCGACCTGGTGAGCGACAGCGCGCTCAAGGTGCGCATGAACGTGCCTTCCACCATGCTGCGCCAGCTCAAGCCAGGGCAGGCCTTCAAGGTCAGCATTCTCGAGACGGGCAAGACCTACCCGGCCCATGTCACGGCGGTCAGCGCACGCGTCGACGCGGTGGCGCAGACGGTCGAGCTCGAAGCGCGGCTGGACGACAAGTCGCCCGAGCTGATTGCCGGCATGAGCGGAGTGGCCCGCTTCCCCGCGGCCCCGTGAACGACCGCCTGCTGCCGCCGCCCCAGCTGCTGCTCAGCCTGAGCGCGCTGCGTGACCGCGCGCTCGCGGCCGACTCGCTCAACACGCTGGCCTTCTCGATGGCCAACGACCTGTATCCGCTGCTGAAATTCCGCCAGGCGCTGGTGCTGGCGCAGCACAGCGAAGGCTTCGAGCTGCTGTGCGTTTCCGGCCTGGCCAAGCCGCAGGAAGATTCGCCCTACCTGGTGTGGCTGCGCCGCAGCAGCCGCTGGCTGGCGACCCAGCTGCCCGGCAAGGAGCCGCACTGGCTGGCGCGCGATGCGCTGCAACCGCCGCCCGAGGTGGCCGACGGCTGGGCCGAGTGGTGGCCGGCCGGCTGCTGGTGCATTCCGCTGTACGACAAGGCCGGTGAGCGCCTCGGCCTGGTGCTGTTCCTGCTCGAGGAGCCGCCGCCCGAGCCGCTGCTGCCGATGCTGCAGGGCCTGTGGCAGACCTGGGCCTACTGCTGGAGCGCGCTGACGCGCCAGCGCCGCCTGTTCGGCTGGCGCCCGAGCCGCCGCCAGCTCGGCGTGCTGGTGGCCGTGCTGGCCCTGCTGCTGCTGGTGCCGGTGCGCCAGACCGCGCTGGCGCCGGCCGAGATCGTCTCGCGCAGCGCGCAGATCATCAGCTCGCCGATCGACGGCGTGATCGCCACCATGGACGTGCGGCCCAACCAGGCGGTGGAGGCCGGCACCTTGCTCTTCACGCTCGACGAGACCACCTTGCGCAACCGCGCCGAGGTGCTGGGCAAGGAAGTGGCGGTGGCCGATGCGGAATACATCGCCGCCAGCCAGCGCGCCTTCGACAACCCGCAGAGCAAGAACGAACTCACCGTGCTCAACGGCAAGGCGCAGCAGCGCCGCGCCGAATGGGCGGCCGTGCAGGCGCAGCTCAAGCGCACCCACGTGGTGGCGCCGCGCGCCGGCGTGGCGGTGTACGCCGACCCGAACGACTGGCGCGGCAAGCCGGTGGTGACGGGCGAGCGCGTGCTGCTGGTGGCCGACCCGGCGCAGCCCGCCATGCGCATCGAACTGCCGGTGGCCGACGGCATTGCGCTGGAGCCCGGCGCGCCGGTCACGCTCTACCTCACGGCCTATCCGCTGCAGCCGCTGCAGGGCACCATCCTGGAAACCAGTTACCAGGCCCGCAAGAGCGACGAAGGCGTGGTCGCCTACCGCCTGCTGGCCAGCGTGGAGGGTGCGCCGGCGCACGGCCGGCTCGGCCTGCACGGCACCGCCAAGCTGTTTGGCCAGCGCGTGGCGCTGGGCTACTACCTGCTGCGCCGGCCGCTGGCCGCCGCGCGCGCCTGGACGGGCTGGTGACACATGCAGCTGGGCGCCGCTGCAGCCATTGCTGCCGACCTGCCGCTGCCGCCGCTGCGCGAAGACCTGCGCCTGTCCGAAGCCGCGCCCGGCCTGGGCGGCGAGCCCGGCTGGGTGATCCAGGACACGGTGATCAACCGCTTCTACCGCATCGGCTGGCTGGAGTTCGAATGCCTGCTGCGCTGGGGCCAGTCGCCGCGCAGCATCAGCACGCAGATCGGCGAGCAGACCGCGCTCAAACCCGACGTCGAGCAGGTGCTCGACTTCCGCATGTTCCTGGAGCAGCACAATCTGCTGCGCCCCGGCCCGCAGACGGTCGACCGGCTGGCCGCGCGCAGCGAGGGCAACCCGCTTCTGACCTGGCGTGGCTGGCTGCACCACTACCTGTTCTTTCGCATTCCGCTGCTGCACCCGCAGCAGTTCCTGCGCCGCATCACGCGCCATGTCGAATGGCTGTTCCACCCCTTCACCGCGATGGCGGTGCTGGCGCTCAGCCTGCTCGGCCTGATCCTGGTGGCGCACCAGTGGGACGCCTTCAAGACCGCCGTGGTCGATGCCTTCTCGGCCGAGGGCGCGCTCGGCTTTGCGCTGGCGCTGGCGCTGAGCAAGACGCTGCACGAACTCGGCCATGCGCTGGTCGCCACGCGGCTGGGCCTGAAGGTGGCGCACATGGGCGTGGCCTTCGTGGTGATGTGGCCGATGCTCTACACCGACACCGGCGAGGCCTGGAAACTGCGCAGCGCGCGCCAGCGGCTGGCCATTGCCAGCGCCGGCATCCTGACCGAGCTCACGCTGGCCGGGCTGGCCACGCTGGGCTGGGCGCTGGCCGAGCCCGGCGCCCTGCGCGACGCGCTGTTCTACCTGGCCACCACCAACTGGATCCTGTCGCTGGCGCTCAACGCCAGCCCCTTCATGCGCTTCGACGGCTACTTCATCGTGTCGGACCTGCTGGACTTTCCCAACCTGCACGAGCGGGCCTCGGCCACCGCGCGCGTGGCCCTGCGCCGCACCCTGTTCGGCCTGCAGGAAGCCTGGCCCGAGCCCTTCACGCCGCGCCGCCGGCGTGCGCTCACGGCCTTTGCCATCGGTACCTGGATCTACCGCTTCACGCTGTTCCTGGGCATCGCCGTGGCGGTGTACCTGATGTTCTTCAAGGTGCTGGGCATCTTTCTCTTCATGGTGGAAGTGTCGTGGTTCATCGTGATGCCGGTGTTCCGTGAAGTGCGCTACTGGTGGCGCGCGCGGGCCGCCATTCCCACCATGCGCCGCATCGTGTGGCTGTTGATCCTGGGCGGCGTGCTGGTGCTGCTGGCGCTGCCGTGGCAGCGCCAGATCCATGCCTACGGCGTGGCGCGCGCCGAGCGCCAGCTGCGCGTGTTCGCGCCGTACCCGGCACGCATCCGCGCCATCCATCCGGTCGGCGAGGCGAAGGCGGGTGATCCGCTGATCGTGCTGGAAGAACCCGACATTGCCTCGCGCATGGCCAGCAGCGAAGCCGGTGCGCGCAGCTACGACGCGCGCCTGGCCGGCCTGCTGGCCGACCCGCAAGGCTTGATCGAGCAAGCGGCCACGCGCCAGCGCCTGAGCGTTCAGCTGGAAGAGACGCGCGCCGCACGCGCAGAGATCGCGCGCCTCACGCTCACGGCACCGTTCGCCGGCGTCTGGCGCGATGTCGATCCCGACTGGCGCGCCGGCCAGTGGACCGGCACCAAGGAAGTGATCGGCGTGCTGGTCGATCCCAGCCGCTGGCAGGTCGATGGCTACGTGAAGCCCGACGAGGTGCAGCGCCTGGAACTGGGCGCCGATGCGCTGTTCTACGCCGAGGGCCAGCCCCGGCCGGTGCGCGGCAAGGTGGTCGACATCGGCAGCACCCGCGTGCCGGCGCTCGATCACGCGATGCTGTCGTCGCGCTTTGGCGGCCCGCTGCCCACCGCGAAGGAGGGCGAGGCGCTGGTGCCCACGCCGGCGCTGTTCCACGTGCTGGTGCAACTCGACGGCCCGCCGCCGATGGCGCACGAGGTGCGCGGCCAGCTGCAGCTCGACGGTACCCGGCGCAGCCTGCTGAGCGAGGCGGCGCTGCGCGCGATGGCGGTGCTGCGGCGCGAGAGCGGGTTTTGACACTGTCTTTTCAAGAAGCCGAAAGCGGGGAATCGATGCGGATTTCGAAGTGGAACGTCGTCAAGTCCGGCGTGCTCTGCGCACTTTGCGCGCTGGGGTCGAGCGCCGGTGTGCTGGCCCAGACGCAAGCGCCGACCCCCGTCCCGCTGTCGATCCAGACGCCTGATTCAGTGAAGACACGGCTGGGAGAGCTCCACTACCGGGATGGCTTCCCCGACCCGGCGACGGTGACAACGGTGTACGACCACCTGGACTTCTCCCGCGGGGTCGACAGCTACCTCAACGGACTCCCTGGCGTATCGCTGGTCGCCCTCCGAAAGGGCTTTCGCGATGCCGGCGCGAACGATGGCGACGTCGTCATGTTTTCACGCCTGATGGACTCCAGGTCGCTCTTCCTGACTGCCAACATCGATACGGTCTACTTCTGGACCTTCATCGACTTGAGCAAGGGACCCGTGGTGGTCGAGCCGCCGCGCGATGTTCTGGGCGTCGTTGACGACATGTGGTTCCGCTGGGTCGTTGACGTGGGCGTTCCCGGCCCGGACCGCGGCCAGGGAGGCAAGTACCTGCTCGTGCCGCCCGGCTACGACGGCCCCATGCCCGAAGGTGGCTACTTCGTCGCGCGTTCGCGCACGAACACGGTGACCTTCCTCGGTCGCGCGTTCCTCGAGAACGACGACCCGAAGCCGGCTGCGGACCGTATCCGCGCAGAGCTCAAGATGTACCCGTATGCGGCGGGCGGCTACGGTTCGAGTATCGGGGCATTCTTGAACGGCAAGGGACAGCTCGGCGAGATGGCCAAGCCGACATCGCCTCGTTTCGTCGAGGCCTCCGGCCTTTCCATGAACACCATTCCACCGAACGACCTCTCGTTCTACGACATGCTCGACGAGTTGGTGCAGCAGGAACCGGCCACCGCGCTCGACCCCGAGATCGCCGGGCAGTTCTATGCCATCGGCATTCGCAAGGGGCAGCCTTTCAAACCCGATGAGCGCATGAAGGCCATCCTGACGGATGCGGTCGCCACGGGGAATGCCGCCGGGCGCGTGCTGAGCACGTCGTCTCGGAAGGACGATGGGTTTCGCTACTACGACGAGTCGTCGCAGTGGACGAACCAGCTCTTCGCGGGCGGCTACGAATTCATGACCCCGCCGCCGACCGTCACGAAAGATGGCGTCAAGCAGTTCCCCGACGATGGCGCCCGCAAGCTCGACTCACGCGCTGCGATGTTCTACGTCGCGACCGGCATCACGCCCGCGATGGTGATGCGGCTTCCCAACATCGGCTCGCAGTACATCGGCACCTTCACCGATTCAAAGGGTCAGGCCCTCGATGGCAGCAAGACTTACCGGCTGGTGCTGCCGGCAAAGATTCCGGCTGCAAAGTTCTGGTCGATCACGCTCTACGACAACCAGACGCGCTCGATGCTGCAGACGCCACAGCTGTTCCCGCGCGCTGGCAGCCAGAACTTCCCGACGCCGGCGGCTCAGGCGAATGCCGACGGCTCCACCACGCTCTACATGAGCCCCGAGAAGCCAGCCAGCGTGGCGGCAGGCAACTGGGTGCAGACGACGCCCGGCAAGGGCTGGTGGACCATTCTTCGCTTCTACAGCCCCTTGCCATCGTTCTTCGACAAGCGTTGGCGCCCCGGCGAGATCGAAGAGGTCTCGGAGGCCAGCGCGGCGCCGCGTTGAGTCTTCGCAGTGAATGAATCGAATGAAGCTTGAACTGAAGAAAACACCGTTGCCCATGGGAATTCGTACTTCAATGCGCAACCGGGTCGCCGCGGCGTGGGTGTGCGGCCTCGCGGCTGGCACGAGCCGCAATGGACCGTTTCGCACCAGGGCGATGGGCAACCCAAGTTCCAGGTCTTCACGGGCCTGAACCTTCAGTTTCCGCTGTAGGGCCGTCGCGAGCGGCGCTTCAGCTAGCCGGTGGCCGCGACCGGCGCTGCGCGCCCCCAGCCCGGTGGCAGCGCGTAGAGCACCTCCTGCGCATCCAGTGATCGGATGGCCACGCCGCGGTCGGCGGGGATGCGCCCCTGCACCTGCAGCGCCTCGTAGCGCAACGCGCTGACGCGCAGGAAGGAGGCGAAGTTGCCGACCTCGCCGCGCGCCGCCACCAGTTCGTCGTAGAGCTTCTCGATCAGCTGCACGACGCCCATGTGGTCGCGTTGCGCGATCTCCTCGAGCACCTGCCAGAACAGGTTCTCGAGCCGGATGCTGGTGACGACGCCGTGCAGCCGCACCGACCGGGTGCGGCTGTCGTAGCTCTGCGGGTCGGCGCTGATGAAGACTTCGCACATGGTGGGTCATCCCTTGGGCTGCAGGAGGGGCGCCACTTTAGCGCCACATCGGATGACGCGCTCAGGTCTCGATGCGCGTGCCCAGCACCTTCAGGAACTGCGAGATCCAGGCCGGATGCGCAGGCCATGCCGGTGCAGTCACCAGGTTCCGGTCGGTCACGGCCTGGTCGACCGGGATGTTCGCGAACTCGGCGCCTGCCAGTTCCACCTCCGGCTGGCAGGCCGGGTAGGCCGACACCTTGCGGCCTTTCAGCAACCCGGTGGCCGCCAGCAGCTGCGCACCGTGGCAGACCGCCGCCACGGGTTTGTCGGCAGCGAGGAAATGGCGTGCGAGTTCCACCACCCGCGCGTTCAGCCGCAGGTATTCAGGCGCGCGGCCGCCGGGGACGAGCAGGGCGTCGTAGGCCTCGGGCCGAACGTCCGCGAAATCGAAGTTGAGGGTGAAGCGGTGGCCGGGCTTCTCGCTGTAGGTCTGCGCGCCTTCGAAATCGTGGATCGCGGTGTGGATCCAGTCGCCCGCCTTCTTGTCCGGCGCCACGGCGTGCACCGTGTGGCCGACGGCCAGCAGGGCCTGGAAGGGCACCATGGTTTCGTAGTCCTCGGCGTAGTCGCCGCAGAGCATCAGGATCTTGCGTGTCACGGTTGTCTCTCCTTCATTGGTTTGGGAAGCCGACCGCGGCCGGCGCCACCATTGTTGGGAATCCGTGCCGGGCGGTGGTAGCAGTGGGCTGTGACGTGTGCTAGCCGCCAGCGAACCGGTCCCTGAGCTCGGCCCATTTCAGGAGGCTGTTCAGCGCCGGGCAGAGTTCCTGCCCCCACGCGGTCATCCGGTAGTCGACCTTGGGCGGCACCTGCGCATGGACGGTTCGCTCGACGATGCCGTCCGCTTCCAGCTGCCTCAGCTGCTGGGCGAGCATCTTTTGGGAAATGCCCACGATCCGTTTCTCCAGATCGGAGAAGCGGAGCACCTTGCCGTCGAAGAGGTGAAAGAGGATGAGCAGCTTCCATCGGCCTTCGAGCAGGCTGAAGCAGGCTTCCGTATCGATGGCGGCCGAAAGGGGCGTGTGGACCTTGCGCGGTGTCGGCGCCAAGGCACTTACTTTTCGGTGCGTACTTGTCATCGGGTAATCGTAGATCGACGATCGGGTCCATGCAATCCAGTCCCTCTGCCATGACACCCGACACGCCTCCCGCCATCTCGCGCTATCTCCAATTCCAGGGAGAGGACGGCGCCGCCGGACTGTCCCATTGCTTCTGCGCCGATGCGCAGGTGCGAGATGAAGGGCGCACCCATCACGGGCTGGCCGCCATCATGGAATGGAAGCGGGCCACGGACGCCAGGTACGCGGTGCAGCTGACACCACTGGGCCTCTCGCAACAGGGCGAGTGCTTCAAGCTGCTGGTGCACGTGGCGGGCAACTTTCCGGGTCGACGTGTCGAACTGATGCACGTCTTCACCCTGCGCGACGGGCTCATCGCCGCGCTTGAAATCCGCCAGCCGATCGAACTCGAAGGTCGCCGCGCCCTCGTGACGGGCGGAACCAAGGGCATTGGCGCCGCGGTGGTCGCGCAGCTCACGCAGGCGGGCGCCACCGTGCTCGCCGTTGCCCGCAGCCTACCGGAGCACGCCACCCATTGCGCCTTCGTGGCGGCCGATGTTTCCACGGCGTCGGGTTGTTCCGCGGTTGCCCGTGCCGTTGCCGAACAGCTCGGTGGCGTCGACATCCTCGTTCACGTGGCGGGCGGTTCATCGGCGCCGGCCGGCGGCTTCGCGGTGCTCGACGACGAGGAGTGGGACAAGGCGCTCGCGGTCAACCTGCACGCGGCCGTGCGACTCGACCGCGCGCTCCTGCCCGGCATGCTGGCCTCGCGCACCGGCGTCATCGTTCACGTCACCTCCATCCAGCGGCAGATGCCGCTGCCCGAGGCCACCACCGCCTACGCAGCAGCCAAGGCGGCGCTGTCGACCTACAGCAAGAGCCTCTCCAAGGAGGTGAGCGCCAAGGGGGTCCGGGTCGTTCGCGTGGCACCGGGCTGGGTCGAGACCGAAGCGTCGACACGCCTGGTCGAGCGGCTGGCCCAGGAGAACGGCACCGACTGCGACGCCGCGCGCGACGCACTGATGGCGTCGCTCGGCGGCATCCCCCTCGGGCGTCCGGCCAAGCCGACGGAAGTCGCCGATCTCGTGGGCTTTCTCGTTTCCGCGCGGGCCGCGTCCATCACGGGTGTCGAATACGTGATCGACGGCGGCACTGTCCCTGTCGCCTGAGCTTCAGGGCATGGCGTCGGCCACTTCGATGCGGCCGGCCCGCGCGGCGCGCCACATGGCGTCGAAGTCGCGCTCGTTCTGGCGCGCGTAGGCAGACGAGAAGGTCAGCAGCGCATCGTCGAAGGCCTCGGTCTTGCCCAGGTAGCCGCTGATGGCGGCGGGGTCGCCCGACTTGGCGTGCGCCAGCGCCAGCGCCCAGCCGCACAGCGCGCAGTACTCGATGAAGGCCGATGGCCGCGTGGCGCCGGGTTCGATCTCGATGCCGCCCTTCATGTCGCGCAACTGGCGCACGTAGTAGTGGATGCCGTCGAGTTCGCCCCAGCCGAGAAAGATGTCGGGCGAGCCCTGGATGAGTTGCTGGCCGATCACCACGCGCTCGCCTTCCTCGGTCGGCGTGTTGGCGTTGGCAATGGGGTAGTGCGCCGCCAGCACCGAGGGCTGGGCCTCTTTCACCTGCAGGAAGAGCGGGTCGCCGCCGTCCTCGCCCTGCAGCAGCAGCACCCAGCAGCGCGTGCCCACGCTGCCCACGCCGACCACCTTGCGCGCGGTGTCGATCAGTTGGTAGCGCGAGAGCAGCATGCGCCGCCCGGGGCGCAGCGACTCCAGGTAGTCGGCCAGGAAGTGGCCCAGCGCGTCGTGCACCGAGCGGCCGGCCTGGGTGAATTCCTGGCGCACGATGAAAGGCGCCTGCTCGATGATGCGGTGGCTGTTGTCGATCAGGTCGGTCATCTTGTCGAGCACCTGCAGGTTGGTGCGGCGGCGCGCCTTGTCGAGCACGCGCACGGCGCGTTCGCGCAGGTCGGGCGTGAGGGCGGCCAGCAGCCGCTCGCTGTCGATGGTGTCGTACCAGACCTCCAGGTGCCCCATCGCGGCATAGCGGCGCATCCACTTGCGGTAGCTCGAGACCACGGCCCGCACCGCCGCCTCGCGCTGCTTGCGGCTGGCCAGCAGATGCTCGGCCGCCACGTAGGCGCTGGCGGCCAGGCGCTTCACGTCCCATTCCCACGGGCCGGGGCGGGTCTCGTCGAAGTCGTTGATGGAGAACACCAGCTGCCGCTCGGCGGTGGCGTACAGGCCGAAGTTGCCCACGTGCATGTCGCCGCAGGCCTGCACGTTCAGGCGCGTGGTGGGCGTGCGCGACAGGTCGGCGGCCATGATCGCGGCCGAGCCGCGCAGGAAGGCGAAGGGCGACTGCAGCATGCGCGCGTGGCGCACCGGCACCAGGTCGGGCAGCCGCGTGCGGGCCTGCGCGCGCAGGATGCGCAGCGGGTCGACGCGCGGCGTGCGCTCGAAGGCGGCGTGGCTGGCCAGCGGCACCTTCTCGCGCAGCGCCTTGCCGGCGGCGGCGCGCTCGGCGGCGCTGGGCCGCTGCGCGGTGAAGGAGGCGACCAGGGCTTCGGCCCGGATCGCGTTGGCCTGGTGGCGGGCCGTGCGGCGCGGCGGCGCGGCGGGGGCAGGGGGCACGACGACGGGCGGGGGATCGATGGTGCGGGGCATGGTGTGAACAGGCCTATTTCGAAATCATGCGTGGTCGCAGCTGGAGAAAGATCAGCGACAGCACGGTGCTGATCAGCAGGTAGAGCAGCACCGTCAAGCCGACACCCTTGGCCTCGGGCACGGCCGCGCTGGCCAGCGCCATGGCGATGCCCGGGTGGCGCGACGCGCACGACAGCGCCAGCACCACGCGGTTCTCCGGGTCGGGTGGCCCGAGCAGGCGGCCGGTGACGAGCCCGATGACGACGAACACCGCCATCGCCAGCACCGTGCCGTGCACCGCCGCGGCCTCGATGCCGCGCCAGGTCTGCGCCAGGATCGCCAGCGCGATCAGCCCCAGCAGCACGGTGCCGAACAGGCGCGCCGGCCTGACCAGGCGCTGCGCCAGGTCGGGCAGCACCACGCGAAACAGCAGGCCCACCAGAATCGGCAGCACCGCCGCCTTGACGATGATCCAGGCCACCGCGAAGGGGTGCACCGTGAAGGGCCGGTCGAAGACCTTGCCCAGCGTCGCCATGGCCAGCGGAATCACCAGCACCGAGAGCACCGCCATCGTCACCATCAGGCCGAGCGCATAAGAGGTGTCGCCACCGGCCTTGCCCTGCTTCTTGGGCAGCAGCGGCGGAATGGGCGAGACCGACAGCGCCACCAGCGCCACCTGGGCGGCCAGCGGCAGGTCGAACAGCTTGGTCATCAGCACCGCCACCACCGGCATGACGACGAACATCGCGATCAGGGAGCGGGCCAGCAGCGCGGGCCGGTGGAACACATGCAGCACGTCGCCGCTGGTGGCCTCCAGCCCGAAGCTGAAGACGGTGATCATGATGCTGGCCTGCATGGCCAGCATCACCAGTTCCTGAAGGTTCATGTCACGCGCAGGCGGATGATGATGGTGCTTATCAGACCACAAGCCGCGGTGTGCGTCCACGTTTGGTTGCAAAGTTCATGAACTGTGATGGCCGTCACCCGGAGCCTGATCTTGCGCGACACTACGCGCCGGTTCGACATTCATTCGAAGGTACAACGATGCGAGTTGGCGGTGGCGTGATGCGGGACATGAACGGCAGTGCGGCGCTGGGGCAGCGCAGGTGGCGGGGCCTGCCGGCTTTCCTGCGGGGCTTGTTGGGCGTGCTCTTGCTGTTGCTGCTGCTGATGGGCGGGCGCCCGGCGCTGGCGCAGACCGGCGGTGCGGCCGATGCCGAAGCGCAGAGCGACGGCGTGCCGCTGGTGGTGATGAACCGGCGGATCTACGTCTTTCGCGCCAGCGTGTTCGGCCTGACCGCCGCGCAGCGCGCACGCCGCGCGGTGGAACGCATCGACGCGCAACCGGCGCGGCGCCTGCGCGGCGAGATCAAGATCGAGCCGCTCACGCACGATGGCGAGACCATCTACGCGATTCAGCTGGAAGGCGAGAGCCTGTTCGCCCTGTCGCAGGCCGACCTCGACGTGGGCGGCCCGCCCTTGCCGCGCGTGGCCGAGGACGTGGCGACCCGGTTGCGCGCCGCGCTGCAGGCGCGCTGGGAGCAGGGCAGCCGGCAACGCCTGTTGTACGGCGCGGCCTGGACGCTGGCCGCCACCGTGATCATGCTGGCGGTGCTGTACGCCTTGCAGGCGGCCGGGCGCTTCATCGACGGGCGCACGCTCGACCTGCGCATCAGCGCGCGTGCGCGGCCGCTGCTCGACTGGCGGCGCGTGGCGGTGCTGGTGCTGGCGCGCGCGGTGCACTGGCTCAAGGTGGGCCTGATGCTGGTCGCGCTCTATCTGTGGCTGGCCTTCGTGCTGACGCGCTTTCCCTACACCGAGCCGTGGGGCCGCTCGCTGGGTGATTCGCTCGCCGCCATCATCACGCGCGTGCTCACCGGCATCGTGCATGCCTTGCCCGACCTAGCCATGGTGGCGCTGATCTTCCTGGTCACGCACCTGACGGTGCGCGCCCTCAACGCCATGATGAATGCGGCGCGCGCCAGCGGCGTGCGCAACGCGGCGCTGCAGCCCGACACCATCGGCGCCACGCGCCGGCTCAGCGCGATCTTCATCTGGCTGTTCGGCCTGGTCATCGCCTACCCGTTCCTGCCCGGCGCGCAGTCCGATGCGTTCAAGGGCGTGAGCGTGTTCTTCGGCCTGCTGGTCACGCTCGGTTCTTCGGGCGTGGTGTCGCAGGTGATGGGCGGCTTCGTGCTGATCTACTCGCGCGCGCTGCGCGCCGGCGACTGGGTGCAGGTGGGCGAGACCGAAGGGCGCGTGATGGAACTGGGCGTGCTCTCCACCAAGCTGCGCACGCGCCAGGACGTGGAAGTGACCATGCCCAATTCGATCGTGGTGGGCTCGCGCATCGTCAACCTGAGCGACACCACCGACCGCAAGGGCCTGTCGCTGGCGACCAAGGTGACCATCGGCTACGACACGCCCTGGCGCCAGGTGCACGCCATGCTGCAGATGGCGGCGCAGCGCACCGAGGCGCTGCACAAGACGCCTGCGCCGGTGGTGCGCCAGCTCAACCTGCAGGACTGGTATGTCGAGTACGAACTGAACGCGATGATGCGCTACGGCGCCGTCAAGGCCGACGTGCTGACCGAACTGCACGGCCACATCCAGGACGTGTTCAACGAGTTCGGCGTGCAGATCATGTCGCCCAACTTCGTGCTGCAGCCGGCCGAGCCGGTGCTGGTGCCCAAGGAAAACTGGCATGCCGCACCGGCCGCGGCAGAGGATGCACCTGCCGCCAGGCCGGCCCGCGGGCCGGCCAAGGGAAGCTAGCGATTGCGATCGCGATCGCGAGGCCTGAAGCGCGGCTTCAGGCCTTGCCGGTGGCCGGCGTGCACAGCCACGCCGCAGCGGCGCTCAGCATGGCCTGCAGCCCGGTTTCCAGCGTCGGGTGGATCTGCGGCGCGAACTTGGGCGAGTGGTTGCCCGGCAGCCTGTTGAGCGCCTTGTCCTGCTGCGCCTTGGCGTACACCGCTGGCTCGGTGCCGCCGATGAACCAGAACACGTAGGGCACGCCCCAGGTGCGCCCGAAGATGCTGAAGTCTTCGCTGGCCGCCACCGGGCCCGGCGCCACCGAGGCGTACTTGCCGAACTGCTGCGTGAACGCCGCGCCCACCTTCTGCGTGGCGATCAGGTCGTTCTCCGTCAGCGGATAGCTGTTGATGGTGGTGAATTCGGGTGGCCGCTCGGCGCCCGAGGCGTCGCACTCGGCGCAGCAGATGCGGCGGATCGCCTTGAGCATGTACTCGCGCGTGTCCTCGTTGTAGGTGCGCACGTTCAGCTTGAGCGTGGCGTCGTCGGGAATGATGTTTTCCTTGGTGCCGGCCTGCAGCGAGCCGACGGTGAGCACCGCGCTCTCCGAAGGCGCGATCTCGCGCGAGACGATGGTCTGCAGGCGCAGCGTGGTGGCCGCGGCCATGATCACCGGGTCGATCGAGGTCTGCGGCTGCGAGCCGTGCGAGCCACGCCCGAAGAGCTTGACCTTGATGCTGTCACCGGCCGACAGCGTGACGCCGGGCCGGTAGCTCACGCTCCCGGCGGGGCCGTTCATCACGTGCTGGCCGAGGATGATGTCGGGCTTGGGAAAGCTGCCCTTGTCCCAGTCGCCCACCATGCTGCGGGCGCCTTCGGCGGTTTCCTCGCCCGGCTGGAACACGATCATCACGGTGCCGCTCCAGGCCGCGCGGTGGGCCGCGAAGATGCGCGCCGCGCCGATCATCCAGGTCACGTGCATGTCGTGGCCGCAGGCGTGCGCCACGCCGACCTCGATGCCGTCCGCATCGCGCGTGCGCACCTTGCTGGCGTAGGGCAGGCCGGTGTCCTCGGCCATCGGCAGCGCGTCCATGTCGGCGCGCAGCATCACCACCGGCCCGGCGCCGTTCTTCAGCACGCAGACCACGCCGGTGACGCCGATCCGGGGCGTCACCTCGTAGCCCAGGCCCTGCATCGCGTCGGCAATGATCCCGGCGGTGCGCACCTCCTGCATCGACAGCTCGGGGTTCTGGTGCAGGTCCTTGTACAGGGCCTCGAGTTCGGCGTAGAGACTGGCGTCGGCCGAACCGAGGGCTTCGGTCAGAGCATTCATGAAACCTCCAGGAGGAATGAGATGGAGTGGGGTGCGCGCCCGAGGCGGCCTTCCCGACCTGGCGGCAGAACCTAGAAGCGATGCCCGAAGTTCAGATAGAAGCCGCGGTTGTCGCCGTCGCCCTTGGCGAACTCGGCGCTCACCACCATGTTGGATTCGGGCTTGATGACGTAGAAGACGCCGCCGCCGACCATCGGGTAGACGTTGTCGCCGCCGCAGCTCTGGCCGTTGCCATACAGGCAGGCCACGCCGGCAAAGGCCTTGGCGCCCCAGCGCGGCTTGAACATGTAGCGGTTCTCGGCTTCCAGCGTGAGGCCGTTGCGCCCGAGGTACTGGCCGCGCGTGTAGCCGCGCAGCTCCACCGTGCTTTCCTTCGACTCCGGCGCGTCCTGCGTCCAGCGGCCCTTGGCGTGCACCACCACCGTGTTGTTGGTGCTGGTGGGGAAGTACCACTGCAGCTCGGCGGTCTGGATGTCGAAGTCGGCGTCGCTGCCCAGGCCGTCGCGGAAGGCGAAGTTGTGCACCTGGGCCAGCATGCCGCCGGTCGGGTTGTTGGTGTTGTTGCGCGAGTCGTAGGACACGATCACGCCCAGGCCCGAGGACACGGTGCCGGCCAGGCCGGCCTGGTCGAGCGCCTGCTCGGAGGTCGGGTCGGTGCCGTCCACCGCGTAGTTCGAATACAGGCCCTGCACGCCCATGAACCAGTGCGGGAACACCTCGTGCTGGTAGCGCATGAAGAAGGCATGCAGGTTCTCGTCGGAGCGCACCTCCTGGCCGGAGCCCAGGAAGTCGAGGTAGTCGTTGGTCACCTTGCCGGCGACGGCGCCGGTCACGATGCGGTCGTGGTTCTCGTTCCAGTAGAACTTGCCGCCGACCGACAAGGTCTTCGACGAGGTGTTCGAACCCTGCGCCTGCACCGCCATCAGCGACGGCTCGGACTTGTCGTCGAACTTGGTCACGTAGCCGGCCATGCCGCCCAGCGAGGTGCCCAGCTTGGGGTTGCTGCTGATCAGCGGCACCAGCAGCCAGGGCGAGCGAGAGTGCTTTTCCATCACGCCTTCCTCGGCGGCGGGCGGCGCGGTGCTGTCTGCCTTGCTGCTGGCGTCATTGCCGGCAGGCTCGGTCTGCGCATGGGCGGAAAGAAGGGGCAGGGCCGCCAGGGCGGCGAGAAGCGGGACTTTCCAGCGCGATCGGTTCATGGCCCGCATGGTTATGGCAAGGCCTGTGGATGTCAATGAACTGTGGTGCAGGGGCGCCAGTCGGCGTGCCCGGCCGGGATCTGCGCCGGGGTCTGCCTTGCGCCGACGGCGCGCTCGGCGCTGCCTTGCACGGCGGGCGGGACGGGGCCTACAGCGGCTCGGCTCGAGGCCCCACCGGCGCTGGCCGCCCTGCGCAGGAAGGTGAAGGTGCTGGCTTCGGTGCCCCGGCGCCGAACGAATCCTCCAGCAGGCCAAACCACTCACTGGAGCACTGCAATGACACCCACCCTCACGAGCGATGTGATCTCTTCCGAACGCGTCGAAGGGACCGCGGTCTACAACCCGTCCGGCGAGAAGCTGGGCTCGATCGACGACCTGATGATCGACAAGCGCTCGGGCAAGGTCGAGTACGCCGTCCTCGAGTTCGGCGGCTTCCTGGGCATCGGCACCGACCGCTATCCGCTGCCCTGGGCCATGCTCGACTACGACCCGCAACGCGAAGGCTATGTCGTGCCGATCGACAAGCAGACGCTGGAAGGCGCGCCGCGCTACGCCACCGACACGGTGCCCGACTACACGCCCGAGTACGGCCGCAGCGTGCGCAGCTACTACGGCGTCGGCGGCATCTGAGCCCCGGCCGGCCCGCGCGGCCGACCGATCCGACCCGCCGAGGCCATGCCCGGCGGGTTTTTCTTTGCCTGCGCCATGGCGGCCGCAGGGGTTTTGTTACATCTAGGTAAATACCCTATAATCGTTAGCAAGCTAACTACAAGCATATCCAGACGTGAACGAAGCCACCCGCTCCATGGCGCGCATGACGTTGACGACCTCGCTCGGCATCCTGCAGCGCGGCTACCGCGCGGCGGCCGACAAGGCGGTCGCGCAGTACGGCCTGTCGCAGGCGCTGGGCTGGCCGCTGCTGATGCTCGGCCGCCTGGGCGGCTCGGTGCGCCCGGGTGTGCTGGCCGACGCGCTGGGCATCGAGGCGCCGTCGCTGTCGCGCTCGCTCGACCAGCTGGTGGCCGCCGGCCTGGCCGAGCGCAGCAGCGACCCGAACGACGGGCGCGCCAAGAACGTGCACATCACGCCGCAGGGCGAATCCGCGCGCGAGCAGATGGAAATCACGCTGCGCAGCCTGCGCGCCGACGTGTTCGAGGGCGTGAGCGACCGTGACATGGCGACCTGCCTGCGCGTGTTCACGCGCATGGGCGAGCGCCTGGGCTGCGCCATGCCGGCCATTCCGCAACTCGACGGCATCGACGACGAAGCGGGGCCCAAGTGAAGCTGCGCCTGCCATCGCTGGCGCTGCCCGGCCGCGCAGAGTGGCTGTTCTCCGCCAAGAGCTTTGCCGCCGCCATGCTGGCCGTCTACATCGCCCAGTGGGCCGGCCTGCCGCGCCCGTTCTGGTCCATGCTCACCGCCTACGTGGTGTCGCACCCCTTTGCCGGCGCGGTGCGCTCGAAGGCGGTGTTCCGCTTCGTCGGCACCTTCGTGGGCAGCAGCGCCACGCTGCTGCTGGTGCCCAGCCTGTCCAATGCGCCCGAACTGCTGACCCTGGCGCTGGCGCTGTGGGTCGCGCTGTGCCTGTACATCTCGCTGCTCGACCGCACGCCGCGCGCCTACCTGTTCATGCTGGCCGGCTACACCGCCGCGCTGATCGGCTTTCCGGCGGTGCAGACGCCGGGCCTGATCTTCGACAGCGCCAGCGCGCGCGTGGAGGAAATCGGGCTGGGCATCCTGTGCGCCACGCTGGTCCACTCCCTCGTGCTGCCGACCAGCCTGCAGGCCACGGTGATCGGCCTGCTCGACCGCACGCTGGCCGACGCCCGCACCTGGTTCGCCGACCTGATGCAGGTCGGCGCCAAGGCGAGCGCCGGCGACGCCGCGCCGCTGGCCGCGCTGGATGCCGACCGCCGCCGGCTGGCCGGTGACATCACGCAGCTGCGCACGCTCTCCACGCACGTGCCCTTCGACACCGGCAACCTGCGCTTCACCGCCGGTGCCCTGCATGTCGTGCAGGACGGCGTGGCCGCGCTGACGCCGGTGTTCGCGGCCATCGAGGACCGCCTGCGCGCGCTGCGCGAGGCGCAGGGCGAACTCTCGCCCGCGGTGTGCGAGGTGCTGGCGCAGGTGGGGCAGTGGATCGAGCAGCGCGGCTGGCAGGACGCTGACCGCACCGCCGCCGTGCGCGAAGCCATCCACCGCCTGGGCGCGCCCGATGCGCATCGGGCCGCGCCCTGGCTGCAGGCGCTGCACATCGCGCTGGCGGCGCGGCTCGACCAGTTGATCGAAGGCTGGCAGGACTGCACCGCGGTGCGCGCCGACGTCGACCTCGGCCTGGCCGGCAACCCGGCGGCGATGCGCCGCAACGCCGCCGCCGCCACCGACAACGTGCTGCACCTGGACCGCGGCATGGCGCTGCTGTCGGCCTTCGCCGCCTTCGTCGCGATCAGCGTGGCCTGCGCCTTCTGGATCCTGACCGGCTGGCCCAGCGGTGCTGGCGCGGCCATGATGGCCGCGATCTTCTGCTGCTTCTTCGCCGCCATGGACAACCCGGTGCCGGCGATCCACGGCTTCATGCGCTTCACCCTGTGGTCGGTGCCGCTGGCCTTCCTGTACGTGCTGGTGCTGATGCCGCTGGTGCAGGACATGGGCTCGCTGATCCTGGTGTGCGCGCCGGTGTTCCTGCTGCTGGGCTGCTACGTGGCGCGCCCGGCCACCGGCGGCTCGGCCATGGCCATGCTGTTCGGCGTGGCCGGGGCGCTGGCGGCGCGCGACACGCATGCCGACGATTTCGTCAACTACGCCAACAGCATCATTGCGCAGGTGGTCGGCATCATCATCGCGGCGCGCGTCACGGCGCTGGTGCGTTCGGTCGGCGCCGACTGGATGGCACGCCGCATCCAGCGCGCCACCTGGCGCGAACTGGCCGAGATGGCGCGCCGACCCGCCAGCGCCGAAAGCTCGCGCGGCTACGCCGCCCGCACGCTCGACCGCATCGGCCTGCTGGCGCCGCGCGTGGCGCAGGCCGGCGGCACCGCGCCCGAAAGTGCGTCGCAGTCGGCCTTGCGCGACCTGCGCATGGGCTCGGACATCGACGCGCTGCAGCGCACCCGCGCCATGTTGCCGCTGGCCGCCAAGGCGCCGGTGGCGGCGCTGCTGGGCGAGCTGACGCGCTACTTCGGTCAGCGCGCCGGCGGCCGCATGCAGGCCAGCCCGGTGCCGGCGTCGGCGCTGGCGTGCATCGACCAGGCCATTGCCGCCATGCTGCCGCTGCCCGGCGACACCGGCGCGGAACGGCTGGCGGTGGCGGCGCTGGTCGGCCTGCGGCGCAACCTCTTTCCCGACGCGCCGCCGGCGCTGACCGACTGGCCCGGTGCCGCGCGCAGCGTGGCGCCGAGCGCCGTCCCGACGCCTGCAATTCCCCCATCTCCCGCATCCCCCACGGAGGCATTCGCATGATCGGCGAAGCAAGCATCTACGGCATCTACATCCCCTGGCTGGGCCTCTTCGCGCTCGGCGCCTTGCTCGGCCTGTGGGCGGTGCGGCGCGCCATGGCGAGCCTGGGCCTCTATCGCTGGGTCTGGCACCCGGCGCTGTTCGACCTGGCGCTCTACCTGCTGATCCTCTTTGGCCTGAGCCGCGCCGCGGCCGTGCTGCACGCCTGAAAGCGCTTGAGAAAGCCCCGGCGCCCGACATTCCGAAAGAAGAAACACATGACCGATTCGACCAACCCCACCCCCCAGGCCGCGCCGCGCGTGTGGCCGCGCCGTGCCGTCAGCATGCTGGTCACGCTGGGCGTGGTGGCGGCCGCCGGTGCCGCCGGCTGGCGCCTGTGGGACCACTACGAACTCTCGCCGTGGACGCGCGACGGCCGCGTGCGCGCCAACATCGTGATGATCGCGCCCGACGTGTCGGGCCTGGTCACCGCCGTGCCGGTGCAGGACAACCAGGCCGTGAAGGCCGGCGACCTGCTGTTCGCGGTGGACACCGCGCGCTACGACCTGGCGGTGCGCCAGGCGCGCGCCGCACTGGAGGCGCAGCGCGCCGTGCTGGCGCAGGCCTCGCGCGAGAGCGCCCGCAATGCGACGCTGGGCAACCTGGTCTCGCAGGAAGCGGCCGAGCAGACCCGTTCGCGCGTGGCGCAGGCGCATGCGGCGGTGGCGCAGGCCGAGGTGGCGCTGCAGTCGGCCGAGCTGAACCTGCAGCGCGCGCAGGTGCGCGCGCCGGTCGACGGCATGGTCACCAACCTCGACCTGCGCGCCGGCGGCTATGCCGCCACCGGCCATCCGGCGCTGGCGCTGGTGGATTCCGGCTCGATGTATGTCGAAGGCTACTTCGAGGAAACCAAGCTGCAGCGCATCCAGCTGGGCGACCGCGTGACGGTCAAGCCGATGGGCGGCAGCGCGATGCTGCAAGGCACGGTGCAGAGCATCGCCGCCGGCATTGCCGACCGCGACCGTTCCACCGCCGCCAACCTGCTGCCCAGCGTGTCGCCGACCTTCAACTGGGTGCGGCTGGCGCAGCGCATCCCGGTGCGCATCCAGCTCGACCCGCTGCCCGCCGGCACGCGCCTGGTGGCCGGCGAGACGGTGACGGTGCAGGTCGCGGCCGGCACTGCCGCGGCCGCTGCTGCACCGCCAGTCACAGCGCCAGCCACGCCGGCACCTTCCTCGCCAGCGGCCAGCGCCGCCAGCGTGACCGGAGCCCGCCATGCCGGCTGATCGAACGCATTCGGCGCCGCGCCTGCCGGCCGTGCGCGCGCTGCGCACCGGTGGCAGCGTGCTGCTGGCGCTGTGCCTGGCCGCCTGCGGCAGCGTCGGTCCCGACTACCAGGTGCCGCCCGGGGCCGTGGTCAATGCACCGTCAGCGCAGGGCGCTTTTGTCTCGGCCGGCAACAGCGCGCCCGGCAACGCGCTGTTCAGCAACCAGCCGCTGCCCGCGCACTGGTGGCGGCTGTACGACGACGCCCGGCTCGATGCGTTGATCACGCAGGCGCTGGCGCACAACACCGACCTGCGCGTGGCCGCCGCCAACCTCGAGCGCGTGCGCGCCCTGGAAAGCGCAGCGCAGGGCGCGCGCAAGCCCACCATCGGCGCCAAGGCCGAGGCCCTGTATGGCCACGTGTCGGGCATCTCGCTGCTGCAGGAAGGCTATTCGCCGGACAACGAGGTGGACGATGCGGTCGGCCTCTCGCTGTCCTACCAGATCGACCTCGTCGGCCAGATCCGCCGCTCGATCGAGGCCGCCCACGCCGACAGCGAAGCGGCCCAGGCCGCGCTCGACCTGGTGCGCGTCAACGTCGCCGCCAGCACCGCGCGCGCCTATGCGGCGGTGTGCAGCAGCGGCCTGCAACTGCGCAAGACGCAGCAGTCGGTCGACCTGCAGGAGCAGGCGCTGCAACTGTCCGAGCGGCTGCGCGAGGCGGGCCGCGTCGGCAGCACCGATGCGCTGCGCGCGCAATCGCAACTGCACACGCTGCAGGCGAGCATCCCGACGCTGCAGGCGCAGCGCCAGAGCGGCCTGTTCCGGCTGGCCACCCTGATGGGCCAGGCACCGGCCGACTTTCCGCGCGAGGTGGCCGACTGCGCCACGCCGCCGCGCGTGACGGCGCTGCTGCCGGTGGGCGACGGCCGCGCCATGCTGCAGCGTCGCCCCGACATCCGCGAAGCCGAGCGCCAGGTGGCGGCCGCCAGCGCACGCATCGGCGTGGCCACGGGCGACCTGTACCCGAAGATCTCGATCGGCCTGTCCGCCTCGTCGGTCGGCCCGGGCCGCGACTTTGGCGGCAAGGATGCGTTTGCCTGGGGCCTCGGCCCGCTGATCAGCTGGAACGTGCCCAACACCGGCGTGGTGCAGGCGCACATCGCGCAGGCGGAAGCCGGCACGCAGGCCGCCATCGCCCGCTTCGACGGCAAGGTGCTCAACGCGCTGCGCGAGACCGAGGGCGCGCTCGACGCGTATGCGCGCGAACTGCAACGCCAGCAGGAACTGCAGGCCGCGCGCGATGCCGCCGCGCAGGTGGCGCAGGAGGCGCGCCGCCTGTACCAGGGCGGGCGCACCGGCTACCTGCCGTCGCTCGACGCCGAACGCTCGCTGGCGCAGGCCGAAGCCGCGCTCGCCGCCTCGCAAGGCAAGCTGGCGGACGACCAGGTGGCGCTGTTCCTGGCGCTCGGCGGCGGCTGGGAAGCGGACGCCGGCGCCGCGCAGGCCGAAGGCGGCGCCGCGCCAGCCGCCCCCGCCGCAGCGGCACAAAAGAGCTGACGCACCCGCGGCCGCATCCCTTTGCGGTGGCGGACTACGCCACGCGCGGCCGGCTGCCGACAAGGCGCGCAAGCGTGATCGCGACGATGGCGCATCCGCTGTTTCGCGCGATCGGCCACGGGGGCCGATCCCGGCGGACACGATGGGTTTCCCACCATGCTGCGCAGAGACGATCCGCCGTTGCAGGCCGCCTGGGCCACCCGCTTCGCCGCGTGCGTGCAGCGCGACGGCACACCGCCGCTCCAGTCGCTGATCCAGGCCGGCCTGGCCGACCTGCCGCAGCCCGGATCCGGTGCCACCCTGGCCCGCTGGCGTGCGCTCGCCGCGGTGGCCGAACACGACCTGTCGCTGGTCAAGCTTTTCGAAGGCCACACCGACGCCTTGGCGATCCTGCAAGAGAGCGGCGATGCGGCGGCATGGGCGATGGCGCAACCCGGAACGCGCTGGGGCACCTGGTGCGCGGAGCCGCCGCAGGCTCGCCTGCAGATCGACGCCGGGGGCCGGCTCGACGGCACCAAAGCCTGGTGTTCCGGCGCGGCGGAAGTCACGCATGCCTTGGTCAGCTGCTGGAATGCCGAGGGCCAGGCGTGCCTTGCCGCGGTCGCGCTGTCGCAGCCCGGCGTGCAGGTCACGGCCGAAGGCTGGCGCGCGGTTGGCATGGCGCGCACGCGCAGCGTCGACGTGCGCTTTTCGGGCGCCGTCGCGCGCCCCGTGGGGCCGCCGGCCTTCTACCTGGCGCGGCCGGGCTTCTGGCAGGGCGGGGCGGGCATTGCGGCCTGCTGGTTTGGCGGCGCGCGCGGCCTGGCGCAGGCCGTGCTGGCGGCGGCGCAGCGGCGCGATGACGCTTTCCTGCACATGCACCTGGGCGCCATCGACAGCGCCATGGCCGCCGCGGCCGACCTGCTCGGCGCGGCAGCGCGATGGATCGACGCGCACCCCGTCGACGATGCGATGCGCGTGGCCATGCGCGCCCGGCTGGCGGTGGAAGCCGCGGCCACGACGGTCATCGACCACGCTGGCCGCGCGCTCGGTGCCGGACCGCTGTGCCGCGATGCGGCGCTCGCCCAGCGCATCGCCGACCTGCCGGTGTTCCTGCGCCAGAGCCACGCGGAGCGCGACATGGCGGCGCTGGGCAAGCACCTTGCCGAATCGACGGCGGCTGCGCCATGGATGCTGTGAGCCGCGCTCCGCGCCCGCTGATTCACGGCGAGGGCACCGATGCAGCGGCCTGGGCGGCGTGGCCGGCGCTGGCGCGCCTGCCCGTGCGCTCGGCGGCGCAGCTGGTACCGCCCGGCCAGCGCGCCGTGATCGTGGCGCCGCATCCCGACGACGAGGTGCTCGCTTGCGGCGGCCTGCTGCACGCCATCGCGCGGCTGCCGCGCAGGATCTTGCTGGTGGCGGTGAGCAACGGGGAGGGCAGCCACCCCGGTTCGGCGCGCTACGCGGCCGACGCGCTGGCGCGCCTCCGCGTGCGCGAATCGGCACGTGCCTTGAGCCGCCTGGGCGCGCACGCGGCGCAGGTCGATTACCTGCAGCTGCCCGACGGTCAGCTGGCGGCGCACGAAACGACGCTGCAGGCGCATCTGCGCGAACGCCTTGCGGGCAGCGACGTGGTGTTCTGCACCTGGGCGCATGACGGGCACCCCGACCATGAGGCCGCGGCCCGCGCCGCGCGCGCGGCCTGCGGCAGCGTCGGGGCACGCCTGTACGGCGCGCCGGTCTGGGCCTGGCACTGGGCCCGGCCCGGCGACCCGCGCGTGCCGTGGCACACCGCTTTCGGCGTGCCGCTCGACGCTGCCGCCATGGCCGCCAAGCGCGCCGCGCTGCACGAATTCCGCAGCCAGCTGGAACCCGACCCGAGTACCGGCGCAGCGCCGGTGCTGCCGGCCCGAGCGCTGGCGCGCTGGCTGCAGCCTGCCGAGGTGTTCTTCGCATGACGCGCGCCGCGCCCGCCGATGCGGCCCCGGCGCAAGCGCATTTCGATGCGCTCTACGCCGCCGCGGACGACCCCTGGCAGGTGCGCGAACGCTGGTACGAGCGGCGCAAGCGGGACTTGCTGCTGGCCGCGTTGCCGCGCCCACGCTTTGCCAACGCCTTCGAGCCGGCCTGCGGCAACGGCGAGCTCACGGCGGCGCTGGCCTTGCGTTGCGACCGTTTGTTGGCGAGCGACGCTTCGCCGCGCGCGGCCGCGTTGACGCGCCGGCGCGTCGCTGCCCAGCCGCACGTGCAGGTGGAATGCGGCAGCTTGCCGGGCGACTGGCCGGCCGGCCCCGGCGCGTCGGCGCGCTTCGACCTGATCGTCTTCAGCGAACTGGGTTACTACATGCGTCCCGCCGACTGGCGTGCCACCGTGCTGCGTTGCCATGCCGCGCTGGCTGCCGACGCGGTGATCGTCGCCTGCCATTTCCGCCCGGCTTGCGGTGAACGCGTGCAGGCCACGGCCGATGTGCACGCCGCCATCGACGGCCTGCCCGGCCTGGCGCTGCTGCTGTCGCTGCGCGACGCGGATTTCCAGCTCGACGTGTGGGGCTGCGACGAGCGCAGCGTGGCGCAGCGCGAGGGCGTGCGGTGATCGGCGTGGCGATCCCCGCGCACAACGAGGCACTGGTGCTGGCGCAGTGCCTGCAGTCGGTGCTGCGCGCGGCACGGGCGCTGCCCGACGCCGAGGAGGTGCGGGTGGTGGTGGTGCTCGACGCCTGCACCGACGGCACGCGCGACGTGGCAGAAGGCTTCGGCGTGCATGTGCTGGCCACCGGCGCCTGCAATGTCGGCATGGCCCGGGCCGCCGGCGCCGACTACCTGCTGGCCCATGGCGTGCGCTGGCTGGCCTTCACCGATGCCGACACCGAAGTGGCCGGCGACTGGCTGCACCGGCAGCTGGCGCTGCGCTGCGACGCGGTGTGCGGCACGGTGGCGGTGCGCGACTGGTCCTGCCATGGCGTGGCCGCACTGGCGTTGGCGGCCCATTTCGCGGCCAGCTACACCGACGCAGACGACCACCGCCACATTCATGGCGCCAACCTCGGCGTCTGTGCGCAGGCCTACCGGCGCGCCGGCGGCTTTCCGCCCTTGTCCTGCCATGAAGACGTGGCGCTGGTGCGCGCGCTGGAAGCGAGCGGCGCCCGCATTGCCTGGAGCGCCAGCCCGCGTGTCTTTACCAGCGCGCGGCGCCACGTTCGCGCGCGCGGCGGCTTTGGCGATGCCTTGCTGGCCGCCGCGGTGCCGCTGGCGCTCGCCTGGTCGGGCGACGGTGCGCGCTGAGGGATTTGCTGCAATGACCGGCCTCGCCGTCCGACGCCTGTGCGTGGCGGCCGCTGACAGCCCGGGCCTGCGGGGCGCGCGACAGTCGCCGCCTGTTCTCCAACCTGCTGCCGACGCGCCCCATGCCTGCCGCTCCCTCCGACCCAGCCACCGCCCACCCCAAGCCCGACGGCATCGTGCCCGACCACCTGCGGGCGGACGGGCCTTTCGAGCGCCACGCCAGCCCGCTGTCGCTGCTGGTGCTCAGCGCGGTGATGGCGCTGGGCCTGTCGGGCTGGGTCGGCAAGCCGTGGCCCGAGCGCAGCCTGGCGCTGGGCGAGGCCGAACTGGCGGTGGAGATGCCGGAGGTGATCAGCACCGGAGACCTGTACGAGGCGCGCATCCACGTGCGTGCGCGCAGCGACATCGGCAAGCTGCAGATCGGCCTGGCGCCCGGCCTGTGGAAGGAGATCACCGTCAATTCGACCTTGCCGGGGGCCGATGCGGAGGTTTTCGCGGACGGCTATTTCCGCTACGAGTTCGCCGCACTCAAGCAGGGCGAGGCCTTTCTCTTCAAGATCGACGCGCAGGTCAACCCGCGCTTCTTCGGCGCGCTGGCGGGTGACATCCGCGTCTACGACGATGGCAGGCTGCTGGCCACCAGCCCGCGTGCGCTGCGGGTGATGCCCTGATGCAGATCGTGCTGCGCGCCAGCGTGATGTTCGCGGTGCTCTACCTGCTGGTGCGCCTGCTCGGCAAGCGCGAACTGGGCCAGATGACGCCCTTTGAATTCATCGTCATGGTGGTCATCGGCGACCTGATCCAGCAGGGCGTGACGCAGAACGATTTCAGCGTCACCGGTGCCACCCTGGCGGTGGGCACCTTCGCCTTCTGGGGGCTGGTGCTGAGCTGGCTTTCCTACCTCTCGCCCAAGGCCGCCCGCGTGCTCGAAGGCGAGCCGCGCGTGATCGTGCGGCACGGCGAGATCATCGACGCGAACCGGCACCGCGACCGCCTGACGCGCAGCGAGATCGAGTCCGAAATGCGCCTGGCCGGCATCGCCAGCCTGGCCGAGGTGGCGTGGGCGGTGCTCGAGCCGAACGGCAAGATCAGCTTCATCCGGCGCGAGCAGGGCGGCGCGGCCGGTGGATCGAGCCCGGACTGAGCGACGGCCGCCGGGCTAAATCGAAACACGCGGAAACAGATCGCTACGCACAAAGGGTGCTCTCCTACGATGTGGCTTCCAATTTCCATCCATTCTTTGGGATGCCAGTTTTCAACACCGAAGGGGAACCCATGCGCAAATTGATTCCAATTGTTATCGCTACCTTGTTCGCGACCGGAGCCTATGCCCAGAACAACCCACCCGGCTCCACTGCGCCCGCCAATTCACCTGGCCTTGCGAACAGCCCTTCGCAAGGCAATGCGGAAATCCGCAAGGGAAATCGTACCGATGTCCCGGTACAGAACGAACTGAATCAGAAAGCCACGGGCGTCGCCGGTACCGCCGTGCCCGACAGCGATCGCGCGGTGAAAGCCGCCGAGCGCCGCAAGGCCAACCGCGTTGAAAAGCCGGTGCAGAACGAACTCAATCCCAAGGCGACCGGCGTGGCCGGCACCGCCATCCCGGCAGGCCGCGCCGAGGACAATGCGGAAATGCGCAAGCAACAGCGCATCATGAACAGCCCCGCCAAGTAGCCAAGGCCCGGCAATTCAAACGGCAGTGCGTGCCCGCGGGCAGGCACTGCCGTTTTGCTTTTAAGCATCTGCGGGCGCAATGGCGGTAATTTTTCCTGTTTCCGCCCAGCGCTTTCATGGCGCTTTCAGTCCGGCTTAAGAAGCTCGGTCCAGACTTGTTTCATCGGCCCGCCCATGGGCTGCAAAAACAAGGATTTGTCATGATTCCGACCCCCGAACCGCTCGACGCGCAGCAAATGCAGGCGGTGATCCGATTGTTCGAATTGCGTGAAAGCGAATTGGCGCTCGCCGCGCGCGAACTCGATGCATTGGCAGGCCAGGACCTCCTGAACGCGCAACAGGTGAAGGCCGTGCGCGCCCTCCTGAGCCAGGACGACGCCACCGTCGACCGCGCCTTGTTCAAGGCCTGCGCCGATGGCGAGGCGATCGAGCTGCTGCTGGATCACCGCACCTACGTGGCGTACGGATGCCAGTTGGCCGGCGTCGACTGAACTGACGCCTGACGCGCGTGACCCGGCCCGGATGCGGGGGCCGCAGCGGCGATTGACGCCGCCGCTGCACTTCCGCATCATGGCGTGCTCATCGCTGTGCGATTCCGTCGAAGGAGTGGCCCATGAGTACCGCACTGCAGCCGGCCAGCAGGCTGGCCAGCCAGGCCCGCACCCCATTTCCCGGCGCTTCGGCCGCCTATGAAGCAGCGCGCCAGGCGCTGCTGGCCGAAGAAATCGAGTTTCGCCGCCACATGACGCGCCTGACCGAGCAGCGCCAGGCGCTTCCGCCCGGCCCGGTGATCGACAAGGACTACCGCTTCAAGGACGAGCAGGGCTTCGAGGTGGGCCTGGTCGACCTGTTCGGCGACAAGGACACCCTGGTGTCGTATTTCTGGATGTACGGGCCGCAGCGCGAACGCCCTTGTCCCATGTGCACCAACTGGCTGGGCTCGGTGAACGGCAACGCCGCCGACATCAAGCAGCGCGTCGCGCTGAAAATCTTCGGGCGTTCGTCGGTCGAACGCCAGTTCGCCTTTGCCCAGGAACGCGGCTGGCGCGACCTGAACTTCGTGCAGACCGTCGGCGACGACTACGCCAAAGACCTCGGCATCCTCATGGCCGATGGCAGCGAATATCCCGCGCTGGTGGTGTTCCAGCGCGAGGGCAAGACGGTGCGCCTGTTCTGGGCGAGTGAAATGACGGCGGCCATGGCCGACCCCGGCCAGGACCCGCGCGATGCGCCGGACATCGGCGCGCTGTGGTCGGTGCTTGACCTGACACCGGGCGGGCGCGGAAGCGACTGGTACCCTCGGCTCAACTACTGACCCAGGAGCACGCCCCATGACCCGCACTTTCCGAATACTTTGCCTGGCCCTGGTGGCTTCGGCGGCACTGCTGGCCGGCTGCAGCAGCGTGCCGACGGGCAACTACGGACCCTGCGCGGCTTCGCCGGGCTCCTATGCCTGCCAGATCGATCGCTACCAGAACGCGGCCTGAGGTGTCGCAGACTGCTGCGGTGCGTGTTGCGCCGGCTTGGCGATCGGCGCTTGCGTTGGCGCTCGCGCGATGAGCAACGCGAGGCTTTCTTGAATGAGGTTGACGAGCCTTACCCCCGGCACTGGCTACGCAGTTAGGGCTGCTTGGTTCCCCATCTGACCCGGTTGGCCACTTCACCATGCGGGGAGGCCCGTCAGCTTGCGATTGTAGGCGAAGCGCGAGGCCGGTTTTCGTAGGAGGGCTTCCGGCGCTGCTGCCGGCAGGGCGCTGCGACCTCGCACGCTCATCTGTTGCAGGCTGGCGAAAGGGGGTCGGGCGTGTCTCTAAAATGCGCCGATGGCCTATCTCGTGCTCGCTCGCAAACACCGTCCCAAAACCTTCACGGAGATGGTGGGGCAGGAGCACGTGGTGCGCGCGCTGGTCAACGCACTGACGACGCAGCGCCTGCACCACGCCTACCTGTTCACCGGCACGCGCGGCGTGGGCAAGACCACGGTGTCGCGCATCCTGGCGAAGTCGCTCAACTGCCAGGGGCCGGACGGGCAGGGCGGCATCACCGCCACGCCGTGCGGCGTCTGCCAGGCCTGCCGCGACATCGATGCCGGCCGCTTCGTCGACTACACCGAGCTCGACGCGGCCTCCAACCGCGGCGTCGACGAAGTGCAGTCGCTGCTGGAGCAGGCGGTCTACAAGCCGGTGCAGGGGCGCTTCAAGGTCTTCATGATCGACGAAGTGCACATGCTGACGAACACCGCCTTCAACGCGATGCTCAAGACGCTGGAGGAGCCGCCCGAGTACCTGAAGTTCGTGCTGGCCACGACCGATCCGCAGAAGGTGCCGGTGACGGTGCTGTCGCGCTGCCTGCAGTTCAACCTGCGGCCGATGGCGCCCGAGACGGTGCTGGAGCATCTGACCCATGTGCTGCAAGCCGAGGCGGTGCCGGCCGACCCGATGGCGCTGCGCCTGCTGGCGCGTGCCGCGCGCGGTTCGATGCGCGATGCGCTGTCGCTGACCGACCAGGCGATTGCCTTCGGCAACGGCGAACTGGTCGAGTCCAGCGTGCGGCAGATGCTGGGCAGCGTCGACCGCGGCCATGTGTTCCGCCTGATCGAGGCGCTGGCGCAGGGCGATGGCAAGACCGTGGTCGAGACCAGCGAGGCGCTGCGCAGCGACGGCATGTCGGCCGCCTCCACGCTGGAGGAAATGACAGCCGTGCTGCAGGCGATGGCGGTGCTGCAGGCGGTGCCCGGTCGCGCCGCCGCACCGGACACGAGCGACCCCGACGCGGCCGACACGGCGCGCCTGGCGGCCCTGATGCCGCCCAACGAAACACAGCTGCTTTACAGCATGTGCCTGCACGGTCGCGGCGAGCTGGGCCTGGCGCCCGACGAATACGCCGCGCTCACGATGGTGTTGCTGCGCTTGCTGGCTTTCAAGCCAGCAGGGGAGGCAGCGCCAGCAGGCACCGCGGAAAAAAAAACTCTGCGTGAATTGAAGGCGCCGTTGGCGGCGCCTGCACCCGCGCCGGCCCCGGCTCCGTTGCCGCGAACCGCCGCCCCCACGACGCCTCCTGCGCAGCCACAGCCCGCTGCCCCGTCGCGGCCCATCGCGCAGTCGCCTGTCGCGCGAGCACCCAGTCCGCCCGCCAGCGCCGCGCAGGACGATGTGCCGCCCTGGATCGACATCGATGACGACAGCGCGCCCGCGTACGCCGACGCGCGCCCCTCGGCCGATGAAGCCGCCGCCGCCTTCGACGCCGATGGCCCGGCCGCGCCCGCCGTCGCGCCGCCGCCCCGCGAGCCGCGCCTGATGGCCGTGCCGGTGCGCGAACAGGGCGCGCCAGCGCCGCGCGACATGCCGCGCCCGCGCGAGGACAGCACGCCGCTGGTGACCAGCGAGGAGGGCGATTTCTGGTTCGAGACCGTCATGCAACTGGTCGCGCAGGAGCGCATCGCCGCACTGACGCGCGAACTGGCGCTGCAGTCGCAACTGGTGGCGCGCGATGTCGACCAATGGGTGGTGCGCGTGGCCAGCGAATCGCTCAACCAGACCAGCAGCCGCGAGAAGTTGCAGGCCGCGCTGGCCGCCATCGGCCATGCGGTCACAATCGCCGTCGAGATCGGCAGCGTCAACGACAGTCCGGCGCGGCGCAACAAGCTGGCGGCCGAGGCACGCCAGCGCGCCGCGGAAGAGGCGATTCACGCCGACCCGCTGGTGCAACGCCTGATGCAGGACTACGGCGCGACCATCGTGCCGGGCACCTTGCGCCCGGCCTGATTCGCCGTCACTGCCGCCACTGCCGTCATTCAACCCTTTCATCCAGTCAATCAACCCATCCAGGAATCACGATGTTCAATAAAGGACAACTCGCCGGCCTCATGAAGCAGGCGCAGGCCATGCAGGACAACCTCAAGAAGGCGCAGGAAGAACTGGCGACGATCGAGGTCGAGGGCGAATCGGGCGCCGGCCTGGTCAAGGTCGTCATGACCTGCAAGCACGACGTCAAGCGCATCACCATCGACCCGAGCCTGCTGGCCGACGACAAGGACATGCTGGAAGACCTCGTGGCCGCCGCCTTCAACGCCGCGGTGCGCAAGGCCGAGGAAACCAGCGAGCAGAAGATGGGCAAGCTCACGGCCGGCATGCCCGGCCTGCCGCCCGGCATGAAGCTGCCGTTCTGAACGCTGCATGGCCGATTCGAGTTCCCTCGACGCACTGATCGAGGCGTTGCGGCGCCTGCCGGGCGTGGGGGTGAAGTCGGCTTCGCGCATGGCCTTCCACATGCTGCAGCACGATCGCGAAGGCGCGCAGATGCTCTCGCGCACGCTGCAGCAGGCGGTGGCCTCGGTCGGGCATTGCGAGCGCTGCAACACCTTCACCGAAGCGACGCTGTGCAACGTCTGCCGTGATCCGCGGCGCGACGCGACCAAACTGTGCGTGGTCGAGACGCCGGCCGACCAGGCGGCGCTGGAGCGCACCGGCGCCTTCCGCGGCTACTACTTCGTGCTGATGGGCAAGCTCAGTCCGCTCGACGGCATCGGGCCGAAGGACATCGGGCTGGCGCGCCTGTTCGAGCGCGCGCTCGACGGCACCGTGTCCGAGGTCATCCTGGCCACCAACTTCACCGCCGAAGGCGAGGCCACGGCGCACGTCATCGGCGAAGGCCTGCGCCAGCGCGGCCTGAACGTGACGCGCCTGGCACGTGGCGTGCCGGCCGGCAGCGAACTCGAATACGTCGATCTGGGCACCATCGCGCATGCGCTGGTCGATCGGCGCTGAAAACTTTCTGAAAGCGACACCGCCATGAGCTTCTCGACCCTGACCTGGGCCTACTGGTGCGTGCTGATCGCCGCGGCACTGCCTCACCTGAGCGCCTACATCGGCAAGGCCGGCAGTTTCCGCGGGCGCGACAACCAGCAGCCGCGTGACTGGGCGGCGCGCCAATCGGGCTGGCGTGCCCGCGCGCTGGCGGCGCAGAACAACGGCTTCGAGGGCCTGCCGATCTTCATCGGCGCCGTCATCGTGGCGCATCAGCTGGGCGCCCAGCAGGCCCGGCTCGACCTGTTCGCCTCGGCCTACATCGTGCTGCGCTGCATCTACATCGGGCTGTACATCGGCAACATCAGCACGGCCCGCAGCGCGGTGTGGGCATTGGGCTGGTTGGTCAGCCTGGCGATCTTTTTCATTACACCCTGAGCGGCCCGCAAAGCCTTGCTGGGCTTGGCTTTGCCGCGTTTTCGATGCCCTTCGTGCTTACGTAATTACCCGCACGGGGATGTTCCCGATGCAGTGCGAAATGGCGCCACCTAAGCTGGCGCGCACGCTCACATCAGAACAACGTCACAGGGCCACTCGCATGCTTCAACGCCGCAGCTTCATTTCCGCCGCCACCGCCACGGCGGCCTACGTTGCCGTGCCGCGTGCCTTCGCGCAGGAGCGGCCCGAAAAGACCAAGGTTTCCATCGCGGTGGGCGGCAAGGCCGCCTTCTACTACCTGCCGCTGACCATCTCCGAGCAGCTGGGTTACTTCAAGGCCGAGGGGCTGGACGTCGAGATCTCCGATTTCGCCGGCGGCTCGCGTGCCCTGCAGGCGGTGGTGGGCGGCTCGGCCGATGTCTGCTCGGGCGCCTTCGAGCACACCATCAACCTGCAGGCCAAGAACCAGTTCTTCCAGAGCATCGTGCTGCAGGGCCGGGCGCCGCAGATCGCCATTGGCGTGTCGACCAAGAACATGCCCGCCTATGCCTCGGTGGCCGACCTCAAGGGCAAGAAGATCGGCGTCTCGGCGCCAGGTTCTTCCACCAACATGGTGGCCAATCTGCTGCTCTCGCGCGGCGGCCTGAAGGCCAGCGACGTGAGCTTCGTCGGCGTCGGCGTCGCCGCCGGTGCGCTCACCGCGCTGCGCTCGGGCCAGATCGACGCCATCAGCAACACCGACCCGGTGATGACCATGCTCGAGCAGAAGGGCGACGTGAAGATCATCAGCGACACGCGCACGCTCAAGGGCACGCGCGATGTCTTCGGCGGCACCATGCCGGCGGCCTGCCTGTACGCCTCGATCGACTTCGTGCACAAGAATCCCAGGACATGCCAGGCGCTGGCCAATGCCATCGTGCACGGCCTCAAGTGGCTGCAGACGGCGGGTCCCGGCGACATCATCAAGACCGTGCCCGAAACCTACCTGCTGGGTGACCGGGCGCTGTACCTGGCGTCCTTCGACAAGGTGCGCGAGGCGATCTCCACCGATGGCATCGTGCCGACCGACGGGCCGCAGACCGCGCTCAATGCGCTGGCCAGCTTCGATCCGCAGGTGAAGGCCGACAAGATCGACCTGGCGCGCACCTACACCAACGAGTTCGCCCGCCGCGCGAAAGACCGCTTCAAGGCTTGAGGATCAACGGCGTCCAGCCGATGCCCGGTATCGCCCGGCCACCCGCCGGGTCGTGCCGGGTTTTTTCATGATGCCCTCGCGGCAAGCACAATCGCCCCATGTCCGACTACGCGCTCGAACTGCTCGACATCCAATGCACCTTCCGCTCGAAGGACGATCCGAGCCAACGCTACACCGCCGTCGCCCACACCACGCTGCGCATTCGCGCCGGCGAGTTCGTCTCGGTGGTCGGGCCCACCGGCTGCGGCAAGTCGACACTGCTGAACGTGGGGGGCGGGCTGCTTGCGCCGTCGTCGGGTGAGGTGAAGGTGTTCGGCCAGCCGCTCGCGGGCATCAACACGCGCGCCGGCTATATGTTCCAGAGCGAGGCGCTGATGCCCTGGCGCAGCGCGCTCGACAACGTGGCGGTGGGCCTGATCTACCGCGGCGCCACGCGCACGGAGGCGCGTGAGCAGGCCGAGGAATGGCTGGCGCGGGTGGGCCTGGCGGGTTTTGGCGACCGCTACCCGCACCAGCTCTCGGGCGGCATGCGCAAGCGCACCGCGCTGGCGCAGACGCTGGCGCTCGACCCCGACATCATCCTGATGGACGAGCCCTTCAGCGCGCTCGACGTGCAGACCCGCCAGCTGATGGAGAACGAGGTGCTCGCGCTGTGGGCCGCCAAGAAGAAGGCGGTGCTGTTCATCACGCACGATCTCGATGAGGCGATTGCCATGAGTGACCGCGTAGTGGTGCTTTCGGCCGGGCCGGCGACGCGCCCGATCGGTGAATTCGAGATCGACCTGGCGCGCCCGCGCGACGTGGCCGAGGTGCGCGTGCATCCGCGCTTCGTCGATCTGCACACCCGCATCTGGGGCGTGCTGCGCGACGAAGTCCTCAAGGGCTATGCACAACAACTCAAGAAAGTGGCTTGACGATGGACCCCCACGCTCATCACTTCGTGTATCGCTGCCCCCCGAGGGGGCGCTCAACGCCCTTCGGGCGGCCGGGCGGGCGCTGATGCTGCGCCCCAACGAACGCAACGCACGTGCCTGGCAGCTGGCGCTGCTGGTGGCGATCCTGCTGCTGTGGCATGTGGTGTCGCGCGGCGACAAGGCGGCCTTCTTCCTGGGCCAGCCGATCGAGGTGGCGGGGCGCATCTGGAGCTGGTTCATGCCCTTCGGCGTGCCGCCCAATGCGCTATTCCCGGAAGGCCTGCCGGGCAATGCCGACATCTACGGCCACCTGGGCACCACCCTCATCGAGACCGTGCTGGCCTTCGCCATCGGCACCGTGCTGGGCCTGGCCTGCGGCCTGTGGCTGGCGCTGGCGCCCACCGCCAGCCTGATCCTCGACCCCTACATCAAGGCCGCCAACTCGATGCCGCGCGTGATCCTGGCGCCGATCTTCGCGCTGTGGTTCGGCCTGGGCATCTGGAGCAAGGTGGCGCTGGCCGTGACGCTGGTGTTCTTCATCGTCTTCTTCAACGTCTACCAGGGCGTGCGCGAAGTGAGCCCGGTGGTGCTGGCCAATGCGCGCATGCTGGGCGCCAACCAGCGCCAGCTGCTGCGCACCGTGTACCTGCCGAGCGCCACCAGCTGGGTGTTTTCCAGCCTGCACACCTCGGTCGGGCTGGCCTTCGTCGGCGCGGTGGTGGGCGAATACCTCGGCTCCGCGCGCGGCGTGGGCTACCTGATCCTGCAGGCGGAGGGCACCTTCGACGTCAACACGGTGTTTGCCGGCATCGTGGTGCTGACGGCCTTTGCGCTGCTGCTGGACGGCATCGTCGGCCTGGTGGAACGGCGCCTGATGGTCTGGCAGCCCAAGTCGGGCGAGACGGAAAAACTCTAGGCATGGCCATGCACGACGCTTCGCGCCAAGGAGCCTTGCGCCTGCGCTCGCGCGAGCGCAACGCCACGGTGCTCAGCGAAGAGCTGTTCTTCGACCTGGTCTACGTCTTCGCCGTCACCCAGGTCTCGCACTACCTGCTGACGCACCTGACACCGCTGGGCGCGCTGCAGTCGCTGGTGCTGTGGTTCGCCGTCTGGCTCGGCTGGCAGTACACCGCCTGGACCACCAACTGGTTCGACCCCGGCGCCATGGTGATGCGCGGCGTGCTGTTCGCCATCATGCTGCTGGCCCTGGTGATGGCCTCGGCCTTGCCCGAAGCCTTCGAGGGGCGCGGACTGGTGTTCGCGCTGTGCTTCGTCGCGATCCAGCTCGGGCGCAGCCTGTGCATGCTGTGGGCGGTCGGCAAGGACAGTGCGTTGCGGCCCAACTTCCGGCGCCTGCTGGCGTGGAACGGCGTGGCGGCGCTGTTCTGGATTGCCGGCGCGCTGGCCGACGGGCCGCTGCGCCTGGCGCTGTGGATGGCCGCGGTGCTGGCCGAATACGTGTCGCCGATGTTCGGCTTTGCCTTTCCGGGCCTGGGCCGCTCGTCGACCGCGGAATGGACCATCGACGGCGGCCACCTGGCCGAGCGCTGCCAGCTGTTCGTGATCGTCGCGCTGGGCGAGTCGATCCTCGCCAGCGGCGTGGCCTTCGGTCACCAGCACGCCTGGCATGTGCCGGAACTGTTCACGCTGCTGGTGGGCTTTGCCGGCAGCCTGGCGATGTGGTGGATGTACTTCGACACCAGCAGCAAGGACGCCGCCCATGTCATCGAGCATGCCGCCGACCCGGGCCGCATCGGCGCGCGCTTTCACTACACGCACGTGATCCTGGTGGCCGGCATCATCGTCTGCGCGGTGGCCGACGAACTGGTGATCGCCGAGGGCGCACACCACGCGGGCTGGGCCCAGGTGGGTGCCTTGCTGGGCGGGCCGGCGCTCTACCTGCTGGGCAATGCGCTGTTCAAGCGCGTGGTGTACGGCTTCCTGCCGCAATCGCACCTGGGCGGGCTGGCGGTGCTGGTGCTGCTGGCCATGGTGGCGACGCGGCTGGACATCGCCACGCTGGGCGCCTTGACCACGCTGGTCATGATCGGCGTGGCGGCGCTCGAGTCGGTGCTGCGCCGGCGTGGCCGGCCGCAGCACTGAGCTCCGCTGGCGAAGCCGTGCGGGCTACCGCTTGGATTTGGACTTCGATGCCGTCTTGCCGCTCGACTTGGCCGGCGCGGCCTTCGATGCCGTGGAGCGCGAACTCTTGCTGGTCAGCACCGGCGTCTTGCCGTGGCTGGAACTGCGTGCACCACTGCCCACCGAGGCGCTCCGGCTGGCGCGCACCGGCAGGTAGACCACCACCTTGTAGCCGCGCGAGAAGACGTGGTTGGACTTGACGTCGTTCCAGTCGGCCACCGAGGCGGCGCTGACGCCGTAGCGCCGTGCCACGCTGGCCACGTCTTCGTTGCGCCGGGCGCTCACCACGGTGCGCCGCGTCACGATCTCGGGCTGGAAGCTCAGGTGCCCGCTTTCGGCGACGGCGGCGGCCACGTCTTCCTGCACGCGTTCCGAGCGCGGCACGATCAGCGTCGAGCCGGCCTTGATCAGCATGCGCGGCGGGATGTTGTTGAGGGCACGCAGGTCGGCCTCGCTCATGCCCGAACGCTGCGCGGCGTCGCTCACCGTCATCGTGGTCGTCACGGTCCAGGCGGTCCAGCTGGCGTACTGGCCCTTGTCGTAGGCGTCGAAGTTGCGCTGGAACAGGGCGGCGTTGTCCCAGGGCAGCAGGATCTGCGGCGTGACCGAGGCCAGCAGCACCGGCTTGTGCGCGGCCGGGTTGAGGGCACGGAAGTCGTCGACGCCGATGTCGGCCAGCTTGGCGGCCAGCTCGATGTCGATGTCGCGGTGCAACTCGACCGTCTGGAAGTAGGGGTGGTTGGGGATGAGAGGCAGGTCGGTGTTGAACTTGTCGGGGTCGGCCACGATGTTCTTCACCGCCTGCAGCTTGGGCACGTACTGGCGCGTCTCGGCCGGCATGTTGATGTCGCTGTAGGTGGTGGGCAGGCCGGCGCGCTGGTTCTTCGCGATGGCGCGGCTGACGTTGCCTTCGCCCCAGTTGTAGGCGGCCAGCGCCAGTTGCCAGTCGCCGAACATGTCGTAGAGGCGCTGCAGGTAGTCCAGCGCGGCGCGGGTCGAGGCGATCACATCGCGGCGGTCGTCGCGAAAGATGTTCTGCTTGAGTGCGTAGTCGGTGCCGGTGGCCGGCATGAATTGCCACATGCCGGCGGCGCGTGCGCTGGAGACGGCCTGCGGATTGAAGGCGCTCTCGATGTAGGGCAGCAGCGCCAGTTCGGTCGGCATGCCGCGCCGTTCCAGTTCCTCGACGATGTGGAACATGTACTTGTTGGAGCGCTCCGTCATGCGCTGGATGTAGTCCGGCCGGCTGGCATACCACTGCTCGCGGTCATGCACCAGGTCGTTGTCCAGGTCGGGCATCTTGAAGCCGCGGCGGATGCGGTCCCACATGTCGACCGGCGGCGCCATGGGGGTGACCACGCGCGCCCCGGATTTGTCGGTGGCGCCTTGGGTGATGGGGGTGAGGGGGCCGGAAGGGAAGTCGTGGCCGGCGGTGGAAGAAGAACCCTGGAGGTTGGCGCATCCGCTCAGGATCAGGGCGCCTGCCAGGCAGGCTGCAGTCAGAAATTTCATCGAAACTCGTTTTTCCATTGGCGCAGCGCCGCAAAGACCTCGGAATCGGCCGACTGTTCGCCGAGTCCGGCATGGCGCCGCACGGCCTGCACGACCGTGCTTTCACGGCTGCGCAGGAAGGGATTGATCTGAAGCTCGGTGCCGAGCACCGAGGGCAGCGTGGGCTCGCCACGGGCGCGGCGTGCCTCGCAGGCCGCCAGGTACTGAGTCAGCTGCGGGTTGTGCGGTTCCACCGCGGTGGCGAATTTCAGGTTCGAAAGTGTGTACTCGTGGGCGCAGCACACCCGCGTGGCGCCCGGCAGGGCGGCCAGCGCGTCGAGCGAATGCAGCATCTGCGCCGGCGTGCCTTCGAACAGGCGGCCGCAACCGCCGGAAAACAGGGTGTCGCCGCAGAACAGCAGCGGCGCCAGTTCGCCCGCCGCGGCATTGCCCGGCGTGGTCGGCAGGAAATAGGCGATGTGGCCGGCCGTGTGGCCCGGCACCTCGATCACTTCGAAGCGCAGGCCGAGCGCCTGCGCGTGGTCGCCCTGGCCGAGCGGCAGGTAGGGCTCGGGAATCACCTCGCCGGCCGGGCCGAACACCGGGGCGCCGGTGGCCTCGCGCAGCTCGGCCACGCCGCCGGTGTGATCGGCGTGATGGTGCGTGACTAGAATCGCGGCCAGGCGCAGCTGGAGGCGCGCCAGCGCGCCGTGCACCGGCGCCGCATCGCCCGGGTCGACCACGATCGCGTCGGTCCCGTCATGCAGCATCCAGATGTAGTTGTCGGCAAAGGCGGGGAGGGGAACGAGCGGCATGAGCGGTCAAATTATAGGTTTGCAGGAATGGCTGGAGACCCCGCCGGGACGCTACCTTCTCGAATGGGAACAGGCCCAGTTCGACGAGGCGGTGGCGGACGTGTTCGGCTATCACGCGCTGCAGCTGGGCCTGCCCGGCGTGGAGGCGCTGCGCAGCAACCGCATGCCGCACCGCTGGCTCGCGCTGCAGCAGCCCGGCGCGCTGCGCCAGGCCACCTTGCTGGCGGACTTTACCGCGTTGCCCTTTCCGGCCAACAGCCTCGACCTGGTGGTGCTGCCGCACGCGCTCGAACTGAGCCTCGATCCGCATGCCACGCTGCGCGAGGTCGAACGCGTGCTGGTGCCCGAAGGCCGGGTGGTGGTGTGCGGCCTCAACCCGGCCAGCCTGTGGGGCATGCGCCAGCGGCGCGCGCACCTGTACCGGCGCCTCGGCTTCGGTGAGCTGTTCCTGCCGGAAGCTGGCGATTTCATCGGCTACTGGCGCATGCGCGACTGGCTGCGCCTGCTGAGCTTCGAGGTGGAATCGGGCCGCTTCGGCGTCTACCGGCCGGCCGTGCGCAGCCAGTCGTGGCTGGAGCGCTGCCGCTGGTTCGACGCCGCGGGCGAGCGCTGGTGGCCGATTTTCGGCGCGGTCTACTTCATCGTGGCCGTCAAGCGCGTGCGCGGCATGACGCTGCTGCAGGCCGACTGGAAGCGCAAGCCCGCCATCGCCAAGGCGCCGGTGCCGATCACCGGCAGAATGCGCGGCGAGCATGGTGCAGCGCAGCGTGCGAAGAACGAACGAATGGAAGAAATCAGTTGACCGAAGTGCAGATCTACACCGATGGCGCCTGCAAGGGCAATCCCGGCCCCGGCGGCTGGGGCGCCTGGCTCCAGTGGGGGACGACCGAGAAGGAATTGTTCGGCGGCGAACTCGACACCACCAACAACCGCATGGAACTCACCGCGGTGATCGAAGGCCTCGGCGCGCTCAAGCGCCCGTGCAAGGTGGTGCTGTACCTGGACAGCCAGTACGTGCGCCAGGGCATCACCGAATGGATTCGCGGCTGGAAGGCCAAGGGCTGGCGCACCTCGACCGGTGCGCCGGTGAAGAACGCCGAACTGTGGAAGCGGCTGGACGAACTGGTGGCCACGAGCGGCCACAAGATCGAGTGGCGCTGGGTCAAGGGCCACTCGGGTGACCCTGGCAACGAGCGGGCCGATGCGCTGGCCAATCAAGGGGTGCTGAAGGCGCTGGGGCGGCTCTAGTTCCGCCGGTTGCGATCCCGCCCGGTGGGTCGCAGCGGCTCACATCACGCCGTCGAGCAGCATCACATCCACTGTCTCACCGGCCGCCACATTGCCCTGCGCATGGCCGAGCACGACGAGGCCGTTTGCCTCGACCATCGAGCTGAGCACGCCCGAGCCCTGGTTGGCGGCGATGCGCACGCTCGGCAGTGCGCCGGGCACCTGCTGCACGACACCGCGCTGGTATTCGGTGCGGCCCGGCTTCTTGCGGATCGGCGCGTGCGTGGTGGCGCGCAGCAGCGGCGGCGGCGCGGCGCAGCGCGCGTTGCAGCCCATCATGCGCAGCAGCGCCGGGCGCACCAGCGCGAGGAAGGTCACCATCACGGCCACGGGGTTGCCGGGCAGGCCGAACAGCACGGTGCCGTGTGCGTTGGTGCTGCCGTGCAGCAGGCCGACGGCCATCGGCCGGCCCGGCCGCATGGCGATGTGCCAGAAGGCCATGTCGCCCAGGCGCTGCATCACGGCGCGGGTGTGGTCGGCTTCGCCGACGCTGACGCCGCCGCTGGTGATGACGGCGTCGGCCTCGCGCGCGGCGCGGGCCAGGGTGGCTTCGAGCGCGGCGGGGTCGTCGCGCACCACGCCGAAGTCGAGCACCTGCACGCCGAGCCGGGTGAGCAGGCCGAACACGGTGTAGCGGTTGCTGTCGTACACCGCGCCTTCGCGTGGCGGCTGGCCGACGCTGAGGATCTCGCTGCCGGTGGAGAAGTAGGCCACGCGCAGGCGGCGCAGCACCGCCACGCGGTCGATGCCGAGGCTGCCGATCAGGCCCAGCGCAGCGGGCGTGATGCGCTCGCCGCGTGGCAGCGCGCTGCCGCCTTGCATCAGGTCCTCGCCGGCGCGGCGGCGGTTGTCGCCGCGCCGCACGGCGCTGGCGGGAAAGCGCACGCGCGCCTCGGCGGCCTGGCAGAACTCCTGCGGGATCACGGTGTCGCAGTCGGGCGGCATGACGGCGCCGGTCATGATGCGCACCGCCTGGCCCGCGCCAACGGCGTCGCGCCATGCGGCGCCCGCCAGGGCGGTGCCGATCACGTCCAGCGCAATTTCGCCGCTGGCGTTGTCCAGCACGGCGCCATCGAAGGCGTAGCCGTCCATCGCCGAGTTGTCGTGCGGCGGCACCGACACGGGCGAGACGATGTCCTGCGCCAGCACGCGGCCCAGCGCATCGGGCAGCGCCACCTGTTCGACCTCGCGCACGGCCAGCGGCGCGCTCAGTTCGCGCAGGAAGGCGTGCACGTCATCGACGCTGAGCGCTTCGGGGTCGTAGCCGGCGAGGGTGTCGGCGATGTCTGCGATGCGGGTCATGGGCAAAGGGAAGGGGGCTTCAACCGCGCTGCTGTTGCAGCGCATGCAGTTCGGCCAGCGTGTTGGCATTGGAAAAGGCCGCGGGGTCGTCGCCGGCCTGGTCGAAAGGGACCAGCACGCAGCGGTGCCGCGCCGTCCATTCGCCGACCTTGCGCCCGCCGCCTTGCGTGAAGGCCAGCAGGCTTTCCTGCAGCGTGCGGCGCAACAGCGCGAACACCGGCTGCGGGCGCAACGTGCGGCGGCCGTCGGGCTGCACTTCGGGCGCGCTGACCAGGGCGATATCGGCCTCGTGCGCCGCCGCGGCCTGGGCCAGCCGGCTGGCCAGGTCGGCTGGAAACAGCGGCGTGTCGCAAGGCACGGTGAGCAGCCAGTCGGTGCGGCAGTGCGCGAGCCCGGTGAGAAAGCCGGCCAGCGGGCCGGCGTAGTCGGGCAGGGTGTCGGGCCATACCGCGGCGCCGAAGCCTTCGTAGCTGGCCAGGTTGCGGTTGGCGTTGAGCGCGACCGGGCCGACCTGCGGGCGCAACCGCTGCAACGCATGCTGCGCGAGCGGAACGCCATGGAACAGCTGCAGGCCCTTGTCGACGCCGCCCATGCGGCTGCCGCGTCCGCCGGCGAGCACCAGGCCGGTGATGTCGGCCGCCGCCAAGGCCATGCCGCTCATCCGCCGATGTAGCTCATCTCGACGCGGCGCGCGCCCGGTGCGGCCGCGCTGTCCGGGCCGCGCTCGCTGCGCAGCTCGGAATAGCGGTCGGCGCGGCCTTGCCAGATGTGGCCGATGGCCGAGGCGATGTCCGCATCGCTCGCGCCCTCGCGCAGCAGCGGCCGCAGGTCGTGGCCGCCGCTGGCGAACAGGCACAGGTAGAGCTGGCCTTCGGTCGACAGGCGGGCCCGGCTGCAGTCATGGCAGAAGGCCTGCGTCACGCTGCTGATGACGCCGATCTCACCCAGCGTGGGGTCGGGCCGGCCATCGGCGTCGGCATAGGCCCAGCGCTGGGCGGTTTCGCCGGGGGCGGTGGCTTCCAGCGGAACCAGGGGAAATTCCTGATCGATGCGGCGCACCACGTCGGCCGAGGGCAGCACTTCATCCATGCGCCAGCCGTTGGTCGCGCCCACATCCATGTACTCGATGAATCGAAGCACCACGCCGCTGCCGCGGAAATAGCGCGCCATCGGCAGGATCTCGTGCTCGTTGGTGCCGCGCTTGACCACCATGTTCACCTTGATCGGCCCGAGCCCGGCTTCCCGCGCGGCGGCCAGCCCTTCGAGCACGCGCTCGACCGGAAAGTCGACGTCGTTCATGCGGCGAAACACCGCGTCGTCCAGCCCGTCCAGGCTCACCGTCACGCGCTGCAGCCCGGCCGCCTTCAGCGCCTGCGCCTTGCGCGCCAGCAGCGAGCCATTGGTGGTCAGGGTCAGGTCGAGCGGCTGGCCATCCACCGTGCGCAGTTGCGCCAGCTGCTCGACCAGGTTCTCGATGTTCTTGCGCAGCAGCGGCTCGCCGCCGGTCAGGCGCAGCTTGCGCACGCCGTGCGCGGCGAACAGGCGCGCCACGCGCGTGATCTCCTCGAAGGAGAGCAGGTCGCGGTGCGGCAGGTAGGGATAGTCCTTGTCGAAGACTTCCTTGGGCATGCAGTAGCTGCAGCGGAAATTGCAGCGGTCCGTCACGCTGATGCGCAGGTCGGTCAGCGGGCGGCCCAGCCGGTCGAGCAGCAGCCCGGTCGGTGTCACGGCGTGCGCGGGCACCCGCGCGCGCAGCGCTTGCGGCGCCTGGCGCACATCGAGCAGGGGAATCACGCGCTTGTCCATGGCGCGCGAGTCTATACGGCCGGCCGGCCGGTTTGGCGCGCTGGCGCAGGGCAGGGCCGGTGGAGCTGCAACACAGGGGACATCGCCGCAGCTTAAGCCGTGCCGCCGCCGCATGTCGCGCTGCTGCCGGCGGCCTGCGCGCGTGCAGGGACATTCCCGCGATTGGACGATGTTAATAAGAAGGAATATCATTTGCAAACCCGAGTACGCAGATGCCATTCGACGCAAAGGGCCCCTTTGGAAAGGAGTCGTCGATGGAAATTCCTGCCGTGCCCACCACGAGCTGGGTGCCCGCCAAATCGGCCCGCCTGCTGGCCTGGGAACGCGTCATGCACGAGGCCGCGGCGGCCACGCGCGCAGGCCGATGGCAAGTGGCCCACGCCCACTACGCGCAGGCCCTGGCGCTGTCGCAAGCCCTGTTCGACGCGCTGGACTGTCCGGCCAGCCGGCCCGAGGACACGCTCGCGGCCTTCGTCGTCACCCGCCTGAACGTGGCCGACCTGCAGCGCCAAGCCGGCGAGCTGGAACTGGCCGCGCACGGCCTGTGCGGTGCCTACCGCGCCTTGCTCGCGCTGACGCGCGACGACGGCGTGCCCGTCCCCGTGCGCCAGGCCGCCTTTCGCCATGCGCGCGAAACGCATGCCGCCTTGCTGGCGCACCTGGCCGAGCAGGGCGATTGCCCGAACGTGCTGCACGCGCTGCGCCTGAGCGGCATGCCCTTCGCGCTGCAGGCCGATTGCACGCTGCACTGAACCGAGCGCCCACCCCCTCTCTTTCCGTACGCACCATGACCTACACGCTGCCCGCCCTGCCTTACGCCTGCGACGCGCTCGAACCGCACATCGACGCGCAGACCATGGCGATCCACCACGGCAAGCACCACCAGGCCTACGTCAACAACCTCAACGCCGCGCTGGCTGGCAGCGCCTTCGCCGACGTGCCGCTGGCGCAACTGCTCGGCAGCGTGGCCGAACTGCCCGAAGCCCTGCGTGCGCCGGTGCGCAACAACGGCGGCGGCCATGCCAACCACAGCCTGTTCTGGTGCGTGATGTCGCCGCACGGCGGCGGCTTGCCGCAGGGCGAACTGGCCGCCGCCATCGATGCGGAACTGGGCGGCTTCGATGCCTTCAAGAGCGCCTTCACGCAGGCCGCGCTGACGCGCTTCGGCAGCGGCTGGGCCTGGCTGTGCGTCACGCCGCAGGGCCGCCTCACGGTCGAGAGCACGGGCAACCAGGACAGCCCGCTGATGGCCGGCATCGGCTCGGGCCACCAGCCGATCCTGGGCCTCGACGTGTGGGAGCACGCCTACTACCTGAAGTACCAGAACCGGCGCCCCGAATACATCGCCGCCTTCTACAACGTGGTCGACTGGGCCGAGGTGGCCCGGCGCTACGCCGCCGCGCGCGGCTGAGGAGCAAGTGGTGGAGATGGAAGGGCCGACACCGGCATCGCAGCAATCGCGCCCCTCGCCGCGCCTGTGGCTCGGCTGGCTGATCGTGGCCGGCGGCGCGGCCGTCATCGGCACGCAGTTCTGGCGCTATGTGCAGGGCAACGACGTGATCGCCAGCGCGCTGGCCGGCGGCTGCGTGGCCGCACTGGCGACGGCGCTGGGCACGGTGCCGGTGCTGTTCTCGCAGCGCCTGTCCGACCGCGTGCAGGACACGCTGTACGGCTTCGGTGCCGGCGTGATGCTGGCCGCCAGCGCCTTTTCGCTGGTGATTCCCGGCCTGGCCGCGGCGCGCGCCGGCGGCGCCGGCGCCTGGGGTGCGGGCGGCATCATCGGCGCCGCCATCCTGCTGGGCGCGCTGGCGTTGCTGGGGATGGACCGCGTGCTGCCGCACGAGCATTTCATCAAGGGCCGCGAAGGGCAGGCCGCGCAGAAGCTGCGGCGCACCTGGCTGTTCGTCATCGCGATCGCGCTGCACAACCTGCCCGAGGGCCTGGCCATCGGCGTCGGCTACGCCGGCAACGAAGGCGTGCGCGCCAATGCGCTGGCGCTGGGCATCGCCATCCAGGACGTGCCCGAAGGCCTGGTGGTGGCGGTGGCGCTGTTGTCGGCCGGCTATGCGCGTGGCTTCGCGGTGGCGCTGGGCATGGCTTCGGGGCTGGTCGAACCGGTGGGCGCGGTGCTGGGCGCCGCGGTGGTTGGCCATGCGGCGCCGCTGCTGCCGTGGGGCCTGGGCTTTGCCGCTGGCGCGATGCTGTTCGTCATCAGCCACGAGATCATTCCGGAGTCGCACCGCAAGGGCCACGAAGACTTTGCCACCGGCGGACTGATGGTCGGCTTCGTGCTGATGATGTTGTTGGACACCGCGCTGGGCTGAGGCCAGGCCTCAGTGGCCGGCCGGCGCCGTGGAGCTGCGCAGTTCGCCGCGCGGCACGAAGTGCAGCGGCTGGGTCGCCTGGCCCAGCAGCACGCAGGGCTTGCCGGTGCGCCGGCAATGGTCCTGCACGCGCCAGTAGGCGTCGTGGCTGAGGCAGCCGGTCTGGCAGATCACCAGGTCGGCCGCGCGCAGGCTGGCTTCGAAGGCGCCGCCGCCGTGCATGCGGCGCCCGTCCTGGTGCAGGTAGCGGCCGCCGGCCTGTTCCACCAGGCGCTGGGTGGCGTCGGCGGCACGCGCGCGGCCGATGCACAGCACGGCCTTGTCCTGCACGTCAAGCGACACGCCGGGCGTGAGCGCCGGGCTGCGCTGGCGCGCCGCGGCCAACGCCGTGTCACGCACGATGACGGCGCCGCGCAGCCGCACGATCTGTGCTTCCAGCGCCGCAATCTGCGCCCGCTGCTGCGCCAGCAACTGCTCGCAGCGCCGCTGCACCTGGCCATAGTGCGCGACCAGGGCGCGGTGCTCGCGCGAGACGGATTCGGCAGGGGGCAGCGGTTCGGCGGGCATGAGTCAGATGATAACGATTCTCATCTGAGTCGGTGGCTTGTCCCGCCCGCCAGCAGGGTTCGCGGGCCGCGCGTCAGCGCGTCTGAAAACCGTCGAACTGCCGCATGATCGCCGCGATCTGGGCGTCGCCCATGCCGGCGGCGACGAAGGTGCGCATCTGGTCGGCCACCACGCTGGTCAGGGGCAGCGCCAGCCGGTTCGCGTGGGCCAGCGCCTGCACGCCTTCCAGGTCCTTCAGCATGTTGGTCAGGGCGCCAGTGGGCGGCGTTTCACGTGCCGCCATCTGCGGCGCGAATTCGCGCAGCGCGGCGCTGTCGGCGCGGCCGCCGGCCAGTGCCACCGGCAGCAGGCTGGCATCGACGCCGCCGGCCTCGGCCAGGCGCACGGCTTCGGCCACGGCCTGGTTGTTCAGCGCGCACAGCACCTGGTTCACCAGCTTGGTGGTCTGGCCGGCACCGGTGGGGCCCATGTGGGTGTAGTTGGCGCACAGGTCGCGCATCAGTTCGCCGGCATGCGCCACCGCCTCGGCGCTGCCGCCGGCCATCACGGTGAGCTTGCCGATGAGGGCCTTGGGCGCACCGCCGGACAGCGGCGCGTCGACCCAGGCCGCGCCGCAGCGCTCGCCCAGCGCGGCGGCCAGCCGACGCGTGGAGGGCGGATCGATCGACGACATGTCGATCAGCACGCTGGACTTGTCCATGCCTTGCGCCGCGCCGTTCGCACCGAGCACGGCCTGTTCGACGATGGCGGCCGAATTGAGCGCGGTGATGACGAATTCGCAGCCTTGCGCGGCTTCGGCCGCGGAGTTGGCGGCGGTGGCGCCGCGCGCCACCAGCGGCGCCAGTTTTTCCGGGCTGCGGGTGTGCAGGCGCACGCTGTGGCCGCAATCGAGAAAGCGCTGCGCCACGGCGGCGCCGATCATGCCGACGCCGATGATGGCGACGCGGCGCGGGGCGGAGGAGGGGGTTTGATCAGCCATGTTTGACCGCCACCGTCTTGAGCGTGGTGAAGCCGTACAGCGCCTCGAAGCCCTTTTCGCGGCCGTAGCCGGAAGACTTGACGCCGCCGAAGGGCAGTTCGACGCCGCCACCGGCGCCGTAGTTGTTGATGAAGACCTGGCCGCTGCGCACCCGCTTGGCCATGCGGAACTGGCGCGCGCCGTCGCGCGTCCAGACGCCGGCGACCAGGCCGAAGTGCGTGGCGTTGGCCCGTTGCACGGCTTCGTCCTCGTCGGCGAAGGCCATGGCCGCCAGCACCGGGCCGAACACTTCTTCCTGCGCCAGCCGGTGCATCACCGGCACGTCGCGCAGCAGGGTCGGGGCCTGGTAGAAGCCGGTCTCGGGCGCTTCATCGACGATGTGGCCTTGCGCCACCATCGGGATGCCGGCGACTTGCGCGTCGCTCAGGAAATCCCACACGCGCTGCTGCTGGCTCTGGCGGATCAGCGGGCCGACGTCCAGGTCCATTGCAGCCGGGCCGACGCGCAGTTGCGTGAACGCGGCGCCGAGCCGGTCGAGCAGCGGCTCGTAGATGCTCTGCTCGATCAGCACGCGCGAGCCGGCCGAGCAGGTCTGGCCGGCGTTCTGCACGATGGCGTTGATGATGGTCGGCACGGCCTGGTCGAGGTCGGCGTCGGCAAACACGATCTGCGGGCTCTTGCCGCCCAGCTCCAGCGTGACCGGGCAATGCCGCTCGGCCGCCACCTGCTGGATCAGCGTGCCGACAGTCGGGCTGCCGGTGAAGCTGATGTGGTCGATGCCCGGGTGCCGCGCCAGTGCGTCGCCCACCTCGTGGCCGTAGCCGGTCACGATGTTCAGCGCGCCGGCCGGAAAGCCGACCTCGGCCGCCAGCTGCGCCACGCGGATCAGCGACAGGCAGGCGTCTTCGGCCGGCTTGACCACGCACACGTTGCCCGCGGCCAGCGCACCGCCCACGCTGCGCCCGAAGATCTGCATCGGGTAGTTCCACGGGACGATGTGGCCGGTGACGCCGTGCGGCTCGCGCCAGGTGAAGACGCTGTAGCCGTCTTGATAGGGAATGGTCTCGCCATGCAGCTTGTCGCAGGCGCCGGCGTAGAACTCGAAGTAGCGCACCAGCGCCAGCGCGTCGGCGCGCGCCTGCTTCACCGGCTTGCCGCAGTCGCGTTGCTCCAGCAGCGCCAGTTCGTCGGTGTGCTCGGCAATCTTCTGCGCCAGCTTCATCAGCAGGCGGCTGCGCTCGGCGGCGCTGACCTTGTGCCAGACCGATTCGAAACAGTGGCGCGCGGCTTGCACCGCGGCGTCGATGTCCTGCGCGTTGCTGCGCTGCAGTTCGTCGAAGGCCTGGCCGTCGGAGGGATCGAGCACCGCCAGGGTGCGGCCGGAAGAAGAGGCAACGCGTTCGTTGCCGATGAAATTGAGTTGCATGGGGCCTATTCTGCCCCCGGCTGCAGGGCGCCTGAATTCAGGGCGACGGTGTAAGCCCCTCCCCAAAGTGGGGGAGGTTGCGGCGGCGCGGCCGTGGTTAGACTGCCAATGCTTCATGACTTCCCGCAGCACGTTCAAGCGACTTCGTCTTGCCGGTCCCGGCCCGGGCGACTACGCACAAGGTGAATCGATCCTCGTCTTCCATGGCCGGCAGCTGATCGGCCGGGTGCAGAACGTGAGCGTGAGCGCCGGCGGCAACGAGGTGCGGCTGGAGGAATTCATGGCGCAGGACATCGCCGACCTGCGCGCCCGCGGCATCGCCTTGCTGATCATGGCCGAGGTGATCGCCTTCGTGCTCAACCACTATCCGGCGGTGCAGATCGTGGGCCTGGTGCTCAGCCGCGACATCGAGGGCTTCGAGGACCGCGGAAACACGCTGGCCAGCGCGCGCGCCGACATGCTGCGCCAGGTCGGCGCCGAGCGCATCCGCGTCACGCCCAAGCCGCACGCGGCGCAGGCCGGCCACTTCGCAGTGAGCGGCATCTGGGAATATTCGCGCGAGAGCCTCGACACGTTGAAGGCCACGCTGGACGCCCAGCGCATCGCCTACTGCGAGCGGCTGGACATGGCCGAGCGGGTGTTCCATCCGCAGGCCGCGCTGCGCCGCCTGCTGGCGCGGCTCGGCGTGAACTGAGGCGGCGCGCCGCTCAGGCGCGCGCGGTCGCCGCTGCGCGCACCGACGCCAGGGTGCCTTCGATCGCCTCGCTCAGCTGCTGCGCGATCAGCTTGATCAGCGGGCGCAGCGGCTTGGCGGCGTCCACCACCACGCTGATCGATTGCGGCTCGGCATTCTTGTCGCGCACCGGCAGGAAGCGCAGCGTGCCGTCGCGCAGTTCCGGCGCCGCGTCCAGTTCCGAGGTGAAGGCCACGTAGCGGCCCGAGCGCGCCAGTTGCTTGACCAACTGCAGCGAATTGGTCTCGAGCCGCCCGCGCGCTTCGGCGAACAGCCAGCTGTAGTGCGCCTCCAGGTAGCGCCGGATCGCCAGCGACTTGCTCTGCAGCGCGATCGGGTAGGCCGCCGCCTGCTGCAGGCTGACCGAATCGCCCTGCGCCAGCGGATGCGCCGGCGCCACCACGCAACCGAACGGCAGCTCGCCGCGCCACAACACCAGGAATTCGCGCCGCGGTGGCAGGTTGAAGACCGCCGCCAGCTCGGCCTTGCCGCTCAGGATCTCGGAGGCGGCGTCGTCGGAGCTGGCCAGGTCGATCGACAGCGACACCAGCGGATGCGTCTGCGCGAGTTGCTCCACCAGCGCCGGCAGGAAGCTGGTGGAGTGGCTGTCCATCGCCATCAGGCGCACGTGCCCCTGGTGCACGCCTTGCAGGTGGCGGATCTCGGCCACCGCGCGCCGCTCGTCGCTGCGCCAGCGCCGTGCCAGCGTGACGATGGTGTCGCCGGTGGCGGTCAGGCGCATGCCGCGCGGCAGGCGCTCGAACAGCGGCACGCCCAGCTCTTCCTCCAGCCGCAGGATGTGGCGATTGATGGCCGAGGCGGCGACATGGAGTTCCTTGGCGGCGCCCTGGATCGAGCCGGAGCGCTCGACCTGGTCGATGTAGCGCAAGGCGGCGGGGACAAGTGAATGCTGCATTCGCCGAGCATACTGATTTCGAGAACGCAGGACTGCAAAAACGGTGATAGGCGGCAATGGGTGCGCTTCCTAGCATTCGGTCACGGCACGCAAATCGCTAGCCCACCCACATCACTCTGGAGCCTTGCCTTGACCCTCGCCGCCTTCGCCAAACTCGCCACCGCGAGCCGCCGCCGCCTGCTTTGCGCAGCCGCCGCGCTCGCCCTGTTGCCGGCCGTGCCGGCCATGGCCCAGACGGGCAACTGGCCCGACAAGCCGGTGCGCATCGTGGTGACCTTCCCGCCGGGCGGCACCAGCGACATCGTGGCGCGCCTGCTGGGCCAGTACCTCACGGAGAAGTTCGGCCAGCAGTTCCTGATCGACAACCGGCCCGGCGCCGGCGGCACGGTGGCGGCCGAGCTGGTGCACAAGGAAGCGCCCGACGGCTACACGCTGATCCTGGCCAACAACGCGCCCTTCACCATCGCGCCGACGCAGTTCCGCAAGATTCCCTATGACCCGGTGAAGGACTTCACCCACATCGGCTACATCGGCGCCTCCGCCCCGGGTCTGCTGGTGCAGCCCTCGCTCGGCGTGAAGGACCTCAAGGGCTTCATCGCGCTGGCGCACAAGGATCCGAAGATGAGCTACGGCTCCAGCGGCGCCGGCTCCATCAGCCACATCCTGGGCGAGGACGTGAAGAAGAAGACCGGCATCTCGATGATCCACGTGCCTTACAAGGGCAGCGCGCCGGCGATCCAGGACTTCAAGGCCGGCGTGCTCAAGACCTACTACGACCTGCTGGCGCAGAACATGCCGATGGTCGACGCCGGCGAGGCGGTGGCGCTGGCGGTGGCGGCGCCGCAGCGCATCTCGCAGGCGCCCAACGTGCCGACCTTCCGCGAGCAGGGCGTGGACATCGTGCTGGAGAACTGGCTGGGCGTTTCCGGCCCGGCCGGCATGAGCCCGGCGCTCACCCGCACCATCCACGACGCCTTTGCCGACGCCGTGAAGCTTGCGCCGGTGCAGGAGAAGCTCAAGACCTGGGGCGTGGAGAGCAAGTCGATGACCACGCCCGAATACACCGCCTTCGTGGCCGACCAGATCGCGGTCTGGCGCCCACTGATCATCGAAGCCGGCGCGCAGGAGAAGCAGTGATCCGCATGGCGCCCCTGCACACCGTGGTGCGCCGCAGCGGCTTCCTGTCCGGCGTGTTCGTGCTGGTGCTCGGCACCCTGTGCATGCTGGCGGTCGGCGACCTGGACATCGGCAACGCCACCGAGATGGGGCCGGGCTACGTGCCGCGCGCGCTGGCCTGGTTCCTGGTGCTGTCGGGCATCGGTATGACGCTGGCCGGCGTGGTGCAGGAAAGCCCGCCGGCGCCGCCCATCGTCTGGCGCCCGGTGCTGATGATCTCGCTGTCGGTGCTGGCCTTCGGCGCGCTGGTCGATTCCTTCGGCATCGTTGCCTCGGTGCTGGTCTCGACCGTCATCGCCAGCCTGGCCAGCCACATCAGCCGCCACCGCGAGACACCGCTGCTGTGCCTGGCGCTGGCCGCGCTGGCGGCGCTGGCCTTCGTCAAGGGCCTCGGGCTGGCCATTCCCATCTGGCCGCGCTGAATCGGCACACATCTCCATGGATCTCTTTCACAACATCGGGCTCGGCCTGTCGGTGGCGGCCATGCCGACCAACCTGCTGTTCTGCTTCGTCGGCGTGCTGCTGGGCACGCTCATCGGCGTGTTGCCGGGCATCGGCGCGGTCGCCACCATGGCGATGCTGCTGCCGATCACCTTCCACCTGCCGCCGGCCACCTCGCTGATCATGCTGGCCGGCATCTACTACGGCGCGCAGTACGGCGGCTCCACCACCGCCATCCTGGTCAACCTGCCGGGCGAAGCCAACTCGGTGGTGACCACGCTCGACGGCTACGCCATGGCGCAGCGCGGGCGCGGCGGCGCGGCGCTGGCCATCGCCGCCATCGGCTCCTTCGTCGCCGGCACCGTCTCGACCCTGCTGATCGCCATGTTCGGCCCGGCCATGGCGGCGCTGGCGCTGAAGTTCGGCCCGGTCGAATACTTCTCGCTGATGCTGCTGGGCCTGGTCTGCTCGATGGTGCTGGCCAGCGGCTCGCTCTTCAAGGCGGTGCTGATGATGGTGCTGGGCATGTTCATGGGCCTGGCCGGCACCGACGCCAACTCGCCCATGCCGCGCCTGACCTTCGGCGTGATGACGCTGGCCGACGGCATCGACTTCGTGGCCGTCGCGGTCGGCCTGTTCGGCCTGACCGAGATCATGCTGAACCTGGAGAACGACCCGAAGGAAGTGCACGCGGTGCCCATGCACGAGCTGCTGCCCACGCGCGCCGAAATGCGCGAGAGCGTCGGCCCGATCCTGCGCGGCACCTTGCTCGGCTCGCTGCTGGGCGTGCTGCCCGGCGGCGGCGCCTTGCTGGCGTCCTTCGGCGCCTACGCGCTGGAGAAGAAGCTGTCGAAGACGCCCGAGCGCTTCGGCAAGGGCGCCATTGCCGGCGTGGCCGCGCCCGAATCGGCCAACAACGCCGGCGCGCAGACCTCGTTCATTCCGCTGCTCACGCTGGGCGTGCCGTCCAACGCGATCATGGCGGTGATGGCCGGCGCCATGACCATCCAGGGCATCGTGCCCGGCCCGCAGGTGATGACCGAACATGCCACGCTGTTCTGGGGAATGATCGCCAGCATGTGGATCGGCAACCTGATGCTGGTGGTGCTCAACCTGCCGCTGGTGGGCCTGTGGGTCAAGCTGCTGCAGGTGCCTTATCGGCTGCTGTTCCCGGCCATCGTGTTCTTCTGCGCGATCGGCATCTACAGCATCAACAACCGCGCGCTCGACGTGTATCTCGCGGTCGGCATCGGCGTGCTGGGCTACCTGATGGTCAAGCTCGGCTTCGAGGCCACGCCGCTGGTGCTGGGCTTCATCCTGGGGCCGATGCTCGAGGAAAACTTCAAGCGCGCGATGCTGCTCTCGGGCGGCGAGGCCAGCACCTTCGTGCAGCGCCCGATCAGCGCGGGGCTGCTCGGCGCCACCGCGATCCTGCTGGCGCTGATGCTGCTGCCCAGCTTCAAGCGAACGCGCAGCGAAGCCCTGCGCGAAGACTGAAACCTCGTTCACCTGGAGACTTCCGATGTCCGTGTCCACGGCGGCGCCGCTGCGCCTGCGCTTCATCCTCAACACCTTCTATTCCGGCCCGCAGGCCTGGTTCTTCCTGGCGCAGGACCGCGGCTACTTCGAAGAGGAAGGGCTGGCGATCGACTTCACCGAGGGCGACACGCTGGCCAACGCGGTGCCCAAGCTGGCCGACGGCCTCTACGACGCCGGCTACGGCGACCTGAACGCGCTGGTGGAATGGGCCTCGGCCCGGCCGGACGATGCGCCGGTGGCGGTCTACGCCATGCACAACCGCTCGCCCTACACCATTGCCGTGCCGGCGGCGAGCGGCCTGCGCACGCCGCAGGACCTGGCAGGCCGCACGCTGGTGACGCACCCCAACGATGCGGCCTGGCGCATGTTCCCCGAGTTCTGCGCGGCCTGCGGCATCGACATCGCGCAGGTGGCGATCGAGACCTCGACGCTGGCGCACCGCGACATCGTGCCGCTGCTGCTGGCCGGGCGCTGGGACGGGCTGTTCGGCTTCGTCAACACGCTCAACGCGCAGACCCTGGAGGCGGGGCTGGACCCGGCGCGCGTGCTGCGCCATTTCGAATGGCGCCATCACGTGCCCTCGCTCTACGGCGCCGCGCTGATGGTGACGCCGGCGCTGCGGCGCGACCATCCGCAGGCGGTGGCCGGCCTGGTGCGCGCGGTGAACCGCGGCGTGGCGGACACGGTGGCCGACATCGATGCCGCCATCGACGCCGTGGCGCGGCGCAACCCGGCCATCGACCGCGCCGCCAACCGGGCCCGGCTGGCCGGCACGCTGGCGCTGGAAATGGGCGATGCGGAAGGGGCGGTGCTGGGCATCGGCGCGCTCGACCCCTTGCGGCTGGAGCGCACCGTCGCGCTGATGGCGCGTGCCAAGCAACTGGCGCGCCCGCCAGCGGCTGCGCGGCTGTTCGACCCGTCCTTCCTGCCGCCGCTGGACCAGCGCGTGCGCAGCCTGTCCGCCATGGAGGCCGCGTGATGAACGGCCCGTTGACGCTGGAGGCGCTGAACCACTGCGCGCCCGAGACCTTCGTTGCGCTGCTGGACGGCGTGTGGGAACACGCGCCGTGGGTGGCGCGCGAGGCGGCCGCCGGGCGGCCCTATGCCGACGTCGATGCGCTGCACTGCGCGATGCTGGCGATCGTCCAGGGCCTGAGCGAGGAGCGCCTGCGGGCGCTCTTGCGCGGCCATCCCGAACTGGCCGGCCGCGAGGCGCGCGGCGGCCTCATGACGGCGGACTCCACGCACGAGCAGGGCGGCTTGGCGCTGGCCCAACTCGCGCAAGAAGAAGCGGCGCGCTGGGACGCGCTCAACGCGCGCTACCGCGAGCGCTTCGGCTTTCCCTTCATCCTGTGCGTCAAGCGCCACACGCGGGCTTCCGCGCTGCGCTGCTTCGAGCGCCGGCTGGCCCACGCGCCGGCGCAGGAACTGGCCGAGGCGGTGCGCGAGATCGGCCACATCACGCGGCTGCGGCTGGCCGCGCGGGTGGCCGGGCACGGCCTGGCCGACGTGGCGGGTGTGCTGACCACGCATGTGCTGGACACCAGCCGCGGCCGGCCGGCCGCCGGCATGCGGGTGGCGCTGCATGAATGGCTGGGCGACAGCGCCGCGGCGGGCACGCGCCTGCTGGCCGAGGCGGTGACCGACGAGAACGGCCAGACCGGCGCGCCCTTGCTGGGCGCCCAGCCGCTGCGCACCGGGCGCTACGAACTGCGCTTCGGCGTCGGCGACTACTACCGGCGCCTGGGCGTGGTGCAGGGCGACTGGCCCTTTCTCGACGTGGTGCCGGTGGCCTTCGGCATCGACGATCCGGCGGGCGACTACCACGTGCCGCTGACGGTGACGCCCTGGGCCTATGCGACGTATCGCGGCCAGTAGCGTCTCATGGCGTCACTCGATGTGCGCGCCCGAGTCCTTCACGATCTTCTGCCAGCGCGGCAGCTCGGCCGCCACCTGCGCGGCGAACTGCTGCGGCGTCATGGCCTGGTATTCGGCGCCTTGCGCCTGGATGGCGGCCTGCACGCCGGGCTTGGCCAGCAGCTTGTTGACTTCGGCATTGAGCTTGTTCACCACCTCGGCCGGCGTGCCGGCCGGCGCGAAGAGGCCATACCAGGTGCTGACGTCGAAGTCCTTGCCGTAGCCCAGTTCGGCCACGGTGGGCGCGTCGGGCAGCGAGGAACTGCGGCGTGCCGAAGTCACGGCCAGCGTGCGCAGCTTGCCCGACTTGATCTGGCCGATGGCCGAGGGCACCGACGACACCATCAGGTCGACGTTGCCGGCCAGCACGTCCATCATGGCGGCGTTGCTGCCCTTGTACGGCACGTGGCGGATCTGCACCTTGGCGGCGCTCTTGAACAGCTCGCCGGCCAGGTGGATGGTGGTGCCGTTGCCGGGTGAGCCGAAGGTGATGGTGTCGGGCGCTTCGCGCGCGGCCTTCACCACGTCGTCCAGCGTCTTGAAGCGCGACTCGGCGCGCGTGACGATCACCACCGGCGTGTAGGCCACGTGAGCGACGGCGGCGAAGTCCTTGGCCGGGTCGTAGTCGACGCGCGGGTAGATGAAGGGCGCCACCACCATGTTGTCCTTCTGGCCCATCACGATGTCGTAGCCGGTGGGCTTGGCGCGCGCCGCCTCGGCCAGGCCGATGGTGCCGCCGGCACCGGCGCGGTTGTCCGGGATCAGCGTCCAGCCGGTGGCGGTGGACAGTTCGTTGGCGATCAGGCGCGACAGGATGTCGGTGCCGCCGCCGGGCGGGAAGGGCACGATCACGCGGATCGGCTTGGCGGGCCAGGCGGCCTGGGCGCGGGCCAGGCCGGTGCCGGCCAGGGCCAGCATGGAGCCGGCAGCGGCGGTGGCGCGCAGCAGCGCGCGGCGGTTCAGGGGGGTGGGGTGCAGCATGTGTGTCTCTTGTCGTGTCCTGCGGGGCGCGCCGGCTTCGCGCAACACGAAGCGGCGGACGGAATGGGGCCAGCATAGTGTGGCCCTGCCCACGGGCCGCTCGCCTTGCCGATTGGCGAATGGGGTGCTGCCGAATCGAGAAGGCGGGAAGGCCCGGCGAGCTTCAGGCGGCGCGCAGGCCTTGCAGGGTCTGCAACAGCACCACGCGCGACTGGCCCAGCACCATGCCCTTCCAGACATCGTCGTCGCAGTAGAAGGCATCGCGCAGCGCCTGGCGGATGGCGCGCTGCTGTTCGGCGGGCGCCTCGGGGTGGCGGCGCAGCCAGGTGTCGGCGCGCAGGCGGTCGAGCACCTCGCCGTCGGGCAGCGTGCCGAACTCCAGGCCCATGAGGGAGACGCTGGCCTGCGGGCATTCGTCGTAGGCGGTGGAGACCACCGGACCGGAGACGTCGGCCGAGGCGGAGGTGCCCTCGAAGGGCGCGAACACGTCGGCGCCCCACCAGGCGCGTGCCCGCGCCAGGTCGGCCGCCGCGTTGCGCCCGGGATAGATCTTCTCGCCATGGCCGTAGGGGCCGAGGCCGGTGTGCACGTCGATCCAGCCGATGTGGCGCGCCGCCGCGGCGTACTGGCGCAGGATGGCGCGGATGGTGCCGTTGCTCCATGACGGTGCCTGGCCGCCGTAGAACACGCCGTCGGGCGAGTGGTACTGGCCGGTGGTCACCGCGGCGCGGTAGGCGCGGATGCCGTGGCGCTCGATGTAGGCGGCCATCGCCGCGTCGTCGGCCGGGGTGGGCGGCCAGGTGGCGGGCAGCACGAAGGGCTCGACCTCGGTGTAGGCGGCGTTGACCGGCAGCGGCGCGTCGAAGCGCACGTGGTTGCGGTTGAGGTCGATGTTGTCCTCGTTGGTGCGGTGCAGGTGCGAGAAGCCGTGCGGGTTCACCGCGTGCACCAGCAGCAGGGCGACGCCGGCCTGCTGCAGGCGCGCCAGCAGTTCGTCGTCGCGCAAGGTCGCGACCTGCACGCCCGAGCCGCTGAAGCCTTCGGGGCCGTGCGTGCCGGAGGAAACGATCAGCAGGCGCTGCGCGTCGCGCGCGCCGAGCAGCGCGATGTCGGTGGCCAGCGTTTCGCCCAGGGCTCCGCGATGCGCTTCGAGCACGAAGCTTTCCACCGCGGCACCGCGGTCGGCGGCGGCGTCGAGAAACTTGGCGCGGGCTTCGGCATAGCTGCCGGAAAAGTGGCGCGCGGCGGAAGTGTTGGAGAGGGTCATGGTCGTGGTGTTCGTTGTGATCGTGAATTTCAGGCCCGGGCGTGTGCGCCCGCGGCGTCGATGTCCTTGCCGGTGAAGTCGCGCAGCCACAGCAGGCCGAGCAGCGAGACCAGCGTCATCGCCAGCAGGTACCAGGCCGGCGCCAGCTTGTTGCCGGTGGCGTTGAGCAGCCAGGCGCTAATGAAGGGCGAGAAACCGCCGAACAGGGCCACGCCGACGCTGTAGACCAGCGACATGCCGCTGGCGCGCACGTGCTTGGGGAACATCTCGGGCAGCATGGTGATGCCGGGCACGGTCTGCACCACCAGCAGCGCGCTCAGCACGCCGACCACGGTGAACAGCACCATCGGCGTGGGCGAGTGGTTCAGCCACAGGAAGCCGGGGTAGATCAGCACCGCCAGCGCGATGCGGCTCCAGGCGATCAGCGACTTGCGGCCGGCGCGGTCGGACCAGTGGCCGATGAAGGGTGCCAGCACGAAGGACAACAGCCCCACGATGGCGGCGCCGAACAGCGCCACCGGCGGCGCCAGGCCCAGTTCGCGGATGGCGTAGGTGGGCATGTAGAAGGTCACGACGTAGGCGGCGGTGGTGCCGCCGACCATGCTGAGCACGGCCGCCAGCACGGTGCGGCCATGCTCGCCGCAGACCTCCGCCAGGCTGCTGCGGCGCGGCGCCCCGCCGGCCGCCGCGGGCGCGAGCACCAGCGATTCCTCCAGGTGGCGGCGGATGTACATGCCGACCGGCGCGATCAGCATGCCGAGCACGAAGGGCACGCGCCAGCCCCAGCTTTCCATCGTGGCCGGCGACAGCGCCACCGACAGCAGGCCGGCCACCACCGCACCAATGAGGATGCCCAGACCCTGGCTGGCGAATTGCCAGCTGGCCATGTAGCCGCGGTTGCCGGGCGTGGCGTGCTCGACCAGCAGCGTGGTCGAGGCGCCGACTTCGCCACCGGCCGAGAAGCCCTGGATCAGCCGCGCCAGCACGATCAGCACCGGCGCCGCGACGCCGATCTGCGCGTAGGTGGGGGCGAAGGCGATCAGCGCGCAGCCCAGCGCCATCATGAAGATGGTCAGCGTCATCGCCTTCTTGCGGCCGGCGCGGTCGGCGTAGGCGCCGATCATGATGCCGCCCAGCGGCCGCATGATGAAGCCGACGCCGAAGGTCGCCACCGTGGCCAGCAACTGGCCGTAGGCGCTGAAACTGGGGAAGAAGAGCTTGCCGATGGTCAGGGCCAGGAAGCCGTAGACGGTGAAGTCGAAGAATTCCAGCGCGTTGCCGATGGTGGTGGCAACGATGGTCTGGCGCCGCGTGAGCTGGCTGGAGGAGTGGGTCATTCGTGCGTTCGTGGGAGGAAGGAATGCGGGGTTGCGCCGCGATGCTAGAAAGTCTCTCCGATAATGAAAAGACAATAGTTCATATTTAAAGATAACTTCAGGTTGTCATGAAACTTCACCAGCTGCTCGCCTTCGTCGCCGTCGCCGAACAACGGAGCATCCGCGGCGCCGCGCGTGCGCTCGGGCTGTCGCAGCCGGCGGTGACCAAGACGGTTCGCGAGCTCGAACGCGATGTCGGCGCGCCGCTGGTCGAGCGCAGTGTCAAGGGCGTGCGCCTGAGCGTCTACGGCGAGGCCTTTGCGCCACGCGCGCGGCTGCTGCTGGCCGACATGCAGCGCGCCCGCGACGAGATAGGTCAGATCCGCGACGGCGCCAGCGGCAAGCTCGCGGTGGCGGTAACCACCTCGGTGGCGCTCACCGTGCTGCCCGCGGCCTTCAAGGATTTCCACGCGCGCCTGCCGGCCGTCGACGTGCAGTTCAGCGAAAGCGTGCTGCCCTCGCTGCTCGCGCGGCTGAGCGACGGGGGGCTCGAACTGGCGGTGGCGCACGTGGTGCCCGGCACGCTGGGCGATGCCTTCGAGGCGATGCCGCTTTTCATGGTCGACCTGGTGGTCGGCGTGCGCGCGCAGCATCCGCTGCGCCATGCGCGTTCGCTGCATGAGCTGCACGCCGCCGAATGGATCCTGCCCGGCGAGGGCGAACCCGGCCGCGAGGCGGTGGCGCCGCTGTTCTCGCCGGCCGGCCTGACGCCGCCGGCGCGCGTGATCCTCGGCGAATCGGTGACGGTGGTGCTCGGCCTGGTCGGCCACATGGACCTGGTCGGCTTGTTCGTGAGCCCGCTGGCCGACTTCGCCTTCCGCCAGCACGGCATCCGCCGCGTTGCCATCCGCGAGCAGTTGCCGCAACTGCAGGTGAGCGTGATCACCCTGCGCGGCCACCGCCTCACGCCCACCGCGCGCCATTTCGTCGAGTGCCTGCAGCGGGCGGCCAGCCGCTACCAGGCCGCTGTGCGCGAACGGCCGGCGCTCAGCGCGGCGGCATGAAGGCGGTGTCGGCCGGGCGCCCATCCAGCCGCAGCGCAGCGGTGGCGGGCGCTGTTTCGGCCAGCAGGCGGCCCTGGCGCCAGACCTTCAGCCGCGTCGCGCGCAGCCGGATCGCCTCCACCGCATCGCGCGCCTGCAGCAGCACGAAGCTGGCCTCGCAGCCGGGTGCGATGCCGTAATCCTTCAAGCCGAACACGCGCGCCGCGTTCGCCGTCACGGCGTCGAAGCATTGGCCGATGCCGGCCTGGCTCGTCATCTGCGCCACGTGCAGGCCCATGTGCGCCACCTCCAGCATGTCGCCCGAGCCCATGCCGTACCACGGGTCCATCACGCAGTCGTGGCCAAAGGCGACGTTGACGCCGGCGGCCATCAGCTCGGGCACACGCGTCATGCCGCGCCGTTTGGGATACGTGTCGTGGCGGCCCTGCAGCGTGATGTTGATGAGCGGGTTGGCGATCACGCCGACGCCGGCCTCGGCAATCAGCGGCAGCAGCTTGCTGACGTAGTAGTTGTCCATGCTGTGCATGGAAGTGCAGTGCGAGCCGGTGACGCGGCCCTGCAGGCCCAGGCGCTGCGTCTCGAAGGCCAGCGTCTCGATGTGGCGCGAGAGCGGATCGTCCGATTCGTCGCAGTGCATGTCGACCGGCAGGCCGCGCTCGGCCGCCAGTTCGCACAGCAGCTTCACGCTGGCCGCGCCGTCGGCCATGGTGCGCTCGAAGTGCGGGATGCCGCCGACCACGTCGACGCCCTTGTCGAGTGCGCGCTTCAGGTTCTCCACGCCGCCGGGCGAGCGCAGCACGCCGTCCTGCGGAAAGGCGACCAGCTGCAGCGTGAGGTAGGGCGCGACACGGCGCTTGACTTCGAGCAGGGCGTCGACTGCCAGCAGGCTCGGGTCGCTGGTGTCGACGTGCGTGCGAATCGCCAGCAGGCCCTTGGCCACCGCCCAGTCGCAGTAGGCGAGGGCGCGTTCGATCAGCGCCTCGGCCGTGAGCAGCGGCTTGAGTTCGCCCCATAGCGCGATGCCTTCGAGCAAGGTGCCGCTCTGGTTGACGCGCGGCAGGCCGTAGCTGAGCGTGGCGTCCATGTGGAAGTGCGGGTCGACGAAGTGCGGCGCCAGCAGCAGGCCCTGGGCGTCGATGCTTTCATGGGCCGGCGCCTTCAGGCCGGGTGTGACTTCGACGATGCGGCCGGCTTGCACGGCGATCGACATGCCGGTGCAGCCATCGGGCAGGGTGGCGTTGTGGATGAGGAGGTCGAGCATGAATGGGGTCTCAGTCGGTCGGGCACGGTGCGGGGTGGGTCGCGCAGGAATGACCCGTCGCGTCTACGGGTCAGTCTGGCTTGCTCCCCACGCTGTCGTCGTTGAATTCTGCCGGCATGCAGACGGAACGTATGGCTGCGACAAAGGTTTCGGCCTGTTCCACGATCTCCCGTGCATCGCTCAGTTCCACGGGTTCACCCCCGTAGTCGGCCACGTAGCGGAAGGTCTCGGCGTGCTTCAAGAGTCGGCCGATCTCCCTTGGCACAGGCCCGCGCCTGACCAGATGATCACTGAAGGCATTGAGGACGCCCCTGTGCGTCTTGCCCACATCGAATCCCGAGGCCAGCAACGCGGCGCGCGCCGCATCGAACATGGCGTAGTACGCCCGGTTGGAGGTCCCATCGGCGTCTCCCGTATCGAGCAGCACCTTCGCGGATGCAGCCGCTTGCAGCGCCTTTGCCATCAAGTCCAGCGCCTTCACAGCCTGACGCCTTCTCTGGCGATGTTGTGAAGCAATGCGGGGTTCGAGTACTTCTCTGGGTTCTCCCATTCGTCCAGCCACACGGGCAGCGGTGAGATGTTGATGCCCGTTTCAAGGAGCACGTCGTAAGCCACGTCGGCCATGGCCAGCGTGGTCGGCAGAGCCCTTTGGTGGTCGCCTCGCAGGAGCACGGCCACATCGGCATCGCTGTCGGGGCGATGTGCCCCTCGTGCCCGGCTGCCGTAGACGATGGCGCTCGCCATGTCGTAACGCGCGGCGATCAAGGCAAGGAAACGCCGGACTGCTTGCTCGGTGTCGTGATCAATGCGTGCACTCTGCTCCATGCGTCGCTCCTTGTGGAAAGCCATTGAAATGGTAAGCAATGTACGGCGCACCAGCGCAAGGATCGATCGACATGCCGGTGCGGCCATCGGGCAGGGTGGCGTTGTGGATGAGGAGGTCGAGCATGGCGTGGGCTTCGAAGGGAGTGCGTGCGCAGTGTAGGTCGCACGCAAGGAGCTTGCCCGGCCCCGTGCGGGGCGCGCTTTGCGGTGCGCCAGCCTCGTCACGCAAGAGACATGTGTCGGCCTGGCTCCTTCCCTAGGATGGTCAGCGCAAGCGATGGCCATCGAATCTACGCCATCGGATTGCCATAAAAACCCGAGGAGACATATGAAAAGAAAGTTTGCAATTCTGGCCCTCGCCATCGGCGCGGCCAGCCCGGCGTTCGCGTTGAACATCCTGATCTCGAACGACGATGGATTGACCAGCAACGTGAAGGCGCTCTACGACGCGCTGAAGGCCGAGGGGCACGACGTGGTGGCGTCGCTGCCTTGCACCAACCAGAGCAGCCGCGGTGCCGGCGCCATCATGTACAGCGTCGACACCATCGTGCCGGACAACGACGCCGCGCAGATCAACGCCGCGGGCGGCTGCCGCAGCGGGGCCGCCGCCATCGGTGCACCGGCCGTCGGGCGCACGACGCGGGCGGGCCTGGACAACGGTGACTTCTACTACGTGCACGGCACGCCCGTGATGGCCACGCTGTACGGGCTGGACGTGGTGGCCAAGGCACGCTGGGGCAAGGCGCCCGACCTGCTGCTCTCGGGCCCGAACGAAGGCCCCAACCTCGGCAGCATCATCAACAGTTCGGGCACCGTCAGCAACGCGCAGATGGCCGGCTCGCGTGGCATTCCGTCCATCGCCCTGAGCGCCGGCACCAACACCGTGGACGACACCGGGCTGGCCAACCCCACCTCGGCGATCGTCGCGCAGTTGTCGGTCAAGCTGCTCAAGGCGCTGCAGGCCAAGGCCGGCAGCGGGGCGCTGCTGCCGCCCGGCCTGGCCCTGAACGTGAACTACCCGAAGGCGGTGGCCGCCAACACGCCTTTCGCGTACTCGCGCATCGGCAGCTACGACGCCTTCGTCGTCTCCTTCAAGAACACGGTGCCCTATGGCTTGAACCTGTCGCTGGCCGGCAATGGCCTGCCGACGCCGGAACAGGCGGAAGACGAGTCCGTGGTCTACCTGAACAAGACCGCCGTCTCGGCCATGCAGATCGGTTTCGAGCACCGTCCGGCCGGCCAGGAATGGCTGCGCCTGCGTCTGCGCGACGTGGTGGCGCCATGAGGCGGCCGAGCATGTCCCGCGCCGCGCGACTGACGCAACTCGCGTTGGCCGGCGCCGCGCTCGCGACGCTGGCCGCATGCGGCGGCGACAGCCACCCCGTGGCCGGCGGCGGCTCGCCGGCACCGGCGCCGACGCAGCCGAAGGTGACCGTCGACGAACTGGCCGGCGGCGCCTACACGGTGAGCACCGGCGATGCCGAGAAGCCCACGGTCGGGCGCTATTACGCCGGTGCCGATGGCAAGCGACTGCTGGCGTTGGAAGACGGCGGCGAGCAGGTCGACCTGTTGCTGCGCCGGGCCACGGCGTCGGCCGACTGGCGCGCCGTGCCGCCGCCGTCGACCGACCTGGACGTCAAGCTGCTGCACAGCCAGCCACGCACGCTCGCCGTGCCCGATGCCGCGGCGCTGGCCGGCCGCTACGTGCTGCGCCTGGCCGATGGCAGCGCGGCGGACTTTCAGCTCGGGGCCGATGGGCGCATCTCCGTGGGCACCTTGCCGGGCTGCCGCCTGTCGGGTGCGCTCGGCGCCAGCAGCCTGCCCGGCGCGCTGGCGCTCAGCCTGGACAGCAGCGGCTGCGGCGGCTTGCCGGCCCATGCCAGCGGGGTGCTGATCACCGATCCGCAAGATGCGCCGGCCAGCCTGCGCCTGCTGGCCGACGACGGCGCGGGCCTGGTCGATCTGCGCGGCTACGCCGAACCCGGCGCCTGATGAACGGGTAGCGCGCGCCCTTGCGATCCGGCGACATCAACGCCGGCGGACAGGTCGCGCCGACGTTGCCCGTACGCGGGTGGGGCGCCAGTGCAGCCTGGCGCGATTGACGTGCGTCGGCAGTCTCGGCATAAGTGCGTGTGGACCTCCTGATGGACCTTCATCACCCCGCCGTCCGGAGCCTGGCGCTGCCGCTGGCCATTGCCTTCGTTGCCGCAGGCGCGCTGCGGCAACTGGGCGGGCCGGGCGCAGGCGCGCGATGGGCCGCCGCCGGCGTGCCGCTGGCGCTGCTGGCATCGATCTTCCTCACGCTCGGCTGGACTGTGCAGCCGCTCGCCGTCATCGAGAAATTGCCGTGGATCTACGCGGTGGTGGCGCTGGCCGGCGTTGCGCTGGAACGCTGGTGTGCCGATCGCCGTGCACAGTGGCTGGCCGCGGGTCTCCTGTGGGCGCTGGTGCTGGTCGTGCTGGGCCAGCAGCCCATGCTGGCGCGCATGGGCAGCTGGCTGGTCGGCATGGCGGTGATCGGCGCCGCGCTGCATTCGCCGCCGGGGCGCGCCGATGCCGCCGCCATGCTGGTGGTGGCCGCGCTGGGGCTCGCGGCGCTGGCCATGCTGTCGGGTTCGGCGCTGCTGTTCGAGTTGGCGTTGGCGCTGGCCGCCGGCGTGGGCGGCGTGGCGCTGTGGCTGTGGCCGGTATCGCGCATCCGCCTGGGCGCCTGCGGTCTGGTGGTGGCGCTGCTCGCCTGGTTGTCGCTGGCCCAGTCCACGGCCTTGCTGACCGGTGCGCCGCCGCTCGCTGCGCTGTTGCTGGCGGGGGCTTTTTCGTCAAGCATCGTGGTGCGCGCCGTGCGCGGCCGCTTGCACGGCGGCGAGCCGCGCGCCTGGGTCCAGACGCTGTGCGTCGCCTTCGCAGCGGCCTTGTGGGTGGCGGCTGCGTTGGCTCTCGCCCACTGGGGCGGCCCGGCCTTCGGCGTGCACCCTGCCGCCCCCGGAGCCGACGATGCCTACTACGCCCCCAGGTGGTGACGGCCCAAGCCCCTGCGGGCGACACGGATCGCTTGCCTCGCGGCCGGCCCGGGGCCGATCATCGGCCGTGTCGGCCCCGTCAGTTCCTTTCCCCCGCGCACGCAAGAGAGAAGCACATGACCTCCATCACCATCCGTAAGCCACGCCTCGTCGTCGCTGCCGCCTTCGTGCTGGCCATGTCGCTGCTGACGGCACCGGCCGCTTCGCGGGCCGAGCCGGCACGCTACGAGCTGGACCCGGAGCACATCAGCATGGGGTTCCTGGTTGAACACCTGGGCTACGCCAAGGTGCTGGGCCTGTTTCGCGCCGTGCGCGGGAGCTACCGCTTCGACGAGGCCAGCGGCGCCTTGTCCGATGTGCGCATCGAGGTCGACACCCAAAGCGTGTTCACCAATCACGCCAAGCGCGACCAGCACCTCAAGAGCGCCGATTTTCTCAACGCCGCCGAATTCCCTCGCATGGTCTTCACCGCTGAGCGGGCGCAGCGCAACGGCGAACGCAGCTTCAGGATCGACGGGCAACTCGAGCTGCTGGGCCGCAAGCAGCCGCTCGTGCTGGAGGCCACCTGGAACAAGAGTGGCGTCTCGCCGATCGACAAGGACTACCGCATGGGCGTGTCGGCACGCGGCAGCTTCAAGCGCAGCAGCTTCGGCATGAACTACGGCGTCGAGAACGCCTGGGTCGGCGACGAGGTGCCGCTGATCGTGGAGTTCGAGGCACGGCGCCAATGAGGTTTGGCCATACCCGAGGGCGTGGCGCGGTGGCAGCGCTGTTGGCTCTGGCGGTCCTCAATGCGCTCTTGACCCTGGGCAACCAGTGGCCCACCCCGTGGCCGCGGCTCTCGGCCCAGATCGCGCCCGAACTGCTGCTCCTGCTGCTGGGGCTGTGCGGATGGCTCGCCTGGCGCGGCGCGGCGCCCACGCGTGTGCTGCGCTGCCTCGCCGCACTCACGCTGCTCGGCGTGCTGGCGCGCTACCTCGACGTGACGGTGCAGGCGGTGTTCGGTCGTGCGCTCAATCCCTACTGGGACGGGCGCTACCTGGGGTCGGTGCTCGCGCTGGGCGGCTGGTCGGCGTGGACGATCCTTGCCGGTGCGCTGGTGCTGCTGCTGGCGGTCGCGTTGCTCTATCGCCTGCTGCTCCGCGCCTGGCGGCTGCTGGCACTGGCCCTCGCGGCGCGGCGGGAGCGGGCCGTCACGGCACTGCTGGCGGCCATGCTGCTGGCGTTGTGCGTGCTGCCGATCGGCGCTGACGGCCGGCTCAGCCGGGCGTTGCGCACAGCCTTCGCCCGGCCCGTGACGCCGGCCATTGCGCATCAGGCCGGGCTGCTGGCCTCGCAGCTGTGGCCTGGCACGGCGTCGCGGCCGCTGGCCACCAGTCCGGACTTCCAGGCGCATTCGCTCGCGGGCCTGAAGGGGGCCGACGTGCTGGTGGTGTTTCTGGAGTCCTATGGCGTCTGCACCCTGGACGATGCGGCGCAGCAAAGTGCGCTGGCGCCGGCACGCGCACGCCTCGCCCAGCAACTGGATGAGCGCGGGCAAGGCGTGGTTTCGGCGAGGGTGCGCTCGCCCACTTTCGGCGGTGGCTCCTGGCTGGCGCACGCGGCGCTGCTGACGGGTGTCGACACGCGCGATCCAGGCGACTACGAGCGCCTGCTGGCCAGCGACCGTCCGTCACTGGTGGGCCTGTTCCGCGCCCAGGGCTGGCGCACCGTCGCCTGGATGCCGGGCCTGCAGCGGCCTTGGCCGGAAGGCAGCTTCTACGGCTTCGAGCGCATAGCCGATGCGCAGGGCATCGGCTATGCCGGCCTGCCGCTGGGCTTCTGGCGCATTCCCGATCCGGCGGCCATGGCGCTATTGCACCGGCAGGAACTGGCAGCGCCGGCCGGTACGCGCGCACCGCGCTTCGTGGTCTTCCCCACGCTGGCCAGCCACGCCCCGTTCCGGCCCGTGCCGCCCTTCGACGGCGACTGGACGCGACTGGCGACCCCGCAGGCCTACAGCGCGGCGCAGATCGCTCAGGCCCTGGCACAGCCAGCCGACTGGTCGCAGGCGCGGCCGGCCTACCTGGAGGCGATCAGTGCCAGCTTCGACTGGCTCGGCAGCTATCTGGCCGGACCGGCGCCGCGTGGCCTGCTCACGCTGGTCATCGGGGATCACCAGCCTTGGGCCGCCGTGAGCGGCGAGGGTGCCTCGTGGGACGTGCCGGTGCATGCGATCAGCGCAGACGCGCAGTTGCTCGCGCGCTTCGAGGCGCTGGGCTTCACACGCGGCCTCACGCCGGCGCCATCCGCCGGCGCGGCGTCGGCTGCACGGCCGATGGAGGACCTCACCGCGCTGCTGCTCGCGGCCTTCGACGGACGGCCCATCGCGTCGCTGACCGGTCCCTGAGAGGCGCCGCCGACACCGCGCGTGCTACCGCTCGCCCTTGCGGTAGGGCTTCATCAGCGCTTGCGGATAGGCCGCCTTGCGCGCCACCAGCACCAGCGCCAGGATCGACAGCAGGTAGGGCAGCATCAGGTAGAGCTGGTAGGGCAGCACCGCGTCGCCCGACTGCTGCAGGCGCAGTTGCAGCGCGTCGAAAAACGCGAACAGCAGCGCGCCCAGCAAGGCCTTGCCGGGGCGCCACGAGGCGAACACCACCAGCGCCACGCAGATCCAGCCGCGGCCGTTGATCATGTTGAAGAAGAAGGCGTTGAAGGCCGACAGCGTGAGAAAGCTGCCGGCCACGCCCATCAGCGCCGAGCCGGCGACGATGGCGCCGGTGCGGGTGGCGGCGACCGACACGCCCTGGCCCTCGGCCGCCTGCGGGTTCTCGCCGACCATGCGCACCGCCAGCCCGAGCGGCGTGCGGTACAGCGCCCAGGCCAGCAGCGGCACCAGCAACAGGGCAAGCAAGGTGAGCGGGGTCTGCTGCGCCAGCACCGGGATCGGCAGCCAGTCCATCGGCGCGAACGGGATGACGGTGGGCGGCGTGTTGACCTTGGGGAAACTCACGCGGTAGCCGTAGTAGCTGAGCGCCGTCGCCAGCAAGGTGATGCCCAGGCCCGAGACGTGCTGCGACAGCGCCAGCGTGACGGTGAGGAAGGCGTGCAGCAGGCCGAGCAAGGCGCCGGTCAATGCGGCCACCGCCACGCCGATCCACAGCGGCGCGCCGGCGTACACCGCCAGCCAGCCGGTGAAGGCGCCGGCCACCATGATCCCTTCGATGCCCAGGTTGAGCACGCCGGCGCGCTCGCACAGCAGCACGCCCAAGGTGCCGAAGATGAGCGGCGTGGCGATGCGCAGCACCGCGACCCAGAAGGCGGCGTTGGAGAGGATGTCGAGCAGGTCGGTCATCGCGAGTTGCTCCCTCCCCCTCTGGGGGAGGGTTGGGGTGGGGGCAGGCGGCGTTCGCTGGGGGCGCTGCTGCCCCCATCCCAGCCTTCCCCCAGAGGGGGAAGGGGCAAGACAAGGGAAGGCCGCGTCGTCATTTGAGCCTCACCCGGTACTGCGTCAGCAAGGTCGCCACCAGCACCGCGATCAGCGAGGTTGCGACGATCACATCGGCGATGTAGGTCGGCACGCCGACTGCGCGGCTCATGGTGTCGGCGCCGACCAGCACGCCGGCCACGAACACCGCGGCGGCCAGCACGCCCAGCGGGTGCAGGCCGGCCAGCATGGCGATGACGATGCCGGTGTAGCCGTAGCCGGGCGACATGTCGAGCGTGACGTAGCCGGTGCGGCCTGCCACCTCGATGGCGCCGGCCAGCCCGGCCAGCGCGCCGGACAGCATGGCCACGCCCACCACCGTGCGCGTGACCGGCACGCCGGCAAAGGCGGCGGCGCGCGCGTTGGCGCCGACCGCGCGGATGTCGAAGCCCGCCACCGTGTACTTGAACAGCAGCCACACGCCCAGCGCCAGCACGGCGGCCCACACCAGCCCGGTGTGCACGCGGGTCTGCGCGATCAGCTTGCCCAGTTCCAGCCCGTCCTGCAACGCCACGCTCTGCGGCCAGCCCAGCGCGCTCGGGTCTTTCATCGGTCCGTCGAGCAGCGCGCCGACCGCCAGCAGCACGATGAAGTTGAACAGCAGCGTGGTGACGACTTCGTCGACGCCCAGCCGTGTCTTCATCAGCGCCGGGCCCAGCAGCAGCAGGGCGCCGGCCAGCGCGGCGGCCAGCATCATCAGCGGAAACAGCAGCCACAGCGGCGCGTCGAAGCCGCTGCCGCCGTGCAGGCCGCCCACCGCCACGGCCGCCAGTGCGCCGGCGTAGAGCTGGCCCTCGGCACCGATGTTGAACAGCCGCGCCTTGAAGGCGACCGTGGCCGACAGGCCGGTGAGGATGAGCGGGATCGCGCGGGTCAGCGTCTCGCTCCAGGCGAACACCGAGCCGAAACCGCCTTGCAGCAGCAGCGCATAGGTGCGGCCCACCGGCGCGCCGGCCCACAGCACCAGCAGCGCGCTCACCGCCATGGTGAAGGCGACGGCACCGACAGGCGCCAGCAGCAGCGCGGCGCGCGAGGTGTGGTGGCGGCGTTCCAGCCTCATGCCGCCACCTGTGGCGCGGCGGTGCGCTGCGGCGTGCCGGCCATCGCCAGGCCGATCGCCTCGCGCGTCCACGCGGTCGCAGCACGCGGCTCGCCGATGTGGCCGCCGTGCATCACGGCGACGCGGTCGCCCAGCGCCAGCACTTCGTCCAGGTCGTCGGAGATCAGCAGCACCGCGGCGCCGGCGTCGCGCGCATCGATCAGTTGCTGCTGCACGTAGGCGACGGCGCCGATGTCCAGACCCCACGTGGGCTGGTGCGCCACGATCAGGCGCGGCGCACGGGCTGGCGCACCGCCCGCCGTGGCCGGTGCCAGCAGCGTGCGCCCGAGGATGAGCTTTTGCATGTTGCCGCCCGAGAGCGAGCGCGCCGGCGCGGCCAGCCCGGCGCCGCGGATGTCGAAGGCCTGTTCCACGCGCCGCGCATGCGCGCGGGCTGTGGCGCCGCGCACCCAGCGCAGTCCCGGCAGCACCGGGCGCGAGAAGGCATCGCCGCGCAGGCGCTCGGAGACCACGTTCTCCCACACCGGCAAGTCGCCGACCACGCCCACCGCGTGCCGGTCTTCGGGGATGCGTGCCACGCCGCGTGCCACCAGTTTCGATGGCACGGCGGGCAAGGGCCGGTCCATCAGCCGCACCGAGCCGGCCACCGCACGCCGCGTGCCGCTGAGCAGTTCGGCCAGCGCCACCTGGCCATTGCCGGACACGCCGGCGATGGCGACGATCTCGCCGGCGCGCAGGGTGAGCGAGGCCTCGCGCAGCGCATCGCGGCTGTCGGCCGCGTTGTGCGCGGCGGTACTCACCCGTTCCAGCACGCACACCGCATCGCCCACGCGCCGGGCCGGGCGGCGCGCCGGCGCATCGACCGCATGGCCGACCATCCACTGCGCCAGTTGTTCCTGCGTGGTGCCCTCGGTGCGCGCCTGCGCCACCAGCTTGCCGCCGCGCAGCACCGCCACGCGGTGCGAGACGCGCAGCACCTCGGGCAGCTTGTGGCTGATGAAGATGATCGACAGGCCTTGCGCCACCATCTGCGCCAGCGTGGCAAAGAGCGCCTCGCTTTCCTGCGGCGTCAGCACGGCGGTCGGCTCGTCGAGGATCAGGATGCGCGCGCCGCGGTACAGCGCCTTGAGAATCTCCACGCGCTGGCGCTCGCCCACCGACAGGCTGCCGATGCGTGCTTCCGGCGCCACGCCCAGGCCGAAGCGCTGCGCCACCTCGAGCAGCCGGGCCCGCGCTGCCGTGCGGCGCGAGAAAGGTTGCCACAATGGCTCGGTGCCCATCATCACGTTGTCCAGCACGCTCAGGTTGTCGGCCAGCGTGAAGTGCTGGTGCACCATGCCGACGCCGGCGGCCAGTGCGGCCTTGGGATTGCCCGGCGCCAGCGGCTGGCCGAACACCTCGATGCGGCCGCCATCGGCGACGTAGTGGCCGAACAGGATCGACATCAGGGTCGACTTGCCGGCGCCGTTCTCGCCGAGCAGCGCCAGCACTTCGCCGGCGTCCAGCGTGAGGGAAATGTCGTCGTTCGCCACCAGCGCGCCAAAGCGCTTGGTGATGCCGTGCAGCGCCAGTACGGTCATGAGCTTCTTGCTCCTTCCCCCTTTGGGGGAAGGTCGGGATGGGGGCAAGTGGCGTGCGCGGCGTGTGAAAGGAGCGTGCTCATTGCCACGCCGCCAGGAAAGCCAGCAGCACCTTGGCCGAGTTGTCGGCCGCCAGGCTCATGAAGGTGCCCATCTCGTTCTCGCCTTCGCCGCCGCCGGCCAGGTCGCTCAGCGAGCGGAAGGCGATGAAGGGCACGTTGTTGCTGTAGGCGACCATCGCCGTAGCGGCGGTTTCCATGTCCAGCACGTTGGCCTTGAAGGTCTTGTAGGTGTATTGGCGGAAGGCCGTGTTGTCGACGAAGGCCTGGCCCGAAACGCCGTTGCCGCCCACCACCACCTGCGGCCGGTGGCTCAGGCAGGTGGCGGCGGCGGTGCAGCGCGCCAGCTCCACATTGCCCAGGCGCCGCGCCGTCTCTAGCATCTGCGGATCGGCCGCGAACCAGGCCTTGCGCGTGGGCGCCGGCTGCGCCGCGGTGCGCACCTCGACCGGGCGCGGCATCAGCATGCCGAAGCCGGGCAGGGTGGCGTCTTTCATCCACGGCGGCGGGGTGAAGCGCGTGCGCCCGGTCTCGCGCGCCATCACCGCCTCGAGGTACTGGCCCCATTGCTCCGGCACCGCCACGTCGCCGATGTGCAGCGCCGGGTTCACGCCGCCGGCAATGCCGCTGAAGACGATGCGGCTGACGCGAAAGCGGTCGAGCACCAGCTGCGTGTTCATCGCCGCGTTGGTCATGCTGATGCCCGACAGGAACACCACCACCGCCTTGCCTTGCAGCGTGCCGGTGGTGAATTCAACGCCGTTGATGCGCTGCTGCTTCGCCCCTTCGATGCGCGGCAGCAGCAGCGCCAGCTCGGGCTCGAAGGCGGAGATGACGGCGATGCGCGGCGTGTCGTCGGCACCGCCCGAAGGTGCCGGCCCCATGCCGCTGCAGCCGGCCAACAGCCATGCCGCCGCCAGCGCCGACAGGAACCCGCGGCCGCGCGCCATCACTTGCTCGACTTGGGCTGGCTGTCGTTGACCTGAACGGTGAACTTGCCGGCCAGGATGTCGGCTTCCTTGGCCTTCACCTTGGCCACCAGCTCGGCCGGCACCTTGCTGGCGAAGGTGCCCAGCGGCGCCAGCTCGGAGCCCTTGTATTGCATCATCGAGAACTTGCCGTAGTCCTCGGCCTTGAACTTGCCTTCCTTGGCGAGCTGGATGGCACGGTCGATCGACGGCTCCATGTTCCACAGCGCCGAGGCCACCACCGTGTCGGGGTACTGCGCCTGGGTGTCGATCACGTTGCCGATGGCCAGCTTGCCGCGTTCCTTGGCTGCATCCGAGACGCCGAAGCGCTCGGCATACATCACGTCGGCGCCCTTGTCGATCATGGCGAAAGCCGCCTCCTTGGCCTTGGGCGGATCGAACCAGCTGTTGATGAAGCTGACGCTGAATTCGACTTTCGGGTTGACCGCCTTGGCGCCTTCCATGAAGGCGTTCATCAGGCGGTTCACCTCGGGAATCGGGAAGCCGCCGACCAGGCCGATCTTGTGGCTCTTGGTCATGCCGCCGGCGATCATGCCGGTGAGGTAGGCCGGCTCCTGGATGAAGTTGTCGAAGACCGAGAGGTTGGGCTCCTGCGGCTTGAGCGAGGAGCCCATCAGGAACATCGTCTTGGGAAAGTCCTTGGCCACCTTGCGTGCCGCCGCTTCCACCGCAAAGGCCTCGCCCACGATGAGCTGGTTGCCGCCGGTGGCGTACTCGCGCATCACGCGTTCGTAGTCGGCATTGGCGACGTTCTCCGTCGCCTTGTATTCGATCTCGCCGCGCGCCTCCGCCGCCTTCAGCGCCTTGTGGATGCGCCCCACCCATTGCTGCTCGAAGGGCACGGTGTACACCGCCGCCACCTTCAGCTTGGCCTGCGCGCGCGCCAGGCCAGGCAAGGCGGCGACACCGGCAAGGGCAACGGAACCCGCGATCAATTCACGACGTGTGGTCAAGTTCTTCTCCTCGGTTTGAAAAAGCGCAGCATCTATCGGCGACCCAGGAACCCGGGCGTCACGGCATCCATTCCAGAACACCGCGGAACTGGCTTTGCCAGGCCGCTGGTGTTGCCCCCTCGAGGGGGTATCGGCCGGCGACACGCAGTGCGCCGGCCAAACGGGGGGGAGCTACTTCGTTCCAAAAATGCGGTCACCCGCATCGCCCAGGCCCGGCAGGATGTAGCCGTGATCGTCCAGCTGGCGGTCGATCGCCGCGGTGTAGATCGGCACGTCCGGATGCGCCTTCTGCATGGTGGCGACGCCTTCGGGGCAGGTCAGCAGGCAGACGAACTTGATCGACTTGGGGCGCAATTCCTTCAGCCGTTCCACCGCCGCCACCGCCGAATTGCCGGTGGCCAGCATCGGGTCGACCACCACCACGTCGCGCTCGTGCATTTCGCCGGGCATCTTGAAGTAGTACTCGACCGCGGTCAGCGTCTTGGGGTCGCGGTACAGGCCGATGTGGCCGACGCGTGCGCCCGGCACCACGCTGAGCATGCCGTCGAGAATGCCGGTGCCGGCGCGCAGGATCGAGACGAACACCAGCTTCTTGCCGTCGATCACCTTGCCGGTGGCTTTCTCCATCGGCGTCTCGATCTCGATCTCCTGCATCGGCATGTCGCGCGTGACCTCGTAGGCCATCAGCATGCTGATTTCGTTGAGCAGGCGCCGGAAACTGTTGGTCGATGCCTCCTGGCGCCGCATGAGGGTCAGCTTGTGCTGAACGAGGGGATGATCGACGAGGTGGACTTGGCTCATGGAGGTTTGCGCTGGTTGTCGTGTGAATTGAAGTGAATGCAAGGCAGGCCGCTCAGAAGACCGTGCCGTCGCTGCGGATCTTCAGCGGTGGCGTGCCGTCCCGCAAGCGTTGTGCCAGGGCGCGGCCGGCCGACCAGGTGCCGCCTTCGAGCACGCAGGCCAGCGGCAGTTGCTCGGCCGTGCGGTGCAGCAGCCGGCGCACCGGCGGCGCCAGTTCATCGAGCAGCGCCACCGTGAGGGCGCGCCACTCGACGATGAATTCGTCGCCGGCCGTCCATTCCTGCTGCAGCAGCGCGGGGTCCTTGGGCAGCAGCAGGCCGGTGTCGATCAGCAGGCCGCCGTTGCGGTATTCGGGCAGGCCGGTCAGGGCATCGAGGCCGTTGACCTTCACGCCGGCCCATTCAAAGGGTTCGAGCAGCGAATAGGTCAGCCACTGCGAGAGCTTGTGAAAGGGCATCCAGCCGCGCGTGAGGCCCGGCCCTTCGATCGCGCTGTGGCGCCAGCAGTCGCCCAGCGCCAGCGCCGCGTCGGTGCTGGGCAGGCCATCGCTGCCCTCGGCAGCGCTGCTGTCGAGGGTGTTCTGCGCCGGCCAGATGCCGGACAGCGAATCGAGCAGCAGCACCAGGATCTGGTGCGCCGAGACTTCCGCGGTGGGCGGCGCGGCCGGGCCGTAGGGGCCGACCAGGAAATCGAAGATGCCGCCGGGTCGGCCGTGTTCGCCGAACACCTCCGACTGGTCCTGCATGGCCTCGCCGAGACGGCGCAGCAGGGTGGCGCGGCCCGCCAGCCCGACCAGCGGATTGGCTTCGCTGACCTGGAAGGCGGCGCCCAGGTGGTCGGTCACCAGCGCGCGCAGCCCGGCCGCATCGGCCTGGCAGGGGCGCTGCGGGTCCGACGAGAACAGGCCGCTGGTGAAGGCGTGGAAGCTGGCCACGGCCAGGCCCTCGGAACGCACGTAGCGCTCGCGCGTGGAGGGTTCGACGTAGTGCCAGTCCGGGCCGGCGCCGGCGTCGAGCAGCACGCTCACCAGCGCCAGGTCGATCAGGCAGCGCGCGCGTTCACGCGCCGTCACCTCGGGCCCGAGCAGCTTGTCGAGCGCCGCCAGCCGGTCGTGTTTGCCGGCCTCGAAATGGCGCCAGCGGCTGTGATAGGGGATGTCGTTGCCGGGGTAGCGCGAGCGGGTGGACTCGGCCACCGCCAGCGCGGTCTGGTCCATCGCCAGCGCGTCGCCCACGGTGAACCAGCGCGATTCGCCGTTGCGCGCCCGCTCCAGCAGGAAACGGGCGCGGGTGCGGATGGTCTCGGTGTTGCGCAGCAGCGCGGCGGCGCCGACCGGGGAATTCGTGTCGAGCGCGAATTCGATCGCCGGTTCGACATGGCCGTCGACCGCCGAGCGCACCGCCGGGTTGTGCGTGGGTTGCTCCGGGTCGAGCCCGTAGTTGACGCGCGTCATGGCGCGGCCCCGTGGCCGCCCATCGCGTGCGTGCGTGCAGTGTTCATGTGTCCAACCCCCGGCCCTTGGCCTTCTTGAGCTCTTGCGCATCGGGCACCGCGCCCGGCGTGAAGTAGCCGGCCGCCATTTTGGCGTCCATCTCGACGCGCGCGTCGGCCGGAATGAGGTCGTCGGGGATGTTGACGCGGGTGCCGATCTCGATGCCCGAGCCGGTGATGGCGTCGTACTTCATGTTGCTCATCGAGACCAGCCGGTGGATCTTCTTCACGCCCAGCCAGTGCAGCACGTCGGGCATGAGTTCCTGGAAGCGCATGTCCTGCACGCCGGCCACGCACTCGGTGCGGGCGAAGTACTGGTCGGCCGTGTCGCCGCCGACCTGGCGCTTGCGCGCGTTGTAGACCAGGAACTTGGTCACCTCGCCGAGCGCGCGGCCCTCCTTGCGCGAATAGGACACCAGCCCGACGCCGCCGCGCTGGGCGCCCATGATGCATTCTTCGATGGCGTGCGTGAGGTACGGGCGGCAGGTGCAGATGTCGGAGCCGAACACGTCGGAGCCGTTGCATTCGTCGTGCACCCGCGCGGTCAGCTCCACCTCGGGGTTGGCCAGGTCGCGCGGGTTGCCGAAGATGTAGACGGTCTGGCCGCCGATGGGCGGCAGGAACACTTCGAGGTCGGAGCGCGTGACCAGCTCGGGGTACATGCCGCCGGTTTCCTCGAACAGCACACGGCGCAGATCGGTTTCCGAGCAACCGAAGCGCCTGGCGACTTCGGGCAGGTACCACACCGGCTCAATGGCGGCCTTGGTCACCATCGCCGCGCCGTTGGCGGTGAGGAATTTTCCGTCGGCCTTGAGGCGGCCGCTCTGCAGCGCCTCGATCACTTCCGGCAGGATCACGTGCGCCTTGGTCACGGCGATGGTCGGGCGGATGTCGTAGCCGGCCGCCAGCTCGGCCGCGTACTCGGCGGCGACGGTGGCGCCCCAGGGGTCGAGCGAGACGATGCGGCCCGGCTCGCTCCACTGCGGGTAGGGCCCGATCACGTCGGTCGGCGAGGTGTTGGTGAGGTCCGCCTTGTGCTGCGGATTGAGCGCACCGGCGGCCACTGCCAGCGCGCGGTACACGCTGTAGGAGCCGCTGTGCGTGCCGATCACGTTGCGGTGCGCGCGGGTGGTGGTGGTGCCGACCACCGGGCCGCGCTCGGTGGCGGTGGCGGCGCCCCAGTTGATCGGCAGCGCGCCGAAGCCGCCCGAATGCGACGTCAGCCGGATGTGGCGCGGCGATGGGGTGGAAGAAGAGGATGGGGCCGTGACGGATGGCGCCGTGGCGTCGGACAGACCGGTGGGGGAATCAACAGACATGGAGGGCCCTCAAAAACAGCAATGTAGCCAGCACCCCCGTAACTGGCAAGTTGCGTGCCTGCTTGCGCAAGCCCCCGTCGCGTTGGCTTCAGTCGATGCGCAACAGCCGGTCGAGCGAGAGGCGGCCGGCGCCGCGGCCGATGAGGTAGAGCATGAGCGCCGCCCACGAGAGGTGCGTCGGCCAGGCGTCGGGGTAGACGAACAGCTGGATCGTCAGCGTCATGACCAGCAGCGCTGCAGCGGAGAGCCGCGTGAACAGGCCCAGCACCAGCAGCAGCGGGAACAGGTGTTCGGCATAGGTCGCCAGATGGGCTGCGAGGTGTGGCGCGATCAGCGGCAGCTTGAATTCGCTGGTGAAGAGTTCGTAGGTGCTGTCGGTGATGCTGAGAAAGCCGCTGACCTTGGTGCGGCCGGACAGGAAGAAGATGGCGGCGATGGACAGCCGCGCGGCGATGGCGATCAGGTCGTGCGGGACCAGCCACTGCAGGCGCGCGGCGATGGCGTTCCAGCGCGCAATGAGGCCGGTCGGCCGGGCCGCGGCGTAGCGGGCGATGAAGGCAGGGGTCGTGTTCATGGTGCAGTTCTCCGCATCAAGGGGTGGGCGTGGCGGCGGCAGGGCCGTCGAGCTCGCAGAAGGCGCCGGCGCGCAGCAGGCCCGCCAGCAGGGCGGCGATGTCGGTCTCGGAGGCTGCCATGCTGGCCGCCTCGGCCGCCTGCGACAGCGTGGCGCCATCGGCACAGGCGGCCAGGAAGGCAACCTCGGCGCGGCCGGCGATTTGCCAGCGCACCACGCCGTCGCAGCGCGTGAGCAGGGCGCCTTCGGCGCGCCATGCGATCTCGCTGTCGTCTGCTTCGGCGGGGTGCGTCGTGCCGCTGGGCCGGTTGCGTTGCCAGATGGTGTAGATGGGGTGCGTGTCGAACCAGGCCCAACGCGTGGCCGGATGCAGCCGCAGCACGGCGGTGCCCAATTGTTCGGGCGGCAGCCGGGCCAGGGTCGATGCGTCCAGTTGCGGTGCTTCGGCGGCGGCGTGCGCGGCGCACCACAAGGCGTCGAGTTGCGCCACGCCGGCCAGGTAGGGCAACTCGGCGGCGGGTTCGAAGTCGCGCAGGAACTGCGGGAACTGCGCGCCGTAGAACAGCAGGCGCGCATCGCGCGGTGGCGACTCGATCACGTGCAAGGCGGCCGCGGCGCGAAACCACTCGCGGCCGACCAGGCGCGCGACGCTCGGGAAGTTGGCCTCCAGCGCGTCGACACAGCCCTTGGCCACGGTGTTGCGGTAGACCGCGAAGGCCGGTTGCGCCAGCAGATCGGCCAGCGGTGAATCGGCCGCCGCGTCGGCAGGCGCCAGCAAGGCATCGGCAAAGGCCGATTGGAATTGCGCAAGCGGCAGCGTGGCAGCGTGGGTCATGCCGTGGGCTCCAGGCTGCGCTGCATGTGAATGTTGGCGGTGCCGGATTCGGCCAGCAATTCGTCGAAGGCGGGCAGCTTGTCGTCGCGCTCGATCAGCGTGGGCCGCGCGCCGATGCGATCGACCAGCCGCTGGTACAGCGACCAGACTGCGGGCGCGATCGGTGCGTCGTGCGAGTCGATCAGCAGGCCGGCGCCCAACTGGGCGTCTTGCGAGTGGCCGGCCAGGTGGACCTCCATCACGGCCTCGGCTGGAAAGCGGTCGAGGTACTCGCCGGCGTGGTAGCCCAGGTTGCGGCCGGAGATGAAGACGTTGTTGACATCGAGCAGCAGGCCGCAGCCGGTGCGGCGCGTGAGCTCGGTGAGGAAGTCGATCTCGTCCCACGCGTGCGCGTCGATCTGCAGGTAGTGCGAGGGGTTCTCGATGGCGATGCGCCGGCCCAGTGCGTCCTGCAGGCGGCCGATGTTGGCGCCGATGCGGTGCAGCGCTTCGGTGCTGCGCGGAAAGGGCAGCAGATCAGGAAAGTGGGTGCCGTTCCAGGCCGCCCAGGCCAGGTGTTCGGACACCAGCGCCGGCTGGATGCGTTGCACCAGCGTGGCAAAGCGCGCCAGGTGAGCGGGTTCGGGTGCTGCATCGGCGGCCAGCGAAGCCGAGACGCCGTGCAGCGAAATGGGGTGCCGCGCGCGGATGGCTTCGAGCCATTGCAGGCGCGGCCCGCCATCCACCATGTAGTTCTCTGCGTGCACCTCGAACCACAGGCCGGGCTGCGTGCAGCCCAGCGCTGCGTCGTAGTGTTCCGGCTTGAGGCCCAGGCCTGCGCGCAAGGGAGTGTTCATGGTGGATGGCACGACGGACGTGTGACAGCGTCGAAAATCAGGACTTCATTTCTTCCAGCGTGCCCATGCCCTTGGGCGTCTTGATGGTGGTGCAGGTGCCGGCCGGCACGTTCTTCCAGGCGTTGCCCTGGTAGTCGGTCTTGGAGGTGCCCGCGCAGGTGGTGCCGGCGCCGGCCTTGCAGTCGTTCTTGCCGGCCATCGAAACGCCGTAGCACTTCTCCATCTTGGCCATGTCCTTGTCGCCCATTTTCATCTTGTCGTCTGCGGCCATGGCGGCGCCGGAAGCCAGTGCGCCCAGGGTGAGGGCGGCTGCGAGTGCGAGTGAACGGTTGGTCATGTCTTGAGCTCCGAAAGTTGATAGATAGGAACCTCGCCTTGCAGCGCGGTCACAGCCTACTTCGGGTGCTGCGCGTGGCGGGTTACAGCACACGGCACAATGGCCCGCAGAAAATTTTCAGCCGAACCTGTAACCCTACGACTTCATGCTTCGAACATCTACAGGCAACAAGCCGCCATGGAGCGATACCGAGGCGGGCTTGCGCAACATGTTCTTGCAGGGGCTGGCGGGCGACGCCGTGGCGTACCGCAATTTCTTGCAGAAACTGAGCCAGCACCTGCGGGCGTTTCTCGGAAAACGCCTGTTCGGCTGGCCCGATGACGTCGAAGATCTTGTCCAGGAATGCCTGCTCGCCATGCACAACCAGCGCCACACCTACCAGAGCGACCAGCCGTTGACGGCCTGGGTGCATGCGATTGCGCGCTACAAGATGATCGACCTGCTGCGCGCCAAGGGCAGCCGCGAGGCGCTGCACACGCCCATCGATGACGAGATGGAACTCTTCGTCGATTCCGCGGTGGAAGCGAGCGACGCGCGGCGCGACCTGGGCACCATGCTGGCCAGCCTGCCCGAGCGGCAGCGCCTGCCGATCCAGCACGTGAAGATCGAGGGCCTGTCGGTCGCCGAAACCGCGAGCCTCACCGGCATGAGCGAGTCGGCGGTGAAGGTCGGCGTGCACCGCGGCCTGAAGGCGCTGGCGGCCCGCTTCAAGGATGCCGCATGAAGACCGATGACCTGATCAGCCTGCTGGCCACCGGCGCCGCACCAGTGCCGCGCCGCGCCACCACGCACCGCCTGCTGCTGGCGGTGGCGGTTGGCTTGCCGCTGGCGATTGCCATCGTCGCCACCCAGTACGGCTTTAGACGCGACCTGGTCGAAGCCATGTTCTGGCCGATGCTGTGGGTGAAATTCCTGTTCCCCGCGTGCATGGCCTGGGCCGGTTTCGTGGTGGTGCAGCGGCTGGCCCGGCCCGGCGCACGGGTGGGGCCGGCCTGGTTTGCGCTGGCCGCGCCTGTGCTGGTGGTGTGGGCCATGGCCGTGGTGGCCTGGCTGCATGCCGCGCCCGAAGCGCGGCCGGACATGCTGTGGGGCCAGACCTGGCGCACCTGCATCTTCAGCATCGGCTTCATTTCGCTGCCGACCTTCATTGCGGCGCTGGTGGCGCTGAAGGGCCTGGCGCCCACGCGGCCGGCGCTGGCCGGTAGCGTGGCGGGCGCCATGGCGGCCGGGGTGGGCGCTGCGATCTACGCGCTGCACTGCCCGGAACTGGCGGCGCCGTTCCTGGCGATCTGGTATGTCGGCGGCATTGCGCTGATGGCGGCGGTCGGCGCCTTGGTGGGGCGCGCGCTGCTGCGCTGGTAGCCGCAGCGCTGGCGTTGCGCTCAGCGCGTTGCGGGCGCCGCCGTCGCACGCAATTGCGGCTGGCGCGCCAGCACCGCATCGCGCGGGCCCGCATCGGCCACGCGGCCGGCTTCCATGTACACCACGGTATCGAAGTGCTGGAGCAGGCTCAGGCGATGGATCGAGGCCATCACGCAAGCATCGGGAAAGGCTGCGCCGATGCGCTCGACCACGCGGCGTTCGGTTTGTGCGTCGAGCGCGCTGGTGGGTTCATCGAGCAGCAGCAGCGTGCTGCCGCGCGCAGCCAGCACGCCGCGCGCCAGGCACAGGCGCTGGCGCTGGCCGCCCGAGAGATTGAAGCCGCGTTCGGACAGGTGGGTGTCGAGATCGCCCCGCGTGGCGGCCAGCACTTCGTCGAAAGTACTGACGTGCAGCGCGGCGCGAATGGTCGCGTCGTCGGCCGGCTGGCCGAAGCTGAGGTTCTCGCGCACGCTGGCCTCGAACACCTCGATTTCCTGCGGGATCAGCGTGGCGACATTGCGCAGCCAGGGCCAGGGCGTCTCGGTGTCGTCGACGTGCAGCGTGCCGGTCGACGGCGCATAGAGCCCGGCCAGCACGCGCAGCAAGGTGCTCTTGCCGCCGCCGCTGGGGCCGACCAGCGCCACGCGCTGGCCGCGTTGCAGGGTGAGCATCACGTCGTGCAGGCCGCTCGGTGCGGCGCTTGCGTCGCTGCGCTCTGCTGATGTATTTGGCGCTGCGGCGGCGCGCGGGCGGTAGTGCCAGTTCAATGCATCCAGCCGCAGGCTGCGCCAGGCGGCATCGGCGTCGATGCGCTCGCGCGCCGGATCGTCGACCCGCGTGGGCGCATGCCACAGCGGTTCGGCGCTGGTGTAGTCGGTGTGCATGCGCGCGAAGGACTGGAAATTCGCCGCCATCGAGCCGACCACGCCGGCCGCTTGCTGGGCGTACTGGTAGATCATGAACACCGCGCCGAGCATCACCGTCTGGCCCGGCACGCGCGCCTGCCAGACGTACAGCACGACCAGGCCCCAGGTCAGCGCCAGGCCCATCATGTCGACCGAGAACCACTTGCCTTCGTTGAGCAGCACGGTGCGCTTGAGCGGCTCGGACACCGCCGCCATGCGCCGTTGCAGCAGGGCGCGCGAGGCCGCCGTGAGGCGCAGGCCGAGCACGGTGGAGGCGTTCGACAGGAAATCGAGCAGGGCGGAAACGTAGCGCCGGTCGGCATCGTTTTCCAGGCGCGCGTAGTGCATCAGGGCGCGGTCGAAGCGCAGGATGATCAGGCCGATCAGCACGTAGCAGACGATCGCCAGCAAGCCGCTGCTGCGCGAGAGCAGTGTCAACGCCACCAGCGGGCCGATGAAGTTGACGATGTTGGTGAGGTAGACGAACTGGTTCTGCGCAAAGTCCGACAGCGCCCGGCTGGCCTGGTGCACGCGGTGCTGCAATTCGCCCGAATGGCGCTCGTCGTGCCAGGCCAGCGGGGCCGCCGCAATGCGCGTGTAGAGCGCATCGGCCAGCCGCTCGCGCACCCGCAGGCCGACGTTGCGCTCCAGGATGCGGCCCGGCCCGTGCGCCATCCACGCCACCACGTAGATGCCCGCCAGCGCGGCGATCCAGCGGCCTGAGCCGGTGATGTCGCCACGCTGCAGCGCGTTGATCGCCTGGCCGGCCAGCCAGGGCAACGTCAGGCGCAGCAGTTGCGAGGTGGTGAGGAGGGCGGTGGCGCCGATGAACTGCGCGTGCGCCCCTTCGGCGTGGCGCCACAGCGCCCGGTACAGCTCGCCGAAGGCGCTGCCCGGCGAGCCCGAAGGGGAAGAAGGGGTGGCCTGGTTGGAGGCCACTTCAGGAGAAGGCATCGCCGCTGCACATGCGGTGATGGTAGGGGATTGCGCGGGCCCCGTGCGGCACCCGCGCGTGCGTCAGACGCGCCTCAGAAGTCTTCCAGCGGCAGGCCGACGTAGTTCTCGGCCAGCGAGGTGGAGGCGGCCGTCGAATGCACCAGGTAGTCGAGCTCGGCTTCCTGGATCTTCTGGCCGAACTCGCCGGTTTCTGGGAAGCGGTGCATCAGCGAGGTGAACCACCAGGAGAAGCGCTCGGCCTTCCACACGCGGCGCAGGCACAGGTCGGAATAGCGGTCGAGCGCCGAGGCGCTTTGCTCGCCATAGAAGATCTCGAGCGCGCGCGACAGGTAGCCGACGTCGGCCGTCGCCAGGTTCAGGCCCTTGGCGCCGGTCGGCGGCACGATGTGCGCGGCGTCGCCGGCCAGCAGCAGGCGGCCGAAGCGCATCGGCTCGGCCACGAAACTGCGCAGCGGGGCGATGCTCTTTTCCAGCGAGGGGCCGGTGACCAGGCGCTCGCGCGCCTCGGGGTCGAGACGGTTGCGCAGTTCAGCCCAGAAGGCGTCGTCGCTCCAGTTCTCCACCTTCTCGTCGGTCGGCACCTGCACGTAATAGCGGCTGCGCGTTTCGCTGCGCATGCTGCACAGGGCAAAGCCGCGCGCGGTGTTGGCGTAGATCAGTTCGTGCGAGACCGGCGGCACGTCGGCCAGCACGCCCAGCCAGCCGAAGGGGTAGACCTTTTCATACAGGTGCAGCGCGCTTGGCGGCACGCTGGCGCGGCTGACGCCGTGGTAGCCGTCGCAGCCGGCGATGAAGTCGCATTCGACTTCGTGCGTGGCGCCGTCCTTCTGGTAGCGCACGCGCGGGTGTGCGCCGTCGAAGTCGTGCAGGGTGGCGTCACGCGCCTCGTAGATCGTCTTCAGGCCGGCCGCCTCGCGTGCCTGCATCAGGTCGCGCGTGACTTCAGTCTGGCCGTACACCGTGACCTGCTTGCCGCCCGTCAGGCCGTGCATGTCGATGCGATGGCGCGCGCCCTTGAACAGCAGTTCGATGCCGCCGTGCGCCAAGCCTTCGGCCTTGGCTCGCGCATCGACGCCGGCGCGCGCCAGCAGATCCATGGTGACCTGTTCCAGCACGCCGGCGCGGATGCGCCCGAGCACGTACTCGCCGCTCTGGCGCTCGATGATGATGTTGTCGATGCCGGCCTTGTAGAGCAACTGGCCGAGCAGCAAACCGGCCGGGCCGGCGCCGATGATGGCGACTTGGGTTTTCATGGTGTTCGTCTCCGTGGAAGTCGCGAGCGTAGGGCGCGCGGGGCGCCGGCGGAACCGGGCGCCCGCGCGTCGTGTGCGATCATGCGAGCGGCTGCGCGATGATCGCGCAGAAGACGAATCGAGCAGACCCATGACCATCGCCAAGGCGGATTTCATCGAGGGCATTGCCAAGGGCATGTCCGTGCTGGAGAGCTTCGACACCGAGCGCCAGCGCCTCAACGCCACGCTGGCGGCCGAGCGCGCCGGCCTGACCCGCGCCGCCGCGCGCCGGCATCTGCTCACGCTCGCGCACCTGGGCTACCTGGAAACCGACGGCAGCTATTTCTGGATGGCGCCCAAGGTGCTGCGCTTCTCCGGCAGCTACCTGGCTTCGTCGCGCCTGCCGCGCACGCTGCAGCCCACGCTCAATCGGCTGGCGGTACAGACCGGCGAATCGTTCTCGGTGGTGGTGCTCGATGGCGAAGAGGTCGTCATCGTCGCGCGCAGCGGCATGAGCGGCGCGCCCTCCGGCGTGCTGGCCTACGGCCTGCACCTGGGCGCGCGCCTGCCAGCGCACGCCACCTCCACCGGCCGGGTGCTGCTGGCCGCCATGCCCAGCGCCGAACTCACGCGCTGGCTCAAGGGCCGCACCTTGCACCGGCTGACGCAATACACCGCCACCCAGTCCAAGCAACTGCGCCAGTTCATTGCGCAGGTGCGCGCCGACGACTACTGCATCGCCAGCGAGGAACACGAGATCGGCGTGCAAGCCGTGGCCGTGCCCCTGCGCAACATGCGCGGCCAGACCGTGGCCGCGCTCAACGTGGTGCTGTCCGGCGGCATGCGCGACAATGCCGCGCTGCAACGCGATCTGCTGCCCGTGCTGTTCGCTGCCGCACGTGAAGTTCGAAATTTGTTGTGAGCGATTTGCAAACCTCTAAAAAACCACGCTATAATCTGAGGCTTGTTCCCCGATAGCTCAGTTGGTAGAGCGCCGGACTGTTAATCCGTAGGTCCCTGGTTCGAGCCCAGGTCGGGGAGCCACTACAAACCCTTGTGGTTCCTGAATGCCTCGCTATCAAATTGGTAGCGAGGCATTTTCATTTGGCGATCGATATGGGCCGCCCGGCGATCTGCCCGTGCTGCTCAATACCGCGAAGCATGCGCGGCGGGGCGTGCTGCACTTTCCGCCAGGCTCATGATGTGACTGAAGAAAATCAGGAACACGGTCGCAATCGACAGCATGATCACCCAGACTGGCATGGTGAACGCGCTGATGACACCGAATCCGTCAGGGATGGCATGCACGTTGGTCGTGGTGCAAATGAAATCGGCCGCGGTCATGCCTGTGTAGTGCATGGCGCACACCGCTGCACCCATGACGGCCGCCGCGCCGATGCGCGACACGAGGGACCGCGTGTTGAAGGCCAGCCACAGCGCGGCAGTGGCTGCAACGATCGCAATCGCGATGGAGATCCCGACCGGCACGAACGACCAGCGGATGAAACCGCCAAAGCGCATCCCGGACATGCCCAGGTAGTGCATGGCCGCCACACCCAATCCCAGCAGGGTGCCCGCAACCAGGATGCGCTTGAAATCCTCCGGTGCCTTGGCCACATAGGCCAGCGCGATGGACGAGGCGACGATGGCCGCGCCAAGAGACGCCAGCGTCTCGACCATCGAGTACGCCATGCCGACATTCAGCCTCAGCGCGAGCATGCCGATGAAATGCATGGACCAGACACCGACCCCGCCAAGTGCAACACCGGTGGAGAGTGCGCGGCCCAGGTTCACCTTCCCGTTGGGCTCTACGATTCCGCGCGCTGAGGTCAAGGCCACAAAGGAGCCTATTAGCGCGATGACATATGACAGCGCGACAAAAGGGATCTGGTAGGCCGGGGTCAGCAGTGTTTCCATGTCTTTGGACTCCTCGTGGGTTGCAAAAAGTTGTCGTTTTTCAGTGGGTGAACATGATGTGAAGGGGCCCGTCGCGCCCTCACGCGGCGACCCTGCACTCGGTCGTGGACGTGCTCCAGTCGGCCAGCGAAGCTTCCAGGTGGGCGCCGCGGCGGATCGCGGTCATCTCGGCCAGGATGGCCAGGGAGATTTCCGGCGGCGTCCGGCCACCCAGATTCAGGCCCACCGGGCCCTTGAGCAGGTCGACCTCGCCCTGCGTCAGGTCGAACTCGCGCAGGCGCAGGCGGCGCGCCTCGTTGTTGCGGCGCGAGCCCAGCGCGCCGACGTAGAAGGCGGGCGTCTTCAGGGCTTCCATCAAGGCCAGGTCGTCCAGCTTCGGGTCGTGCGTGACGGCCACCACCGCGCTGTTGGCGTCGAGCTTCATCTCGACGACAAGATCGTCCGGCATCTCGCGCGACAGCGCGACGCCTTCCAGGGCCTGCCAGCCCTCGTGGTATTCCTCGCGCGGGTCGCAGACGGTCACCTGGTAGTCCAGCATCACCGCCATGGCCGCGAGGTAGCGCGACAACTGGCCGCCGCCGATGATCAGGAGCCGCAGGCGGGGGCCATGGACGGTCGTCAGCGTCTTGCCGTCGAAGCTGACGGCATCGCCGGCATGGACGGGCTCCAGCGAGACGGCGCCCGAGTCCATGTCGAGTTGCCGCTGCACCATGTGATGCTGCTGGACCTCGACCAGCAAGTCGTCCAGCCTCGATTGGCGGCTCAGCGGCTCCAGCACGATCTGCACGGAGCCGCCGCAGGGCAGGCCGAAGCGTTGCGCCTCCTGGGCGTTCGCGCCGTAGATGGTCGACTCCGGCAAGGCGAGCGCGAGTTCGGCGCGGCGCACGCGGCCGATCAGGTCGTCCTCGATGCAGCCTCCGGACAAGGAGCCCGCCACCTGGCCGTCGTCGCGAATGACCATCCAGGAACCCGGCGGGCGCGGCGACGAGCCCCAGGTGCGCACGACCGTTCCCAGCACCACGCGGTGCGCGCGGCCCAACCACTCGATCGCCGTGCGCAAGACCTCCACGTCCATGCTGTTCATGGTTTGCGCTCCATCCGGAAGAATGCGGGCCTGCACAGGCCGACCACCGAGCCGACGGCGGCCAGCGCGCCCAGCGTGAAGTGCACCCACCACAAGGCCCATGGCCCGCTGCCGGCGATGGCCAGGCCGAGCACCCAGACGCAACAGGCGGGCGCCACCGCACGCAGCACGCCCAGCGGGAGACTTGGGCTGCGCGACACGGGCGGCGCGTCGACCTGCGCGAACGAGGCCAGCCCCCACGCCAGCGAGTGGCACATCGATGCCGCCATCAGCCCCTGCAGTCCTGGCAGGACGCACAGCATCACGAGGCCCGCCGCCATCGCCAGGCCAACGCCCGCGGCGTTCGGCAACCGGGCGCGCGAAAGATGCAGGACCAGAGGCGGCAGCAGCATGGCGCCAAGGTGCAGGCCGCTCGCCTGCGAAGGGCTCAGGCCCCAGGCGCTTCCGCACCACTGCGAGGTGACGGCCAGCGAGGCCATCATGGGCAACATGGCCCAGCGTGCCGACTGCACCGCCCACGTCGCCGGATCGCGCCATGGCGGCGCCCAGCCGGCGGCCATCGACGTGCAATCGAACAGCCCTGGGCGACCGCCTTTGCGTGTGCCGCGGCCTGGCACGAGTGCCGCAAGGAGGAGGGCGGGGAGGGCGATCGCGGCCGGCCAGAGCGCCGCTGCCACCGAGCTTCCCGTGGTCGGATCGCCCGCCACCATCCAGGCCAGCGCCGCACCTGCCGCGGCCGGAACGACCGGCGACGGCGGGCGGCGCGTGGCGGCACGCGCCATCTGCACCGTGCGTGAAGCGGCCACCAGCAGGACGCCCCAGCCCATCGATGCCGCTGTGATCGCCAGCGCGCCCCCGCCCTCGGCGGCCCCGGCCAGCGCCGCCGCGGTCGCCAGGCCCGCAAGGACCACGATGGCGCGCAGCCATGCCGCCGACAGCGCGATCGAACGCCCGCAGCGCACCAGCCCGGCGGTGCCCAGCCACAGTGCGACGGGCGCCAGTCCCCCTGCCCAAAGCGGCAGCCGCTGCTGGCCGAGCGTGCCGAGCACCAGCCAGCCACCGAACAGCAGCGCCCAGGTCAGCGTGCGCGCCGCCAGCAGGCGCATGGGGTCCATGGCGGCGATGGCCTCGATGGCTTCGCTATTGCGCACTGTAGGCATGCAGTTGGTCGCTCCCGCGCGCGGCGTGAACGCTGGCATTGAACGAGACCACGATCCGCTCCGACTCGCCAGCGTAGGGCAGGGCCTGGTGCGCCAGCCACGAGGGGAACAGCACGAGTTGCCCGGGCACCGGCTCGATGTCCAGGTGCGGCGGCTGCAGGTATGCATTGCCCAGGTCGGCATGGCCGCCGGCCAGCGCCGTGAAGGGCGGGCCATAAAAGCGCGTCACCCCGTTGGCCACGCCATAGACGGGGTGGTCGCGCCGCCGCGCCGGCTCGTCCACCTGCACCACGTACACGCCCGACCAGGAGCAGTTGCCATGCGTGTGCACGTCGTGGAAGGCGCCGTGGTTGGCGCACTGGAACCACAGGCCTTCGAGCGCGATGCGCAGGTCGAGCCCGCGCTGCGGCCAGGCCCCGCGGTTGGCGTGCGCCACCGTATCGCGCAGGCTTTGGACGACGAACTTCAGGAAGCTCTCCCATTCCGGCAGCTGCACGCGGCGCAGCAGGTCGTCGTCGCTGGCGAAGAAGGCGCCCTGCGGCTGCGACCGCTCATGCAGCTGCGTCACGCGCATGGCGCCGAACACGCGCGCCAGCAGCGGGTTGAGTGCCGCTGCGTCGGCATGGCGATGCACGCCCAGCGGCGTCGGCCACAGCGAATGGAAGCCTGCTTCGATGCTCATCACCGCGTCAGGCCGCCACCGCGCGCGGCCAGTGCAGCGCGTACCCGGTCTCGCGCTCGAAGCGCTCGACGTCCTCGAGGGTGTCGATGTCGACCCGGTAGCGCCGGTTGTCGGTGACAAAGGGCTCCACCATCTGCGGATGGCGCGATTGCCACTGGCGGCAGCCGACATTGGCCTCGCCGGCCAGAATCTGTTCGCGCACCTCGGCGCTGAACATGACGGGGTTGCCGCGCTCGCCTTGCACTTCCGGGTACACCACCTCGGCGCCTGGCGGGCGCTTCTTCCAGGCGCCGATCACCGCGGAGATGTCCTGGGCGTTGAGCAGCGGCTGGTCGGCCAGCGCCACGACAACGGCATCGCACTTGCCGCTCAGCGCGGCCAGGCCCAGGCGCTGCGAAGACACCTGCCCGTCTTCGGGGTGCGGGTTGTGCACCACCGTGACCGGAAAGTTTTCCACCACCGGCGCGATCTGTTCGGCATGGTGGCCGAGCACCACGACCAGCTCGTCGACGCCCGCGCCCGACAGCGCGATCAGCATGCGGCGGATCAGCGGAACGCCGCCCAGTTCGAGCAGGCACTTGGGACGCCTGCCGATGCGCTCGCCGGCGCCCGCGGCCAGCAGCACGGCCGCCACCGTCACCCGCGAATAGAGGCCGCGGCCGCCTTTCATGATGCAACCCATGGTCAATCTCCGCAGCAGGACTTGAGGGGAACCGCCAGCACGGGCGGCGTCGCCGGCGCGCAGCAGGCATGGACAGCGGGCGCCGCCAGCGGACCCGATTCGGGTGCGCGCGCGAGCGCCGGCGCCGGTTTCGGTTCCGGCTCGGGATGCGGCTCGTCGGAGATCAACGTGCCGCGCCGGTTGGAGACCACGGCCGCAAGCACGGACAACGCGATTTCCTCGGGCGTCGTCGCGGCCATCGGATAGCCTGCGGGCGCCACGATGGCGGCCACCGCCGCCGGGTCGCTGCCGCTGGCGATCAGCGAATCCTTCAGCACGCCGGCCTTCTTCGCGCTGGCGACAAAGGACACCTGGCGGGCCGACAGCGACAGCGCCAGGCGCAGCCCCTGCACGTCACGCCGGCCCTGCGTGGCGACGACCACCCACGCGTTCGCGGGAATCTGCGGCCCCGCGGTGCCGGGCTCGTCGGAGGCGATCACGCGCTGCGCATCCGGATGGTCGGCCGCGCTGGCCTCGTGCGCCACCAGCGTGACCGTGAAGCCGACCCGCGGCGCGAGCTGCACCAGGCTTCGCGCCACCGGCGAGGTGCCGATCACCACCAGGCTGGCGCGCGGCAGCACCGGGTCGACGAAGAGCTCCAGCGTGCCGCCGGAATGACAGCTCATGCCGAACTCCAGCACGTCACCCAGCTCGCGCTCCACGCCTTCTTCGGCGGGCGTGATGCGGATCAGCTTGGCTTTGCCGTCACTGAGCACCTGGCGCACGGTGCGAATGACCGCAGGCTGCGCGCAGCCGCCGCCGATCCAGCCGTGCAGTTGCCCGTCCAGGGTCACCACGGCCTTGTCGCCGGGGTGCGCCGATGCCGGCGCGCGGGCTCGAATCACGCTCACCAGGGCGTAGGCCGTGCCGTCGTGCTGCAGGCGCTGGGCGGCTTCGAAGACGTTTTCGGCGGTGGTCATGTGGGTACTCCTTTTCGCGTCGCTCAATGGACATGCGCCGCGAGTTGCGCCAGATCGCGCAAGCTGTTCAAGCGGTGAAAATGTTCGATCAACCCCTGCTGTGCCCGCACGGCCTGCATGCCTTGCGAGGCCGGCGGTTCGCCCGAGGGGTGGAACCAGGCGATGCGCGCACCGCGCCCGCGCACCCGTGCCAGCTCCTCCGCCAGCCGATGCGGCTCGTCGGCGTCGAAGCCGTCGGACAGCACCCAGACCCGTGCGTGGCGCCCGAGCTGCGCGCGTGCGTGCACCGCATGGAAGTCGGCCAGGCTGGTGGCGATGCGGGTGCCGCCGCCAAAGCCGGCCGTCACGGCATTGACCTTCTCCTGCACCGCGGTCGAGCTGCTGCGCAGCAGCGGCGTGACCTCGGCCAGGCGGGTGTGGAAGACGAAGACCCGCGCGTTCATGGCCAGCACGAAGGCGCGCGCGATGCGCAGGAAGAGCTGGGCATGGGTCTCCATCGAGCGGCTGACGTCGACCAGGATGAACAGGCGCGGCCGCTCGCGGCGCGGCGAGCGCCAGACCGGGTGCACCGGCAGGCCGCCGGTGGCCAGGCTGCCACGCAGGGTGCGCCGCAGGTCGAGGCGGCGCCCGGCGGGGTTGTCGTGCCAGCGGCGCGTCAGGCGCCTGCGCAGCGCCTTGGCGATCTGTTCGGCCAGGCGCTCGAGCTGCGCCAGGTCCTGCGGCAGCCATTGCGACAGCGAGCGGTCATGCAACGCTTCGGTGCGGCTCGCGCCGCCCTGGGCGCGGGCGATGCCCGGATCGTCCGAGGCGGCCAGTCCGGGCTGCATCGCGGCGTCGGCCGCACCCGCGCCGTTCGCCTGCGGCGGCGCATCGGCCGATCCCGCGCGCTGCTGCAGGCTCTGCACCAGCTGCTCCAGGCTGCGCCGCGGACGGGTCTGGCCGCTGACGCGTGCGCCGCCCTTGACCTTGTGCGGATACCAGTAGCGCTCGAACAAATCGGGCCAGCGCTGCCAGTCGCGCGCGTCGTGGCAGGCAATGGCGCGCCAGGCCGGATCGATGCGGGCGTATTGCTCCAGCGGCAGGGCCAGCGCGGCGCGCACCATGGCCTGCTGTTCGGCCACGCCGACCGTGAGGCCGTGGTCGCGCAGCATCGCCGCGAATCCGGCGATGCGCTCCAGGGGCTGTGCCTGGGTGCTCATGGTCACACCGCCTGCGCGGCCTTCTCGGCCACGCCCACGCTGCGCCGTCCCTCCAGCACCTGCCGAACGCGGGTGGCATCGAACTGGAAGCGGTCCTCCCGCGTCTTGAGCAGGCAGGCGAGCGACGCCTCGAGCGTGTGGGGGTCCTCCGGCAGCGTCTTGCATTCGAGCCGATGCAGGGCCCGCACCCAATCCAGCGTCTCGGCAATGCCGGGCTTCTTGGCCAGGTCTTCGCGGCGCAAGGCCTGCACGAAGGCCACCGCCTGTTCGACCAGCGCGCTCTCGGCATGGGGCAGCGTGGCGCGCACGATCGCGATCTCGCGCGCCAGCGTGGGATAGGCGAGGAAGTGGTACAGGCAGCGCCGGCGCAAGGCATCGGAGAGCTCGCGCGTCCCGTTGCTGGTGAGCAGCACCTGGGGCACGTGCTTGGCGCGCACCGTGCCGAGCTCGGGCACGGTGATCTGGTATTCGGCCAGTACCTCGAGCAGAAAGGCCTCGAAGGCTTCGTCCGCCCGGTCGATCTCGTCAATCAGCAGCACGCAGGGCGCCTCGCTGGAAATGGCCTGCAGCAGCGGGCGCTCCAGCAGGTATTCGCGCGCGAACAGGTCCGCTTCGGCGGCCTGCTGCCCGGAGGTCTCGCGCAGGCGGATGGCCAGCAGTTGCCGGCCGTAGTTCCACTCGTATGCGGCCTGCGACATGTCCAGGCCCTCGTGACACTGCAGGCGCACCAGCTGCCGACCTTGCGCGCGCGCCAGCGCGGCCGCCAGCGCGGTCTTGCCGACGCCCGCATCGCCTTCGAGCATCAGCGGGCGTTGCAGCTCAGCGGCCAGCCACAGTGTCGTCGCAAGTGCGTCGTCGGAGATGTAGCCGCTGCGATGCAGCGACTCTCGCAGGAAGTCGTCCATGGTGTGTCACGCCGTCTTCTTGCCGAACAGGTTGGCGAACCAGCCCTTGATGACGATCCACATCAGGCCCAGGGCATTGAGCTCGTTGCCGTTCGCCTTGGCAGGCGCGACGGGGGTGGCAGGCGTGGCGGGCGTGGCACTTGGGGCGGATGCTGGCGCGGCCGCGGCGAGCCCGGCAGGACCGGCGGAAGGCTCGTTCGCCGCAGCTGTCGCCGCCGGCGCGGGGGCCGCGACCAGCGCGGCGGCGGCGCGGAAGTTGTCGGCAAACTGTGCCAGCATGGCGTCCGCGATCGGCACCAGCAGCCGGCCGCCGAACTGCGCCAGCTTGCCGCTGACGGTGACCGTGGCCAGGCCGGTGAGCACGGACGTGCCCGGGCTCGTGCCGGGCTCGATGTGCGCGACGAGGTTCATCGCGGCGGACGAGCCGCCCTTGTCGGTGCCCTTGCCGAGCATCTCCAGCCGGCGCTTCTGCACGTCCAGGCCCAGCACCTCGATGTCGCCGTTGAAGCTCATCACGGCCGGCCCGACCTTGCTCTTGACGGTACCCTTGTAGTGCGTGTCGTCGAGTTGGTCGGTGATCTGCGCGCCCGGCATGCAGCCGGCCACGGCGCGGATGTCGGACAGCACCACCCACGCCTGATCGCCGGACACCTCGAGCGGATAGCGCTTGTCGAGTTGAACTTCCATTACAGGGCCACTCCGCTTTTCTTCAGTTGCTGCCACACGCGGTAGCTGTTGTGGGGCATCGTCATCTGGGTCACGCCCAGGTGGGCGAAGGCGTCCACCACCGCCGAGGTGAAGGTCGGGATCGAGCCGACGTGCGGCGATTCGGCCACGCCCTTGGCCCCCAGCGGGTGGTGCGGGCTGGGCGTCACGGTGTGGTCGGTTTCCCAGTGCGGCGTTTCCACCGCGGTGGGCAGGAAGTAATCCATCAGCGTGTTGCCCAGCAGGTTGCCCTGTGCGTCGAAAGGCATCTGCTGGCCCATCGCCACCGCGTAGCCTTCGGTCAGGCCGCCGTGGATCTGGCCCTCGATGATCATCGGGTTGATGCGCGTGCCGCAGTCGTCCAGCGCATAGAAGCGGCGCACCTTGGTCTCGCCGGTGGCGCGGTCGATGTCGACCACGCACAGGTAGATGCCAAAGGGGTAGGTGAAGTTGGGCGGGTCGTAGTAGTGCACCGCCTCCAGCCCCGGCTCCAGGCCCTCGGGTGGCTGGTGGTAGGCGGCCCAGGCGATGTCCTTCATGCTCTTGAAGCGCGCGTCGTCGCCCTTGACCTTGAAGCGGTCGATCTCCCAGTCGAGGTCGTTCTCGCCGACCTCCAGCAGGTGCGCGGCGATCTTGCGGGCCTTCGCGTGGATCTTGCGTGCGGCCAGCGCAATGGCCGCGCCGGCCACCGGTGTCGAGCGCGAGCCGTAGGTGCCCAGGCCGTACGGCGCGGTGCTGGTATCGCCTTCCTCCACCTGGATCACTTCCGAGGGAATGCCCAGCTCGGTGGCGATGATCTGCGCGTAGGTGGTCTGGTGCCCCTGGCCCTGCGTGATGGTGCCCATGCGGGCGATCGCGCTGCCGGTGGGGTGGATGCGGATCTCGCAGCTGTCGAACATGCCCACGCCCAGGATGTCGCAGATCTTGCTGGGCCCTGCGCCCACCACTTCGGTGAAGGTCACCAGGCCGATGCCCATCAAGGTCTTCGCATTCGGGTCGGCGCGCTGCGCTGCCTGCTCGGCGCGCAGGCCCTTGTAGTCCACCGCGTCCAGCACCTTCTGCAGCGCCGTGTGGTAGTCGCCCGAGTCGTATTCGAAGCCGAAGGGGCTCCGGTAGGGGAACTGTTCCTTGCGGATGAAGTTCTTCGCGCGGATCTCGGCCTTGTCCATGCCCAGCTTCTGCGCCAGCACGTCGACCATGCGCTCGATGATGTACACCGCCTCCGTGACGCGGAAGGAGCAGCGGTACGACACGCCGCCCGGCGCCTTGTTGGTGTAGACGCCCTTCACGCTGCAGAAGGCCGCCGGGATGTCGTAGGAGCCCGAGCAGATGTGGAACATGCCGGCCGGGAACTTGGTCGGGTCGGCGCAGGCGTCGAAGGCGCCGTGGTCGGCCAGCACGTTGACGCGCAGGCCCAGGATGCGGCCGTCCGCGGTGGCGGCGAGTTCGCCGTCCATGTGGTAGTCGCGGGCGAAGGCGGTGGTCGAGATGTTCTCGACCCGGTCTTCCACCCACTTCACCGGCTTGCCCAGCACGATGCTCGCGACGATGGCGCACACGTAGCCCGGATAGATGCCCACCTTGTTGCCAAAGCCGCCGCCGATGTCCGGCGAGACGATGCGCACCTTCGACTCCGGGATGCCCGACAGCAGCGAGACCACCGTGCGCACCACGTGCGGCGCCTGCGAGGTGATGTAGGTGGTCAGCTCGCCGCGCACCGGATCGAAGGAGGCGACGCAGCCGCAGGTCTCCAGCGGGCAGGGGTGCACGCGCGGGTAGATGACATGTTCCTTCACCGTGACCGGCGCCGTGTCGAAGGCGGCGTCCACCGCCGCCTTGTCGCCGGCGTCCCAGGTGAAGATGTGGTTGTGGTGGTCGCGCTTGCCGTGCGCGCCTTCGGTCTTGCCGGCCAGGTCTTCGCGCAGCACCGGGGCGTCGGGGGCCAGCGCCTTGTGCGGGTCGATCACCACCGGCAGCTCTTCGTACTCCACGAGCACCGCCTCCACGCCGTCGGCGGCGGCATAGCGGTCCTCGGCAATCACCACGGCGACTTCCTGCATCTGGAAGTGGACCTTCTCGTCGGCCAGCACGGCCGCCACGTCGCCGGCCAGCGTGGGCATCCAGTGCAGCTTGAGCGGCTTCAGGTCCTCGGCCGTCAGCACCGCGATCACGCCGGGCACCTTCAGCGCCTCGGACTTGTCGATGCTCTTGATGCGCGCGTGGGCGACGGGGGAGCGCACGATGTCCATGTGCACCATGCCGGGCATCTTGATGTCATCGACGTAGTTGCCCTTGCCCTGGATGAAGCGCGCGTCTTCCTTGCGCAGGCGGCTGTCACCCATGCCCTGCAGGGCGGCGCTGCGTTCCAGCAGCTTCGGATCGACGGGGGCGTTCATGCGGCCTCCTTTTCCGTCTGCTGCAGCTTGGCTGCCGCGTACAGAACTGCCTTGACGATGTTCTGGTAACCGGTACAGCGGCACAGGTTGCCACTCATGCCGACACGGACCTCGGTTTCCGTCGGGTTGGGGTTGTCCTGCAGGAAGCGGTAGGCGCGCATCAGCATGCCGGGGGTGCAGAAGCCGCATTGCAGGCCGTGCTCCTTGTAGAAGCCTTCCTGCACCGCATGCAGCACGGGGCCTGTGGCGAGCCCTTCGACGGTGATGACGTCGGCGCCTTCGCACTGCACGGCCAGATGGGTGCAACTCTTGACCGAGCGTCCGTCGATGTCGACGGTGCAGGCGCCGCAGTGGCTGGTGTCGCAGCCGATGTGCGCGCCGGTGAGCTGGCAGTCCTCGCGCAGGAAGTGGATGAGGAGCGTACGGGGTTCGACCGCCTTCTCGAGCGTGCGGCCGTTCACCTTGAGGGTGACGAGTTTCTTGGGCATGGGGTCAGGTCTCCAGTGTTGTCAGTGGCAGCGCGCCTGCGCCTTGCGCAGCGCGCGCTTGAACATCTCGCCGGCCATCGCCGTCTTGTATTCGCGGTCGCCGCGCAGGTCTTCGGCGGGGTCGCAGATCGCCATGACCTTGGCGGCCGCCTGGTCGATCAGCGCGTCGGTCAGCGGCTGGCCGAGCAGCACCGTTTCCGCGGCTTCGGCGCGCAGCGCGGTGGCAGCGACGTTGGTCAGCGCGATGCGCACCTGGCTGACCTTGTCGCCGTCCATCTGCATCACCACGGCGGCGCCGGCCGTTGCCCAGTCGCCGGTCTTGCGCTTGAGCTTTTCGTAGGCGTAGCCGGTCTTGGGGCCGAAGGCGGGGATGCGGATCTCGACCAGGATCTCGTCGTCCGCCAGCTCCGTCATGTAGGTGCCGAGGAAGAACGCATCGGCCTTGACCTGGCGCTGGCCCTTGGGGCCCTGCAGCACGAAGGTGGCGTCCAGCGCGATGGACAGCGCCGGATGGTCGTTACCCGGGTCGCCGTGCGCGATGTCGCCGCCGATGGTGCCGCGGTTGCGCACCTGCGGGTCGGCGATCAGCTTGGCCGCTTCGGGCAGCAACGGCAGCTTGGCCTGCAGGATTGGCGAGCTGATCAGGTCGTTCTCGACCGTCATGGCGCCGATCGCCACCGTCGCTCCTTCTTCGCGGATGCCGCGCAGCGAGTCGATGCGGTTCAGGTCGATCAGGTGCTCGGGCTGCGCGAAGCGCAGCTTCATCATCGGCAGCAGGCTGTGGCCGCCCGCCAGCAGCTTGGCGTCGGAGCCGAGCTGCCCCATCAGGTTCAGCGCTTCACCAACCGATGTGGGCGCGTGGTAGTCGAATGCAGGCGGGATCATCGAGGGGCTCCGTGGCATGCCGCAAATGGCATGCAAGAAGTCTCGATCTCTTCCCGTTGGATATCAACTTGAGGCCAATTGGAGGCCGCTGACACCAATTGACATTGCCGAAGCCTGAAATGTCTTGTAACTGCACGAACGACAAAACAGCCCGTTTGGGTCGTCTTAAGCCCTAGGGAAAGCGATGCTGGTGTTAACCCTAGGTTTCGTCGGCCGAGGGCCCTTGGCGCCGGGCGGACCCCTCCATCGGCGTCATTCCGAGGCGCGCCAGGAGGTCCGAGGCGCTCGTGCGCGAGACCGGCACCGTGTGCTCACCGCCGACCAGCCGGATCACCAGCCGGCCGCTCTCGCGCACCAGGACGTCGATGGCGCCGAGGTTGACGATGTGGCTGCGGTGCACGCGCATGAAGCGCTCCGGATCGAGCCGCGTCTCCAGGTCGCTGATGCTGAGGTTGCAGAAGTGGTTGTCCTGGGCGGTGACGACCCGGGTGTAGTGGCCGTCCGACTGCAGGTGCAGCACGTCCTCGACATCGACCAGCACGATCTGGTTGCCTGTGGCCGTCGGTATCTTCATCAGCCGGCGCCGCGGGGGCGCCTCTTCGTTGGGCTGCTGCAGGTCGCGGCTGACGCTCTCGGTGATGTCGTGGAAGACCAGCACGTAGCCGGACGGACTGCCCTGTGCGTCCGAGAGGCGCGACACCTTGATCATCAGCACCCGCTCGGGGATGTTGATGATCATCGTCATCGGCGGCGGGTTGGCCACCGGGCAGACGGCCGCCTGGTCGAGCAGGAACGCGACCTTGGGCCGCGAGCGCTCGGGGTGCAGGCCCAGCACATGGCGGTCGAAGGGCCGCACGGTATCCACCGGCAAGGTGCGCCGGGCGAGATCGTTCATGCCCACCACCCGGCGCTCGACGTCGAGATAGACGATCCCGATGTCGAAGCGCTCGAGCGTGTAGAGGGGAGAGGTGCGCGCCGGGGCGTGAGGTCCCGCGGCATCGGCGGCGGCAATCGGTTCTGACATGGGTGGGGTGGTCGTTCTTGGGAGGGGTCGGCTTGTTCCGATGCATCCTAGCGCTGGCAAGATGCGCGCTCGGCCCGTTGCGCCGCAACTTAAACGAGCCCCGCGACAGGAACCCGCACGAAATGCAGATGTCCTGCACGAGCGGCATGCGGCGTGCACGGACGGCATCGAGCCGCGTCGATGTGCGCCGGTGGCCTAGGGAAAGCCACTATCCAACTGATGGGGGCGCCCGCTTCGGCCCCAGTGGCCCCATTCGTACCAATGGCTTAAGGCTGCACCACAGGCAATGGTGCGGTGCCGCAACGCAATGCAAAAACTGCACGCTTTCCGGGCTGCATCAGGTCATTTGCCTATAGGGTGCTCTCAGGGTTTGCGCTACATTTGGTTTCAAGTCGTCATCAATTGATACCGACTCCCATTCGTGCCGCTGGCGGCGATCGCTTGACCGATCGCCACGCGTTGGAAGGTATGCGGCAAATTCAACTGCACTCAGATTGAAAACGGAACCATGAACGTACCGGAAGCTCGCGCATTGCGCGCCCTCGCCACACCGACCCGCCGCCAACTGCTCACCCAGGTCGCGGGCGCCGCCGCAGTGGCCAGCCTCGGTCTGCCCGCCTTCGCGCAGAACAAGCCCATTCGCGTGGGCGCCACCTTTGACGACAGCGGCGTCGAGAAGCCGAACGGGCAGGGCCTGTTCCAGGGCTCGACGGCCTACTTCAACGCGGTCAACAAGGCCGGCGGCATCAACGGCTCGAAGATCGAGCTGATCAAGGCCGACGACAAGTTCAACCCCGACACCGCCAAGGCCAACGCGCTGGCCTTTGCGGCCGACCCGGCGGTGCTGGCCATCCTGCATCCGCTGGGCACGCGCCAGACGGCGATGGTGATGGAAGCGGTGCCGGGCATGGCGGTGGTGGGCCCCAACACGGGCACCGTGGCGCTGCGCAAGACGCCGGCGCAGAACACCTACTGGGTGCGCGCCAACTACGACCAGGAAGTCGACAAGCTGGTGCAGACGGCCGCGGTGCTGGGCATCACCCGCATCGGCATCGTGCACTCCAAGGACGGCCTGGGCCAGTCGGTGCTGGAGGCCTACAACGCTGCGCTGAAGAAGGCCAAGCTGGAACCGGCAGTGATCGCCACCACGCCCAACACGGTGAGCATGGAAGTCGGTCCCGCGGCCGAGGCCATTGCCAACGCCAAGCCGCAGGTGGTGATCGCCGGGCTCGCCGGCACGGCGCCGGCCTTCATCAAGGCGCTGCGCAAGGCGGGCGGCAAGAGCACGGTGTACGGCCTGTCGATCACGGCCAGTTCGCTGCCCTCGCTGGGCGAAGATGCGCGCGGCGTGGGCTTCGCCATCATCGTGCCCTCGCCGGTGGCCACGCGCTACGAGATCGTGCGCCGCTACCAGGCCGACATGCTCGCCAGCGGCTTCCAGGAGTTCTCGCTGCCCAGCCTGGAAGGCTACATGGACGCCTGCGTGCTGGCCGAAGGCCTGCGCCGCGCCGGCCCGGGCGCCACGCGCGCCGCCTTGATGGCGGCGCTGGACCACATCGAGAACTGGGACCTGGGCGGCGTGAAGATCAATTTCACGCGCGGCAACCGCGAAGGCAGCCAGTTCGTCGACGTCGCCGTGATCGGCGAGAACGGCCGGCTGCTGAGCTAGCTGGATCGCGTGGCGCGTCTGCGCATCAGCAACTTGATGCGCGCCGCGCACAAGTTGGCGCAGACGGGGAGAAATGCGATGCGATCGACCTCCTTCGCGCGGCCCTCATCGATACTGCGGGCGTGTCACTCCTGCTCCTCCACAAACTGGCCAAGCGCCCATTGCCCACCACCGTCACCTCGGGGGAGGAAGTCGATGGCTTGCGCATTCTTTGCCTGGCCGGTCTGGTGAAGGCGAGCATTCCACCGCCCCAGCGCACGCTCACCGGCTATGACCAGCCGGCGGGCACCGTGCTGGAAATCACGCGGCTGGGCCAGACCATGCTGCAGCGTTTCCCGCTCGGCTGACCGCCGCTGCGCTCTTGCTGGCTCAGCGGCGCACGTTCGCTTCGAAGATCTCGATCAGCCGGCCGCATGCGGCCTCCGGATCGCTCGCGCCCACGATCGCGCGCACCACCGCGGCGGAACCCACGCCCGTCGCCATCACCTGCGGCAGGCTCTGCGCGTCGATGCCGCCGATGGCCACCTGCGGGTAGCCGCGCGTCAACTTCGCATAGGCGTCGAGCCGCGCCAGCCCTTGCGGCGCGGTCGCCATGCGCTTGAGCGTGGTCGGGAACACCGCGCCCATCGCGATGTAGCTGGGGCATACCGCGTCGGCGCGCACCATCTCGGCGTAGCCATGCGTGCTCATGCCCAGGCGCAGCCCGGCCGCGCGGATGCGCGCCAGCTGCGTGGCGCCGAGCGCGTCGAGGTCTTCCTGCCCGAGGTGCACGCCGTAGGCGCCGGCGGCAATGGCGGCTTCCCAGTGGTCGTTGATGAAGAGCAGGGCGGAGGTGCCTTGCACCGCATCGACGGCGGCCTGCACTTCGCGTTCGACCGCCTGTGCATCGCCCGACTTGAAGCGCAGCTGCACCGTCGGCACGCCGGCGCGTGCGATGCGCCCGACCCAGGCCGCATCGGGCAGCACCGCGTACAGGCCGAGCCGCGCCGGGCAGGTGGCAAAGCCGCGCTCGCGCGTCTCGGGCGGAAAGCCGCCCATGCCGAAATCCTGCGGCTCGGCCGGCCAGGCGTGCGCGTCGAAGGCGCCGGTGCGGTCGCTCTGCGCCTGCCACGCCAGGCCCAGGCATTGGGCGTCGACCTCGATGAAGCCGAGCGCGGCGCAGGCCTGCTTGGCGGCCTGGTAGACCGGCGCGTCACTGCTGAAATCGAGCGGCGTGTCGAGCTGCGCATCGGCATCGCCGAAGCGGGTGGCGTGGGCCGCGATGATGGCCTGCGCCATCTGCTGAATGTCGTTCATTGTTCGTTGGCGTGATGCCAGAAGGGGGTGCCCAGCACGGGCGTGCTGGGTTGGGCGGATTCCTGTGCGTCCATGGCGCCGGCGCGAAATGCGCTGCGCCCGGCCTGCACGGCATCGGCAAAGGCGCCGGCCATCGCCACCGGGTCTTGCGAGAGCGCCACGGCGGTGTTGAGCAGCACGCCGTCGTAGCCCCATTCCATCACCTGGCAGGCGTGCGAAGGCAGGCCCAGCCCGGCGTCGACCAGCAGCGGCACGTCGAGCCGCTCGCGCAGGGTGCGCAGCGCGTACGGATTGACGGGGCCCTTGCCGGTGCCGATGGGGGCCGCCCACGGCATCACGGCCTGGCAGCCGACGTCGACCAGGCGCTGGCACAGCACCAGGTCTTCGGTGCAATACGGCAGCACCTGGAAACCGTCGCGGATGAGTTGGGCGGCGGTGTCGACCAGGTTCAGCGTGTCGGGCTGCAGCGTGTAGTCGTCGCCGATCAGCTCGAGCTTGATCCACGGCGTGTCGAACAGCTCGCGCGCCATGTGCGCGGTGGCAATTGCCTCCTGCGCGCTGTGGCAGCCGGCGGTGTTGGGCAGCACCGGCACGTCGAGTTGGCGCAGCAGTTCCCAGAAGCCGTTGTCGGCGGCGCCGTTCGCGGTCGCCGTCTGGCGGCGCAGCGAGGCGGTGAGCATGGCTGGCTTGGCGCGGCGCACGGCGGCTTCGAGCAGGTCGGGCGACGGGTAGCGGGCGGTGCCCAGCAGCAGCCGGCTGTGAAAGGTCTGGCCGTACAGGACCAGCGGATCGGTGGGGGGTGCGCAGGTGTTCATGGTGGGCTTTTCAGCCGCCCGTGACGGGGCGGATCACTTCGATGCGGTCGTTCGCCTGCAGCGCATGCGCGGCGTAGTTGGAGCGCGGCACGAATTGCCGGTTGACCGCCACCGCAAAGGGCGGCCTGGCGTCGATGGCGGCCAGCGCATCGGGCACGCAGGCGCCGGCCGGCAGTTCGTGCGGCTGGTCGTTGATCAGGACGTTCATGGGGTGCTCTCCAGCGCCGCCGCCGCATGCAGCGCGGGCGCCAGGTCGAATTGCGGAGCCAGCGTGGAGTGGCCGTGCGCCAGGTGCTGCATGGCGACGTCGAGCAGCGCCGGCGAGATCATGAAGCCGTGCCGGTACAGGCCGTTGATCTCCAACACGCGCAGGTGGGTCTGGCGCAGCAGCGGCAGGTTGTCGGGCAGAGTCGGGCGGCATTGCGTCGCCACTTCGAGAATGCGCGCTTCGCCAAAGCCCGGGTGCACCGCGTAGGCGGCGCTGAGCAGTTCGAGCGTGGAGCGCACGCTGGCCGGCGACATGTCGTCGGACTCGATCTCGGTGGCGCCGATGACGAACAGGCCGCCCGGCTTGGGCGCGATGTAGAGCGGATAGCGCGGGTGCACCAGCCGCGTCGGGCGGCGCAGCGAGACATCGGGCGCATGCACCCGGATCACCTCGCCGCGCACGCCGCGCAAGGCCGGCCACTGCGCGCGCGCGCCCAGGCCGCGGCAGTCGATCACCCAGTCGGGCTGGCCGCGCGTGCCGGGCTGGAAGTCGGCCGGCTGGCGCGGCGATTGCCAGTGCAGCGTGACCGCCGCGCTGGCCTGCAGCGCCGCCAGCAGCGCCTCGAGCAGGCCGCGGTTGTCGAGCTGGCCTTCCTGCGGCAGGAACAGGCCCTGCGCAAAGCGCTGGCCGAGCGAGGGTTCGAGGGCGGCGATGTCCGCGCCGTTCACCGACTGCATGGCGGGCAGTTGCGGCACGGCTTCGGCGGTGCGCGCGAGCACGCGCGCCAGCCGGTGGGCTTCCGGTGCGTCCTGGCGGTGCCACAGCACCAGCGTGCCTTCGCGCTGGAAGAAAACCGGTTCGGCGGCGTGCGTCAGTGTCGCCAGCAGTTGCGGCCAGCGCGTCAACGCGTAGTGGCCCATGCGCACCACGCTGTGCGGCGCCACCGCCGATTCGGCCAGCGGCGCCAGCATGGCGGCGGCCACGCGCGCCGCCGCGCCTTCGGCCTGCGCGCTGCCGGCTTCGTACAGGTCGACGCGGCAGCCGGCCTGCGCCAGCGCGAGCGCCATCAGGCGGCCCATCAGGCCGCCGCCGAGCACGGCGGCATGACCGAAGGGCAGCGATTCAACCGGCGGGAGGGAAGAAGAATTCATCGTGCAAACCGGCCATGCGCGATGCGTGGCCGATAATTTTCAACATGAGCAACACATTTTCCCGCGCCGTGCCCGCACCACGGCGCTACGCCCGCGTGCTGTCGATCGCAGGCTCCGACAGCGGCGGCGGCGCCGGCATCCAGGCCGACCTGAAGACCTTCGCCGCGCTGGGCTGCTACGGCATGACGGCGATCACCGCGCTGACCGCGCAGAACACGCTGGGCGTGAGCGGCATCCACCCGGTGCCGGCGGAATTCCTGCGCGCGCAGATCAAGGCGGTGGTGGAAGACATCGGCGTCGACGCCGTCAAGCTCGGCATGCTGCACGCGCCCGAAGTGGTCGAGGTGGTGGCCTGGGCGATCGACCACTACAAGCTGCCCAACGTGGTGCTCGACCCGGTGATGGTCGCCACCAGCGGCGACCGCCTGATTGCGCAGGAAACCGTGGCCGGCCTGGTGCGCGAGCTGTTCCCGCGCGCCATCGTGATCACGCCCAACCTGGACGAAGCGGCGCTGCTGGTCGGCCATGCCGTCGACGGCGTGGCGGCGCTGGAGCCGGCCGCGCAGGAACTGCTGGCGCTCGGTGCCAACGCGGTGTTGCTCAAGGGCGGGCACCTGCCGGGCGACGAGGTGGTCGACCTGCTGCTGCGCAAGGAGGGCGACCCGCTGCGCCTGGCCTCGGCGCGCATTCCCAGCCGTAACCTGCATGGCACCGGCTGCACCCTGTCGTCGGCCATTGCGGCCCACCTGGCGCTGGGCGCCGACCTGCCCGAGGCGGTGCGCCGCGCGCGCGCCTACGTCATCGGCGCGATGCAGGCCGCCACCGAAGTGCAGATCGGCCAGGGCCATGGCCCGCTCAACCACGGCTATTCGCCAGTGCCGACGCACCGCCTGCCGCTGCTGCAGAAGGCCGCGTAAGCCAGGCCAGCACGAAGGTCGCCGCCAGCGTCGGCAGGGCAGAACCCCACTGCGGCGCCCATTGCGCGCAGGCGTGGTACGCGGCGATGCCGGCGATCCAGATCAGCGCGGCGCTCCAGTCGACGCGCCGGCGCAGCGGCCCGGCCAGGGCGGCCCCGGTGCCCAGGCGGCCGAGGATCACGCCGTACAGCGGCACGAACACCGAGCTGAGCATCAGCAGGAAAGGCTCCAGCGAGTGCATCGGCAGCACCAGCGCCAGCGCGATGCACAGCAGCGCCATCACCAGGCCCCAGCGGCGCACGCTCCAGCGCGGCTGCAGGCTGTGCACCGAGACCGAGCCCGAATAGACGTCGCCATAGGCGTTGTCCAGTTCGTCGATGAGGATCAGGCCGAGCGCCAGCAAGCCGCCCTGCGCCAGCAGCAGCGCGGTGACCAGGCTGGTGCCGGGCTCGGCCACGCTCACCACCATCACGCCCAGCGCGTAGCACCAGACGTTGGCCAGCAGGTAGCCCAGCCAGGTGCCGCTGAAGGCGCTGCCCACGCCGCCGCGCTTGGCGCGCTGGCCGTGGCGCGCGTAGTCGGCCACCAGCGGCAGCCACGAGACCGGCATGGCGATCACCAGGTCGAGCGCGCTGAACAGGCCCATGGAGCCGTCGCCCGGGCGTGACCAGAAGGCCTCGAAGCCCTTGGCCTGCAGCTGTCCGGCGAACTGCCAGCTCAGCCACAGCAGCGACAGCACCACCAGCGGCAGGCCGAAGCGGCTGACGAAGCGGCGCACCAGCTTGACCATCGAGCCCGCCAGCAGCGCCAGCAGCACCGCGCCCCACAGCAGGGTGGTCAGCAGCGTGCCGGTGCCGCTGCCCAGCTCGAGCCCGAAGGCCTGCTTGCCGATGGCTTGCGTGCCCTCGCGCATGATCACGATCTCGAAGGTGGTCCAGCCCACCAGCTGCACGATGTTGAGCAGCACCGGCAGCTTGGCGAAGGCGCTGCCGTAGGTGCCGTGCATCAGGCCGGCGCTGGACAGCCCGCTTTCGCAGCCGATGCGCGCCGTCCAGGCCAGCAGGGCGGCGCCGATGCAGGAGCCCAGCACGATGGCGATCACCGCCTCGCGCGTACCCACCGCCGGCACCAGGTAGGCACCGACCTGCATCACCAGCAGGCCGACGCCCAGGCTGAACCACAGCGAGGCATGGTCGTGCCAGCGGAACACGCGCTGGCTGTCCGCCAGCGGCGTCAGGGCCTCGTTCGGGGTCGAAAGGTCAGAAGGCTGCGCCATCCATTTGCTCCATTGCAAGACGAGTGGCAGGTTGCGGACCGGAGGCCTTGAAAACACGCGAGATGTCGTGCCGTCCACCGGACCAGCTTCCCTGCGCGAGGATTACCTCAATCAGGTTCAAAGGGACTCTCTCAGCCCGGCCGCGGTGGCGGCCAGGCACCCCTAGCGTGGGCTTCGCGCGCGGGCGAGCGAAGCGGACCGATTGTACCGAGCAGGTCTGGGCGCCGCATTGCCGCAAGTCAACGGCGGCGGCGTGGAGAAGCAGGGCGCCTGGCGGGCCTCAGACGCGCAGCAGCGTGTGCAGGCGCGTGCTGGTGGTGGTGTATTGCAGCGGGATCGACTTGTCCGGGAAGACGATGGCCGTGGCGCCCCAGGCGGCCAGCGTGGCTTCGTGGAAGCCGCAGACGATCAGCTTCTTCTTGCCCGGATAGGTGTTGATGTCGCCCACCGCAAACACACCGGGCTCCTGCGTCTGATATTTCTCGGTGTCGACCGGCAGCTGCTTGCGCTCCAGCGCCAGGCCCCAGTCGGCGATCGGGCCCAGGCGCGGCGAGATGCCGGGGTAGGCCAGCACCACGTCGACCGGCAGCGCGAGCGAATCGCCTTCGGGCGGAGTGATGTGCAGATCGCGCGCGTCGAGCGATTCCGGCTGGCCGATGCGCAGTTGCAGGGCCCCGGCCGCCACGCGCTCGCGCATCAGTTCGACCGTGGCTTCGGCGGCGCTGAACACGTCGCGCCGGTGCACCAGCGTGACCTTGGCGCCTTGCCCGGCCAGCTGCAGCGCGGCGTCGAGCGCCGCATCGTCGCCGCCGAGCACCGCCACGCGGCTGCTGGCGAAGCGTTCGAGCGAGGGCGGGTGGTAGAACAGGCGCGTGCCTTCGTGTTCGGCCATGCCGGGCGCAGTGAGGCGCTTGGGCACGAAGGCGCCGACGCCGGCGGCGATGAAGACGGTCCTGGCGAGCAGGTGGGTGCCGTCGCTCAGGCCGACCATCAGGCGGCCGTCGGCTTCACGGGCCAGCGAAGCGGCTTGCACGTTGAAATGGAACTGCGGCGCAAAGGGCTCGGCCTGGCGCAGCAGCGACTCGACCAGGCCGTTGCCCGAAGTCACCGGCGTGCCGGGAATGTCGTAGATCGGCTTGTCGCCATACAGCTCGACGCACTGGCCGCCCGCGTAGGGCAGGGCGTCGACCACGTGGCACTCGATTTCCAGCAGGCCGAGCTGGAAGACCTGGAACAGCCCGACCGGACCGGCGCCGATCACCAGCGCATCGGTTTCGACGGGCGCCGTCATGGTCATGGCCTCAGCGCACGAGTTCGGAGAGCTTGTCGGTCTTGTCTTTCCACTCTTCGGCGTCGGGCAGCGCGGGCTTGCGCTTGGTGATGCTCTTCCAGCCGTCGGCCAGCGCCAGTTCGGCGTTGAGCTTGATGAAGGCCTGCTGGTCGGCCGGCAGGTCTTCCTCGGCGTAGATCGCATTGACCGGGCATTCCGGAATGCACACCGCGCAGTCGATGCACTCGTCGGGGTCGATGACGAGCATGTTGGGCCCTTCGCGGAAGCAATCCACAGGGCAAACATCAACGCAATCGGTGTACTTGCAGCGGATGCACGAATCGGAAACGACGTGGGTCATTGGTCTGGCGCCAGGTATTGAGCGGGAGGGGGAAACCCTCGATTTTACGAGTTCAGGCGGCGCTCTGCACCAAGACCGCTGCGGCAGTGCGGTGAGAGGCCGTGTCGACCAGCACCAGCGAGCCGAGCGTACGCGATTGGGTGAAGGGCAGCACGGCCAGCGGCTGCTGCAGCGCCAGCACCACGTCGCCGATGGAATTGGCGGGCAATTCGGTGGCCGGCTCGGCCGCCAGCGTCTGGATGTTCAGGCGGTCGACGATGCGGGCGACCTTGGCCTTGACCCAGCGGTGCCCCTGCAGCGCCCAGTAGATGCGCCCCGGCACGAGCGGCTCGTCGTCGAGCCAGGCCACGGTGGCGGTGATTTCGCGGGTCGGCGCGAAGGCGTCGGGCGCCAGCAGCCAGTCGCCGCGCGAGACATCGACTTCGCGGTCGAGCACGATGCCGGCGCTGTGGCTGGCGTGCACGGTCCGTGGGCGGCGCGCGTGGTCGAGCACCTGGGCCACGGTGGCCTGCTGGTTGGAGGGCAGCACCGTGATGCGCTGGCCCACCGCCACCTGGCCGCTGGCGACCCGGCCCCAGAACACGCGGCGGCCCTGCGAGGTGTCGCTCGACGCCGAGAATTTCTCGACCCATTGCACCGGGAAGGCGAAGGGCACGTTCTCGTCGGCCGCCGTCACGGGCAGTTGCTCCAGCACTTCCAGCAGGCTCGGGCCGGCATAGCCGCACCAGTCGGCATGCCGGGTGGCAACGTTCCAGCCCTTGAGTGCCGACAGCGGCACGGTGGCGGCGACCTTCACATCCGCTGCCTGCGCGAAGTCGGCCAGCGCAGCGCTGATGCGCTCGAAGGCCAGCGCCGGGTCGTCCACCGCGTCGAGCTTGTTGATGGCGAACACCACCGACTGTACGCGCAGCAGGTGCGCCAGCAGCGTGTGGCGCTTGGTCTGCGGCAGCAGTTCGCGCCGCACCACCGCGCCATCGCCCACTTCGCTGGCCCAGGCCAGCTTGGTCGCGTCGACCAGCACCACGGCGGCGTCGGCGCTGGAAGCAGCCGTGACCATGTTGCGCGTGTACTGCTCGTGCCCCGGTGCATCGCCGATGATGAACTTGCGCTTGGCGGTGGAAAAATAGCGGTAGGCCACGTCGATCGTGATGCCCTGTTCGCGCTCGGCCGAGAGCCCGTCCGTGAGCAACGCGAGATCCGTCTCGCCGCCACGCTGCACGCCCGCCAGCTGGTCCTGCAGCACTGTCTTGCTGTCGACCAGCAGGCGCCCGATCAAGGTGCTCTTGCCGTCATCCACGCTGCCGCAAGTGATGAAGCGCAAGGCGGTGGCAGTCTGCGCGCTGGCGTCCAGCGCAGTGTCGATTTCGGTGATGGAAGTCATCTCGTTCTCCAATCCAGGAGCATCAAAAAGGGTAAAGGTCTGCGCTGCAAAGGCAAGCGAAGCGAAGCCCGTTCGTGAGACACCGCGGAACCGGCTTTGCCGGGCCGCTGGTGTCGCCCCCTTGAGGGGGGAATCGGCTACACGAAGTGAGCAAGGAACGGGGGTGGGTCAAAAATACCCGTCTTTCTTGCGCTTCTCCATCGAAGCCTCCGAAGTCCGATCGTCCATGCGCGTGGCACCGCGCTCGCTCACGTCCGCCGCCAGCGTTTCCAGCACCACATCGGCCGCGTCGGCCGCCAGGCTGGCCACGGGGCAGGTGCAGGTCACGTCGCCCACGGTACGAAAGCGCACGTCGCGCAGTTCCACCGCTTCGCCTTCGCGCGGCGGCGTCAGTTCGGTCACCGGCACCAGCAGGCCCTTGCGCTCGACCACTTCGCGCTTGTGCGTGTAGTACAGCGAGGGCAGCGCGATCTCTTCGCGTGCGATGTACTGCCACACGTCGAGTTCGGTCCAGTTGGAGATCGGGAACACGCGGAAGTGCTCGCCCGGCGCCAGGCGCGTGTTGAACAGCGTCCACAGCTCGGGGCGCTGGTCTTTCGGCTGCCATTGGCCGAAGGCGTCGCGGTGCGAAAAGATGCGCTCCTTGGCGCGCGCCTTTTCCTCGTCGCGACGGGCGCCGCCGATGAGCGCATCGAAGCGGAGTTCCTCGATCGCTTCCAGCAGCGTGACCGACTGGTGCACGTTGCGCGATTCACCCGGGTGCGCCAGGCGCACGGTGCCGCGCGCCATCGAATCTTCCACGCTGCGCACGATCAGCTCGGCACCCAGTTCCTTCGCACGCAGGTCGCGAAAGTCGGTCACTTCATGGAAGTTGTGGCCGGTGTCGATCATCAGCAGCGGGTAGGGCAGGCGGCCGGCGCCAAAGGCCTTCTCGGCGCACTTGAGCAGCACCAGCGAATCCTTGCCGCCGGAGAACAGCAGCGTCGGGCGCTCGAAGGCGGCGGCGACTTCGCGCAGGATGAAGATCGCTTCCTCTTCCAGTGCGTCGAGGTGCGCGTTGGACAGCACCTGCGCCTCAGACGTGGCGGAGGCGAGAAACTGCGGTTCGGTGCGTGCGTTCATGGGGCGAAATCCAGTGGGTGTTCTTGGAGCGAAGCGTCGGGGCGTCGTGGTGTTCAGTGCGCGAGGTGCAGGCCGCATTCGCGGTTGGCTTCGCCCTTGGTGGGGTCGACGTAGTCGAAGTTGTTGGGCAGGCCATGCTCCTGGCAGTAGGCGTGCAGCTGCATCGACGACCAGTGCAGCAGCGGCGCCACCTTGATCAGGCCGTCCTGGTTGATGCTGACCGGGTCCATCTGCGCGCGCACGGCGGTGTCGCTGGCGCGCAGCGCGGTGAACCAGACTTTCGGTGCAGTCTCGCGCAGCGCCCGCGTGAAGGGCTCCAGCTTCACTTCTTCCGTGAAGGCGGCGTGGCGCGGGTCGTCCAGCGCGGGCGTCGGGCCGTCCACCGCTTCGCGATGGGCGCGCGAGCGGCGCGGCACGAAGATGCGCAGGTCCAGCTTCAGCAGGGCAGTCACCTCGTCGGCAAAGCGGTAGGTGGCCTCGGTGTTGTAGCCGTTGTCCATCCAGATCACGGGCACGTCGGGCCTGGCGCGCGTCACCATGTGCAGGATCACGGCCTCGAAGGGACGGAAGTTGGTGGTGATGATGGGGCGCTGGTCCAGGCCGATGGCCCAGTCCACCAGGCCTTGTGCATTGCGGCCGAGTTCGGCGTTGATGTGTGCGAGATCGATGCTCATGTAGCGAAGAGTGCGTTGCAGCCTGGGCGGCATCGCGCGGGTCGTGGCGGGCGCCAGCGCGACGGCGCAAACGGCCTGAGGCCCGAACTTTAGGCAGGCGCCTTATAAAACCAAACGAACTTTTAGTTCGCGCGTTATTCGGATAAGCAAATGCGCCAATGTTCATGCGGGTTGCGCGATGACTGGGCGGCAAAACCGGATAAGGCGCCCATGGCCCCGCAACGCGGGCCAACGCCCCCAAAAGAAAAGCGACGCGGCAGTTTCCTGGCGCGTCGCGTGCAGCCCGCAAAGGGCTGGTGAAGGGCTGCGAGATCAGGCGGTTGGGGTCGCCTCGCCGTCGCGCGCAAAGAGCGGATGGACTTCCACCGCATCGCCCTGGTAGTAGGCGGCAAAGCGGTCGAACTGGCGCTGCGCGTCGGCCACGTCGAGGCCCTCCTTCAGCACGGCGCTGGAGAAGCCGGTGCGCTGCATCTGCACCAATTGGTCGATGAGGACGTCGCCGGTGGCGCGGATGTCGCCGGTGAAGCCCAGGCGGCGGCGCAGCAGGAAGGCCTGGCTGTAGGCGCGGCCGTCGGAGAACTTGGGAAAGTTCAGGTCGATGCGCTCGACATCGGCCAGGCACTGCTCGATCGCCAGCGGGTCGGCGTCGTTGGCCAGTTGCAGCACGTTCGGCTCGCCGTCGTCCACATGCTGTTCGGCGGCGAGGATGTTCAGGGTCCTGTTCATGCGGCCTCCGCCACGGCAAAGCGTGCACCGTTGGCCGCGGCCTTGAAGGCATCGGGGCCGACGCGGCGCAGCGTGTCGATGAAGGTTTCGCCGCCGTTGCGGGTGTCGCGGTAGGTGTTGAGCACGGCCTCGATCACGTCCGGCACCTCGGCCGCCGAGAAGGAAGGGCCAACGACCTTGCCGGCCTGCGGCGCGCCCGAGAGGGCCGAGCCGTCGGAGCCGCCCAGCGTGATCTGGTACCACTCCTTGCCGTCCTTGTCGACGCCCAGGATGCCGATGTGGCCGCTGTGGTGGTGGCCGCAGGAGTTGATGCAGCCGCTGATGTGCAGGTCGATCTCGCCCAGGTCATCGAGCTCGTCCAGGTCCTGGTAGCGCTCGGTGATGGCCTCGGCGATCGGGATCGAGCGCGCATTGGCGAGCGCGCAGAAGTCGCCGCCGGGGCAGGCGATCATGTCGGTCAGCAGGTGCACGTTGGCGCTGGCAAAGCCGGCCTCGCGCGCGGCCAGCCACAGGGCGTGCAGGTCTTCGGCGTGCACCCACGGCAGCAGCAGGTTCTGGTCGTGCGTGACGCGGGCTTCGCCGGCCGAGAAGCGCTCGGCCAGGCGGGCCGCCGTATCGAGCTGGTCGGCCGAGGCGTCGCCCGGCGCCTGCAGGCGGCGCTTGAACGACAGCGTGACGGCGCGCAGCAGCGGGTTCTTGTGGCCCGCCACGTTGCGCTGCAGCCAGCGCGCGAACTGCACGTCTTCAGCCGCTTGGGCACGCAGCTCGGCGTCGGTCTGCTCGGCGCTCTGGATCACGCGGGTGGCCAGCGTCGGCGGCACGAAGGAGGCCTTCACGCGCTCGAACTCGGCCTGCGGGATGGTGTGTGGCGCGCCGTCGTGCTCGGTGATCTGGCGGTACTCGGCTTCCACGTCGTCGATGTAGCGCTGGCCTTCGGCCTTCACCAGGATCTTGATGCGCGCCTTGTAGATGTTGTCGCGGCGGCCGTAGCGGTTGTAGACGCGAATCACCGCTTCGAGGTAATTCATGATCTGTTGCCAGGGCAGGAACTCGCGCAGCACGGTGCCGATGACCGGCGTGCGGCCCATGCCGCCGCCGACCTGCACCTGGAAGCCGATCTCGCCGGCTTCGTTCCTGCGCAGCTTCAGGCCCACGTCGTGCCAGCCGGTGGCGGCGCGGTCTTCGGTGGCGCCGGTGATGGCAATCTTGAACTTGCGCGGCAGGAAGGCGAATTCGGGGTGCAGCGTGCTCCACTGGCGCAGGATTTCGGCGTAAGGGCGCGGGTCTTCCACTTCGTCGGGCGCCACGCCGGCGCGCTCGTCGGTGGTGATGTTGCGGATGCAGTTGCCGCTGGTCTGGATGCCGTGCATGTCGACCGAGGCCAGCAGGTCCATCACGTCGGCCGAGCGCGACAACGGAATCCAGTTGTACTGCACGTTCTGGCGCGTGGTGAAGTGCGCGTAGTGCGTTGGCAGCTTGTGCGTGCCGAGCAGGCCCTGCGTTGCAATGGCGGTCTTGTAGACCTCGGCTTCGGGCTCGTCGTAGTCGCGCGCGATGGTGGCCAGCACGCGCAACTGGGCGGCGGAAATCTCGCCGTAGGGCACGGCCACGCGCAGCATCGGCGCGTAGCGCTGCACATACCAGCCGTTTTGCAGGCGCAGCGGCTTGAACTCGTCTTCGGAGATCTTGCCGGCCTGCCAGCGGCCCAGTTGGTCACGGTATTGCTCGGCGCGCAGGCGCACGAACTGGCGGTCGAATTCTGTGTATTGGTACATCGTGTTGCTTCGGCTCAAAGCGGGGCAGGCGCAGGGGGCGGCCCCACCGATGGCGAGGTGCGACTCTAAGGGGTCGCGTTATGAAAACAAACTAACTTCTGGTTCAGGCCTTATGCGGATAAGCATATTCACCAGCATCCATGCGGTCTGGCGGGGAGTTTGGGGCACAAGTCGGATAAGGCGCACGCAGCGCCGATCGCGCTGCGGCCGGCCCGCGATTCTGCCCGCAGCCGCGCGGTGGCGTGCGCCGAAGGCTGCTCAGTCGCCAAAGGCGGCCTGGATTTCCTCCAGCCCGCGCCCGCGCGTCTCGACCCCGCTGCGCCACAGCAGCACCGCCGCCAGCGCCAGCCCGACCGCGATCATCAGCGCCGAGCCCGCCAGGTGGTCGAACACGCCCAGCACGCCCAAGCCCGCGCCCAGGATGCCGCCGGCCTTGGAGCTGGCTGCCACCACGCCCGAGCCAGTGCCGCGCAGGTGCACCGGGTAGATCTCGGCGGCGTAGGGAATCAGCATCGCGATGACGCCGCTGGAGCACACCAGCAGCAGCGCCGTGACCGCCACCATGGCCGCGGGCGAGGGCGCGGCCGACAGGCCCAGCGCCACGAAGCACAGCAGCGTGGCGCCGGTGGCGGCGGTGAAGGCGACCAGCGCGCCGATGCTGCTCCAGCGGTGGTAGAGCCAGATCACCAGCGCAATGCCGGGCAAGGCCATCAGCGCCGAGCGGGCCAGCAACTGGTTGGCGGCGGTCGGGTCCATGCCCATCGCGCCCAGGTTGGTCGGCAGCCACAGCAGGAAGCCGAAATTCACCAAGCCCCAGGCCAGCCCGCAGGCAATCAGGCCCCAGGTGAGCGTGGCGTGGCGCCCGCGCAGCAGATCGCGCAGGCCGGTTTGGGCGGGCGCCGGCTCGGCTTCGGCCACCACGGCGGGCGCTGCAGCGTCGCTTCCGTCCGTGCCCTTGCGCCCGGCAAAACGCTCGAGCACGTGGCGCGCCTGGTCGATCAGCCCGGCGTTGGCCAGGAAGCGCGGCGATTCGGGGATGAAGCGGCTCAGGAAAATGATGACGAGGCCGGTCGGCAGGCCCAGCAGCCACAGCGCGCGCCAGCTGAATTCGGGCACCAGCGCCGCCGCCGCGCCGGCCGCCAGCAGGTAGCCGGCGGAGGTGCCAATGCCGCCCAGCGCCACCAGCAGCCAGCCGCGGTGCGCGGCCGGCACCGTCTCGGCCATCAGCGTGAAGGTGATCGGCAGCAGGCCGCCGGCGGAGGCGCCCATCAGGAAGCACATGACGAGGTTCCAGCCGAAGCTGGGCATGGCGCCGCAGATGGCGGTGCCGATGAACATCAGCGCCGACAGCAGGATCGCCGCGCGGCGCCCGAACACGTCGGCCAGCCGGCCCCAGACGATCGAGCCGAGCGTGGTGCCGGTCAGCGCCACCAGCGCCAGCACGCCGGCGGTCGACTTGGTGATGGCGTATTCCTGCGTCATGCCCGGCATCACGAAGCCCAGCGTGGCCGGCTTGAGCACGTCGACCGCCAGCGTGACCACCAGCACCGTCACCAGCTTCCAGTGCTCGGCGTTGAGCGGCACGCCGTCGGCAACGTGGAACTGCAGGTGCACCGGCGAATGCAGCGCGCCGCGCAGCTGCGCCATGCGCGGCATCAGCCCGTAGGCGGCCAGCAGCACGCCCAGCGGGATCATCGCCATGCCGGTGAGCATGGTCGCGTCCATGTCCATGCCGACCATCTGGTAGTGCGTGTGGCGCCCCATCATGAACATCGGCACGTGCGCCAGCACGCCGCCGATGATGGCCGCGCAGCCCAGCCAGAAAGCCAGCGGGTGGTGAAAGGAAAAGGAACGGTCGGCGCGCGGGCTCATCGGGGCGGCAAGGGTGGCGGTGAGGCCGCGATTGTGCCGTGCTGCGCGCAAGCAAAAAAAAGCCCGCCGAAGCGGGTCAAGGACAGCCCTTCATGGAGGAGGGTGGGAGAGAAGAGTGGGCTGCCGGGTTGCAGTTTCGGGAGGCCAACTTAAGCGAAGCTGAAACCGGCGCCGCGCCCATGTAAAGTCCGGCTCCTTCGTCCAAGGAGCATGTGCATGGAAACGCAGGAACTACATCGCGGCCGCCTGATCGATCACATCCAGCTCGTGGTGCGCGACCTGGCCGCGAGCCGGGCCTTCTACGAGGCGATCTTCGCGGTGCTGAAGGTGCCGATCGGCGGCGACGGCGAGGGCTACTTCTGGGCCGACGAACTGTTCGTCTCGACCGCCGACAGCGAGGCCGCGCTCGGGAAACTGACGGGCCGCGTGCACCTGGCTTTCCAGGCGCAGGACCAGGCCATGGTCGACGCCGCCTACAAGGCGGCGCTGGCGCATCGCGGCAGCGACAACGGCGCGCCCGGCGAGCGGCCCTATCACCCGGGCTACTACGCGGGCTTCATGCTCGACCCCGATGGCAACAACATCGAGGTGGTGTTCCACGGGGATGCAAAGCGCAGCGCCCCGTCGGTGCAGATCACGTTCTGAGCGCGCGCATCAGGACACGGTGTCGGGCTGCGTGGCCGCCAGGTGCAGCGAACGCACCAGGTCGGTCTGCGTGATGATGCCGGTCAGGCGCTTGTCGGCGTCGATCACCGGAATGTGGTGGTGCCCGCCGTGCGAGAAGGCCGGCACCAGTTCCATCACGTGGCCGTCTTCGCTGGCCACGCGCACGCTGCGTGTCATGATCTGGCCGACCACCTCGGGCTTGTCCGAGTGGCTGCTGCCGCTGCGCCGCACCAGTTCGAGCAGGCGCTGCCCCAGGCCTTCGTGCCGCTCGAGGTCGGCATGGCGCATGAAGTCCGCCACGGTGACGATGCCGACCAGTCGCTGCACGCGGTCGGTGACTGGCAGCGCCTTGATGCGGTGCTCGCGCATGAGGGCCCAGGCATCGGCCAGCGGGGTGCCGAACTGCACGCTCACCGGCGCGGGCGTCATCACCTCGCGGCAGCGCAGGTCGCCGAAGTTGCGCTGGTAGGCGGCGGCCTCGGCGTGGTGCAGCAGGGTCTCGAGATCGTCGCGGCTGATGTCCAGCACCTGGTTGTAGTGGTGCAGCGCGGCGTCGAGGTCGGCGGCGCTGAAGCGCGAGCGGTCGGCGCCGGGCGCGGCCGCTGCGGCCGCCTTCTGCGTGTGTGGATAGACGCGTCCGGTCAGCGTGTTGTAGAGCAGGCCGGCGGCCACCAGCAGCAGCGAATTGGTCAGCACCGGGAAGGCCGCGAACATGAAGCTGTGCGCCGTCAGCGCGGCGAACAATGCCGATGCGCCGCCGGGCGGATGCAGGCAGCGCATCGTGAACATCACGCCGATGGCCAAGCCCACCGCCAGCGCGCCGGCCCAGGCCGGATCGGGCACCAGCATGCCGACCGCCACGCCCGCCACCGCCGACAAGGTGTTGCCGCCGATGACCGACCAGGGCTGCGCCAGCGGACTGGCGGGCACCGCGAACACCAGCACCGCGCTGGCGCCCAATGGCGCCACGATCCACGGGCCGACGTGTTCGGCGCCGGCGCCCCAGCGGCTGAGCAGGCCGGTCAGCGCAATGCCGATCAGACCGCCGACGCAGGCGCGCAGCCGTTCCTTGCCATCGACCGGCATGCGGGCCGGCCAGAAGCGCAGCAGGTAGTCGCGCAGGCGTGCCGTGAGCGGCGGCTTGGGAGAGGTCGCGGGGGGCGCTTGGGTCGAGTCCATCGATGCGTTGAGTGGCTGTTCTTGTCGGTGCTTTGCCGCGCGGCGTGGCGCCGCATTGTCGGTCAGGCCCGCAGGCCGCGCGTGCGCCCTGCGCCGCGCAGGCGCTCGCGGGTTTCTTCCTCGTCGAAGTGCACCAGCGAGGGCTTGATCAGGTCGCTGCGCGAGATGATGCCGGTGAGCACGCGGGTCTGCGCATCGGCCAGCACCGGCAGGCGCTCCAGCCGATGGCGCGCCAGGCGGCCGGCCACGCTGCGGCAGCTTTCGCCTTCCAGCGCGACCGGGGCGTCGAGGTCGGTGCAGGCGTCGCCAACCCGGGCGTCGGGATGCTGCCGGTGGATCTCGCTGAGCACGGCGCGATCGACCATGCCGAGCAGGCGGCCGTTCTGCAGCACCGGGAAGGCGCGGTGCGCCTGCGTCGGGCCGAAATGGCGCTGCAGCGCCAGCGCGGCCGGCAGTTCGGCGTCGATGGTCTGCACCTCGCGCGTCATGAGTTCGCCCACCGCATGCCGCTCCAGCGGGTCGATGCCGTATTCGCGAAAGATGTGATAGCCGCGGCGCGCGATCTTCTCCGTCATGATCGAGCGGCGCATGGTCATCACCGTGAAGCCGTAGGCCACGGCGGTGGCGGTCAGCAGCGGCAGCAGCGCCTGGCTGTCGTGCGTCAGGCCGAAGGCGAACACCACCGCCATCAGCGGCGCGTGCATCACGCCGCCCAGCGTGGCGGCCATGCAGACCAGCGGGAAGATGGCCGGGTCGTTGCCGGGCAGCACGTGGCCCAGCGCCGCGCCGAGCCCGGCGCCCATCATCAGCAGCGGCGCCAGCACGCCACCGGAGGTGCCCGAGCCCAGCGCGATCACCCAGATCACGGCCTTCACCGCGAGCAGCGCCAGCACCGCACCGAGCAGCAGGTGGTTGTGCAGCAGGTCGCCGATGACGTCGTAGCCCACGCCCAGCGCGCGCGGCTGGAAGTAGCCGCCGATGCCCACTGCCAGCCCGCCCAGCGCGGGCCACCACATCCAGTGCAGGCCGATCTGGCCGAACAGGTCTTCCACCTTGTAGAGCGCGCCGGACAGCACGGTGCCCAGCGCGCCGCAGGCGATGCCGGCGACCACGCAGGAGAAGAAGGTCGCCGCATCGGGCGCCAGCGTCTGCAGCGGGAACAGCGGACCGGGCGCGAAGGCCAGGCTGCGCGCAAAGCCGGCGATGGCGCAGGCCAGCGCCACCGGCAGCAGGCTGCGCGGGCGCAGCTCGAACAGCAGCAGTTCCACCGCCAGCAGCACCGCCGCCACCGGCGTGCCGAACACGGCCGTCATGCCGGCCGTGGCGCCGGCCACCAGCAGCGTCTTGCGTTCGCCCGCCGAGAGGTGGAAGTACTGCGCCAGCAGCGAGCCGATGGCGCCGCCGGTCATGATGATCGGGCCCTCGGCGCCGAAGGGCCCGCCGCTGCCGATCACGATGCCCGAGGACAGCGGCTTGAGCAGCGCCACGCGCGGCGACATCCTGCTCTTGCTGAACAAGATGGCCTCGATCGCCTCGGGAATGCCGTGGCCGCGGATCTTGTCCGAGCCAAAGCGCGCCATCAGCCCGACGATGAGCCCGCCGATCACCGGCACCGCGATGACCCAGGCGCCCAGCGCGTGGTCGGCCGGCGAGCGCTCGGCCAGCGACAGCGTCTGGAAGAAGAACAGGTTGGTGAAGAAGCGGATCAGGTTGATCAGCACCCAGGCCGCGGCCGTGGCGAACAGGCCGATGGCGGCGGCCATCGCGGTGATGCGGACGAGGCGGGCGTCCAGGGCGAAGTCGCCGCGGCGAGCGTGGGTCATGCGGGGTCGGGGAAGTTGATGTGCGGAACGGCGAACACGCCTTGGAGGGATTTGAGTTCGGCGCGGTGCAGCGCGGCCAGGCGCTGCAGCAGCGTCTCGCCGAGCGCCAGCAGGTGCACCTCGACCTGGCGCCGGTCGCTCTCGCTGGGCCGGCGCTCGACCAGGCCGAGCGCCTCGCAGCGCGAGACCAGCGCCACCGCAGCGTGCGGCTGCACCTGCAGGCGCTGCGCGATCTCGCCGACCGAGGCCCAGGCGCGCCCGGGCGTGCCCTTGATGTGCAGCAGCGTCAGGTATTGCTGCGGCATCAGGCCCTCGGCCTTGGCCGCCTGCTCGGAGAAGCGCTCGAAGCGCCGCATCTGGTAGCGGAATTCGGACAGGGTCTCGAAGTCGGTCTGGGTGAGCGGAGGGAGCGGGGAGCGGGTGCGCGGCGCCATGCAGGACGTGCCAGGATCAAAGCCGCGAAATATATCACGGCATGATATGAATGGCCGGCGCATGAAGACGCCGACCATGAAAAAAGGGCCCCGTCACCGGGGCCCTTGGCGTGCAGCGCGGCGCGCTCAGGGCGTGCAGGGCTGGGACATGGCGGCGGCGCGGAAGCCCAGCGCGGCCGCCGAGCCGGCGTCGTCGGTGCCCATGGTGTTGCGCGTGAACTGGCAGCCGTAGTCGGGGTTGGCCACGGCGAGGGGCGTCACCACGTCGTCGCCGGCGGGCTGCGGGCCGCCGTTGGCCCACTGGATCATGTCGTCGAAGGCCTCCACCTGTTCGGCCACCGTGAAGTCGCAGTGCGAGATGCCGCGGATCGCGCGCTGCACCAGCCACTGGCTGTTGCCCTTGGCCGCCACGCGCTTCTGGTAGATCTGCTCCATGCTGAAGGGCACGTACAGGTCGCCCAGCGTATGGAGCGTCACCACCGGGATGTGGATGTCGCCGTTGGTCTTGGGAATCCAGCGCAGGCCGTCGGTGCGCAGCCGGTTCGCGTCCGGCTCCGGCGTGAGCTTGAGCACGGCGGCATTGAGCGCGTCCGAGCCCGCCGCGTCGCCATCGATGGTGTAGGTGAAGCGGGTGGTGTCGAGCGAGCTCTTGTTGAGGATGCCGTTGATGGTGCCGTCGCCGCCGAACACGCCCCAGGCCGCCTGGAAGGTGCGGCCGCCGCCCAGGCCCAGCTCGAACATGGGCCGCTTGCCGCCGGTCAGGTTCTGGATCACCGAGGCGTAGCGCAGGCCGTTCTGGGTCAACGCGATCTGTGCGTCAGTGAAGGTGGTGAAGAGGTTGGCCTGCACGCTGGCGGCGATGTCGCTCCAGCTGGTGAAGGGGTATTGCGGCTGGCCGGCGAGGGCTTGCGCCGTGGCCTGCGCGCCGGCGAAGTAGTCGAACAGTTCGGTATCGCCGACCACGCCGCACATCGGCACCGCGCCGGTGTACTTCACCTTGTGGTTGGCGGTGGCGTAGGCCTCGTCCTCGATCGCCGCCGCGGTGATGTGCCCGCCCATCGAATGGCCGGTGATGTAGATCGCGCTCGGCGCTGCCAGCGTACGGCCATTGGCCGTGGCGATGGCGTTGAAGTTGAGCGCGAGGTTGTTGGTGTCCTCGACGCCGACGCGCACGTCGTAGTAGTTCTTGCTGTAGCTCGAGGCCGCCCAGGCGTAGCCGTTTTGCAGCAGGTAGCGCCGGATGCTGGGGTTGGTCACGGCGAGCGCATTGCCCTCGCCGGCGTAGCCATGGGCGTACATCACCAGCTTGCCGTTCCAGTTGGCCGGCACTTCCACGCGGTAGGCCGCGCCTTCGAGCACGCCGGCCCAGCGGCTGGTGCCGTTGTAGTCGGTGGCATCGCCACTGGCTTGCGGGTCGGGTGCCATGGCGGGGAAGGTGGTGGCCGCGGCATCGGTCGGGGCGAAGCTGTTGCGGTCGTCCTGTGCGCGCTTTTCCTCGGGGGCCGGTGCCGGTGCTGGTGCTGGCGCGGGCGCCGGTGCCGGCGCAGGGGGCGGGACGAAGGTGTGATCACTGCCGCCGCAGGCGACCAGGAAGAGGCTCGCGGCGCAAGCCACGAGAGTAAGACGCATCATGGGCATGTCTGTTGTCTCCGGGTGGATATCACTTGCAGGATGGCCGCGCGGCTGGGGCCCCAGCCGGCGGCCGAAACAGGCTAGTGGCACCACGCAGGCCCCTCGCAAGGACTTTCCCTAGCGGCGTATCACCTGCGCGACAGCGCGCGATGCGGCTTCGACCGTGGCGCCGCGGCGATTCACCCGATCATTCGTCCGGCGCGACATAGCCGATCGCCGTCGAGATTTCCCTGGCATAGCGCGCCAGTACCGAGCCCAGGTAAGCCAGATGCTCGTCGGTGAAGCGCGAGGTCGGGCCGGAGATGGAAATACCCGACGTTACTTCGCCGCCAGCATCGAATACCGGCGCAGCCACGCAGCGCATGTCGAACAGCATCTCCCTGTCGTCGATTGCCAGGCCGGTTTGACGAATTCGAGCGAGCTCCGATCGCAACGCGTCGGGCTCGCTGATCGTCCTGGGGGTTCGTCGCGACAGTGGTCGGGACAGGAATTGGTCGAGGAACGCGGCGCTCTGGTGTGCGAGGATGGCCTTGCCGATGGACGTGCAGTGCAGTTCCTCGCGGTCGCCTATGAGGAACTCGACCGCGACGATCTGGCTGCCCTTCTCGCGCAGCGTCGTGATGCTTTCAAAGCCTTCGAGCACTGAATAGTGGCAGGTCTCGCCAGTGACTTCGCTCACCTTGCGCAAGGCCGAGCGAACCGCTTCGACGTCCTGTGAGCCGGCCAGCACCGATCGCGCGACCGAAACGACCTTGTAGCTCAAGCGAAATTTCTTGGTCGCCATGTCGCGCGCGGCGAAGCCGGACTCGACCAGGGTCAGGAGGGCGCGATTGGCTGTGGGGCGATCGAGGCCCGAGGCCGTACAGACCTCGGCCACCGTCACCGGGCGCTGCAGTTTGCCGAGCCACTCCATCACCGTGAGCACCCGTAGCGCGGTCGAGCTTGTGTTCTGGTTCCTGTCGAGCAAGGTTCTCATCCTCGGGTATCGGTTCGGCGTGAACAATAGTTGGATAGCGAAACTGCATTCTGGCTGCAATCACCTGGATTCACAGACCGCAGATCAGGAGGGAGACTAGGCGAGCGCTTCTTTTTGCAGTCTTAGGGTATGCACTATTTGTTCATTGAATACATATAAAGCACATTCATTGACATTGTGCTGGCGCCCTGAGAGTGAGAGGCAACCATGAAGATGCTGATAGACGGGACATGGGTCGACGCGAGCGACGGCAAGGTCCTTGAGGTGCGCAACCCGGCCACCGGAGAGTTGATGGATACGGTGCCTGCGGCCACGGACGCGGATGCAGCCCGGGCGGTCGCCGCCGCCGTGCGCGCGAGGCCCCTGATCGCTGCCATGCCGGCCCACAAGCGGGCGCGGCTGCTTCACCGGGTTGCCGATCGGATGCAGGCTGACCGCGACAAGCTGGTGAACCTGCTCACGCGGGAAAACGGCAAGACCTTGCGCGAAATCGATGGCTGGGAAATCGATGCGGCGATCCGCATCCTTCGCGGCTACGCGGAAGAAGGCAAGCGACTCTATGGGCATTACGTCCCGCTGCACGGCATTCCCAACCTGGAGAATTCCTTCGCCGTCACGTTCCATCGCCCGATCGGCGTGGTGGTGGCGATCGTCCCCTTCAACTACCCGGTGGAACTGTGGTCGCACAAGGTCGCCTCGGCCATCGCAGCGGGCAATGCCGTCATCACCAAGCCGCCCGAAGAATGCCCGCTGACCATGCTGACGATCGCCTCGTATTTCGAGGAGGAGGGGCTGATCCCCGGCGTGCACCAGATGGTGACCGGGTACGGCGAGGTCGTCGGCGCCCATTTCGCCGCGTCCCCGGACGTGCAACTCATCTCCTTCACGGGGTCGACGGAAGTGGGCAAGAAGATAGCGCGCGCCGCAGCTGACAACCTGAAGAAGGTGCAACTGGAACTCGGCGGCAACGATGCCACGATCATCATGGGCGATGTCGACCCGGAAGTCGCGGCCCAAGCGCTCGTCGCCGGCCGCTTCACCAGCGGCAATGGCCAGATCTGCTGCGCCGTCAAGCGCGTGCTCATCGACGACGCCATCTTCGACCAGGTGCGCGCGGCCGTCCTTCGTCGCACCGCTGCCCTCGTCGTGGGCGATCAGACCCGGCGCGAGACGGATGTCGGGCCGCTGATCAGCGAGCGGGCCGCGCAGCACGTGGAAGCGCAGATCAGCCAGGCCGTCGCCGACGGGGCAACCCTGGAGGCCGGCGGGGCACGCCGCGGAAATTTCATCGAACCGACGGTGTTGACGAATGTCGCACTCGACAGCGCTGCCTTCCAGGACGAGATCTTCGGGCCGGTGCTTCCGCTCGTTCGATTCAAGGGCATTGATGAAGCCGTGCGCATCGCCAATCATTCGCGCTACGGACTGCAGGCAGCGATCTTCACCAACGACATGCGTTCAATCATGAACGCTGCGATCAGGCTCGACGTCGGCACGGTCATCGTCAACCATCAGTCCGCCATGCGGGTCGAGTGCCTGCCTTTCGGCGGGGTGAAGAATTCGGGCAACGGGCGCGAGGGATTCATGGAGTCCCTCAAGAGCATGAGCGAGACCCAGTCCGTCGTGTTCAAGGATGCCTATTCGTACTACGCGACGGAGTGATCGGGTGCACAGCCTCGAGGTCCAGGGTCTTTGCAAGAGCTACGCCGGCCAGATGGCACTGCGCGACGTCTCGTTTGCGGTCACCGCGGGCCAGGTGATGGCGATCTGCGGCGAGAACGGCGCCGGCAAGTCGACGCTGATGAACCTGCTGTCGGGCAATCGCCAGCCGGACAGCGGCACGATTCTGGTCGACGGCACGGTCGTGCGCATTGCCTCGCCGCAAGATGCATTCACGCTTGGCATCCAGACCGTGTACCAGGAACTGAGCCTGTTGCCGACACTTTCCGTGACGGAGAACCTGTTGCTGGGCCGCTTGCCAATGCGCGGCTGGCGGATCGACTGGCCCGAGGCGCATCGCCGGGCGAACGAGGCCTTGGCCCGGCTGGGTTTCGGCGACATCGATGTCCGGGGACGGGTCGGCGCGCTGTCGGTGGCCTACCAGCAGATGGTCGAGATTGCCAAGGCGCTGTCGCAGCAGGGTTCGGTTCTGGTGCTGGACGAGCCCACCGCCGTGCTGACCGAGCGGGAGTCGCGCGCCTTGTTCGCGCAGATCGATCGCATCCGGGCGGCCGGCGGCATCGTGTTGTACATCTCGCACCGGCTCGAGGAGGTCATCGAGATCGCTGACCGGATCGTGGTGCTCAAGGATGGCGAACTGATCGATCACATGACACGGGAGCAAGCCACGCTCGATCGCGTGGTGCGCGGCATGGTCGGGCGCGAGCTCAAGGACATCTATCCGGTGCGTCCACGGCATCCGGGGGCCACGCTCATGCGCGTGCGCAAACTTTGCGGAACCCGTTTCGAGAATGTCTCCTTCGACGTGCGAGAAGGCGAGATCCTGGGTTTCTTCGGTTTGGTGGGAAGCGGCCGGACAGACCTGATGCGGGCCTTGTTCGGCGCGGACCGTCGAGGCCGGGGAGAGGTCCTGCTGCACGACGTCCCGTTCGCTCCCAAGGATCCTGGCGCGGCCATCGCCGCCGGTCTGGCCCTGGTGACGGAGGAACGCAAGCACGACGGTCTGCTGCTGGACTGCGACGTGCTCGACAACGGCTCATTGGCTTCGCTGAAGCGCTTCACCCGGGGCGGCGTTCTCGACAATCGGTCGCGCCGCAGGACCGTTGCGGACAAGGTCGCCCAGATGTCGATACGGCCGTCCGGACTGGAGCGCAAGCTGCGCGCTTTCTCCGGCGGCAACCAGCAGAAGGTGGTGCTGGCCAAATGGCTGCTGGTGCCCGGACTGAAGCTGCTCATCCTCGACGAGCCGACACGCGGCGTGGACGTCGGCACCAAGTCGGAGATCTACCGCTTGATCGCCGAACTCGCCGCGTCGGGCGTGGCCATCCTGCTGGTCTCCTCGGAACTGCCCGAGATCCTGGGCCTGAGCGACCGGATCGGGGTGATGAGGGAGGGCTCGTTGGTGACGTGCATCGAGCGCCAGCGCAGCACCGAACAACAGATCTTTGGCCTCGCCGCCGGCTTGGCGAACGACACGCCCACAACCCTCTCGACATGAACAACAAGACAATCTGGTCCTCCAGCGGGGTGCGACATCACGCCGCCGACATCGCATTCGGCCTGGCACTGGTCGCGCTCGTGGTGCTCGCCAGCGTCACCACCGAAACCTTCCTGACCACCGGCAATCTCGTCAACGTGTCCAGGCAGATGGTCACCAACGGACTGATCGCCATCGGCATGCTGCTCGTCATCCTGACCGGCGGGGTGGACCTGTCGGTGGGCTCGGTCGTGGCCTTGTCCGGCTTGCTGGCCGCCGGATTGCAGGAGACCATGCCGTTCGGCGCGGCAATCGCCGTCGCCCTGGCCGCCGGGATGGCGGTGGGCCTTGTCAACGGCCTGCTCGTGGCCTACCTCAACCTGCAGCCGTTCATCGTGACACTGGCAACCATGGGCGCGGCACGCGGTGCGGTCTACGTGTATTCGGCTTCGCCCAAGTACGCCTCGTCGCCGACTTTCCTGCAGGTCCTCGGTCCGCAGACGGTGCTGGGTGTCCCGGTCCCTTTCCTGATCTTCCTGGCCTGTCTGCCGCTGGTCTGGTTCTTTCTCAACCACACGCCGGCGGGCAGGGCGGTCTTCGGCATCGGCGTCAACAAGGAGGCCGTTCGACTTGCCGGCATCGACGTGCGCAAGCATGTGACTGGCGTCTACGTGGCCTCCGGATTGTTCTCCGCGATGGCGGGCGTCCTGCTGGCCGCTCGCCTGGGCATTTCCCAGCCTTCCGTCGGCGGCGGCTACGAACTCGATGCCATCGCCGCGGTCGTGATCGGTGGCGGCATCCTGGGCGGCGGCGGCGGCACGCTGCTCGGCATGCTTGGCGGCGTGCTGGCGCTGGCATTCGTCAACAACGTGCTGAACCTGTTCAATGTCGAGTCCTATTACCAGCAACTACTGAAGGGCTTGATCATCCTGGTCGCCGTCATTGCGAGACGGCGGCCTTCTTAAAGCCGGACAACGGCATCCATGAAGGAGACATCGAATGAAAGCATATAAGGCACTTGCGCTGGGGCTCGGACTTGGACTGACATTGAGCCTCCCGTTCGGCGCAGCGCATGCACAGGTACAGCCCAAGGCCAAGATCACCATCGGCATGGTGAACCTGTTCAACCAGGCGGCCTACTTCACCGGCATGGACAGCGCCGTCAAGCAGGAAGCCTCCACCTATTCGAATGTCGAGGTGTTGTCGACCGATGCGGGCTTCGACGCTGCCAAGATGGCCTCCGACATCAACGACCTGATCGCCAAGCGCGTCGACGGGCTGATCATCAGCGCGGGGCCGACCGAAACCCTTCCGGCCGCGCTGACGGCGATCCAGGCGGCCGGCATCCCGGTGGTCTTCGTCGACCGCCTGTGGAAGAACACCAACCTGACAACGCCCTGGAACTGGGTCGGCGCCCAGAATGGCGTGATGGGCGAACAACTGGGGACGTTCATCGACAAGCGACTTGGCGGCAAGGGCGACATCCTGGTCATCCGCGGCGGACCGGCCGACAACTCCATCGGCCTGGACCGCACCAACGGCTTCTTGTCCAAGTTGTCTTCCGGCGTGAAGGTGACCAAGGCTCCCACCTTTGGTGATTGGGGCAACGACGGAGGCTACAAGGTCATGGCCGACATGCTGGTCAAGATGAAGAAGATCGACGCAGTCTTCTGCGAGAACGACAGCATGTGCCTGGGTGCGCAGAAGGCGGCGCGCGAGGCCAACCGGTCCAAGGAGATGGTGTTCGTCGGATCCGACGCCGGCAAGGATGCGCTGCGCGAGATGATGCAACCCGACTCCAATTTCGTGGCCACCGCGCTCAACGACAGCGACCAGATCGGCCGCGTGGGCTTCAATCACCTCATGGGCCTGCTGGCCGGGGCCAAGTTGCCGCACCTGACCCCACTGCCATCACCGCTGATCGAGCAGAAGGACGCAGCGAAACGCTACGACCCCAAGAAAGTGTTCTGAGCAGGGCCGAAGCGGGGCAGGGGCGCGTGTCGGCAGCCCGTCAAGGCGCGACGCGGTGCACCACCACGCTCGCCTCGAGGCCTTCATAGGCATCGGCTTCGCCGAACCAGGTGCCCGAGACCGGCACCGCCAGCGCCGGGTCGCGCGCCACGCCAACCCGGATGAGGTGCTGCGTGCCGACCAGGTTGTTGGTCGGATCGAAGGCCACCCAGCCGGCGCCCGGCAGGTAGGCGTGCAGCCAGGCGTGGGTGGCGCCGGCGCCGGTGACGGGCGCCGGTGGCGCGGCCGCTGCATCGGGCTCGGCGCCGGCTTCCGCCGCGGGCGCCGGCTCGGCCGGTGCGGTGTCGAGCGCCGCGTCGTAGAGGTAGCCCGAGACGAAGCGCGCGGCGATGCCCAGGCGGCGCAGCGCTTCCATCATCAGGAGCGCGAAGTCGCGGCAGGTGCCGCTGCCGAGCTCGAGCGTCTCCAGCGGCGTCTGCGTTCCTTCGTCATCGCGCGCAGCGTAGCGCAACGTGGTGGCGATGTGGGCGTTCATGCGCGCGAGTACGTCGCGCGTGCGGGTGGATTCGCCGTCGTGCAGGAACTGGTGCGCCCACTTGATGAGCTTGCCGTCCGGATCGTCGTGGTGCGGGCGCAGGTAGTGCTCGAGGTCGAGCCGGTCCTGCACCGAGTAGGCGAAGGGCAGGTACTCGGCGGCCGGCTCCAGCGCCAGCGGGTCGTCGGTGGCGGGCACGATCTCGATCGTCAGCTGGCAGACGATGCGCAGCTCGGTCGCCTCGCCCCGGGGTTGCACCAGCGCGATGGAATTGGAGTGCGGGTCCTGGATGAGGCGGATGTCCGACTCGGGACTGACCTGCAGGTCGGTCGCCAGCACGCGCAGGTCGTGGCTGTCGCGCGGGCGGAACATCACGCGGTGCTGCCCGAAGCTGACCGGCTTGTTGTAGCGGTAGACGGTGGTGTGGGTGACGTCGTAGCGGAAGGTCATGGTGCGGATTCTGTCCAGCGGGTTTTCACAATCGTGTCAGGCTCAGCGCCTGGGCCAGCCGGCTGGGCAGCGGCAGGGGTTCGGCATGCCAGTGTGCGGCCAGCAGCTCGGCGCACAGGGCGGCAAAGCTGAGGCCGCGCGAGCCCAGCGCGGTGCAGACCCACAGCGTGTCGTCGGCGGCACTGCCGGCCACGTTGACCGGGCCCACCAGCGGACGGCGATCGATGGAAGCGCAGCGGATGCCGGCCCATGATTGCACCGCGCCACGGGTGAAGTCGGGCGCCAGTTGCTGCGCCGCGCCGGGGTGCAGGCTTTGCAGGCGCTCGCGGTTGGCTTGCAGGTCGGCATCGTTCAGTGTGGTGTCCGTACGGTCTCGCTGGTAGGTGGCGCCGGCCAGCCACAGCGGCCCCGCGTCGTCGGGCACGTTGGCGATCAGGTGGCCGTGGCCGTTCACCGGGGTGGTGGGCAGGCCGTCGGCGTGGCCCCACATGACCTGGCCGCGCACGGCTTGCAACGGCAGGCTGTCGACGAGGGTGGCGCTGTCCAGTCCGGCCGCGACGACGACACGCTCGGCCTGCGCGATATGCGCACCTTGCGCGTCGCGCAGCGACCAGCCGGAAGGCTCGCGTTGCAGGCCGGCGATGCGGCAGCCCGAGCGCAGCGTGATGCCCGGCTGCGCCAGCCACGCGTTCACCAGCCGCGCGGGGCGGACCCAGCCGGCGCGGCGGTGCCACAGCGCCGGCGTCGTGGGCGGCAGGCCTGCGGCCTGCAGTTGCGCCGCGCCGGCCTGCCAGGATTCGTTGGGACCGTCGGCCGACCACCCGGAAGGAAGCCGCGTGTCGGCGGGTTCATCGAGTCCGAGGTCGCGCCGCTCCAGCACGCCGCAGGCACTCCAGTCGCGGCCTTCCACCAGCCATTGCTCCAGCTGCTGCCAGGTGGCGCGGATGCCGGCGCGGGTCAGCCGCGACAGCAGTGCGTCGTCGGGCGAGACGTGCGGCGCCAGCAGGCCGACCGGCAGGCCCGAGGCGCCGGCGGCCGGCGCTTCTGCATCGAACGCGGTGACGTGCCAGCCGCGCCGCGCCAGGCTGGCTGCGACCGCTGCGCCCGCCAGGCCGGCGCCGATGACGGCGCAGTGCGCGGGCTGCGCGGCGGGCGCGATCGGGGCGCGGCGCCGCACGGTCCAGGGCGGATCGAACACCGCGTGCAAGCCGGCAGACGCGACGCTGCTCGACACGCGCTGGAAGCCGGCTTGCGCCAGTGCGCCGGGCGAGGGTGCCGCCGATGGCGCCGCGATGAGTTGCGTGCCATGTCGCGCGAAACGCGCGACCGCCTTGAGGACGACGTCGGGCTGCGCGCTCGCCGCGGAGAGCCGGATGCCATCCGCCTCGAAGTGCTGCGCCCGCAGGATGGCCTGCAGTTCGCCCACGCACAGCGTCAGCAGCACGCGGCCGCCTTCGAAGGACAGGCGATGGAAACCCGGCAGCAGGCCGTGCCACTGCGCGGCGAGTTGCGCCGCCAGCGCGGCGAGTTCAGGCCGTGCGGTGGCGGCGGCCCGCAGCGCATCGGCGGTCGGCACCTGCGCCAGCACGGCCACCACGTGCAGCAGCCTGGGGCGACGGGCGTCGTTGCGCCAGGCGGCCCAATCCGTCAGGAATTGAAGGCCGCCGCCGAAATCGGTGTCGAGAATCCGCCATTGCAGCCGCGCCGGGCCGTCCGCGGCCGGGTCGGCCCAAGCCGGCGAAGGATTCACGGAAGGAAGCGTGGCGGCCATGGCGGCAAGGGGATGCGCGCCGCAGCGCAGGGAGCAGGCGGGCCGCGCAAGGCGAAGCGATGCGCGGCGCGGGAGGCGTTCAGGCCGAGGGCGGCACGTAGCCTTGGGCGACGTCGGCGCCTTCGCCGAAGAAGTGCTTTTCCATCTGGCGCGCCAGGTATTGGCGGGCGCGCAGGTCGGCCAGGTTCAGGCGGTTTTCGTTGACCAGCATGGTCTGCTGCTTGAGCCAGGCGGCCCAGGCTTCCTTGCTGACGTTTTCCCACAGGCGCTTGCCCAGGTCGCCCGGGTAGGGCGGGAAGTCGAGGCCTTCGGCTTCGCGCCCGAGTTTGATGCACTGAATCATGCGTGCCATAGGAATGTCTGCCTTTTATCGCGGAATGTGTGTGGTGGGAGCGGGGCGCCAGTTGGCCCGGCTCGCGTGTCAGCCGCGGATTATCCCGCCTTTGCCGGGCCCGGCCGGCGCCGCGCCGTGATGGCCCTGCCCATGGGACAGTCGTTGCGGGCGCCGTCGCCGCGGGCCGTTTCGCCCTACCATTGCCGGCCCGGCGCCGCCGCGCGCCGACAGCCCAGGAGAGATGGCGTGTCAGTTTTCGATGTGGGCGAGATCGTCCAGGCCCTGCACGGTGTGCGCGACGAATGGCGCGACCTGCAAAAACGCTCGCGCGAACCGCGCGGGCGCGAATTTCCCTCGCGCGACGCGCTCGCGCAGGTGATGGAGCAGCTCAAGGGCGCGCTCTTTCCGATGCGGCTCGGCCCGCACGACCTGCGCCACGAGAGCGAGGATTTCTATGTCGGCTACACGCTCGATTCCGCGCTGCAGGGCCTGCTGATCCAGGCGCAGCTGGAACTGGCCTACGTGGCGCGGCTGGCGTCGCGCAGCGAGCCCGAAATCGCCGAGCAGGCGGTGCAGGCGATCCGTGAGTTCGGCCTGTGCCTGCCGGCCATCCGCCGCACGCTCGACCGCGACGTGCTGGCCGCCTACCAGGGCGACCCGGCCGCGCGCAGCGTGGACGAAGTGCTGTTGTCCTACCCGGGCGTGCTGGCGCTGATCCACCACCGCGTGGCACACCAGCTGTACCGGCTGGGCCTGCCGCTGCTGGCGCGCGTGGTGTCGGAGCTGGCGCATTCGCAGACCGGCATCGACATCCATCCCGGCGCGCAGATCGACGACGGCTTCTTCATGGACCACGGCACCGGCGTGGTGATCGGCGAGACCGCCATCATCGGCAAGGGCGTGCGCCTCTACCAGGCGGTGACGCTGGGCGCCAAGCGCTTTCCGACCGACGCCGACGGCAACCTGCAGAAGGGCCTGCCGCGCCACCCGATCGTGGAAGACGACGTGGTGATCTACGCCGGCGCCACCATCCTCGGGCGCGTCACCATCGGCAAGGGCGCGACCATCGGCGGCAATGTGTGGATCACCTCCGACGTGCCGCCCGGCGCCAGCGTGACGCAGGCCAGCCTGCAAAGCGGCAAGCCGTGCTGAGTGCCGCTCGCTGACGCCCGACGCGCCATCGGCTGGCGCGGCATACTGCGGCCAGCCGCCTTTTCGCAACCCTTCATGGAGAACACATGAGTCAACTCAAGATCGCTGTCGTCATCGGAAGCCTTCGCAAGGATTCGTTCAACCGGAAGCTGGCATTGGCGCTGGCGCACCTGGCGCCCGAAGGCGTGACCTTCGAGCACGTCGAGATCGGCGACCTGCCGCTGTACGACCAGGACGACGACAAGAACCAGTCGGCCCCCGTCAAGCGCCTGAAGGGCGAGATCAGCGCGGCCGACGGCGTGCTGTTCGTCACGCCGGAATACAACCGCTCGATGCCGGGCGTGCTCAAGAACGCGATCGACCAGGCCTCGCGCCCCTACGGCCAGAGCGCCTGGGCCGGCAAGCCGGCCGGCGTGATCGGCGTCTCGGTCGGCGCCATCGGCACCGCGTTGGCGCAGCAGCACCTGCGCAACGTGCTGTCCTACCTCGACATGCCGGTGCTGGGCCAGCCCGAGGCCTTCATCCAGAACAAGGAAGGCCTGTTCGACGACAAGGGCCACGTGGCCGAAGGCAGCAAGCAGTTCCTGCAGGGCTGGGTCGAGAAATACGTTGCCTGGGTCCGGCAGCACCGCGGCTGAGCCCGGCGCGCCACGGCGCCGCAACGACAAAGAGCCGGTGCGTCTCGCGACGCACCGGCTCTTTGTTCAGGGGCCGACGCTGGCGGCTCAGGCGACTTGCTGAGCCACGCCCTGGTTGGCGGCGGCCGCACTGAGGCGGCTGATGTCCTGCTTGGCAGCGGCCAGCGCTTGTGCCTTCTGGTCCGGGCCGACGGCCAGGCCTTCGGCGCGCACGAAGCGCACGTCGGTGATGCCGAAGAAGCCGAAGATCACCTTCAGGTAGCTTTCCTGGTGCTCGGCAGCCTGGCCGGCTTCGCTGGTGGAGTACATGCCGCCGCGGGCCGAGACCACGATCACGGTCTTGCCGGTGGCCAGGCCGACCGGGCCCTTTTCGGTGTACTTGAAGGTGCGGCCGGGTTGCGCCAGGCGGTCGATCCAGGCCTTGAGCTGGGTCGGGATCGAGAAGTTGTACAGCGGTGCGCCCACCACGATCACGTCGGCCGCGAGGAACTGGCTCACCAGCTTTTCCGAGACCACGTTCTCTGCCTTCTGGCGTTCGGTCAGTTCCGCGCCGGCCGGCATGCGGGTGCCCATCGTGTGGATGTCGAAGTGGCTGGGCGTGTCCACGGCCAGGTCGAGGTAGTCGACTTCGGTGCCGGGATGGTTGGCACGCCAGTCGGCCACCACGTCGGCGGTGAGTTGGCGGGACACGGAGTTGGACCCCAGAACACTCGAATCGACTTGCAGCAGCTTCATGATCTTGCTCACTTTCAATGGTTGAGGCCGACAACGAGGCGCCGGCATGGACTGAATGATATGGATGGTGCGAATATTTGATAAGTCGGCAAAAATGGCATAGTTCGTTCTATAAACAGGACAATCGCTCATGCAAGATCTGAACGACATGGTGTATTTCGCCGAGGTGGCCGAGCGCGGCGGCTTCGCGGCGGCCGGGCGCGCGCTGGGCATTCCCAAGTCGCGCCTGTCGCGCCGGGTGGCCGAGCTGGAGGCCCAGCTGGGCGTGCAGCTGCTGCAGCGCAGCACGCGCAGCCTCTCGCTGACGCCGGCTGGCGACATCTACCTGCGCCACTGCGCCGCCGTGCGCGACGCCGCGCAGGCCGCATCGGAAGCGGTGGCGCAGACGCAGGACGAGCCGCGCGGCTCGGTGCGCATCAGCTGCCCGGTGACGCTGGCGCACAGCAGCGTGGGCGCGCTGCTGCCGATCTTCATGAAGCGCTACCCGGCAGTGCGGGTCGAGATGATGGTGCTGAACCGGCCGGTCGACCTGATCGAGGAGGGCGTGGACATCGCGCTGCGGGTGCGCGCGCAGATCGAGGACAGCGCCACGCTGGCGGCGCGCAATTTCGGCGAAAGCCGCGGCGTGCTGGTGGCCAGCGTCGAGCAGCTGCAGCGCCAGGGCCAGGTGGCGGTGCCGGCTGATCTGGCGCGGCTGGACACGGTGAGCATGTCGGTCGCCGGCGACGGCCGCGCCACCTGGCGGCTGAAAGGGCCCGACGGCGCGCTCTACCTGCACCACCACACGCCACGCTACGTGGCCGACGACCTCGCTTCGCTGCAGCTGGCGGTGAGCAGCGGCGTCGGCGCCAGCATGCTGCCCGACTACATGTGCCGCGCCGAACTGCGCAGCGGCTGCCTGGTGCAGCTGCTGCCCGACTGGGGCCCGCCGATCGCCATCACCCACGCCATGTACCCGCCGCGCCGCGCGCTGGTGCCGGCGGTGCGCAAGCTGCTGGATTTCCTGGCGGAGAACCTCAATGGCGACGAGCCGCGCGACTACGCGATCTGAGGCGCCGCAGCGCCGTCAGCTGACGAGCACGCCGCTGGTGTTGAGCAGGGTCTGGGCGACGAAGTTGCTGGCCCGGCCGGCGCCGCTGAAGGCGAGGCGGTAGCCGTCCAGGTCGGCTGCCGGGCGCCGCCGCAGCGCCGCCGTCACCCGCGTGCGGCTGGCGTTGGCCGCGAGCGGGGCCAGCACCGCTGCGGTGTAGCGGCCGGCCAGGTAGCCCGCCAGGCTCACCGGCGAAGGCGCTTCGTCGAAGAACTTGCCCAGTGCGGCGCGGTAGGCCCGCACCACCGGCACGCTGCCCGAGTGCGGATTGGGCACCACCTGCGTGAAGATGACCGGCACACCCTTGCCCGGATTGAGCTGGCCGAAGGTGGCGGGGTCGACGTCCGACAGGCAGATCACGTAGCGTTGCAGCCCGGCCTGCGCCAGGCCAACGGTGAACTGCGCCAGTTCGATGCTGCCGCCCATGAACAGGACGAAGGCCGGCAGGTTGCGCGGCAGGCCGGCGCCGAAGGCGGCCATCGGCATGCCAGGCGGCGCGGTCAGGCTGCGCTGCTGCAAGCCCAGCCGCTGCGCCGTGGCCTCGGTGCCGGCCTGCAGCGCGGCCTGGCGCGCCAGACTCGGGTAGACCACCGCCAGGTCGGCCACGCCCACGGTGGCGAGGTTGTGCAGCACGACGCGCACCTGTTCCTCGCGCGAGGCGAACAGGGCGATCAGGCGCTCGTCGGTGTCGAAGCGGCCGTCTGCCAGCCAGGGCGCGATGTGCACGATGTCCAGGGCGCTGCGGGCGGTCTCGGCCAGGCTGGCCAGCGCCAGGTCTTCGCCGACGGCGCCGACCAGCGCCATCTGGCTGGCGTCGTCCTGCATCAGCGCAATCGCCTGGCGGATCGAGTCGGCCCGGCCGTCGGTCTCGATGGTGCGCAGCGCGGGCGCGAATTCCTTGTTCTGGCGCAGTTCGGCAAAGGCCAGGCGGATGCCGGTCGAGTAGTCGCGGGACAACTCCTGCTGGTCCGGCGACATGTCGAGCAGTTGCGTCACGGCGAGCGCACCGGGTGGCGTGCCGTCCGGCGCGGGGGCGAGCGCCGGCGCGGCCTGTCCAGGGCGCGGCAGTGCCAGCGCGGGCAGGGCGCACAGGGCGGCGGTGCCGAGCTTCAGGAGGCGGCGGCGGGTGGGGGCGGAAGGGCGCATGGTGCGGCCGATCGTATTAACGTTTTGTGACACTTGCGTGGCGCCACGGCCGCGCCAGCGGGCCGGATCACCTTTGGCCAGCGCATAAGGGCGCGCTGCTTAGATGATTTTGCGCATATCCAAACAAGCTTTTAGTTGTTTGCCCGCGGGGGGAGAGCCGCGACAATCGCCGCCGAACGCATCTATCCGGACCTCCCGCACATGAAAATCAAGAACATCCTGGCCGCGCTCGCGCTGGCCTCGTCGGCCCTGGGCGGCGCCGCCTTCGCCCAGACCACGCTGCTCAACGCCTCGTACGACGTGGCGCGCGAGTTCTACAAGGACTACAACGCCGCCTTCGTCGCGCACTACAAGAAGACCACCGGCAAGGACATCAAGATCGACCAGGCGCACGGCGGCTCCAGCGCCCAGGCGCGCGCCGTGGCCGACGGCCTCGACGCCGACGTGGTGACCATGAACACCACGACCGACGTCGACTTCCTGGCCAACGCCGGCGTGGTCGCGAAGGACTGGGACAAGCGCTTCCCCAACAACGCATCGCCGACCACCTCGACCATGCTGTTCCTGGTGCGCCATGGCAACCCGAAGGGCGTGAAGGACTGGGAAGACCTGATCCGCCCCGACGTGAAGGTGGTTGTGGTCAACCCCAAGACCGGCGGCAACGGCCGTTATGCCTACCTGGCTGCCTGGGGCTACGTCAAGAAGAAGGGCGGCACCGACGCCCAGGCCGCGGAATTCGTCGGCAAGCTCTACAAGAACGTGCCGATCCTGGCGCGCGGCGGGCGTGACGCCACCACCGCCTTCCTGCAGCGCGACATCGGCGACGTGCTGATCACCTTCGAATCCGAAGTGGTGTCGATCGACAAGGACTTCGGCGCCGGCAAGGTCGACGCGGTCTACCCGTCGATCAGCATCCTGGCCGAGAACCCGGTGGCGGTGGTCGAGCGCACGGTGGCCAAGAAGGGCACCGCCGACCTGGCCAAGGCCTACCTCGACTACCTGTATTCGGACGAAGGCCAGGAAATCGCCGCCAGGCACGCGCTGCGCCCGCGCTCGCCGGCAGTGCTCAAGAAGCACGCCGACCTGTTCAAGCCGATCCAGCTGTTCACGGTGCAGGAACTGTTTGGCAGCCTGGGTGACGCGCAGAAGGTGCACTTCAACGACGGCGGCCAGTTCGACAAGCTCTACACGCCCGGCAAGTAAGGCCGGCCCGGCCTTGCGGCCGGTGCAGAACCATGAACTTTGCGTTGCGCACCTGCGATAGGAATCGTATGGTGCGCGGCCAACTGAACGACTTCCTATGAGTGGACCTGTTTCATCGGCGTTGCCGTCCCCGGCAGCGCCGACTTCGCGTTTGCGCCCCGGTGGCGCCAAGCGTGTGCTGCCGGGCTTCAACCTGACGCTCGGCTACACGCTGCTCTACCTCAGCCTGATCGTGCTGATCCCGCTGTCGGCGCTGGTCTTCAAGACCTTCACCATGACGTGGGAGCAGTTCTGGACCGCGGTGGCGGCGCCGCGGGTGCTGGCTTCGTACCGGCTGACCTTCGGCGCCTCCTTCCTGGCGGCGCTGGTCAACCTGTTCGCCGGCCTGCTGGTGGCCTGGGTGCTGGTGCGCTACAAGTTTCCCGGCAAGAAGATCGTCGACGCGCTGGTCGACCTGCCGTTTGCCCTGCCCACGGCCGTGGCCGGCATTTCGCTCACGGCGCTGCTCGCCGGCAACGGCTGGATCGGCCAGTTCCTCGAACCGCACGGCATCAAGGTGGCCTTCACGCCGGCGGGCGTGGTGATCGCACTGATCTTCATCGGGCTGCCCTTCGTGGTGCGCACGGTGCAGCCGGTGCTGGAAGACACGGAAAAGGAACTGGAAGAAGCGGCCAGTTCGCTCGGCGCCACGCGCTGGCAGACTTTTTCGCGGGTGATCCTGCCGTCGATCGCGCCGGCGCTGCTGACCGGTTTCGCGATGGCCTTCGCGCGCGCCATCGGCGAATACGGCTCGGTGATCTTCATCGCCGGCAACATGCCGATGGTCTCGGAAATCACGCCGCTGGTGATCATCGGCAAGCTGGAGCAATACGACTACGCCGGCGCCACCGCGGTGGCGCTGGTGATGCTGCTGATCTCGTTCGCCATGCTGCTGGTCATCAACGCGCTGCAGGGCTGGCAACGCCGGCGCTCGGGAGCCTCGTCATGAGCGGCGGCGTTCCGATGAACCGCAGCGTGCGCAACGCGCGCTCCGGCACCACCGAGTCGCCCTGGGTGCGCCGCACCCTGATCGGCCTGGCGCTGCTCTTCATGACCCTGTTCCTGGTGCTGCCGCTGGCGGCGGTGGCCACCGAGGCGCTGCGCAAGGGCCTGGCCGCCTACCTGGAGGCGCTGAAGGAGCCCGACGCCTGGAGCGCGATCCGCCTGACGCTGGTCACCGCGGCCATCGCGGTGCCGTTGAACCTGGTGTTCGGCGTGGCGGCGGCGTGGGCCATCGCCAAGTTCGAGTTCCGCGGCAAGGCCTTCCTGACCACGCTGGTCGATCTGCCGTTCGCGGTGTCGCCGGTGGTCGCCGGCCTGATCTACGTGCTGGTGTTCGGCGCACAGGGCTGGCTCGGTCCCTGGCTGGCCGAGCACAACATCAAGATCATCTTTGCCGTGCCGGGCATCGTGCTGGCCACCGTGTTCGTGACCTTTCCCTTCATCGCGCGCGAACTCATTCCGCTGATGCAGGCGCAGGGTACCGACGAGGAGCAGGCCGCCATCGTGCTCGGCGCCACCGGCTGGCAGACCTTCTGGCACGTGACCCTGCCCAACATCAAGTGGGGCCTGCTGTACGGCGTGATCCTGTGCAACGCACGGGCCATGGGCGAATTCGGCGCGGTCTCGGTGGTGTCGGGCCACATCCGCGGCCAGACCAACACCATGCCGCTGCATGTGGAAGTGCTCTACAACGAATACCAGTCGGTGGCCGCCTTCGCGGTGGCCTCGTTGCTGGCGATCCTGGCGCTGGTGACGCTGGTGATCAAGAGCGTTATCGAATGGCGCAGCGAGCGCGAAATGCGCGCCCTGGCCGACCTGCCGCCCGAGCCGCCGCGTGCGGCCAGCGCGGCCTGAGAGGAACAGACATGAGCATTGAAATCCGCAACGTCAGCAAGCAGTTCGGCGACTTCCAGGCGCTGCGCAACATCAACCTGGACATCGAGTCGGGCGAGCTGGTGGCGCTGCTCGGCCCCTCGGGCTGCGGCAAGACCACGTTGCTGCGCATCATCGCCGGGCTGGAAACGGCCGATGCCGGCTCCATCCTGTTCTCCGGCGCCGACACCACCGACGTGCACGTGCGCGAGCGCCAGGTCGGCTTCGTGTTCCAGCACTACGCGCTGTTTCGCCACATGTCGGTGTTCGAGAACGTGGCCTTCGGCCTGCGCGTCAAGCCGCGCGGCGTACGCCCGAGCGAGGCGCAGATCAAGCAGAAGGTGCACGACCTGCTCAAGCTGGTGCAGCTCGACTGGCTGGCCGACCGCTATCCGTCGCAGCTGTCGGGCGGCCAGCGCCAGCGCATCGCCCTGGCGCGCGCGCTGGCGGTCGAGCCCAAGGTGCTGCTGCTGGACGAGCCCTTCGGCGCGCTCGACGCCAAGGTGCGCAAGGAACTGCGCCGCTGGCTGCGCCGGCTGCACGACGAGCTGCACGTGACCTCGATCTTCGTCACGCACGACCAGGAAGAGGCACTCGAAGTGGCCGACCGCGTGGTGCTGATGAACAGCGGCCACATCGAGCAGGTCGGTTCGCCCCAGCAGGTGTGGGACCAGCCGGCCAGCCCCTTCGTCTACGGCTTCCTGGGCGACGTCAACCTGTTCCACGGCCGCGCGCACGCCGGCGAGGTCGACGTGCAGGGCATCCGCATCGATTCGAGCGGCCACGCTGCCGTGCGCGACGGCAAGGCGCTGGCCTACGTGCGCCCGCACGACCTGGAAGTGGCGCCCTACACAGCGGGCGCCAGCGGCATTCCGGCGCTGCTCACGCGCGCCATCGTGGTCGGGCCGATCGCGCGGCTGGAACTTGAGCCGCTCGAATCGAATCCAGATAATCCGGGCTCCGGAACCATCATCGAGGCGCAACTCCCTGCGCAACAGTTCCGGGAACTGGGCCTGCACGAGGGCGACAAGGTGGTCGCCACGCCGCGCAAGGCCCGGGTGTTCGTTGAAGAAGACTGGGTATCGCCTTGATCGATTGGTTTTTTGGCGCACCGCGCCGCGCCTACGCGCTGATCTGCCTGGCCTGCATCGCGATGCTGGCTTTCGGCGCCTACCTGCAGCACGTGGTCGGGCTGGAGCCTTGCCCGATGTGCATCGTGCAGCGCTATGCGCTGGTGCTGGTGGGCGTGTTCGCCGCCTTCGCCGCCATGAGCAAGGGCCGTGGCCTGCGCGGGCTGTGGGGCGTGCTGGGCATCGTGGTGGCCGGCGGCGGGGCGTTCACCGCCGCGCGCCAGAGCTGGCTGCAGTGGTATCCGCCCGAATTCGTCAGCTGCGGGCGCGACATCTACGGCATGGTCGAGAGCTTCCCGCTGCAACGCGCCTTGCCGATGATCTTCCGCGGCAGCGGCGACTGCTCCAAGGTCGACTGGACCCTGTTCGGCCTGTCGATCGCCAACTGGTCCTTCATCGTCTTCGTGCTGTTCATCCTGCTGATGCTGGGCCTGCTGGCCCGCCGGGGCGCGACGGCGCCGGCCCGCTTCGCCACTTCCTGAGCGCCGCCGGGGCGCCCGCGTGCAAAGCATGGCATTGCATGTCAAAATGCAATGCCATGACGTCGATCCATCCCCGGAGGCTCCCGTGAACCACGCCGTACGTATTTCCGAAGACGAAATGCTGGAACTGCGCCAGGCGGCGCAGCTCAACCGCCGTTCCATCGCCGGCCAGGCCGAGCACTGGATGCGGATCGGCCGGGCGGTGGAGCGCGATCCCAAGGTGAGCTATGCGCTGATCGAAACGGCGCTGCGCAGCCTGGGCCCGGCCCCGCTCGAAGGGCTGGACGAAGCCGAGCATGGCGAGGCGTTGATGGCGCTCTTCAACGAGCCGCCGGCCGAGCAGGAGCAAGCCTTCTGGCGCGAGCGCCAGCAGCGCGGCGTGGGGGTCGGCCTGGATGAGGCCGACAAGCTGGTCTACGCAGCAGCCAAGGCGCGCAAAAAGTCGGCGTGACGCGCCCGCGCATGTACGTGATTGCCGGGCCCAACGGCGCCGGCAAGTCCACCTTGTACCGCCAGGTGCTGCGGCCGCGCACACCCGACACGCCCTTCATCAACGCCGACGAGATCCAGCGCGAGGAGCTGCACGATGCCTCGATGCAGGCCGCCTACCGCGCCGCCGAGATCGCCGAGCAGCGCCGCCAGGCCTTCTTGCGCGAAGGCCGCAGCTTCATCACCGAATCGACCTTCTCGCACCCGTCGAAACTGGCGCTGGTCGAGACGGCCCGTGCCGCCGGCTTCGAGGTGATCGTGTTCCACGTCAACGTGCGGCTGCCGGAACTGTCGGTGGCGCGGGTGGCGCAGCGCGTGCTGGAAGGCGAGCACGACGTGCCCGAGGACAAGATCCGCGAACGCTACGAGCGCAACCCGCCGCTGATCCGGCAGGCCGCCTGCGCCGCCGACCATGCCTTCGTCTACGACAACTCGCGCCTGAACCAGCCGATGGCCCGCGTGCTGGCGCTGCGCCAGGGCAAGGTGGTGGTGCTGGGCGATGCGCTGCCGGCCTGGGCGCGCAGCCTGTACGCAGCGGAGTTGGCGGCGTTGCAGCGCGCCCGGCGCTGACGGCCTGGCGCGCGCCTACAGCGGCAAGGTATCGAAGGCCGCGTAGGCGCTGGCCAGCCAGCCCTTGACGCGCTGGCGCTCGAGCAGGCCCAGCGAATGCGGCCCTTCGCGGTCGTTCACGGCCTTCCAGAAGCTGGTGTTCAGCGCGTCGATCTTGCGCATGCTGGCCTCGTGCAGGCGCGGCAGCGTGATCACCTGCGCGTGGTGCTGGCTGGCCTTGGACAGGCTCTGCGAGCCGAGCAGCATGGCGAAGTCGCTGCCGCGGCCGTAGTTCTGCACCACGATGTAGTTGGGCTCGCTGCCGAAGGTGTCGACCAGCACGCCCAGCAGGTCGGTCGAGTCGCGGCCGTCGTCGAGCACGTGCCAGAAATTGACCTGCACGCCCAGTTCCTTGAACACCGCGAACAGGTCGGATTCCTTGATCCAGCGCGCCAGCGGCGCCAGCGTCTGCGCCGCCAGGTCGACGATCACGCTCTGGTGCGGATTGGTCTCGAAACCGTTGACCACCGTGTCGAGCCCCTCGAAGGTGTCGACCACCACCGGCGAGGCATAGCCCTGGTAGAAGCGCGTGAAGGAGGCGTGCGAGCGGTCGGTGTCGAAGCCGACGAAGGGCTTGTTGCGGTCGATGAAGTACTGCGCGAGCACCCGTGCCGTGACCGATTTGCCGACGCCGCCTTTTTCTCCGCCAATGAAGTTGATTGAACTCATTCAGTGCCTTCGGAAGATGTGCAGCCGCGCCAGTGCGGCGTCACGGGATTCTAGGGTGGGGTGAGCAAGCACCATGCCTGTTGCCGCTGCAGCTTAGCGTGGCACCAGCGAGAGAAAGGGCAGCACGCTGCCCATCACCCAGTTCTGGCTGAATTCGAGCGCGGCGCGGCGGTACTTCTCGTCGGCCTGCGCGGCCATCAGGTCGAGCCGCGCAACGATCTTGGACAACTCGCGGTCGGCCACCAGGTTGCGCCCGCGCCCGCTGATCTCGCTCGACAGCAGCAGCGGCTGGCCATCCGGCCCCTGGCGCGAGGCCAGCAGCCACAGCGAGATCTCGAAGTTGCGTGCCGCCCGAAAGGCGTTCTCGGCGTCGACGCCGTCCAGCAGGTTCTGCTGCGACCAGCTGTCGCCGTTGACCTGCTTGAGCAGGCTGCTCCAGCCCACCACCAGCGCGGCCACGCGGTCGCCGGTGTAGCCCGGCTCGCCGGTGTCGAAGGCCATGCGGATCGCGTCGATGCCGGTGGCGCCGTGCAGCTCGGCGATCGAGGTGCCGTCCATCGCCGCCAGCCAGGTGCGCTCGACTGCCTCCTGCATGCTGGCGGCCCACTTGCGCCACTCGCGCGGGTTGCGCCGGTACAGCGTGAGCTGCACCCGGCGCAGCGATTCGAGGTTGTCGCGCAGCGCCAGGTTGGCGATGCGGTTGGCGGTGGATTGCAGCCACTCGGCGTTGTCGTAGGGCTGTGCACGGGCGGTGGAGCGGGTGGCGCCGCAGCCAGGCAGCGCCGATGCCAGCAGGGCCAGGGCGCAGGCCGAAAAACAGCGGCGGGCGGGGTCCGGCGGGCGCAGATCGGGCATGGTCTGCACGTTATCATCGTCGCATTCGCTTGCAGCCGCGAGCTGTAAAAGTTCCTTGCAAATCAACGCCTTGGCTCCTGGCCAGGGCAAAGCCGGCTCCCCGTGCGTCTCAACTCCATCAAGCTTTCCGGGTTCAAGTCCTTCGCCGAGCCCACCAACTTCCTGCTGCCAGGCCAACTGGTCGGCGTGGTCGGCCCCAACGGTTGCGGCAAGTCGAACATCATGGATGCCGTGCGCTGGGTGCTCGGCGAGTCGCGCGCCTCCGAGCTGCGCGGCGAATCGATGCAGGACGTGATCTTCAACGGCACCACCAGCCGCAAGCAGGCCAGCCGCTCCAGCGTGGAACTGGTGTTCGACAACGCCGACCACCGCGCCGGCGGCCAGTGGAGCCAGTTCACCGAAATCGCGGTGCGGCGCGTGCTCACGCGCGACGGCAACAGCAGCTACTACATCAACAACCAGCCGGTGCGCCGGCGCGACGTGCAGGACGTGTTCCTGGGCACCGGCCTGGGGCCGCGCGCCTACGCCATCATCGGCCAGGGCACGATCAGCCGGATCATCGAGTCCAAGCCGGAAGAGCTGCGCCTGTTCCTGGAAGAAGCGGCTGGTGTCTCCAAGTACAAGGAACGCCGCCGCGAGACCGAGAACCGGCTGGGCGACACGCGCGAGAACCTGACCCGCGTCGAAGACATCCTGCGCGAACTCAACAGCAACCTGGAGCGGCTGGAGAAGCAGGCCGAGGTGGCGGCGCGCTACAACGCGCTGCAATCCGACGCTACGAAAAAGCAGCACCAGCTGTGGTTCCTCAAGCGCGCCGAGAGCGAGGCCGACCAGGCCAAGGTGAAGGCCGACGCCGAGAAGTCGCTCAACGACCTGGAAGCGCGCACCGCCGAGCTGCGCCACGTCGAGGCCGACCTGGAAAAGGTGCGCCAGGCGCACTACGCGGCCGGCGACCAGGTGAACCAGGCGCAGGGCAAGCTGTACGAGGCCAGCGCCGAAGTCGGCCGGCTGGAAGGCGAGATCCGCTTCGTGGTCGAAGGGCGCCAGCGCGTCGAGCAGCGGCTGCTGCAGTTGCGCGAGCAGGTGGCGCAGTGGTCGACCCGGCGCGAGGAAGCCGAAGCCGAAATCGAGACGCTGGCCGGCAAGGGCGTCGACGCCGAAGAGCAGGCCATCACCCTGGCCGCGCAACTGGAAGAACACGACGCGCGCCTGCCCGACCTGGAAGAGGCGCAGCAGCGCGCACAGGATGCGGCCAACACGCAGCGCACCGCGGTCACGCAGGTGCAGCAACAGATCCAGGTGCTGGCGGCCGACCAGCGCAACATCGACGACCAGGTGCGCCAGCTCAGCCAGCGCGCCGAGCGCCTGGAAAGCGACCAGCGCGCGCTGGCCGCGCCCGACGAAGCCCGCCTGCAGGACGTGGCCGAGCAGCTGGCCGCGGCGCAGGAAGCGGCCAGCGAGGCCGAGGCGCGCCTGCACGAGCTGCAGGAAACCGTGCCGCAACTCGACGACGACCGGCGCACCCGCCAGCAGGCCGTGAACACCGAAAGCGCGCGCCAGGCCGAGCTCTCGGCGCGGCTCGAAGCGCTGCGCGCGCTGCAGGAAAAGGTCAAGACCGACGGCAAGCTGGCGCCCTGGCTGGCCAAGCACGGGCTGGACGGCATGCAGGGCCTGTGGAGCCGCATCCACGTCGAGCAGGGTTGGGAGAACGCGCTCGAGGCAGCGCTGCGCGAGCGCATGGGTGCGCTGGAAATCAGCCGGCTCGACATGGTGCGCGGCTTCCTGGGCAGCGACGAGCGCGATGCACCGCCCGCCAAGCTGGCCTTCTTCAGCCCGCCCAGCGGGGGCGTGGCGCCCACGGGCGGCGCGTTGCCGCGCCTGTCCGAGCTGCTGCGGCTGAACGACGCCGGCCTGCAGGCGCTGCTGACCGACTGGCTGCACGACTGCTTTACCGCGCCCAGCTTCGAGGAAGCGCTGGCGCTGCGCGACAAGCTGCCGCCGGGCGGCGTGGTCTACGTCAAGAGCGGCCATGCGGTGTCGGCCCACGGCGTCAATTTCTACGCACAGGATTCCGAGCAATCGGGCCTGCTGGCGCGCCAGCAGGAAATGGAAAACCTGGAGCGCCAGTTGCGCGCCCAGGCGCTGCTGAATGACGAAGCGCGCACCGCCCTGGTCCGCGCCGAAGCGGCCTACGCCGACGCGGCGCAACGGCTGGTCGGTGCACGCGGCGAAGCGGCGCAGACCCAGTCGCGCGCGCACGAGCTGCAGGTGGAAAACCTGCGCCTGACGCAGCTGGCCGAGCAGGCCCGCGCGCGCAGCGCGCAGCTTGCCAGCGACATCGGCGAGGTCAACGCGCAACTGGAAGAACTGCAGGAGCGGCGCGTGGCCGCCGAAGCGCGCTTCGAGGAGCTCGACCTGCAGCTGGCGGATGCGCAGGAGCAGCACGCGCAACTCGACGAGCGGGTGATCGAAGCAGGGCGCCAGCTGACGGCCAGCCGCGAGCAGCACCGCAGCCTGGAGCGCCAGGCGCAGGAGGCGACCTTCGCGCAGCGTTCGCTGGAAGCGCGCCGCGGCGAACTGAACCGCGCCATCGAGACCGCCTCGCAGCAAAGCGTGGCGCTCACCGACGAGAACGAGCGCGCACAGGCCGAACTGGCGCGCCTGTCCGACGCGGCGGCGCAGGCCGGGCTGCAGGACGCGCTGGCGCTCAAGTCCGAGCGCGAAGCGGCGCTGGGCGCCCAGCGCAGCCAGTACGACGACCTCACCCTGAAGCTGCGCGCCAGCGACGAGCGGCGCCTGCAACTGGAGCGCGAGCTCGACCCGATGCGCCAGCGCATCACCGAATTCCAGCTGAAGGAACAGGCGGCGCGCCTGGGCTACGAGCAATACCAGCAGCTGCTGGCCGACGCGCAGGCCGACGTCGAGGCAATTGCCCAGTCGATCGAGACCGACAAGGTGCGCCTGACCGGCCTGCAGGGCGAAATCGACCGCCTGCACCGCGAAGTGGCCGCGCTCGGCGCGGTCAACCTGGCGGCGCTGGACGAACTCAATCTCGCGCGCGAACGCAAGACCTTCCTCGACGCGCAGTCGGCCGACCTGAATGAAGCCATCGGCACGCTGGAAGATGCTATCCGCAAGATCGACGGCGAGACGCGCGAGCTGCTCGGCGGCACCTTCAAGACCGTCAACGAGCACTTCAGCCGCATGTTCCCCGAGCTGTTCGGCGGTGGCAATGCGCGCCTGGTGATGACCGGCGACGAAATCCTCGACGCCGGCGTGCAGGTGCTGGCGCAGCCGCCCGGCAAGAAGAACCAGACCATCCACCTGCTGTCGGGTGGCGAGAAGGCGCTCACGGCCATCGCGCTGGTGTTCGCCATCTTCCAGCTCAACCCGGCGCCGTTCTGCCTGCTGGACGAAGTGGATGCGCCGCTGGACGACGCCAACACCGAGCGCTATGCCAAACTGGTGACCGCCATGAGCCGCGAAACCCAGTTCCTCTTCATCAGCCACAACAAGATCGCCATGGAAATGGCCGAACAACTCATTGGCGTGACGATGCAGGAGCAGGGCGTCTCGCGCATCGTGGCGGTGGACATGGAAGCCGCAGCCTCGCTGGTTGAAGCGGCCTGAGGGATACAAGAACATGAGCAGTCTGACTGTTGCACTGGCCATCCTCGGTGGCCTGGTGCTGGCCGCCTACGTGATCTACAGCACCTGGGAAACGCGGCGCAACACGCCGCGCCAACCCGATGCGGAGGACACCGGCGGCAGCCTCGCGCCCGACGCCCGCGACACGCGCGACCCACGCACCCGCCCCGAGCGCGGCGACTGGAGCGGCCGTGACGACGGCGAGGAGCCGGTGCTGCACATCGAGCCCAGCCACACGCCCAACACCGATCGGCACGAACCGCTGTTCGACCCCGACCTGCCGGCGCCCGCCAGCCTGCCGGTCTCGGCCGTCGAGCGCCGCGTCGGCGGCCTCGACCCGCTGATCGACGTGATCGCGCCGATCGCGCTGGACAACCTGGTCTCGGGCGACGCCGCGCTGGCCGCCATGCCGGCGACGCGCCGCGCCGGCACCAAGCCGGTGGCGATCGAAGGCCTGAACGAGCGCAGCGGCCAGTGGGAGCCGCCGCTGCCCGGCCAGCGCTACCGCGCCTTCCAGGCCGGCGTGCAGCTGGCCAACCGCATCGGGCCGCTCAACGAGATCGAGTATTCCGAGTTCGTCGTCAAGGCGCAGGGCTTTGCCGATGCCGTCAACGGCACGCCCGAATTCCCCGAAATGCTCGACGAAGTCGCACGCGGCCGCGAGCTCGACCAGTTCGCCAGCTCGCACGACGCGCAGCTGAGCTTCGTGCTGCGCGCCCGCCACGCCGCCTGGAGCCCCGGCTACGTGCAGCAGAACGCGGCGCGGCTGGGCTTCACCAGCGGCATGATGCCCGGGCGCATGGTGCTGCCGGCCGACGGCGCGGGCAGCGCGCCCTTGCTGGGCCTCACGTTCGACACCCAGGCCGCGCTGGCCGACGACCCGGCCCAGTCCGCCATCCGCGAGCTGGTGCTGAGCCTGGACGTGCCCCAGGTCGAGCGCACCCAGCAGCCCTTCGCCCGCATGCGCGACGCCGCCGCCACGCTGGCCAAGGACATGGACGGCGTAGTGACCGACGGCGACGGCCAGCTACTGCGCGATGCCACCATGGACATCATCGGCGCCGACCTCGAGCAGCTTTACGACACGCTCGACGCGCGCGATCTGGGGGCGGGCACGCCGCTGGCGCGGCGCCTGTTCAGCTAGAACGCGGCGCTCCCTTCAGGTGCCGCCGGTCTGCCCCCAGACGGCCTGCACCAGCGAGCTCAGCGCCACCACCAGCGGATCGCTCGCGCGCTCGGCCGTGCTGCAGAAGTACAGCTGGGCATCCACCTTCGCGTGGCCCCACACCCACCAGTCGCCGCGTTGCACGCCGGGCAGGGCGACTTCTTCCCGCAGCAGCGCGCAGACGCTGCCGGCGGCCACCAGGCTGTCCAGCGCGCTGGTGTCGGCGCTGCGCATCACGATGTTCGGTGCCAGGCCCTGTTGCTCGAACAGCGCGCGCAGCATCTGGTGGACGTGCGAATCGACCGGTCCGCTGACCCATGGCAGCGCGGCCAGCGCGCGCCAGCCGGCCTTGCCCATGGCCGCCTCCATTGCCTTCGGAATGGCGATGCGGTAACTCAGCGAACGCAGCTGCAGCCAGTGCAGGTCGCGCGGCGGATGCACGCCGATGGTGAAGCAACCCGCCAGCTGGCCGCCGCGCACCATGTCCAGCAGCGCGCCGACCGATCCGCCGTGGGTGTGCAGCTCGACCAGCGGCAGCGCGCGCTGCAGGCCGACCGCCAGCGCGCCGGTGCGCAGCAGGTCGCCGCTCTCGCTGGGCAGGCCCAGCTCGATGCGGCCGTTGAGCTCGCCCTGCATCTGGCGCGCCGCGCCCTGCAGCTCACCGGCCGATGCCAGCACCGCCTCGGCACGGCCCAACAGTTGCTCGCCGGCGCGTGTCAGGCTCATGCGGCCGCCAGCGCGGTCGAACAGCGCCAGCCCGAGGGCGCTTTCCAGGCCCTTGATCTGTGCCGTCACGGCCGGTTGGGTCACGCACAGCGACTCGGCGGCCTTGGTCACGTTGCCCAGCCGGGCGACGGTGACGAAGGCGCGAACCTGGTAAAGCTCCATCCCGCAGGGCTGTGCGTCAGGCCGGCAGCAGGCGCAGCTGCGTCGGGTCCAGGCCGACGCGCACCGCGCCGCCCACCGGGAACTTGCTCAGCCCGGCGTAGTGGCCATGGTCGACCGCCACCCCTTGCTGGCCCACGCGCACGCGGTAACGCGTGAATTCACCGAGGAACTCGCTGGCTTCCACCACGCCGGGCACCCAGATGTAGCGCGCGTCGAGCTGCGCATCGGCGACTTCCACCTTGAGCTGGTGCGGGCGGAAGCTGATCAGCAGCCGGTCGCCGGCGGCGGCGGCGTCCACCATCGGCAGGCGCACCTCGCCGACGCCTTCGACTTCCACCGCCAGCTCCTGCGCGCGCGCAGAGCGCACGCGACCGGGCAGCATGTTCATGGTGCCGACGAAGCTGGCGACGAATGCGTTCACGGGGTAATCATAGAGAGTGGCCGGGGTGCCCACCTGCTGCACCACGCCCTTGTCCAGCACCGCCATGCGGTCGGCGGTGGTCATGGCTTCTTCCTGGTCGTGGGTGACGAAGAGGGTGGTGATGCCCAGGCGCCGCTGCAACGCCAGCAGCTCCTGGCGCATCTGCACGCGCAGGCTCTTGTCGAGGTTGGACAACGGTTCGTCGAGCAGCAGCACCTGCGGCTCGATGACCACCGTGCGCGCCAGCGCCACGCGCTGCTGCTGGCCGCCCGAGAGCTGGCCCGGACGGCGCTGCGCATAGGCCGTCAGGCCCACCAGCTCCAGCACGGCGCCCACCTTCTGGCGGATCGTGGCCTTGTCCATCCTGCGCTCGACCAGGCCGAAGGCCACGTTGTCCCATACCGTCATGTGCGGCCACAGCGCGTAGTTCTGGAACACCATCCCGAGATTGCGCTCCCACGGTGCCTTGGTGCCGATGTCCACGCCGTCGATCAGCAGTTGCCCGCTCTGCTGGCGGTTGAAGCCGGCAATGAGCCGCAGCAATGTGCTCTTGCCCGAGCCCGAGGGGCCGAGCAGGGCGAAGAATTCGCCCGGCTCGACGTCCAGGCTGACGGACTTGAGGACTTCGGTGCTGCCGTACGACAGCCGGATGTCGCGGCATTGCACGCTGACCTTGTTCATGGCTCTGCTTTCTTCACTTGAGGCGCCAGGCGGGCGGCGCTGCGCTCCACCGCCAGGTGCGAGAGGTAGGTGCCCAGGGCGACCACCACGATCGCCAGCACGCCCAGGGCCGCCCCCGGTCCGCGGCCGGACACGCTTTGCATGTACAGGTAGATGCCGTAGCTCATCGGCGCCTGCGAGTCGGCCGAGGTGAGCAGCAGCGTGGCCGACAGTTCCACCGCCGCGGTGATGAAGCTGGCAACGAAGCCGGCCAGGATGCCGCCGGCCATCAGCGGCACCACCACCCGGCGGATGGTGCGCAGCGGCGTGGCACCGACGTTGTGCGCCGCCTCTTCCAGCGAGTGGTGCAGCTGCTGCAGCGCCGCCACGCAACTGCGCAGCGCGTAGGGCAGGCGCCGCACCGCGTAGGCCAGCATGATCAGCACCCAGCTGCTGGTGAGCAGCATGTCGGTGCCGGGCACCGTCACGCCCTTGAACAGCCGCAGGTAGCCGATCGCCAGCACGATGCCCGGCACCGCCAGCGAAGCGGTGGCGATCCAGTCCAGCCACTGGCGGCCCGGCACCTTGGAGCGCAGCAGCAGGTAGGCGATGGTCACGCCCAGCACCACGTCCAGCAGGGCCGCCAGGCCGCAATACAGCAGCGTGTTGCCGATCATGCCGCTGGCGTCGCTCAGGATGGTGCCGTAGTGCGCCAGCGTGTAGGCGTCGGGCAGCGGCGAATAGCTCCACACCTGCGCGAAGCTGAGCAGCAGCACGCCCAGGTGCGGCGACAGCACCACCAGCAGCACCAGGACGATCCAGCCGTAGGCGGCCAGGCTGCCCAGTGGCGTGAGGCGGCGGCGGGCGATGGCCGCGCCGCCTTTTTGCAGGGTGCTGAAGTCCTTGCCCTTGAGCGCGCGCGCCGACAGGCCCATGGCGGCGATGGAGAAGGCGATCATGATCACGCTGACCACGTAGCCCATCGGGTCCTCCAGCCCGACCTGCGTGATGCGCAGGTAGGCCTGCGGCGCCAGCAGGTTGGTCTGGCCCAGCACCAGCGGGGTGCCCAGGTCGTCGAACACCTTCACGAACACCAGCGAGGCGCCGGCCACGAAACCGGGCAGGCCGAGCGGGAAGATCACGCGCCAGAACAGGCGCCAGCCGCGGCAGCCCAGGTTCATGGCGGCCTCTTCCATGGCGCCGTCGATGTTGCGCAGCGCCACCGTGAGGTTCATCAGGATGAACGGGAAGTAGTGGATGGCCTCGACGAAGATGACGCCGTTGAGGCCGTCCATGATCGGCAGGTTGATGCCCAGCCAGTCGCCCAGCAGCAGGTTGATCGAGCCGGAGCGCCCGAAGATCAGCTGCATGGCGACCGCGCCGACGAAGGGCGGCATGATCAGCGGCAGCACGCCCAGCGTCTGGATCAGCAGCGCGCCGCGAAACTCGAAGCGCACCGTGAAGTAGGCCAGCGGCACCGCGATCAGCGCGGCGAACAAGGTCGACAGGCTGGCCACGTAGAGGCTGTTGTAGAAGGATTCGCGCATCAGCCCCTGGTCGAGGAAGGCCGAGAAGTGGTGCAGCGTGTAGCCGCCGCTGCCGTCCTGGAAGGCGGTGATGAAGACGCGGCTCACCGGCAGCACGAAGAACAGCAGCAGGAAGGCCAGCACCAGGCCGGCCGCCAGCCAGGCGCCGGCACTGGCGCCGGCCAGGCGCGCCCGCCAGCCGCCGCGCGCGCGCGGCAAGGGAAGAACAGCACTCATGGGGTTCCCGTGTGCGGTGAGGTGGATCGCCCGTGCGGGCGCGGCGGGCAGGGCGTGCCCGACTCGGTCAGTCGAGCTTGGCGACGGCCTGCTCGGCCAGTTCACGCGCCTTCAGGTAATGGTCGCGCGCCTTCGAGTTCCAGCTGTCCTCCAGCGCCGTGACCTGCTTGTTCACGCTGGCCTCCTTCTTGTTGGCGGAGAACAGGTCATAGAAGCCTTCGGCGCTGGCCATCTGCTGGCTGACCAGGGGCTCGAAGGCCAGCTCGCGCGCCTGCTTGACCAGGCTCGCGGCCTCGGCGTTGGGCTTCTTCGCCAGCCGCGCCTCGGCGTCCTGGATGGCGCGGGTGGCGGCCTGCAGTTCCTTCAGGCGGAAGGTGATGGTCTGGTCGAACATCGAGGACACCACGTTGTAGCGCTTCTGCGAGATGTCCGAGTCGAAGTGCACCTTGGCGCGCTTGGCGATCTCGAAGGCGTTGGGGTAGCCGGCCGGCGCCTTGACGCTCATCGCCTCGGGCGGCAGCACCGGCAGGCGCGAGATCTTCGGGTCGAACAGCAGCTGCTGTCCGGCCGGCGAGACGGTGTAGCTGATGAACTTGCGCGCCTCGGCGGCGTTCCTGCTGCCCTCGATCAGGCCGATGTTGGCCGGCACGATGGCAGTCACGTCGGGGTAGATGAATTCCACCGGAAAGCCCGAGTACTTGCCGGCCAGGCCGAAGAAGTCGATCACCAGGCCGACGCCGAACTGCCCGTTGTTCACGCCGTCGGGCACGCCGAAGCTGCGCTCGGTGATGGCCGCGCAGTTGCCGGCGATCTGCAGCAACTGGCTCCAGCCCTTGTCCCAGCCTTCACCCTGCAGCAGGGTCTCGACCGTCAGGTGCGTGGTGCCCGAGCGCGACGGGCTGCTCATGGCAACGTGGCTGAAGTAGACCGGCTTGGTCAGGTCGGCCCACTGGCGCGGCGCGGGCAGCTTGTGCGCGGCGAAATAGCGCGTGTTCCACATCAGGCCGTAGCCGGCCAGCGCCTGGCCCAGGTAGTGGCCTTGCGGATCGTTGACCGGGTAGTTGCCGATCTTTGGCGGCACGTCCTTGTTGGCCACGTCGCGCACGTCGGCCAGCAGCTTCAGGCTGGACAACACCTCGAAAGCGTCGGGCGCCGAGGCCCAGAACACGTCGGGGCGCTGGCCCTCGGGCAACTCGCGCACGTAGGCGATGCCCTGCACCGTGTTCTTGTTGAGGATCTCGAGCTTGACCTCCGGGTTGGCCTTCTCGAAGGCAGCCTTGTAGGCCTGCGTGATCTCCTTCGGGAAGGAGGTGATGACCGTGACCGTTCCCGCTTGGGCATGGGCGGCCCACAGCAGGGCCACACCGGCGGCAAGCCGCCAGGCAGATGCGTTGCGCATGTCGTGTCTCCAGGTTTGTTCTTGATGGGCGCCCGTTCTCGTGCGGGCCGGCGCCAATCTAAGCGATGCGCCTGGGGCCTGCCCAATCACCTTTTGTGATGCGCGCCATCATGCCGACGGGCAAAGCGCAAGGGTTTGCACGGAGACTGCGGGCCCTCATCGGCGCTGGCTGGCCTCGGGCGGACGCCAGGCCGTGGCGCGCGACGCCAGCCAGAGAGTGCGGGTGGTGGCGAGCAGGGCAGCGGCGGCGGGCAGCAGGACGGGGCGATGCAGCGGCATGGTGGTCGGCCCGGGGCGCGGGCAGCAAGGGGTTCGTGGCGACCGAGTCTGCGCGGCGGCGGGCGGTGCGCCAACGAAGCAGTTCGCCGATTCAAATAGCGCCGGCGCATAAGCGCGCCCGCACAACGGACGTGTGCGCTGCGGCACGCTGCCCGCCTCATGGAACAATCGCGCTTTGCGCCGTTCCCGGCGCAGCTCCCGATCTCCCTCGACGCTTCCAGGCACCTCGTTTTTTCATGTCCGATTCCTCCACCCCAGCGCCCGCCGACGAAGCCCGGCGCCTGCGCGAACAGTTGCAGCGACACGCCCATCTCTACTACGTGCTCGACGCGCCTGAACTGCCGGACGCCGAATACGACAAGCTGTTCCAGCGGCTGCAGGCGATCGAGGAAGCGCACCCCGAACTGCGCACGCCCGACTCGCCGACGCAGCGCGTCGGCGGCGCGGTGCTGGAGGGCTTTGCCAAGGTGCGCCACAAGGTGCCGATGCTCTCCATCCGTACCGAGACCGACATCACCTCGGCCGGTGCCAGCGCCTTCGACGGCCGGGTGCGGCGCGAACTGGGCCTGGCCGAGGACGCGGCGCCGGTGGTGTATGTCTGCGAGCTGAAATTCGACGGCCTGGCGATGAGCCTGCGCTACGAGCACGGCGTGCTGGTGCAGGCGGCCACCCGCGGCGATGGCGAGATCGGCGAGGACGTGACGCAGAACATCCGCACGGTGCAGCAGATTCCGCTGCGCCTCGCGGGCGACGCGCCGCCGGTGGTGGAAGTGCGCGGCGAGGTCTACATGCGGCGCGACGATTTCGAGGCGCTGAACGAGCGCCAGCGCGCCAGGATCGCGGCCGGGCAGAAGAACGAGAAGGTGTTCGTCAACCCGCGCAACGCAGCCGCCGGCGCGGTCCGCCAGCTGGACCCGGCGATTGCCGCGGCGCGCCCGCTGAGCTTCTTTGCCTATGGCCTGGGCGAAGTGACGCCGCCGGCCGAGGGCGGCCCCGATCACCCCACCCAGTTCGACTGGCTGCAGCAGTTTCATGCCTGGGGCTTTCCGGTCGCCACCCAGACCCAGCGCGCGGCCGGTGCGCAGGAGCTGGTGGCGTTCCATGAAACCATGGGGCGCCAGCGCGAAGCCTTGCCCTACGACATCGACGGCGTGGTCTACAAGGTCGACAGCATCGCGCTGCAGCGGCGCATGGGTTTCGTCTCGCGCGAGCCGCGCTGGGCGGTGGCGCACAAGTACCCGGCGCAGGAGCAGCTGACCGAGGTGCTGGCGATCGAGGTGCAGGTCGGGCGCACCGGCAAGCTGACGCCGGTGGCCAAGCTGGCGCCGGTGTTTGTCGGCGGCGTCACCGTCACCAACGCCACGCTGCACAACGAGGACGAAGCCCGCCGCAAGGACGTGCGGGTGGGCGACACGGTGATCGTGCGGCGCGCCGGCGACGTGATTCCCGAGGTGGTCGGCCTGTCGCCCGAGAGCGCGGCGAAGCCGGAGGGCGAGCGCGGCGAGGTGTTCACCATGCCGCACCGCTGCCCGGTGTGCGACTCGACCGCGGTGCGCGAGGAAGGCGAAGTCGACTACCGCTGCACCGGCGGCCTGTTCTGCGCGGCGCAGCGCAAGGAGGCGATCCTGCACTTTGCGGCGCGCCGTGCGCTGGACATCGAAGGCCTGGGCGACAAGCTGGTCGAGCAGCTGGTCGACGCCAACCTGATCCGCGTGCTGCCCGACCTGTACAAGCTGGGCTTCACCACGCTGGCCGGGCTGGAGCGCATGGCCGACAAGTCGGCGCGCAACCTGGTCGAGGCGCTCGAGCAATCGAAGAAGACCACGCTGCCGCGCTTCCTGTTCGGGCTGGGCATCCGCCACATCGGCGAGAGCACCGCCAAAGACCTGGCCAAGCATTTCGGCGCGCTCGACCCGATCATCGACGCCACCGAAGAGCAACTGCTGGAAGTGAACGATGTCGGCCCGGTGGTGGCGCAGAGCCTGCGCACCTTTTTCGACCAGCCGCACAACCGCGAGGTGGTCGAGCAACTGCGCGCCTGTGGCCTGACGTGGGAAGAGGGCGCGCCGGCGCCGCGCACGCCGCGGCCGCTGACGGGGCAGACGGTGGTCATCACCGGCACGCTGCCCAGCCTGAGCCGCGACGAGGCGAAGGACCTGCTCGAAGCGGCCGGCGCCAAGGTGGCCGGCTCGGTGAGCAAGAAGACCAGCTTCGTGGTGGCCGGGGCGGAAGCCGGCAGCAAGCTGGACAAGGCCAACGAACTGGGCGTGCGGGTGATCGACGAAGCGCAGTTGCGCGCGTTGCTGAGCCCGTTGCCGGATGGCGGCGAGCCGCAATAATCGCGCATGGCCATCCACGACATCCTGAAAATGGGCGATGCGCGCCTGCTGCGCGTTGCCCAACCGGTGCTCGAATTCGACACCGACGAACTGCACCTGCTGGTGCGCGACATGTTCGAGACCATGCACGCCGTCAACGGCGCCGGCCTGGCAGCGCCACAGATCGGCGTCGACCTGCAGTTGGTGATCTTCGGCACCGACCAGCCCAATCCGCGCTACCCCGATGCGCCGGTGGTGCCGCGCACCGTGCTGCTCAATCCGGTCATCACACCGCTCGGCGACGAGGAAGAAGAAGGCTGGGAAGGCTGCCTCTCGGTGCCCGGCCTGCGCGGCGTGGTGCCGCGCTTTGCGCAGGTGCGCTACACCGGCTTCGACCCCTACGGCGACCCGATCGACCGCACCGCCAGCGGTTTTCACGCGCGGGTGGTGCAGCACGAAGTCGACCACCTGCTGGGCAAGCTCTACCCGATGCGCGTGCGCGATTTCTCGCGCTTTGGTTTTACCGAGGTGCTGTTCCCCGGGCTGGATGCGGGCGACGACGATTAGCGCGGGCCCCAGCATTCAGAAGGCCGCGGAGCAGGCCATTCCAGGGCACCCGCGGAACCGGCTTTGCCGGGCCGCTGGGTGCGCCCCCCTTGGGGGGTATCGGTCGGCCACACGAAGTGGGCCGGCCAAACGGGGGGTTAGTTCAACTTCCCGCCATTGCCCGCCACGCTGAAGCGGCCGGCGCCCATGAAGGCCACCGCGATCGCCGCAAACAGGAACATGCCCTGCAGTTCCAGCGCCCAGCCGCCTTGGCCGTTGAGGCCAAAGACCTGCTTGGTGTGCGCCAGGAAGAAGGCGACCAGCATGTTGATCGCGATGATCCAGCCGGCGGCGCGGGTGTAGATGCCGGCAATCATCAGCACCGGTGCCAGCACCTCGCCGACGTAGACCAGGTAGGCGATGGCGCCGGGCAGGCCGTGGCCCTGCAGCATGCCGGCGATGCCGCTCACGCCGCTTTGCAGCTTGGCGATGCCGTGCAGCAGGATCATCACGCCCAGCGCAACGCGCAGCACCAGCTTTCCAGTGTCATCGGAACGAATCATGGAGAAATACCCTCGTCAGTTGAAATGAAGAAACCGCGCGATTGTGGTTGAGATTGGCGCGGTCGTCTTGTGAACCTTGCGCCCGGCGCAGGTTCCCGCCGAGGCGAAATAAATCAGACCGACAGCGCCTCGATCAGCTCCGACTCGATCGCCATCTGCGCGCGCTGGCTCTGCAGCTCGGGCCCGTTGATGAGGAAGGTGTCGTCGACCCGCTCGCCCAGCGTGGTGACCTTGGCCAGCTGCAGGTTGAGGTGATGGCGTGCGAACACCTTGGCCACCGAGAACAGCAGGCCGGTGCGGTCGCTGGCGGTGATGTTGAGCACCCAGCGCTGGGCCTTGTCGTCGGGCACCAGCGTGACGCGCGGGCGAATGGGGAAGCTGCGCACGCGGCGCGACACGCGCCCGCGTGGCGGTGAAGCCAGCTCTTCGGACCGGCTCACGGCAATCGCCAGGTCGGTCTCGACCATGTTGATCAGCTCGCGGTAGTGCTCGGGCAGGAAGGTGGTGATGACCTGGAAGGTGTCGAGCGCGAAGCCGTTGCTGGTGGTGTGCACCTTGGCGTCGAGGATGCTGAACGAGGCCTGGTCGAAGTAGCCGCAGATGCGCGCGAACAGGTCGCTCTGGTCGGGCGTGTAGACCAGCACCTGCAGCCCTTCGCCCACCGGCGAGAGGCGGGCGCGCACGATCGGCGGCGTGTTGGGGTCGATCGCCACGCCCTTGAGCGGCACGTAGCGCGAGACCTGCTTGGCGTGCCAGGCGATCTCGTCGGCGTCGTGGCGCATGAAGTAGCTCACGTCGAGCGTGCTCCACAGCGCCTTGTGCGATTCGAAGGGCAGGGCGTGCAGCGCCAGCTTGATGAGCGCCTCGCGCTTGCGCGCCTCCACTTCGGCGCCGGGGTTGGGCATGTGGCCGCCCAGCGCGCGCAAGGTGGCGTGGTACAGGTCTTCGAGCAGCTTGCCCTTCCACGCATTCCAGACCTTGGGCGAGGTGCCGCGGATGTCGGCCACCGTCAGCAGGTAGAGCGCCGCGAGGTAACGCTCGCTGCCCACGCGGCGGGCGAAGGCGCCGATCACCTCGGGGTCGCTCAGGTCCTGCTTCTGCGCGATCTGGCTCATCACCAGGTGCTCGTGCACCAGGAACTCGATCAGCCTGGCGTCTTCGCGCTCGATGCCGTGCTGCTTGCAGAAGCGCCGCACGTCCTTGGCGCCCAATTCCGAATGGTCGCCGCCGCGGCCCTTGGCCACGTCGTGGAACAGCGCCGCCACGTACAGCACCCAGGGCTTGTCCCAGCCGGCGGCCAGTTGCGAGCAGAACGGGTATTCGTGCGCGTGCTCGGCAATGAAGAAGCGGCGCACGTTGCGCAGCACCATCAGGATGTGCTGGTCGACCGTGTAGACGTGGTACAGGTCGTGCTGCATGCGCCCGACGATGCCGCGGAACACGCGCAGGTAGCGCCCCAGCACCGAGGTCTGGTTCATCAGCCGGAAGGCATGCGTGATGCCGCGCGGCTCGCGCAGCATGCGCATGAAGGTCTCGTGGTTGACCGGGTCGTTGCGAAAGCTGCTGTCCATCACGTGGCGCGCGTTGTAGAGCGCGCGCAAGGTGCGGGCCGACAGGCCCTTCACGCCCACCGTCTTCTGGTAGAGCAGGAAGGTCTCGAGGATGGCGTGCGGCTCGCGGATGTAGAGGTCGTCGCTGGCGATCTCGATGGTGCCGCGCTTGTCCAGAAAGCGCTCGTTGATCGGCGTGGGCTCGTCCTGCTGTGGATAGAGCCGCTCCGAAATGTTCATCAGCAGGATCTGGTTGAGCTGCGCCACCGCCTTGGCTGCCCAGTAGTAGCGGCGCATCAGCTCCTCGCTGGCGCTGCGCTGCGACTCGCCTTCGTAGCCGAAGGCGTTGGCCACCGCGGTCTGCAGGTCGAACACCAGCCGGTCCTCGCGGCGCCCGGCCGTCACGTGCAGGCGCGCGCGGATGAGGCTCAGCAAGGCTTCGTTGCTCTTGATCTGGCGCACCTCGAAGGGCGTCGCCAGGCCGCTCTTGGCCAGGTCTTCCCAGCGCTGGCCCAGGCCGGCCGCCTTCGCCATCCAGAGGATGGTCTGCAGGTCGCGCAGGCCGCCGGGCGATTCCTTGCAGTTGGGCTCGAGCGCGTAGGGCGTGTTCTCGTACTTCTGGTGCCGGTGCCGCATCTCGAGCGACTTGGCGGTAAAGAATTCACGCGGGTCGATGGTGGCGGCAACGCCGGCGCGGAAGTCGGCGTACAGCTTGCGGTCGCCCACCACCAGGCGCGATTCGAGCAGCGAGGTCTGCACCGTCACGTCCTTCGCGCTCTCGACCAGGCACTCGTTCAGCGTGCGCACGCTGGAGCCGATTTCCAGGCCCGTGTCCCAGCACTGGCTGATGAAGGATTCGAGCCGGGCCCGGTCTTCGGCACCCGCGCCGTCGGGCAGCAGCACCAGCACGTCGACGTCGGAATAGGGGAACAGCTCGCCGCGCCCGAAGCCGCCCACCGCGACCAGCGCGAACTTGCCTTCGAAGCCGGCCTCCAGCCACAGCGCGCGCAGGCTCTCGTCGGCCAGGATGGACAACTGGCGCAGCACGGCGCGCACGCTGTTGGTTGGCGCATGCGCGTTGCGCAGCGTGTCGAACAGCGCGGCCTTGTGGGCGCGGTAGGCGTCGCGCAGCATCGGGAGGTCCACCATGGCGAATCTCGGTGAGGGGTTGGCCGCGGGCGGGTGCCCGCGGGATCAGGCTGCGGCGGTGACGAAAGCCGGGGCGGGCGGGCTGCCGGCGGACAGCGTCAGCACCTCGTAGCCGGTCTCGGTGACCAGCACGGTGTGTTCCCACTGCGCCGACAGCGAATGGTCGCGCGTGACGATGGTCCAGCCGTCGTTGCCAAATTCCTTGATCTCGCGCTTGCCGGCGTTGATCATCGGCTCGATGGTGAAGGTCATGCCCGGCTTGAGCTCTTCGAGCGTGCCCGGCCGGCCGTAGTGCAGCACCTGCGGTTCCTCATGGAAACCGCGGCCGATGCCGTGGCCGCAGAACTCGCGCACCACCGAAAAGCCGTTGCCTTCGGCGAACTTCTGGATGGCAAAGCCGATGTCGCCCAGCCGCACGCCCGGCTTCACCTTGACGATGCCGTGCCACATGGCTTCGTAGGTCAGGGCGCACAGCCGCTTGGCGGCAATGGAGCCTTCGCCCACCACGAACATCCGGCTGTTGTCGCCGTGCCAGCCGTCCTTGATGACGGTGATGTCCAGGTTGATGATGTCGCCCTTCTTGAGCGGCTTGTCGTTGGGAATGCCGTGGCAGACCACGTGGTTGACCGACGTGCAGATCGACTTGGGGTAGGGCACCGTGCTGCCGCCCATGTAGTTCAGCGGCGCCGGAATGGTGCCCTGCACCTCGATCATGTAGGCGTGCGCCAGTCGGTCGAGTTCGTTGGTCGTCACGCCCGGCTTCACGTGGGGGGTGAGGTAGTCCAGCACTTCTGAGGCCAGTCGGCACGCCACGCGCATGCCGGCCACGCCCTCGGCGTCTTTGTAGGTAATGCTCATGGGCGGAATTATCCCACCCACACCGCATAAAATTCAGGGTTTGCGCGGATGGCCCCAGTCAGCGGCCGGCCGCTCCCTTCAAGGTTTCGCCTACCCAACCGCGGCCGCAAGGCCCCCCGATCGTGACGCTGCCCGTGACCCCAACCCGGCCTCTTTCCACCCCCGTCGTGACGCGCTTCGAGGGCGCCAGCGCCCTGAGCGACTTCCGCACCCGCCAGCTGCTGCCGCGCCTGCAGGCCATCGAGCCGCGCATCAGCGGCCTGGGCGCCCGCCATGTCCACCTGGTGGCCACCGACGCCACGCTGGACGACGCCCAGCAAGGCCGCTTCGCCGCGCTGCTGAGCTACGGCGAGCCCTACGCCAGCGTGGGCGCCGGCGCCGCGCTGGTGGTGGCGCCGCGCCTGGGCACGGTCTCGCCCTGGGCCTCCAAGGCGACCGACATCGCCCACAACTGCGGCCTGGCGCTGCGCCGCATCGAGCGCGTGACGGCCTACGAGATCGTGCTGAAGGCGCCGCTGCTGGGCAAGGCGCCGGTGCTCGACGCGGCCCAACTGGCCGCACTGGCCGACCTGCTGCACGACCGCATGACCGAGTCCGTGCTGCCCTCGCTGGATGCCGCCGCCGCACTCTTTGCCGAACTGCCCGGCACGCCGATGGCGCACGTCGACGTGGCCGGCGGCGGCCGCGCCGCGCTGGAGGAAGCCAACCGCAGCTTCGGCCTGGCGCTGGCCGACGACGAGATCGACTACCTGGTGGCCGCCTTCACCCGGCTGGGCCGCAACCCGACCGACGTCGAACTGATGATGTTCGCGCAGGCCAACAGCGAGCACTGCCGCCACAAGATCTTCAACGCCGACTTCACCATCGACGGCCAGAAGCAGGCGCACAGCCTGTTCGGCATGATCCGCCACACCGAGCGCAGCCACCCGCAGCACACGGTGGTGGCCTATTCGGACAACGCCTCGGTGATGGAAGGGCGCGAGATCGAGCGCTTTGCCGCGACCGACAGTGGCACGGCGGGCAGCCCGGCCTACGCGAAGCAGAACGCGCTGCACCACGTGCTGATGAAGGTCGAGACGCACAACCACCCGACCGCCATCTCGCCTTTTCCCGGTGCTTCCACCGGTGCGGGCGGCGAGATCCGCGACGAAGGCGCCACCGGCCGCGGCTCCAAGCCCAAGGCGGGGCTGACCGGCTTCACGGTGTCCAGGCTGTGGCCGGAAGACGGCCACTACGGCAAGCCGGCGCACATCGCCAGCCCGCTGCAGATCATGACCGAGGGGCCGCTCGGCGGCGCCGCCTTCAACAACGAATTCGGCCGGCCCAACCTGCTGGGCTATTTCCGCGAATACGAGCAGGCCATCGCCAGCGACGTCGACACCGTGCAGCGCGGCTACCACAAGCCGATCATGATCGCCGGCGGCCTCGGCCAGATCGACGCGATCCAGACCAAGAAGATCCTCTTTCCCGCCGGCACGCTGCTGATCCAGCTGGGCGGGCCCGGCATGCGCATCGGCATGGGCGGCAGCGCCGCCAGCTCGATGGCGACCGGCGCCAACGCCGCCGAACTCGACTTCGATTCGGTGCAGCGCGGCAACCCGGAAATCGAACGGCGCGCGCAGGAGGTCATCAACCACTGCTGGCTGCAGGGTGCGGCCAACCCGATCCTGGCGATCCACGACGTGGGTGCGGGCGGCCTGTCGAACGCCTTCCCGGAGCTGACCAACGACGCCGGGCGCGGTGCGCGCTTCGACCTGCGCGCCGTGCCGTTGGAAGAGTCCGGCCTGGCACCCAAGGAAATCTGGTGCAACGAAAGCCAGGAGCGCTACGTGCTGGCCATCGCGCCGGAATCGCTCGAACAGTTCCGCGCCTTCTGCGAGCGCGAGCGCTGCCCCTTCGCGGTGGTCGGCGTGGCCACCGAAGAGCGCCAGCTCAGCGTGGTCGACCCCGCGAGTCCGCCCGAGGACACGCCGGTCGACATGCCGATGGACGTGCTGCTGGGCAAGCCGCCCAAGATGCACCGCGATGTGCAGTCCGTGGCGCGCCGCTTCCAGCCTTTGCAGCTCACCGGGGTGGATCTGCAGCAGGCCGCCATCGACGTGCTGTCGCACCCGACCGTGGCCTCGAAACGCTTCCTCGTGACCATCGGCGACCGCACCGTCGGCGGCCTCAGCCACCGCGACCAGATGGTCGGCCCGTGGCAGGTGCCGGTGGCCGATTGCGCCGTCACGCTGGCCGATTTCAAGGGCTTTGCCGGCGAGGCGATGAGCATGGGCGAGCGCACGCCGCTGGCCGCGCTCGACGCGCCGGCCTCGGGCCGCATGGCGGTGGCCGAGGCCATCACCAACCTGCTGGCCGCGCCGATCGCGCTGCCGCGCGTCAAGCTGTCGGCCAACTGGATGGCGGCTTGCGGCGAGCCGGGCGAGGACGCCGCGCTGTATGAAACGGTGAAGGCGGTCGGGTTGGAACTGTGCCCGGCGCTGGGCGTGTCGATTCCGGTCGGCAAGGATTCGCTGTCCATGCGCACGCAGTGGCAGGACGGCGATGAAGCGAAGAAGGTGACCTCGCCGGTCAGCCTGATCGTCACCGCCTTCGCCTCGCTCGACGACGTGCGCGGCACGCTCACGCCCCAGCTCGACGCGCAGCAGGACACCACGCTGGTGCTGATCGACCTGGGGCGCGGCCAGCACCGCATGGCTGGCTCCATCCTGGCGCAGGTGCTGGGCCAGAGCGGCGACGCGGTGCCTGACCTGGACGACCCGAAGGACCTGGTGCAACTGGTCGATGCCGTCAACGCGCTGCGCGCGCAGGGCCGCATCCTCGCGCTGCACGACCGCAGCGACGGCGGCCTGTTCGCCAGCGCCTGCGAGATGGCCTTTGCCGGCCAGGTTGGCGTGTCGCTCAACGTCGACATGCTGGTGACCGAAGGCGACGGCATCTCCGACAGCCGCATGGAAACCGGCGACGCCAAGAACTGGGCGCAGCAGGTCAGCGCGCGGCGTGAAGAGCTGACGCTCAAGGCGCTCTTCAGCGAAGAGCTGGGCATGCTGCTGCAGGTGCGCACCAGCGAGCGCGACGAGGTGATGAAGACGCTGCGCGCGTTCGGCCTGAGTGCCTGCAGCCACTACGTCGGCAAGACGCGGCCGGCCAGCTCGTCGATCGACGCCGGCAAGGGCCGCATCGAGGTCTGGCGCGATGCCAAGTCGGTGTTCGGTGCGTCGCTGCACGACCTGCAGCAGGTCTGGGACTCGGTCAGCTGGAAGATCTGCCGCGAGCGCGACAACCCCGATGGCGCCGATGCCGAGCACGCTGCGGCCGGCGACCCGAGCGACCCCGGCATGCACCTCTTCCTCCCTCTCCCTCTGGGAGAGGGTTGGGGTGAGGGCAACAGCCTCAACACCCCAACGATCCTCCAATCGCGCCCCAAGGTCGCCATCCTGCGCGAACAAGGCGTCAACTCCCACCTCGAAATGGCCTACGCCTTCACCGAGGCCGGCTTCGACGCGCACGACGTGCACATGACCGACCTGCAATCGGGCAGGGCCGACCTGGCCAGCTTCAAGGGCGTGGTGGCCTGCGGTGGCTTCAGCTACGGCGACACGCTGGGCGCCGGCATCGGCTGGGCCCGCAGCATCACCTTCAACCCACGCCTGGCGGCGCAGTTCGGCGACTTCTTCGCGCGCGCCGACACCTTCGCGCTGGGCGTGTGCAACGGCTGCCAGATGTTCGCCGAGTTGGCCGACATCATCCCCGGCGCGCAGCACTGGCCGCGCTTCACCACCAACCAGAGCGAACGCTTCGAGGCGCGCCTGTCGATGGTCGAGGTGCTTGAGTCGCCCAGCCTGTTCCTGGCCGGCATGGCCGGCAGCCGGCTGCCGATCGCGGTGGCGCACGGCGAGGGCTACGCCAACTTCAAGCACCGCGGCGACGCCGCGCAGGCGATTGCCGCCATGCGCTACGTCGACAACCACGGCGCGCCGACCGAGCGCTACCCGTTCAACCCAAACGGCAGCGCCGGTGGCCTGACGGCAGTCACCACCGCCGACGGTCGCTTCACGGCGATGATGCCGCATCCCGAGCGCGTGTTCCGCAACATCCAGATGAGCTGGACCTCGGGCGACGCGAGTGCGTTCAGCCCGTGGATGCAGATCTGGCGCAACGCGCGCAAGTGGGTCGGCTGACGCACACACGATGATCACCGTCCGCGACATCTACGCCTTCCTGGAACTGATCGAGCAACGCAACTTCAACCTGGCGGCCGAAAAGCTGTTTCTGACGCAGTCCGGCCTGTCCAGGAAGATCACGCACATCGAGGATCATGTGCAGCACAGGCTGTTCGAGCGCACCACGCGCTCCGTGCGGCCGACGCGCGAGGGCCTGCTGCTGGCCAAGCACTGGAGCGAGGCGGTTGAGCACTACCAGGCGGGGCTGACGGCCATCTCCGCGGGGGACAACGAGCTGGTCGGATCGCTGACCATCGGCGTCAGCGGCACCTCGCGCTACGGTGCGTGGCAGGCGCTCGGCGAGGCCTTCATCAACCGCTTTCCCAAGGTCGTCGTCCGGCTTGAATCGATCCCTTCGCAGGACGTGATCTTCCATGTCGAGAACGGCGATCTGGAAGCCGGCTTCTGCGCGGAGACGGTCGCATCGAGCGCGGTCGACGCCATCAAGCTGGAAGAGATTCCCTACCGCGCCCTGGTGCCCGCCGCGCACCCGCTGGCGCAGCGCGAGCAGCTCTGCCTGGCCGATCTGAAAGGCATGCCGTTGGTGCTGATGAACGGCAAGACCTGGCCCAAGGTGCGCGCCTCGCTCGACGCCGTGCTGGCGCGCGAGAACCTGCTCGCGCAGGTGGTGCAGGAACCGCATTTCGTGGAGATGCAGATACGGGAAGTGGTCGAGAGCCAGCTGATCGGCATCCATCCCTGTGGCCGCAACCAGATGCTGCCGGCGGGCGTGCGCCAGCTGGAGATCGGCGATCTAGGGCTGGTGCTGAGCAACTACTTCATCTGGCGCAAGACCACCACGTCGCCGGCGGTGCGCGCCTTGGTCAATATGGTCAAGATGCACCCCGCCTGCGCGTAGGCGGACAAGGCTGGCGCTCGCTCAGAAGGTGTGCCGGATACCGAAGACGGTGCCGCGCGGGTTGGCGCCGACCGCGCCCGGGGCCAGCACCGGGTCGCCGGCCAGCAAGGCGAAGCTGGCGGTCTCGCCGTTGGCCACGTAGCCGTAGGACGCGTAGAGCCCCGTGCGCTTGCTCAGGTTGTACATGTAGGCCAAGGCGTAAGTCGTTGCAGTGTTGTCGCCGGGCGTGGGGCCAGCCTCCTGCCGGATTCTCTGCACCGTGCCGTACACCTTGCCAGCGCCGATGGTGTAGGAGGCGCCCAGCCACACATCGTCACCGGTCGTGTGCGGGCCGGGTTGGTCGATTCGCGCAAAGCCGGTGGAGACGGTGAAGCGCTCGGTGCTGTAGCTGGCCCCGATGATCGCGTCGTTGCGGTTGCCGGTACCGGTGAACCGCCCCGCGGAAACCAGCGGGAGCTTGAGCTGCTGGAAGGCGCCGGAGACCAGGAAGGGCCCGGCGCGGTAGGTGCCGCCGATGGCCGCCATCTTGTTCGCGTCCTCGGGTGGCTGGCCGGCCACGCCGGTGCTTTCGGAGCCGAAGCTGTACATCAGCCGGGCGGTGAAGCCGCCAAGGTCCGGCGAGGTGTAGAAGATGCCGTTGCTGGCGCGTCCGAAACGCTCGATGCCGGTGCCCGACAGCGTGCCGAACTGCTGCAGGTCGCCGTAGTAGCCGAAGCTCATCGGGTCGAGGGCGGCGCCGCTCCAGAACAGCGGCGTGTAGTCGCGCCCCAGCAGCACGGTGCCGAAGGAACCGCCAAGCCCCACATGGGCACGCCGGCCGAAGCCGGTGGTGTTGAGGCCACCGGATGCGGCAGCCGAGGCTGTCGACGGATCCTGGAAGGTCCGGGTCTCGCCGGTGTCGCCGTTCACCCCCATTTCCAGGACGAACAGGGCACGCAGGCCGCCGCCCAGGTCTTCGGTGCCGCTGAAGCCGAGCCGGCTGCCCGACACGTAGCCCGAGCCCAGGCGCGTCGCCTTGCCGCCGTTGCCGTCGTTGTCGAAGCTCAGGCCCATGTCCAGGACGCCGTAGACCGAGACGCTCGATTGGGCGAATGCGGGGGCGGACAGCACGCACATGGCGAGCCCCAGGGCGAAAGGGATCTTGGATATTTTCTTCATCATGTCTCTGTGAGTTGGTTTTGTGGGTTGCGGGATGCGTGGGGCGTGCAGCGGCGCGCACCAGCGCACTGGCGCGGCGGGCATGCCCGCGGGCCGTGGTTGGGGGAGGGTGAAAGGCAGCAACTGCTGGCGCTGCGCCGCGCTGCGAAGCCCGGCGCGGCCGCTGGCGCAAGGTGTCAGGCGGCGCGCTGCAGGGTGAGGTCTGGTGCCGGCCGCTCGGCGAAGGCCTTGAGCGCCTTGCGAGCGCGCTCCGGGTCGATGTAGCGGTAGCCGATCCCCGCACCGATGAGCATCAGCGCGCCGGTCAGCAGGAAGCCCATCTCGTAGCCGTGGACCATGGGCTGGCCGGTCGAGGTCTGGATCAGCCAGCCGGTGATGATCGGCGCCGGCAGCGTGCCCACGGTGGCAATTGCGTTCGAGATCGCCAGCATGGCGCCGCGCTGGCCGGCGGGCACGACCTCGCCGACGATGCCGATGGCCAGGGTGAAAACCGTGATCGCCAGTCCCAGTGCGGCAGCGAGCAGGTACACCTTCTGCATCGGCGAGAAGGGCACGAGCATCAGCACGCAAAGCAGCAGGCCGGCGATGGTCGTGCAGGCGCAGGCCACCATGCCGCGGGCACCGCGCGAGCTGACGCCGGAGGTCAGCAGACGCTGGGAGATGTAGGACATGAGGAAGTTGATGGGAATGCTGACCACGACCACCAGCGCAAACAGCCGGCCGGCGGTGACGGCATCGAAGCCCAGGGCCTGCTGCAGGTAGGCCGGCAGCCAGGTCGTGGCCAGCACCACCATCCAATCGGCGACGAAGTGCAGGCCCATGGTGCCCAGGATGGTCGCGTTGCACAGCAGCGTGCGATAGGGAATCTTCGCCGCGGCGGATCGGCCAGCGTCGGACGCCACGTCCAGCGTGCCCTCGGCGCCGAACAGCGCCCACAGCACGGCCCAGGCCAGGCCCACGCCGCTCATGATCACGAAGCAGGCGCGCCAACCCCACTGGGCCGAGATCGGCGGGATCACCATGCTGGCGACCATGATCCCGAAGGTGGCGCCCATCAGCATGGTGGTCTGGGGCAGATTCCGGCGTTCGTTCGGGAACCACTTGAAGATTGCGTGCGTGGCCGTGGGGCCGGAGGGGCCTTCGCCGATGCCCAGCAGCACGCGGGCTACCACGATGGCGGTGGCCGAGGCGGCCAGCGCGATGGGCAACTGGGCCGCCGACCACAGCAGCGCCATGATCAGCAGCAGTGTCTTCGCGCGGTAGCGGTTGGCCAGGAACCCACCGGCCACGCAGGCGACCGGGAACAGCCAGTAGAAGCTGCTCGCGAGCACGCCGAACTCGGTCGGGCTCAGGTGGAACTCGTTCATGATGGGTACGGCGACCAGGCCGAGCGCGACCTTGTCGATGTAGTTCACCATCATGAAGATGAACACCAGGAAGGTGATCGACCACGCTCGGGCGGGTCGGTAGGCGGTGGCGGGCGGATTCATTCTTGTCTCCATTTTCTTATGGCTGTCGCGTGGAATCAGAGTGCGGCGAGGCGCGCCTTCGCCTGCGCATACTCGGCTGTAAGTTGCGCGATGAACTCGGCCGCAGGCGCGATGCGGTTGACGGCGCCGATGCCCTGGCCACAGCCCCAGACGTCCCGCCATGCCTTGGCTTCCGTGCCGCCGGCGGGCGCTGTCGCGGTTGATGCACCGGTGGCCGACTGCGACGATGTCCACTTGGACTCCATCTTTTCCTGTCCCAGGTTCATCTGGCTGGCATCGCTGGTGGGCAGATGGTCCGGGTCGAGGCCGACATTGCGGATCGACGGCTTCAGGTAGTTGCCATGAACGCCGGTAAAAAGATTGGTGTAGACGATGTCGTCCGAGTTGCAGTCCACCACGGCGCCCTTGTAGCTGTCCTTGGCGCGCGCCTCTTCGGTCGCGATGAAGGCGGAGCCGATGTAAGCGAAGTCCGCGCCCATCGCCTGCGCTGCCAGGACGGCCGAGCCGGTCGCCATGGCACCGCTCAGCGCGAGCGGGCCGTCGAACCACTGGCGGATTTCCTGGATCAGCGCAAACGGGCTCTTCATCCCGGCGTGTCCGCCGGCGCCGGCCGCGACGGCGATCAGACCGTCGGCGCCTTTCTCGATGGCCTTGTGGGCGAAGGCGTTGTTGATGATGTCGTGCATCACGAAGCCGCCGTACGCATGCACGGCGTCGTTCACCTCCGGCCGCGCCCCCAGCGAGGTGATCACGAAGGGCACCTTGTACTTGGCGATCACTTCGAGGTCATGCTCGTGCCGCTCATTCGTCTTGTGCACGATCAGGTTGATGCCGAAGGGCGCGGCGGGTGCCTCCGGATGCGCCTTGTCATGGGCGGCAAGCGCAGTGGTGATCTCGTCGAGCCACTCGGACAACTGCGAGGAAGGGCGGGCGTTCAACGAAGGCATGGTGCCGACCACGCCGGCCTTGCACTGCGCGATGACCAGGCTGGGCGTGCTGACGATGAACAGGGGCGAGCCGATGACGGGCAGGCGAAGGTTCTGGAAGATCTTGGGAAGTCGGGGCATGATGATTTTGAACAGACGAGTGAATGCATCCCGCGGATGCGACAGGGAAGGACAGAGGGAGGGAGACGGGAGTTCGCAGCGCGCTAGCGGCCGCGGAAAACGGGCGTGCGGCGTTCCCGCAAGGCGTCGAAGCCTTCGGTCTTGTCGTCGCTCTGCCAGATCTTTTCCAACGCATCGAGCTGCAGGAAGTTCGCTTCCATCGGCCCCTTGGGCAGGGTCTGCATCGCGATCGCCTTCATCGACTGCACGACCAGCGGCGCGTTGCTCGCAATGCGTGCCGCGATCGCCATCGCACGATCGAATGCCTGGCCCTCGGGCACGACCTCGTTGACCATGCCGATCTCATAGGCGCGCGACGCCGCCATGGTGTCGCCGGTGAGCATCCATTGCAGGCCGGGCCGGTACAGGAAGCGTCCGGCGAATCCGGCCATGAGGCCGCCATAGAAGCCCACGCGCGCTTCGAGGTACGCGTAGCTGGCGCTGCTGCCCGCGATGACGATGTCGCACATCAGCACGAAGGAACACGCCATGCCCAGGCAAGGCCCCTCGGTGGCGACGATGATCGGCTTGTTGCACGGCACCGCGGTGTTGGGCATGGCCCCGCTGTCCGACGCGGGCGGGCTCTTGAAATCCACGCCAGCGGAAAAGCAGGGGCCATTGGCCCGCACCACGCAGACCCGCGCGCTGGACCGCTCGAAGTCAATCCAGGCCTGGCGCATGCCGTCCACCATCTCCTGGTTCCACGCATTGCGCGCCTCGGGGCGGTTGAGGGTGAGGACGAAGATGTCGTCCCGGATCTCGGTTTGAACGCTATTCATGAGTTTCCTGCAGGTCATGGCGACCGGGTTTCGGTAGGCGAAGTGCGTGCAGCACGGCGTCAGTGTCGGCGCCATAGCGCGGCGGCGCGGCCATGGCCAGGGGCGTCTTGGAAAAGCGCAGCGGGTTCTTCACGACCCTGACGGTGCCGCCGTCGGGCAGTTCGAGTTCGGCCACGACATCGCGATGAACGACCTGCGGCTCGGCGAAGGCCTGCTCGATGGTGTTCACCGGCGCGCAGGGGATGCCCGCGGAACCGATGCGGTCCATGAGCTCGGCCTTCGGGTACTTTGCCGTGACCTGCTTGATCATCTCGTCGAGCACCGGCGCATGCGCAAGGCGACTGCCGATGCTGGAGAAGCGCGGATCGGCCTTCCAGTCCTCACGCTCGAGCAGGTCACAGAAGATGGACCAGTGGCGGTGGTTGCACTGGATGATGACGTTGCCGTCGGCGCATGGATAGACACCCGATGGCGCGGCCGCCACGCCGGAATTGCCGACACGGCCTTGCGAGCTGCCGTTGGCGAGGTAAGCGCTGCCGAGATAGGCCGTTGCCGCCAGGCTGACGTCGAGCAGTGCCAGGTCGATGTACTGTCCCTCGCCGCTTTTGTCGCGGTGGAGCAGCGCTGCCAGGATGCCCGAGCAGGCGTACATGCCAGTGAGCAGGTCGGTGTAGGGCAGCAGCGTGCGCATGGGGCCGGCGCCGGGCACGCCGTCGGGCAGGCCGCAGGTGCTCATGGCGCCGGACATGCCTTGGAAGAGAATGTCATAGCCCGGAAACGTCGCCAGCGGGCCACTCTGGCCGAAGCCCGTGATCGAGCAATAGATGAGCTTCGGGTTGACCTTGGCCAAGCTCTCGTAGTCCAGCCCAAAGCGGGCCAGGTTGCCCGCCTTGAAGTTCTCAACCAGCACATCGCAGCCTGCGGCAAGTTCCCGGACGGCCTGTTGGCCTTCGGCGGTGCTCAGGTCCAGCACCACCGAGTTCTTGCCGCGGTTGCAGGCGACGAAGAAGGCGGTCAGGCCCGGGTCGCCTTCGCGGCCATCTTCGGGCGGGAGGGCACTGCCCTCGAAATAGGGCGGGAACTTGCGCGACTCGTCGCCGCCATCGGGGCTTTCGATCTTGATGACCTCGGCCCCCATGTCGGCCAGCATCTGCGTGCACCAGGGGCCGGCCAGGACACGCGTGAGGTCCAGGATTCGTACGTTCTCAAGAATGTTGCTCATGTCTCATATTTCGATCGGAAGAGGCACCCCACGATCTCGGTTGGGTTCGTGGGACGATGCATGGATGATGGTTCGCGGGCCCCTTCGAAGTCCAATGCATGGATCGGATTTATTCTTGAGCAGCAGTCATGGATGACGTGGACGACTGCCAAAGCAAAGCGCCCGATCTCCATTCGGAAATCGGGCGCTTTGGTCGACCCGGAGGGCCGCTGAAGTTGGCAACGGGCGGTGCTGTCAGGCGGTCGCTTTCGCCTTCGCTACTTCGCGGGGCCACAGCGCCAGGCCGCCAGCCAGGCTCCAGGCCTGCGCATGGCCCAGCCGCCGCAATGCGCGCGCGGCCTGCGCGCTGCGATTGCCGCTGCGGCAGACGAACACCACGGGTGTGTCGGCGGCCGCGTCGAGCCACACCGGCAACGCGTTGATCAAGCCTGTGAGTGGCACGGCCTGGTAGCGGACCGACGCGGGCAAATCGTCCGCACCGCCCATGCGCTGCTCGTAGGCCTCGCGCACGTCGACCCAATGCAGGCCAGGGTGCGTCCGGACCAGGGTCGCCAGTTCGGCCGGATGCAGTTCGCTCGGCGGCAACGCGCCCCCGCTGTCGACGCATGCGCCACAAGCGAGGGTCTGATAGGCGGTCAGGGCCAGGCTCTGTTCCAGGGTCGCCTTGGCCGCAGCGAAGCCATTCGCATCGAGCTCGCCCCTCAGTACGGACGCCAGCAGTGGCTGGGCAGCGCGTTCGATCGCCAGCGTGGTGGCGAAGCGGTCGTCGTAGTCGTGGCCCGGCAGTAGCAGCGCGTTCTGCCCGAGTGCCTGCTCCAGCGCCTTCAGGGAGGGGCCGAAGGAGGCGGGTGCGCTTTGCTGGAAGTCGCTGCGTCCCAGAGCGCCGGGCATCACCGTGTCGCCGACAAATGCATAGCGCAAGCCCTGCGCGTCGTGCAGGAGGTAGGCGGTGGAGTCCTGCGTGTGGCCGGGGATAGCCAGGCGCGTGAGGCGCAACCCACCCAACCTGAGCTCAGCGGCAGCTTCTGGCCAGCCCAGCGCTTCGAGCGGTCCAGCCGAGTGCCCCGCGCGCGCTCGCAGTTCGGGTGCGGACGAGGCATGGTCGCCGTGGCTGTGCGTGTCCAGTACAGCGGTCAGGTCGTAACCCTGGCAAGCCACCCAGCGCGCGAGTGTGTCGGTGAGCTCGGGCAGGGGGTCGATGACCACGCAGCGCCGGCTGGAGGCGTCGGCCACCACGTAGCAGCAGGCGCCATCGACGATGAAACGCTGCAGGTCGTCCGTAGCGCTCGCACCTTCGGCGGGCGCCGCGCTCATGCAGCTTCGGCGCAGCGAGGCACCGCAGGCCCGGATACGCCGGCAGGCCTCGTCGATGAAGGCCTCGTCCGCGGCCGGACCGAAGGACAGCCGCACCGCCGAAGCGGTGCGCCAGGCCGGCAGGCCCATCGCCTCCAGCACATCGCTGGGCAGCGCCTTGGCGGCACCGCAGGCCGAGCCGCCGCTGACGCGGACCTGGGCCGCGTCGAACAGGTCGATCAGCGTCTTGGCGCTCACGCCCGGGACCGAGAAATTCAGCGTGGTGGGCAGGCACAGCGCCGGCGGCGCGTTGAAGGTCGCGCCGGGGAAGGCGTCGCGCAGCGCCTCGGACAGCCGCTCGCGGTAGACCTGCAGGGTGGCGCTGTCGCGGAAGGTGCGGCCATCGCCGAGCGCGGCCAGCACGGCGCCCAGCGCGGCAATGCCCGCCATGTTCTCGGTGCCCGAGCGCTGGCCGCCTTCCTGGCCGCCGCCGGCCAGCAGCGGCGTGAAGGGCGCGCCTTCGCGCACGTAGAGCAGGCCGATGCCCTTGGGCGCATAGAGCTTGTGGCCGGAAAAGGGCGCGTAGTCGATGCCGCGCCGGGCCAGGTCCAGCGGCAGCTTGCCCAGCGCCTGCACGCCGTCGACCAGCCACAGCGCGGGGCTGCCGGCCAGCGCGGTGGCGATGCCGTCCAGGTCGCTGATGACGCCGGTCTCGTTGTTGGCGGCCATGGTGCAGACCAGGGCGGCGTCCGGCGCATGGGTGCGCAGCCAGTCCAGGTCGTGGCGGCCGTCGGGGCCGACCGGAATGGCCTGCACCTGCAGGCCCAGGTCGAGCAGGCTGTTCCAGTGCGCGAGCGCCTGCGACACGGCCTTGTGCTCGGTGGCGCCGTGCAGCAGCAGGGTGGGCATCGGCGCGCCGGCATCGCGCCGGCTGCGCCAATGGGCCAGCGCCGACAGCACCGCGGTCTGGATGCCCTCGGTCGCGCCGCTCAGGAACAGCAACTGGCCCGTGGGCGCGTCCAGCACCTGGCGAGCCAGCGCCCGCGTCGATTCGACCAGCGCGCGCGCCCGCAGCCCGGTGCTGTGGGTGCTGCTGGGGTTGCCGAACTCGTCGGCCATGGCGGCCAGGGCGGCGGCGCGGGCCTGGTCGAGCACGGGGGTGGTGGCGTTGGCGTCCAGGTAGATGTCCATGGCGCGGTATTCAGGGAGGGAAGGCATGCGGGAATTCTGCTTGCGGGGATGAGGCACTGCATTCCAATTTCTCGTCATCCAGGCGCCTGAATAGCAATCACATGCCATAAACTCGCCAATCCATGAAACTGGATTCCTACGATCTCAAGATTCTCGAGATCCTGCAGCGTGATGCCAGCCAGCAGGTGGCGCAGATCGCCGAGCAGGTCGGCCTGTCGACGACGCCGTGCTGGCGGCGCATCCAGCGGCTGAAGGCCGAAGGCGTGATCGAGCGGCAGGTGGCGCTGGTCGATGCGCGCAAGGTCAATGTCGGCGTCACGGTGTTCGTGTCGGTGCGCACCAGCACGCACACGCCGGACTGGTTCGAGCGCTTCTGCGCGACCGTGGAATCCATCCCCGAGGTGGTCGAGTTCTATCGCATGAGCGGCGACGTCGACTACCTGCTGCGGGTGGTCGTGCCCGACATCGCGGCCTACGACACCGTGTACAAGCGCCTGATCGCCGGCACCGGCCTGCACGACGTGAGCTCCAGCTTTGCGATGGAGCAACTGAAGCTCACGACCGCGCTGCCACTCACCTACGTCAACTGAGCACGCCCCCATAGCCCCGCGCGTGCAAGGCGCGGCGCCGCATGCGATGCTCGGCGCGCCGGCCCACGAGGGCCGCCGCCGGAGCCTTGACCATGTCCCTGAATGTTGAAACCGGGCAGATGCCATCTGCCTTTGCCAGCCTGCAACCCTCGCCGCGCCTGCCGGTGCTGTTCGTCGGCCACGGCAGCCCGATGAACGCCATCGAGGACAACGACTACCGGCGCAGCTGGCAGGCGCTGGGCACCGAGCTGCTGGCGCAGGGCCCGCGCCCGCAACTCGTCCTGTGCATCTCGGCGCACTGGCTGACACGCGGCGGCTGGGCGCTCACGGCGATGGCGCAGCCGAAGACGATCCACGACTTCGGCGGCTTTCCGGCCGAACTGTTTGCAGAGCAATACCCGGCACCGGGCGCACCGGCGGCGGCCGCCGAGATCGCCCAGGCCGTGCGCCAGCCGGCTGACGGCGGCGCGCTGGCGCTGGACCACGAATGGGGCCTCGACCACGGCACCTGGTCCATCCTCAAGCCGATGTTCCCGGCGGCCGACATCCCGGTGCTGCAGCTGAGCATGGACTACAGCCGGCCGCCGGCCGAGCACTTCGAACTGGGCCGCCAGCTGGCGGCGTTGCGCGAGCGTGGCGTCTTGATCGTCGGCAGCGGCAACGTGGTGCACAACCTGCGCACCATGCGCTTCGATGCGGCGCCGAACCAGGCCTACGACTGGGCGATCGATTTCGACCGCACCGTCGGCAGCCAGATTGCCAAGGGCGAGCTCGCCGCGCTGGCCGATTTCCGCGACCTCGGCAGCGTCGCCGCGCAAGCCCATCCGACCTGGGAGCACTACCTGCCGCTGCTCTACGCCGCCGGCGCGGCCGGCGCCAACGAAGCGCCGCGCTTCTTCAACGACAGCTTCCAGGCGGCGTCGATCTCGATGCGCTCGGTGGTGTGGGGCTGAGCGCCGGCCGTTCGGCGACGGCATAAAAAAAGCGGCCATCGGGCCGCTTTTTCCTTGAGGGGAGCGAGGCAGGGCGCCTTACTCGACCTTTGCCTTCGCGCGCAGTTCTTCCTGGTACTGCTGCATCTGCTGCTGTTCCAGTTGCTGCGTGATCTGCGGCTTGACTTCTTCCAGCTTGGGCAGTTGCGCCTGGCGGATGTCGTCGACGCGGATGATGTGCCAGCCGAATTGCGACTTGACCGGCTCGGGCGTGGTTTCGCCCTTCTTGAGCTTGATCATGGCTTCGGAGAACTCGGGCACGAAGCTGCTCGGGTTGGCCCAGTCGAGGTCGCCGCCCTTGGCGCCCGAACCCGGGTCCTTGCTCTGCTTCTTGGCGATGTCCTCGAACTTCGCGCCCTTCTTCAGGTCGGCCATGATCTTCTTGGCCTGGTCCTCGGTTTCCACCAGGATGTGGCGCGCCTTGTATTCCTTGCCGCTATTGGCGGCGACGAACTTGTCGTATTCGGCCTGCACCTGCGCGTCGGTGATCGGGTGTTCCTTGCGGTAGGCGTCGAACAGCTGGCGGATCAGGATCGCCTGGCGTGCCAGCTCGAGCTGTTCCTTGTAGTCCTCGGTGGTGTCCAGCCCCTTCTTCTTGGCTTCCTGCATGAAGATTTCACGCGTCACAACTTCGTCTTTCAACTGCGGCGTCATTTCGGGCGGCACCGGACGGCCGGCTGCGGCCAGTTGCTTGGCGAGCGCGTCGACGCGCGACTGCGGCACCGGCTTGCCGTTGACGACGGCCACGTTCTGCGCCAGGGCAGCCACGGGAAGAGCGCCCAAGAGCGCGGCGGCCGCGACGGCCTGCAGGAGTTGTTTTTTCATGAAAACAAAGGGAGGGAGTGGATCAGAAACTCAGACACGCCGTCGCCTGCGACGGGTGCCACGGTTGGCGAAGAAAACGCTCAGAGCGTCTCGATGGCAATGGCGTGAAGCCCCTGTGCGATGAAAGCGTGGAGGGCATCATACACAAGGCGATGGCGCGCCACGCGAGGCTTGCCGTCGAACTGGGCGCTGGCGATGCGGACCCGGAAATGCGTGCCGTAGCCGGCCGCGTTGGCACCGGCATGGCCGGCGTGCGCGGCGCTCTCGTCGATGACTTCCAGCGACGTGGGCTGCAGCGCGGCGCGCAGCACGCGTTCGAGGTCGGCCGCGTGCGGCGGGCTGGGCAGGTTCGGCAACGGGGCGTTCATGGTGTCGGCTCGTCGGACTTGAGGTGCGGCGCGATGTACAGGCCCTGCGCCAGCAGGAAGACGATGGGGAAGGCGTAGCCCCACAGCTTGAAGTTGACCCAGGCCTCGGTGCTGAAGTAGGCCGCGACCCAGCCGTTGATGGCGGCCATGAAGAGGCAATAGCCGATCCAGGCCACGTTGAGCCGGCCCCAGACGCGATCGGGCAAATTCATCTGGCTGCCCAGCAGCATCTTCAGGAAGTTCTTCTTCATGACCCAGTAGGCCACCGCCAGCGCGATGCCCATGCCCGCGTAAAGCACGGTCGGCTTCCACTTGATGAAGCGGTCGTCGTGCAGCGCCAGGGTCAGCGTGCCGAACACCAGGATCAGCACCAGCGTGGCCTTCTGCATGGCCTGCAGGCGGCGCTCCATGGCGTAGGTGATCGCCATCTGCAGCACCGTGGCGCCCATCAGCACGGCGGTGCCGACGTAGATGTCGTAGAACTTGAAGGCCCCGAAGAACAGCAGGATCGGGAAGAAGTCGAGAACGAGTTTCATGAAAAATTCAGCGTGGCGGGAATCGGGGCAAGCCTCTCAGCTCAGGAAGAACAGCTGATCTCGATGTCCGAGGCCCAGGCCGGCGGAAAGCCGGCGTAGGCGTCGAAACCGGGATGTTCGTCGAAGGGCGATTGCAGCAGGGTCAGCAAGGTGTCGACGCCGGCAAAGTCCTTCTGCTGCGCAGCTTCGATGGCTTGCTGGCCCAGATGGTTCCGCAGCACGAACCTCGGGTTGGCGGCGCGCATGCGCTGCGCGGCGGCGGCGCGGTCCTCGCCCTGGTGGCGCTGCGCGAACTGGAGGTGCCAGGCGTCGAAGGCGGCGCGGTCGATGAACAGGTCGCGCACGGCGTCGAGGTCGGCGCCGGCCATGTGGTCGGAGAGGCGCCGCCAGAAGATGGTCCAGTCGGTCTGCTCGGCGGCCAGCAGTTTCAGCGTGGCGTCGACCAGCGCACGGTCGCCCTCGCGCGGCTGCGCCAGGCCCAGCTTGGCCGCCATGCGCTGCTCGAACTCGCGCGGAAACACGCTCTTGTAGGACTCCAGCGCGGCCAGCGCCACTTCCTGCTCGCCGATCAGCGGCAGCAGCGCCTGCGCCAGGCAGAACAGGTTCCAGTAGGCGACGTTGGGCTGCTGGTTGTAGGCGTAGCGTCCACCGGTGTCGCTGTGGTTGCAGATGTGGCCGGGGTTGAAGCCGTCCAGAAACTGGAACGGGCCGTAGTCGATGGTCAGGCCCAGGATGCTCATGTTGTCGGTGTTCATCACGCCGTGGCAAAAGCCCACCGCCTGCCACTGCGCCATGAGGGCGGCGGTGCGCTCGCTCACGGCTTCGAGCAGCGCGGCATAGGCGTTGCCGCCGAAGCGCTCGTTCTGCTCGCTCTTCGCGCAGTGCGGGTAGTAGCGCGCGATCACGTGGTCGGCCAGGGCACGCAGTTCGTCGGTGCGGCCGGCCGCGGCAAAGTGCTCGAAGTGGCCGAAGCGGATGAAGCTGGGCGCCACGCGCGCCACCACCGCGGCGGTTTCCACCGTTTCGCGCTGGATCGGCGCGTCCGAACCCGTGACGCACAGCGCGCGCGTGGTCGGGATGCCCAGCGCGTGCATCGCCTCGCTGCACAGGAATTCGCGGATGCTCGAGCGCAGCACGGCGCGGCCATCGCCCATGCGCGAATAGGGCGTGCGGCCGCTGCCCTTAAGCTGCAGCTCGAAGCCGCTCGTGCTCTCGCCCAGCGTGATGGCGCGCCCGTCGCCCAGCTGCCCGGCCCAGACGCCGAACTGGTGCCCGCTGTAGACCGTGGCATAGGGCTCGCTGCCCGCCAGCAGCTGGTTGCCGGTGAAGGCCGACAGCGCCTCGTCGCCAGCGAACCAGGCCGGATCGAGCCCGACCATCTCGGCCACCGCCGGGCTGCGCCCGACCCAGTAGGGCGCCGGCAGCGGCGTCGGTTGCAGGCGGGTGAAAAAGGCCGGGCCCAGGCGGGCGAAGCCAGGGGTCCAGTGCAGGCCGCTGGCCGGTGCGGCCAGAGCGTCAGGGGTGTCCGCAAGAAGACTCATGGGCCCGATTGTCCGGCACGGGCGGCAACCCCTGCACGGCAGGGCCAACCGGGCCAGCGCTAACCCAGCCGCGCGCGGTACTGTGCCGGCGGCACGCCGAACCAGCGCTTGCAGGCGCGGAAGAAATTGCTGCTGTCGACATAGCCCAGCAGGTCGGCCACGTCGGCCAGCGTGTGGCGCTGCTCCGCCAGGTACTGGCGCGCCAGTTCGTGGCGGGTGCTGTCCAGCAGGGTCTGGTAGGACACGGCTTCCTCCTGCAGGCGGCGCTGCAGGGTGCGCTCGGCCAGGCCGAGGCCGGCGGCCACGTCCTGGCGGCGCGGTTCGCCCTGCTGCAGGCGGCGCGCGATTTCGGCGCGCACCTGGTGCGCGGTGCTGGTCTGGCCGAGCTGGGCCAGCTGCTTGTCGAGCAGCTGCTCGTGCATGTGGGCCAGGGCCTTGTGATGCGTCGGAAGGGGGCGGCGCATGTCGGCGCTGGACAGCAGCATGCGGTTGGTGCGCGCATTGAAGCGCACGGGGCAGCCGAAGGCTTCGCGGTGCGGCGCATCGTTGGCCGGCGGCGGGGCGGCGAACTCGACCACCAGCGGCAGCAGCAGCTCGCTGCGCGTCAGCCAGCGGCACAGCATGAAGGTGGCGAGCACGGCGTATTCGACGCGCTGGCGCGGAATCGGCAGCGTACCGCCGTTGTGCCGGGTCGAGAGCCAGGTGCCGCGCGGGTCGGCCTCCAGCGTGAATTCGGTGGCGTCGGAAATGACCGCCATGTAGCGCGCCAGCCGTGCCAGTGCGCTGCCCAGGTCCGGGCTGCAGCTCATGGCATGGCCGACGGTGCCGGTGTTGCTGTGCGTGGCCGCCAGGCTGCGCTGCAGGCCCAGCGTGGGTTTGCCGACCCGGGCCACGGCCAGTTGCCACAGCCGCGTGATCTGGTCGACCGGCACGCGCGTGGCCTCGTGGTGCAGGCTGGCGGCGTCGAAGCCGGCATCGCGCAGCAGCGCCGGCACGTCCAGCCCTTCGGCCTCGAACATCGTCAGCACGCCGCCGAGCCAGGCGGCGGAACTGGTGCGCGCGGGCGAGGGCGGTCGGTCTTGCACGAAGGCTTCTGAAGTCATTGTTTTGGCGCGCTTGCGATAGCGGGCTTTGGTGAACCCATCCCTAGAATTTTTTTGCTGTGTCTGCTGGCCCGGAGTATGGGCGGCGGGCAGCGCCCCATGCATTCCCAATAACCCGGTGTACCCGGTGTGGAGACAAGAACATGCAGATCCGAGCGACCTTGCGACATCCCTTCGCGCGCCCCGAATTCGGCGCATTCGCGGCGCTGGCCCTGGCGGCCTGCGCCATGCTGGCCGGCTGCGGCGGCTCGTCCGATCCGGCGCCGGTGGCCACCAACCCGCCGCCAAGCCAGCCCGAAACGCCGCCCGACGGCCCGATGGTGCGCCCGACCAGCGCCGGCAAGGTGGAAGGGGTGGACGACAGCGCGGCGACGGGCACCTGGTCGTGGAAGGGCGTGCCCTTTGCCGAGCCGCCGGTGGGGCCGCTGCGCTGGCGCGCGCCGGTCGAGCCCCAGGCCTGGAGCGGCATCCGCCCGGCCGCCACCTTCGGCCCGGCCTGCCTGCAGATCGGCCGCATGTTCGGCCCTGGCGCCAACAACACCTACGACCTGACGATTGCCAGCACCATGGGCCAGCCGCTGGGCAGCGAGGACTGCCTGACGCTCAACATCTGGCGCCCGGCCAGCACCGAGAACGACCTGCCGGTGCTGGTCTTCGTGCACGGCGGCAGCAACATCTCGGGCTACGCGGCCGATCCGCTGTACGACGGCGCCGCACTGGCCAAGGCGACCAACGCGGTGGTGGTGACCGTGCAGTACCGGCTGGGCGTGCTGGGCTTCCTGAGCGTGCCGCAACTGCACGTGGGCGGCACGGCGGGCGACGATTCGGGCAACTTCGCGCTGCTCGACAACATGGCGGCGCTGCGCTTCATCCAGCACAACATCGCCAGCTTTGGCGGCAACCCGGGCAACGTGACCTTGTCGGGCGAATCGGCCGGCGCCAACAACGTGCTGGCGGTCATGACCTTGCCGATGGCCAAGGGCCTGTTCCACCGGATGATCGCGCTCAGCGGCGGCATTTCGCTGGACAGCAACCTGCCGACGGGTGCCTCGCCGGCGCTCAACCACGCGTCGGTGGCCGCCGCGCAGGGGCAGGCGGTGCTCGAAAGCCTGGTGATCGCCGCCGGCAAGGCCGCCGACACGGCGGGCGCGCAGGCCTGGATCGCCACCCAGTCGGCCGCGCAGATCGCCGAGTTCATGCGCAGCCAGGACGGCAACGCGCTGCTCGAGACGGTGCTGGCCAAGGGCCTGAACACCGCCAACCCGATTCCCGACGGCAGCGTGGTCCCGCTCAACCCGATCGAGGCCATTGCCGCCGGCGACTACGTCAAGGTGCCGACCATCGTGGGCAACACGCGCGAGGAGGGCAAGCTGTTCGCTGCGCTGCTGCCGCTGTTCGGCGGCAAGCCGGGCTTCATCGTGGACGACGCGACGCGCTTCACCATGATGTACGACTTCGACCCGGATGCACCGCCCAGCTTGACAACGGCCGACCTGGTCGATGCCTCCTACCTGCCGGTCACGACCGCGGGCACCGGCTTCAACGCCCGCACGCAGCTCATCACGCAGCTGCTGTTCGAGGCCAACAGCGCCAACCTGCTCAGCACGCTCAAGACGCAGCAGGCCAACGTCTGGCAGCAGCGTTTCGACTGGGCGCAGGAGGCGGCGCCGTGGAACGAGGTGTACGGCGCGGCGCATGCCTTCGACCTGGCCTTCATGTTCGGCAACTTCGGCCCGTCGATCGTCTCGGGCGCGATCGGCGGCAATGCCAACAAGGCCGGCAGGGTTGCCCTCTCCGGCGCCATGCAGGCGAGCCTGTCGGCCTTCATGCGCGAGGGCGACCCCAACGCGCCGGCGCTGGGCGTGACGTGGGCGCCGTGGCCAGCCAGATTGCTGCTGGACGCCACCCCCACCGCGCTGGCCGTGACCGCGCCATGACGGCCGCCGCAATGCCCGCGCGCGCCTGCTACGGGCATTCCCCCATCGGTTCGATTGCTGCGCCGCGCAATACTCCGCCCGGTTCCATTTTTCAAGTGATTTCAAGGAGTACCCCATGCTGGGCCTGATGCAAGACCAACCGCTGCTGATCTCGTCGCTCATCGACTTTGCCGAGCGCCATCACGGCGATGGCGAAATCGTCTCGCGACGGGTGGAAGGCGATATCCACCGCTACACCTGGGCCGATGTTGCCGCGCGCTCGCGCCAGGTGGCCAATGCGCTCGACGGCGAGCAACTGCTGTTCTCCGACCGCGTGGCGACGCTGGCCTGGAACGGCTACCGCCACCTGGAGATGTACTACGGCGTGAGCGGCTCGGGCCGCGTGCTGCACACCATCAACCCGCGCCTGCACCCCGACCAGATCGCCTGGATCGCCAACCACGCGGAAGACCGCATCCTGGCTTTCGACCTGACTTTCCTGCCGCTGGTGCAGGCGGTGCACGCGCGCTGCCCGAACATCAAGAAATACATCGCGCTGTGCGACGCCGACAAGCTGCCGCAAGACAGCGGCGTGCCCAACCTGGTGAGCTACGAAGCCTGGATGGGCCAGCAGCCCACCAGCTACGACTGGCCCAGCTTCGACGAGAACTCGGCCTCCAGCATGTGCTACACGAGCGGCACCACGGGCAACCCGAAGGCAGCGCTCTACAGCCACCGCTCGACCCTGCTGCACGCCTATGCCGCGGCCTTGCCCGACGTGATGGCGGTGTCGGCGCGCGACGCCATCCTGCCGGTGGTGCCGATGTTCCACGTCAACGCCTGGGGCATCCCGTATTCGGCCGCGCTCACCGGTTGCAAGCTGGTGTTTCCCGGCCCGGCGATGGACGGCAAGTCGATCTACGACCTGATCGAGAACGAGAAGGTGACCTTCGCGGCCGGCGTGCCGACGGTCTGGCAGATGATGCTGACCCACATGAAGACCAACGGCCTGCGCTTCACCACGCTCAACCGCACCGTGATCGGCGGTTCGGCCTGCCCGCCGGCCATGATCACCGCCTTCCAGGAGGAGTACGGCGTGACCGTGCTGCACGCCTGGGGCATGACCGAGATGTCGCCGCTGGGCACCTTGTGCACGCTCAAGAACAAGCACATGGAACTGCCCGCCGAAGAACGCAACGTGCTGCGCCAGAAGCAGGGCCGCGCGATCTTCGGCGTCGACATGAAGATCGTCGACGGCGAGGGCGCCGAACTGCCCTGGGACGGCAAGACCTACGGCGACCTGCTGGTGCGCGGGCCGTGGGTGGTCAAGGAGTACTACAAGGGCGAGGGCGGCGACCCGCTGGTGGCGGACGCCCAGGGCCACGGCTGGTTCCCCACCGGCGACGTCGCCACCATCGACGCCGACGGCTTCCTGCAGATCACCGACCGCAGCAAGGACGTGATCAAGTCGGGCGGCGAGTGGATCAGCTCGATCGACATCGAGAACATCGCGGTGGCGCATCCGGCCATCGCCATGGCCGCCTGCATCGGCGTGGCGCACCCCAAGTGGGACGAGCGGCCGGTGGTGGCGGTGGTCAAGCGCCCCAACGCCGAGGTGAGCCGCGAGGAACTGCTCAAGTTCTACGAAGGCAAGACCGCCAAGTGGCAGATTCCGGACGACGTGATCTTCGTCGAGGCGATCCCGATCGGTGCCACCGGCAAGATTCTCAAGACCAAGCTGCGCGAGCAGTTGAAGGACTACCGGCTGCCGGGCTTGTGAAACAGCGGCAGCGCCCGGCCGCGGCACTGAAAGAGTGCATGTGCGGCGGCCCGGCGTTGTCGCCTGTGTGATAGATCGGCGCCTTGCGCGCCGGGCGTTACGGGCATTCCCTGACAGTTCGAAAAGCAAAGACTTGTACGCTGCCCAGCGGTAGCACCAACCCTCCAGGAGACAAATTTCCATGAACGTTCGACTCAAACTTGTGGCTGCAACGGTGGCGCTGTGTGCCGCCAGCGGCGCGTTCGCCCAGCAAGGTGAAACCGTCAAGATCGCCTGGCTCGATCCGCTGTCCGGCCTGATGGCCTCGGTCGGCACCAACCAGCTCAAGACCTTCCAGTTCCTGGCCGAACATTTCAACAAGAAGAACCCGGCCGGCGTGAAGTTCGAGGTGATCGGCATCGACAACAAGCTCAGCCCGCAGGAAACCACCAACGCATTGCGCTCGGCCATGGACCAGGGCGCGCGCTACATCGTGCAGGGCAACGGCTCGGGCCCGGCGCTGGCCATCATCGACGCGCTGGAGAAGTTCAACGAACGCAATCCGGGCAAGGAAGCGATCTACCTGAACTACGCGGCGGTCGACCCCGACCTCACCAACAGCAAGTGCAGCTACTACCAGTTCCGCTTCGACGCCGACACCTCCATGAAGATGGAAGCGCTGACCACCTACATGAAGGACCAGCCTGACATCAAGAAGGTCTACATCATTGGGCAGAACTATTCGCACGGCCAGCAGGTCTCGAAGTTCGCCAAGGAAAACCTGGCCAAGAAGCGCCCCGACGTGCAGATCGTCGGCGACGACCTGCACCCGCTGGCGCAGGTGCGCGACTTCGCGCCCTACGTGGCCAAGATCAAGCAGTCGGGTGCCGACACGGTCATCACCGGTAACTGGGGTTCCGACCTGGCGCTGCTGATCAAGGCGGCCAACGACGCCGGCCTGAACGTCAAGTTCTACACCTACTACGCGGTCACCACCGGCACGCCGACGGCCATTGGCGCGTCCGGCGACGGCAAGGTCTACCAGGTCGGCTACGCCCACTACAACATGGGCGGCGTGATGAAGCCGATCATGGACGAGTTCAAGAAGCGCTTCAACGACGACCTCTACACGGCCGACATCTACACCGTGTACGACATGCTCAGCACCGCCATGGCCAAGGCCAAGAGCACCGACCCGATGAAGGTCGCCGCCACCATGGAAGGCATGAAGATGACCACCTTCAACGGCGAGGTGGAAATGCGCAAGACCGACCACCAGCTGCAGCAGGGCCTGTACATCGCGCGCTGGGAGAAGGCCACCGCCAAGTACCCGTACAGCCCGGAGAACACCGGCTACACGCTGGTGCCGGTGAAGTACTACGAGCCCTACGTGGCCAGCACGCCGACCAGTTGCCAGATGAAGCGGCCATCGGCCTCATAAGCGGTTCCTGCACCACGACGCGAGGCCCGACTTTGCAACTCGGGCCTCTTCTTTTTCCATCGACCCGAAACCGCGATGAACACTGAATTCTTCGTCATCTCGCTGCTCAACGGCGTCAGCTACGGGCTGCTGCTGTTCATGCTGAGCTCCGGCCTGACCCTCATCTTCAGCATGATGGGCGTGCTCAATTTCGCGCACACCAGCTTCTACATGCTGGGGGCCTACCTGGCCTACACGCTGTCGGGCATCGTCGGGTTCTGGCCCGCCCTGTTCATCGCGCCCCTGCTGGTGGGCGCGCTCGGTGCGCTGTTCGAACGCTACAGCCTGCGCCGCGTGCACAAGTTCGGCCACGTGCCCGAACTGCTGGTCACCTTCGGCCTGTCCTACCTCATCCTCGAACTGGTGCAGCTGGTGTGGGGCCGCTCCACCGTGCCCTACGGCCTGCCCGAGGCGCTGCAGGGGCCGCTGTTCACCATCTTCGGCACGCAGTTCCCCAAGTCGCGCTCCTTCATCATGCTGGTCGCGCTCCTGATGCTGCTGTCGGTGTGGCTGCTGCTCACGCGCACGCGCATCGGCCTGGTGATCCAGTCGGCGCTGACGCACCCGGAAATGGCCGAGGCGCTCGGCCACAACGTGCCGCGCGTGTTCATGCTGGTGTTCGGCGGCGGCTGCGCGCTGGCCGGGCTGGCCGGCGTGATCGGCGGCAACACCTACGTCACCGAACCGGCCATGGCGGCCTCGGTCGGCTCGATCATCTTCGTGGTGGTGGTGGTCGGCGGCATGGGCTCGCTGGCCGGCGCCTTCCTGGCCTCGCTGCTGATCGGCATCGTGCAGACCTTCGCGGTGGCGCTCGACTGGTCGATGGTCTCGGGCCTGCACTCGATGGGCGTCAACGTCACCGAGCAGGCCTTCGGCTATCCGGTGATGAAGCTCACGATCTCCCAGGTCGCGCCCATCCTGCCGTACATGCTGCTGGTGCTGATGCTGATCTTCCGCCCGCGCGGCCTGCTTGGAACGCGGGAGGGCTGACGCATGGAGGCCACTGCAGCAACGCATCGTCGACAAGACAACAACAAGCCATCGCCAGGGAGTCGCAACGTGTCCGTCCCGTCCTATCGCTACAAGCCCCTGAACCTCGGGCGCATCGTCATCTGGTCGCTGTTCGCGCTGGCGCTGATCGTCGCGCCGCTGATCTTTCGCAGCAGCCTGGCGCTCACCATGCTCTCGCAGGTGGGCTACCTGATCATCATCTGCCTGTCCTACAACATCCTGCTGGGGCAGGGCGGCATGTTGAGCTTCGGCCACGCGGTCTACACCGGGCTGGGTTCCTTCATCGCGGTGCACGCGATGAACCTGGCCACCGCCGGCAGCCTGCCGGTGCCGCTGGTGCTGATCCCGATCGTGGCCGGCCTGGCCGGCATGTTCTTCGCGTTCCTGTTCGGCTTCGTCACGACCAAGAAATCGGGCACCACCTTCGCCATGATCACGCTGGGCATCGGCGAGCTGGTGGCGTCGATGGCGCTGATGTTCGCCGGCTTCTTCGGCGGCGAGGGCGGCATCACCACCAACCGGGTCTACGGCACGCCCTTCCTGGGCCTGAGCTTTGGGCCGCAGATCCAGGTCTACTACCTGATCGCGGTGTACTGCTTCATCTGCACCGCCGCGATGTACGCCTTCACCGGCACGCCGCTGGGCCGCATGCTCAACGCGGTGCGCGACAACCCGGAGCGGGTCGAATTCATCGGCTACAACACGCAGCGCGTGCGCTACTTCGGCTTCATCATTGCCGGCTTCTTCGCCGGCGTGGGCGGCGGGCTGGCGGCGATCAACTTCGAGATCGTCAACGCCGGAGACAGCCTCAACGCCGTGCGCTCGGGCGGCTACCTGCTGTTCACCTTCCTGGGCGGCGCCACCTTCTTCTTCGGGCCGATCATCGGCGCCGTGCTGCTGGTGTTCGCCTCGGTGATGCTGTCGGAGCTGACCAAGGCCTGGCTGCTCTACCTCGGCCTGATCTTCCTGTTCATGGTGATGTTCGCGCCCGGCGGCGTGGCCAGCCTGATCATGATGAACGTGCGGGTCGCCAAGTTCGGCAAGTTCAAGCCGCTGCTGCGCTACTACGCCGGCCTGGCCGCCACCACCGCGCTGATGGCGGTGGGCGGCGCGGCCATCGTGGAGATGATCTATCACATCCAGCTCGACGCGGCGATGGGGCCGACGGTGCATTTCTTCGGCACCGAGCTGGACACCTCCAGCCAGGCGACCTGGGTCGTCGCCACGCTGCTGCTGGTGGTCGGCATCGCCTTGTTCGAGGTGGTGCGCCGGCCTTTCGTGCGGGCCTGGGGCCACGCGCAGGAGCAGATCGAAGCCGAGATCAAGCGCCACCAGAGCGCCTGAGCAGGGGAGAACACACGACATGACCTACGCACTTGAACTGAAAGACCTGCGCAAGAGCTTCGGCAAGACCGAGATCATCCGCGGCTGCAGCCTGGCGGTGAACGCCGGCGAGCGCATCGCGGTGATCGGGCCGAACGGCGCCGGCAAATCCACCTTGTTCAACCTCATCAGCGGCCGCCTGCGGCCCAGCAGCGGCGCGGTGATGCTGCACGGCGAGCGCATCGACGGCCACCCGCCCTACGAGATCAACCGCAAGGGCCTCTCGCGCAGCTTCCAGATCACCAACATCTTTCCCAAGCTGAGCGTGTTCGAGAACCTGCGCTGCGGCGTGCTGTGGAGCCTGGGCTACGGCTACGCCTTCTGGCGCTTCCTGTCGGGCCTGCACGACGCCAACCAGCGCGCCGAGGACCTGATGCGCCAGATCGGCCTGGAGCGCAAGCGCGACGTGCTGGCGGTGAACCTGACCTACGCCGAGCAGCGCGCGCTGGAGATTGGCATCACCATCGCCGGCGGCGCCTCGGTGATCCTGCTGGACGAACCCACCGCCGGCATGAGCAAGACCGAGACCTCGCACTTCATCGACCTGATCAAGGAAGTGACGGTGGGCAAGACGCTGCTGACCGTGGAGCACGACATGGGCGTGGTGTTCGGCCTGGCCGACAAGATCGCGGTGGTGGTGTATGGCGAGGTGATTGCCTTCGACACGCCGGAGGCGGTGCGCGCCAATGCGGCCGTGCAGGAGGCTTACCTGGGATCATCTGTGGCGGACGCGCAAGGGGCAGGACATTGATGCCCCCACGTTCATCACTTCGTGTATTCACTGCCCCCCGAGGGGGCGCGGCCTCCCTTGGGGCGGCCCGGCGGGAGCCCTGACATGTTGAAACTCCAAGACGTCCACGCCTACTACGGCAAGAGCCATGTCCTGCATGGCGTTTCCTTCGACGTGAACCCCGGCGAGATCGTGGCGCTGCTTGGGCGCAACGGCTCGGGCCGCTCGACCACCGCCAAGGCCATCATGGGCCTGGTGCACGCGGAAGGGCAGATCGGCTGGAAGGGCGAGGCCCTGCTGCGCAAGAAGGCCTACGAGATCGCCCACACCGGCATCGGCTACGTGCCCGAAAGCCGCGACATCTTCCCGCGGCTCACGGTGCACCAGAACCTGCTGCTCGGCCAGAAAGGCTCGGGCAAGGGCAGCCGCTGGTCCTTCGACGACATGTACGCCATGTTCCCGCGCCTGAAGGAACGCCAGCACACCGAGGCCGGCGTGCTCTCGGGCGGCGAGCAGCAGATGCTGACGCTGTGCCGCACCCTCATGGGCGACCCCGACCTGATCATCATCGACGAGCCGACCGAGGGCCTGGCGCCCAAGATCGTGGAACTGGTGGGCGAGTACCTGCAGCGGCTCAAGAGCCGGGGCATTGCCGTGCTGCTGATCGAGCAGAAGCTCACCATCGCCATGCAGATTTCCGATCGCGCGCTGGTGATGGGCCACGGTAGTATCGTTTTCGACGGCACGCCGGACGCCCTGCGGGCCGATGCGAACACGCGCCGGGAATGGCTCGAAGTCTGAGCCGCCACTGACGCAACGAGCACCCTCGCGGCGCAGCCGCTTTTCGCCGGTTGTCCCGGCAGCGACTGCACCGCGTTGCCTGGCCTTCGTAAAGGCCTAGAATTCTCCGAAAAAAGAACACTCGTGCTTTTTGGCGCGGGTTCGTGCCGGTGCCAGCCGCGAGCCTGCTTTCCGGTCCCATCCCTTTCATCTTCCAATCCAAGAGGAACGCAGCATGACCGCTGAATACAAAGTGCACGGCGAAGTTGCCGTGATCACCCTGAACAACCCGCCCGTCAACGGGCTGGGCTTCTCCACGCGGCGCGGCATCACCGACGGCCTGGCCTCGGCCCAGGCCGACGCGGCGGTCAAGGCGATCGTCATCACCGGCGCCGGCAAGGCCTTCTCGGGCGGCGCGGACATCAAGGAATTCGGCACGCCCAAGGCGACCCAGGAACCGAACCTGCTGAGCGTCATCCTGGCGCTGGAAGCCACCACCAAGCCGATCGTCGCGGCGATCCACTCGGTGTGCATGGGCGGCGGTCTCGAACTGGCGCTGGGCTGCCACTACCGCGTGGCCGGCCCCGGCACCAGCGTCGCGCTGCCCGAAGTCAAGCTCGGCCTGATCCCCGGCGCCGGCGGCACGCAGCGCCTGCCGCGCGTGCTGGGCGTGGAAACCGCCCTCAACATGATCGTCAGCGGCGAGCCGGTCAAGAGCGAACTGCTGGCCAGCCTGCCGGGCCAGAAGCTGTTCGACAAGCTGGCCGCCTCGGCCGAGACGGTGCTGGACGAAGCCATCGAATTCGCCGCCAAGGTGGCCAAGGCCGGCGAGCCGCTGCCGCTGGTGCGCAACCTGCCGTGCAAGCACCCGCAGGGCGACGCCTACTTTCAGTTCGCCCGCAACATGGTGGGCGGCATGTCGAAGAACTTCCCGGCCCCGCTCAAGTGCGTCGACGCCGTGGAAAACGCGACCAAGCTGAAGTTCGACGACGGCATGGTGCAGGAGCGCCGCATCTTCACCGAACTGATGTTCACGCCCGAATCGGCCGCACTGCGCCACATCTTCGTGGCCGACCGCGCCGCCAGCAAGATCCCCGACGTGGCCGACGACACGCCCAAGCGCGAGATCAAGGCGGTGGGCGTGATCGGCGCCGGCACCATGGGCGGCGGCATCTCGATGAACTTCCTGAACGCCGGCATCCCGGTGAAGATCCTCGAGATGAAGCAGGACGCGCTGGATCGCGGCATTGCCACCATCAAGAAGAACTACGAGGCGCAGGTCAAGAAGGGCAAGCTCAAGCAGGACAAGTACGAGCAGCGCATGGCGCTCCTCACCACCACGCTGGACTACGCCGACCTGAAGGATTGCGACCTCATCATCGAGGCCGTGTTCGAGGAACTGGGCGTCAAGGAAAAGGTGTTCAAGCAGCTCGACGCGGTCGCCAAGAGCGGCGCCATCCTGGCCTCCAACACCTCGACGCTGGACGTCGACAAGATCGCCGCCTTCACTCAGCGCCCGCAGGACGTGGTCGGCATGCACTTCTTCAGCCCGGCCAACGTGATGAAGCTGCTGGAAGTGGTGCGCGGCAAGGAAACCGCCAAGGACGTGCTGGCCACCGTGATGGCGCTGGCCAAGAAGATCAAGAAGACCGCCGTGGTCTCGGGCGTGTGCGACGGTTTCATCGGCAACCGCATGATCGAGCAGTACAGCCGCCAGGCCGGCTTCCTGCTGGATGAAGGCGCCACGCCGCAGCAGGTCGACAAGGCGATCGAGAAGTTCGGCTTCGCGATGGGTCCGTTCCGCATGGGCGACCTGGCCGGCAACGACATCGGCTGGGCGATCCGCAAGCGCCGCGCCACCGAGCGCGCCGACATGAAGTACAGCCGCTCGGCCGACAAGCTGTGCGAGCTGGGCCGCTTCGGCCAGAAGACCGGCGCCGGCTGGTACGACTACAAGCCGGGCAAGCGCGATGCGATTCCCTCGGACCTGGTCAACAAGATGATCGAGGACCACCGCAAGGAAATCGGCATCACGCCGCGCAAGATCTCCGACGAGGAAATCGTGCAGCGCCTGGTCTACGCGCTGGTCAACGAAGGCGCGCACATCCTGGAAGACGGCATCGCCAGCAAGTCCGGTGACATCGACATGGTGTACCTCACGGGCTATGGCTTCCCGATCTGGCGCGGCGGCCCGATGCACTACGCCTCGCAAGTGGGCCTGTACAACGTGGCTGCGGCGATGAAGCGCTTTGCGCAGAACCCGAACGACGACGCCAAGTTCTGGGAGCCGGCACCGCTGCTGGCCAAGCTGGCGGCCGAAGGCAAGCAGTTCAGCTGATCGTCGTGTTCAAGCGCGTCCTTCTCGGCCTGCTGCTGCTCATCGCCGTCCTCGCGGCGGCGGTGGCGGTGCAGACCTGGCGCACGCCCTCGCGCCAGCTCAGCGTGGCACCGGTGCCGAAGGTGCCGGTCGACGCGCAGGCCGCCGCCGAGCGGCTGGCCGGCGCGGTACGCTTCAAGACCATCAGCAGCCTGGAAGATCCCGCGGCCAACAACGCGGAATTTGCCGGCCTGCATGCCTACCTGGCCCAGCAGTTCCCGACCTTGCATGCCACGCTCAAGCTGGAGCAGCCGGGCGACAACGCGCTGGTCTATATCTGGCCGGGCAGCGACCCCAAGGCGCAGCCCATCGCGCTCATGGCGCACCAGGACGTGGTGCCCATCGCCGCGGGCACCGAGGACAAGTGGCAGGCCGAGCCCTTCGCCGGCACCATTCGCGACGGCTTCGTCTGGGGCCGCGGCGCCTGGGACGACAAGGGCAACCTGCTGGCGCAGATGGAGGCCATCGAGTTGCTGGCCAAGTCCGGCTTCAAGCCGCGCCAGACCATCTACCTGATCTCCGGCGCCGACGAAGAAGTGGGTGGCCATCGCGGTGCCGAGCGCATCGCCCAGCGGCTGAAGGCCCAGGGCGTGCGCTTTGCCTGGGTGCTCGACGAAGGCCTGCTGGTCACCGAAGGCGCGCTGCCGGGCCTGACCAAGCCGGCTGCGCTGGTCGGCGTGGCCGAGAAGGGCTATGCCAGCTTCAACCTGAGCCTCGACGCGACGCCCGGCCATTCGTCGATGCCGCCGCTGCACGGCAGTGCCATCGGTGTGATGGGCGGCGCCCTGGCGCGGCTCGAGGCGCAGCAGATGCCGGCCTCGATCAACGGCGGCGTGGCTGCCAGCATGTTCGAGACGCTGGCGCCGGAGATGAGCGGCTTCGGGCGCGTGGCCTTGTCCAACATGTGGCTGTTCGGCCCGCTGGTGCAAAAGCAGCTGGAAGCCAGCCCGAGCAGCAACGCCATGCTGCGCACCACCACCGCACTGACCATCGTCAACGGCGGCAACAAGGACAACGTGCTGCCCGGCCGCGTCGACGCCACCGTGAATTTCCGGGTGCTGCCGGGCGACTCCCTGGCCTCGGTGCAGGACCACGTGCACAAGGCCATCGACAACCCGGCGATCAAGGTCGAGCCCTATCCGGGCAACGCCGAGCCATCGCCCGTGTCGCCCACCGATGCGGCGGGCTACGCCGACATCGAGAAGACAGTGCGCCAGGTCTTTTCCGAAGGCATCGTGGCCCCCGGCCTGATGCTGGGCGCCACCGACGGGCGCCACATGGCCATCGCGGCCGATGCCGTCTACCGTTTCTCGCCGGTGCGGGCGCGTCCTGAGGACCTGCCGCGCTTTCACGGCACCAACGAGCGCATCTCGATCGCCAACTACGTCGAGATGATCCAGTTCTACAACCAGCTTCTGCGCAACGCGGGCGGCAGCGCCGCCGCGCCGGGCTGATTTCCGTTCACCTCTAGCACCTCTTTTTCAAAGGACTCATCATGACCAGTGCCGTCATCGTCTCGACCGCCCGCACGCCGCTCGCCAAGAGCTGGAAGGGTTCCTTCAACATGACGCACGGCGCCACGCTGGGCGGCCATGCCGTGCAGCACGCCGTGGCCCGCGCCGGCATCGACGGCGCGCTGGTCGACGACGTCATCATGGGTTGCGCCACGCCCGAAGGCGCGACCGGCTCGAACATCGCGCGCCAGATCGCATTGCGCGCCGGCCTGCCCATCACCACCTCGGGCATGACCATCAACCGCTTCTGCTCGTCGGGCCTGCAGACCATCGCCACCGCGGCGCAACGCATCATCGCCGGCGAAGGCGAGGTGTACGTGGCCGGCGGCGTGGAAAGCATCTCCTGCGTGCAGAACGAAGCCAACCGCCACATGATCACCGACCCCTGGCTCGTGAAGAACAAGCCGGAGATCTACTGGAACATGCTGCAGACCGCCGAGAACGTGGCCAAGCGCTACAACATCGGCCGCGACGTGATGGACGAATACGGCGCACGCAGCCAGCAGCGCGCCACCGCCGCCCTGGAAGCGGGCAAGTTCAAGGACGAGATCGCCCCCATCACCGTGCTGGCCGGCGTGGCCGACGCCCAACTGGGCCTGCGCACCAAGGAAGTCACCGTCGAGAACGACGAAGGCATCCGCGCCGGCACCACCAAGGAAGGCATCAGCGGCATCCGCTCGGCCGTGCCCGGCGGCCTGATCACGGCCGGCAATGCCAGCCAGTTCTCCGATGGCGGCGGCGCCTGCGTGGTGGTCGACGAGAAGTTCGCCGAGAAGAACGGCCTGAAGCCGCTCGGCCGCTTCCTCGGCTTTGCCGTGGCCGGCTGCGAGCCCGACGAAATGGGCATCGGCCCGGTGTTCGCCGTGCCCAAGGTGCTGAACAAGCTGGGCCTGAAGGTCAGCGACATCGACCTGTGGGAACTCAATGAAGCCTTCGCCGTGCAGGTGATCTACTGCCGGGACAAGCTGGGCATTCCCGACGAACTGCTCAACGTCAACGGCGGCGCCATCGCGGTGGGCCACCCCTACGGCGTGAGCGGCCAGCGCCTGACTGGCCATGCCCTGATCGAAGGCAAGCGCCGCGGCGCCAAGAAGGTCGTGGTGACGATGTGCATCGGCGGCGGCATGGGTGCTGCCGGCGTGTTCGAAGTGTTCTGACGCGCGCTGAGCCTGCGTCGTCTGGGTGATCAGGCGTAGGGCGCCTGCGCCATCGCGCAGGCGGCGCCCGCACTTCCCTTGTCGACCACTTCGAGGAAGGCGGCGCTGGCCGCTTTCGCACTGCGCTTGTGCGCATAGACGCGATGCCCTTGAACAAGGGCCTCGCCCCAGCTGGCCAGCAACAGCGCGGCGGCCAGCCGCGCATCGGGATCCTCCGCGGGTCGGCCCACGCTCTGCGCCATCTCACTGGCCACCACCTGCGCGACCTCGTCTCGAATGGCGCGAGTGCGCGCCCGCAGGGTTTCACTTTTCTTGATGGCCTGGACGAAGGCCTGGCTGGCGCCAGAGAACTCGACGTAGCGGCTCTTCTGCGCCACCAGCGCATGCGCGAGCCGCCGCAGCGTCTCGATCGGCGACACCTCCGGTGCGCGATGGCGCAAGCTGTCGCGAAGCACCTCGAGCGCCTCTTCCTCGCGGTCGAAGAACATGTCCTCCTTGCGCGGGAAGTGGTTGAACACGGTCATGCGGCCGACCTCGGCAGCGGCGGCGATCTCGTCCACCGTGACTTGCTCGAAACCGCGCTCAAGGAAAAGGCGCGTGGCCGCATTGGAAATGCTCTGGCGAGTGGCCAGGCGCTGTTGGGAGCGGCGGTCGGTTGGCGTTGACATGCGGCCATTGTACCGAGTACATTTAATGTACGGAGTACATATCATGAGAGCAGTTCAATTCAGCCAGTTCGGCGGTCCGGAAGTCCTGCAGATCGTGGACCTTCCGGATCCGCACCCCGGGCCCGGCGAGGTTCGGATCCAGGTGCGCGCGGCCGGCGTCAACGCAAGCGACTGGAAGAAGCGCCAGGGCCTGATGGACCCCGCGCTGCCCCAGACCCTGGGCTACGAGGCGGCGGGGATCGTCGACGAGCTGGGTCAGGGCATCACCGATGTGGCCCTGGGAGATCGTGTCTTCGGCTTCTGCAACGCGGGCGCGGCGCAGGCCGAACTGGCCGTGCTGGCGTACTACGCCCCCATGCCCTCGGCGCTCGGCTTCGAGGTCGCGGCCTCCCTGCCGGCCGCGATCGAGACGGCCGCTCGCGTGCTGGACCAGCTGGGCGTCACCCGTGGCACCACGCTGCTGGTCAACGGCGCTTCCGGGAACATCGGCGCCGCCGCCGTGCAACTGGCGGTGGCGCGCGGCGCGCGCGTGATCGGCGTTGCCAGCCACGCCCGTTTCGACGCGCTGCGCGCCCTTGGCGCCCAGCCTGTCGCCTATGGAGAAGGCATGCGCGATCAGGTCCGCGCCCTGGCGCCCGCCGGGGTTGATCGGGTGCTGGATGTCGCCGGAAACGGCATCCTGCCCGAGCTTGTCGCGCTGGCGGGCAGCGCCGGGCACGTCGTCACCGTGGCCGACTTCAACGGGGCCCGCCAGCATGGCGTGCGCTTCAGTCGGGGCGACGACGGACGGGCGCTGTACGTGCTTTCCCAGATCGGCGCGCTGGCCACCTCGGGCCAGTTCAGGCTGCCCGCCGTTCAAGGCTTTCCGCTCGGCGAGGTGGCGCAGGCGCATCGCGTCGGCGAGGCCGGTCGCGCCACAGGAAAGCTCGTGCTGACCATGGGCGATGGCATCGGGGCGAGCGGGCGCGCTCCAGCCGAAGCATCGGCATGAGCGTCGATCGGCCATCCGCCGGGACGGGGCGCTGGCTGGCGCTCGCTGCCCTGAGCCTGGCGCAGCTCATGGACGTGCTGGACAACACCATCGTGAACATCGCGCTGCCGTCCGCACAAAGCGATCTGGGCTTCTCGCTGGACGACCGGCAATGGATCGTGACAGGCTACGCGCTCGCGTTCGGCAGCCTGCTGTTGCTCGGTGGCCGGCTGTGCGACCTGTTCGGGCGCAAGCGCATGTTCCTCTTTGGCGTGAGCGGGTTCGTGCTGGCGTCTGCCATCGGTGGCGCTGCCAACGGCTTCACCATGCTGCTGCTGGCGCGCATCGGGCAGGGCGTATTCGCCGCCATGCTGGCGCCGGCCGCACTGTCGCTGGTGTCGGTGATCTTCGCGGACAACGCACGCGACCGAGGCCGTGCCTTCGGCGTGTTCGGCGCGGTCTCCGGGCTGGGCGGTGCGCTGGGTCTGCTGCTCGGCGGCCTCCTGACGCAAGCCGTGTCCTGGCGCTGGTGCCTCTACGTGAACCTGCTGTTCGGCATCGTCGCCTTGCTGGGCGCGATCGCCTTTGTCCCGGGTGACGCAGCGCGGCGGCGCACGGGCCTCGACTGGCCCGGCACCCTCACGGCGGTGCTGGGCCTGGTGGGCATCGTGTATGGCCTGGGCAACGCGGCGTCGCAGGGCTGGAGCGGCGTCGGGACGCTGGGGCCGACCCTCGCGGGTGTCGCCTTTCTGGTCGTCTTCGTGCGGCTCCAGCGGCGCGTCGCGCATCCACTGCTGCCCCTGCATGTGCTGCTCGATCGCACGCGCGGTGCGGCCTACATCACGCTCTGGATCTGCGGCATGGGCATGTTCGCGGTCTTCCTGTTTCTCACCTACTACCTGCAGGAGATCCTGCACTTCAGTCCGGTGATGACCGGCGTGGCCTTCCTGCCCATGATCGGCGCGGTGGTCCTGAGTTCGATCCTCTTCGGGACCGTCGTGTTTCCCCGCGTCGGCCCGCGTCCGCTGGTGCCGCTGGGCTGCCTTTTGGCGGCCGTCGGCATGGCCCTGCTCACCGGCATCGGCGCAAGCTCCCACTACGTCAGCCACGTGTTGCCGGCCCTGCTGGTGACGGGCCTGGGCTTCGGCATGATCTTCAGCCCGGTGCAGAACGCCGCCACCAGCGGCGTCCACGTCCATCAGGCCGGCGTGGCCTCCGCCATGGTGAACACGGTGCAGCAGATCGGCGGGGCGATCGGGACGGCAGTGTTCAACTCACTCGCATTGACCGCCGCCGCCGGCTATCTGGCCCACCACGCCGACGCGGCAAACCTGCCGGCAACGATGGTTGACGCGACCATCGCCGGGAACCGGGCCGTGTTCTGGGCGGCGGCAGCCGTCTTCCTCACCGGCGCAGTCGTGGCCGCCATGCTGTTTCGCAGCGGCCCGCTGCCGATCAACAGGCCCAGCGATCCGGGCTAGAGTCGGCCCATGCGCAAGACCTTGTCCACCACCACCGGCCCCCAGCGCCTCGTCTATGGCGCCGTCCTCGGCGTCGTGGTGGCGCTGGTGCCGTGGCCCTTGCTCAACGGCATGGCGCGCGGCGTGCTGGGCTGGACGGTGGGCGCCGGGCTCTACCTCGTGCTGGCCTGGTGGCTGGCGCACACCTTCGATGCGCAGCAGACGCGCGCGCGCGCCCAGTCGCTTGACCAGCCGAACCTGGTGCTGCTGATCGTGATGCTGGCGGCGGTGCTGTTCAGCGTGGTGGCCATCGCCTTGCTGCTGCAGCAGGTCAAGGGCTTGTCGGGCCTGGACCGGGCGCTGCACGTCGCCTTGTCGCTGGTGGCGCTGGCCTGCTCCTGGCTGATGATCCACACGGTGTACGCGTTCCACTACGCGCACAGCCATTACCTGATGCAGAAGGGGAAGAAGTCGGGCGCGCAGGCGCTGGCATTTCCAGGCACTGCGCCGCCCGACTATGCGGACTTCATCTATTTTTCCTACGTCGTGGGCATGACGTCGCAGGTGTCCGACGTGCAGGTGCTGTCATCCGACCTGCGCCGCGTGACGCTGGTGCACAGCCTGCTGTCCTTCGCCTTCAACATGCTGGTGCTGGCGCTGAGCATCAACGTGGTGGCGGGCCTGATTGCGTAGCCCGCCAGCCGCTGCGCCTATTTCCCCTCGGAGGTCGCCCACGACGCCATCAATCCGTTCGACGGCAGGCTCTCGTCGAGCAGCTTGCGCGCCGTCTCGATGCCCGCCACCGGCAGGCCCTTCGGGTCGAGCTTGCCGATCTGCACCAGCACGCTGGCCTGGTCCCAGTAGATGTGCTCGTGGTAGAGCTTGTCGCCACGGAACTTGACGATCGCGATCAGCGGAATCTCCACGCGTTGGCCGGTGGGCGCCACGCCCGGCAGCATCCAGTCGATCTCGCAGGTGTGGGTGAAGCTGAACAGCAATTCGTCCACGATCTGCGTCGCGCCGATGGTGCGCGAGATGGGGATGAGCGTGGTGTCCGGTGGGTTGCTGTTGACGAAGTGGTTGCGGTAGAAGCGCGCCAGTTCGCGCTGGCCGACGCCGCCGGTCATGGTCGGGATGTGGTTGACGTAGGGCTCGGCCACCATCGTGGCCATGGTGGCGTCGACATCGCGCACGGCGAATTCATACTCGCAATGTTTGTCCCACAGCGCCGAAAAGTCGTAGTGCGGGCCGAGCACGCGGCGCAGCGTGGCGACCGAGCGCTGGTGCGCCATCAGCGCCGAGGGCTTGTGGAAGTGCGCGCTGCCGCCGCGCGCGAAGGCGTGGTCGGCACCGGGGTAGACGTACAGCTCCACGCCGGCTTTGCCGGTGAGTGCTTCGAGGATCGCGGCGCGCGCGGGCGGCGGGCAGAAGCCGTCCTGCTCGGCGATGTGCAGCACCACCGGCTTGCCGGGCTGCTTGGTGGCTTCGTCCAGCGCCTGCTCGATGCCCACGCCGTAGTAGCTCACGGCCACGTCGCAGTCGGTGCGGCAGGCCGCCAGCCAGGCCAGCTTGCCGCCCAGGCAGAAGCCCAGCACGCCGGCACGGCCGGCAAATTCGGGGCAGCCGCGCAGTGCGTCCAACGACGCCTGGATGTCCTGCACGCCCTTGGCTTCGTCGAAGCCCTGGTAGAGCGCGAGGGCGCGGTCGAACTGGCTTTCGTCCAGCTCGATGCCGGGCTCCTGCCGCCAGAACAGGTCGGGCACCAGCACCACGTAGCCCTCCTCGGCGTAGAGCTCGGCCGCCTCGCGCATGGTGGCGTTGATGCCGAAGATCTCCTGCGCCAGCACCAGGCCGGGGCCCTTGCCGGCGGCCGGCACGGCCAGGTGGGCGTCGAACTCGCCGCTGCCGTCGGTGGCGCGAATGCGGATGCGGCGCGTGGTGACGCCGGAAGTACGGGCAGCGGATGCAGGCTGTGTCATGGGGTCTTTTCTCCTTCGTGGGGGGCCAAGGTGGTGTAGCGGCCTTCGGCGTACAGCAGCGGCGGCTCGGGGCAGGGGCACATCTGCACCGCCTTGATCTCGCCGATGATGACTGCGTGGCTGTGGGCGACCATCATCTCATCGACGACGCAGTCGAAGGCCACCAGCGCATCGCGCAGCACCGGCGCGCCGGTGGCCAGGGTGTCCCAGCGATCCGCCTCGAACAGCTCGCCCTCGCTCGGCCCGGCGCCGCCGAAGCGGGTGGCCAAGGCGGCGTGGCGCAGGCCGAGCAGGTTGACGCTCATGCGCCGGCTTTCGGTGATGCCGCGGAAGGTGCTGCCCTTGAGGTTGATGCAGGCCAGCAGGCGCGCCGGCTCGGCCGAGAGCGAGGTGACGGCGGTGGCGGTGAGGCCGGTCAGGCGCTGCCCGTCGGTGGTGGCGACGACCGACACCGCACCCGCCAGGCGGCGCATGGCGAGGCGGAAATCAGCCGGCGGCAGGCAGGCCGCGCGGCGCAGCGCCTGCAGCGGCGGCAGGGCATCGAGCACGGTGGCGTTCATGGCTTCGCGGTCATCAGGCGACCTGTGCCAGGTAGTGCTCGGCCTTGTCCGGCGTCATGAAGAATTCGCTGAAGTCGGTCGGGTCGTTGAAGCCGTTGACGATGCGGCGCGCCACCGCGGGCGTGCCGGCGGCGGCACCGAGCAGCTGCATCACGTGCGGTGGCGGCGGCGCCAGCATGGCATTGGTCCAGCCGCTGACGTGGCTGCCGTAGCTGGCCCAGAAGCGCTCGAAGGTGGCCTGCATGAAGGCGGCGTCGAAGGCCGCATTGCCGTGCGCGACGATGGCCTGTTCCACCGCACGCGCGAACTTGGCGGCGTTGTTCGAGCCCTGGCCGGTGATCGGGTCGTTCAGCATCACGGCGTCGCCCATGCCCATCACCAGCCGCCCGTTGGGCAGGCGGCCGACCGGCTGGCGCACGGTGGGCGGGAAGGCGCCGGACAGGATGCCGTTGGCGTCGGTAAGTTCGACCCGGCTGCAGCGCTGCGCTTCCCAGGGCAGGAAGCGGCGCAGGATCTCCAGCGAGCGCGCCAGGTGCGCAGCCGGCGTGGCGACATCGCCCCAGCAGTCCATCGGGCCGCCCGGCACGCCTTCGAACACCATGATCTCGCAGGCGCCGCTCAGCGTCAGGGCAGGGAAGACGAAGTACTCGCCGACGCCGGGAATGAGATTGAAGTTGACCGCGCTGAAGGGCTCGCGCGGCCGCATGCCGTGCACGTAGGTGAGGGCGAGGGCGCGCTGCGGCTTGTCGTACGGGCTGCGCTGGGCATCGCGCTCGAACAGGCGCGCCACGGCGCCCTTGCCGGCGGCAACGATCACCAGGTCGTATTCGGCGGCCCATTGCTCCAGGTCGGCAATCTCGGCTTCTTTCAGGACCAGCCGGCCGCCGCGCTTCTCGAATTCGGCCATCCAGCCCGGCACCTTCAGGCGCTGGTCGACCGACTGCGCCGGCCGGTCGAGACGGTGCGCCCACTCGAGCGCTTTCACGCCCGCCTGCTCCGGGTGCGGCACCGAGAAGGAGATGCCCTCCACCGGTGGGCAGTCTTTCTCCCAAAAGGCCAGGCCGCGCTCGCGCTCGACCTGCAGGCTGTCGTCGAACATGCATTGGCTGGACATGACCTTGCCGACGCGGATGTCATCTCCGCTGCGGTTGGACACCACGGTCACGCCGTAGCCCTGGGCCTGCAGGCTCAGGGCGAGTTGCAGGCCGGACTGGCCGGCGCCCACGATCAGGATGTTGCGCATGGAACGTCTCCTCGATTGAATTGAACGAATGCCTCAGGCGGCGAGCTTGGGGATGGCCGGCTCGGATGACTCCGGCCCCATCGCCGAATAGCCACCGTCCACGGCGTAGTCGGCGCCCGTCACGAAGCTGGCGTGGTCGGAGCACAGGAACAGCACCACCTGCGCCACCTCGGCCGGGTCGCCCACGCGGCGCAGCATGTGGAAGGGCGCGGCCACGCGGTCGGTCTTGGCGCGGTCGCCGCCCGAAAGCTGGTCCATCACCGCCGACCAGGTCCAGCCCGGCGAGACGCTGTTCACGCGGATGCGCTCGCCGGCCAGGTCCAGCGCCATGTTGCGGGTGAGCTGCACCAGCGCCGCCTTGCTCACCGGGTAGAGCCAGCGCCCGGTCTGCGCGACCTTTGAAGAGATGCTGGTGAAGTTGACGACGGCCCCGCCACCGGCGCGCCGCAGGTGCGGCAGCGCCGCCTGCAGCATCATCGCGGCGCTGGCCACGTTCACGTCCAGCGTCACATGCCAGTCGGCGCGGGTCGATTCGACGCCGTTGTCGACGTAGCTGCAGGCCAGGTTCACCAGAAAATCGAGAGTGCCAAAGCGCTCGGCGCTTTCGTCGGTGCAGGCGCGCACCTGGGCGTCGTCGGTGATGTCGGTGGGGCGAAACCACACGCTGGCGGCGCCACCGGTTTCGTTGCAGGCCGCCGCCACGCGGGCGCCGCCCTCGGCGTCGATATCGGCCAGCGTCACGTTCACGCCGGCCTGGCACAGGGCGCGCACCACTGCGGCACCGATCAGCGTGGCGCCGCCGGTCACGATCGCGGTCTTGCCGCTCAGTCCTTCATACATCGTTGTCTCCTTGGTGGGGGATGTCGTGCGCCAAAGATAGGCGGCACGTGGCCGTCGCGACATCCGCAAAGCGCAGCGCAGGTCCCGAACGCGCAGCTTTGTGGTGGCCGCCTTCCCGGGCCGATCCCGATGCGCCGCGGCGCGCCTTTTGCTAGATTGGCCCGCCATGCCCCAGCCAGACCTTGCCTTGCCGCTGTCGCGCTATTCGCTGTTCCACACCCAGGACGTGGACCAGGCGCGCGAGCGGGTGGCGCGGATCTTCTGTCCGCACGTGCTGAGCACCTGCAGCGCGCGCGACCGGCTCGACGCGCGCCACCACAGTGCGCCGCTCGGGCCCGAGGCCAGCCTCAATTACGTGCAGTACGGCTCGGCGGTCGACATCGACCCGGGCCACCTCGGCAGCTTCTTCCTGTTGCAAATTCCGTTGCGCGGCCACGCCAGCGTGTGGTGCGGCGGGCGCGAGGTGCAGGCCAACGCGCAGCTGGCCTCGCTGCCGTCGCCCACCGAATCGCTGCGCATGCGCTGGGCGGCCGACAGCCCGCACCTGATCGTGCGCTTCACCCAGCGCGCGGCGCGCGAGCAACTCGAGCAGCTGGCGCAAGGCCCGGTGCACGGCGACCTGGTGTTCGACCCCGCCGTGCGGCTGGACCTGCCGGGCGTGCGCACCACGCTGGGCCTGCTGCGCCACCTGTGCGAAACGCTGGACGCCGACCCGGACTTCGCCGGCTCGCTGCTGGCCCGGCAGGCCGAGAGCTACCTCATTTCCTCGTTGCTGCTGCAGTTGCCGCACAACCAGGCCGTGCTGCTGGAAGCCGGGGCCCGGCGCGCGCTGCTGCCGCGCACCGTGCGGCGCGCGCAGGACTACATGCGCGAGCACGCCACCGAGGCGCTCACGCTGGTGCAGCTGTGCCGCGAACTGGCGGTGAGCGCGCGCAGCCTGCAGCAGGCTTTCGTGGCGGCCACCGGCGAGACGCCCATGGGTTACTGGCGCAACCTGCGGCTGGACCGCGCGCGCCAGGAGCTGGCCGCGGCCGACGCCACCGACCGCGCGGTGGTCGGCCAGGTGGCCGGGCGCTATGGCTTCTTCCATGCCGGCCATTTCGCGGCGCACTACCAGCGCCGTTTCGGCGAGCGGCCAGTCGATACCCTGCGTGTCATGAAGGAGTCAGCCCGGCGCCGTTGATTGGATTACATTCGTCCGACTTTTCCCCGGGCCCGCCTGCCGGCCCCGGGCCCGCGCACCTTTCGAACGAACCGCCCCGCGACCGGACATGACGCTGCGACCCACCCTCGACTTTCTCCTCTACGACTGGCTGGACGCCGCCGCACTCGGCGAGCGCGCGCGTTTCTCCGATCATTCGCGCGAAACCTTCGACGCCGTGCTCGACACCTGCGAACGCATCGCGCGCGACAAGTACGCGCCGGCCAATCGCACCGTCGACACGCAGGAGCCGCACTTCGACGGCGAGAAGGTGGTGCTGCCGCAGGCCACGCACGACGCACACAAGGCCTTTGTCGAGTCGGGCATGCTGAGCGCTGCGCAGGACTACGACATCGGCGGCATGCAGCTGCCCTACACGGTCCAGGCTGCGGCCAACTGCTTCTTCGCCATGGCCTCGGTCAGCATTGGCTCGGGCATGCTCACCAGTGGCAACGCCAACCTGCTGATGGTGCACGGCACGCCGATGCAGCAGGACGTGTTCGCGCGCAATGAATTTTCCGGCCGCTGGTCGGGCACCATGTGCCTGTCCGAGCCGCAGGCGGGTTCCTCGCTGAGCGACGTGGCGACGCGCGCCGTGCCCGACGGCCCCGACTACCAGAACGACCCGCTCGGCCCGCGCTATCGCCTGACCGGCAACAAGATGTGGATCTCGGCCGGCGACCACGAGCTGACCGAGAACATCGTGCACATCGTGCTGGCCAAGATCCCGGACGAAAACGGCAAGCTGGTCCCCGGCACGCGCGGCATCTCGCTGTTCATCGTGCCCAAGCGCATGGTGAACACGCAAGGCGAACTGACCGGCGAGCGCAACGACGTGGCGCTGGCCGGCCTGAACCACAAGCTGGGCTGGCGCGGCACCACCAACACGCTGCTCAATTTCGGCGAAGGCAAGTACCCGGTGGGCGGCCAGCGCGGCGCCGTCGGCTACCTGGTCGGGCAGCCTGGCAAGGGCCTGCACTGCATGTTCCACATGATGAACGAGGCCCGCATCGGCGTGGGCACCGCCGCCACCATGCTCGGCATGGCCGGCTACTACGCCTCGCTCGACTACGCCAAGAACCGGCCGCAGGGCCGCCCCGTGGGGCCGGCCGGCAAGGACGCCGCCAAGCCGCAGGTGCGCATCATCGAGCACGCCGACGTGCGCCGCATGCTGCTGGCGCAGAAGGCCTATGCCGAAGGCGCGCTGGCGCTGGAGCTGTATTGCGCGCGCCTGGTCGACGAGCAGAAGACCGGCGCCGCAGAAGCGGCCGACGACGCACGCCTGCTGCTGGAAGTGCTCACGCCGATCGCCAAGAGCTGGCCCAGCGAATGGTGCCTGGAGGCCAATTCGCTGGCGATCCAGGTGCATGGCGGCTACGGCTACACGCGCGATTTCCCGGTCGAGCAGTACTGGCGCGACAACCGCCTGAACATGATCCACGAGGGCACGCACGGCATCCAGGCGGCCGACCTGCTGGGCCGCAAGGTGCTGATGGAAGAGGGCAAGGGCCTCACGCTGCTGGCCGCGCGCATGCAGGACACGATGGCGCGCGCCGCCAAGGTCGCGGCCCTGGCGCCGCACGCCAAGGCGCTGGGCGAGGCGCTGGCGCGCATCGGCTCGGCCACGCAGCAGGCCTGGGCCACCGGCAACCCGCAAGACGCGCTGACCAACGCCGTGCCCTACATGCAGGCCTTCGGCCACACGGTGCTGGCCTGGATCTGGCTGGACGTGGCGGCGCGCAACCTGCAGGCCGACCCGCAGCGCCAGCACAGCACAACGCTCGGCCGGCTTGGCGCCACCGACTACTTCTTCCACTACGAGCTGCCGAAAATCGGCGCCTGGCTCAACGTGGTGGAACAGCGCGACGCGACCTGCACCGCGCTGCCCGAGGACGCCTTCTGATGGCCGACACGCCCGCCGTTGCGCCTGTTCCCACCGTTGCCAAACCCCATGCGCGGCTCGAAGCCTGGATCTGGACCCTGATCTACGGCGGCCTGTTCGCCCTGGTGCTGGGCCTGGCCGTCGGCCGCAGCGACGCACCACTGGGCTGGATCTTCGCCGTGCCCGGCGTGGTGCTGGCGCTGGTCGGCGCGGTTCTCATCTACGTACGCTCCCGCCTGGGAAGCAAGACAAACCCGAAGGAAAGCAAATGATCAAGCACATCGTGATGTGGAAGCTGGCCGATCCAGCCACCGTCGGCCAGTTCAAGGCCGAACTCGAAAGCTGCAAGGGCCTGGTGCCCGGCATGCGCGAATTCGAAGTGGCGACCAAGACCGAAGGGCTGGACGCCAACGTCGACGTGATGCTCTATTCGGTGTTCGACGACAAGGCCGCGCTGGACGCCTACCTCGTGCACCCGCACCACCAGAAGGTGGCCGGCGTGCTGGGCACGCTGCGCGAGTCGCGCCACGTGCTCGACTACGCCGCTTGATCTGCACGACCACCCCCATTCCGGAGACCACATGAGCACACGCACCGTTCAACAATTGTTCGACCTCAGCGGCAAGACCGCGCTGATCACCGGCGGCTCGCGCGGCCTGGGCCTGCAGATGGCCCACGCGCTGGGCGAAGCCGGCGCGAAGATCATGCTCAGCTCGCGCAAGGCCGACGACCTCGAACAGGCCGCCGCGCAACTGCAGGCAGCCGGCATCGACGCGCGCTGGATCGCCGCCGACTGCGCCAAGGAAGAAGACACGCGCCGCCTGGCCGATGAAACGCTCGAGCGCATGGGCGCGATCGACATCCTGGTGAACAACGCCGGCGCCAGCTGGGGCGCACCGGCCGAAGACCACCCGGTCGAGGCCTGGGACAAGGTGATGAACCTCAACGTGCGCGGCTATTTCGTGCTGGCGCAGCAGGTGGCGCGCAGCTACATGATCCCCAAGAAGCGTGGGCGCATCATCAACATCGCCTCCATCGCCGGCCTGAACGGCAACGGCCCGGAAATGCAGACGCTGGCCTACAACACCTCCAAGACGGCGGTGATCGGCTTCACCCGCACGCTGGCGGCCGAATGGGGCAAGTACAACATCAACGTGAACGCGATCTGCCCCGGCTTCTTCATGACCAAGATGGCGGCCGGCCTGATCAAGTCGATCGGCGAAGAAAAGATGGCCGCGCACGCGCCGCTGGGCCGGCTGGGCGATGACGAAGACCTGAAGGGCCTGACGCTGCTCTACGCCAGCGATGCCGGCAAGCACATCACCGGCCAGTGGCTGGCGGTCGACGGCGGCGTGTCGGTGGTGCTGGGCGGTTGATGACGGACGCACACCGCATGGCCGACGATCTCGACACACGCTCCTACACCAGCCGCATTCCCTTCGCGCGCCACCTCGGCTTCGAGCTGACGCGCTTCGAGGGCGGCGAATCGGAAATTCGCTACACGGCCAAGCCGGAGCACCTGAACACCTTCGACGTGACGCACGGCGGCGCCTGCATGACGCTGCTGGACATCACCATGGCCGCCGCCGCCCGCAGCGGCACGCCGGAAGTGGGCGTGGTCACGATCGAGATGAAGACCAGCTTCATGCAGCCGTCGGTCGGGCCGCTCACGGCCAAGGGCCATCTGAAGCACCGCACCGCCACGCTGGCTTTCACCGAAGCCACCATCTACGACGAACAGGGCAGGGCCTGCGCGCACGCCACCGGCACCTTCAAGTACGTGCACAAGCGCCTGCCGACCGGTCCGGGCAGCGCCAACGCGCAACGCCCGCCGTCGACCGACTGACGCATTTCAACCAGATTCAAAGGGGACTTTCATGGCCACCAACAAGCAGCAGATTCTCGACAACCGGCCCGAGGCCGAAGCCGTTGCCAGCAACTTCAAGCTCGTCAGCAGCGAGACGCCGGCACTCAAAGACAACGAAGTGCTGGTGCGCCACCACTACATGAGCCTGGACCCGTACATGCGCGGGCGCATGAACGATTCGAAGAGCTACGCCGCGCCGCAGCCCGTTGGCCAGGTGATGCAGGGCGGCACCGTGGGCGAGGTGGTGGAGAGCAAGAGCGCCAAGTTCGCCGTTGGCGACAAGGTGGTGGGCTTTGGCGGCTGGCAGGAATACAGCGTGGTCGACACCACGCAGCCCGGCGTGCTGCGCAAGGTCGACACCACCCACGTGCCGCTGTCGCACTACCTGGGCGCGGTCGGCATGCCGGGCGTCACCGCCTGGTACGGCCTGGTGAAGATCATCGCGCCGAAGGAAGGCGAGACCATGGTCATCACCGCCGCCAGCGGCGCCGTGGGCAGTGCCTTCGGCGCGTTGGCCAAGGCGCGCGGCTGCCGCGTGGTGGGCATTGCCGGCGGCCCCGACAAGTGCAAGTACGTGGTGGACGAACTGGGCTTCGACGCCTGCATCGACTACCGCGCGCATCCCGACGTGAAGAGCATGTCGAAAGCGCTCAAGGATGCCTGCCCGAACGGCATCGACGGCTACTTCGAGAACGTCGGCGGCTACATCTTCGACGCCGTGCTGCTGCGCACCAACGCCTTTGCACGCATCGCGCTGTGCGGCATGATCGCCGGCTACGACGGCGCGCCGCTGCCGCTGGCCAACCCGGCGCTCATCCTGGTCAACCGCATCAAGATCGAGGGCTTCATCGTCAGCGAGCATCCCGAGATCTGGCCCGAGGCGCTGAAGGAACTGGGCACGCTGGTCGCCACCGGCAAGCTCAAGCCACGCGAATCGGTGGCGCAGGGCATCGAAGCCGCGCCGCAGGCTTTTCTTGGGCTGCTCAAGGGCAAGAACTTCGGCAAGCAGCTGGTCAAGCTGATCTGAAGCGGTCTTACCCCCTCTCCCTCTGGGAGAGGGTTGGGGTGAGGGCACGCACCGCCACGACACGACGCAAAGGACACCATGGCCGACCTGATCCTTCACCACTATCCCAGCTCACCCTTCTCCGAGAAGGCGCGCCTGATGCTGGGCGCCAAGAAGCTGGCCTGGAAGTCGGTGCTGATGCCGCCGGTGATGCCCAAGCCCGAGCTGCTGGAACTGACCGGCGGCTACCGCCGTGCACCGGTGTTGCAGATCGGCGCCGACATCTACTGCGACACGGCCCTCATCGCCGACGTGCTGGAGCACCTGGCGCCCGAGCCGCCGCTGTTCCCCGAGCCCTCGAAGGGCCTGGCGCGCACGCTCGCGCAATGGGCCGACAGCTCGCTGTTCTGGGCCGCGATGGCCTGGAACCTGCAACCCAAGGGCGCGGCCGAAGTGTTCGGCAAGGCGCCGCCGGAGGTCGCCAAGGCCTTCGGTGAAGACCGCGCCAAGATGAGCACCGGCAACATGACGCGGCTGCGCCCGGCGGATGCGGCCAGTGCCTACCGTTCCTATCTGCGGCGCCTGTCGGACATGCTCGACAGCACGCCATTCCTGCTGGGCGAGATCCCTTGCATCGCCGATTTCGCGGCCTACCACGCGCTCTGGTACACGCGCCGCATCGAGGCCGTGAAGGGCATCCTCGACATCACGCCGGCGGTGCTCGACTGGATGGACCGCATGGCCGCCATCGGCCACGGCGCACCGGAGAAAAGCGACATGCAGGCCGCCTTCGAGGCGGCCCGCCAGGCCACGCCGCAAGCGCTGCTGCGCGACAGTACCTTCCAGGACGACCACGGCCTGGCGCTGGGCAGCGCCGTGACCATCCGCGCCGAGAGCTTCGGGCTGGAAGAAAGCGCCGGCACGCTGGTGGCGGCAACGCGCACCCACTACACGCTGGCGCGCACGAGCGAGCGCGCCGGCACGCTGCACGTGCATTTCCCGCGCATCGGCTACGTGCTGAAGGCCGCGGCGAGCTGAAGCCGGAGCCTGCGCATGAGCCGGCCCATGCCGCGTCGCCGCCAGGTGCTGCAGGCGGCTGCGGCCGGGGCGCTGGCGGCTGCTGCGCCGCACTGGGCCGCCCATGCGGCCGAGCCATCGATCTTGCAGCCGCGCGTGCGTCCGGGCGACGCCGGCTGGCCCGGTGAAGCCGACTGGCAGGCGCTGCAGGCGCAACTCGGCGACCGCCTCATCACGCCGGCGTCGCCGCTGCTGGCCTGCCGCGCCACACCGGCCAGCGCCGAGTGCGCGGCGCTGTTCAAGTCGCTGAAGAACCCGTACTTCATCAGCGACCATCCGGCGTTGACGCAGACCCTGGGCTGGGTCGACGCCTGGACCTCCATGCCCAGCGCGCGCGCCGTGGCGGCACGCAGCACGGCCGACGTGGTGGCTGCCGTCGACTTCGCGCGCCGGCACCGGCTGCGGCTGGTGATCAAGGGCGGCGGCCACAGCTACCACGGCGGCTCCAACGCGGCCGATTCGCTGCTGGTCTGGACCCGCGGCATGCGCAACGTGACGGTGCACGAAGCCTTTGTCGCCGACGGCTGCAGCGGCACCGCGCCGCAGCGCGCCGTGACGCTGGGCGCCGGCGCGCTGTGGTCGGATGCGTACCACGCCGTCACGACACAAGCTGGCGGCTACGTGCAGGGCGGCGGCTGCATGACGGTGGGCGTGGCCGGCTTGGTGCAAAGCGGCGGCTTCGGCAGTTTTTCCAAGCGCTTCGGGCTGGCCGCGGCGAGCCTGCTGCAGGCCGAAGTGGTGACCGCCGACGGGCAGGTGCGCATCGCCAACGCCTGCACGAATCCCGAACTGTTCTGGGCGCTCAAGGGCGGTGGCGGCAGCAGCCTGGGGGTGGTAACGCAACTCACGCTGCGCGTGCATTCGCTGCCGGAGAACTTCGGCGCCGCCAACATGACGGTGCGCGCCACCTCGCCGGAAGCCTTTCGGCGGCTGGTGGCCTTGGTGATCGACTTCTACGCCGATCACCTGATGAACCCGCACTGGGGCGAACAGATCCGCCTGCTGCCGGACCGGCGGCTGGTGGTCAGCATGGTGTTCCAGGGCCTCGACCGCGCCGAGGCGCAGGCGGCCTGGGCGCCTTTCATCGAGGCGCTCTCGCGCGACGCGCAGGACTACGTGCTGGAGTCGGCGCCTTTCATCATGGCGGTCTCGGCGCGAACCTTCTGGGCGCCGACCCTGCCCAAGCGCCTGCTCGGCTTCATGGCACGCGACGACCGCCCCGATACGCCCGAGACCAACGTCTTCTGGCCCGGCGACCAGGGCCAGGCCGGGCAGATGCTGCACGGCTACCAATCGACCTGGCTGCCGGCCGGCTTGTTGCAGCCCGCGCACCGCGCCGCGCTGTGCGATGCCTTGTACGCCGCCAGCCGCCACACCGGCATCTCGCTGCACATGAACAAGGGCCTGGCGGGTGCGCCGCGCGAGGTCATCGCCGCGGCCCGCGACACCGCGATCAACCCCGCCGTGCTCGACGCCTTCGCGCTGGTCATCGCCGGGGCAGGGGAGCAGCCGGCCTACCCGGGCATCGCCGGCCACACGCCGCATGCCGAGACCGGCCGCGCCCGCGCGCACGCCGTGGCGCGCGCCCGCAACCTGCTGCGTGCCGTGGTGCCGCAGGCCGGCTCCTACTTTTCCGAGAGCGACTATTTCGAAGACGACTGGCAGCGCGCCCACTGGGGCAGCAACTACGCGCGGCTGGCAGCAGCCAAGCAGCAGTTCGATCCCGAGGGCCTGTTCTTCGTGCACCACGGGGTCGGCAGTGAACGCTGGAGCGCGGACGGGTTTACGCCGAAGGCGGGCTGAGCCCGGAAGCGCCTGCTACCACGCGCTCGGTGTCGGCTCGGCGCCGTGAGCGTTCCCGTCAACGCAAGGGTTCGGGCGGTTCCGAACTTCTTGCTGTGCCTGCAGGCCGCGCGCACCTTTATGGAAGAGCAGGACGCCGCTTCGGCGCCGGCACGGTTCGGGAAGTTGCTGGCCGAAGTGCGCAAGGCGCGGGCACTTCTCTCGTTCGCCCCTGCAAGCGGCCGACCCGCGCGCTTTCTCGACGCCCGGTCAGGCTGGGGGCAATTTCAAGCCGAGCAGGCGAAGCAGCTTGCCCGCGCACTGGGCCTGCCCGAGTTCCGGGAATTGGTGCTGGCGCGCCATGTGATGCTCTACGCCCATTCCGAGCGAGAAGTGCTGTTGCTCTCGATTCGGCACGAACCGCCCCTGCCGCCTTGTGAAATAGTGCGGATGGGCCCGCCCGGTCGCGCGGTAGACAGCCAGATCGGCCGCAAGACGGTTCAATACGCCCTGCGTCGCGGCGCGCCTTTCGCGCGTCGCGCCTGGCCATCAACACAAAAGGACGACATTCATGATTCAGGACTTCAAGGGCAAGACGGCCGTTCTCACCGGCGCCGGCTCGGGCTTCGGGCTCGAATGCGCACGCATCGGTGCGGCGCGCGGCATGAACCTGGTGCTGGTCGACGTGCAGCAGGACGCGCTGGACAAGGCCCAGGCCGAAATGGAAGCGCTGGGCGTGCAGGTGCTCGCGCGCAAGGTCGACGTGGCCAGCGCAACGCAGATGGAGCAGTTGGCCAAGGACGTGCAGGCGCGTTTCGGCGCACCGCACTTCGTCTTCAACAACGCGGGCGTGGGCGCGGGCGGGCTGGTTTGGGAAAACAGCGTGGCCGACTGGGAATGGGTGCTGGGCGTGGACCTGTGGGGCGTGATCCACGGCGTGCGCCTGTTCACGCCGATGATGCTGGAAGCCGCCGCCAAAGACCCGGCCTGGCGCGGCCACATCACCAACACCGCCAGCATGGCCGGCCTGCTGACGCCGCCCAACATGGGCATCTACAACGCTGCCAAGGCGGCTGTGGTGAGCCTGACCGAAACGCTCTACCAGGACCTGCGCCTGGTGAGCGACCAGATCGGCGCCAGCCTGCTGTGCCCGTACTTCGTGCCGACCGGCATCTCCAGCAGCCAGCGCAACCGCCCGGGCGAGCTGGCGGCGGCCAAGCCGACCAAGAGCCAGCTGATCGGCCAGGCGCAAAGCGACAAGGCCGTCAGCAGCGGCAAGGTCACTGCGGCCGAAGTGGCGCAGAAGGTCTTCGACGCGATCGAGGCCGACCAGTTCTACGTCTACAGCCACCCCAAGGCGCTGGGCAACGTGCAGCACCGCATGGAAGGCATCGTGGCCGGCACCAACCCGGCCGACCCGTTCCTGGAGCGGCCCGAGATCGGCGCCAAGCTGAAGGCGCAGTTGCGGGCTTGAGGGCACGCGCCCAACAGGCGGGCGCCCGCCTGGCAACTTGCACCATGTGCTGACGCGCGGCGCAGTGGGAATCGGTTAGGGTTGCGCCTATGCAGGAAGTCCCCGACGCCATCGTTTGCACCGGGTGCGATGCCGCTTACCGGCGCACGCGCCTGGGCCCGCACGAGATTGCCACCTGTCCGCGCTGCGGCACCGAGCTGGACCGCAACTGGGGCGCCTGGTCGGCGCGCATCCTGCCGCTCACCAGCGCCTGCCTGATCCTCTTCCTGATCGCCAACGTCTTCCCGATCGTCGAGATCGAGCTGCGCGGGCTGCGCAGCCAGACCACGCTGCTGGGCGCGCTGCTGGCGCTGACGCAGGAGGGTCGTTCGCTGGTGGCCTTGCTGGTGCTGGCCACCACGCTGGCCTTTCCGCTGGCGCAGCTGGGCATCCTGCTGTACCTGGCAGTGCCGCTGACCGAGCAGCGCCGGCCGGCCGGCTTCCAGCTGCTGGTGCGCCTCATGCAGTCGCTGCGTCCGTGGGGAATGATCGAGGTGTTCCTGCTCGGCGTGCTGGTGGCCATCGTCAAGCTCTCGGGCATGGCGCACGTGCTGCCGGGACCGGCGCTGTGGGCCTTCATGGGCCTGACGGTGCTGCTCACGGTGCTGCTCTCGTTCAACCCGCGCGCGTTCTGGCACGTGGTGTTCGACGCCGACGGGGAGCGCCGCACGTGAATCGCCACTGGCGCAAGCTGCCTTCGGAACTGGCGTCGGCCGTGAAGCCGGCGGTGATCGCGCAGTTCACCGAAACCGACGAGGTCGAGGCCCGCCAAGCCAGCGAACTGGGCCTGCGCGGTTGCCCGCATTGCGGCACGGTGTGGCGCGACGTGCGCGAGGGCGAGCCCTGCGGCCACTGCGGCACGCACTTGCACCGGCGCAAGCCGGACAGCTTTCGCCGCACCTGGGCGCTGCTGATCGCGGCCTGCATCATGTACCTGCCGGCCAACCTGCTGCCGGTGATGATCACGCGCTCGCTGTTCGGCACGCAGTACGACACCATCCTCAGCGGCGTCATCTACTTCTGGGTCGACGGCGCCTACGGGCTGGCCGCGATCATCTTCGTGGCCAGCTTCCTGGTGCCGCTGTTCAAGCTGGTGGCGCTGATCCTCATGACGACGCTGGCCCAGCGCGGCAGCACCTGGCGCCGGCCCGAGCGCGCGAAGCTCTACCATGCGGTCGAGTTCATCGGCCGCTGGTCGATGCTCGACGTGTTCGTGGTCTCGCTGCTGGTCGGCCTGGTGCGCATCCAGGGCTTTGCCGAAATCACCGCCGGCGTCGGCATTGCCGCCTTCGGCACGGTGGTGGTGCTGACCATGCTGGCTTCGCTGAGCTTCGACCCGCGCCTCACGTGGGACCCGCGCCCGGCACGCGCCGTGCCACCCGAATCGACCCAACCGCCTCCTGTAGCGAACCATGACGGACAAACTGCATGACCCCCGCCCGGCCGACCGGCCCGCCATGCGCCGTGCAGCGCACCGCAAGGAGCTGACCGCATGACCCCAGAAACCGCGCCACCCCCGACGCCCGACAACCTGCCACCGGCCAGCGTGCACCCGCGCCGCCGCTGGCTGCCTTCGCTGATCTGGCTGATCCCGATCGTTGCCGCGCTGGTCGGCGTGACGCTGGTGGCCAAGCTGCTGACCGACCGCGGCCCGCTGATCGAGATCACCTTCAAGACGGCCGAGGGGCTGGAAGCGGGCAAGACCGCCGTCAAGTACAAGGACGTGCAGATCGGCACGGTGCAGGACATCCGCCTGTCACCGGACCATCTGCACGTGCGCGTGGCCGTGCAGTTGCGCAAGGAGGCCGACAGCTTCACCACGCGGGACACCCGCTTCTGGGTGGTGCGTCCGCGCCTGGACACCTCGGGCATCTCGGGCCTGGGCACGCTACTGTCGGGTGCCTACATCGGTGCGGACGTCGGCACCTCGAGCGACACCACCAAGGACTTCCAGGGGCTGGAGGCACCGCCGATCGTCACGCGCGACGCCTCGGGCCGGCAGTTCCTGCTGCACGCGCCGGACATCGGCTCGCTGGACATCGGCTCGCCGGTGTTCTTCCGCCGCATCAAGGTCGGGCAGGTCGCCGCCTACGACCTGGACAAGGACGGGCGCGGCGTCACGCTGCGCGTCTTCGTCAACGCGCCTTACGACGACTTCGTCGGCTCCAACACGCGCTTCTGGCACGCCAGCGGGATCGACCTGCAGTTCGGCGCGCAGGGCCTGGCGCTGCACACCCAGTCGCTGGCCAGCATCGTGCTCGGCGGCCTGGCCTTCAAGGCGCCGGACGACAACATCGGTGCCACCGCGCCGGAGAACAGCGAATTCATGCTGGCGGCCGACGAGAGCACCGCCATGCGCGACCCCGACGGCCCCTCGAAGGCGCTGCTGCTGTACTTCAACCAGTCGCTGCGCGGGCTGTCGCCGGGCGCGCCGGTGGACTTCCGCGGGGTGGTCATCGGCGAGGTGAAATCCATCGGCGCCGAGTTCGACCGCGAGAACAGGGAATTCAGGATGCCGGTGTGGGTCGACATCTATCCGCAGCGGCTGCGCCGGCGCTCGGCCACGCTGGAACAGGTCACGCCCGAGGTGGCCGAACGGCGCCTGCAGTACCTGATCAACCGCGGCCTGCGCGCCCAACTGCGCACCGGCAACCTGCTGACCGGCCAGATCTACGTGGCGCTGGACTTCTTCCCGAAAGAGCCGAAGGTCCAGCTCGACGTGGCGCAGAACCCGATCGAGCTGCCCACCGTGCCCAACAGCCTCGAGGAAATCCAGTCGCAGGTGCAGGAAATCGCGACCAAGCTCAACAAGGTGCCGATCGAGCAGATTGCCGGCGACCTGCGCACCGCGCTGGGCACCCTCAACAAGACACTGTCCAGCATCGAGAAGCTCAGCACCAATTTCGACCAACGGGTGGCACCGCAGATCGACGCCGCCATGAAGGACGTGAGCAAGACCCTCGACTCGGCCAACAGGACCATCGCCAGCGACTCGCCGCTGCAGTCCGACCTGCGCCAGACGCTGCAGGAACTGACGCGCGCCGCCGCCTCCATGCGCGCGCTCACGGACTACCTGGAGCGCCACCCCGAATCGCTGGTGCGCGGCAAACCGGAAGACAAGAAATGAAGAACAAGACGAACTGGCGCGCGCTCGCCGCGGCCGCCGCCCTGGCCATCGCACTCGCCGGCTGTGCCGGCCAGCCGACCACCTACTACAGCCTGGCGCAGGCGCCGTCGAGCGATGCGGCGCCTCTGCGCAGCGGCAGCAGCAGCGGCGGCAGCAACCCGCCGCTGTACATCGAGCTGGCGCCGGTGGCCGTGCCCGAGCGGCTGGCGCGCGCCCAGATGGTGGTGCGCAGGGCCGACGCGCCGGCGGCACAGGTCGAAGTGCTGGAGGCGCACCGCTGGTCGTCCAGCTTCGACAGCGAAATGCGCGACGCGCTGGCCGCGCGCATCGCGCGCCAGCTGGGCGCCATCGACGCCTCCAAGTCGGCCCGCCCGGCAGGCCAGGCGGTGTGGCGCATCGCGGTGCAGGTGCGCCAGTTCGACGCCGTGCAGGGCAGCCGCGTCGACGCCGATTTCAGCTGGATCGTGTACGACAGCGAAAAGCCCGAGCGCCACGCCTGCGCGCTGCACGCGACCGAGCCGGTCGGCGATTCGCTGGACGCCGTGGCCGCCGGTGCGCAGCAGGTCGCCGCCATGCTGGGCGACGCGGTGGCACAGCACATCGCCGCGCTGCAGCGCAATCCGGCGGCGGGGTGTCCGCAGCCTGTCGCCGGTTGAATGAACCGGCGGCAACTCCGCTGGATGGCCTGAATGGATGCCTCGCGTCACAGCACCTTCAACGCATTACAATTCTGACTAAAGTAAGGAGTTGCCATGACCGAATCCACCATCACCGCCAAGGGCCAGACCACGGTTCCTGCCGACGTGAGGGCGCTCGTGCATGCCAAGCCGGGGACCCGCTTGGTCTGGTCCGTGATGCCAGACGGCACCATCATCGTTCGAGCCAAGACCAAGTCCATCCTTGACATGGCCGGCATGCTGAAGGCCCCGAAGGGGGGACGCGTTTCCGTCGAAGACATGGACCCCTGGCGCTGATGCCGGCGCTCGACACCAATGTCCTGGTCCGCTACGTCGTGCAGGATGACGAAGCACAGTTCGCGGCAGCTCGGCGGCTCATTCGCAGGTGCGTCGCTGAGGGGCAGACGCTTTTCGTTCCGGCAACGGTCATGCTCGAGCTCGAGTGGGTGCTGCGCGCCAGTTTCGAATATGCCAAGGACGAAGTCATGGACGTGCTGTCGAACCTGTTCTCGGCGGCCGAACTGACTTTCGAGTCGGAGCGTGCGCTTGAAGTTGCCTTGCAGTTGTACCGCAATGGCACGGCCGACTTTGCCGATTGCGTGCACGTCGCCCTGGCAGCCCAGGCGGGCGAATCACCGTTGTGGACCTTCGACAAGCGAGCAGCCAAACTCAGCGGTGCGCGGTTGCTCGGGCGCTGACCCTGGGCACCAGGCGGCTGAAATCTCTGCGAGCCAATGAGTTCACGCAGGTATCGTGCGCCCGGTGCGCCGATGCAGAAGGGGTTCCCGACTGCGGCAGCGCAGTCGGGAATGGCGTTTTTCAGGCTGCGAAGCCGCCGTCGATCAGCAGGTCGGCGCCCGTGACGAAAGCGGCTTCCGGGCCGGCGAGGTAGGCCACCATCCCGGCGATCTCCTCGACCTTGCCGTGGCGCCGAATGGCCATCAGGTCGTGCAGCGCGCCGCCGAATTCGCCGCTCTCCGGGTTCATGTCGGTATCGACCGGGCCGGGTGCCACGTTGTTGACCGTGATGCCGCGCGGGCCGAGGTCGCGCGCCAGACCCTTCACCAGGCCGACCAGGGCCGACTTGCTCATCGCATAGGCGGCGCCACCGGCAAATGGCATGCGCTGGGCGTTGGTGCTGCCGATGTTGATGATTCGCCCGCCTTCCCGCATGTGCTTCGCGGCGGCTTGCGAAGCGACGAACACCGAGCGCACGTTGACGGCCACGGTGCGGTCGAAATCTTCCAGTGAGAACTGATCCAGCGGGCCCATGTGCAGCACGCCGGCGCTGTTGACCAGAATGTCCAGGCGGCCGAAGCGCTCCGCCACGCCGTCGATGGCCTGGGTGAGCGCGGCGGCGTCGGTCGCGTCCGCCTTGACCGCGATGGCCTCGCCGCCGCCGGCCTTGATTTCTTCGACCAGGGCCTCGGCCGCGATGGCCGATGCCGCATAGCCGATGGCGACCTTCGCGCCGTCCTTGGCCAGGCGGCGCGCGGTGGCGGCGCCGATGCCGCGCGAACCGCCGTGGATGAAGGCGACCTTGCCGTTCAGTGCTGTGCTCATGATGCTTTCCTTGGATGGGGTGGTTGATGGACGAAGTTTGGGCGCCATCAGTTGATCCCGGTAGTCGAAGAATTGAGTATTCAATTTCAACCGTCTGTATAAGATCGATTTGTGTTCACCGAATTGAGCAGCTACCTCGATGCCTTCCTGGCCACGGCGGACGAAGGCAGCTTCTCGGCGGCCGCGCGGCGGCTTGGCCTGACGCCGGCCGCCGTCAGCAAAAGCGTGGCGCAGCTGGAGGCGCGACTGGGCGTGCGGCTGTTCCAGCGCAGCACCCGGCGCCTGGCCCCCACCACCGACGGCGAGCGCCTGTATGCACAGATCCGCCTGCCGTGGGGAGAGATCGGCGATGCGCTGACCGACCTGCGCCAGGGCGCTGGCAAGCCCGCCGGCACGCTGAAGGTGGCGCTGGCGCACACGGTGGGCCGCGAGTACTTCGTGCCCATGATGGATGGCTTCGTGCGCCGCTATCCGGACGTCGTGCCCGACCTGCACTTCGACAACCGGCAGGTTGATCTGGTCGCGCAGGGTTTCGACGTCGCCATCGGCGGCGGCATCGAGTTGACCGGCGCCCTGATCGCGCGCGAGCTGGCGCGCGTGCGCATCGTGCTGGTGGCGTCTCCTGCCTACCTGAAGGCCCAGCCAGCGCCGGCGCATCCACTTGAACTGGCGCGCCACCGCGGGCTGCTGCGCCGCTCGCTCAGCTCGGGGCGCCTGTCGCCGTGGATCCTGAAGAACAAGACCGGCCAGGAGGTGGTGGCCAGCGTGCGTCCGGTGATGGTGCTGGACGACCCGGAGGCCATGGCCCGCGCGGCCGCCAGCGGCATGGGCGTCGCGATGCTGCCGCTGCCCCATGCGCTGCCGTTGCTGCAGAGCGGGGCGCTCTTGCGGGTGCTTCCGGAATGGTCGGCCGAAGCGCTGCCGCTGTCGATCTACTACACCAGCCGCAAGCTCGTGCCGGCGAAGGTGCGGGTGTTCGTGGACTACGTCGTGGAAGAGTTCCGCGCCGCCGGACATGCGGCGCGCTTCCAGCAGAAGTGAACGCGTCGACTGACGCCCCTCGCATTTCAGACCGGCACCGGCGCCGGATTGCGCTCCGCGAACATGCCGTTCCAGTACGGGTAGTGCGGGTAGGGCGGCGTGGTGGCGCTGGCGGCGTCCAGGCGCGCCATCTGCTCGGTCGTCAGGCTCCAGCCGACGGCGCCCAGGTTCTGCCGCAGCTGGGTTTCGGTGCGCGCGCCGATCAGCACGCTGGACACCGTGGGCCGTTGCAGCAGCCAGTTGATGGCGATCTGCGGCAGGGTCTTGCCGGTTTCCTCGGCAATCGCGTCCATCGCCTCGACCACGCGGTAGACGCGCTCGTCGTCGGCCGGCGGGGCGAAGCCGGCCGTCTCGTGCAGGCGGCTGCCTTCGGCCAGCGGCTGACCACGGCGCATCTTGCCGGTCAGGCGGCCCCAGCCGAGCGGGCTCCAGACGATGGCGCCGACGCCCTGGTCCTGGCCGAGCGGCATCAGGTCGTGTTCGTAGTCGCGCCCGACCAGCGAGTAGTAGGTCTGGTTGGCGACGTAGCGCGAGAGGCCCAGGCGCTCGGATGCCGCCAGCGATTTCATCAACTGCCAGCCGGCGAAGTTGGAGACACCCAGGTAACGTACCTTGCCGGCGCGCACCAGGTCGTCGAGCGTGCGCAGCACCTGCTCGACCGGCGTGTAGGCATCGAAGGCGTGCAGTTGCAAGATGTCGATGTAGTCGGTGCCCAGGCGGGCCAGCGCGGCATCGGTGGCCTGGATGAGGTGGTGCCGCGAAGCACCGACGTCATTGGCGCCGTCGCCCAGGCGCAGGCCCATCTTGGTCGAGATGATCACTTTGTCACGCCGGCCCTTGATGGCTTCGCCGAGGATGCGCTCGGAGGCGCCGTCCGAATACACGTCGGCGCTGTCGAACAGGTTCACGCCGGCGTCCAGGCAGATGTCGATGAGGCGGCGCGCCTGCGCCGCGTCGGTGTTGCCCCAGGCGCCGAACAGCGGACCTTGCCCGCCGAAGGTGCCGGCGCCGAAGCCGAGGGCGGGCACCTTGAAGCCCGAGTTGCCGAGATAGCGTTGTTCCATGGTGTTGTCCTTGAAGTGAAAGAGGGGAAAAAGAAGAAATGGCTCAGGCTTGAACCGGGGTGGCCGGGCAGTGCGACGTGCGCCGCTCCAGCGCGCGGCTGTACAGCGCCAGCGCGAGGCCGACCAGGGTCAGCAACGCGGCCGCCCAGCCCAGCGCGCCCAGGCCCGGGCCGCGTTCGATCACGGCGCCGCCGACCCACGCGCCCAGCGCATTGCCCAGGTTGAAGGCGGCGATGTTCAGGCTGGCCGCCAGGTTCTGGCCCGGGCCGGCGGCCTGTTCCAGCACCCGCATCTGCAGCGGCGCCACGGTGGCGAAGGCGGCCACGCCGAGCAAGGCGACGAAGGCGATGGCCACCACCGGCGAGGGCATCGCCAGGTGCATCAGGCCGAGCAGGGCGGCCAGCAGCGCCAAGGTGCCGATCAGCGAAGGCATCAGCGCGCGGTCGGCCCACTTGCCGCCCAGCAGGTTGCCGATGGCCATGCCACCGCCGAACAGCAGCAGCACCGGCGAGACGGCGGCTTCGGAGAGGCCGGTGATGCGCGTCAGCAGCGGCTGGATGTAGGTGTAGACGGCGAACACGCCGGCAAAGCCGAACACGGTGATGACCAGGCCCAGCAGCACCTGCGGGCGGGCCAGCACGGCCAGTTCCTGGCGCAGCGTGGCCGGCGGCGCGGCGTCGTCGGACTTCTGTTCGCGCGGCACGAAGGCGGCCAGCACGGCGAAGGCCAGCACGCCGATCACGGCGACCGCCCAGAAGGTGGCGCGCCAGCCCAGGTGCAGGCCGAGCCAGGCGCCGGCCGGCACGCCCAGCAGGGTGGCGGCGGTCAGGCCGGTGAACATGAGGGCGATGGCCGAGGCGCGCTTTTGCGGCGGCACCAGCGCGGTGGCGACCACCGAGCCGACGCCGAAGAAGGTGCCATGCGCCAGCGAGGTGACGACCCGCGCGGCCATCAGCCAGCCGTAGTCGGGCGCCAGCGCACAGGCGATGTTGCCGAGCGTGAAGATGGCCATCAGCGCCAGCAGCACGGTCTTGCGCGGTATCTTGCGGGTGGCGATGGTGAGCAGCGGCGCGCCGACCGCCACGCCCAGGGCGTAGGCGGAAATCAGCAGGCCGGCAGCGGCGATGGACACGTGAAAATCGCCGGCGACCTGCAGCAGCAGGCCCATGATGACGAATTCGGTGGTGCCGATGCCAAAGGCACCGGCGGTGAGGGCGAGGAGGGCGATGGGCATGATGGCCCGTATTTTTGGGGTTAACCCTAGATATGACTAGAATGCCGGCTGGACTTACTACTGTGAATTGAAGTCACCAATGCCAAGGCCCGATGTCAACCGTTCCGGCGAGATGGAAGCCTTCGTGCAGGTGGTCGAGCGCGGCAGCTTCTCGGCCGCCGCGGGCGTGCTGGGCATGACGCCCTCGGCCGTCAGCAAGCTGGTTGCCCGGCTGGAAGCGCGGCTGGCCACGCAACTGGTGCACCGCTCCACCCGCAAGCTGCAGCTCACGCCCGAGGGGCGCCAGTTCTACGAGCGCAGCGTGCGCGTGCTGGCCGACATGGACGAGGCCGAGCGCTGCGCCGCCGATGCCGCCGCGCCTCGCGGGCGCGTGAGCATCAACGCCAGCGTCTCCTTCGGCCACCATGTGCTGATTCCGCTGCTGTGCCCGCTGCTGGAATCGCACCCCCAGATCACGCTGGACGTGGTGCTGACCGACCGCGTGGTCGACCTGATGGAAGAGCGCACCGACATCGCGGTGCGCTGGGGCCGGCTGCCGCCCTCCGACCTGGTGGCGCGCAAGCTGGGCGACACGGCGCAGGTGATCTGCGCCGCGCCGCATTACCTGCAGCGCTGGGGCACGCCGCACACGCCGCAGGAACTGGAGGCGCACAACCGGCTCGGTTCCAACTACCGCCGCAACGTGCCCGACTGGCCGCTGCGCGTGGACGGCCGCCAGCTCGACATGCCGGTGGCCGGCACCGTGCGCGCCGGCGACGGCGAGACGCTGCGCCGCCTGGTGCTGGGCGGCATCGGCCTCGGGCGGCTGTCGCGCTACCACGTGCAGGCCGACCTGGATGCCGGTAGGCTGGTGCCCGTGCTCGAGGAATTCAACCCGCAAGACCTGGAACCGATCCATGCCGTCTACCTCGGCAAGGGCGGGCGCTTGCCGGCGCGCGTGCGCGCGGTGCTGGACTTCCTGAGCGAGCGGGTCGACCTGGCCTTTGCCGTGCCGGGGCGGCGTGCGGCGAATCGGGCCGAAGAGGTCGCCGCATGAGCAACGCACTGGGCTTCGCGCTGTTCGGCACGCGCGCCGGCACCTGCGCCATTGCCTGGGGCACGCGCGGCATCGTTGGCGTGCAGTTGCCCGAGGCCGACCCGGCCGACACGCGCGCCCGCATGGCGGCGCGCTTTCCGGGCTGCGGCGAAGACGCGCCACCGCGCGCGGTGAGCGACGCCGCCGCGCGCATCGCCGCGCTGCTGGGCGGCGAGCGCGACGACCTGGCCGACATCGACCTCGACTGGCGCGAGGTCTCCGACTTCCAGCGCCGCGTGTACGAGGCGACGCGCCGCATCCCGCCCGGCCAGACCCGCACCTACGGCGAACTCGCCGCCGAGCTGGGCGACAAGACGCTGGCGCGAGCGGTCGGCCAGGCGCTCGGCCACAACCCCTTTGCGCCCATCGTGCCGTGCCACCGCGTGCTGGCCGCCGGCGGCCAGCCGGGCGGCTTTTCCGCGCACGGCGGCGCCATGGCGAAGGTGCGCATGCTCGGTGTGGAAGGCGCGCGCACCGGCATCAGCGGCTCGCTGTTCGACGAGCGCTGAGCCGCATTCGCCCTCTACGGGCAAACCCTTTGTCCCCGGGCGACAATACGCGCCCTATGACGCTTCGCCTCCTGCGCATTGCCCTGGTTCTCGGGCTTCTCTCGGCCATCGGCCCCTTCGCCATCGACATGTACCTGCCGGCCTTGCCGGCCATCGGGGCCAGCCTCGGCGCCAACATCGGCGAAGTGCAGATGACGCTGACCGCCTTCTTCCTGGCGCTGGCGCTCGGCCAGTTGCTGTACGGCCCGGTCTCGGACATGGTGGGGCGCAAGCCGCCGATGTATTTCGGGCTGGCGCTGTTCCTGCTCGCCAGCGTGGGCTGCGCGCTGGCCACCGACATCCATGTGCTGAACGGGCTGCGTTTCCTGCAAGGGCTGGGCGCGGCGGCCGGCATGGCGATTCCGCGCGCGGTGGTGCGCGACCTGCACACCGGCAACGAAGCGGCGCGCCTGATGTCGCTCTTGATGCTGGTGTTCAGCGTCTCGCCGATCCTGGCGCCGCTGGCCGGCAGCCTGGTGATTGCCGTGGCCGGCTGGCGTGGCGTGTTCTGGGCGGTGGCCGTGGCGGCGCTGGCCGGCGTGGCGCTGATGGCGCTGTACCTGAAGGAAACGCGCACCGCGGCCGAGCGTGTTGAAAGCAGCCTGGGCAGCGCGCTGCGCGCCTACGGCGTGCTGCTGCGCGACGGCCATTACCTCGGGCTGGTCTTCATCTCGGGCTTTGCGATGGCCGGCTTCTTCGTCTACCTGGCCGGCTCGTCCTTCGTGCTGATCGACCACTACGGCCTGAGCCCGATGCAGTACAGCCTGGCCTTCGGGCTGAACGCGGCGGCCTTCATCGGCGTCTCGCAATTCAACGGCGCGCTGGGCGAGCGCTTCGGCCTGGCCAACGTGGTGCGGCCGGCGGCGCTGGGCTGCGCGCTGGTGATGGCGCTGATGCTGGGCTACTTCGCCACCGGCGGCGACAGCCTGGCGGTGCTGGTGGTGCTGTGGTTCATCGCCAGCGCCTTCATGGGCGTGGTGGTGCCGACCACGGCGGTGCTAGCGCTGGAGCGCCACGGCGCCATTGCCGGCACTGCCTCGGCGCTGCTCGGCACGCTGCAGATGGCGACCGGCGCGCTGATGATGAGCGTGGTCGGCTACTTTGCCGACGGCACGCCGCTGCCGATGGTGGCGGGCATGAGCGCCGGCGTCGGCATGGCCTGGCTGCTGAGTTGGCTGACGCTGGGCGGGCGCCGTGCACAACCGCGCCTGGCCAACCCATGAGCGCGCGACCGAGCATGACGCCGGAGGCCGCCAGCGCGGCGGGCGAGGGTGATGGGGGCCAGGGCGCGCACAGCCGGGCGATGCAGGACGGCCTGCCGCAGCCGCAGCGCGGGCGCGCCATGCTGGTCATCATCCTGGGGCTCACGGTGGCGGTGCTCGATGGCACCATCGTCAACCTGGCGCTGCCGGGCATCGCGCGGGAACTGCACGCCAGCGCGGCGCAGTCGATCTGGGTCATCAACGCCTACCAGATCGCCACCCTGGTGATGCTGCTGCCGCTGGCCTCGCTGGGCGACCGCTTCGGCTACCGGCGCGTGTATCTGATCGGGCTGGCGCTGTTCACGGTCTCGTCGGTGGCCGCCACCTTTGCCGATTCGCTGACCACGCTGATCGCCGCGCGCGCGGTGCAGGGCCTGGGCGCGGCCGGCATCATGAGCGTGAATTCGGCGCTGGTGCGCCTGACCTATCCGGCCAACAAGCTGGGGCGCGGCATCGCCATCAATTCGCTGGTGGTGGCCACGGCGTCGGTGGCCGGGCCTTCGGTGGCCGCGGCCGTGCTGTCGGTGGCTTCGTGGCCCTGGCTGTTCGCGCTCAACGTGCCGCTGGGCCTGCTGACCTGGTGGCTCGGCATGCGCGCGCTGCCGTTCAACGTCACGCAAGCGCAGGGCCTGCGCATGTCGCCGCTCGACGTGCTCTTCAACATCGCCATGTTCTCGCTGATCTTCATCGGCGCCGACGGCCTGAGCGTGCGCGAAGGCGCCGCGCAGGGCAGTTCGCTCCATGCCTGGCTGGCACTGGGCGCCGGCATCGCGGTCGGCGTGGTCTACCTGCGCCGCCAGCGCCGGCTGGAAGCGCCGCTGTTCCCGATCGACCTGTTGCGCATCCCGGTCTTCGCGCTGTCGATGTGCACTTCCGTCACGGCCTTCTGCGCGCAGATGCTGGCCTACATTGCGCTGCCGTTCCTGCTGCTGGAAAGCTACGGCCGCTCGCACGTGGAAGCGGGCCTGCTCATCACCGCCTGGCCGGCCGCCATCGTGGTGATGGCGCCGCTGGCCGGGCGCCTGATCGGCAAGTACCCCGACGGCCTGCTCGGCGGCATCGGCCTGGGCCTGCTGGCCTGCGGGCTGGCGGCGCTGGCGCTGCTGCCCGACCAGCCGTCGAATCTCAACATCGCCTGGCGCATGGCCTTGTGCGGCGCCGGCTTCGGGCTGTTCCAGTCGCCCAACAACCACACCATCGTCAGCGCGCCGCCGCCCAATCGGGCCGGCGCGGCCAGCGGCATGCTGGGCACGGCGCGGCTCACCGGCCAGTCGATCGGCGCGGTGATCCTGGCGACCATCTTCAGCGTGTGGAGCCCGCACGACGGCAAGGGCCCGATCGTCGCGCTCGGCCTGGCGGCCGTTTTCGCCGGGCTGGCTGCGGTGTTCAGCTCGCTGCGCACCCGGCACCCGGCGCCGGGGCACTGAGCCACCGCGCCGCGAAACCGGAAGCGCGTCATGAACCGGCCTGGCCCCAGCCCCGTAAACGACGCGCCAAGCGCATGCCCGCCAGCAGCCCGACCCTGGGTGCTGGCCGCCGCCATCATCGGCTCCAGCATGGCCTTCGTCGACGGCACGGTGGTCAACGTCGCGCTGCCCGCCATCCAGCGCCAGCTCGACGCCACCGCCTTCCAGGCGCAGTGGGTGGTCGAGTCCTATGCGCTGTTTCTCGCCGCCTTGCTGCTGGTCGGCGGCGCGCTGGGCGACCGCTTCGGGCGGCGCCGCATCTTCCTCGCCGGGGTGGCGCTGTTCGCGCTGGCCTCGGTGCTGTGCGCGCTGTCGGCCACGGTGCAGCAACTCATTGCCGCGCGCGCCGTGCAGGGCGTGGGCGCGGCGCTGCTGGTGCCCGGCAGCCTGGCCCTCATCAGCGCCAATTTCGCGGAGGCCGAGCGCGGCAAGGCGATCGGCACCTGGTCCGGCTTCAGCGGCATCACGGCGGCCATCGGGCCGGTCATCGGCGGTTTTCTGGTCGACCATTTCTCGTGGACCTGGGCCTTCCTGCTCAACGTGCCGCTGGCCGCCGCGGTGCTGTGGATCGGCTGGCGCCACGTGCCCGAAAGCCGCGGCGGCGGCGCGGCGCAACCGCTCGACCCGGCCGGTGCCGCCAGCGCCACGCTGGCGCTGGGCGGCATCGTCTACGCCTTCGTCGAGGCGCCGGTGCAGGGCTGGCAGGCCGTGCCGGTGTGGGGCGCACTGCTCGGCGGACTGGCGGCAGGCGCGGCCTTCGTCGCCATCGAGGCGCGCAGCGCGGCCCCCATGCTGCCGCTGGCGCTGATTCGCAACCGCAACTTCAGCGGGGCCAACCTGCTCACGCTGCTGCTCTACGCGGCGCTCGGCGGCAGCCTGTATTTCTTCCCGCTCAACCTGATCCAGGTGCAGGGCTACTCGGCCACCCTGGCCGGCGCCGCATTGCTGCCCTTCATCGCCCTCATGTTCGCGCTCTCGCGCTGGGCCGGCACGCTGGTCGACCGCTTCGGTCCGCGCCTGCCGCTGGTCATCGGCCCCAGCATCGCCGCCGTCGGCTTCGCGCTGTTCGCGCTGCCCGGCACCGGCGCCAGCTACTGGAGCGGCTTTCTGCCGGCCGTGGTGGTGCTCGGCCTGGGCATGTCGATCACCGTCGCGCCGCTCACCACCACCGTCATGAACGCCGTCGGCGACGATCTCGCCGGCCTGGCCTCGGGCGTCAACAACGCTGTCTCGCGCGTGGCCGCGGTGCTGGCCGTGGCGGTGTTCGGCCTCTTGATGGCGGCCGTCTTCAACGCCCATCTCGACACCGCCTTGCAGACCCTGCATGCCAGCCCGGACAGCGTGGCCTACCTCGCCACGCAACGCGTGCGGCTGGCCGAGGCCGGCGTGCCGCCGGGGCTGGAGGGTGCGGCCGCCGAGGCAATGCGCTCTGCGATCCAGTCGGCCTTCGTGGCCGGCTTTCGTTGGGTCATGGGCGCTGGTGCGCTGCTGGCGTTGGCCAGTGCGCTCAGTGCGTGGTGGATGATTTCGCGTGCTTCGCAGAAGGCGGGGTAGGCAGTTGCAGTGCCGGCGACTCAGCAGCAATGAGTACAAAAGGCACACGTCGACGTAGAATCCCCGAATGAAGCCCTATCGCTGGAACGCGGAGAAGAACGATCAGCTCAAGGCTGAACGGGGACTTTCCTTCGAGCGTGTGGTTGTTGCGATCGAGGCCGATGGGCTGCTGGATGTTCTGGCGCATCCGAATCCTGAGAAGTACCCAAGGCAGCAGGTATTGGTTGTCGCCTTTGACGGCTATGCCCATCTGGTGCCTTTCGTCGAGGAAGAGGGGTACTTCTTCCTGAAGACCATCATCCCCAGCCGCAAGGCCTCGCGCGACTATCTTTTGACGGGTGAAAGCGATGAATGAACTGGACACGGAAGAGTTGGAACTGCTGGGTGCCTTCGAGAAGGGCAAGCTCAAGTCTGTTGCGACCAAGAGTGAGCTGGCAAAGTTCAAGGCGGCAGCGCGCGCCACGGCGATCAAGGACAAGCGGGTGAACATCCGCCTGTCGTCAGGCGACCTCAGCGATCTGCAGGTTCGCGCTTTGCAGGAAGGCGTTCCCTATCAGACGCTGATCGCGAGCATTGTTCACAAGTACGTGACTGGCAGGCTGGCCGAAAAGGCGGACGTTGTTTCAGCACCGGGGGCGGGGCCGACCCGCAAGCGCGCCACGCCGTCGGCCAACTGAGCCTTTGATTCACCAAGGCACCGCATGTGACGTCGATCCGACCTGACATTGCGAGGTGGAATCATGAACACAGTCATTCTTGAAGTCCGTTCCTTGGCGGACACACTTGCAGACGCTGCCCGTGCCATGCAATCCGGGCGCGCCGAGCGTGAAGCACGCATCGGCTTTGCAACGCCCGAGTTGCTGTGGCAGGTACTTAGCGCCAAACGTTGGGAGTTGCTGAAGGCCATGTGCGGGGCAGGCGCCATGTCGATCCGCGAAGCGGCCAGACGCGTGGGGCGGGATGTCAAGGCAGTGCACGGGGACGTGACGGCCTTATTGGACGCAGGCATTCTCACTCGGGCGGCTGAAGGTGGCGTCGTGTTTCCTTTTGAGGCGGTGAAGGTTGAGTTCATGCTTGAAGCGGCGTAGTCGCGCAACCTCACCGGCCCAAATTTCAAGCTGAGACCGCATGCCGGGTCACGAGGGGCGAGGCATCGGCAAGCACCTGCTGGATCGGGTCGTCGGTCTGCTTGCCGACGCCGGCCACTGGCGCATGTTCCTCGGATGCTCTGCAGACCCGCGTTCTCGGTCGCATGGGTTCTACCGGCACCTCGGCTGGGTGTCCACGGGCACCTTCGATCGCGCGGGGGATGAGGTGCTCGAACTCGTGCTTCGGCACGAGAACGACGCTTGATCCTTCGACTCAGCCTCTCAGGTCGGATGGCGCATCCGCAGATTCGGCTTGGGCACGGGATGGAAGGGCGGTTTCGGGTCTTTCACATCCATCGCCACGTCGATCTTTCCGAACGCGGCCGCAATGCCCTCCAGCGCCTTGAGTTGCGATTCCAATAGCACGATCTGGCCGGCGTCCAGGGGCGCCTCGGAGGGCGCCGGATCGGTCGGGTGGGCGCCGCGCAAGGGTGGCGCGGACGCGGCCGCTGCAATCTGCTGCGCCAGCGGCACCGTGTGGTGGTTCATGCCGGCCGCTGCACTGAAATCCCGCAGGCGCTCGCGCACTGCCAGCAGCAGCGTGTTGAAGCGTACCCAGCGGTGTTCGTGCCAGCCCGGGCTGGTGGGTTCGGCGAACTTGCTGATGAACGCGCGCGCCGCCTCGCGTCCGTACTCGGTGCCCAGCACGCGGATCCGGTCGGCGCGCATGCGGATGTTGACGCCGCCTTCGCCCGGCGCGAGATAGACCCGCACCACGCGTTCGCGCACGCCGGGCATGCGCATCATGGTGCTGTCGTTCCAGTGCCAGGTGGTCAGCCAGATGGCTTTGAGGAAGGCCACCAGGCGGCCGGTACGTGTCCCGGCGGCATCCGGTTCGTGGTTCCATTCATCGCCGGCGCCTTCAGTGTGCAAGTCGGGCAACCGAACGCGCCGGTCGTCGCTCTCGGGCCGCGTGTACAGGGCAATGCCGAAGGTCGGCCACATGGGCACGAAGCTGTCGAACAGGTGGATCGGGAAGTTCGAGCACAGTCCGCCGTCGGACATCCAGCAGCGCGACAAGGTCTTGCGCTTGCGCTCGCGGTCGATGGCAAACAGCGGCACGGCCGAGATCAGGCCCGGAAAGCTCATCGCCATGCGCACGGCGATGACGATGGGCAGCCGATCGACCGGTAGCTCATAGAAGCCGGCGCCGACCTGGAGGTGATCGGGGTCGTCATGCGCCTTCTTGGCATAGGGCTCCGAAACGCTGACCAGGTACTGCACGATGCGCGCCGGGAAGTAGTCCAGCAGTTCCTTCTCGCGGAAGAACAGACGGTCGACGGTGGCCTCCGTGTCCAGCGGAAAGCGGTAGGGCCGCCCGTGCGTGAGGTTGCTGGTGTACATCTCGAGGTTGATCGAGCGCTGCGGGCCGATGTTCCTGGCCAGCCCGAGCGCCTGGGTGGGGCAGCCGGGGGCGTTCCACAGGTCGGCAAAGGTCAGTGGCGGGTCGTCCAGCACATGCCGCCCGGCCACCTGCTGGATCGAGGCATGCAGGTAGCCGGCCAGGTCGGGCGGATCGAGCGAGGCGTCCTTCGACCAGCCGCGGCACAGGCCGAAGCCGTTGCGCACCATGCCGCGCAGCAGGTCATGCCCGATACCCAGGAACAAGGTCCCCACCACCGTCGCGAGCAGCGCGATGACCGTGGCCAATGTCCAGGAAAACAGGCCGATGCGGCACGCCCACGTGGCATCGCCCGAGGCACCACTCAGGCAATGGGCAATGGTGGAAAACGGCCCGGCCAGCACACCCAGCACGGTGAGCGTGACCGACAACGCGATCCAGCCGCGGTACTGGCGCAGCGCTTGCGCAAAGCCGGCCGCCAGCAGGGAGGTGCGGCTGCCGCGCTCCAGCGTGGCCAGGAAGATCTGGAACAGCCGGCGTGTCCGCGGCTCCGGCACGAACAGCCGTTCGAGCTGGGTGCGGCCGTCATCGTCTTCCTGCGCCAGCTTGTCGGGCAACAGCGCCAGCCGGGCGAAGCCGTCGCCCCAGCCGTGCCGGCGCCGGAATTCGGCAGCGGCAGTGAGCGCGGCGCCGAAGGCACCGATGGAACTGCCGCCGATGCTCTGGAAGCGGTAGTGCCGCCCCAGCTCGACCACGGCCGAGGCGTAGATGATGCCGCTGGTGATGCCACCTTCCATCACCACGTCGCAGAAGCGATCGGACGGTGCTGCCATCGCCGCGTGCGCGATCTCCTTGGGATCGACAGCGCGCGACTCTTCGGCGGTGAAGTCGAGGGGCTTGTCCTCGGTGGGCGGCCGCGGCACCGCGCTGGCGGGTGCACGTGCCGCCGTGCTGGCCGGCGCATCGGGCACCGGCGCCGCGTCGGGCGCCGGAATGGGCATGCCGAAGGCCAGGTCCCACTGCGCACCGTGCGCCATGATCGCCAGCGCGGTGCGGCTGGGGAACATGGCGTAGAGCGTGCCGCGCGTGCGCACGAAGGGGTCGAAGCCGCTCAGCACCATCGGCGCGCTGTCCTTCAGCGGGATGTGGAACTCGGCCAGCGGCTCGTCGTGGTTGCCCAGCAGCGGGTCCTTGGCGCGGCCCTGGTTGGGCGGGCCCAGCGGGTTCTTCTCGAGCCACTCCGAGATCAGTTGCTCGAACTGGTCCTCGATGCGCGCGCAGAAGAAGATGCCCAGCAGGCCGCGGTCGGTGCGGTCGATTTCCTCGGGCGAGAGGGGCGGCGCGCCAGCGGTCGGCAGGTACTCGGTGCCGTACGGAATGCCGCGGCGAAACAGCACGCGCGAGCGCTGGGGAAACAGCGGATCGTCGCGCGGATGGGCGCGCCGGATGTGCGCGCCGAAGGGGCAGCCTTCGCCCTGCTGGTCCTGGCTGAAGTCCTGCAGCCGCAGGCTGGCGCCGTTCGGTGCCGGTGGCTCGACCGTGACGCCGGGCTGCAGCGGCGCGCCGTTGGGCCAGCGCCCGCACATCTTGGCCTTCAGGTAGGCGGCCGTGACGAAGTCGTGGCCGGCGTCCTGCTGGCGCTGGACCTGCGTCTCCAGAAAGGCGGCCAGCCGCCCCTCGTACTGCTGGATCTTGCGCAGCACGCCGAAGCTCCCGTTGCGCAGGAAATGCGCGATCTCTGCCTGGGTGTGCTTGCTGCCGGTCCACACGTCGGCCTGCGCATCGTTGGGGTAGCCCAGCAGCAGTTCGCCCGGGGCACTGCGCGGCGGCCGGTCGGTCTGGCCGGAGGCAGGGCGCGTATCGATGATGCTCGGCTTGGTGAGGTTGTCGCGCAAGCCGAAGTGAACCCGGCGCACGCTTGGCTGGTCCGGGTCCAGCAGGTGGGCGCCGTCGAGCGCCGTCTCGGGCCGCATCCAGCCCTCCAGGCCGGCCATGGCGCCGGGCAGGGTCTGCAGGTCGGCCAGCGCGGCCTGGATGTGGGTCGGCGCCGAGCCGTACACGGCAATCCACACGTGCGCATGCTCGGGCGCGAAGGCGCTGTCCCAGCGCTCGGCCGCGCTCTCGCCGGCGTCGCCCAGGCAGGCCGCGGCGCGCGTGGTCGGGCCTTCGCCGAAGGCGTGCGACTTGTCGTCCAGGTCGTCCAGCAGGCGCTTGGGCGCGCCCAGCGCACGCAGCCCGGCAAAGGTGAAGCCGATGTTGATGGCGCAGGCGCTGCCGCTGCTGCGGCGTTCGCTCGGGCCGAAAGTCAGCAAGCGGCGCTTGAGCAGTTCGCCGATGAACCGGCGCGCCGGCTCGCGCTCGCGCACCTTCAGGATCAGGTTGCGGGAGTGAGTGGCGCGGTAGGTGGTCAGCACCAGGCCCTGCACCTCCTTGTCCAGCACCGCCGGGTTGACTGGCGGCGGCGGCGCGTTCGGCTCTCGGGGTGGCGCGCTCATGGCTTGACCAGCGCCGCGTTGAAGATGTCGGTCACGCCCACCAGCGGATAGGCGCTGTAGAAGTAGCCGCCGACCGGCGTGCGGTTGTACTTGTTGATGGTGTCGACGAATTCCTTCGGGTGCTGCTGGATCGGCGTCGGCGGCGCATCGTCGAGGTATTCGAACTGCGCGTCGAACAAGGGCACCTTCAGCGCGAAGTGCTCCACGTAAGCCTCGAAGGAGCCGTCGTACACCGTGTACATGGCCAGGTGCGTGCCGCCCTCGATCAGGCCGAACCAGGCGAAGTGCACGTTGCGCGCATCGCGCAGGGCGCGCTCGACCACCGGCGCGCCGGCGCGGGTGAGGGCTTCGAGCTTGGCGGCGTTCACGGCCACCGGCGCCTTGATCGGCAGCACCACGAACAGCGGCTGCTGGTTCAGGCGGCGGTCGCGCTGGAAGCGCAGCGGAAAGCTGGTGCAGATGGCGCCCCAGCGCTTGATCAACGGCATCGGCTGGCCCTGCTCCGGGTCGAGCACACGCGCCAGCCCGGGCAACTGCATCAGCTGGCGCACCGTCTCGTGGATCAGCGGCCAGGCCAGGTGGCGGCCGACGCAGCTGTGCATGAAGCCGGGATTCTTCAGGTCGCCGCCGAACATCAGGTCCTTGTCGACCGGGGTTTGGGCCCCCATGGCCAGCAACAGGTGTGCCCCCTGCGGAATGTCCACGGGGGCGCCGCGCAGCCTGCGGGCCTGCACATAGGCGGCGTTTGCCTGGCGCGCCAGGAAGGGCGCCGGCGGGCTCTCTGCCAGCGCCTGCTCGACCAGCGTCGCCAACGCCGCCAGGGCGGCCTCATCGTTGCGCCGCGCCGCCTGCGTTGCCGCATCGATCATCGGCCGCCCGTCGGGAAGTTGTCGGCGGAAGAAGGTGTCGACCGTGTTGGCGATGGCCGAAGTGACATTGCCGACGGTGCCGGCCATCAGGCCCAGCACGACCACGTTGCACAGCGGATTGTCGGCGCCGTAATGGGCGCCCAGTCGCGCACCGGCATGATCGGTGGGCTGGTCGTTCGGGTTGATCAGGCCGTCGTCCCACCATTCCTTGACGTTCTCGCCGCGTGCCGCCTTCCAGGCGAACTCGTCGAGCTTGTCGCGCAGTTCGCGCGCCGCCGTCGACTCGCTCGACGGCTGGCCGTCTTCCGGCACGAAATGGCGGCCGATGATGTTGAAGGTCAGCCGCGTGTAGGTCGCCAGCATGGCCCGCTCCAGGTACACGTGGGCGCGCGCGGGGAAGCCGAACACGATGGCGATCAGGCGCACCGCCGCCTGCTGCGCCACGTCGGCGACCAGGTCGAAGCGGTCGTTCTTCTGCGGCAGCACCATGGCCCGCTGGATCGCCTCGCCGACGCAGCGGGTGATCGTGGCCTTGTCAAAGGCCAGCGCGTTGAGCGCGGCGGCACGCTGCGGCGCGTGCGTCGTCGGATCGTCCAGCCCCAGCATGAAGCGCCCGCCGCTGTCGAGCTCGGCATAGGGCTGGACGCTGGCCAACTGCAGGGCCTCCTCGATGTCGGCGCGTGCGCTCAGCAGGTAGACCGTCTCGCTCGGCCAGGGCGCGTCGCCACCCGGGCGCATGACGCTCTTGAAACGCAGCGGCGGCCAATCGGCGGCGCGCAGCTGCGCATACAACCTGGCGCGTTCGTCGTCGTCGGACAGGCATTCGTACAGCAGCCGGTTCTGCGCCAGCGCATCGGTCTGCTGGCGGATCTCGGTGAGCTTCGACAGGGCCATGGCTTCTCCTCTTGTTCTGTTTTCGGTCTGGCCGGTGGCGCCGCGTCAGCCGGTCGGGCCGGGCAGTGGGGCCGGCTCGGCCAACCGGTCCCACCGGCCCAGTCGGTCCAGTTGCGCCTGCGCCCGCACCACGTCGTGCGTCCCCGCGCCACCACGGATGTCCGCCAGGCAGGCCGCCAGCGTGGCCTGCGCGCGCGGGCCCTGTCCCTCTTGCTGCCACAGCTCCGCCAGGCTGCTGGCGGCGCGCAGGCTGAGCGAGGCGAGCTGGCGGGCCTGCGCCACCTCCATGGCCTGCAGCATCCAGCGCTCGGCTTCGCTGCTGCGCTGCAGGCCGGCGCGCTGCGCGGTCTGCAAGGTCAGCACGCCGGTCAGGCGGCGGATCTCGGCTTCCCAGTAGCGCTCGCCGGTGCGCTCCACGATGGCCAGCGCCTGCGCCAGCAGCGCCAGCGCGTCGTCGGGCCGATCATCCAGCGCCAGGCCCTCGGCGCGCATCGTCAAATAGAAGGGGGTCGTGACCACCGCGCCGGAGTCGGCCCACAGCTCGTAGCCCTGGCGCATTTCCTCCACGCCGGCCGCGGCATCGCCCAGCGCGGCGGCAATGCGCCCGCGCATCACGCGGGCGTGCGCCAGCCACACGGCAAAGCCGCCGTCTTCGCAGATGCGCACGGCGCGGTCGGCCGCTTCCAGCGCCTCCGCGTTCTCGCCGCGAAAGTGCAGCACGGCGGCGCGAAAACCGAAGGCCTCGCCGATGCTGAAGGCGTGGCGCAATTCCTCGGCATGGGCCACCACCGCCATCGCGCGGGCGCGCGCCTCGTCGGGCTGGCCCAGTTCCCACAGCGACCAGGCCGAATAGCACAGGCACATCACGCCGGGGTCCTGCACCGCTTCGGGGTGGTGCGCAATCTGCTGCGCGGCGGCGCGGCAGGCGTCCATTTCCTGCACCGCCTGCGCCAGTTCGCCCTGGTGCATGCGGATGTTGGCCAGCGCCCATTGGGTCTGCACGCGCTGGATGGCGCCGGCCGTGGTGCTGCCGGCCTCGGCGTGCGCGGCGGCGGCCAGCACGTGCTGGCGCGCCTTCTCGAAGTCGGCACGCATGAAGTGAAAGCCTTCGAGCCCCAGCTCCACGCGCAGCTGCGACTTGGTGTCGACCAGCGTGCGCGCCAGTTCCATGGCGCGCGCGTAGGCGCGCTCGACGCGTTCCGCGCCATAGCCATGGGTGGCGATGAGGCGTGCCGCCAGCGACAGCTGCAGGCGCAGCTCCTGGCGGTGCCGCTCCTCGTCGGCCGGGCGCCGCAGCAGCACCGCCAGCGCGTTGTGGATGTGGCCGATGGCTTCGGCGTGGGCCGAGCGAGAGGCCGCCTGGCGGATCGCCGCCTCCCAGCAGCGCAGCGCCTCCACGTCCATGCGCGCCTCGGTGTAGTGGGAGGCCAGCAGCTCGGGCTCGCGCTGCGCCAGTTCGCCGAAGCGCTCGGTCAGCACGCCGGCAATCACCTGGTGCAGGCGCAGCCGGTCGCGCTCGAGCAGCGAGCGATAGGCAGCGTCGCGCATGAGCGCGTGGCGGAACACGAAGCGCGGCGCGTCGTCGCTGCTGCGGGCCAGCAGCATGCCGGCGCGCACCAGCGTGTCCAGCGGCGCGCTGGCGTCGTGCGCGCCAATCGGCGAGGCCGGGTGCTGCAGCACCGCCTGCAGCAGCGAGAGCGGAAACTCGCGCCCGATGGTGCCGCCGACCTGCGCAATCTGCTTGGCGGCGCCGAGCCGGTCGAGCCGCGCGGTCAGCAGGTCGAGCAGCGTGTCGGGCACCGGCATGGCGGCGGCGTCGAGCCCGCTGCGCTCGGCGCTGAGGTCGACCACCATGCGGGTCGACTCCTCGATGAACAGCGGAATGCCGTCGGTGCGGCGCGCGATCGACTGCACGATGTCGCCCGGAAGGCGGCGCTCGCCGCTGGCGCTTTGCACCATGGCACGCGCCAGTTCGGGCGACAGGCCCTGCAGTTCGGCCTCGTGCACCGCGCAGCGCGGGCGCCAGCGCAGCGCGCTGTCGGGGCGCGCGGTGACCAGGATCATCAGCGGCGCGTTGCGCGTGGCGCCGGCCAGCATGTCGAGCAGCTCGGCGGTCGACGGGTCGAGCCAGTGCACGTCTTCCACGATCATGCAGCCGGGCACGTCGCGCAGGCGGCGCAGCGCCAGCGCCAGCAGCAGCTCCAGGGTCAGCTGGCGCCGCTTCATGGCGCTGTGCTCCAGCACCGGGTGGCGGATCGGTACCGTCAGCGAGAGCAGCTCGGCCAGCAGCGCCAGCGCGCCATCGTCGACCTCGCCGGCGCGTGCGGCCAGCGCGCGCAGGCGCTGCAGCACCTTCTCGGCCGGGTCGTCCACGCGCAGGCGCACCTCGTGGCGCAGCGCCTCGATCAGCGGGTAGAACGGGCTGTTGGCGTGCTCCGGCGCGCAGCGGCTTTCAAAGACTTCGTGGCCGGCGTCGAGCAGGCCCTGCTTGAACTCGCGCACCAGCCGCGACTTGCCGATGCCGGCCTCGCCCAGCAGGCGCACCACGCGCAGGCTGCCGCCGCGCACCGCGCTCCAGTGCTCTTCCAGCATCTGCAGTTCGGCATGCCGCCCGACAAAGGGCGTGAGCGAGGGCTGCAGCACCGGCTGCTCGCGCGGCCCGCTGGCCGGCGGCAGCGCCTCGCCGAGCAGCCGGTAGCAATTGCGCGGCCCGTCGAAACCCTTGAGCGGCAGCACGTGGTCGAGCGGCTGGAAGCGGAAGCGCTCCCGCGCGATGCGCCGCGTGCTCTCGCCGACCACCACCGTGCCCGGCGCAGCAATCGACTGCAGGCGCGCCGCCAGGTGAATCGCCGCGCCGACCGGCTGGCCGTCGCGCACCACCACCTCGCCGGTGCACACGCCCACCCGCACGCCCAGGCCCAGGCCCTGCACCGTCTCGACCAGTTGCAGTGCGGCGCGCAGCGCCTGCGCGGCGGCGTCCTCGCGCGCCACCGGCATGCCGAAATAGCACATGGCGCCGTCGTCGCCCTGGAACTCGTCGGGCACGCCGCCGTGCGCCTGCAGGATGTCGGTGCAGTGGCGGTGGTAGAGCGCCAGCTTGTCGCTGTAGCGCTCGGCGCCCAGCTGGGCCAGCAGGCGGGTCGATTCGACCAGGTCGATCGAGACGATGGTGACCTGGCGCAGGTTGTCGTCGACCGCGGTGCGGCGCTCGCGCATGACCACCGTGCCATCGCCATACAGCTCGGGCCGCCACGCGGCCAGCGCGCCGATGCCGGCGGCGCGGTGCAGCGCGGTGCGGGCCCACCAGGCGGCTTCGCCGGCGGCGGCGCCGCGCAGCAGCGCGGCATACAGCTCGACCATGTCGTCCTGCGGATCGCCGCTGGGCGTGGCCTCGCAGGTCAGCAGGTTCAGCCCGAGGCGGCAGGCGCTGCGCGCGATGGCGCGGTGCGCTGCCGCGTTGTCGCCGGGCGCGGCCGGCGCGCCCTGCGAGATGAGCAGCGGCGGCGTGGCCGGCAGCGCGGCCAGCAGCGCCAGGTCGAGCGGCTCGCCGCCGGCCCACCACAGCGCCGCGCCGGCGGCGGACGGGCGCCCGTCGACCGGGCCGATGTAGTGCGCGATGTCGGCCGCGCCGATCAGCGGCAGCAGTTCGTCGCGTGGCAGGTCGCCGGCGTGCGCGGCGCTGACGGTGATGCCGGCCATGCTGCGCAGCGCGCCCATCAGGCGCGTGGCGGCCGGCGGTTCGTGGTCGTGCGTGCCGCTGGTGATGAGCAGCACCTTGAGCGTGCCGCGGTGCGCGTTGTGGCGTGGCGCGGGCAGGGCGCCCGCCGCCGGATCGACGATGCGCCGCACGATGCGAAAGCGCTCGCCCAGGCAGCCGGCGCCGTCCCACAGCAGCTCCCACGGCACCCAGTCGAGCTGCGGGTCGACCTGCAGGCACAGCGGGCCGTCGGGCGCGTCGCGCAGCACCTGCGCAATGCCGGGTGGCAGCAGTTGCTGCATCAGCCAGGTGCCGAGCGTGCGCAGCGCCGCTTCGTCGACGGCCTGCGCCGGCATGCCCGTGAGCGCCGCGAGCGCGGTTTCGGTCTCGCGCTGCAGCGCGGCCAGCGCATCCGCCGTGAGCGGGGAAATCTCCAGCCGCGCCAGCAGCCGCAAGTCGGTCAGTGAAACCGCCAGCGTCGTGCCCTGCGCCAGCACCGCGAGGTGCAAGGTGGCGCCTTCAGCAGCCGCAGCCATGCGCGCCTTTCGGGGTCGGCCGCAGCGGCACGGCCAGGGGCAACGAGGCAGGCGCGCCAAGGCGCATGGTCGGAGCAGTTCCAACCAGTGATCCTGGCGAGCGCATGGGAAAACCTCCAGTGAGAAGCCGAAACGGCGTCGGCGACGCTGGTCCGATGGTTCACATTTGCTTGCATGGTGTCAACACATGCAGGCATCCCATACGTCGTATGGGGTACGTCCCATGCAGCGGCGCCGCAACAGGGGCTTCAGGGTTCAGCCCGGAAAACGCGGGCCGTGTGTGCCGGCGCGCCACGGTGGATGGCGCACCATCACCGCCTCGAAGCGCGCGCCGCTGACCCACTGCGCCAGCCAGGCCTGCAGGCGCGGCCAGGGCTGGGCGTCGAACCAGGCACGGTCGACCTGCGCGAACTGCCGCACGAAAGGCGCCAGCGCGGCATCGGCCAGGGCGGGGTGGTCGCCGCACAGGGCCGTTGCCGCCTGCAGGCGGGCCTCGAGTAGCTGCAGGAAACGGGCGCCTTGCGCGCGCGCCGCCAGCGCATCGGCGCCGGGCGTGCGCTCGGGGTATTTGTAGGCGTCGAGCGCGCGCTTGAAGTCGCCGTCGCATTGCGCCACCAGCGCCAGCATGTCGGCCAGCGTGCCAAGTTGCGGGGCCAGCCAGCGGTCCGGATCGTGCCGGCGCAGCGCCCACAGCATGATGTCCAGGCTCTGGTCGATCACGGTGTCGCCATCGACCAGCACCGGCACCGTGCCCTTGGGCGAAGCGGCCAGCAGGGCGGCGGGCTTGTCGCGCAGCACCACTTCGCGCAGCTCGCATTGCGCGCCGCTGGCCGCAATGGCCAGGCGGGCGCGCATGGCGTAGGGGCAACGGCGGAAGGAATAGAGCAGCGGCAGCGGCGCGCCGGTGCCGCTCAAGCCGCTCAAATGAGCGCGCGGATCGCCTTCTTGCGCCATACGAAGTGGTAGTAGCCCGCCTGCATCGTCAGCATCACGACGAAGGCGGCCGGATAGGCAATCCAGATGCCCTTGAGCCCGAAGTGCTGGCTCATGGTCCAGGCCACCGGCACTTCGATCAGGGCGATGCAGAAGATCGAGATGGCGGTCGGCACCAGCACCGAGCCGCTGGCGCGCATGATGCCCGACAGGGCCGAGCCCATGCCGAAGATCACGGTGCCCCACAGCATGATGTGCAGCAGCGTCTGCGCCATGTCGATCACCGGCTCGCTGGTAATGAAGAAGCCCATCAGGTGGCGCGAGAACAGGTAGCCCAGCACCACCAGCGCGCCGGTGAGCACGAGGTTCATCATGAGCGCGGTGCGGGTGATGGCGCCGAGCCGTTCGGTGCGGCCCGCGCCGATGGCCTGCGCGCCCAGGATGGAGGCGGTGATGGCGATCGAGATGGCCGGAAACTGCACGTAGGCCACCACCTGGTTCACCGCGCCGTAAGCCGCCGTCGCGTCCGAGCCGTAGGCGTTGACGAAGGACAGCAGCGCCAGTTCGGCCAGCGACACCACGATCATCTGCACCCCCGTCGGCACGCCGATCTTGAGCACGCCCTTGAGCAGCGCCGGGCGCACGCGCAGGTGCTGCACGAAATCGGCGTCGGGCGCCAGCGGGCTGCGCGTGCGGCGCAGGCGCAGGCCCAGCCAGACGGTGGCCACCACGAAAGCCACCACGGTGGCGCAGGCGCCGCTGGCCACGCCCATCTGCGGCAAGCCGAACCAGCCGCGGATGAGCGCCGGCGTGATGAGCAGGCCGAGCGCGGTGGAGATGGTGAGCGTGTAGAGCGGCGTGACGGTGTCGCCCACGCCGCGCAGCATGGCGGTGGACAGCAGGAACACGAACAGGCCGGGCATGGCGATCAGGATGATGCGTGCGTAGTTGATGGCGTCGGGCAGGATGTCGGGCGGCGTGCCCAGTGCCACCAGCATCGGCCGCGTGAAGGTGCCGCCGAACACCGCCACCAGCAGGCCGAACAGCACGCCCACGGTGATGGTGGTGCCCGCCACCGCACGCGCCTTGTCGAACTGGCGCGCGCCCCAGGCCTGGCCGATCAGCACCGAGGCCCCGGCGCCCAGGCCGATGGTGAAGGCGATGAAGAAGAACATGATCGGGAAGAAGCCCGACACCGCGGCCAGTGCCTTCACGCCGATCATCTGCCCGAGGTAGACGTTGTTCAGCGTGCCCGAGAGCGACTGCAGGATGTTGCTGAGCAACATGGGCGCCAGGAACACCAGGAAGGTCTTCCACAGCGGGCGCGTGGAAGCGCCTTCCTTGCGCGGATCGGCATGCGAGGCGATCTGCGGCGGCACCGGGTCGGCCACCGAGGCCGGCGGTGCGGCGATTTCTCCGGCGTGTTCGAAATCTTCGGCGTCGAGGGGGCGGTCGGGCTTGTCCGCCGCCACGCTCACGCTTCGCTCCAGGCGGCGCTGGCGAGGCGATTGACGTGCGTGCGCACGTCCTGCGCCCAGCCGTCGATCAGCGATTCGAAGCGTTGCCGCTCGCCGGCGAAGAGAGCGCGCGCGGCTTCCTCGAAAGCCGGCAGGTCGCCCGCGATGGCGGTCATGAAGCGGTAGGTGGCCTCGCGCGAGGCGCGTTGCGCATCGAGCTGCGCGTTGACGTGGCGGGCCTCGTCGACCAGCTTGCGCAGCGCCACCGAGGCGCCGCCGGGCTGGCGCGCCAGCCAGTCCCAATGGCGCGGCAGCAGCGTCACTTCGCGCGCCACCACGCCCAGGCGCGGGCGGCCGACGCCGCGCGCGGCTGGCTCGTCGCCAGGCGTTCCCGGCGCGGCGGGGCGGTCGTCGGCGCGCAGGTCGAAATCGACCTGTTCGCCGGTGGCATCGTCGAACACCAGCACGGCGGGCGCGTCGTGCGCACGCTCGCGCAGGTGCGCCACGATGGCCTCGCGCGGGCCCGCGGCAACGCGCCGCAGGTCGGCAAAGGCGGTGAAGGTCGGATCGGATTCGGCAGAGGTTGACATGGATGCAGTTTAATATTGCCCGGGTTTAATGTGCAAGATAATAACCCGGATAAAAATAATTTGTCAGGGCGCCGAGCCAGCGCATGGAGGCATTGTGTGCGCACCGGCGCCTTCGCGGTGATGCCGCTCGGACATCCCTATGGCCGATGTGCCGCACCGCGCTGGCGGGTGCGCGGCGCGGTGGACGGGCGCGCGCCCGAAGCGGTTTTTCGCTATGGCAAACTTGCCCGCTTTGTTCGTACCGCGTCGCATCGGCGCTTGTCCCGGATCCGCTTCAGACATGCAGAAAATCATTCGCCAGATCGCCACCGAGATCAAAGTTGGCGAGCAACAGGTGAAAGCGGCCATCGAATTGCTCGACGGCGGCGCCACGGTTCCCTTCATCGCGCGCTACCGCAAGGAAGTCACCAACGGGCTGGACGACATCCAGCTGCGCGAACTCGAAGCCCGCCTGGGCTACCTGCGGGAGCTGGAAGACCGGCGCGAAGCGGTGCTCAAGGCGATCGACGAGCAGGGCAAGCTGACGCCGCAATTGCGCGCCGCGGTGGAAGCCGCGCCGACCAAGCAGGAGCTGGAAGACCTGTACCTGCCGTTCAAGCAGAAGCGCCGCACCAAGGGCCAGATCGCGCGCGAGGCGGGCATCGAGCCGCTGGCCGACAAGCTGCTTGCCGACCCGACGCTCGACCCCGCCGTGGAGGCGCAGGCTTTCCTGCGGCCGGCCGAGACGCTGGACGACGGCAAGCCGGGCCCTGATTTCTCCACCGTGCCCGCCGTGCTCGACGGCGTGCGCGACATCCTGTCCGAGCGCTGGGCCGAAGACGCGGTGCTGGTGCAGGGCCTGCGCGAATGGCTGTGGCACGAGGGCCTGCTCAAGTCCGGCCTGATGAGCGGCAAGGACGAGAACAACGCCGACGTCGCCAAGTTCCGCGACTATTTCGATTACGACGAGCCGATCGGGCGCGTGCCTTCGCACCGCGCGCTGGCGGTGTTTCGCGGCCGCGCGCTGGAAGTTCTCGACGCCAAGCTGGTGCTGCCGGTGGAGCCGGAGCCGGGCAAGCCGAGCATCGCCGAAGGCAAGATCGCGCTGCACCTGGGCTGGAGCCACCAGGGCCGCAAGGCCGACGACCTGCTGCGCAAGTGCGTGGCCTGGACCTGGCGCGTCAAGCTCAGCCTGTCGACCGAGCGCGACCTGTTCTCGCGCCTGCGCGAAGAGGCGGAAAAGGTCGCCATCAAGGTCTTTGCCGACAACCTGCGCGACCTGCTGCTGGCCGCGCCGGCCGGCCCGCGCGTGGTGATGGGGCTGGACCCCGGCATCCGCACGGGCGTGAAAGTGGCGGTGGTCGATGCCACCGGCAAGCTGGTGGATACCACCACCGTGTTCCCGCACGAGCCGCGCAAGGACTGGGAAGGCTCGCTGCACACGCTGGGCAAGCTGTGCGCCAAGCACGGCGTGAACCTGATCGCCATCGGCAACGGCACCGCCAGCCGCGAGACCGACAAGCTGGCGGCCGACCTGATCAAGCTGCTGGCCAAGATGGCGGCGCAGGCCGGCCAGCCGGAAATGACGATCGACAAGGTGGTGGTGAGCGAGGCGGGCGCCTCGGTCTACTCCGCAAGCGAATTCGCCTCGCAGGAAATGCCCGACGTGGACGTGAGCCTGCGCGGCGCGGCCTCGATTGCGCGGCGCCTGCAGGACCCGCTGGCCGAGCTGGTGAAGATCGACCCCAAGAGCATCGGCGTCGGCCAGTACCAGCACGACGTGAACCAGAGCGAGCTGGCGCGCACGCTGCAGGCGGTGGTGGAAGACTGCGTGAACTCGGTCGGCGTCGACCTCAACACCGCGAGCGTGCCGCTGCTCAGCCGCGTCTCGGGCCTGTCGGCCAGCGTGGCCAAGGCGGTGGTGCGCTGGCGCGAGGCCAACGGCGCCTTTGCCGCGCGCAAGCAGTTGCTCGACGTGACCGGCTTCGGCCCCAAGGCCTTCGAGCAGAGCGCCGGTTTCCTGCGCATCCGCGGCGGCACCGATCCGCTGGACGTGACCGGCGTGCACCCGGAAACCTACCCGCTGGTCGAGCAGATCATCGTCAAGACCGGCAAGCCGATTGCCGAATTGATGGGCCGCGCCGACATGCTCAAGACGCTCAAGCCCGAGCTGTTCGCCAACGAGAAGTTCGGCGTCATCACGGTCAAGGACATCCTGGGCGAACTGGAGAAGCCGGGCCGTGACCCGCGCCCGGACTTCAAGGTGGCGCGCTTCAACGACGGTGTCGACGACATTGCCGACCTCAAGGAAGGCATGGTGCTCGAAGGCACCGTGAGCAACGTGGCGCAGTTCGGTGCCTTCGTCGACCTGGGCGTGCACCAGGACGGGCTGGTGCACGTGAGCCAGCTGAGCCACAAGTTCGTCAACGACGCGCGCGAAGTGGTCAAGACCGGCGACATCGTGAAGGTCAAGGTGATGGAGGTCGACGTGGCGCGCAAGCGCATCGGCCTGTCGATGAAGCTGGACGCCGCGCCGGGCCGCCGCGACGGCCCGCGCGAGAACCGCTATGAAGGGGCAGGGCGCGGCCAGCAGCCCGGCCGGCGCGACAACACGCCGGCACCGGCCGGCCAGATGGCCAGCGCCTTTGCCAAGCTGCAGGGCCTGCGCAAGTAAGCGGTCCGGCGCAGTCCTTGCTCTGAACACCCCGTGAAAGCACTGCGTATTCACGCCGGCCCGCTGGCCCGCGCCCACATCGAGCAGCACGGCCTGCGCCCGCAGGACGTGCGCACGATTCCCGGTGCCGCCGGCGGCCCGAAGGGGCTCATCCTCGGGCCGATCGACCGTTTCCTGTTCGGCCAGTGGCTGACGCAGTCGAGCCAACCCATCGATCTGGTCGGCGCCTCGATCGGTGCCTGGCGCCTGGCCAATGCCTGCCTGGACGACCCCGTGCGCGCCTTCGAGGCCTTCGAGGACGGCTACATCCGCCAGCACTTCGAGCTGCCGCCCGGCCAGAAGCGGCTGACGGCGCAGCAGGTGAGCGAACTGTTCGGCGCCGGCCTGCGCGACTTCTATGCCGGGCGCGTCGAACAGGTGCTGCAGCACCCGCGTTATCGGCTGCACGTGATCACCGCGCGCGGGCGCCACATCCTGGGGCGCGAGGGCCGTGCGCGCACGCCGCTGGGCTACCTGGGTGCCTTTGTCGCCAACAGCGTGCGGCGCAGGAATCTGGGCGCCTGGCTGGAGCGGGTGGTGTTTTCCACGCCCGGCGCGGCCCTGCCTTTCGGCACGCAGGACTTCCGCTCGCGCCAGGTGGCGCTGAGTGACGCGAACTTTGCGCCGGCGCTGCAGGCCTCCTGCTCGATCCCCTTCATGCTGGCCGCCGTGCACGACATTCCCGGCGCACCGCCCGGCGCGTATTGGGACGGCGGCATCACCGACTACCACCTGCACATGGACTACAGCAATGCCGATGGCATCGTGCTGTACCCGCATTTCCAGCAGGCGGTGGTGCCCGGCTGGCTGGACAAGGGCCTGAAGTGGCGCCACCGCGCCACACGTTTCCTCGACCGCATGGTGGTGCTGGCGCCCGACCCGCAATGGGTGGCGCAGTTGCCCAACGGCAAGCTGCCCGACCGCACCGATTTCACCCGCTACGGACAGGACGCGGCGGCGCGCGCCAAGGTCTGGCGCCGTGCAGCGGATGAATCGCAACGGCTGGCCGATGAATTGGCGCGCTGGCTGGAGCAGCCGGATCCGGGTGCGCTGCGGCCATTGGCCGGGCGTGCTGAATTGCCGGCTTGAGCTCGGCTGGCCGGGCGCCAATTCGCCCAATTCAATTGCTTCATTCATCACGCAATTGCACGCACTGAATTGCGTAATTTCTCACGCTTCAGGAAACAATTGTCCCTGCACAGTGGGCAATTGATCACACTGCGTCGCTGAAGCGATAGTCCAGCTGATCTTGACGCTGACGCGGCGGGATCACGCCCTGTCCAGCAGCGCGTCGATGCACGCGCTCGCCCGGCGCAGGGCCGCGCTGCTTGCGCTTCAGGCGCGTTGCCCAATTCATCACGGATTGTCATGCAACGTGAGCCAATCCCTTCCGCGTGGAATTTTCCTACGGCCCATCTCGAATTGGCCAAGAGACATTTGTTAATCAGAAATGTCCAATCGGTTCCTAGATCGGAAGCAGGCACGTATTGCGTATTCGCTTCCATCGAAATGCCGCCTGTGCATTCAGGTGAATGCAACGTGCCGGGATTGCACCTGATTGCTCTCCGGACGAGGTCAAGAAGCCATTTGGGTTTCTGTTGCGGCATTCCGTAACCACGTCAGGGAGTTTTGAAATGAACCGTTCGTATCGCAGCATCTGGAATGAATCCTTGGGCGCCTGGGTGGCCGCCTCCGAAGTCGTCAAGGCCCATGGCAAGTCCGGGCGCAGCGCGCTGGTGGCCATCGGTGGGGCGATCTGCCTGCTGGGCGGGGCTCTCTTTGCGCCTGTGGCGCAGGCCAACGTGATTGCCAGCGGCACCTGCACCGCTCCCTCCGCAGCGGGTCCCGATGGGAAGATTTACCCCACCGCCGCCAACCCGGTCGATGGCAGCGGCAACTACAGCACGATTGCCGGTTGCTCCGCCACCGGTGCCGGCCTGGTCGGCGCCACCGTGTTCGGCGCCTACGGCAAGGTGACCGGCAATGGCGGCTCCGCGTTCGGCATGGGGACGATTGCCGGCACCTATGCCCTGGCGGCCGGACTGCAGGCCAGTGCGACGGGATCGACTTCGATCGCGCTGGGGTACAACACGGTCGCGTCGGCACCCAGCGCCGTGGCCATCGGCGATACCGCCAAGGCGAGCCTGGATGGCGCCACCGCGCTGGGCTCGCGCACCAAGGCGCTCGCCATCAACGCCACCGCCCTTGGCGCGAACTCTGTCGCTTCGAGCCAAGGCGGGCTGGCGGTGGGCGCTTCGTCGACAGCCTCCGGCGTCTCGGACATCGCCATCGGCGGTGGCGGCTTCACTGCCACCGACGGCGCCGCTGCCAGCGGCGGCAACAGCATTGCCATCGGCGCGGCGACGGCGGCCCAGGCCGGTTCCGTGGCCATCGGCAAGGGTGCCAAGAGCGCCGCCCCGGTGGCCGTCACCAGCGCCACGGTGGGCGCCACCACCTTCGGCAGCTTTGCCGGCGCAACGCCCACGGCAGGTTTCAGCATCGGTGCCGCCGGCACCGAACGCCAGCTGCAGAACGTCGCGGCCGGCCGGATCAGCGCCACCAGCACGGACGGCGTGAACGGCAGCCAGCTCTACCAGGTGGCCGCCACCACCGACAGCAACAAGACCGCCATCGACACGCTGTCGACCAGCACCTCGGTCAGCATCGGTTCGCTGTCGACCAGCACCTCCGTGGGGTTAACCAGCCTCTCGACCGGGCTTGGCCAGCTGTCCACCGACGTCACGATCGGCTTCTCCAGCCTGTCCACCGGCGTTTCCGGCCTGGAAACGGCCGGCGAGAACCTGGGCGCCAGTACGGCCGCCGCACTGGGTGGCGGTGCCACCTATGACCCGGCCACCGGCAGCATCAGCGCGCCGAGCTACACCATGTACAACGCCGATGGCACGACCCGCAGCGTGAACAGCGCGGGCGAGGCCTTCGACGCCATCAACAGCCAGGGCATCAAGTACTTCCATGCCAACTCGACGGGCGCCGACAGCCAGGCCACCGGTGCCGACAGCGTGGCGATCGGCCCCAACGCCGTGGCCGGCGATGACAACGGCGTGGCCATCGGCGCCGGTTCGGTGACGCGGACCGCCGTCGGCACCGCGGGCGCCACCATCGGCAGCAGCACGCTGAGCGGCTTTGCCGGCGCCACGCCGGCGGGCAGCTTCAGCGTGGGCGATGTCGGCGCGGAGCGCCAGGTGCAGAACGTGGCCGCCGGCCAGCTGAGCGCCGACAGCACCGACGCGGTGAATGGCAGCCAGCTCTACCAGGTGGCCGCCAGCGCCGACAGCAACGCGAGCGCGATCAACATGCTGTCGAGCAGCACCTCGACCAGCATCGGTTCGCTCTCGACCAGCACCTCCACGGGCCTGGGCTCGCTCTCGACCAGCACCTCCACCGCGCTGGCGGACGTGTCGAGCGGGCTGGGCCAGCTCTCGACCAGCACCGCAACCGGTTTCTCCAGCCTGTCGACCGGCGTTTCCAGCCTGCAAGTGGCGGGCGACAACCTGGGCGGCAGCACGGCCGCCGCACTGGGTGGCGGCGCCACCTACGACCCGGCCACCGGCAGCGTCAGCGCGCCGAGCTACACCATGTACAACGCCGACGGTTCGACCCGCAGCGTGAACAGCGCGGGCGAGGCCTTCGACGCCATCAACAGCCAGGGCATCAAGTACTTCCATGCCAACTCGACCGGTGCCGACAGCCAGGCCACCGGCGCCGACAGCGTGGCCATTGGCCCGAACGCCGTGGCCGGCGATGACAACGGCGTGGCCATCGGCGCCGGTTCGGTGACGCGGGCCGCCGTCGGCACCGCGGGTGCCACGGTGGGCAGCACCGTGTTGAGCGGCTTTGCCGGCGCCACGCCGGCGGGCAGCTTCAGCGTGGGCGACGTCGGCGCGGAGCGCCAGGTGCAGAACGTGGCCGCCGGCCAACTGACCGCCGCCAGCACCGACGCAGTGAACGGCAGCCAGCTCTACCAGGTGGCCAGCCAAGCCGCGCAGGCCTCGGATGGCTTCAGCGACCTCTCGGGCGCGGTGAGCAGCCTGTCCACCGGCGTGGACTCGCTCTCGACCTCGACCACGAACTCGGTCGCCAGCCTGTCGACCTCGACCTCCAACCTGCAAGTGGCCGGCGACAACCTGGGCGGCAGCACGGCCGCCGCGCTGGGTGGCGGTGCCACCTACGACCCGGCCACCGGCAGCATCAGCGCGCCGAGCTACACCATGTACAACGCCGACGGCACGACCCGCAGCGTGAACAGCGCGGGTGAGGCCTTCGACGCCATCAACAGCCAGGGCATCAAGTACTTCCATGCCAATTCGACCGGTGCCGACAGCCAGGCGACCGGCGCCGACAGTGTGGCGATCGGCCCGAACGCCGTGGCCGGCGATGACAACGGCGTGGCCATCGGCGCCGGTTCGGTGACGCGGGCCGCCGTCGGCACCGCGGGCGCCACCATCGGTAGCAGCACGCTGAGCGGCTTTGCCGGCGCCACGCCGGCGGGCAGCTTCAGCGTGGGCGATGTCGGCGCGGAGCGCCAGGTGCAGAACGTGGCCGCCGGCCAACTGACCGTCGACAGCACCGATGCGGTCAACGGCAGCCAGCTCTACCAGGTGGCCAGCCAGGCCGCGCAAGCCTCGGACCAGTACAACGACCTGTCCGGCGCAGTGAGCAGCCTGTCCACCGGCGTGAATTCGCTCTCGACCTCGACCGCCAGCCTGTCCACCGGCATGGATTCCCTGTCGACCTCGACCGCAACCGGCTTCTCCAGCCTGTCGACCGGCGTCTCCAGCCTGCAAGTGGCCGGCGACAACCAGGGCGCCAGCACCGCAGCCGCTTTGGGCGGCGGCGCCACCTACGACCCGGCCACCGGCAGCATCAGTGCGCCGAGCTACACCCTGTACAACGCCGACGGTACGACCCGCAGCGTGAACAGCGCGGGCGACGCCTTCGACGCCATCAACAGCCAGGGCATCAAGTACTTCCATGCCAACTCGACGGGCGCCGACAGCATTGCCAGCGGCCTGGACAGCGTGGCCATCGGCCCGGGCGCCGTGGCCAGCAACGCCAATGGCGTGGCCATCGGCGGCGGTTCGGTGACGCGTGCCGCGGTCGCCACCTCGGGCGCCACGGTCGGCAACAGCACGCTGAGCGGCTTTGCCGGCGCCACGCCGGCGGGCAGCTTCAGCGTGGGCGACGTGGGCACCGAACGCCAGGTGCAGAACGTGGCCGCCGGCCAGGTCAGCGCCGACAGCACCGACGCGGTCAACGGCAGCCAGCTCTATGAAGTGGCCAAGCAGGCCGCGCAGGCCGCCGACCAGTACGACGACCTCGCCGGCACGGTGAGCAGCCTGTCGACCGGCGTCGATTCGCTCTCGACCTCCACCTCGACCTCGGTGGCCAGCCTGTCCACCGGGCTGGACTCCCTGTCGACCTCGACCGCGACCTCGGTCAGCAGCCTGTCGACCTCCATCGGCGACCTGAACGACCGCGTCGACACGATTTCGGATGGCTTCGACACCATCAACGCCGATGTCGAGCAGGCCAATGCCAACGCGAAGGAAGCCAAGGACGGCATGCAGTCGCTCTCGACCAGCGTGAGCACGGTGGGCGAGGGCGCCGCGGCCGGCCTGGGCGGCGGCGCCAGCTACGACGCAGCCACCGGCACCTGGACCGCACCGAACTACACCGTCTACAACCAGGACGGCACGACCAGCCAGGTGGCCAACGTGGGCGATGCGCTCGACCACATGAACACGCAGGGCATCAAGTACTTCCACGCCAACTCGACGCTGGAAGACTCGCGTGCCACCGGCAGCAATGCCGTGGCGGTCGGCCCGGCATCGGTTGCCAGCGGCGACAGCGCGGTGGCCATGGGCAATGGCGCGCAAGCCACCGGCACCAATTCGATCGCCATCGGCACCGGCGCGCTGGCCACCGGCTCGCAAGCCATCGGCGCCTATGCACGGGCCGGCGGCGGCGGTGTGGCGCTGGGCGACCAGACCGACGCCGGCGGCACGCCGCAAAGCGCCAACGCGAACGTGCAGCAGGGCACGGCCATCGGCTACGGCGCACTGGTGCAAGCCAGCGGCGGCGTGGCGCTGGGTGCCGGTTCGGTGGCCTCGCGCGGTGCCGGCGTGGCGGGCTACGTGCCGGTCGGTGCATCGGTCTCGCAGCAGCAGGCGGTGCTGGCCACCAAGTCCACAGACGCCGCGGTGTCGGTCGGCTCGGACGGCAAGACGCGCCAGATCACCAACGTGGCCGCCGGTAGCGAGGATTCGGACGCTGCCAACGTCGCGCAGCTGAAGGCGGTGGGCACCGATGTGGGCATCGCGCAGCAGCAGATCACCCATCTGCAAGGGCAGATCGACGACGTGGCGCGCACCGCCTATGCGGGCACGGCCATGAGCATGGCGATGTCGGGCACCTACATGCCCACCCTCTATCCGGGTGAGAAGGCGCTGGGCGTCGGCCTGGGCAGCTACCAGGGCGAGACGGCGCTGGCGGTCAACTTCAAGCAGTTGGCGCAGAGCGGCAAGATGAGCTGGGGCGCGGGCCTGTCCACCACCGGCCGCGAGGTGGGCGTGAACGCCGGCATCGGCTGGAAGTGGAACTGATCGCGCTGGACTGATCGCTCCGATCCGCGCGCCGCGTCCGGTTCAGTCCGGGCGCGGCGCGAAGTCGTGTGCGGCCAGCACGATCGGGCGCCCATGCGGCGTGCGGTCGGCGGCGCGGTCCCAGGCCTGCTGGTAGCGTTCCAGTTCCTGCGCGCTGCTGACACCCTTGGCGGCCACGAGCGCTTCCAGCGCGGCCAGCCAGTGCAGGTAGTAGGTGTCGCCCAGGTCGGCGTCACCGGCGGCCTGCGCCGCGCTGATCTGGCGCGCCAGCGCATCGGCCCATTCGCTCCAGCTGAAGAGGCCGCGCTCGTGCAGCTTGAGCGCCATCGCGAAAGCCTGTGCTTCCCAGGGCGCGCGGAACACCGGTTCGGCGTCGGCCTGGGGCATGCCGGGCAACAGCGGCGAAGTTGTAGTCACGCCGCCTCCAGATAGCTTTCCCACGCGTCGACCGAGACGCGCAGGCCGGGCGCCGCATCGGCGCCCCACAGGTCGCTGCCTTCGAACACCACCGTGTAAAGGTGCTGCGGCTGCTCGCCGAGCCCTTGCGCATTGGCGTCGGCAAAGACATGCGCGCCGTGCAGGCGTTCGATGGTGCCGACCTGGCCGCGCACGTAGGCCGGCAGCCGGGTGTGGTGATCGAAGGGGCCGGTGGCCGTGCGCACGCGCTGGCCCGGCGCGAAGCGCGGCAGCGCCGTGCTGTCGCGCGACGTGGGCGAGCCCTTGGCCAGCGCGGCCGGCACGTCCGGCGCGCGCAGCACGCGGCGCACGGGCGCGGCCGCGTGCAAGGCGTGGCCGGCCTCCAGCTCGTCGGGCTGCAACTGGCCCCGTTCGCGCATCAGCTTTTCCAGCGCCGCCAGCCAGATCTGGTAGTAGCTCAGCTGCAGGTAGTCGGGCAGCGTTTCGCGCGCGCTGCGGCTGGCGTCAATGTTCCAGGAACCGGTGCCGCCCATCGCCAGCGTCAGCGCCAGCGCGCGCGGCTCCCAGCCGGCATGGAAGAGTTCGCCTTCGGGCTCGGGCACGATGGCGCCGGGCAGGTCGCGCCCGCCCAGGTCGGCGTGTGTGCGGTAGCTCATGCGGTCGCTTCGGGTTCGCGCGCCAGGCCGGTGCCGATCATCGAATCGCGCGTCACCAGTTCCGCCAGCTGGGCTTCGTCCAGCCCTTCGCTGCCCGGCGGGCGCTGCGGAATGACCAGGTAGCGCACCTCGGCGGTGGAGTCCCACACGCGGATGGCGGCGGCCTCGGGCAGTGCCACGCCGAATTCGGCCAGCACGCCGCGCGGATCCTTCACCGCGCGCGAGCGGTAGGGCGCGCTCTTGTACCAGCTGGGCGGCAGCCCGAGCACCGACCACGGGTAGCAACTGCACAGCGTGCACACCACCATGTTGTGCTGCTGCGGCGTGTTGAACACCGCCACCATGTGCTCGCCCTGGCGGCCGCTGTAGCCCAGCGAGGCAATCGCCGCCGTCGCATCGCGCGCCAGCCAGTCGCGAAAGTCCGGATCGACCCAGGCCCGCGCCACCACCCGCGCGCCATTGCGCGGGCCGACCTTCGTCTGGTAGGTGTCGATCAGCACGTCGAGCGCGGCCGGATCGATGTAGCCCTTCTCGGTGAGCACGGATTCGAGCGCGCGCACGCGCAGGTCCATCTCGCTCAGTTCACTGTGCTCGCCATGGTCGTGGTCATGGGCGTGGTGATCGTGTGCCATGGGCCGCATGCTAGCGCGGTGGGCAGGCGCGCGGCCCAGGCTTTACATCGACGCTTCCAGCATCTCCCGATAGTCCGCGCGCGTCGCCAGCCGCGGATTGGTCTTGTGGCAGTGGTCGGCCATGGCACCATCGATGATCTGCTCGAACATGGCCGCGCTCACGCCGACTTCGGCCAGGCCCTTGGGCAGGCCGAGGCGGGCGTTCATGTCGCGGATGGCGGTGCCCAGGTCACCGGCCGAATCGAGGTGCATGGCTTGCGCCATGCGCTGCAGGCGCTGTTCCTTCTGCACCGATTCGGCGCCGGCATTGAAGGCGATCACGGCCGGCAGGAAGAGGGCGTTGAGGGTGCCGTGGTGCAGCCGCGGATCGACGCCGCCCAGGCTGTGGCTGAGCGAATGCACGCAGCCCAGGCCCTTCTGGAAGGCCATGGCACCTTGCATCGAGGCGCTCATCAGGTTCAAGCGCGCCTCGCGGTCGCTGCCATCTTTGGTGGCGCGCTCGATGTGGCCCCAGGCGCGCTCCAGGCCGTCCAGGCCGATGCCGTCGGCCGGCGGATTGAAGGCGGCCGACATGAAGGTTTCCATGCAGTGGGCGATGGCGTCCATGCCGGTGGCGGCGGTGAGCCGTGGCGGCAGGCCGAGCGTGAGTTCGGGGTCGCAGATGGCGGCCTTGGGCATCAAGGACCAGCTGTGGAAACCCAGCTTGCGGTGGTCGTCGACGATGATGATCGCGCCGCGCGCCACTTCGCTGCCGGTGCCGCTGGTGGTGGGCACGGCGATCAGCGGCGCGGCGCGCTCGGTGATCTTGGGCGAGCCGCCTTCGATGGTGGCGTAGGTCTTGAGCGGACCTTCGTGCGTGGCGGCGATTGCCACGCCCTTGGCGCAGTCGATGGCCGAGCCGCCGCCGACGGCGATGAGCCCGTCGCAGCGCGCGCTGCGGTACAGCGCGACGGCGGCGCGCACGGCGGCCTCGGTCGGGTTGGACGGCGTCTGGTCGAACACCGCCACTTCCAGGTCGCCCAGCGCATCGAGCGCCTTCTGCAGCACGCCGGCAGCGCGCACGCCGGCGTCGGTCACGATCAGCGGCCGGTTGATGCCGATGCGCGCGCATTCGCCGCTGAGCAACCGGATGGCGCCAAACTCGAATTGGACTTGGGTGAGGTATTGGATGAGGGCCATGATGGGTTGGGTGCTTTACGATGCGAACCGCCGCAATTTAGCAAGAGGAGCCCTTCGTGCCCATCCACAAAACCCTTGCCGCTGTCGCGCTGGCAACATCGCTGTGCGCGATGACCGGTGCGGCGCAAGCCGAATGCATGAGCCATGAGCAGGTGAAAGCGCTGGCGCAGTCGATCGCGCAGCGCAAACCCGCGCCCAACCCGGTCGGCCTGAGCGAGGCCGATGCCGCCTGCACGCGCGCCAAGCTCGACCTGCAGCTGGCCACGCAGTTTGGCGCCATGGTCGGCTTCAAGGCCGGGCTGACCAACCCGGCCGTGCAGAAGCGCTTCAACTACGACAAGCCGGTCTGGGGCATGCTGTTCAAGGACATGGTGGTCAACACCGGCGCCTCGATCGACCCGGCCTTTGGCGCGCGCCCGCTGTACGAGGCCGACATGCTGGTGCGCGTGAAGAGCGGCGCCATCAACATCGCCCGCACGCCCGAAGAGGTGCTGCAGTTCATCGACTACGTGATTCCCTTCATCGAGCTGCCCGACCTGCTGGTGCAGAACCCGGGCCAGCTGAGCGGGCCGGACGTGAGCGCGATCAACGTCGGCGCCCGGCTGGGCGTGATGGGCGTGCCGATTCTGGTGCCCGAAGGTGCCCTGGAGCGCACCGCCATGCTCGACGCTCTGCGCGACATGACGGTGCGCCTGAACGACGAAAAGGGCAACGAGCTGGCCCGTGGCAAGGGCTCGGACATCCTGCAGCACCCGCTCAACGCGGTGGTGTGGCTGGCGCAGGCGCTGGGCAAGGAAGGCCTGTCGATGAAGCCGGGCGACCTGATCAGCCTGGGTTCCTTCTCGCCGCTCAAGCCGCCGGTGCCGGGCCAGACCGTGACCGCCAGCTACGACGGCCTGCCGGGCGCGCAGCCGGTGGTGGTGCATTTCCTGCCGGCTGCGCCGGCCTCGGCCGCCGCCGCGGCCAAATCTCAATGATCCCAATGACCGCAATGAAGTGGCAGCGAAAGGGCAGCGCTGCGTGATGCCGCCCTTGACCCCGAAGATGGCCGGTGTGGTCGAGCGCATGCAGCGCGCCGGCCACCCGCCGCTGGACCAGCTGACACCGCCACAGGCCAAGGCCGCCTACGAAAAAGGCGCCGGCGTGCTCGAAGTGCCCAAGCCGGCGCTGGCACGTGTCGACGACCTCGCCATTCCCGCGCGCGACGGCTTCCTGCTGCCAGCGCGGCTGTACGCGCCCGCGCATGAGCAACTGCCGGTGCTGCTGTATTTCCACGGCGGCGGCTTCACGGTGGGCAGCATCGCCACCCACGACACGCTGTGCCGCGTGCTGAGCCAGCGCGCCGGCTGCGCCGTGCTCTCGCTCGACTACCGGCTGGCGCCGCAGCACAAGTTCCCGACCGCCCACGACGACGCCTGGGACGCGCTGGCCTGGCTGGCCCGCCAGGGCGCCGAGTTGGGCCTGGACACCCGCCGCATCGCGGTCGGCGGCGACAGCGCCGGTGGCACGCTGGCGGCGGCCTGCGCCATCCTGGCGCGTGACGCCGGCCTGCCACTGGCACTGCAGCTGCTGATCTACCCCGGCACCACCGCGCACCAGGACACCGCCTCGCACCGCGCGCTGGCCGACGCGCCGTTGTTGAGCCAGTCGCTCATCAGCTGGTTCTTCGGGCAGTACGTGCATTCGCGTGACGAACGCGACGATTGGCGCTTCGCGCCGCTCAACGCCGACGATGTCGATGGCGTGGCGCCGGCGTGGATCGGCCTGGCCGAGGTCGACCCGCTGATCGACGAAGGCATTGCCTATGCCGACAAGCTGCGTGCCGCCGGCGTGGCGGTCGACCTGGAAATCTACCGTGGCGTGACCCACGAATTCATCAAGATGGGCCGCGCCGTGCCCGAGGCGCTGCAAGCCCAGGCCGATGCCGCGCGCGCCCTGCAACAAGCCCTGTTTCCCGAACCATGAAGAAATCCGATTTCCGTTGCTTCCACCGCCTGCGCGTGCGCTGGGCCGAGATCGACATGCAGAAGATCGTGTTCAACGCGCACTACCTGATGTATGTCGACACGGCCGTGGCCGACTACTGGCGCGCGCTGGCCTTGCCTTACCAGGAATCGATGGACCAGCTGGGCGGCGACCTCTACGTGCGCAAGGCGACGCTGGAGTATTTCGCCTCGGCCCGCATCGACGACGTGCTGGACGTCGGCGTGCGCTGTGCGCACGTGGGCAATTCGTCGATGCGTTTCGAGGCCGGCCTGTTCCGCGCCGACGAGCTGCTGGTCACGGGCGAGCTGGTCTATGTCTTTGCCGATCCGGCGACGCAAAGCTCCAAGCCGGTGCCGCCGGCGCTGCGCGAGATCTTCGAGGCGTTCGAGGCCGGCCAGCCGGCCTGCGAAGTGCGCACCGGCAACTGGAGCGAGGTGGGTGATGGCGCCGGCGAATTGCGGCGCGAGGTCTTCATCGACGAGCAAGGCGTGCCCGCGGAAATGGAATGGGACGCGCACGACGCCACGGCGCTGCACGCGGTGGCAGTCAACCGGCTGGGCCGCGTGATCGCCACCGGCCGGCTGCTGGCCGAAGCGCCCGGCGGCGTGGCCCGCATCGGCCGCATGGCGGTGCAGCGCACCATGCGCGGCGGCGGCCAGGGCGCCGCGGTGTTGCGCGCGCTCGAAGCCGCGGCCAAGGCGCGCGGCGACCGCGAAGTCATGCTGCACGCGCAACGCAGCGCCGAGCGCTTCTACCAGCGGCTGGGTTACAGCGTCAGCGGCGCACCCTTCGAGGAAGCCGGCATCGACCACATCGAGATGCGCCGCGCGCTGTGACGCGGCGCTCTCGATAGCTGCTTACTTTTCGGCGGTGGTGGTCGGCGCGATCGACTTGCGCACCGCCGCCACCTGCGCCGGCGTCACGGCACCGGCCTGGTTGCCCCAGCTGCTGCGCACGAAGCTCAGCAACTGCGCCACGTCCTCGTCGCGCAGGCGCCAGCCGAAGGGCGGCATGCCCAGCGGCGTCGGCGCCAGCGCGGTGGCGGGCATGGCACCGCCTTGCAGCACGATGCGGATGAGCGAGGTCGGGTCACCGGCATTCACCACGCTGTTGCCGGCCAGCGCCGGGAAGGTGTTCTCCCAGCCGGCGCCGCTGGAACGGTGGCAGGCATTGCAGTTGTTCAGGTAGAGCATGGCACCGCGCTGGCCTTCCACCGTGCCGTTGCGCAGCTTGGTGGTGTCGGGGTGCGGTGCCGGCGGCGGGTTCCCCGCCGCGACATCGGCAGGCCGAGGCGCCGGCGGCGTGTAGCCGGCCGGTGCGCCCACCGATTGCAGGTAGGTCGCCACGGCGGTCAGGTCCTGCGGCGTCATGAACTGCGTGCTGTTTTCCACCACCTGCGCCATCGGCCCGAAGCTGCCGCTGTGGGCGGTGCGTCCGGACTGCAGGTAGCCCACCAGGTCGGCCGTGGGCCACTTGGCGGCCGTGTTGCCCGCGCCGTGGCGCAGCGCCTGCGCGTGCCAGCCGTCGATCAGCGCGCCGGAGAGGTAGGCATCGCCATCCTTCTCGCTGGCCGCCTTCAGGCCGCCCAGCTGGCTGCGCGGCGTGTGGCATTCGCCGCAATGGCCCAGCCCGTTGACCAGGTAGGCGCCGCGGTTCCATTCGGCGCTGCGCTCGGCCACCGGGCGGTAGGTGTCGCGATCCAGATAGAGCCAGTTCCAGCCGATCAGCAGGAAACGCATGCTGAACGGCCAGGGCAGCTGCGTCGGTGGCGGCTGCTCGGCCACCGGCTGCACGCCGCGGCGGAAATAGGCGTAGAGGTCGCGCATGTCCTCGTCGCTGGTGCGCGCGAACGAGGCGTAGGGCATGGCGGGGTAGAGGCGGTGCCCGTCCTTGGCCACGCCTTCGCGCACGGCGCGCATGAAATCGGCTTCGGTGTAGCTGCCGATGCCCGCTTGCGGATCGGGCGTGATGTTGGTCGAGATCACCTTGCCGAAGGGGGTGTCCATCGGCAGGCCGCCGGCGAAGGGCGCGCCGCCGGGCGCCGAATGGCAGCTGACGCAATCGGCCACGCGCGCCAGGTAGCGCCCGCGCTCGACCTGGGCGTCGGGGATGGCGGCGTTGGCGGCTGGCGCAGGTGTTGCCGCGGGTTGCGCGTCGACCCGTTGCGCCAGGAAGGTGGCGCCCCCAGCCAGGGCGACGCATGCCGCCACGGCGACGGCGGCCACGCGGCGCAGGCGCAGCACGCGAGGGGTTTGTTCTTTCTTCATGCCAGCGCTCCCGGGTTCTTCAGGTAGCGCTCTCGAATGGCCGCCGCGGCCCAGTAGGCCAGCGCCGCCACCGCGCCGGTCGGGTTGTAGCCGAAGTTCTGCGGGAACAGGCAGGCGCCCATCACGAACACGTTGGGCACGTCCCAGACCTGGGTGAAGCGGTTCACCACGCTGGTGCTGCGGTCGGTGCCCATCACCGCGCCGCCGGTGTTGTGGGTGGATTGGTAGGGCCGCGTGTCGTAGTGCGCACCTTGCTTCATGAAGCCCATGGCGATCTGCTTGGGGCCCATGGCCTTGGCGATCTGCTCGACCTTGCTGCCGATGAACTGGGTCATGGCGATGTCGTTGGGCTTCCAGTCGAAGGTCATGCGCAGCAGCGGCTGGCCGAAAGAATCCTTGTAGGTCGGGTCGAGGTCGAGGTAGTTGTCGCGGTAGGACATGACCGAGCCCTGGCTGCCGACACCGGTGTGATAGAGGTAGGTTTCCTTGACCGCCGTCTTCCACTGCGCGCCCCAGGCCGGCGTGCCGGGCGGCGTCGCCATCTGCTGGATCGGCCGCCCGCCGGTGTTGATGCAGTTGATGCTGGCGCCGCCGATGAAACCGAGCGGCCCATGGTCGAAGTTGTCGCCGTCGAAGTCGTCCAGCACGCTGCCGCTGGCACCGGCGCCGATGAAGGGGTGCATCGGCTGCGCCTTGTCGAAGAACAGGGTGGCGCCGCCGTTGAGCTGGTAGGCGTAGTTGCGGCCCACCACGCCGCGCCCGGTGGCCGGGTCGTAGGGCTGGCCGATCTTCGAGAGCAGCAGCAGGCGCACGTTGTGCATCTGGTAGGCGCACAGCACCACCAGGTCGGCCGGCTGCTCGATCTCGTTGCCCTGGGCGTCGATGTAGGTCACGCCAGTGGCGTGCTTGCCGTCGGCCGACATGTTCACCCGCAGTACCGTCGAGCGCGTGCGCAGTTCGAAGTTCGGGCGCTTGAGCAGCACCGGCAGCAGGGTCGTCTGCGGCGAGGCCTTGGAGTAGTTGTAGCAGCCGTAGCGCTCGCAGAAGCCGCAGAAGTTGCACGGCCCAAGCTGCGCGCCGTGCGGGTTGGTGTACGGGCGCGAGGCGTTGGCGGCGGCCTGTGGAAAGGGGTGGTAGCCCAGTTCGGTGGCGGCCTTGGTGAACAGCAGCGCGCTGTTGGTCGAGGCCAGCGGCGGCAGCGGATATTCGCCCGAACGCGGCCCTTCGAAGGGGTTGCCGCCGGCCTGGATCTGGCCGCCGATGTTGCCGGCCTTGCCGGAGGTGCCGCAGATCTTCTCGAAGCTGGTGAAGTGCGGTTCGAGCTCTTCGTAGCTCACGCCCCAGTCCTGAATGGTCATGCCCTCCGGGATGAAGTTCTTGCCGTAGCGCTCCACGAAGGTGCTGCGGATGCGCAGGTCGGCCGGCAGCGGGCGCCAGTGATGGCCGTTCCAGTGCACGCCGGCGCCGCCCACGCCGTCGCCCAGCAAAAAGGAGCCATGCTGGCGATAGGGCAGCGCCACGTCGGCCGGCGTGTGGCGGATCGTGACGGTTTCCTTGGCGAGGTTCTGGAACAGCTTGCCGCGAATGCCGTAGCTCAGCTCGTCGGTGTTGCGCGGGTAGGCGAAGTCGGGGTTGGTATCGCGCGGCTCGCCGCGTTCGAGCGCCAGCACCTTCAGGCCGGCGCTGGTGAGTTCCATGCCCATGATGGCGCCGGTCCAGCCGAAACCGACCAGCACCACATCGACCGAGGCTTTTTTCTGTGAGGCCATGATTGCGTGCCTCCCTTCAGCCTTGCGGCCCGGCAATGGTCACCGGCGGCAAGGGGTAGCTCTCGCCCGGCCGGCCGACCCAGTCCAGGTAGTCGGCGCGTGCGCCCGGGAAACCGATCATGGCCCAGGCGGCGGCGTTCTTGTTGCCGCCGTGAATGGGGTCGCTGAAGTAGCCTTCCTTGGTGTTCTGCAGCAGGAAGCCGAAGAACATCTTGCCGGACACGCCCGCCAGGTCGACGCTGCCGGCCTCCAGTCCCTTGAGCACTTCGTCCTGCGCCGAAGGCTCGAGCTGCGCAAAGATCTTGTCGCCATGCGCGACACGGCACCAGGCGTTGACCGCGGCAATCGACGCGCGATAGACCTCGCGCGGCGGCATCGGCGACTGGTGGCCGAACAGCGGCGAGGCGTCGGGCGCAAAGGGGCCCTGCATGTACCAGAGGGCGCCGTGGCCCCAGGCCGTGTCCATCTGGCGGTCGATGAATTCGGGCACGCCGGCCTCGATCGCGCCGGGGCCGTCGTCGCCCGAGGGAATCAGGCGCGCCACCGCGGCCCCGATGAAGGCCCATTCGACGGCGTTGAAGTAGCTGGGCGAGTAGGGCGCGGCCGGCGCCCCAGGTGCCGCGGCCGGCTTGCCCGGGTCGGCTGCGATGGCCCCGCCGGCAGCGCCAAGCGCTGCCGAGGCGGGAACGAGCGCAATGGATCGGCGCAGAAAATCGCGCCGCCCATTGTCATTGGATTGGGGCATGGTCTTTGCGCGTGGGGCGCGCTGTTGTTGGTCTTGGCAACAGTTTGTCTCGCAATGTGTATTTGCTCCAGAAACAAGTTGTATCTGTGTCTTGAAATCAATTTGAAAGCTTGGCCGCGCGCCCGGATTTCAGATTCTTTCGCTCTATACAACGCGCCTTCGTCCGACGCCTGGCCCCACGCCTTCCATGCTTGACCATCGAGCGGAAAGCCAGCGGCGGTGGGCCAGATCGGCGCTTTCAAATGGATTGCCAACAATTTCACATTTAATTGACAACGAACAAAAAGTTCGCAGTCGCTCGGACGCTTCTCACAGTGCGAAAGGAACAGTCTTGATGAGCGAATGCGGGCAATGCGCTCCAATACATACATCCGCTGTCACAGAGATCTCCAGAAAAAATCAGGGTCAGAGGGATGGAATGGGAAGCTAAAAACAACAGGTTGAACAGAAGAAGAATTTCGAAGAAGAAGAAGGAAAAGAAGGATGAAGATGGGTTTGGAAGAATGGTTGGAATGAATTGGCTATAGACCACGAGGGTGGGAGGATCGACCCCCAGAAGTAAGAGGCTTCTGGGGGTTTATTTTTTGGGGGTCACCCCAGAATGCCAAAGGCCCGCTGCACGAGCTGTGCAGCGGGCCTTTGGCGTTGGAGCGGGCGCATTCTAGATATCGGCCAGCAGCGGATAGGGCAGGGGTTCCACCTCCAGCGCCACCCCGTCGGGCGCGCCGGCCCGCAGGCCGCCCGCTTCCCGTGCGGCGATCTGCATCGACACGATGGCCGACCAGCCGCCGGCCGGCGTTGGCGCGGCCTGCACCACGGTGCCGACCGGTTGCTCGGCGTCGGCCGCCGCAAACACTTCCTGCCCGGCGGCCAGCGGCGCCTGCGCGTTCACGACATAGGCGCGCCGCTTGAGCGTGCCGCGAAACTGGCTGCGCGCCACCACTTCCTGGCCGGGATAGCAGCCCTTCTTGAAGTTGACGCCACCCACCGATTCGTAGTTGAGCATCTGCGGCACGAAGGCGTCGAGCACCGGCGTGGTCAAGGTGGCGACGCCGCTGCGCACGTCGCCCCATTGCCACAGGCTGTCGTCGATGCGTTCGCCGGCGGGCGCTGCGGCGCCGGCCGGCGCCAGCCACAGGGCACGGGCCACGCCATCGGCCGGGTAAAGCGAGATCGCGTGCGCCTCGCCGATGGCGCTGCTGCTTCCCGCCGGTGCGGCGGCATCGACGCCGTTGGCCGCCAGGGCGGCACCGGCCAGGCCATACAGGGCGAACTCTTCCGTGGCGTCGCTCAGCTTGGCCTTGGCGCGCAGCACGTACATCTGCAGGCGCTTGAGCGTGGCCGCCAGGATGTCGCGGCTGCACACCAGCAGGATCCGCTCGGGCTGCGGGCGAATGCCGATGAAGCTGGCGATCATGCGGCCCTTGGGCGTGCACAGCGCGGCCAGGCGGGCCTGCGAAGCGTCGAGCAGGGCGAAGTCCTGCGTCAACTGGCCGTGCAGGAAACTGGCTGCATCGGCGCCCTCGGCGCGAATCACGCCGAGGTGGGTGAGGGCGGCTACGCCCTGGAGTGCGGCAGAGGTCATCGCTGAATTATCATGGCCCGCCGCGTACCCTTCGGGTGTGCAAGGCCAAGCGGCGGACCTGCCGCTCGACCCGATTCCATGCGCCTTCCGGCGCCCCTTCCTGTTCGCCTGTGCGCCGCTTTTTTCTCGTCAATTTTCTCATCGTCGTGCTGGTTGCCGCTGCCGCTGGCGCGGTCGGCATGTGGTGGTTGCAGCATCCGTTGAAGATCCAGGCCGAGAGTGTCGACCTGTCGATCGAACCCGGCACCACGCCGCGCCAGATCGCGCAGGCGGTGGTCGACGCCGGCGTGGAAGTACCGCCGCAATGGCTGTACGCGTGGTTCCGCCTGTCCGGGCAAGACCGCCAGATGCGCGCCGGCAGCTACGAACTGGAGCGCGGCCTGACGCCGCGCCAACTGCTGGAAGTGCTGGTGCGAGGGCGCGAGGCGACCCGCACCGTGGTGCTGGTGGAAGGCTGGAATTTCCGCCAGGTGCGCGCAGCATTGGCCAAGGCCGACCAGCTCAAGCCACTGACGGCCGGGGAAAGCGATGAGGAACTCATGAAACAGCTGGGACGCCCCGGCGTGGCGCCGGAAGGGCGCTTCTTCCCGGACACCTACACCTATTCGAAGCAGTCGACCGACGTCGCCCTGCTGCAGCGCGCCATGCGCTCGATGGACCGGCAGCTCGACGCCGCATGGTCGGCGCGCGCCGCCGATTCGCCGCTCAAGACGGCCGATGACCTGCTGATTCTGGCCAGCGTTGTCGAGAAAGAGACAGGCAAGCCGGAAGACCGCGCCGAAGTCTCGGCCGTGTTCAACAACCGCCTGCGCCTGGGCATGCCGCTGCAAAGCGACCCGACGGTGATCTTCGGCCTGGGCGAGAGCTTCGACGGCAACCTGCGCAAGCGCGACCTGCAGGCCGACACGCCGTGGAACACCTACACCCGGCCCGGCCTGCCGGCAACGCCGATCGCCATGCCCGGCAAGGCAGCGCTGATTGCCACCGTGCAGCCGGCCGCCAGCAAGGCCTTGTATTTCGTGTCGCGCGGCGACGGCAGCAGCCACTTCAGCACCTCGCTGGAGGAGCACAACCGCGCCGTCAATCGCTACCAGCGGGGAGGCAAATGAGTGCGTTGTTCCTGACGCTCGAGGGCATCGACGGTGCCGGCAAGTCGAGCCACCTGGATGCCCTGGAAAAGCTGCTGCGCGCGCAGGGCCGCACGGTGGTGCGCACCCGCGAGCCCGGCGGCACGCCACTGGCCGAAACGCTGCGCGGCCTGATCCTGGAGCAGCCGATGGACCCGCTGACCGAATCGCTGCTGGTCTTCGCGGCGCGGCGCGACCACGTCGTACAGGTCATTCAACCGGCGCTGGCTGCCGGCCACACCGTGCTGTGCGACCGCTTCACCGATGCCACCTTCGCCTACCAGGGCGTGGGCCGCGGCTTCGACCTGCAGGTGCTGAGCACGCTGGAAAGCTGGGCCCAGGCCGGGCAGGGCGCCGCACCCCTGCTGCAGCCCGACCTCACGCTGTGGTTCGACCTGCCGCCCGAGGTGGCCGCTGCCCGGCTGGCCGATGCGCGCGTGCCCGACAAGTTCGAGGCGCAACCGGTCGCGTTCTTCCGCCGCGTGGCCGAGGGCTACGCCCAGCGCGCCACCGCGCCACGCTTTGCGCGCATCGATGCGCACCAGCCGCGCGAGGCCGTCTGGCAGCAGATCGTCGACGTGCTGGCCGCGCGAGGCATCGCACCATGAGCGCGCTGGCACCCTGGCTCGCCGAGCCGCTGACCCACCTGCTGCGCCAGCGCGGCCATGCCTGGCTGCTGCAAGGCCCGTCCGGCCTGGGCCAATATGAACTGGCACTGGCGCTGGCCGCCACCTGGCTGTGCGAGGCGCCGACGCCGCACGGCGCCTGCGGCCACTGCACCAGTTGCCACGCCGTCAGCGTGCGCACCCATGCCGACCTGTGCGTGCTGATGCCCGAGACCAGCATGCTGGAACTGGGCTGGCCGCTGAGCGAGAAGGCGCAGGCCGACATCGACGACAAGAAGCGCAAGGCGAGCAAGGAAATCCGGGTCGAAGCCATGCGCGACGCGGTCGGTTTTGCCCAGCGCACCAGCGCCCGCGGGCGCGGCAAGGTGCTGCTGGTCTACCCGGCCGAGCGCATGAACAACATCACCGCCAATGCGCTGCTCAAGACGCTGGAAGAACCGGCCGGCGACGTGCGCTTCGTGCTGGCCAGCGAAGCGGCCTGGCAACTGCTGCCGACCATCCGCAGCCGCTGCCTTTCCTTCTCGCTAGGCTGGCCGGCGGTTGCACAGGCGCGCGCCTGGCTGGTGGAGCAGGGCGTTCCCGCGCCCGAGGCCGAGGCGCTGCTGCGCGCTGCCGGCGGGCGCCCCGCCGATGCGCTGCAACTGGCGCAATCGGGCGTCTCGGGCAAGGCCTGGAGCCAGTTGCCGCGCGCCATGCAGCGCGGCGACGTGGCGGCGCTGGCCGAGCGCACGCCGGCGCAGGCCATCGACGCGCTGCAGAAGCTCTGCCACGACCTGATGGCGATCGACAGCGGTGCGCTGCCGCGCTTCTTCGATGCGGCCGACCTGCCGCCGGCGCCGCCGGTCAGGCTGCTGGCGCGTTGGTCCAAGACCCTCGGGAATGCGGCAAAAACCGCAGAACATCCATTCAACGCGGGTTTGATGCTCGAAGCGCTTGTGAGCGAAGCCCGAAGCACCCTACACTCGGCCGCACGCCGCCCATGAGCACCACCGCCCCACCCAACACCGCCCGGCCCAGCGTCATCCAGCTGGCCATCAAGGAAAAAGCCGCGCTGTACGCCGCCTACATTCCGTTGTTCACCGACGGCGGGATCTTCATCCCGACGGCACGCGAATACGGCCTGGGCGACGACGTCTACGTGCTGCTCACGCTGCCCGAAGACCCGCAGCGCTACCCGGTGGCCGGCAAGGTCGCCTGGATCACGCCCGGCCGTGCCGCCGGCAACCGCGCGCCGGGCGTCGGCATCCGTTTTCCGTCCGACGACAAGTCGCGCCAGCTGAAGGCGAAAATAGAGGATGCGCTCGGCGGCACCATGGCCTCGGACCGGCCGACGCAGACGATCTGACCGATTGCCGCCATCCATTCACCCCGCGGGCCTCCAAGTGAGGCCCGCGCCGTTTCAGCCTTGCACCCGTGATGTTCACCGACTCCCACTGCCACCTGAGCTTTCCCGAACTGGCCGACGACCTGCCGCAGATCCGCGCCGCGATGGCGCAGGCGCAGGTCGACCGCGCCCTGTGCATCTGCACCACGCTCGAAGAATTCGAGACGGTGCACGCTCTGGCGGCGCGTTTTGACAACTTCTGGTGCAGCGTAGGCGTGCATCCGGACAACGAGGACATCCAGGAGCCGACCGTGGACGACCTGGTGCAGCGCGCCGCGCGCCCCAAGGTGGTCGCCATCGGCGAGACCGGCCTCGACTACTACCAGATGGAAGAGCGCAAGGGCGGGCGCAGCGTGGCCGACCTCGAATGGCAGCGCGACCGCTTCCGCGCCCACATCCGCGCCGCGCAGGCGACCCGCAAGCCGCTGGTGATCCACACCCGCGAAGCCTCGGCCGACACCCTTGCCATCCTGAAAGAGGAGGGCGAGACGGGCGCAAGCACAGCGGCCGGCGGGGTGTTCCATTGCTTCACCGAGACCGCCGAGGTGGCGCGCGCCGCGCTGGACCTGGGTTTCTACATTTCCTTCTCCGGCATCCTGACCTTCAAGAAGGCGCAGGACCTGCGCGACGTGGCCGCCTTCGTGCCGCTGGACCGCATGCTGATCGAGACCGACAGCCCGTACCTGGCGCCCGTGCCGTACCGCGGCAAGACCAACAACCCGTCCTACGTGCCCTACGTGGCACAGCAGATCGCCCAGGTGCGCAACATGCCGGTGGAAGCCATCGCGCAGGCCACCAGCACCAATTTCGAGAACCTCTTCAAGGGAGTCAAAGCATGAGAAAGTACATTCAATATCTGTCCTTAAGCCTTATCGTTTCAACAGTTTTTCCGGCCAATGCCGACACCATGGTCGACTTTTTCCGGGCCGTGCGCGCCGACAACGACAGCGGTGTGCGCAAGCTGATCGAGCAAGGTTTCGACCCCAACACGCGCGACGAGCACAAGCAGACCGGGCTGATCCTGGCCATGCGCGAGCCGTCGCCGCGCGTCATCGACGTGCTGCTCGCGTCGCCCAAAGTCGATGTCAGCGAAGTCAACGGCAGCGACGAAAGCGCGCTGATGATGGCCTCGCTCAAGGGCCAGAAGGACGTGGTGGAAAAACTGCTGGCGCGCGATGCCGCCGTCAACAAGACCGGCTGGGCGCCGCTGCATTACGCGGCCACCAGCGGAAACGTCGAGATCATGAAGATCCTGCTGGAAAAGAGCGCCTTCATCGACGCCCAGTCGCCCAACGGCACCACGCCGCTGATGATGGCCGCCATGTACGGCTCGGCCGAGGCCGTGAAGCTGCTGCTCGATGAAGGCGCCGACACCGCCATGAAGAACCAGCAGAACATGACCGCCGCCGATTTCGCCGAGCGCGGCAAGCGCCCGGACGCGATTGCCTTGCTGGCGAACGCGCCCAAGGGCGGCGCGAAGCCGAAGGTGCCGAGCGACGGCAAGTGGTGAGCTAAACCCGACGCCACGGCAGCACCACCATGAAAGTGATCTTCGTGCGCCACGGCGAGAGCACGGGCAATGCCGGCGTGCCCAGCTTCGATCTCTCGAAGCTGGAACTGACGCCGCTCGGGCACGAACAGGCGGCAGGCGTCGCGGCAGGCTGGCAAAGCGCGCCCACGTTGATCGCGCTGTCGCCGTACCTGCGCACCCATCTGACGGCGCAGCCGACCATCGATCGATTCCCGGCGGTGCCGGTGGAAATCCTGCCCATGGAGGAATTCACCTACCTGGAGCCGAGCCGCTGGAACGGCACTTCGCGCACCGAGCGGCTGCCGCACATCGAGAGATATTGGCAAAGCGCCGATCCGGTCTATCGCGACGGCCCCGGCGCCGAGAGCTTCGACACCTTGCTCGAGCGTGTCGACCGCACATTGACGTGGTTTCAGAAGTTGCCAGCGGACGCGCTGGTGTACGCCTTCAGCCATGGCCAGTTCATGCAGGCCGTGCGGGTGACGCTGCTGAACCCGGGTTGGACCTCGCAGCGGAAGATGGCGCATTTCTGGCCGTTCAACGCCGAGCACCCGATTCAGAACGTCGATCTGCTCGGGGCCAGCTACGCGAACGCGCGCTGGACCGAAGTCGATCCTTGGGACTAAGTTATACAATGTATATTATGTTAAATGACATAGGGATCACGATGGCGAGGCAATGCCCGCTGCACGCAGCACCGAAGGCCCCTGCTACCTCGCCAGCCCGCCCACGCTAGGACCTTAGGCCGCGACGGAACGCAGCGCGCCGAGATTCACCGCCGCCAGCCAGTCGATCTCGCCGAAGGCGCGGAAGCGCGGTTTCCCTTCGGCATCGAGCACGAAGCTGGCCGGCAGGCCGGCGCCACCCCACGCGGGCAACTGGGTCTTGCTGCGGTCGAGCAGCACGCTGCCGTGCACCGGCACCTCTTCAAGGAAGCTGCGCACGCGCGCTGGCATCTCGCCGTGGTTCAACGACAGCAGGCGCAGGCCGCGCGACGCGAAGCGGTCGACGGCTGCGTTGAGGGAAGGCATTTCCGCGCGGCACGGGCCGCACCAGGTGGCCCAGAAATTGATCACCAGGGGCTGGCCGGCGAAGTCGGCCAGGCTCACCGTTTTCTCGCTGGCGAGGTCGACCGCCTGCAAGGCCGGCGGCCTTGCAGCCTGCCACGGCACCAGGGTGTTGGCGGCCGGCGCCGGGTCGGCGGCGGCCGTGGCAGCATTGACGGCACTGAACGGCGCCGCCACGGCGCCCATCAGCAACGTACGGCGGCGCAGATGGGGCGATGCCATGGCGCCGCTGAAGTCGCAGACCCCGCTCAGGCGCTGCGCTTGGACTGGATGGCGTAGCGGAAGTTGGCCGGGTCCAGGCTGTCGAGACTGCCCTTCCCGGTTTCGCCGTTGGGGTACATCAGGAAGGCGACCGGCGCGGCCTGGCGGCTGCCTTGCAGGCGCACGTCTTCGGCGCTGTTGTAGCCCAGCCAGTTCATTTCCCAGGCGCCGAACAGCATGGCGTTGGCGGCGCGCACGCGGGCGTCGGTGGCGGGCAGGCCACCGCTGGCTTCTTCCAGCATGACCTTGCGCACGTCGGCCGGATCGACCGGCACCCAGCCGTAGCCCTGCGCGTAGAACTCGGCGCGGCAGTGCTGCGCGCGGCTGATGTCGCCGCTCTTGCCGAGGCTCTTGTAGCCGTGCGCCGAGTCGTCCACGCGCACGCCGTAGACGTCGCGCGCGGGCACGCCGCTGGCGCGCGCCAGGGCGACGAACAGGCCGTTCAGGTCGGCGCACTTGCCGCCGAGGTTGCCGCTGGTCAGCACGGCCTTGACGTCACCGGTGCCGCAGCCGCGCACGCTGCCTTCGCGGTGGCAGTTGGCGACGATCCAGTCGTAGATCGCCTTGGCCTTCTCGACATCGGTCTGGGCGCCGGCGTCGCGCACGATCTTGCGCGAGGTGTCGGCCACGACGCCATCGAGCGGCTTGTACTGGCTGGCGCGCAGGTAGGGGCGCAGCTGCTCGGCGCTGGCGCGCGGCGCCTGCGGCGCAGCGGCGCCGAGGTCGGTCGCGCGGTCGCGCAGCGCGACGCGGTTGGTCAGCGTGAGTTGCTGCGGCGCGGCCGGGTCGGTCCACTCCACCATCAGCATGCGTGCGCCGGAGGTGCCCGCCACCACCTTGGCCTGCTTGGCGCCGGGGGCGTCGAAGCGGGTGTCGAGCAGGCGCTGATAGGCGCCCGATGCGTCTTCCAGCTGCTGCGCCGGCAGCGGCACCCAGACGCGGCCAAGGCCAGTGCGCTCGCTCAGGTCGACCGTGGTGACGATGTCGTAGCTGCGCCAGCCGTCGGCGCTCGGGCTGGCGGCGCTGCTGCGCGCGGCGGCGAGCGACGGCAGGAAGGCGGCACCAGCGCCCAGCAGCGGGCTCGCGGCGGACAGGCTAAGGAAATGACGGCGTTGCATGGAGACTCCTCGAGGGCAGAAACAGATTGAATCGGCCGCCATTATCGAAGAAGCCAGTGGGCCGGGGCCTATTGGCTCGGGTATTCCAGCACGGCGCGGGCTAGCGGCAGGGCCACCCGCCTATAATTCGCCGGCCTGCCGCGCCCCATCCGTGCAGCTGGCCGTAAGCGTTTACGTCAACCAACGCATCACCAGCGGCACCTGCAGCCGGCTGGCGGTGTCGTCGGGCGCTTCACGTTCCACCGCACCCCCCGCCTACGCACGGCGCCGCCCTATCGCAAGGAGTGGCGCTCGATGTCGAACGTCCAGAAAGATGATTCCCTGCGCACGCTGGCCTGGATGGCCGGTGCGCTTTTTCTCGCCTACCTGTCGGTCGCCATGGCGATGCCGGCGGTGGCGGTGCATGTCTCGCACACGCTGGGCATGGGCAACGTTGCCTCCGGCCTGGCCGTGGGCATCGCGTTCCTGTCGACCATCCTCAGCCGCGGCTGGGCCGGCCGGCTGGCCGACGAACGCGGCGGCAAGGTGGCGATGTTCCGCGGCCTCGGGCTGTATGCGGCGGCGAGCTTGCTGTGCCTGTTGTCGGCGTGGCAGGCGCTGGGCCATGGCCTGGCCTCCTACGGCGTGCTGCTGGCCGGCCGCCTGCTGCTCGGCCTGGGCGAAAGCTATGCCCTGGTCGGCCTGCTGGCCTGGGCCATGGCCCGCCTGGGGCCGGCGCGCTCCGGGCTGGTGATGGCTTTCGTCGGCACCGGCATGTACGGCGCCTTTGCCGTCGGCGGCCCGCTCGGGCTGTGGCTGCTGCAGCAACTGGGCTTCGGTGGGCTGATGGCGGCCACGGTGCTGCTGCCGCTGGCCAGCGGTGCGATGCTGTGGCGCACCGCGCCGGCCACCGCCGCCGCGGGCCGGCGCCAGCCGTTCTCGCAGGTGCTGGGATTGATCTGGAAGCCCGGCATGGTGGTCGGCCTGCAGGGCGTCGGCTTCGCCGCGCTCGGTGCATTCTTCCCGCTGTACTTCCTGGCCAACGGCTGGCATGGCGCGGGCTGGGGGCTGAGCGCCTTCGGGCTCGGCTTCGTCGCGGTGCGGCTGGTGGCAGGCGCCCTGCCCGACCGCCTGGGCGGCATACCGGTGGCGCTGGTGTCGCTGGCGGTCGAGACCGTTGGCCAGGCCCTGCTGTGGCTGGCGCCGAACCCGCCAGTGGCCATGCTCGGTGCGCTGCTGACGGGCATGGGTTGCTCCATGGTGTTTCCGTCGATGGGGCTGGAGGTGGTGCGGCGCGTGCCGGCGCACCTGCGCGGCACCGCCATCGGCGGCTTCGCCGCCTTCCAGGACCTGGCCTATGGCGCCACCGGTCCGGTGGCGGGCTGGGTGGCCGACCATTTCGGGCACGCGCAGGTCTTCCTCATCGGCACCCTCGCGGCGCTGCTGGCGATCTGGCTGACTTGGCGGCTGCGCGCCGAGGCGCGCGCGGCCGCGTCGGCATTGGCCGGCACGCAGCCACGGTGAACCTGCCTGGCGCCCTGGCGGGCCAATGGTAGTTGTACCGAGCCTGCGGCCGCCGCACGCAAGTTAACCTGCGCCCTCTCCAGACCCAGAACAACTCCATCCGAGAGCGAGATGCCCATGAAAGCATTGAGACAAGCAGCCGCCGCGGCGGCACTGACGGGGCTGTGCGCAGCCGCATCCGCGCAGACCGTCAACGTCATCTGTTCGGTGCAGGCCGACTGGTGCAACATGATCGCGACGGTGTATGCGCGCACCACCGGCGTGAAGCTGAACATGTCGCTCAAGGGCTCCGGCGAGGCGCTGGCGCAATTGATCGCCGAGCGCGACAACCCGAAGACCGACGTCTGGTTCGGCGGCACCGGCGACCCGCACCTGCAGGCCGCCGAGTCGGGCCTGACGCTCGAATACAAATCGCCCAGCCTGCCCCAGCTCTACCCGTGGGCCCAGCAGCAGGCCCAGCAGTCGGGCTACAAGACGGTGGGCATCTATTCCGGGCCGCTCGGCTTCGGCTACAACACCGAGCTGATCGCCAAGAAGAAGATGGACATCCCGCGCAGCTGGGCCGACCTGCTCAAGCCGGAATACAAGGGCGACATCCAGGTGGCCAACCCGGCCTCCAGCGGCACCGCCTACACCATGATCGCGACGCTGGTGCAGCTGATGGGCGAGGACAAGGCCTTCGACTACCTCAAGGGCCTGCACCGGAACATCAGCCAGTACACCCGCTCGGGCACCGCGCCGATCAAGGCCGTGGCGCGCGGCGAGACCGCGGTGTCGATCAGCTTCATCCACGACGCGCCGCAGGAAAAGATGCAGGGCTTCCCGGTCGAGACGGTGACGCCGTCCGAGGGCACCGGCGCCGAGATCGGCTCGATGAGCATCGTCAAGGGCGCGCGCAACCTGGAGCAGGCCAAGAAGTTCTACGAATGGGCGCTCACGCCGCAGGCGCAGACCTTCGGCGCGGCGTCCAAGCAGTACCAGCTGCCGTCGAACAAGGCCACGCCGGTCGACCCGAACGTGCCGGACTTCAAGACGATCAAGATGATCAACTACGACTATGCGAAATACGGCCAGAGCGCCGAGCGCAAGCGGCTGATCGCGCGCTGGGAGAAGGACGTGAACTCGCTGCCGCGCTAGCCCGCGCCAACGGTGTCGACTTCTCCCCGCGGACGCCGGCCCGATGCCCCCATCTGGTGGTGCATCGGCCTGGGCCTGGCGGCCTACCTCGCCCTGCCCTGGTATGCGATCCAGGACACCAGCTGGTACCAGGCCCTGCCCGGCGTGTTCGGCGCCGACGAAGGCGCCAATGGCCTGATGCAGGCGCTGCGCCTGGGCCGGGCCTGGTTGTGGCTGGGCCTGGCCGGGCTGGCCGTCTGCGCCGTCGCGGCGGCGCTGGGCCCCGGGCGCCGGCAGGGCCGGCTGCTGCTGGCCGGCGGTTCGCTCGGCTTCGTCGGGCTGGCGCTTGCCGGTTTCCTGATCGGGGCCAGGGGCTGGGCCTTCGCGGCGCTGACCACGCACTTCGGTGAGTTGCCCGTCAACCAGTTCGGCATCGGCGCCGGCGGCTTCGTGGCGCTTGCCGCGCTGCTGGTGCTGGCCGCTTTCGGGCTGGCGCGCATGGGCTATTTTCGCGGCGACCTGTTCGTTGCCGCGGCGGTGCTGTGCTGCGGCACGCTGCTGGCGCTGTTCATCGCCTACCCGGTCGGCAAGGCGCTGGCCGGCGCCTTTCTCGATGACGCCGGGCACCTGTCGGCAGCGGCACTGAGCGAACGCGCCGGCACCGCGCAGGTCTGGGGGCTGGGCTGCCTGGCCGGCGGCGTGCGCTGCGGCGTGGCCTGGAACACGCTGGCGCTGGCGTTGCTCACCGCCGCCGGCACCACCTTCCTGGGCACCTTGCTGGCGCTCATGGCCGAGCGCGGCGGCCGGCGCTGGCGCGGCCCGCTGGGCGCGCTCGCGGTGCTGCCGATCATCACGCCGCCGTTCGTCGTCGGGCTCGGCCTGATCCTGCTGTTCGGCCGCGCCGGCGTCGTCAACCAGCTGCTCGAAAGCACGCTGGGCATCGCGCCGACGCGCTGGTTCTACGGTTTGCCGGGCCTGCTGGTGGCACAGCTGTTCGCTTTCACGCCGATCGCCTTCATGATCATGCGCGGCGTGGTGCAAGGCGTCTCGCCGAGCCTGGAAGAGGCGGCGCAGATGCTGCATGCGGATCGCCGCCGCACCTTCTTCACCATCACGCTGCCGCTCATCGCGCCGGGCCTGGCCAACGCCTTCCTGGTCGGCTTCATCGAGAGCATCGCCGACTTCGGCAACCCGGTGGTGGTGGGCGGCCAGTACGCGGTGCTGTCCACCGACATCTTCTTCGCCATCGTCGGCGCCCAGTTCGACCAGGGCCGCGCCGCGGCGCTGGCCTGGGTGCTGACCCTCTTCGCGCTCGGCGTGTTTGCCCTTCAGCGCGCGCTGCTGGGCAAGCGCAACTACACCACGGTGACCGGCAAGGGCGATGCCGGCATCGCGATGACCCTGCCGGCCGGCGTGCGGCGCACCATCCAGTGCATCGCCCTGCCCTGGATCGCCTTCACGCTGGTGGTCTACCTGTTCGCCTTCGCCGGGGGCTTCGTGCAGACCTGGGGGCGCGACTACAGCCTGACGCTGCGCCACTTCCACACCGCCTTCGCGCTCGAGTGGGGCTCGTTTGGCCTGGTCTGGGCCGGCACCGCCTGGAACTCGCTGCTCACCACGCTCAAGCTGGCCAGCATCGCGGCGCCGCTGACGGCCGGCCTCGGGCTGCTCATCGCCTGGCTGCTGGCACGCAACAGCTTCAAGGGCCAGGGCCTGTTCGAATTCGGCGCGCTGCTGGCGTTTGCCATTCCGGGCACCGTGCTGGGCGTGAGCTACATCCTGGCCTTCAACGTGCCGCCGCTGGAGCTCACCGGCACCGGGCTGATCATCGTGCTGTGCTTCATGTTCCGCAACCTGCCGGTCGGCGTGCGCGCCGGCACCGCCGCATTCAGGCAGCTCGACCGGTCGCTTGACGAGGCCTCGCTGATGCTGCGCGCCTCGACCACGCAGACGCTCTTGCGGGTGGTGCTGCCGCTGCTCAAGCCGGCGCTGGTGGCGGCACTGGTCTACAGCTTCGTGCGCGCCATGACCACCGTCAGCGCGGTGATCTTCCTGGTGACGGCGGAGAACGACCTGGCCACCACCTACATCATCGGCCGCGTCGGCAACGGCGACTACGGCGTGGCGCTGGCCTACTGCACGGTATTGATGGGCCTGATGGCGGCGGCCATCGCGCTGGTGCAGCTGCTGGTCGGCGAGCGCCGGCTCGGACGGCGCAAGGCCGGTGCACCAGCCATCGCGCTCGCGGCGCACTGAACACGGGACGCACAGGCATGGGCAACGGCATTGAACTTCACCACGTCTCCAAGCGCTACGGCGATGACGCGCGCGCGCCGCTGGCGGTCGACGACATCAGCTTCGAGATTCCGGCGGGCACGCTCACCACCATCCTCGGGCCGTCCGGCTGCGGCAAGACGACCACGCTGCGCATGATTGCCGGGCTGGAGACGCCGACATCCGGCACCATCGTCATGGGCGGGCGCGAAGTGACCACGCTCGGGCCGGCCGAGCGCAATGTGAGCATGATGTTCCAGAGCTACGCGCTGTTCCCGCACATGAGCGTGCTGGACAACGTGAGCTACGGGCCGCGCATGGGCGGGCTGCGCCGCGGCGAGGCGCAAGCGCGGGCGCGCGAGGCGCTGCGCAGCGTCGGCCTGCATGACTTCGATGCACGCATGCCGAGCGAACTCTCCGGTGGCCAGCAGCAGCGCGTGGCGTTGGCACGGGCGCTGGTGCTCGAGCCCGCGGTGCTGCTGTTCGACGAGCCACTGTCGAATCTCGACGCCCGCCTGCGGCGCGAGATGCGCGAGGAAATCCGCGCCCTGCAGCAGCGGCTGGGCCTGACCGTCGCCTACGTCACGCACGACCAGAGCGAGGCGCTTGCGGTGAGCGACCGGATCATCGTCATGAACCACGGCGTGATCGCCCAGCAAGGCAGCCCGCAGCAGCTGTACGCCGATCCGCGCAGCGAGTTCGTCGCCGGCTTCATGGGCGAGGCCATGGTCTTCCCGGCCCTCGCCCATGCCGACGGGCGCGTCAACCTCGGCCCCCTGACGTTGGCGGCGCGCCCCGGCGTCGCGCCCGGCATCGTGAAGGTCGCCGTGCGGCCGGAGGCATGGCGCCTCGGCGCCGCCGTCGGGCTCGCCGCCACGGTGCGCAAGGCGACCTACCTGGGCAGCTTCTACGAATACATGTTCGACACCGAACTCGGGCCAGTGTTCGCCGTCTCGCACGACCTCGCGCACCCGCTGGCAACCGGCGCGCAGACCACGCTGTCGCTGGCGCCGCATGGGGTGAGCGTGGTCGCGGCGGATGCGGGCAGCTAGTGCGCTGGCTCCTCTTCGTGCGACATCCGACAAGGCGCTGGCGCCGCAACAGTTGAGCCCACGGATGGGAGTGCAGAATACGCAGGCCAAGGGGCACCGCTCGTGACGGCTGCGCCAGATCCGATGTCCGCCCCGCCGGTAAACGCCCTCTAGAAAGAAACGATGAGACTTCTGATCGCAACCTTGGCCGCCGTGCTCGTCAACCTTGTGGCTGGATGCACCTCGCCCTCCTCGCCCGCGCCAACATCGTCCGGTACGTCCGGCAAGGTCGAAGTGTTTGGCGACATTGACGCAGGCATCAGCGTTCGTCGCTAGGTGTGGGCATGAGGGCTCGGACGGATCGTGGAAAAACCGCGATGGTGTCGCCTGCCGCCCGACAAACATGGTTCATCCGCCATGCGCCGAGTGCCGCTGATCGACCTGCTGCTTGCCTTCCCGCGCCGCCTGCATGAAGGCGCTCTCGCTGGTCGTCACGCCGACGATCTTGGCCAGTTGCCTGCTCACGCTGACGTAGGCATGGCCGATGCGCCCCTCGAAGTAGAGCGAATCGCCACGCGCCAGCCGGACGATTTCGCCGTTCTCGAAATGCACGTCGATCTCGCCGCTCAGCACGTATGCGAATTCCTCTCCGGCGTGGCGTGCGAAGTCGCCGGGGCCGTTGATCTTGCGGGCATGCACGGTGCCGACCACCGGGCTCATCTGCTTGCCGGCGGCGGTGGTGCCCAGGAACTCATAGGCGAATGAAAGGCCGCGGTAGACGACGCCCTCGCCCGCCCGCGTGACCACGGGCCCGTTCAGGCGCGAGGGCTCGACCCCATCGCCGGCGAACATCGCGTTCATGTCCATCTGCAGCGCATGGCCGAGCGCCGCGAAGTTTTCGTAGCCCAGCGCCAGTTGTCCGCGCTCGGCACGCGAGATGGTGGTGATCGAGACACCGGAAAGCTCGGACAACTGGGCCAGCGTCCAGCCGAACTGCTTGCGGGCGGCACGCAGGCGATTGCCGAAGGTCTCCCGGTCCAGCGTGTTGGGGGTGGCGTGCCGCTCTGCGCTGCGCACTTGCTTGGTTGAGGTGTTCGATTTCACTGCTGTGGTTGGCGCATGGAGGCGCGGCAGATTGTGCCATCCTGGCCTGCAATTTGCGTATGCGCAATTTGCGAATCAGCGAATCCTGGCCACCTTCCTCTCGGTGTTTCCCCTGAAGTTCCACATCACATTTTGCGTATCCGCAAATCTGTGTCTAAACTCGCCGCTCCAAGCTCATCCATGCCCGTAGGCGCACAAGACATCGCTGCATGACTTCACCTTCCCATTCACGCGCTGGCGTCGAGGCTGACTTTCTCGTCATCGGTGGCGGCATCGCTGGCGCCTCCGTGGCGTATTGGCTGGCGCCGCACGGACGCGTCATCGTGCTGGAGCGCGAAGACCAGCCGGGTTATCACTCCACCGGGCGTTCCGCAGCGCTCTTCATGGAAAGCTATGGCACGCCGCAGGTGCGGGCCCTGACGATGGCCAGCCGTGCCTTTCTTCAGGATCCGCCTGCCGGTTTCAGCGAGCAGCCCTTGCTCAGCCCGCGCGGCGCCATGATGGTGGCCACCGCCGGACAGGAGGCCTTGCTCGAGGAACACTGGGAGGTGCTGCGCGCCATGAGCGACGACGCGCGCCGCCTCAGCCCGTCGCAGGCCTGCGCGCTGCTGCCGGCGCTGCGCGCCGACCAGTTGATCGGTGCCGTCTACGAGCCCGACGCGGCCGACATGGACGTGCACGCGATCCACCAGGGTTATCTGCGCGGCATGCGCCGCGCGGGCGGGCAACTGGTCTGCAACGCCGAGGTCGCCGCGCTCGAACGCACTGGCACCGTGTGGCAGGCGCGCTGCCAGGACGGCACGTGCTACCGGGCGCCGGTGGTGCTCAACGCCGCCGGCGCCTGGGTCGACCACATCGCCCGCCTGGCGGGCGTCGAACCCATCGGCATCGTGCCGCGCCGACGCTCGGCCTTCACCTTCGCCCCGCCGGCCGGCATCTCGCCTTCCGCCTGGCCGATGGCGTTCAGCGCCACCGAGGATTGGTACATCAAGCCCGATGCCGGCGTGCTGCTGGGGTCGCCGGCCAATGCAGACGCGGTCGCGCCGCAGGACGTGCAGCCCGAGGAGATGGACATCGCGCTGGCGATCGATCGCATCGAGACGCACACCACGCTGTCGATCCGCCGCCCGATCCGCACCTGGGCCGGGCTGCGTTCCTTCGTGGCCGACGGCGACCTGGTCGGCGGTTTCGACGACACGCAGCCCGGCTTCTTCTGGGTGGCGGCGCAAGGCGGCTACGGCATCCAGACCTCGGCCGCCATGGGCGAAACCTGCGCGGCACTGGCACGCGGCCTGCCGGTGCCGCCGCATCCCGCGTCCTTCGGCTTGACGGCCGAGATGCTCGGCCCCGGGCGCCTGCGGGCCGCCTGATCGACCAGGCGACCCAAACATCGGTCCAGGCCCCTTCAGACCCTTTCACCAGGAGCTCCAAGTGCGTGTCTTCAGCGCCTCCCTCGCCACCGAAACCAACACCTTCGGCCCGATGCCGACCGGCCTTTCTTCATTCAAGGACCGCGGCTACTACCGCGCCGGCGAGCACCCCGATCACATCACCCTCTTTTCCGGCCCGCTGTGGGCAGCACGGCTGCGCGGCAAGACGCTGGGCTGGGAACTCTTCGAAGGCGTGGTCGCCGGCGCGCAACCGAGCGGCACCACCACGCGCCACGGCTACGAAACGCTGCGGGAAGAACTGCTGGCCGACCTGCGCGCGGCCATGCCGGTCGACATGGTCGTGCTGGGCCTGCACGGGGCGATGGTGGCGGACGGCTACGACGACTGCGAGGGCGACCTGCTGCGCCGGGTGCGCGAGCTGATCGGCCCCGAGGTGGTGCTGGGCGCGGAGCTGGACCCGCACAACCACCTGACGCCCGAGATGGTGTCCAACGCCGACCTGCTCATCTCGTTCAAGGAATATCCGCACACCGACGTGCTGGAACGCGGCCTCGAGCTGGTCGACCTGTGCGCCGCCGCGGTCGAGAAGAAGATCCGCCCGGTGGTCGCCGTCGTCGACTGCCAGATGATCGTCACGATGCACACCTCGCGCGATCCGGCCAAGGCCTTCGTCCAGCGCATCCAGTCGCTGGAAGGCAAGGATGGCGTGCTCTCGATCTCGGTCTCGCACGGCTTCGCCTGGGGCGACGTGCCCGAGATGGGCACCAAGCTGCTGGTCTACACCGACGGCGACGCCGCGGCCGCGAACGCCCTGGCGCGCACCCTGGCGGACGAGCTGATCGGCCTGCGCGAGGCATTGAACGTGCGCTACCCCGACATCGACGCCGCGCTCGACGAAGCGCTCGCCTTCGACGGCGGCCCGGTGGTGCTGGCCGATGGCGCCGACAACCCGGGGGGTGGCGCCGCCAGCGATTCGACCTTCATCCTGCGGCGCATGGTCGAACGCGGCATCGAGAACGCGGCGCTCGGCCCGATGTGGGACCCGATCGCCGTGCGCATCGCCTTCGACGCCGGCGAAGGCGCGCGCCTGTCGATGCGCATCGGCGGCAAGATCAGTCCGCTCTCCGGCGACCCGATCGACCTTCAATGCACCGTCAAGGCGCTGCACCGCGACATGGTGATGACCGGCCTGGCCAACACGCCGACGGCGCTGGGCGACTGCGCGCTGGTCGAGGCCAACGGCATCGACATCGTGCTGATCACCTTGCGCAACCAGGCCATGGGCACGGACATGTTCACGCAACTGGGCTGCGACCTGGCGGCCAGGAAGATCGTGGTGGTGAAGTCGTCGCAGCACTTCTACGCGTCCTTCTCCAAGGTTGCGAAGCACGTGATCTACGCCGGCGCGCCCGGCGCCGTGACGCTCGACCTCTCTACCCTTCCCTACCGCAAGGTGCGCCGGCCGAAATGGCCGCTCGACGCCTGAGCGCACGCCCCGTTCCTTCACCGTCCTTCCCCCTTCCCTGCGCTCACACCACTGGAGTCCAACGCCATGAATCGCCGCTTGCTCGCATCCGCCGCCACCTGGGGCGCCCTGGCCCTCGCCACCGTCGGCCTGCCCGCCGTGGCGCAGACCAAGACGCTGAAAGTCGTCGCGCACGCCGACGTGAAGATCCTCGACCCGACCTTCACGACCGCCTACATCTCGCGCAACTTCGGCTACATGGTCTACGACACGCTGTTCGCGCAAGACAGCCACAGCAAGCCGCAGCCGCAGATGGTGGACAAGTACACCAGCTCGAAGGACGGCAAGGCCTGGAGCTTCACGCTGCGCCCGGGGCTCAAGTTCTCGGACGGCGCGGCGGTCACCTCCGCCGACGTCATCGCCTCGCTGCAGCGCTGGGCCGCGCGCGACAGCCTGGGGCGCGCCATGGGCGCGGCAGGCGCCGAATGGAAGGCGGTCGATGCCAGCACCTTCACGCTGACCTTGAAGGAACCCTTCGGCATAGTGCTCGACGCGCTGGCCAAGCCTTCCGGCTATCCGCCCTTCATCCTGCCGGAGCGGCTGGCCAAGATGCCGGCCACCTCGCCGCTGCCTGAGGTGCTGGGTTCGGGGCCGTTCATCTTCAAGCGCGATGAATGGGTGCCGGGCAACAAGGCCGTGTTCGTGCGCAACCCGCAGTACGTGGCGCGCAGCGAGCCGCCCAACGGCCTGAGCGGCAGCAAGCAGAGCCACTTCGATCGCGTCGAGTGGCTCTACCTGCCGGATGCCAACAGCTCGGTCGCCGCGCTCAAGCGCGGCGAGGTCGACCTGATCGAGCAGCTGCCGCCCGACTACATCGCGCCGCTGAGCACCGACGCCACCATCAAGATCGGCTCGGGCGGCGCCTACCAGGGCTTCCTGGTGCTGAACCAGACCTTCCCGCCCTTCGACAACCCGAAGGCGCGCCAGGCCCTGGCCCATGCCGTGAACCAGGAAAAGTTCACCGCGGCCATGGGCTATCCGCTGAACATGCGCGTGACCTATTGCGCCACCTACTTCATCTGCGGCGGGCCCAATGAAACCTCGGCAGGGGCGGAGCCCTTCCGCACCGTCGACGTGGCCAAGGGCAAGGCGCTGCTGGCCGAAGCGGGCTACAAGGGCGAGAAGGTCGTGCTGCTGGTGCCCACGGATGTCCCCTACCTGAATGCCGAGGCGCTCATGACGGCGCAGGCGATGAAGAGCCTGGGCATGAACGTCGACATGCAGAACATGGACTGGGCCTCCATCGGCGCACGCCGTGCCAAGAAGGACGCGCCGGAGGCCGGCGGCTGGAACGTGTACGTGACCGTGGCCGGCGAGTTCGACGTGAATTCGCCGATCACCAACGCCTACCTGTCGGCGGCGTGCGGCAGCTCGCTGCCCGGCTGGCCGTGCGACAAGCAGCTGGACGAACTGCGCAGCGCGTGGATCAAGGAGACCGACCCGGCCAAGCGCAAGGAACTGCTCGACGCCTTCCAGACGCGCGCCTACCAGACCATCCCCTACGTGAACGCCGGCCAGTACTCGGCGGCGTACGCGGCGCGCTCCAGCCTCAAGGGCCTGGACAAGCTGTGGGCCGGCATGCCCGTGGTCTGGGCGCTCGATCGATAGTCCAGAGGAAGTCGTCGCATGGGCTACGTCCTTCGCCGCCTGCTCGCCACGCTGCCCGTGATGGCGGTGGTGGCGGTGGTCGTCTTCCTGCTGATCCACCTGTCGCCCGGCGACCCGGCCGCGCTGATCGCCGGCGACCTGGCCACGGTCGACGACATCGAGAAGCTGCGCGGCGTGCTCGGCCTGGACAAGCCCCTGTGGCAGCAGTTCGTGCTGTGGATCGGCCGGCTGGCCAGCGGCGATCTCGGCGTCTCGATCTTCACGCAGGTGCCGGTGACGCAACTGCTCGCGCAGCGCCTGGAGCCGACGGTCTCGATCGCCTTCTTCACCATGCTGCTGACGCTGCTGGTCGCGGTGCCGCTGGGCACGCTGGCGGCGTGGCGCGCCGGCAGCTGGATCGACCGCCTGGTGATGCTGTTCGCGGTGCTCGCCTTCTCGGTGCCGGTGTTCCTGGTCGGCTACCTGCTGGTCTATGCCTTCGCGGTGCAGCTGCCCTGGTTTCCGGTGCAGGGCTATGCGCGCATCGCCGACGGCATGGGCGCGTGGCTTCGCTCGCTGGTGCTGCCGTGCGTCAACCTGGCGCTGGTCTACATCGCGCTGGTGACGCGCATGACGCGCGCCACCGTGCTCGAGGTGCTGCACGAGGACTACATCCGCACGGCGCGTGCCAAGGGCCTGGGCGTGCTGCCGGTGCTGGGCCATGCGCTGCGCAATGCGGCGATTCCGATCGCCACCACCATCGGCGTCGGCATCGCGCTGCTGATCGGCGGCGTGGTCGTCACCGAGACCGTGTTCGGCATTCCCGGCGTGGGCCGCCTGGTCATCGATTCGGTGCAGCGCCATGACTACCCCGTCATCCAGAGCGTGCTGCTGATTTCCGCCGGGGTCTATGTCCTCATCAATCTCCTGATCGACCTCAGCTATCGGCTGTTCGATCCACGCATCCAGTACTGAGCCGAAGCGTCCATGTCCACGACAGTTTCAGCGCCCCCGGCGCTCGACGAAGAAGCCCCCTTCGTCCTTCCCCGCTTTCGCTGGGCGCGCAAGCACCCCACGCTGATCATTGGCGCGGTGCTGCTGCTGGCCATCGCCCTGCTCTCCCTCGGCGCCCCCTGGATCGCCACCGCCGACCCGCAGGACATGGACGTGCTGGCCCGCATGCAGGGACCGACCGCCGCACATTGGTTCGGCACCGACGCGCTCGGCCGCGATGTCTTCAGCCGCACCGTCTGGGGTGGCCGCATCTCGATCATCGTCGGGCTCAGCGTCGGCCTTCTGGCCACGGTGATCGGCGTCGTGATCGGCCTGGTCGCGGGTTTCGTGCCGCGCGCAGACGCGCTGGTGATGCGGGTCATGGACGGCCTCATGGCGATCCCCGGCATCCTGCTGGCGATCGCGCTCATGGCCGTCACGCGCGCCAGCCTGACGACGGTGATCGTCGCCATCACGGTGCCGGAGATTCCGCGCGTGGTGCGGCTGGTCCGCTCGCTGGCCCTCACGCTGCGCGAGCAGCTCTACGTGGAGGCCGCGCACGCGGTCGGCACGCGCCTGCCGACCATCCTGGTGCGGCATGTCGTGCCCAACATGGTGGCGCCGCTGATCGTGCAGGCCACCTTCGTGGCGGCCGCCGCGGTGCTGACCGAGGCCGCCCTGTCCTTCCTCGGCGTGGGCATTCCCGCGCAGACGCCGAGCTGGGGAAACATGATGGCCGAGGGTCGCAACTTCGTCGCCGTGGCCTTCCACATCATCCTGTTCCCCGGCATCCTGCTGGCCGTCACGGTGCTGGCCATCAACCTGATGGGCGATGGCTTGCGCGATGCGCTCGACCCGCGCCTCGCCCGCCAACTCTGATCAAGCACGCCCGACATGAAAGCATCCAACGACGACGCACTGGCAGTGGGCGAGCCGCTGCTGGAGGTCGACAACCTGCGCACGCACTTCGACACCCTGACCGGCCCGGCCCGCTCGGTCGACGGCGTTTCCTGCACGGTGCGCGCCGGCCAGACCTTGGGCGTGGTGGGCGAGTCGGGCTGCGGCAAGAGCGTGACCGCGCTGTCGATCATGCGGCTGCTGGCCACGCCGCCGGCCCGCATCCGGGGCGCGGTGCGCCTGCGGGGCACCGACCTGCTGCAGCTGAGCGAAGCCGACATGCGCAGGGTGCGCGGCAATCGCATTTCCATGATCTTCCAGGAGCCGATGACCTCGCTCAATCCGGTGCTCACCGTCGGGCGCCAGATCGCGGAGACGGTGCGGCTGCACCAGGGCGCCAGCCGCGCCGAGGCGCTGCGGCGCGCCGCGGAGATGCTGCGGCTGGTGCAGATACCGGAGCCGGAGCGCCGCGTGAACGAATACCCGCATCAGCTTTCCGGCGGCATGCGCCAACGGATCATGATCGCGCTGGCACTGGCCTGCAATCCGGAAGTGCTGATTGCCGACGAGCCGACGACCGCGCTGGACGTCACCATCCAGGCGCAGATCCTGGAACTCATCCGCACGTTGCAGAAGCAATTCGGCATGGGCGTGGTGATGATCACGCACGACCTGGGCGTGGTCGCCGAAAGCTGCGACCGCGTGGTGGTGATGTATGCCGGGCGCAAGGTGGAGGAAGCCGACGTCTTCGAACTGTTCGAGCGGCCGCTGCATCCCTACACGCGCGCGCTGATGGCGTCGATGCCGGCGATGAACAACCAGGCCACGCGCCTGACGGAAATTCCCGGCCTGGTGCCCTCGCCGCAGTCGGCACGCGTCGGCTGCGCTTTCGCGCCGCGCTGCACGCATGCGAACGAGCGCTGCGCGCGGGAGAGTCCGCAGCTCACCGAACACGGCGGCGGACATACCGTTGCCTGCTTCGCGGTGGAAGAGATGCGGCTGGACCTCGGCGCGGAGGTGACGGCGTGAACAACGTGGCCTACGCCGACCAACCGGTGCTGGAGGTGCGCAACCTCACCAAGCACTACGCCTCCCCCAAGCGCTGGTTCAGCCCGCCCAAGCCTTCCGTGCAGGCGGTCAACGGCGTCTCGTTCGACATCTGGAAGGGCGAGACGCTGTCGCTGGTCGGTGAATCGGGCTGTGGCAAGACCACCACGGCGAAATCGGTGATGCGGCTGATCGAGCCGACCTCGGGCTCCGTCAAGCTGGCCGGCGAGGAGCTGGTCGGCATGCCGCGCGAAAGCATGCGCCTGCGCCGGCGTGACGTGCAGATCATCTTCCAGGACCCCTACGCCTCGCTCAGCCCGCGCCTGTCGGCCGGCGAGATCGTGGCCGAACCGCTGCGCAACTTCGATGCGTCGAGCCGCGCCGAACGCCGCGAGCGGGTGCAGTGGCTGTTCGCCAAGGTCGGCTTGCGTCCCGAAGCCATCGACAAGTTTCCGCACGAGTTTTCAGGCGGGCAACGCCAGCGCCTGGGCATCGCCCGCGCGCTGGCGCTGAACCCGAAGCTGATCGTCTGCGACGAACCGGTGTCGGCGCTCGACGTCTCGGTGCAGGCGCAGGTGGTCAACCTGCTGATGGACCTGCAGGCCGAGTTCGGCATGGCCTACCTGTTCGTTGCGCACGACCTGGCGGTGGTGCGCCACATCAGCCATCGCGTGGCCGTGATGTACCTGGGCCACGTGGTGGAGATGACCGACCGCGACACGCTGTTCTCGGCGCCGTTGCACCCGTACACGCAGACCCTGCTGTCGGCCGCGCCGGTGCCCAACCCGCGCACGCCGCCGCGCCGCATCCTGCTGCAGGGCGACCCGCCGAGCCCGGCGCGGCCGCCCTCGGGCTGCCGCTTCCACACGCGCTGCCCGATGGCGCAGGAAGTGTGCAAACAGGAATCCCCTGCGCTGACCGATCGTCCTTCCACCGCATCCACCGGCCACCTGGTGGCCTGCCACTTTCGCTGAGACGCCATGACCTCATCTCCTACGCACTACGACCTGTTGATCCGCAGCGGCACCGTGATCGACGGCACCAAGGCGCCCCGCTTCGAGGCCGACATCGGCGTCATCGACGGCCGGATCGTCGCCATCGGCGCCCTGCGCGACCACAGCGCCGACCAGACCGTGGATGCCACGGGCCTGATGGTCGCCCCTGGCTTCATCGACTCCCATACCCACGACGACCAGGCGGTGCTGTCTCGGGCCGACATGTCGTTCAAGGTCTCGCAAGGCGTCACCACGGTGATCGCCGGCAACTGCGGCATCAGCGCCGCGCCGCTGCGCGATGACATGGACCTGCCGATGCCGCTCAGCCTGATCGATTCACCGCCCGAAGGACGGTTCACCTCCTTCAAGGCCTATCTCGATGCGCTGCGCGCCGCGCCTTCGTCGGTCAACGTGGCGGCGATGGTCGGCCACTCCACCCTGCGCGCCGTCGTGATGTCCTCGCTCGACCGGCCCGCCAACACAGCGGAGATCGCGGCCATGCAGGCCCATGTGGAGGAAGCCATGCAGGCCGGCGCCATCGGCCTGTCGACCGGCACCTTCTATCCGCCCGCGGTGGCGGCGACCACCGAGGAGATCATCGAGGTGAGCCGCCCGCTGAGTGCGCGCAAGGCGCTGTACGTGACGCACATGCGCGATGAAGCGGACAAGGTGATGGAGGCGCTGGAAGAGACTTTCAGCATCGGGCGCGCGCTGGACATTCCGGTGGTCGTCTCGCACCACAAGGTGCAGAACACGCACAACTTCGGCAAGAGCCGCGTCACGCTGCCCTTCATCCGCGAGACCATGAAGCACCAGTGCGTCGGCCTGGACTGCTACCCCTACACGGCCGGCTCGACCATGATCCGCACCGACCGCGGGATGATCGACGGGCGCGTACTGATCGCCGACAGCCAGCCGCACCCGGAGTGCGCCGGGCGCGACCTGGCGGACATCGCGCGCGAGTGGGGCGTCTCCAGGACCGAGGCCGCCGAACGCCTGCAGCCCGGCAGCGCCATCTATTTCATGATGGACGAGGACGACGTGCAGCGCATCCTCGCCTTCGACGAAACCATGATCGGCTCCGACGGCATCCCGCTCGGCGAAAAGCCGCACCCGCGGCTCTGGGGCACCTTTGCGCGCGTGCTCGGGCATTACAGCCGCGACGTCGGCCTGTTCCCGCTGGAGACGGCCGTCTGGAAGATGACCGGCCTCACGGCGCGCACCTTCGGGCTGCAGGGGCGCGGCGCGCTCAAGGTCGGTCACTGCGCGGACATCGTGCTGTTCGACGCCGCATCGATCCGCGACGCGGCCAGCTACGAGGCGCCGACGCAACCCGCCGAGGGCATCCATGCCGTGTTCGTCAACGGCCACCTCACCTGGGCATCGGGCGCGCACACCGGCGCGCGCAGCGGCCAGGTCATCACCCGGCGCGATCCCCCGCAGGAGGCCGCATGACGATCGAACGTTTTCCCACGCCGCTGCCAGTGCCCTTTTCCAAGGCGGTGAAGGCCGGCGGCTTCCTGTTCCTGTCCGGCGTGCTGGCCATGGACGCCCACGCCCGGATCATCGACGCGGATGTCGGCGGCCAGACCCGCGCCATCCTGGAACGCGTGGCCGCCACGCTGGCCGAATGCGGCAGCGCGCTAAGCGACGTCGTGCGGGTGACGGTGTGGCTTTCCGACCTGGACGACTTCGCCGCGTTCAACCAGGAATACGAGCGGCATTTCGCCGGCGCCTTGCCGGCCCGCTCGACCGTGCAGGCCGGCCTGTACCAAGGTGCCAAGGTCGAAATGGAAGTGCAGGCCTTCGTCGGCTGAGCACGAGCACATCCAACGCCGAACCCAACGCCGAATCAAACGCCGAATCAAACGCCTTGTTGCGCGCTCTCGCTCGCGGCCGCCTCCGCAAGCCAGCTGGCAAAGGCTGCGACCAGCGCATCCTTGGCCCGGTGCGGGGCCACGAACACGCTGTAGCCGCGGTCGCCCTGGCCGACGTGGCGATGCGCCAGCACCAGCTCGCCGGCCTGCAGTTCGCGCTCGACGAAGTAGCGCGGCACCAGCCCGACGCCGAGGTCGGCCCGCACCGCCTCGACCACCATCGAGAACAGGTCGAAACGATGGCCGGCCGCCGTACTGGCCGGGCGGCGGTCGATGCCGGCCTGGGCAAACCAGGCTTCCCAAGCGCCGAGTCGGGACGTCAGTTGCAGCAACGCTGCGTCCTGAAAATCCCCGCGCGCCATCTGGCGCCGGCCGCTGGCGCGCGGCGAGCACACGGCGACGCAGGGCTCCTGCATGAGGGGCCGCACCACCGCGCCGGGCCACACGGCATCGTCGTATTGCACGGCCACGTCGAAGGCCGGCTCGTGCATGTAGATGTGCGTGGGAAACACCTGCACGTGCAGGCTGCAGGTCGGCTCGCGCCGGGTGAACTCGGACAGACGCGGGATCAGCCAGCGTTCGGCCAGCACCGGCACCGCGCCCACCAGCAGGCTGACGCCATCGGGCCGCTGCGCCATGGCTTCGAGGGTGTGGTTCTCCAGGCGCAGCAGATCACCCGCCAGCTGGGCGTGGTAGCGACGGCCGGCTTCGGTCAGCAGCGAGCCGCGCGACGTGCGCTGCACGAGTTGCACGCCCAGCTGTTCCTCCAGCAGGCGCAGCTGCTGGCTGACGGCGCCGTGCGTGAGGCTCAGCGCCTCGGCCGCCTTGCTGATGCCGTGGTGGCGCGCGACCGCGTCGAACACCACCAGCGCGCGCATGGAGGGAAGGTGGCGGCGGACGTTAGAAAAGCTCACAGCGCCAGAGAATAAATGGAAGCGGCCCCAAGGCGGAAGCGAAAGAATACGGCCTGCTGTTTCAACCGGTCCTCCACCATGTCGCAACGCTTCTCTCCCCTCTTTGCTCCCCTCCTCGCTCCCCTGGCCGCGGCCGCCGCGCTGCTGGCCGCCAACCCCGCACAGGCGCAAGGCTTCAATGCCGTCGCGCCGACACCGGAACACGTCCAGCCCGCGGTCGACCAGGCCTACACGCAGCTGATGCAGTCGCCGGCCATCGCGGCGCTGCTCGAGGCGGTCAAGGCCGACCACGCGCGCTCCATCGACGACCTGAAGATGCTGACCGAGATCGAGGCGCCGCCCTTCAAGGAGCAGAAACGCGCCGAGGCCTACCTGGCCCGCATGAAGGCGCTGGGCCTGGCCGATGCGCACATCGACAGCGAAGGCAATGTGGTCGGCCTGCGCAAGGGCACGGGCAACGGCCCCAAGCTGCTGATCTCGGCGCACCTCGACACGGTGTTTCCAGCCGGCACCGACGTGAAGGTGAAGGAGCGCGACGGCAAGCTCTACGCGCCCGGCATCTCAGACGACGTGCGCGGCCTGTCGGTGCTGCTGTCATGGCTCAAGGTGCTCAACGACAACAAGGTCCAGACCGTGGGCGACCTGCTGTTCGTGGGCAACGTGGGCGAGGAAGAACTGGGCAACCTGCGCGGCATGAAGCACATCTTTGCCGAGCACCGCGACATCGACGGCATGGTGGGCCTGGAGCCCGCGCCGGACGGCAGCGTGCTGGTGCTGGGCACCGGCAGCCGCCGCTACGAATTCACCTTCAAGGGCCCCGGCGGCCACAGCTACGGGGCCTTCGGCCAGGTGCCCAGCGCGATCCACGGCATGGGCCGCGCGATCGCCAGGATCGCCGACATCCAGACCCCCAGCGTGCCCAAGACGACCTTCACGGTCGGCACCGTCGGTGGCGGCACTTCCGTCAACACCATCGCGCCGGATGCCCGCATGGCGGTCGACATCCGCTCCGATGCCAACGAGCCGCTGCGCGAGACCGAGGCGAAGGTGCTGGCCGCGGTGGACCAGGGCGTGCTGGAGGAGAACAAGCGCTGGGGCGTGGACACGCTGGCCGTCTCGAACAAGCTCATCGGCGATCGCCCGGGTGGCCGCACCGCCGCCGACACGGTGATCGTGGAGGCCGCCGTGCGCGCCAACAGCGCCTTCGGCAACAAGACGCTGCTGTCCGGCGCGAGCACCGACGCCAACGTGCCGATGTCGCTCGGCATCCCGGCCATCGTGATCGGTGGCGGCGGCAAGACGGGTGGCTTCCACGCGCTCAGCGAATGGATCGACCTGACGGACGGCTGGAAGGGCGCGCAGACGTCGCTGGTGACGGTGCTGGGCCTGGTCGGCGTGCAGGGCGTCAGCGAGCCGCTGCTGCAAAAGCGCCCGCCACGTGCGCCTGCGGCCAAGTAGGCTGCCGCTACCGGGGGCGGATCAGGCCGGCAGCACGTCTGCGAGCAACGCGTTGTCGCGCGCCACGATGCGCCCGCCCGCCACCACCAGGCGGCGCGGCGGCCGTGCGACGACGGCGTGCGCGACGGTCTGCGCATCCACCAGCACCAGGTCGGCGCGATCGCCTGCCGCCAGGCCGTGGTCGAGAAAGCCACAGGCGCGCGCACCGGCGCCGGTCACGCAGTCCAGCGCGATCTCGAGTTCGTCGTCACGGCGCAGGTTGTAGCGCAGCCCGACCAGCATGGCGCGCTCGAGCATGTCCGGATTGCCGTAGGGCGACCAAGTGTCGCGGATGCCGTCGTTGCCGCCGGCCACCGTCACGCCGGCATCGCGGCAGATCTTCAATGGCGGCACGTTGCGCGACGGCGGCGCGCTGGTGATCAGCACGACACCGAGCTCGGCCATGCGGGCCAGCAAGCCGTCCCGCTCGGGCTCGGGCAGTTCGCCCAGGCAGAAGCCGTGGCTGATCGCGACCTTGCCCTGCATGCCCAGCGCGGCAGTCCGCTGCAGGATCAGGTCCAGCGAGAAGGCGCCCATGGCACCGGGCTCGTGCAGGTGGATGTCGATCGGGCAGCCGCGGCGCTCGGCGATGCCGAACAGCGTGTCGAGCGAGCGCACCGGGTCGCCGTCGATCGCGCAGGGATCGAGGCCGCCGAGCACGTCGGCGCCCTGCGCCATGGCCGCGTCGAGCAGCTCGGCCGTGCCCGGGCGCCCGAGCAGGCCCGATTGCGGGAAGGCGACGATCTGGATCTGCTGCAGTTCGCTGAGCGCGGCGCGCGTGCGCATCACGCCTTCCAGGTGGCGCAGGCCGGCTTGCGTGTCGATGTCGACGTGGGTGCGCAGGCGCGTGGTGCCCAGCGCCAGGAAGGCCTTGGCCAGCACCATCGACTGGGCGGCGGCGTCATGGCCGCTTTCCGCGCGGAAATTCCGCTCGTTGTCGATCTTGTCGATCAGGCGCGTGCCGACCTCGTTGCGGTACCAGTCCATGCCCCACAGAGTCTTGTCCAGGTGCGTGTGCCCCTCGACCAGGCCTGGCAACAGCAGCGCCCCGCCGCCCTCCTCCACCGCCGCGCCGGCGGGCGCCTGCAGATGGGGGCCGACGGCTTCGATGCGATCGCCCTTGACCAGCAGGTCGACCGGGGGTGCACCGAGGGGGCGCACGTTGCGCAGGAGAAATGAATCAGGCATGGCAGAGCGATGGGGTCGAGCGGCTTCGGAGGATCAGGTTGGCGCTACGGAAGCCGGCATGGTGGCCGAGATGCGGGGCGAGCACAACGCCACGATCACGAAGGCCAGGGCATTGACGGCCAACGCGACCAGGCCGGTGTTGAGCGACTTCAGGACGGCGGGGGCATGCGGGAACAGCTGCGCCAGCGTCACGCCGCCGATGGTCGTGCAAGCCAGCACCGCACCGCCGGCGGCAATGCCGGCAAAGGCCGCCAGCTTGTTGCCGAACGGGCGCGAGCGCAGGCTGAACAGCAGGGAGGGCAGCAGTTGCGTCAACAGGCTCGACGCGAAGATGGCGATGGAGACGATGGTGGCGCCACCGCGCAACACGAAGTACACCGCCACCAGCGCGAAGAGCGGCAGCGCGCAGCGCGCCACGGTCGCCACCTGGCGCTCGGTGGCGTGCCGGGCAAAGCCTTCCTTGTAGATGTTCCGCCCGATCACGGTCGATGCGGCCAGCAGGATCATGGAACCCGGCACCAGCGCGGTGAGCACGCCGGTGCCGCCGATGACACCGATGAACCACGGGTCGAAGGTGGCCTTGGCCAGCCCGAACAGCGCAAGGTCGACCTCGGCGCCCTTGAGCCCGGGCACTTTCAGGATGGCCGCGAAACCCACCAGGAACAGGAAGGCGATGACGATCTGATAGAGCGGCATCAGCATGGTGTTGCGGCGCACCGCGCTGGCGCTCTTGGCGGCGTAGACGGAAGTGAGGTTGAACGGATACAGGTAGTAGCCCAGCGCGGTGAGCAGGATCGTCGAGTTGTACCAGGTGAGGTTCAAGCCGTCCGCGGGGAACTGGAAGAAGGTCGGGTTCGCGCTGTGGATGGCGGCGAACATGGGCTGCACGCCGCCGTAGTAATGCCACGGCAGGTACACGCCCAGAAAGATCGCCAGCGCAAGGATCAGCAGGTCCTTGACGACCGCGATGCTGGCCGAGCCGTGGATGCCCGAGACCAGGATGTAGATCACCATCACGGCCGCGCCGAGCCAGATCGACACCTGCGGGGCAATCGAGCCGTAGGAGGTTTCCGCCACGATGATGCCGAGCCCGCGCAGCTGGATGGTAAGCAAGGCCACCATGCCCATCAGCGCAACGATCGACACCAGCACGCCCAGTGCCCGGCTGTCGTACTTGGAAGCGAAGAAGTCCGAGAAGGAGACCAGCTTGTGGCGGGTGGCGTAGCGCCAGATCGCCGGCAGCATCCAGAACGCCATCAGGTAAGCGAGCCCGCCGTAGGCCAGGATGTAGAAGGCCGGCGCGCCCTTGCTGTAGGACCAGCCGCTGGCGCCCAGGAACGTGAAGGTGGAGAACGACTCGCCGGCCATCAGCAGGAACACCATCAGGGCGCCCAGCCCGCGGCCACCCACCGCCCATTGCTCCAGGCTCATGCGGCGGCCCCGGCGCGCCAGCAGCGCCAGGCCGAGCGCCCCGAGCACGAACAGCACGATGATCAGAAGCGCCGCGTTCATGGCGCGCCCTCGCCCGCTACGGCAACGTCATCGGCGGCGTCGAGGTCGCCCTCGCTGCGATCGATCACGACCATGATCACCGAGGTCAGCACCAGCCAGCTCACGTTCCAGACCATCAGGAACGGCAATCCCAGGACGAATGTGGGGGCGAGACCGGTCAGCCATCCCCCACTGAAAAAGGCGATCACCGGCAACAGGGCGAGCCATCGGACGGGGTTCATGCGGGGGTACTCGCAGTCTGCGTTGTGGGGAGGGAATGAACTTATGGTTAACTAAATTTATCAATTTGGTTAACCAAAACGGATGGTAAAGGCAAGCCAGCTTCAAGGTCAAGCGGTGCACCGCCGCCCGGCCCGCCGGACGCGCCCTGCCCGCGTGTAACAATTTCAGGCCACGCCCACCATGACCCAGTCCACATCACCTGCTGCCGACGCCAACGTCGAGGAACGCGCCTATGCCGCGGTTTGCAACGCATTGCTGAGCGGCAAGCTGCGGCCCGGTACGCCGCTGCGCGAACGCGCCCTGGCCGAAGCGCTGGGCTGCACGCGGGGCGCCATTCGCAAGGTGCTGGCACGCCTCGGCTCGGAAAAGAAACTGGTGTTGCAGCACAACCGCGGCGCCTTCGTGCCGAACCCGTCCATCGCCGACATGTGCGGCGTGTACCGGGCGCGCCGCATCGTCGAGGCCGGCTTGATCACCACGCTGTTCGGCCAGCTCTCGGGCGTGCAGGCCGACAGCCTGCGCCGGCACGTCCAGGCCGAGCAGGCGGCCTGCGATGAGGGCCGGCGCGAGGATGCGATCCGGCTGGCCGGCGAGTTTCACGTGCTGCTGGCGCGCATGGTCGAGAGCGAGGAACTGCTCGAGTACCTGCAGCGGCTGGTCTCCAACACCGAGCTCTACAAGGCGCTCTACGACACGGCCGAGCATGCCAACTGCGCGCCGCGGGAGCATCAGCGGATCATCGATGCGCTGATCGGCGATTCGCTCGACCGGGCCGCCGCCGAGGCCTTGGCGCACCTGGACGAACTGGAGCGGCGCGTGATCGCCGGTGCGGCCGCCGAGCAGAAGGTCGACCTCGTCAGCCTGCTCGCCAGGGAAGCAGGCCGCCGCACGGCCGCCGCCTGAATCGGCCCGCGCCTTACAACCAGCCGCGCTGCGCCATCTTTTCCGCCACGTGCTGTGCCAGCAGCGCGTAGTAGTACGGCGTGGGGTGCACGCCGTCGGCATAGGCGTAGTGGCTCACGTTGCCGGGGATCAGGTTCGACGCAGTGCACGCAAGCGAACTTTGCAGCGGGTTCTTCGCGAGCGACAGGTCGCAGGCGGTGTCGGTCACGTTGGTGAGGCCGTAGCCGATGGGGTTGGCTGCGGTGGCCTGGCTCAGGGCGAAGGCGTCCACCAGCAACACCCGCGCATCGCCCGACAAGGCGTTGCTCAGTTCGGTGTTGAACGCCTGCACCATGGACCCGATCAAGCCCTGGATCGCCGCCGAATTGGCGCGACCGGACGGCGTGCCGGCGACGTCCGGCAGGTTGTTGACCACGACGTACTGCGCGCCGTTGGCGAGGATCTGGTTTTTCACCAGCGCGGCCAGTTCGGCGCCCGCCGTGCTCATGGCGGCGACGAGCGTGGGCGCCTGGGTGTTGGCGTAGTCGAGGCCTGCGGCATTGCCCGCCGCCAGGGCGTCGGCCTGCGCCTGCGCCACCGCGGAAGGTGCGCTTGCAGCAGAGTAGCCGGCTTGCACGGCGGCACCGACGGCTGCCTGGGTCATGCTGTCGACCGAGCTGCCGGGCTCGCCTTGCGCAAGGGCGATGGCGGCCTGGATCGCCGGTGCAGCGGTTACAGGGTCGGGGGTTCCCGCCGCCAACTGCGTCACGAGACTGGTGAAGTAGGCTGCCCCGCCCGCGGTGTCCCCCGCGCTCTTGGCAGCGTCCGTCAACGCGCCCAACTGGAACAGCACGTCATTGCCACCGGCCATCACCAGCACCATGTCGTCGGCCTTGAACTTGCCGCCCGACACGGCCAGGTGATTGGCAATCTGCGTAGCGACGGGCACCGTCAACGCGCCGAGCGCACTGCCGGTCAGCTTGTTGCTCGGCCCCACGGGGTTGGTGACGCGCGCGCCGCCCTGGGCATAGCCCAGGCAGCCGGCATGGTTCTCCACCGGCACCGCAAAGCCCAGCGAGGCGTCGCCGTCCAGGCCGGTCTGCGCGGCGCAGGGCGCCGGCAGCTTCAGGCGGGCGGCCAGCACCGCGGTCCAGTTCAAGCCGGTCAATGCCGGATCGAGCGCGGTGTTGTCGCCATTGATCGTGAACAGCCCGCCCCCGAGCGCCTTGACCGTGCCGACCGCATAGGTGCCGACATCCGACAGGCTGTCGCCAAACGATATCTGGGCGCCGAAGCTCGGCTTGACGGCGACCGGGTCGATGGGGACCGTCGGGGCCGTCGGCGTGGTGGGCGGCGGCGCGGCGCCGACGCTGACGTCGTTGCCGCCACCGCAGGCGCTCAGGACAGCGGCGGCCAGCAGGCCGATCAGATGGATTTTTCGCATGAAGCTTCTACTTTCGAGTATCGGCAGCGCGCCGAGCTGCGACTGGCAAGGGACCGGTGCCGGCGCGGCAGTGTAACAATCGATTACGGCTTCTGCGCTGCCGTGCCCGGCGCTGTTCGCCCTGCCCTAAAGCCACCCGGTCTTGCGAAAGCGGATGTACAGCGCGCTGCACGAACCGACGATCACCGCCAGCGCAAACGGGTAGCCGTAGGTCCACTTCAGCTCCGGCATGGCCTCGAAGTTCATGCCCCACAGCCCGGCAAAGGCGGTGCAGACTGCAAAGATGGCGGCCCAGGCCGCCAGCCGCTTCATCACCTCGCCATCCCGGATCGTGACCAGCGACAGGTTCACCTGCACCGCCGTTCCGATGGTGTCGCGCAAGCCTTCAATGCTGGAACTGATTCGGGCCAGGTGGTCGGCCACGTCGCGGATGTAGTCCTGCACGGCGGTCACCTGCGAGGGCACCCGGCCGCCATGCAGCTTGCCGATGTCGTGCAGCAGCGGCTCGATCGCGTGCTTGACCAGCGTGGTCTTCTGCTTGAGCGCATAGAGCCGTTCCACGTTGGCGCGCCCGGGCCCGGCGGGACCGAAGATCTCGGCTTCCACGATGTCGAGCTCGGCCTCCAGTTGCTCGATGATGGGGAAGTAGCGGTCCACCACCGCATCGACCAGCGCATAGAGAACGTAGCCTGAACCCAGGCGAAGCAGCTCGGGCTCGCGTTCCGTGCGCGCCCGGACATCCAGAAAGCCCTGGCTGGCGCCGCGGCGCACCGACACCAGGTAGTTCGCGCCCGCGAAAATGGCGAGCTCGCCCAGCTGCAGCTCGCCGCTGCCGTCGGCCTCGATCAGGTGCACCACCACGAAAAGGCAGCGCTCGTATTCCTCGATCTTGGGGCGCTGATGTCCGTGCAGCGCGTCTTCCACGGCGAGTTTGGGCAGGCCGAAATGGCGCTCCAGCTTTTCCAGTTCCTGCGCACCGGGATCCTGCAGCGCCGCCCAGATGAACTCATCCGCCTCCTTCATGAATTCGCCCGCCGTCGCGACATCGACGTCCGAGCGCTTGTGGCCGGCGCGGTAGGCCGTGCAGTTGATCAGCATGCTGTTTCCTCGTTGAGTGGTCTCGCCCCACGCCTCCCTGGCGTGGGGGTCGATTCTTTCATCCCTGCGGCAGGGCCGTGTCCGGCCAGAAGCGCGCCGCACAATGCGCCTGCAGACATCCACGGCCTTGCGCACGACACCCCCATGACCATCGACTGGAACCACTTCACGCCCCTTGCCGCTCTCGCCGGCGGCGTGCTCATCGGCCTGGCCGTGGCGATGTTCGCCCTGCTCAACGGACGCATCGCGGGCATCAGCGGCGTGCTGGGCGGCTTGCTCGCGCCGGCCCGCGGCGACATCGGCTGGCGCGTCGCCTTCGTCGCCGGGCTGGTCGGCGCGCCAGGGGTCTACGCGCTGTTCGCCGCGCTGCCCGTGCCGCAGATCGATGCCGGCTACGGCGCGCTCGCGCTGGCCGGCCTGCTGGTCGGCGTGGGCACGCGCTACGGCGCCGGCTGCACCAGCGGGCACGGCGTGTGCGGGCTGTCCCGCCTGTCGCCGCGCTCGGCCGTGGCCACGGCGGCCTTCATGGGCGCGGGCTTCGCCACGGTGTTCGTGGCGCGCCACCTGCTCGGCCTCTGAGAGCGCGGCCATGACCTTCATCGCCTCGCTGCTGGCCGGCCTGCTGTTCGGGCTCGGGCTCATCGTGTCGGGCATGGCCAATCCGGCCAAGGTACTCGGCTTTCTCGACCTCGCCGGCCCATGGGACCCATCGCTGGCCTTCGTGATGGCGGGAGCCATCGGCGTCGGCCTGGTCGCCTTCCGCGTGGCGCGTCGGCGCACGCGCTCGTACCTCGGCGCCGAGATGAAGCTGCCGACCAGCCGCCGCATCGACCGCCGCCTGCTGGCCGGCAGCGCCCTGTTCGGCATCGGCTGGGGCATCGCCGGCTTCTGCCCGGGCCCGGCGCTGGTGTCGCTCGTAATCGGCGGCCCCAAGGCGCTGGTCTTCGTCGTGGCCATGCTGGCCGGCATGGGGCTTTTCGAGCTGATCGAGCGCCACCGGCGCGGCGGCCGGCGCGCGCCGTAGCGCCGTTCTGGCGCCTTACTTCCCGAGCATGCCCGCGAGGCGCGCGGTGATCAATTCATCGGCCTGCGCCATGATCCGGTCCATCAGTTCCTGCACGCTCGGCACGTCGTGGATGAGCCCGGCCACCATGCCGCAACTCCACGCGCCCACTTCCATCTGGCCCTCGACCATGATCTTGTGATAGACGCCCGTGAGCTGCTCCGCGATGTCGGCTACCTGCACGTCCGCACCCAGTTCGCGCTCCACTTCGAGGATGCGCTCCACGCCCTTGTTGAGCAGCACGCGCTCGGTGTTGCGCAGCGGGCGCAGGATCAGGCGCGTGTCCAGTTCGGACGCGGCGACGATGGCCTGCTTGACGTTCTCGTGCACCGGTGCTTCCTTCGTGGCAACGAAGCGCGTTCCCACGTTGATGCCGTCGGCGCCCAGCGCCAGCGCGGCCACCAGGCTGCGGCCATCGGCCATGCCGCCGGAGGCGATGAAAGGCACCTTCAGTTCCTCCGCCGCACGCGGCAGCAGGATCATGTTCGGAATGTCGTCTTCACCCGGATGGCCGCCGCATTCGAAGCCGTCGACGCTCACCGCATCGCAACCGATGCGCTCGGCCTTGAGCGCGTGGCGCACCGAGGTGCACTTGTGGATGACCTTGATGCCGGCCGCCTTCATCTGCGGCATGTAGGCCTCGGGGCTGCGCCCCGCCGTTTCCACCACGGTGATGCCGCCCTCGATGATCGCGGCGATGTACTCCGGGTACGGCGGGTCGGAGAAGGTCGGCAGGAAGGTCAGGTTGACGCCGAAGGGCTTGTCCGTCATGTCGCGGCAGCGCGCAATTTCCTTGGCCAGCAGCTCGGGCGTTCGTTGCGAGAGCGCCGTCAGCACGCCCAGCCCGCCGGCATTGGACACCGCCGCCGCCAGCTCCGCCAGCCCGACGTAATGCATGCCGCCCTGCACGATGGGGCGTTCGATGCCCAGGAGTTCTGTGATTCGAGTCTTCATGGAATGGATCCGTTGGGGTTGTGAAAGGCCGATCGCGTGGCTTACCAGCGTTCCATGTACGGGCGCAGGTCCATCTCGAAGGTCCAGGCATCGCGCGGCTGGGCATGCAGGTTCCAGTAGTTCTCGGCGATGTGGGTCGGGTTCAGGATGCCGTCCTCGGCCTTGAGCTCGTAGCGATCGGGGAAGGTGGTGCGAATGAATTCGGTGTCGATCGAGCCGTCGACGATCACGTGGGCGACGTGGATGTTGCGTGGGCCGAGTTCGCGCGCCATGCTCTGCGCCAGCGCCCGCAGCGCGTGCTTGGCGCCGGCGAAGGCCGCGAAGTTGGCCGAGCCGCGCACGGCGGCGGTGGCACCGGTGAAGATGATGGTGCCGCGGCCGCGCGCCACCATGCGCTTGGCGACTTCCCTGGCGTTGAGAAAGCCGCTGAGGCAGGCCATCTCCCAGATCTTGAAGTACTTGCGCGCCGTTTCTTCCAGGATGCTGCAGGGCACGTTGGCGCCGATGTTGAACACCAGCACTTCGATCGGCCCGTGCTCGCGCTCGATGCGGTCGACCAGGGCGATCACGTCCTCTTCCTTGCGCGCATCGCTGCCGAAGCCGAAGGCCTGGCCGCCGGCGGCGCGGATCGCGTCGACATTCGGCTGCAGCTTGTCGGCCGAGCGGCGGGTCATGCAGGCGATGTAGCCCTCCTTCGCAAAGCGCGTTGCAATCGCCGTGCCAGTGGAATCTCCCGCGCCGATGACCAGCGCGACCTTGCTTTCTCCGGGATTCGACATGCAGTCTCCTTTGACTAACGATCGTTTAACAAACGTACGTTAAGTAAAAGAAGCCAGGATGTCAAGGCACGCCGCCCACGCGGCGCGCCCTCAGGCTTTCTTGTCGACGCCTTCCAGGTCGGTGGTGCGGCCGATATGGCGCCGGCACGCCGCCAGGATTTCCTTGCGCACCTTGTCGCTCTCGACCGAGCGCGCCAGCACCAGCGCACCCACGCACTGCGCAATCAGCGCCCAGGCGGCATCGGAATCGTCCAGCCTGCCGCTCCAGCTTTGCTGCGTGTGCTTGAGGCTCTTCTCCACCGCCTTGCGCACTTCCGGGCCGGCGCGCGCAATCTCCGGGCCCAGCGTGGGCAAGGCGCAGCCGGTTTCCGGGTTGGCGGCGTGAAAGCTGCTCAGGTAGCCGCGCAACTGCTTGGCCACGTGGTCGGCCGGTGAATCCTCGTCGCCGGCCAGCATCTGCGCGCTGTTGTCCAGTTCCTGGCGCACCAGTTCCTCGAACAGCGCCTGCTTGGAAGGAAAGTGACTGTAGAAAGCGCCGCCCGTCAACCCGATGGCCGACATGAGCGCGTCCACCCCGGTCGACTCGAAGCCGCCCCGCTTGGCGATGGAACGGCTGCTCGCCAGGAGCTTGGCCCGGGTTTCTTGCTTGTGGGTGCTGGAGTAACGCATGACAGGGATGACCCATGTTGACAACGCCGGCAGCGTAGCATAGCCTTCGTTAGTTAAACGCACGTTAATCAATAACCATGTCAAAGCAAGTCGATTTCTACTTCGATGTCGGAAGCCCGGCGTCCTACCTGGCGTGGACCCAGTTGCCTGCGCTGTGCCGCCATGCGGGCGCCGAGCTGGTCTGCAAGCCGATGCTGCTGGGCGGCGTCTTCCAGGCCACCGGCAATGCGTCGCCGGCTGCCGTGCCGGCCAAGTCGGCCTATACGCGCCGCGACATGCAGCGTTACGCGCAGCGTTACGGCGTGGCGCTGGAGATGAACCCGCACTTCCCGATCATCACGCTGTTCCTGATGCGCGTGGTCACCGGCGTGGCACTGCGCGAACCGCAGCGGCTGCAGGCGCTGCTGGACGGCGTTTTCAAGGCCTTGTGGATCGATGCGCTGGACCTGAATCAACCCGAGTTGACGGCCCGCACGCTGGCCAGCGCCGGCTTCGATCCCGAGCAGATGCTGGCGCTGGCGGCCGACCCCGAAGTCAAGGCCGCCCTCAAGGCCGTGACGGAGGAAGCGGTGGGCCGCGGCGTGTTCGGCGCCCCCACCATGTTCGTCGGCGACGAGATGTTCTTCGGACAGGACCGGCTCGACATGGTCCGCGAAGAACTGGCACGCTGACCCAGCGCCGCCCCTTAAGAAAACACAAACCAGGAGACACCCCATGCAAGCACGCCGCTGGCACGCCAGTTACCCACCCGGAATGAAGCCCGCGCTCGACCTTGCGGCAGATGAAACGCTGCTCGGCATGTTCGAGCGCAGCTTCGCGGCCTATCCGCAGCGCACGGTCGCCACGGTCGGCGCCGAATCGCTGAGCTTTGCCCAACTCGACCGCCATGCCGCCGCGCTCTCGGCGCATTTCGCCGCGCTGGGCCTCGGCGCGGGCGAGCGCGTCGCGCTGATGATGCCCAATCACCTGGCCTTCCCGGTCGCCCTGGTCGCCATCCTGCGCAGCGGCATGGTCGCGGTACCCGTCAACCCGCTCTACACCGCGCGCGAACTGTCGCATCAACTCGCCGATGCCGGCGTGCGCTGCATCGTGCTGACGGAGCCGCTGCACGAACAACACCGGTCGGTGATCGCCGGGGCCGGCGTGCAGCACGTGCTGACCTTGCCCGGCGCGGCGCTGACGCCGGCGATCGAGCTTGCGGCGCGTGAAGCAAGCGCCGCGGACCAGCCGACATCGCTCGCAGCCGCCATCGCGCGCCACCTCGACGCCCGGCCCGCCACACTGAAAGTCCAGCCGACGGACCCCGCCATCCTCCAGTACACCGGCGGCACCACAGGCCTCTCCAAGGGCGCCATCCTGACGCACCGCGCCATGAGCGCGGCGGGCCTGCAGACGCTCAGCTGGATCGCCCCGGCGCTGAAGGACCAGCTTTTCTCCGTAGTGGCGCCACTGCCGCTCTATCACATCTACCCCTTGCAGATGCTGCTGCTGGCGATCCGCCAGGGCGGCGTGATGCGCCTGATCGCGAACCCGCGCGACGGCGCGGAGCTGCTGGGGGAAATGAAGCGCGCGCCGTTCAGCATCTTCATCGGCGTGAACACCCTGTTCAACGCGCTGGTGCAAACGCCCGCGCTGCAAGGCATCGACTTCTCCGGCACGCGCATGATCATCGGCGCCGGCGCATCGGTGCAGGATGCCGTGTCCAAGCGCTGGCGCGCAGCGGGCGCGCCGCCGATCACCGAGGCCTATGGCCTGACCGAAACCGGCCCCGCCGCCACCTTCAATCCGGCCGGCCACAGCGGCCACATAGGCATTCCGCTGGCGTCGACGGACGTGCGCATCGTCGACGCCGATGAACAGGACGTGCCCGACGGCACGCCCGGCGAGCTGCTGATCAAGGGGCCGCAATTGTTCGCCGGCTACTGGCAGCGCGAGGAAGAGACGCGCGCCGCCTTCACGCAGGACGGCTTCTTTCGCACCGGCGACATCGTCGAGGCCGATGCAGGCGGGCGCATGCGCATCGTCGACCGCAAGAAGGACATGATTCTGGTCTCCGGCTTCAACGTCTATCCCAACGAGATCGAAGCCGTGGTGGCGGAGCACGCCGGCGTGCTCGAGTGCGCCTGCATTGGCGAGCCCGACGAGCGCAGCGGCGAGATTCCCCACCTGTTCGTGGTCGCGCGCGATGGCGCCCTGACCACGCAGGACGTGGAAGCGCACTGCCGCGCCAACCTCACGGCCTACAAGGTGCCGCGCCGCATCACGCTGCTCGAGGCCTTGCCCAAGTCCACGGTCGGCAAGATTCTGCGGCGCGAACTGCGCGGGCGTTGACAAGGGCGGCACGGCCGCCTTTGTTTCGGCGTGTAAGGCGGCTTCGCGCCCCGCCAGGCGCTGTTCAGAATGCCCCCTTTCAACGACGTGGGGTACTTCATGAAATCGATGAAAGCCGCGGTGGTTCACAAGTTCGGCGAGCCGCTGAAGATCGAGGAAGTGCCGGTGCCCGAGGTCGTAGCGGGCCAAGTGCTGGTGAAGGTGGCGGCCTCCGGCGTGTGCCACACCGACCTGCATGCCGCCAACGGCGACTGGCCGGCCAAACCCTCGCCGCCCTTCATCCCCGGCCATGAAGGCGTCGGCCACGTGGTGGCGGTCGGCGCGGGCGTGAAGCACGTGAAGGAAGGCGACCGGGTCGGCGTGCCGTGGCTGCACACCTCGTGCGGCTACTGCGAACACTGCATCACCGGCTGGGAAACGCTGTGCGACGCGCAGCAGATGACGGGCTACACCGTCAATGGCGCCTACGCGGAATACGTGCTGGCCGACCCCGGCTATGTCGGGCATCTGCCCGCCAACATCGGCTTTTCCGCCATCGCGCCAGTGCTGTGTGCCGGCGTCACCGTCTACAAGGGACTCAAGGTGCTGGATTGCCAACCCGGCAACTGGGTGGCCATCTCCGGCGTGGGCGGCCTGGGCCACCTCGCGGTGCAGTACGCCAAGGCGATGGGCTTTCACGTGGTGGCGGTCGACATCGACGACGCCAAGCTCAAGCTGGCCAAGGAAGTCGGCGCGGACATGGTCGTCAATGCCACCACCGGCGACCCCGTGAAGACGCTGCACAAGGAACTCGGCGGCGCCCACGGCGTGCTGGTGACGGCGGTGGCGCCCAGTGCCTTCGCGCAGGGCATCGGCATGCTGCACAAGCGCGGCACGATGTCCATGGTGGGCCTGCCGCCGGGTGACTTCGGCCTGCCGATCTTCGACGTGGTGCTCAACGCCAAGACCGTGCGCGGCTCGATCGTCGGCACCCGCAAGGACCTTCAGGAAGCGCTGGAGTTCGCCGGCGAAGGCAAGGTGAAGACGGTCTTCAGCGAAGACCGGATCGAGAACATCAACCCGATCTTCGACCGCATGCGCAAGGGCGAGATCGAAGGCCGCGTGGTGCTGCGGCTGACCGATGAACCCTAGTCAGGCGCGCGCACGACGCAGCCAGTCCAGCGCGCCGTGCGCCGCCACCACGCCGCTGGCCATGCTGGCAGTGAGCAGATAGCCGCCGGTCGGCGCTTCCCAGTCGAGCATTTCGCCGGCGCAGAACACGCCCTCCTTCGCGCGCAACATCAGTTGCGCGTCCAGTGCATCGAAGCGCACGCCGCAGGCGCTGCTGATCGCCTCGTCGATCGGGCGCGCCGCGGTCAGGCGCAGCGGCAGCGCCTTGATGGCCGCCGCCAGCCGCGCCGTGTCATGCACGCCATCGCGGCCCAGCACCTCGTGCAGCAGCGCCGCCTTCACACCTTCCAGGTGCAGCCGGCTCTTGAGATGGCTGCTCAGCGAGCGCGCGCCGCGCGGATGCTCCACCTGCGCCAGCACGTGGTCGGCGCTGCGATCGGGCAGCAGGTCGAGCTGCAAGGTGGCGCTGCCGTGCGCGGCGATCTCGTCGCGCAGCAAGGCCGACGCCGCATACACCAGGCTGCCCTCGATGCCGCTGGCGGTCGCCACGAACTCGCCCTTGCGCGCGAAGTGCCGCCCCTGCGCATCGGTGAAGGCGATGGCCACCGACTTCAGCGGCTGGCCGGCAAAGCGCCCGGCGAAGAACGGGCTCCAGCCGATGTCGAAGCCGCAGTTGGACGGCAGCAGCGGCGCCACCGCCACGCCCTCCCCTTGCAACCAAGGCACCCAGGCGCCGTCCGAACCCAGGCGCGCCCAACTGGCGCCGCCCAGCGCCAGCAGCACCGCGTCGGCCTGCACCAGCACCTCGCTGCCCGCATGCAGGAAACGCAGCGGCCGGCTGGCACCATCCGCCGCCTCGCCCCAACCCGTCCAGCGATGGCGCATATGAAACTGCACGCCGGCGGCGCGCAGCCGGTGCAGCCACGCACGCAACAACGGCGCGGCCTTCATGTCCTGCGGGAAGATGCGGCCCGAAGTACCGACAAAGGTCGGCACGCCCAGGCCGTGCGCCCAGGCCTGCAACTGCTCGGCGCCAAAGCTACGCAGCATCGGCTCGATCTGCGCGCGCCGCTCGCCGAAGCGGGAGGCAAAGGCATCGAAAGGCTCGGAATGCGTCAGGTTGAGCCCGCCGCGCCCGGCCAGCAGGAACTTGCGGCCGACCGAGGCCATGGCGTCGTAAAGCTGAACCTGCGCGCCCGCGCTGCTCAGGGTCTCGGCCGCCATCAGCCCGGCCGGGCCGCCGCCGATGACGATCACTTGGGGTTGCTTGTCTGTCATGTCACTTCAATCATTTCGCCTTGCCCGGTCAAGAAGGCGACTTTCACCTGCGCTCCGGGGTGGGCATGGCGCACCGCCGCGCCATAGCGCTGCATCTGCACCATCAACTCCGGGTCGCGCTCGGGCCGCGAGGCGGACTTGTAGTCCAGCACCCACCACACGCCGCTCGCGCGTTCGCGCACCAGCCGGTCGATGCGCAGCACCCTGCCCTCGTGCACCAGCGCGACTTCGTTGCCGTGCCAGTCCAGCTCGGCCAGCGTCCAGGCCCAGCCGCCCGCGCCGGCGCGGATGCGCTCGGCCAGCGCGGCGGCGTGGCGCACCTGCGCGGCATCGAGCGCGAACTCGCGCGCCGCGGCGCGCAGCTGTGCCGGCGCGATGGGCGTGCCGGGCGCCGCCCACTCCAGCAGCCGATGCATCGCCTGGCCCATCGCCGAGGCGAGCGAATCGGGTGTGCGCGTGGCCCTGGCCGGCTGCGCCTGCGCGGTGGCCGGCAGTGCGGGCAAGTGCAGCGCGCTGAAGGTCGGTGCCTCGGCCTCGTCCGTCTTCGGCGCATCGCTCGCAGGCGCCGGCACGGCATCGATGCTTTCGCAGAATCCCTCCAGCCGGCCCCACCAGCTCTGCGGATACGCACGCTGCGGCGTCATGCTGGAGATGACCAGCTGCTCGCGCGCCCGCGTGGTGGCGACGTACAAGCCGTTGATCTCTTCGCGCTGGCGCGCCGCCTGCTCCTCGGCCAGGTCCGCCTCGGCGCAGGCCGGCGGATGCTTCTCGCTGGCGATGAAGACGAAGCGCTGCGGCAGCGGCGCCTGGCCCGGCCACTTGACCAGCACACCCATGGTCTGCGCGCGTTGCGGCGCGCCGTGCGTGTCGAGCAGCAGCACGATCTCGGCCTCCAGCCCCTTGGCGCCGTGCACCGTCAGCAACTGCACCGCGTCCTTGGCAGCCACCGAGGGTGCAGGCACCTTGCCGGCGCGCAGGGCCCGCACCAGGGCATAGGGCGAGGCGAAGCGCGCGCCATCCAGTTCAAGCGAAGCCGCCAGCAGGCCGCGCAGGTTGGCCTGCATGCGGGCGCGCAAGGGCGCCGGCGCGGCGGCGGCAAAACGGGCCAGCACGTCGGCGTCGTGGTAGATCGCGTTGAGCGCGTCGTGCGGCGGCAGGCTGTCGACCCAGCCCTTCCAGCGCAGCAGTTGCGCGCCGATGCCGGCCAGCGTCGGCGGCAGGTCGCCCGCCTGCAGCAGCTCGAACCAGCTGCGCGCCGGTGCTTCCCGCTTGCGCAGCGCCAGTGCCACCAGCGCGGCGTCATCGCAACGCCACAGCGGCGACTTGAGGGCGCGCGCCAGCGACAGGTCGTGGTCGGTCGAGACCAGCACGTCCAGCAGCGCCACCATGTCCTGCACCTCGGGCATGTCGTGCAGGTCGTTCTTCTCGGGCTGCTGGGTGGCGATGTGCAGCGCGCGCAGTTCGTCCTGCATCACCGCCAGCCGGCTGCGCTTGCGCGCCAGCACCATCACGTCGCCCGGCGCCACGCCCTCGGCAATGCGCTCGGCGATCCAGCGCGCGGCCTGGGCGCATTCCTTCTGCAGCATGCGTTCTTCGGGCAGCACGCGCGGCGTGCTCAGGCTGTCGCGCCAGACGGCGCCGCCCCCGTCATCGGCCGCCTTGGACAGGCGCTCGATCGGCGGCAGCTTGCGCACGCGGCCGTCTTCGGTCGATTCGGTGGTGTGCGCGCGAAAGTCGCTGAACTCGCCGGCCGCCTGCGCGGCCTGCAGCGCGCCGTTGACCAGCCCGATCACCGCGCGGGCATTGCGCCGCGTGTGGTCGCAGGCCAGCCACTCGCCCTGCAAGGCTTCGCGCACGAACGCCTTGGCGGCGATGAAGACCTGCGGCTCGGCCCGGCGGAAACGGTAGATGCTCTGCTTGGGGTCACCCACGATGAACACGCTGGGCGCACGCCCGCCGGCGCCGGCATAGCCGTCGAGCCAGCCATGCAAGGCCTGCCACTGCAGCGGGTTGGTGTCCTGGAACTCGTCGATCATCAGGTGCCGCACACCGGCGTCGAGCCGCTCCTGCACCCAGCCCCAGAGCTGCGCGTTGCCCAGCAGCAGCTGCGCCGACTGCTCGACATCGTTCATGTCGATCCAGCCATGCGCCGCCTTGACGCGGGCGAAGGTGGCGATGAGCAGGCGCGTCAGGCGCGCCAGCCGCTGGTGGTAGAGCCAGGCCTCGTGCTGGCGCTGCGCGGCGCACAGCAGTTGCAGCACCGCCTGCGCCTCCTGCGCTGCCGGGTACTTTTCCAGGTGGCGCGTCAGGCGGTCTTCCTCGGCCACGAAGAAGGCCTTGCGCAGGGCGCCCCATTGCCCGCTGGCATCCGTCAACGGGCCGGCGCCGAAGACGTCGATGATGACCGCGGCCGCCTTCTGCGGCGTCTTGTTCGCTTCGGCGCCGAGCAGCCGCGCCCAGGCCAGCCACTGCGCATGCGCGGCTGCGCCGCACAGCAGGTCGCTGGGCTGCGCCACCTGCGCCGCGCCGGGGTAGTGCTCGGCGAAGCTGCGCACCGCGCCATCGACGGCGCCGGCGCGGTCTGCCAGCACGAATTCCACGCGCCGCGTCAGCGCCTCGTCCAGCGCCTTGCCGGTCTGCGAGCGACCATGGCTGGCCACCAGCGCGTGGTAGTCGGCGGAGGCCTCGGCGTCGTCGACCACGGCGGCAAAGAAAGGCCGCCACACGCGCTGGCGCGCCTGCGAATCGTCTTCCAGCAACTGGTAGTTGGACGGCAGGCCGAGCTGGTCGAGCACCGCCAGCGGCGCATTGCGCAACAGGCCGGCAAACCACGCATGGAAGGTGCGGAACTGCACCGGCCGCCCGCCTTCGAGCAACTGGCGGTACAGGCCCTGCAGGCGCGGTGCCGCAGCGTGCGCCGCCGCCGGCCCCATGCCGCGCGCCTGCAGTTCGCGCTCCAGCTTGGGCAGGTCGGCCGCCGAGAACTCGGCCAGCCATTCGTCCAGCCGCGCGCGCATTTCGCCGGCCGCCTTCTTGGTGAAGGTGATGGCCAGGATCTCGTGCGGCTGGCAGGCCCCCTCGCCCTCTTCCAGCAAGGCGCGCAGCACGCGCGAGACCAGCATCCAGGTCTTGCCGGCACCGGCGCAGGCCTCGACCGCGACCGAGCGGCGCGGGTCGCAGGCCACGCTGTAGAAGGCGGCGCGCGCGACGTGTGCGCCGTTGTGCTGGTAGGCCGCTTCGGCATCGACGTAGCTGACGCTGCCCGATTCCTGCGCCGGCGCGGCGGACGCCACGATCGGCAGCGCTTCAGCCTCCACCGGCGGCAGCGCCGATTCGGTCCAGAAGTCCTTGCGGCACAGTCCGCGCGCGGCGCAGAACTGGCAGGCCGCGGCCTCGCCCAGTGCCGGCAGCGCGGCACCTTCGCCGATGCGCTGCATGTCGTCCATCAGGCCTTCGATCAGCGCGTCGCGCACGGCGACCACGTCGTGCTGTTCCACCGTGTGCGTGCCCGAGGATTTTTCGCCGACGTTGACGTAGGCCGCACGCAGCGCGCCGTCGTCCAGCAGCGCGGCGTAGAAGGCCAGCTGCGTGTCTTCGAAAGGCTCGGCCACCCGCTTCTTGCTGGTCTCCAGGCTCTCGGTCTTGTAGTCGATCACGAAAGGCAGCCCGTCGCGCGTGCGGTCGATGCGGTCGAGCCGCCCGCGCAAGGTGATGCGGCCCATCGGCTGCTGGCGGTCGGCCTCGCTCTCGATGAAGCGCGCGCCCTGCTCGCTTTCGTGCTGCGCGAGCCAGGCCAGGTAACCCTCGCGCACGGCCGGCCAGGCCGCAGTAAAGGGCAGGAATTCCGAGGTCGACAAGGCCAGCTCACGCGTGGCGCGCGCCACCGCCTGCTCGATCAGTGCACGGCGCTCATCAAGGTCCTGCGTCGGCGCCTCGTGCAGCGCCTCGTGGAAGTGGCCCAGCACGGCGTGCAGCCAGGTGCCGAAATCGCGCTTGTCGATCTGCGCATCGAGTTCATCGTCCGTGCGCAGGCCGAGTTGGCGCAGCGCGAAAAAACGGTAGGGGCAGCGGCGCAGGTCTTCATAGGCGCTGGCCGAGAGCGCGCGCAGCGGCAAGGCCTCGCCATGCGGCTGCGGCGGGCGCACGGGTTGCACCGGCAGGCGCACGGCGATGCGCGGCTCGCCGGCCGGCTGGCAGCTGCCGTCGAGCTGGGCCAGTTGCACCAGCGCGCTGGCGCGCACCGGCTCGCCTTGCGCGTCGAAGGCGCGCCACAGCACGTCGCAGTGCGGCGCCTGCAGCGCCATGCGCCAGGCGGCGCGCTGCGCCTGTTCGAGCATCTCGCGCGAGGGCAGGCCCAGCGCGGCGCGCTGCGCCGTGGTCCATTCGCCGGGCGGCTCGGGCGAGGCCGGCAGGCGCTGGTCATCGCCGCCGGGCAGCACCACCGCGGCGAAGCTGCGGCCGAGCAACTGCTGCAGCGGCAGCACCACCACCTGCGCGGCGTCGGGCTGCTCGAGCGTGGCGAGCACGGCGCTGACCGATTCGAGCACGTCGGTCGCCCAGGCCACGAATTCGTGCAGGCTCCAGCGCTGCGCCGCCTGCGCCTCGGGCACCGGCAGCGGCGCTTCCAGATGCAGCGCGTCGATCAGGCGGGCACCGGCCACGTCGTCCGCCAGCGCCAGCCATTGGCCGCCGGCCTGCAGCAGTTCGCGCGCGGCGGCCAGCCACTGCGCCAGCGGGCGCGCGCCCGTCATGGCGGCGCGCTGTGCCTCGGCGGCTTGGGTCAGGCTATGCAGTGCGGCATCGCCGGGGCGCTGCGACGTGTCCAGCTTGGCGGCCAGGTGGCGCCAGGTCGACCAGTCGCGCACGCCGAGTTCGCGCAGGCGGTGTTCCAGCGCCTGCGTTGCTGCGGGCTCGAAGGCCGGCGCGCCCTTGAGCCAGTCGAGCACGCTGTCGGTCGACGCGTCGTGCGCGCAGGCGCGCAGCGCCGTCATGACGGTGGCGGCGGCGCGCGTGGTGGAGAGTTTCCAGCCGGTTTCGTCGAAGGGCTGCAGCCCATGTGCGGCCAACTGGGCGCCGATGCGGCGCGTCAAGGCGCGGTCGGTGGCGATCAGTGCCACCGGCACGCGGCCGGCGGCCACGTGGGCCAGCACGCAGGCGGCGGCGCGGTCGGCTTCGTCTTCGGGGTCGAGCGCGCTGTGCAGCGCGCTGTGCAGCGCGAAGGGCTGCGGCTGCGCCGGCGCCAGTTCAGCCTGCACGGCAGGCAGATCGAGCTGCACCGCGCGCGGGCCGAACAGGGCGACCAGGCGCTGCACCAGCGGGTCGGGCTGCAGGCCGTCGAGCACGACCAGCAGATCGGCCTGCGCCGCTGCTGCAGCGCCCAGCAGCACATCGGTCTCGTAGGCCGAATTGGCGGCCCAGGCGACGGCCACGCTGTGCAGCGCCGCCTCCAGGCCGAACCATTCGGAGCCCTGGGCGGCGCTCACCAGTTCGCGTGCGCTTTGCGACCAGTCGGCGCGATCCTGCGGCAGCTGGGCGGCGGCCAGCGGCGCCAGCTGCAGCGCGATGTCGACCACGCGCGGCGCCAGCGTGGCGCGGGCGGCGCCCAGGCCGACGCGCGCCAGCAGCGACTGCGCGGTGAGCAGGTCGCGCCCGCGGTCGAAGGCGATGTCGTCTTCGCCGGGCACGAAGCCGGCGATGCTGCGCGCCCAGTTGCGCGTGGTCTCGAAGCGCGGCACGAAGCCGGGCCGTGCGCACTGCGCCCACATGGCGCGCGCCACGCTCATCAACTGCGCATAGGGCACCAGCACGACGGTGCGCGCGGCGTGCGCCTGCTGCGCCTCGATCGCGTGGGCGATGCGCGCGACCATGCCGCGCTCGGGGTCGCGCCACAGCACGGGCAGCGGAAAAGTGTTCTGCTTCATCGGGGAAGGAAGGGGCGGCGCGGGGGGCGCCTTAGCGTCCGGCTATGGCCGCCATAGCCTGGCGCGGCAGCCCGTCCACTCTTGGTTTCTGTCACAATGACCCGCACTTTAGCGGTACCTCAATACCTCGCGATGCACCGCGATAAAAAGGACTCTCCCATGGCAAGCGACCTCATCAAACACATCTCCGATTCCTCCTTCGAAGCCGACGTGCTTCAGTCCGACAAGCCCGTGCTGGTCGACTACTGGGCCGAGTGGTGCGGCCCTTGCAAGATGATCGCGCCGATCCTCGACGAAGTGTCCAGCGCCTACGAAGGCAAGCTGCAGATCGCCAAGATGAACGTCGACGAGAACCGCGACATCCCGGCCAAGTTCGGCATCCGCGGCATCCCTACGCTGATGGTGTTCAAGGGCGGCCAACTGGCCGCCACCAAGGTCGGCGCGATGAGCAAGGCGCAACTCACGGCCTTCATCGACCAGCAACTGGCCTGACCTGCACAAGGGGCCCGTGCGCAACGCGCCGCCCCTTTTGCATCCCCGCGCTGGACAGCCCTTCTTTTGCTGTCATAATCAGCGCCAATCGCCGGCTTGCCCGGTTCGAATTCCCCGGTTTGAGAGGCTCTTCTTGCCTCGCTTCAAACCTCCCCCCGTTTTTCGTCTGACTACCCCTCGCGGGGTCATTCCATGCACTTAAACGAACTCAAGGCACTTCACGTGTCTGAAGTCTTCAAGCAGGCTGAAGCGCTTGAAATCGAAAACATCGGTCGCATGCGCAAGCAGGAACTGATGTTCGCCATCATCAAGAAGCGCGCCAAGGCGGGCGAACAGGTGTTCGCCGACGGCGTGCTCGAGATCCTGCCGGACGGCTTCGGCTTCCTGCGCAGCCCGGACACCAGCTTCACCGCCAGCACCGACGACATCTACATCAGCCCGAGCCAGGTGCGCCGCTTCAACCTGCACACCGGCGACATGATCGAAGGCGAAGTGCGCACGCCCAAGGACGGCGAGCGCTACTTCGCGCTGACCAAGCTGGACAAGGTGAACGACGGCCCGCCCGAAGCGAACAAGCACAAGGTGATGTTCGAGAACCTGACGCCTCTGTTCCCCAAGGAACAGATGCGCCTGGAGCGCGAAGGCATCAAGGGCGAGGAAAACCTCACCGGCCGGATCATCGACATCGTCGCCCCCATCGGCAAGGGCCAGCGCGCCCTGCTGGTGGCACCGCCCAAGAGCGGCAAGACGGTGATGATGCAGCACATCGCGCACGCCATCAGCGCCAACTATCCCGACGTTCACATGATGGTGCTGCTGGTTGACGAGCGCCCGGAAGAAGTGACCGAGATGCAGCGCACCGTGAAGGGCGAAGTCATCGCTTCGACCTTCGACGAGCCCGCTGCGCGCCACGTGCACGTGGCCGAGATGGTGATCGAGCGCGCCAAGCGCCTGGTCGAACTGAAGAAGGACGTGGTGATCCTGCTCGACTCGATCACCCGCCTGGCCCGCGCCTACAACAACGTCGTGCCTTCGTCGGGCAAGGTGCTCACCGGCGGCGTCGACTCCAACGCGCTGCAGCGCCCCAAGCGCTTCCTGGGCGCCGCGCGCAACGTGGAAGAAGGCGGCTCGCTGACCATCATCGGCACCGCGCTGATCGACACCGGCAGCCGCATGGACGAAGTGATCTTCGAAGAGTTCAAGGGCACCGGCAACTCCGAAATCCACCTCGACCGCCGTCTCTACGAGAAGCGCGTGTTCCCCTCGATCCAGCTCAACCGCAGCGGCACCCGCCGCGAAGAACTGCTGCTGGCCCCCGAGATCCTGCAGAAGTCGCGCATCCTGCGCCAGCTCATGTACAACATGGACGAGATCGAGTCGATGGAGCTGATGCTCAAGAACATGAAGGCGACCAAGACCAATGTCGAGTTCTTCGACATGATGCGTCGCGGGGGGTGACTGAGCCCACCCCCGTATCGGCTCGCTTCGTGTAGCCGAGTACCCTTCGAGGGGGCAACACCAGCGGCCCGGCAAAGCCGGTTCCGCGGTGTTTCACCAACAGGCCTTGCTTCGCTCGCCCTGGGAAAGAATGATTTGGAAGGCTCGCTTTTGGCGGGCCTTTTTGCTTTCTACGTGGGGAGCGCTCGGCGCTCTTCGGCGCTTTGGCGGCCGAGGTCGAGCAGGCGCATCAGGTCGACGGCCTGCTGCGGCGTCACCGGTGGCGGGGCCGTGCCACGGATGGCGTCGCGGATGGCGGCGTAGTAGCGGGTGTAGTCGCCGGGCAGCGTCGGCACGGTTTCGCTGTGCGCGGCGCCGGATGCATCGACCGTGGTCAGCGTGCCGTCGGCCGGATCGGCGCCCCACCCCGCTCCGCCCGGCCGCGCGCCGGCCTTCAGCGCGTCTTCCTGCGGATCGACGCCGTGCTTGACGTAGCTGCCGGCGGTGCCGTGCAGCATGTAGCGCGGCGCCGGCGATGCGGCGAGCGTGGTGGCGTGCAACACCACGCGCAGGGGCGCCTGCGGGCCCTTGTCGTAGCGCAGCAGCACGTGGAAATGGTCGTCCACCACGGCGCCGTCGCGCAGCGGCAGCATGTCGGCCTGCACGCTGTCGGGCATGCCGAACAACTGCAGCGCCTGGTCGAGCAGGTGCGCGCCCAGGTCGATCCACACGCCGGCGCCGGGCACCGCCTGTTCGCGCCAGCGCACCCGCACTTCGGGACGGAAGCGGTCGAAATGGGACTCGAAATACACCGGCCGCCCCACCGCGCCGCTGGCCAGCACCTGCCGCAGCGCGAGGAAATCTGAATCGAAACGGCGATTCTGATAGACCGAAACGATGCGCTCCATCCGCTCGGCGAGCGCCACCAGCTCCCGTGCCTGGCCGGCGTCGAGCACGAAGGGCTTGTCGACCACCACGTGGCGCCCGGCCTCCAGCGCGGCCCGCGCTACCGGAAAATGCGCCTCGTTGGGGGTGGCGACCACCACCAGCTCGATCTCCGGATGCCGGTGCAGCAGGGCGTGCACGTCCGGCACCACGGCGGCGCCGGGCCAGGCGGCATGCACCGCCGGCGCCTGGCTGCTGGCCACCGCGCGCAGCGAGAGACCGGGCACGGCGCTGAGCACCGGCGCGTGAAAGGTCTGACCGGCGAAGCCGAAGCCCACCAGGCCGGCAGCGATGGGTGCCCCGTTGAATGGCGTCATATTCTCAAATGTCCTTCAATATGCGATAATCGAAGGCTACCGCGAAAAGTGCAGCAACTGGTGCTTTGCCCGAACGAGCATCCAAGCGGCAAATCCGTGCCGCGATTTCATTCGAACGCGTGCTGTGGCTCTCGCAATTGACCAAGGAAAGACCATGAAAGAAGGCATCCACCCCAATTACCGCGAAGTGTTGTTCGTCGACCTGTCGAACGGCTTCAAGTTCGTGACCCGTTCGTGCGCGAACACCAAGGAAATGGGCAAGACCGACGACGGCCGCGAACTGCCGCTGTTCAAGCTCGACACCTCGAGCGAATCGCACCCGTTCTACACCGGCACGCAGAAGTCGGTTGATAACATGGGCGGCCGCGTCGAGCGCTTCCGCAACCGCTTCGGCAAGACGGCCGCCAAGTAAGGCGTTCGCTTCCAAGCAAGGGCAGCCCGGGTTTACCGCGCTGCCCTTTTTCATTCCTTGCCGCTTCAGCTTTCGCCTTGAACCGACCCACGCCCGCCATCGTTGCCCAGAGCGCCGTTCGCCGGCTGCCACGCCTCGCACTGCTGCTGCTGTGCGCCGCCTACCTGATGCCCGGCCTGGTCGGTCGCGGCCCGTGGAAAAGCGCCGACATCGAATCCTTCGGCTACATGGCCGAACTGGCGCAGTCGCACGGCGGCCTGGCGCACTGGTTCGACCCGCGCCTGCTGGGCCTGCAGCCGGAAACGCTGGCGCTCATTCCGTACTGGATCGGCGCCTGGGCGATCAAGATCGCACCGGCCTGGATCAACCCCGACCTGGCGGTGCGCTTTGCCTTCGCCTTCCTGCTGTGGGGCGCTTTCTCGGCCACCTGGTATGCGGTGTACTACCTGGCGCGCACGCCGCGCGCGCAACCGGTGCCCTTTGCCTTCGGCGGCGAGGCGCGACCCAAGGACTACGCCCGCGCGGTCGCCGACGGCGGCCTGATGGCGCTGATCGCCTCGCTCGGCCTGGCCCAGCTGGGCCACGAAACCACGCCGGCGCTGGCGCAGCTGTTCTTCGCCGCCAGCCTGTTCTACGGCGTTGCCGCCATGCCCTACCGGCGCATCGGACCCTCCATTGCCACCGCGCTCGGCGTGATCGGCATGGCCCTGAGCGGCGGACCGACGATCGCCCTGCTGCTCGGCGCCGGCTGCGCGGTGCTGGTGCTGGCCGAAATGCGCACGCGCGCACGCGAGCAGCAGGCGCAGCCCGATGTCCCTGACGACAGCGCCACCTACGACCGCAAGGCGCTGCTGCTGATCGTCGGCGCGACCGTGCTGGCCGGCGTGCTGGCCTGGGCGCTGGGCCTGATGCAGTGGCGCATCGCGCTGCCGGGCAGCGAGCCCGGCGAGACGGTGCCCAGCGACCTGCGCAGCCTGGCCAAGCTGTTCGTCTGGTTCACCTGGCCGGCCTGGCCGCTGGCCCTGTGGACGCTCTACCGCTGGCGCCGCCAGCTCACCGCGCGCCACGTGGCGCTGCCGCTGTGGTTCATGCTGGTGCCGCTGGCCGCCACCGCCACCACCGATTTCTCCGAGCGCTCGCTGCTGCTGGCGCTGCCGGCCTTCGCCACCCTCGCCGCCTTCGCGCTGCCCACCTTCCGGCGCAGCGCCGCGGCGCTGATCGACTGGTTCACGCTGCTGTTCTTCAGCGGCTCGGCCATCATCATCTGGGTCATCTACGTGGCCATGCAGACCGGCTACCCGACCAAGCCCGCCGCCAACGTGGCCAAGCTGGCACCCGGCTTCGTGCCGCAGTTCTCGCTGGTCGCGCTGCTGTTCGCCATCGCCGCCACGCTGGCCTGGTGCTGGTTGGTGCGCTGGCGCACCGGGCGCCACCAGCCGGCGCTCTGGAAGACGCTGGTGCTGCCGGCCGGCGGCGCCGCGCTGAGCTGGCTGCTGGTGATGACCCTGTGGCTGCCGCCGCTGGACTACGCGCGCAGCTACGTGCCGCAGGTGCGCGCCGTCGCCGAACACGTCGGCCAGCCGGCCTGCATTGCCGAACTGTCGCTGCGCCGCACGCACATCGCGGCGCTGCGCTACCACGGCAACTTCAACCTGGTGCCGCTCAAGCCCGACACCGCCTGCACCTGGCTGCTGGTCAACCCCGACGCGGTGGCGCAGTTGCATGACATCGTCAGCCTCGAACACTGGAAGCTGATCGGCACGCTGCGCCGGCCCACCGCCAGCAACGACGACCTGCTGCTCTTCCAGCGCGTGCAGCCCTGATGCGCGCGGCAAGCGAAACGGGCCTGATCGTCCGCCACGCCGGCACGGTACTGGTCGGCCAGGTCGCCGTGATGGCCTTCGGCGTGACCGACACCATCGTCGCCGGGCGCTATTCTCAGGACGCGCTGGCCGCGCTGTCGGTCGGCACCGCCATCTACATCAGCGTGTACGTCTCGCTGATGGGCGTGCTGCAGGCGCTGCTGCCGATCTGGGCCGAACTGCACGGCGCCGGCCGCGGTGCCGATGTCGGGCGCTCGGTGCGCCAGTCGCTTTACCTGTGCGGCGGCGCCATCGTGCTGGGCATGGCGGTGCTGAGCTTTCCCGGGCCGCTGATGGTCTGGACCGACGTGCCGCAGGCCATGCGCGCCGACGTCGAGCGCTACCTGCTGATCCTGTCGGTGGCGCTGCCGCCCTCGCTGCTGTTCCGCGTGTTCGGCACGCTCAACCAGAGCCTGGGCAAGCCCAAGGTCGTGACCCTGCTGCAGATGTTCTCGCTGGCGATCAAGGTGCCGCTGTCGGTCTGGTTCGCCTTTGGCGGCGCCGGCCTGCCGGCGATGGGCCTGGTCGGCTGCGGCTGGGCCACGCTGGTGGTGAACTACACCATGCTGGGCTGCGCGCTGTGGCTGCTGCGCACGCAACCGATCTACCGCGAGGCGCGCATCTGGCAGCGCATGGAGCGGCCCGACTGGCAGCAGCTGGCGCAGTTCGCGCGCCTCGGCGTGCCCGGCGGCCTCTCGGTGCTGGTGGAGATCACCTCCTTCACGCTGATGGCGCTGTTCATCGCGCGGCTGGGCGTGGTCGCCAGCGCGGCGCACCAGATCGGCGCCAACCTGGCCGCCCTCGCCTACATGATGCCGATGTCCATCGCCATCGCCGGCAGCGCGCGCGTGAGCTTCTGGCTGGGCGGCGGCAACACCGGCGCGGCGCGTGCGGCCTGCCGCCGGGCGCTGCTGCTGACTTCGGGCTTTGCGCTGTTCTACGCCGCCATGCTGCTGCTGTGGCGCTACCGCCTGCCGGCCGTCTACACCGACGACGCGGCGGTGGTCGCCGTCGCCGCCCAGCTGCTCGCAGTGATCGCGCTCTACCACCTGGCGGATGCGCTGCAGACGGTGTGCGTGTTCATCCTGCGCTGCTACCGCGTCACGGTGCTGCCGCTGGCCATCTACTGCACCTTGCAGTGGGGCGTCGGCCTGGGCGGCAGCGTGCTGCTGGCCTACCACGGCTTCGGACCCTGGCCGGCCATGCAGTCGCCATTGGCCTTCTGGATCATGGGCGGGGTGGCGCTGGCCATCACCGCGGCGCTGTTCCTGGTGCTGCTGCGCCGCACGGTGGGCGGTGCCTCGCGCGCCGGCGCTACGCTGCCAGCGTGACCGGGCGCGCCGGGCGCACGCGCGCGGCCGGGAACACCAGCGCAAAGCGCGAGCCCTTGCCGACCACGCTCTCGATGCGCAGTTCGGCGCCGTGGCGCTGCGCCACGTGCTTGACGATCGCCAGCCCGAGCCCGGTGCCGCCGGTCTCGCGCGAGCGGCTGCGGTCGATGCGGTAGAAGCGCTCGGTCAGGCGCGGCACGTGTTCGGCAGCGATGCCCGGGCCGCTGTCCTTCACCGAGAATTCGCCCCGGCCGTCGCTCAGCACGCGCCAGTCCACGGCGATCTCGCCGCCGCCGGGCGTGTAGCGGATGGCGTTGCTCAGCAGGTTCGACATGGCGCTCTGCAGTTCGGTCGGCGCGCCCGAGATGTCCGATTCGCTCTCGACCGTGAAGCGCAGCCGGTGGCCCTGCGCCGCCAGCCGGCTCGACAGGCCGCGCCCCTCTTCCTCGCAATGCGCCAGCAGCGCGCGCACCTGGGTCCACTGGCTGGTCGGCGGCGGCGCATTGCCTTCCAGCCGCGACAGCGTGAGCAGGTCGTTCACCAGCGTCTCCATGCGCTGCGACTGCTGGCCCATCAGGCGCAGGTAGCGGGCGCGCTCGTCGGCGTCCAGCGGCAGGTTCTGCAGCGTCTCGACAAAGCCGGCCAGCACGGTGAGCGGCGTGCGGATCTCGTGCGAGACGTTGGCCACGAAGTCGCGCCGCATGGTCTCGGCCTGCTCCAGCGTGGTGATGTCGCGCGTCAGCACCATGCGGCGGTTGCCGGCATAGGGGTGCACCTGCACCGACAGGCGCTTGCGCTGCTCGCCCAGGCCGTGCTTGCCGGCCGGTGCGTCCATCACCACTTCGCGGCTGTAGTTCCACGAGGCCAGGTAGGTCACGAAGGCCGGGTCGCGCACCAGGTTGGCCAGGTGCTGCAGCAGGTCGCGCTGGGCGTCGATGCCGAACTGCTGCGCCGCCATCTGGTTGCACCATTCGATGCGCCCTTCCTCGTCGAGCAGCACGATGCCGTTGGGCGAGGCCTGGATCGCCGCCAGGAATTCCTGCAGCCGGTCCTCGGCCTGGCGGATCTGGCGGTCGCGCTCGCGCAGCAGCTTGCGAAAGCGCTCGGACAGGTCGCCCCACACGCCCGGGCCGCGCATCGGCAGGGCAGCCGGGTCGGTGCGCAGCGCATTCAGCAGGCGCCGCGCGCGCCAGATGTCGAGCAGCAGCCACAGCGTGGCGCCCAGCCAAGCGCCGACGCCCGCGAGGTGCCAGCCGAAGGCCAGCACGCCCAACAGCGCGCCCAGCACGGAGAGCAGCAGAAAGGTCGCGACGCGAAAGCCCATGGCGCGCGATTATCGGCCGCAGCCGGCAGCGGGTGCGCTCACACCGTGACTTGGGTCGTCAGGCGGTAGCCGGCGCCGCGCACGGTCTCGACCATGGCCGCCGCCGTGCCCAGCGCTTCGCGCAGGCGCTTGACGTGCACGTCGACCGTGCGCTCCTCGATGTAGACGTGGTCGCCCCACACCTTGTCCAGCAGCTGGGCGCGGCTGTGCACGCGCTCGGGGTGGCGCATCAGGTGCGCAAGCAGCTTGAACTCGGTCGGGCCGACCTTGAGCGCGGTGTTCTGCCAGGTCACGCGGTGGGTCGCGGTGTCCAGCGCCAGTTCGCCCACTTCCACCCGCTCGGCGGCGGCTTCGGGCGCGCGCCGGCGCAGCACGGCGCGAATGCGCGCCAGCATTTCCTGGGTGGAGAAAGGCTTGGTGATGTAGTCGTCGGCGCCGGCGTCCAGGCCGGCCACCTTGTCGGGTTCGTCGCCGCGCGCGGTCAGCATCAGGATCGGGATCAACTTGGTGCGCGGGTCCTTGCGCCACTGGCGCGCCAGCACCAGGCCGCTCTGGCCGGGCAGCATCCAGTCGAGCAGGATCAGGTCGGGCAGCAGCGCATCGATCTCGCGCTGCGCCGATTCGCCGTCTTCGGCCCAGATCGGCTCGAAGCCGTTGTGGCGCAGGTTGACGGCGATCAGCTCGGCGATCGACGATTCGTCTTCAACAATCAGGACGCGGGGTTTCTTCATGAGAGAACTTGAAATGCTGCGCAAGGCTCGGCGCCCGATGGCCAAGGCGCGGAACACCGCGGAACCGGCTTTGCCGGGCCGCTGGTGTTGCCCCCTTGAGGGGGGAATCGGCTACACGAAGTGAGCAAGGAACGGGGGTGGTTCATTGCAATGCGGATTCAATTTCTTCCATCGAGGTGTGCCGCACGTCGGCCCCCTTCACGATGTAGATGATGAATTCGGCAATGTTCTTGGCGTGGTCGCCGATGCGCTCGATCGCCTTGGCCAGGAACAGCAGGTCGAGGCTGGGCGAAATGGTGCGCGGGTCTTCCATCATGTAGGTCACCAGCTTGCGCACGAAACCGTCGAATTCCTCGTCGATCGCATCATCCTCTTTCAGGATCGCCAGCGCGGCGTTGGTGTCCAGGCGCGCAAAGGCGTCGAGCGCCTTGCGCAGCAGGTTGGACGCCAGGTCGGCCGCCACGCGCAGGTCGTTCGAGGGCAGCGCGCGTGCCGCGCCGCTGCCGATGATCGACTTGACCATGCGCGCCATCTTGGCGGCTTCGTCGCCCACGCGCTCGAGGTTGGCGGTGGTCTTGGAGACGGCGATCAGCAGGCGCAGGTCGCGCGCGGTCGGCTGGCGCCGCGCGATGATCGACGACAGCTCGCGGTCGATCTCCATTTCCATGGTGTTGACGCGCGGCTCGGTCTCGATCACGCGGTCGGCGGCTTCGCGGTCGAACTGGGCCAGCGCATAGATCGCCTGCTGGATCTGCGACTCGACCATGCCGCCGAGTTCCATCACGCGCGAGGAGACGCCGTTGAGTTCGCTGTCGAACTGGCTGGAGAGATGCTTTTCAGTCATGGTGTTCCTCGCTGCTCAGCCGAAACGGCCGGTGATGTAGTCTTCGGTTTCCTTGCGCTGCGGCTTGAAGAACATCTTCTCGGTGTCGCCGAATTCGATCAGGTCGCCCAGGTACATGTAGGCCGTGTAGTCGCTGCAACGCGCGGCCTGCTGCATGTTGTGCGTCACGATCACCACCGTGTATTCGCTCTTCAGTTCGGCGATGAGTTCCTCGATCTTAGCGGTCGAGATCGGGTCGAGCGCCGAGCAGGGTTCATCCAGCAGCAGCACTTCGGGCTTGATGGCGATGCCCCGCGCGATGCACAGGCGCTGCTGCTGGCCGCCGGACAGGCCCGAGCCGCTTTGCTGCAGCTTATCGCGCACTTCGGTCCACAGCGCCGCCTTCTTCAGCGCCCATTCCACGCGGTCGTCCATGTCGGAGGCGCTGAGGTTCTCGAACAGCTTCACGCCGAAGGCGATGTTGTCGTAGATCGACATCGGGAACGGCGTCGGCTTCTGGAACACCATGCCGACCTTGGCGCGGATCAGCGCCACGTCCTGCTTCGAGGTGAGCAGGTTCTCGCCGTCGAGTTCGATCGCGCCCTCGGCGCGCTGCTCCGGGTAGAGCTCGAACATGCGGTTGAAGGTGCGCAGCAGGGTCGACTTGCCGCAGCCCGAGGGGCCGATGAAGGCCGTGACCTTGTGCTCCGGAATTTCCAGGTTGATGCCCTTGAGCGCGTGGAACTTGCCGTAGTAGAAGTTCAGGTCTTTCACCGAGAGCTTCGAGCGGGGCGGCGCCGCCTGGGCGAGTTGGGCGGAGGAGGAATGAGGCATGGTGTTCAGTGCTTGCTGCGCGTGAGGACCCGCGCGAGGATGTTGAGGGCGAGGACGGCCACCGTGATCAGGAACACGCCGGCCCAGGCCAGTTGCTGCCAGTTCTCGTAGGGGCTCATCGCGAACTTGAAGATCGTCACCGGCAGGCTGGCCATCGGCTGCGTGATGTCGGAGGTCCAGAACTGGTTGTTCAGCGCGGTGAACAGCAGCGGCGCCGTTTCACCCGAAATGCGCGCCACCCCCAGCAGGATGCCGGTGACCACGCCGGCGCGCGCCGCGCGCAGCGTGATGCTCAGGATCACCTTCCACTTGGGCGTGCCCAGCGCATAGGCCGCTTCGCGCAGGCCGGGCGGCACCAGTTGCAGCATGTTCTCGGTGGTGCGGATCACCACCGGAATCACGATCAGCGCGAGCGAGAGCGCACCGGCCAGGCCGGAGAAGGAATGGAAGCGCGCCACCACGAGGGCGTAGACGAACAGGCCCACCACGATCGAAGGCGCCGACAGCAGGATGTCGTTGACGAAGCGCACGGTGCTGGCCAGCGGGCCGCGCACGTTGTATTCGGCCAGGTAGATGCCGGCCATCACGCCGATCGGGGTGCCGATGAAGGTGGCCAGCGCCACCATCACCAGCGAGCCGAAGATCGCGTTGGCAATGCCGCCCACTTCGTTGGGCGGCGGTGTCGACTGCGTGAAGGTGGCGATGCCCAGGCCGCTCAGGCCCAGGTGCAGCGTCTCCAGCAGGATCCAGATGAGCCAGAACACGCCGAAGGCCATGGCCCCCAGCGAGAGCGTCAGCGCCATCTTGTTGGTGCGGTTGCGCGCCGCGAACTTGGCCGCGCGCCGCTGCTCCAGGTCGGCTTTTTGCAGAAGCATCTCGGCCGTGCTCATGACTTGGTTCCTTCGCTCTTCTTCATGCGCGCCAGCAAGACCTTGGAGCAGGTCAGCACCACGAAGGTGATGAAGAACAGCACCAGGCCCAGGTACATCAGCGCGGCCTGGTGCAGGCCTTCGCCGGCTTCGGCGAATTCGTTGGCCAGCACCGAGGTGATGCTGTTGGCCGCCTCGAACACCGAGAGCGAATTGAGCTGGTTCATGTTGCCGATCACGAAGGTCACGGCCATGGTCTCGCCCAGCGCACGGCCCAGGCCGAGCATGATGCCGCCAATGACGCCGGCCTTGGTATAGGGCAGCACCACCTTGGACACCACTTCCCAGGTGGTGGCGCCCAGGCCGTAGGCCGATTCCTTGAGCAGCGCCGGCGTGACCTCGAACACGTCGCGCATCACCGAGGCGATGAACGGGATGATCATGATCGCCAGGATGATGCCGGCCGACAGGATGCCGATGCCCACCGGCGGGCCCGACACCAGCGCGCCCAGGAAGGGCACGCCGGAAAACAGTTGCTGCAGCGGTTGCTGCACGTAGGTCGCCAGGATCGGGCCGAACACCAGCAGGCCCCACATGCCGTAGACGATGGAGGGCACGGCGGCCAGCAGTTCGATGGCGGTGCCCAGCGGCCGCTTGAGCCAGGACGGCGAGAGCTCGGTCAGGAACAGCGCGATGCCGAAGCTCACCGGCACCGCGATCACCAGCGCGATCAGCGAGGTGGCCAGCGTGCCGTAGATCATCACCAGCCCGCCGTACTCGTTTTGCACCGGGTCCCACACCGTGCTGGTGAGGAAGCCCAGGCCGTACTTCGAGATGGCCGGCCAGGCGCCGTAGGTGAGCGAGACCAGGATGCCGATCAGCAGCGCCAGCGTGAGCAGCGCGGCGGCCAGCGCCGCCCAGCCGAACAGGCGGTCGGCGAAGGGCCCCGAGCGGGCGCGCTTGGCGGGGGGCGGATTGGCCTTGGCGCGCGAGCCGGCGGCGGCCACGTCGAGCCCGGCGGCGGATGCGGGATAGGTCGATGACACGGGGTGCTCCGAAGGGGGCGCGCCGGAAAGCGGTGTGCTGCTCATGCGCGCCCCGGCTGGCCGGTTACTGGAAGTCGACGGCCTTGCCGGCGTTGTCCTTGACCTCGGCCCACTGCTTGAGGATGGCGCCCTTCACGGCGTCGGGCATCGGCACGTAGTCGAGTTCGTCGGCGGTCTTGTCGCCGTTCTTGTAGGCCCAGTCGAAGAACTTCAGCACGCCCGCGGCCTGCACCGGCTTGTCCTGCTGCTTGTGCACCAGGATGAAGGTGGCGCCGGTGATCGGCCAGGCGTCCTTGCCCTTCGGGTTGGTCAGCACCTGGTAGAAGGTCTTGTTCCAGTCGGCGCCGGCGGCGGCAGCCTTGAAGGCCTTGTCGTCGGGCGCGACGAAGGCGCCGTCGGCGTTCTGCAGCTGCGCGTAGGTCATCTTGTTCTGCTTGACGTAGGCGTACTCGACGTAGCCGATCGAGTTGGGCAGGCGGTTCACGAAAGCGGCCACGCCTTCGTTGCCCTTGCCGCCGGCGCCGGTGGGCCAGTTCACGGCGGTGCCGTCACCGACCTTTTCCTTCCACTCGGCGTTGACCTTGCTCAGGTAGTTGGTGAACAGGAAGGTGGTGCCCGAACCGTCGGCCCGGCGCACCGGGGCGATGGCCGCGTCGGGCAGCTTCACGCTGGGGTTGAGCGCCTTGATGGCGGCGTCGTCCCACTTGGTGATCTTGCCCAGGTAGATGTCACCCAGCACCGCGCCGCTGAGCTTGATCTCGCCCGGCTTGATGCCGGCGATGTTGACCACCGGGATCACGCCGCCGATGACGGTGGGAAACTGCACCAGGCCCTTGGCCTTGAGGTCTTCGTCGCTCAGCGGCATGTCCGAGGCGCCGAAATCGACCGTCTTGGCCTCGATCTGCTTGATGCCGGCACCCGAGCCGACCGACTGGTAGTTGATCTTCACGCCGGTGGCCTTGTTGTAGTCCGAAGCCCACTTCGAATACAGCGGCGCGGGGAAGCTGGCGCCGGCACCGGTCACGTCCTGCGCGAAGGCCGGAATGGCGAAAACAGCGGCCACGAGGCCGGCGCTGGCAAACTTGAATGTCGTTTTCATGATGGCATCCTGAGTGGATTGGGAATGTCCCCTTGACGGGGCCTGGCGGTACTCTAGAAGGCTTGTGTGACACCCGCATGACACCCGCCCACAGAGGGAAAACGGGGGGCGGCGTCCGCCCCGGCGCATGACGTTGTCACAGTGCCGTCACACGGCAAACCGTCCTGCCCGGCTACCATGGAGCGCCCTCTCGCGCTCCCAGAACAATGCACAACGGAAACCGCATCGCCGCCGTCGACCTCGGCTCGAACAGCTTCAGGCTGGAAATCGCCCAGGTCGACCACGGCCAGATCCACCGCGCCGAATACCTCAAGGAAACGGTGCGCCTGGGCAATGGCCTGGACAGCGCACGCAACCTCACGCCCGAAGCCATGCAGCGCGGCTGGGATGCGCTGGCCCGCTTTGGCGAGCGACTGGCCGGTTTCAAGCGCTCGCAGGTGCGCGCGGTCGCCACCCAGACCCTGCGCGAGGCGCGCAACCGCGAGGAATTCCTGCTGCGCGCGCGCACCGTGCTGGGTTTCGGCATCGACGTGATTCCCGGGCGCGAGGAAGCCCGCCTGATCTACCAGGGCGTGGCGCAGATGCTGCCGCACAACGAGGCCTCCGACCGCGAGCGCCGCCTGGTGGTCGACATCGGCGGGCGCTCCACCGAGATGATCCTGGGCCAGGCGATGCAGGCGCAGGTGATGGAGTCCTACCGCGTGGGCAGCGTGGCCTGGTCGATGAAGCACTTCCCCCAGGGCCACTTCACCACCGGCGCCTTCCGCGCCGCCGAGGTGGCGGCCAAGGCGGTGCTGGAAGAAGCGCTCGACCTCTACACGCCCGACCGCTGGGATGTCGCCTACGGCGCCTCCGGCACCATCGGCGCCGTCGGCGACGTGCTGCTGGCCGCCGGCCACGAAGCGGGCCTGGTGACCCGCGACGGGCTCGACTGGCTGCTCGACCGCCTGCTGCGCGCCGGCCACGCCGACAAGCTGCGGATCGACGGCATGCGCGACGACCGCCGCGCCGTCATCGGCGGCGGCGTGAGCGTGCTGCGCGCCGTGTTCGACCTGCTCGAGATCGAGGAGATGAAGGTCGCGCAGGGCGCCTTGCGCCATGGCGTGATGGTCGAGCTGATCGAGCGCGACGCCGGCGTGGCCGACCTGCGCTCGGCCACCGTGACCCGCCTGTCGAACCGCTTTGCGGTGGACGCGGCGCAGGCCGCGCGCGTGGCGGCCACCGCCTCGGACCTGTTCGTGCAGCTGGTGCCGGCCGCCCGCAGCGGTGCCACCACCAGCCGCGACGGCCGCGCCCTGCGCAAGCTGCGCTGGGCGGCGCAGCTGCACGAGGTCGGCGCGCTGGTCACGCACAGCGACTACCACAAGCACGGCGCCTACATCCTGGACAACACCGACGCGCCGGGCTTCTCGCTCGACGAGATGCACACGCTGGGGCAACTGGTGCTGGGCCACCGCGGCAAGCTGCGCAAGCTCGAAAGCGCGCTCGACGACGACCTGTTCGTGGCCCAGCTCCTGGCGCTGCGGCTGGCCGTGGTGCTGTGCCACGCACGGCGCGATCCGCAGCCCGAGGTGCTGGCGCTGGCCCGCACCGATCTGCGCGGCTTCGAGCTGCGCTGCGACGCCGACTGGTCGGAGGCCTATCCGCAGTCGGCGCACCTGCTGCGCGAAGAGGCCGTGGCCTGGCAGAAAGCCGGCTGGCGGCTGCAGCTCACCGGCTGCTGAGCACGCCCGCCCGGCTCCGGTGCGGACCCGATTGACAGCGCGCTTCACTCGGGTATTTCAGCCCGGCAACAATCGCGCACTTTCATTCTTGGAGCCGCGTGCGTGGACAGTGCCTGTTGTATCAGTGACGTGAAGCTTGCCTCGGCGGGCGGCGCAGCGCACTCGGCACCGTAACCCCGGTTTCCCGGGTTGCGGCGAGCGCGCCGCAACCTCCCAAGCCCGCCTTTCGGCCGGCTTTCATTTCCCCCTCATTCATCGCTGACGCCGCAGCCGCGTCGCGTGCGGTCGCCCGGCGGCCGGCGCGTGCACGGCAGCGAACGCCGCCCCCTACCGGAGGCCCCATGGACCCAGACCCTCTTGGGCGCCTCGTTGCGCCGCCCTCATCCGCCCTCCCTTCCAAGTCATCGGCGCCGCCGCTGCACGCTCGCTCCCAGGTCTGACGACCCGGGGACCGCGCGGCGCGTGCGCCACGAGGTCCCCATGAAGAACAACACCAAGATCCTGCAGCGCCCGCGCGGCCTGCGCGGCACGCCCGCCATTCGCCGCTTCCTCTTTGCCAGGAGCGCGCCATGAACATCGCCGTCCTGAAGAGCCTGTTCGCGGCCTTCCTGCGCACCCACCACCTCGGGCGCCACTTCCGCCGGCTGGCGCTGTTCGAGAGCGTGGCCGGCACCACTGTCAGCCGCGCCCTGCCGCCGACGCTGGCGCAGACCCTGACTGCCGCCTCGGGCGCCACCACCGACGCCGTGCTGGCCTCGCTGCAGTCGCGCCCGCAGGGGTTGCGCAGCGACGAGGCCGATGCGGTGCGCGCGCAGGTCGGCGCCAACGAGGTCGAGCACGAGAAGCCGCTGCCGTGGTGGGCGCACCTGTGGCATTGCTACCGCAACCCCTTCAACCTGCTGCTGACCTTGCTGGCGCTGGTGTCGTGGTGGACCGACGACATGAAAGCCACCGTCGTCATCTCCAGCATGGTGGTGCTGTCGACCGTGCTGCGCTTCTGGCAGGAGATGAAGTCCAACCAGGCGGCCGATGCGCTGAAGGCGATGGTCAGCAACACCGCGACCGTGCTGCGCGCAGCGGCCGCCAACGGCCGCATGGAGTTGCCGATCCAGCTGCTGGTGCCCGGTGACCTGATCGTGCTGTCGGCCGGCGACATGATTCCGGCGGACTGCCGCGTGCTGGCCGCCAAGGACCTGTTCGTCAGCCAGGCCGCCATGACCGGCGAATCGCTGCCGGTGGAGAAATACGTGCAGCAGCGCGAGGCCGCCGCGCTGAACCCGCTGGAGCTGGACAACATCGTCTTCATGGGCACCAACGTGGTCTCCGGCTCGGCCACGGCGGTGGTCGTGGCGACCGGGCCGCGCAGCTACTTCGGCGCGCTGGCGCTGCGCGTGGGCGCCACCGACCGGGCGCCCACCGCCTTCCAGGCCGGCGTCAACAAGGTCAGCTGGCTGCTGATCCGCTTCATGTTCGTGATGACGCCGCTGGTGCTGTTCATCAACGGCTTCACCAAGCGCGACTGGACCGAGGCGCTGCTGTTCGCGCTGTCGGTCGCGGTCGGCCTGACGCCCGAGATGCTGCCGATGATCGTGACCTCGACCCTGGCCAAGGGCGCGGTCTTCCTCTCGCGCAAGAAGGTCATCGTGAAGCGGCTCGACGCGATCCAGAACTTCGGCGCGATGGACGTGCTGTGCACCGACAAGACCGGCACGCTGACGCAGGACAAGATCGTGCTGGCGCGCCACGTCGACGTGTGGGGCGACGAGCAGGACGAAGTGCTGGAGCTGGCCTACCTGAACAGCTACTACCAGACCGGGTTGAAGAACCTGCTGGACGTGGCCGTGCTCGAACACGCCGAGGTGCACCGCGAACTGGACCCGGCGCGCAACTACCGCAAGGTCGACGAGATTCCCTTCGACTTCACGCGCCGGCGCATGTCGGTGGTGGTGGCCGAGCGCGACGACCATCACCTGCTGATCTGCAAGGGCGCCGTGGAAGAAGTGCTTGCCGTCTGCACGCAGGTGCGGCACGGCGCGGCGCTCGAGCCGATGGACACCGGCACGCTGGCGCGCATCCGCCAGGTGACGGCGGCACTGAACGACGAGGGCCTGCGCGTGGTGGCCGTGGCCGCCAGCGAGCTACCGCCAGGCAAGGAGGTCTACGGCCTGGCCGACGAGGCGGCGCTGACGCTGGTCGGCTATGTCGCCTTCCTCGATCCGCCCAAGGAGAGCACCGCGCCGGCCCTGAAGGCGCTGGCCGCGCACGGCATCACGGTGAAGGTGCTGACCGGCGACAACGAACGGGTGACGGCCCGCGTCTGCGGCCAGGTCGGGCTGGCCAGCCGCGGGCTGCTGCTGGGCGCGGACGTGGAGCGCATGAGCGACGCGGAACTGGCGCGCGCGGTCGAGGGCGCCGATGTGTTCGCGCGGCTGACGCCGGCGCACAAGGAACGCATCGTGCGCCAGCTCAAGGCCAACGGCCACGTGGTCGGCTTCATGGGCGACGGCATCAACGACGCGCCGGCGCTGCGCACCGCCGACATCGGCATCTCGGTGGATTCGGGCGTGGACATCGCCAAGGAGGCGGCCGACATCATCCTGCTGGAAAAGAGCCTGATGGTGCTGGAGCAAGGCGTGCTGGAAGGCCGCCGCACCTTCGCCAACATGCTCAAGTACATCAAGATGACGGCCAGCTCCAACTTCGGCAACGTGCTGTCGGTGCTGGTGGCCAGTGCCTTCATTCCCTTCCTGCCGATGCTGCCGATGCACCTGCTGGTGCAGAACCTGCTGTACGACATCTCGCAGATCGCCATCCCCTTCGACCATGTCGATGCCGAGATGCTGCAGTCGCCGCAGCGCTGGCAGCCGGCCGACATCGGCCGCTTCATGCTGTTCTTCGGGCCCATCAGTTCCATCTTCGACATCGCCACCTTCGCGCTGATGTGGTTCATCTTCAAGGCCGACACGCCCGCGCAGCAGACCCTGTTCCAGTCGGGCTGGTTCGTGGTCGGCCTGCTGACCCAGACCCTGATCGTGCACATGATCCGCACGCCCAAGCTGCCCTTCGTGCAGAGCCGCGCGGCCACGCCGCTGCTGGTGATGGGCGCCCTGATCATGGCGGTGGGCGTCTTCCTGCCGATGGGGCCGCTGGCGCACTACTTCAAGCTGCAGGCGCTACCGCCGCTGTACTTCGTGTTCCTGCCGCTGCTGCTGCTGGCCTACATGGCGCTCACGCAGGCGATGAAGCGCTTCTACATCCGGCGCTTCGGCTGGCAATGAGGGCGCGGGCGCACCCCGGTGCGCCCGCGCGGCTCAAAGCATTTCGGGCGTCTGCACGGTGACCAGCACGTTCTGCGTGTCGCCGTCGCGCTCGCGCGTGCGGAACCACCACAGGCCGCCCTTGCGCACCACGCAGCTGTCCTGCTGCAGGCCCATCAGGCGCGACACCAGCTGGCCCAGCGCCGGCTGGTGCCCGACCAGCAGCACCACGGAGCGGCCGTTCGGCCAGCCGGCCACGGCCAGCATGGGCTCGATGGGCGCCTCGGGCGCCAGCTCGTCGCGCAGCTTGTACTTGCGGCCCAGCGCCAGCGCCGTCTGCTCGCAGCGGCGCGCCGGGCTCGTGAGAATGCGCGTGCCGTCGGGCAGTTGACGGTCGAGCCAGCTGGCCATGCGCTTGGCCTGTTTTTCGCCGCGCGAGGTGAGCGAGCGTTGCAGGTCGTCGCAGCCTTCGGTCCAGTCGTCGGCTTCGGCATGGCGCCAGAGAATCAGGTCCATTTCGTCGTGCCTCCTCAAGCACGTGCGGCCGGGCGGGGCAAGCCGCGCGACCCGTAGCGCCCCATCAGGGCTTCTTGCGCGCCGTGGCGCACCACGGCCGCGCGCGCCGGCGCGTCGGCGGCCTCGTCGGTCACGCGGTGGTACTTGCCGTCGCCGCCCAGGTCCCAGGCATCGCGCCCGTCATGCAGGTAGGCCACCAGGCACTCGTCGATCAGGCGCTGGCGCAGTGCCGGGTCGTTCACCGGCCAGGCCAGCTCGACGCGGCGCAGCATGTTGCGGTTCATCCAGTCGGCGCTCGAGAGGTAGAGCGTCTCTTCCTCGCCGCTGCGGAAATAGAACACGCGCGAATGCTCCAGGAAGCGCCCGATGACCGAGCGCACGCGGATGTTGTCGGTCTGCCCCGGCACCTGCGCCGGCAAGGTGCAGGCGCCGCGCACGATCAGGTCGATGCGCACGCCGCGCGCGCCGGCCTTGATCAGCGACGCGATCAGCATCTCGTCGGTCAGCGCGTTCATCTTGGCGACGATGCGGGCCGGCTCGCCGCGCGCCGCGGCGGCGCCTAGCGCGTCGATGCGCAGCGCCAGGTTGCGGTGCAGGTCGAAGGGCGCCACCCACATGCGGTGCAGCCGCGGCAGGCGGCTCTGGCTGGCCAGGTGCACGAACACGGCCTCCATGTCGGCGGTCAGCGCCGGGTCGGCCGTGAGGTGGCTGATGTCGGTGTACAGGCGCGCCGTCTTGGGGTTGTAGTTGCCGGTCGACAGGTGGCCGTAGCGGCGCAGCGCGCGCCCTTCGCGGCGCGTCACCAGCAGCATCTTGGCGTGCGTCTTCAGGCCCACCACGCCATACACCACTTGGGCGCCGATGGATTCGAGCATCTCGGCCCAGTTGATGTTGGCCTCTTCGTCGAAGCGCGCCTTGAGCTCCACCACCACCGTCACTTCCTTGCCGCGGCGCACCGCCTCGCGCAGCAGGTCCATGAGCTCCGAATCGGCGCCGGTGCGGTAGATGGTCTGCTTGATCGCCAGCACGTCGGGGTCGGTGGCGGCCTCGCGCAGGAATTCGAGCACGCCGTCGAAGCTCTCGAAGGGCTGGTGGATCAGCGCATCGCCCAGCCGCAGGCGCTCGAAGATGGATTGCCCGGGCGCCGCCAGCATGGCCGGATAGCTGGGCTTGTAGGGCGCGAAGCGCAAGGCCGGCTCATCGACCTGGTCGGCCATCTGCGTCAGGCGGCCCAGGTTCACCGGACCGTGCACGCGGTACAGCGCCCGCGGCGGCAGGTTGAACTGCGCCAGCAGGAAGGTCGCCAGCGATTCGGCGCAACTGGCCGACACCTCCAGCCGCACCGCCTGGCCGAAGTGGCGGTGCTGCAGGCCCTGGCGCAGCGCGGTGCGCAGGTTCTTCACGTCGTCCTCGTCGACCGCCAGGTCGGAGTTGCGCGTCACGCGGAACTGCGAAAAGTCGCCCACCTCGCGGCCCGGGAACATGTTGGACAGATGCGCCCGCACGATGCTCGAGAGGGACACGAACAGGGTCTTGCCGCCCGACACCTTGGCCGGCATGCGCACGATGCGCGGCAGCACGCGCGGCAGCTTGAGGATGGCGATCGGGTTCTCGCGGCCGAAGGCGTCCACACCGCCCAGCCGCACGATGAAGTTGAGCGACTTGTTGGCCACCTGCGGAAAGGGGTGCGCCGGGTCGAGCCCGACCGGCACCAGCAGCGGCCGCACCTCGCGCTCGAAGTAGTCGTGCACCCATTTGCGCTGCGCACCGTTGCGCTCGCCGTGGGAAATGATGTGGATGCCGTGGCTGGCGAAGGCCGGCATCAGCTGCTCGTTGTAGAGCGCGTACTGGCGCGCCACCAGGTCGTGCGCGGCCGCCGCGATGGCCTCGTACGACTCGACCGTGTAGACGCCCTTGTGCTCGCCTGCCACCGAGGCCGTGAGGTGCGGCGCGGTGCGCACTTCAAAGAATTCGTCGAGGTTGGACGAGACGATGCACAGGTAGCGCAGGCGCTCGACCAGTGGCACGTCGGCGCGCACCGCCCAGTCGAGCACCCGCTCGTTGAAGGCCAGGATGCTGTCGTCGCGGTCCAGCAGGACCAGCGGCGGATGCACCGTGACGGGTGTCGATTCAGCGGGTGCGATGGGCATGGGAACCAATTCTGAGACAAATGCAAGACCACCATGGTCTGATGCAACAAATATGACAGTTTGTCTTTTCTCTATGACAAGCCCGTGACGGCGCCATGACGCGCGAGCGGCCCCTGCGCGCGCCTCATTGCCCTGCGAAATGCCGCTGGTAGCGCGCCGGCAGATCGGCGATGCGCATCAGCATCGGCAGGTCGGCGGTGTTGAAGTCCGGGTCCCAGGCCGGCGCGCCGAGCACCTTGGCGCCCAGCCGCAGGTAGCCACGAATCAGCGCCGGCGGTTCGACGTCGAGCGAAGCGTCGAGCCGCTCCACCGGCAGCGGCAGGCGCGGCTGCACCTGGAACTGGATCGGCGCCAGGTGGCTGGCTGACAACTGGCGCCAGATGCTGGCGGCGGCGTCGCCGCCGATCACGCCCTGGTGCCACATCGGGATGCTGGCGCAGCCGATCATGGTGTCGAGCCGGTTGCGCTGCATGAAGGCCGCCAGCGCGCCCCACAGCGCCAGGATCACGCCGCCCTGGCGGTGTTCGGCGTGCACGCAGCTGCGGCCGAGCTCGACCATGCGGCTGCGCAGCTCGCGCAGGCGGGTCAGGTCGAACTCGGTGTCGCTGTAGGTGCTGCCAACGCGGCGCGCCTGCGCCGGCGTGAGCACGCGGTAGGTGCCGATGACCTGCGCCGTGGCCTGGTCGCGCACCAGCAGGTGTTCGCAGAAATCGTCGAACAGGTCGACGTCGTGGCCCGCCACCGTGGTCGCCAGGCGCGCGCCCATCTCGCCGGCGAACACCGCGTAGCGCAGCCGCTGGGCGGCGCGCACCTCGTCGAGATGGCGGGCCCAGCTCACCGTGATGCCGCCGGTCTCGACCGGCCGCTGCACGGGCGGCGGCGCAAGCGGCGCAGCGGATTTGCGCAGCGGGGAGCGCAGGCCGAGTTGCGCGATCGGGAAGGTCGGGTTGGGCAGATCTCTCATCGAATGGGAACCTTGCGTGGGTTGGACACAGCGCCGGCGAGACCGCGCTGCGCGCCGCACCGCCGGCATGGCGAGGCAGTCTGCCGACCCGCGATGAAGGCCCCATGTCATCGGCATGGCATTTGCGTGACGCGGTGACGCGGGGCCGGGTGCTCCGGCTTAATGCGCCTTCCCTTCTTTTCACGGAGACCCCATGGCCGCCGAACCGCTCGACGTCGACAAGCGCATGCACCAGATGTTCCCCGTCCTCGGCGATGCGGAGGTGGCCCGGCTGATGCGCTTTGGCACCGTGCAGCGCTACCGCGCGGGCGACTGCCTGTTCAAGGTCGGCGAGACCGGCCCGGGCATGTTCGTGGTGCTGCAGGGCCAGGTCTCGATCAGCCAGCGCGACGGGCTGGGCCACGTGGTGCCGATCGTGCAGCAGGGCCGCGGCCAGTTCCTCGCGGAAGTCGGGCAGCTGTCGGGCCGGCCGGCGCTGGTCGACGGCCATGCCGACGGCGAGGTCGAGGTACTGCTGATCGCGCCGACGCAGCTGCGCGCCATGCTGGTGGCCGAGGCGGACCTGGGCGAGCGCGTGGTGCGCGCCCTCATCCTGCGGCGCGTCGCGCTGATCGAGGCCGGCGCCAGCGGGCCGGTGCTGATCGGCCCGCCCGATTCGCCCGACGTGCTGCGGCTGCAGAACTTTCTCTCGCGCAACGGCCAGCCGCACCACGTGGTCGACGTCACGCAGGACGCCGATGCCGCCGCCCTGCTCGAACAGTACGGCGAGGCCAGCCTGATCGTGGTCTGCCCCGACGGCACGGTGCTGCTCAACCCGGCCGAGGACGCCCTCGCCCGCTGCCTGGGCATGGTCGACAGCGACGCGCACGACGAGTTGTTCGACGTGATCGTGGTCGGCGCTGGCCCGGCCGGGCTGGCCACCGCCGTCTACGCCGCCTCCGAAGGCCTGCGCGTGATCGTGCTCGACTGCCGCTCCTACGGCGGTCAGGCCGGCGCCAGCGCGCGCATCGAGAACTACCTGGGTTTCCCGACCGGCATCTCCGGCGGCGCGCTGGCCGGGCGCGCCTATGTGCAGGCGCAGAAGTTCGGCGCCGAGATGCTGATTCCGGCGCAGGCCAGCGCCATGGATTGCAGCGCCGCGCACGAGGGCGGCCCGCTCTCGGTGCAGTTGACGGATGGCCGCACGCTGCGTGCGCGCACGGTGGTGATCGCCAGCGGTGCGCGCTACCGCCGGCCCAGGGTGCCGCGCCTGCCCGAATTCGAAGGCCGCGGCATCTGGTTCTGGGCCTCGGCGCTGGAAGCCAAGGTCTGCGCGCAGCAGGAAGTCGCGCTGGTGGGTGGCGGCAACTCGGCCGGCCAGGCGGCGGTGTTCCTGTCGAACCACGCGGCCAAGGTCAACGTGCTGGTGCGCGGCCCGTCGCTGGCGGCCAGCATGTCGCGCTACCTGATCGACCGCATCGAAGCCACGCCGAACATCGAGCTGCGCACCCAGACCGAGCTGGTGCGCCTGCACGGCGAACCCGCCACCGGCCTCACCGGCGCGACCTGGCGCAACCATGCGCGCGACACGCAGGAGGACTGCCCCGCGCGCAACATCTTCCTGTTCGTCGGCGCCGAACCGGAAACCGAATGGCTGGCCGGCTGCGGCGTGGCCGTCGATGCCCACGGCTTCGTGCTGACCGGCGCGACCACCACGCCCTTCGCCGCCGGTGGCCAGCCGGCGGCGCTGGAAACCAGCGTGCCGGGCGCCTTCGCGGTGGGCGATGTCCGCTCGGGTTCGGTCAAGCGCGTCGGCGGCGCCATCGGTGAAGGTGCCGCGGTGGTGGCGGTCATCCACCAGCGGCTGGCGCAGACGCAAGCCATCGCCTGATCCGCCATTCATCTCACTCCGACGAAGAAGAACCATGTCCATTCACGCCTGCGACCACGTCCCCACCGCGTTCGCCGCGCGCCAGTCGCAGGGTTGCGAAGCGTGCGTTGCACTGGGCGACCGCTGGGTGCACCTGCGCCTGTGCGTGCACTGCGGCCACATCGGTTGCTGCGATTCGTCGAAGAACCGCCACGCCACCCGGCACGCCATGGCGACGCAGCACGTGGTGGTGCAATCGGTCGAGCCCGGTGAAGACTGGCTCTGGTGCCATGCGCACCAGCGGCAGGTCGGCTGAAACCGCCGGCCACCGAAGCACGGCCCTGCCCTGCGCCGCGCGCAAATTCGCGCAGCTGTATATCCTTGCCGCCTTTGTCCTTCAACGAAGCGAGTTCCATGTCCGATCCGACCATCGACGTCTACACTTGGCCCACCCCCAATGGCCACAAGGTTCACATCATGTTGGAGGAGTGCAAGCTGGCCTATCGAGCGCACCCCGTCAACATCGGCAAGGGCGACCAGTTCGCGCCCGAGTTCCTGGCCATCAGCCCGAACAACAAGATCCCGGCCATCACCGACCCCAACGGTCCCGGCGGCAAGCCGATCTCCTTGTTCGAGTCCGGCGCCATCCTGGTCTACCTCGCCGGCAAGACCGGCAAGTTCATGCCCAAGAGCGACCGCGCCCGCTTCGACGTGCTGCAGTGGCTGATGTTCCAGATGGGCGGCGTCGGCCCCATGCTCGGCCAGAACCATCACTTCCGCCAGTACGCGCCGGAGAAGCTGCCCTACGCCATCGACCGCTACACCAACGAAGCCAAGCGCCTGTACGGCGTGATCGACCGGCAACTGGGCAAGAGCAAGTTCATCGCCGGCGCCACCTACTCCATCGCCGACATCGCCATCTTCCCGTGGCTGCGCAACTGGGAGAACCAGGGCATCGTGCTGGGCGACTACCCGCATCTCAAGGCCTGGTTTGAGACCATCGCCGCGCGCCCCGCCGTGCAGCGCGGCGTGAAGGTGCTGGCCAACCTGCGCAAGCCACTGACCGACGACAAGGCGCGCGACACCTTGTTCGGCAGCGCGCAGTACGCCAAGCGCTGAGAAGCAGCGATTTCGCAGGCTATAATCGAAGGCTGTTCGGGGTGTAGCGCAGCCTGGTAGCGCATCTGCTTTGGGAGCAGAGGGTCGCGAGTTCGAATCCCGCCGCCCCGACCACAGAAACATGAATGCCCGCAACGACTTTGGTTGTTGCGGGCTTTTCATTTTGGCCGCCCTGCTTTCCAACAGGGGGGACCAGAAGCATGCGCGAACTGTGCAGCGATGTCAGTGGTCGGCCGCTGGCCGAAGCCAGTTCTCGACGGCCAGGCCAGGCACCCTCGCGAAGTGCCGCGTGTTGTCCGTGATGACCACCGCGCCGGCGGCCAGCGCGTGCGCGGCAATCATTTCATCGAAGTCCCCGATCGGCTCGCCGCGCGCCTGCAAGTGGGCGCGCAATGCGCCGTGGTGATTGGCTGCATGAACGTCCCACGGCAGGATCGGCACGATGCGCAGGAACTCGTCGACGAGGCGACGCAGGCGCAGCGCCTCGGGCTTCTTTGCAACGCCAAAGCGGATCTCCGAGCACGTCACGGCGGAAATGCACCATTGGCCTGGCTGCAGCGCCCGAAGCCGGGCATCGAATGCGGGATTGCTGCGCATCGCCTCGCTCGCCGCATTGGTGTCGAGCATGTAGAGCGTCATTCCTTCCAGCCTTCGAAGGGGTCGCGCTGGGCACTGCTCTGGCCGCGTTCGGCCAGGAAGTCATCGGGCAGCGACCCCAACTGCTCTCGCAGCTTGACGAAGGCGTCCCAGTCCACCGGCGAGCGTGTCGACAGGATCACGTCGCCGGTCACTTCGTCACGGCGAATGAACACCTCCGTGCTGCCTTCGAAACGGAATTCAGCGGGCAGACGCACCGCCTGGCTACCGCCGGTGGCAAAGAGCTTGGCAACGGGCTGCATGGAATGTCTCTACGGGGTTGATGATGTATATACGAAATATATATACATGCAGAGGGCTTGTCAAACTGACCGGCCGTGCTGTCGGAACTCCATCTCCTTTGCCCCCTCCTATCGGGTGATGCGCCCGGCGTTGTCCTTCAACGGCAACGCGCATTCAGCCCATACACTGGCGCATCAGATCGTCAACCAAGGAGAACCCATGAAATTGTTGAGCGCTTCGATTCTCACAGCCGCCCTGCTGGCAGGCTGCGGCAGCATGTCCCCCGCGCCGGATGCCCCGACCCGGACCGCCGATGGCGTGCTGATCGGGCCGACCGGCATGACGCTCTACACCTTCGCGCGCGACACCCCCGCCAGCGGCAAGTCCGTCTGCAACGGCACCTGCGCCACCAACTGGCCGCCGCTGATGGCGCCCGAGAATCCCAAGCCGATGGGCGGCTACACCATCGTCACGCGTGACGACGGCAAGAAGCAATGGGCCTACAAGGGCTCGCCGCTGTATTACTGGGCCAAGGACACCAAGGCCGGCGACAAGACGGGTGACGGCGTGGCCGGTGCCTGGAAAATCGCGCGCCCCTGATTGCGCAACTGCGCACATGAAAAAAGCCGCTCCGTGGAGCGGCTTTTTTCATTGCGGCGCACCGTCTCCGGTGCGCCGTGCGGGCCTCGATCAGGCTTCGCGGCTGGCGCGCTTGCGCTCGTGTTCCTTCAGGTAGCGCTTGCGCAGGCGCACGCTCTTGGGGGTGATTTCCACCAGCTCGTCGTCTTCGATGAATTCCACGCCGTATTCCAGCGTGAGTTCGATCGGCGGCGTGATCTTGATCGCATCTTCCTTGCCGCTGACGCGGAAGTTGGTCAGCTGCTTGGTGCGCGTGGCGTTCACCACCAGGTCGTTGTCGCGGCTGTGGATGCCGACGATCATGCCTTCGTATACCGGATCGTTCGCCTTCACGAACATGCGGCCGCGGTCGTCCAGCTTGCCCAGCGCGTAGGTGAAGATTTCACCGTCGTCCATCGAGATCAGCACGCCGTTCTTGCGGCTGCCGATGTCGCCCTTGTGCGGCTCGTAGCTGTCGAAGATGTTGCTGATGAGGCCGGAGCCGCGCGTCAGGTTCAGGAATTCGTTGGTGAAGCCGATGAGGCCGCGCGCCGGAATGCGGTACTCCAGGCGCACGCGGCCACGGCCGTCCGGGTCCATGTTGACCAGCTCGCCCTTGCGTTCGCCCAGTGCCTGCATCACGCCGCCCTGGTGGCCTTCCTCGATGTCGGCCGTGACCAGCTCGATCGGCTCGTGGCGCACGCCGTCGATGTCGCGGAACACCACGCGCGGCTTCGAGACGGCCATCTCGTAGCCTTCGCGGCGCATGTTTTCCAGCAGGATGGTCAGGTGCAGTTCGCCGCGGCCCATGACTTCGAAGATGCCTTCCTCGTCGGTCTCGTTCACGCGCAGCGCCACGTTGTGTTGCAGTTCCTTCTGCAAGCGGTCCCAGATCTGGCGGCTGGTGACGAACTTGCCCTCACGGCCGGCCAGCGGGCTGGTGTTGACGCAGAAGTTCATGGTCAGCGTCGGCTCATCGACCTTGAGCATCGGCAGCGGCGACGGGTTGGCCGGATCGGTGATCGTGACGCCGATGCCGATGTCGGCAATGCCGTTGATCAGCACGATCTCGCCCGGGCCGGCTTCGGTCGCCTGCACGCGGTCCAGGCCCTGGAAGGTCAGCACCTGGTTGACGCGGCCCTTGATCGACTTGCCGTCCGGACCTTCCATCACCACCACGTCCATCATCGGCTTGATGGTGCCCTGGCTGATGCGGCCCACGCCGATGCGGCCGACGAAGGTCGAGAAGTCGAGCGCGGAGATCTGCAGTTGCAGCGGCGCCGCCGGGTCGCCCTGCTGGGCCGGCACGTGCTTGAGGATGGTGTTGAACAGGGCCGACATGTCGGGGCCCCACTGCTCGCCCGGTGCGCCCTCTTCCAGCGACGACCAGCCGTTGATGCCCGAGGCGTAGACCACCGGGAAGTCGAGTTGCTCGTCGGTCGCGCCCAGCTTGTCGAACAGGTCGAAGGCGGCATTCACCACCTTGTCGGGGTTGGCGCCCGGCTTGTCGACCTTGTTCACCACCAGGATCGGCTTGAGGCCCAGGGCCAGCGCCTTCTTGGTCACGAAGCGCGTCTGCGGCATCGGGCCTTCCTGCGCATCGATCAGCAGCACCACGCCGTCGACCATCGACAGCGCGCGTTCCACTTCACCGCCGAAGTCCGCGTGGCCGGGGGTGTCGACGATGTTGATGTGCGTGCCTTCCCAGGTCACGGCGCAGTTCTTGGCCAGGATCGTGATGCCACGTTCCTTTTCAATGGCGTTGTTGTCCATCACCGTGTCGACCACCTTCTCGTGCTCGGCGAAGGTGCCGGACTGGCGCAGCAGTTGGTCGACCATCGTGGTCTTGCCATGGTCAACGTGGGCAATGATGGCGATGTTGCGGATTTGTTTGCTCATGATGTCGCTTCGGTCAAAAGTGTCTGCTGGATTTCGATGGGGCTCAGCAGCCGCCCCGGTATGAGTTCGCCGGCCGTCACGTGGGCCGTGCCGAGAAAGGCCGCCGGCGCTTCACCGAACACGGCCACCTCGGGCGCATCGGCCCAGTGGCCACGGCGGCGCAGGCCGGAAAGAAAACGCCCCGCATCGTCGGGCGCGAGCGTGACGCGGCTGTGATGGGCCACCAGGCTTTCGACAGGCAGCAATTGCGCCAGCCGCTCGTCCTCGTCCATCGCTTCCAGCGCTTCGAGGGTGATGCACTGGGCATCGTTGAAGTCGCCGGTGGCGGTGCGGCGCAGGCTGGTCAGGTAGGCACCGCAGCCCAGCGCCTGGCCGATGTCTTCGCCCAGCGTGCGGATGTAGGTGCCCTTGCTGACCTTGGCAGTCAGCCGGATCTGCGGCACTTCGTCGAAATCCGGCTCGGCTTGCAGGGCCAGCGCGTGCACCACCACGTGGCGCGCCGCACGCTCGACCTCCACGCCTTCGCGCGCGTATTCGTAGAGCGCCTTGCCGTCTTTCTTGAGCGCGCTGTACATCGGCGGCACCTGCGTGATCGGGCCGCTGAACTGGCGCGCCACGCGGGCCAGGTCGTCCGCGGTCACGTTGACCGGCCGTTCGTCGAAGACGTCGCCCTCGGCATCGCCGGTGGTGGTGCGGGCGCCCAGGCGCGCAGTCGCCACGTAGGTCTTGTCGGCGTCCAGGTGCAACTGGCTGAACTTGGTGGCGGCGCCGAAGCACAGCGGCAGCACGCCGCTGGCGAGCGGGTCGAGCGTGCCGGTGTGGCCCGCCTTTTCGGCGCGCAGCAACCACTTGGCCTTCTGCAACGCCTGGTTGCTCGAAAGGCCGAGTGGTTTGTCGAGCAGGAGCACCCCATGCACAGGGCGCCGCTGCACCCGTGTGCGTGGCGCGTTCATGCTCAGTCGTCTTTGGAACGCGAAGCGACGGCCTGTGCGATCAGCGCATTCATGTCGGCCGCACGCTCGGTGGTCCGGTCGAACTGGAAATGCAAGGTCGGCACGGTGTGGATGTGCAGGCGCTTGAACAGGCCGTTGCGCAGGAAGCCTGCGGCCTGGTTGAGCGCCAGCGTGGTCTCTTCCGGGTCGCCGACCAGCAGGCTGAAGAACACCTTGGCGTGCGCGTAGTCGGGCGTGACTTCGACCGCCTGGATCGTCACCATGCCCACGCGCGGGTCCTTCAACTCGCGCGCGATCAGCTCCGTCAGATCGCGCTGGATCTGATCGGCCACCTTGAACGCGCGGTTGGGGGTTGCAGCTTTTCTCTTGGGCATGGCCAGGCTTTCGACGGGCGCTTACAGCGTCCGCGCGATTTCCTTGATCTCGAAGACTTCCAACTGATCACCTTCCTTGATGTCGTTGTAGTTCTTCAGCTTGATACCGCACTCGAAGCCTTCGCGGACTTCGCGCACGTCGTCCTTGAGGCGCTTGAGCGATTCGATCTCGCCGGTGTAGACCACCACGTTGTCGCGCAACAGGCGGAAACGCGCGTTGCGGGTGACATAGCCCGAGGTGATGTACGAACCGGCGATGGTGCCGATCTTGGTCGCCACGAACACCGTGCGGATCTCGGCCGAGCCGATGATCTCTTCGCGCTGCTCGGGTGCCAGCATGCCGGCCATCGCCTGCTTCAACTCGTCGACAGCGTCATAGATGATGCTGTAGTAGTTGATCACGACATTGTTGTTCTCGGCCAGCTTGCGCGCACCCGAATCGGCGCGCACGTTGAAGCCGATGACCATGCCCTTGGAGGCGATCGCCAGGTTGATGTCCGACTCGCTGATGCCGCCGACACCGGCGTACACCACCTGCACCTTGACCTCGTCGGTCGAGAGCTTGAGCAGCGACTGCGCCAGCGCTTCCTGCGAACCTTGCACGTCGGCCTTGATGATGATCGGAACCATCTTCACTTCGCCCGCCGTCAGGTCGGAGAACATGTTCTCCATCTTGGCGGCCTGCTGCTTGGCCAGCTTGGTGTTGCGGAACTTGCCGGCACGGTAGGTCGCGATTTCGCGCGCACGGCGCTCGTCGGTCATCACCATGAAATCGTCGCCCGCCTGCGGCACTTCCGTCAGACCCTGGATTTCCACCGGGATCGACGGGCCGGCCGAATCGCTCTTCTGGCCGTCTTCGTCCAGCATGGCGCGCACGCGGCCGAAGGTCGAACCGGCCAGCACCACGTCGCCCACCTTGAGCGTGCCGGACTGCACCAGCACCGTGGCCACCGGGCCGCGGCCCTTGTCCAGTTGCGCTTCGATCACGATACCCTTGGCGGCGGCATCCACCGGCGCCTTGAGTTCCAGCACTTCGGCCTGCAGCAGCACCTGTTCGAGCAGGGCGTCGACGCCCTGGCCGGTCTTGGCCGACACCTCGACGAAGGGCGAATCGCCGCCGAACTCTTCCGGCACCACCGATTCGGCCACCAGTTCACCCTTGACGCGCTCGGTGTTGGCATCGGGCTTGTCGATCTTGTTGATCGCCACCACGATGGGAACACCGGCCGCCTTGGCGTGCTTGATGGCTTCCTTGGTCTGCGGCATCACGCCGTCGTCGGCCGCCACCACCAGGATCACGATGTCGGTCGCCTGCGCACCGCGGGCACGCATGGCCGTGAAGGCCTCGTGACCCGGGGTATCGAGGAAGGACACCATGCCGCGCGGCGTTTCGACGTGGTAGGCGCCGATGTGCTGCGTGATGCCGCCGGCTTCGCCCGCGGCGACCTTGGCGCGGCGGATGTAGTCCAGCAGCGAGGTCTTGCCGTGGTCGACGTGGCCCATCACGGTCACCACCGGCGCGCGCGGCAGCGCTTCTGCGGTCGTCTGCGAGACATCGTCGTCGGTGAAGGCTTCCGGATCGTCCAGTGCCGCCACCAGCGCGTTGTGGCCCATTTCCTCGACGATGATCATCGCCGTGTCCTGGTCCAGCGACTGGTTGATGGTCGCCATCATGCCCAGCTTCATCAGGTGCTTGATCACCTCGCCGGCCTTGATCGACATCTTGTGCGCGAGCTCGGAGACGGTGATCGTCTCGGGCACGTGCACGTCGAGCACGCGTGCCTCGACCGGTGCCGCCGGCACGTGTTGCTCGTGGCCGCCACGGTCGTTGCTGCCCCGGCGCCCACGCGGGCCGCCGCGCCAGTTGCCGCGACCGACACCGCCGCTGGCATCGCCGCGGGTCTTGATTTCCTTCTTCTTGGCCGGATCGCCCGCCCAGCTGGAGGACAGCTTGGCCGACTTGACTTCCTTGCCGGCACCGGCAGCGGCGCCGGGTGCGCCGGCCGGGGCCGGTGCAGCGGTACGCGCGGCCGGCGTGGCCGGCTTGTGCAGCGTGCCCTTGACGGCCGGCTTGACCGGCTCGGGCGCCTTGTGCGGCACCAGCACGCGGGCCGGCGCCGCCATCATGGCGCGAATGGCTTCGGCTTCGGCCAGCGCCTTGCGGCGGCGTTCGTCCAGGTCCTTGGCGCGGGCGGCTTCCTCGTCGGCACGTGCCTTCGATTCAGCAGCCGCCTTGGCCTTGGCGTCTTCCTTGGCCTGCGCCGCGGCAGCCGCCTTGTCGGTCACGGCCTGCTCGGCCGCCGCCTTGGCGGCAGCAGCGGCAGCAGCCACTTCGGCCGACTTGTCCTCGGCCTTGGGCTGCGGCTTGAAATCCATGTCCACGCGGGCGCCGATGCGCGGCGCCGGGGCAGCGGCCGCTTCGGCCTTCGCCTTGGCCTGCTGGCGTGCCGCCTCTTCTTCGCGGGCCTGCTGCTCGGCACGTTCGGCGCGCTCGGCCGCTTCGGCCTGGGCACGTTCACGCGCTTCGCTTTCCTCGCGGACGCGGCGCTTCTCGGCCAGCTCTTCCTCCTGGCGGCGGATCAGCTCGGCCTGGTGGCGCGCTTCTTCCTCGCGGCGCGTCAGGTCGGCGTCGTCGGCCTTGGGCGCGGCAACTTCTGCCGGCGCTGCTTCGGCGGCGGCAGGCGTGTCATCGCGCTGGATGAAGGTGCGCTTCTTGCGCACTTCCACCTGGATCGTGCGGGCGCGACCGGTCGCGTCGGCCTGCTTGATCTCGCTGGTCGACTTCTTGGTCAGGGTGATCTTCTTGCGCTCGGAATCGACCGTGCCGTGGCTGGCCTTGAGGAAACCGAGGAGGCGCTGCTTGTCGGCCTCGGTGAGCGCATCGGTCGGCGCGGCCTTGGCCACACCTGCGCTCTTGAGCTGGTCAAGCAGGGTTTCGGGCGTCTTTTTGAGTTCGTTGGCGAACTCGGCAACAGTGGTGCTGGACATATCTGGTTCGTGCCTCCATGACCATCACTCTTGGCCGGCGAACCAATGTTCGCGGGCTTTCAAGATGAGGGTTTTGGCGTCATCGGCGCTCTGGCCGGTGATCTCGGTAAGTTCGTCGACCGCAAGGTCGGCCAGGTCGTCACGGGTGTTGACACCCGCTTCGGCCAATTTGGCGATGAGTTCGGCGTCGAGGCCTTCGAGGTCACGCAGATCCTGCGAAACACCTTCGACCGTCTCTTCCTTGGCGATCTCCATCGTCAGCAGCGCATCCTTGGCGCGCGAACGAAGCTCGTTGATCGTATCTTCATCGAAGCTTTCGATCTCCAGCAGTTCGGAGATCGGCACATAGGCCACTTCTTCCAGACTGGTGAAGCCTTCGGCGATCAGGATGTCGGCGATTTCCTCGTCGACATCGAGCTTCTCCATGAAGAGCTTGCGGCTGGAATCGGTTTCCTGCGCCTGCTTCTGGGCCGACTCGTCGGCGTCCATGATGTTGATCTTCCAACCCGTCAGGTCGGAAGCCAGGCGCACGTTCTGGCCGCCGCGGCCGATGGCGATGGCGAGATTTTCCTCGTCGACCACCACGTCCATGGCGTGCTTTTCCTCGTCGACCACGATCGACGACACATTGGCCGGCGCCAGGGCACCGATCACGAATTGCGCCGGGTCTTCGCTCCACAGCACGATGTCCACGCGCTCGCCGGCCAGTTCATTGGTGACGGCGTTGACACGCGTGCCGCGCACGCCGACGCAGGTGCCGATCGGGTCGACACGCTTGTCGTGCGAGAGCACGGCGATCTTGGCGCGCGAACCGGGGTCGCGGGCGCAGCTCTTGATCTCCAGCAGGCCCTGCTCGATCTCGGGCACTTCCTGGCGGAACAGCTCGATCATGAATTCCGGCGCCGAACGCGACAGGATGATCGGCGCGCCGCGCAGCGTCAGGTCCACTTCCATGATCATGGCGCGCACGCGGTCGCCGTTGCGCAGGTTTTCCTTGGCGATCATCTCGCTGCGGCGCAGGCGCCCTTCGACGCGGCCGGCCTCGACGATGATGTCGCCCTTGTCCAGGCGCTTGACGGTGCCGGTGAAGATCTTCTCGCCGCGCGACATGAAGTCGTTGAGCAGCATCTCGCGCTCGGCGTCGCGGATCTTCTGCAGGATCACCTGCTTGGCGGCCATGGCGCCGATGCGGCCGATCGGCACCGAATCCACCGATTCCTCGATGTATTCGTCGACCTCGATCTCGGGCATTTCTTCCTTGGCCTCGAACAGCAGGATTTCCTGGTCGGGCAGTTGCAGGCCGGCCTCGTCGGGCACGACGTGCCAGCGGCGGAAAGTCTCGTAGTCACCGCTGTCGCGGTCGACCGCGACACGAATGTCCACTTCGCCCTGATAGAGCTTCTTGGTGGCCTGGGCTAGCGCCGATTCGACCGCACCGAAGACGACGTCGCGCTCGACGTTCTTCTCCCGCGAGATCGCATCCACCAACATCAACATTTCGCGATTCATGCCACCACTCTCCTCGATCAATCCGACGCCTGCGCGCCGGCAATGTCATTTGCCCCGCCGGCTCCGCGAGCCTTGCGACCCTTGAAATCCACGATGGGCGCGAGCCGCGCATCGCGCAGCTCATCCAAAACAAAACCCAACGCCTGCAACGGTGCCGGCGCGCGTTTCTTGCTGATTTTTTGACCCGGCTTGGCCGCCGGCGCATCGCTCCAGACGATCTGCCAGCCGCCGCCCTCGGCACGCTCGAGCGTGCCGCGAAATTTCTTGCGCGTGGCCGCCACCGGCACGCCGCCCGAAGCCGCCACGCTCCTGCCGATGTCGCCGATCGGCGCCTTCAGCGTGATGTCGATCATGGCGCCGACAAAGCGCTCGAAATCCTTCTCGCCGCGCAGCGGACGGTCGATACCCGGCGAGGACACCTCGAGCCGCTTGTATTCGACCGCTTCCACTTCCAGCGCAAACTGCAGCTGGCGCGTGACCTTCTCGCAATCTTCCACCGTGACGAACGGCTCGGGCGCACCCGGCGCGGCCGCCGGCGCATCGGGCACCCAGGGCAGATCGATCGTCACGCGCAGCAAGCCCCCAGCCGAGCGTTCGATCTCGATCAGGTCGTAGCCGAGCCCGGCCACGGTTTGTTCCACTGTCTGCTGCAATGCCACGTTGTTTCGATAGGTCCTGAGTGAGTCGGCAGCGCTTGCGCGCCTGGCGCTGCCATTGAATCTGTCCGACCAATAAAAAACGGGCGGTAAGTACCCGCCCGTTTGGTCGTGAGCTTCAGATTATATGCCAATCCCTGCAAAAACGTGCTATTTGCCGCTGGAATTGAGTTCGCTATTGGCGTTTTTCAAGTGGTGCGCACCCGGAAAAGGCCGTAAATGCAGCGCCCGCGGGTCAATTCGGGCGCAGTGAGGCCGCAGCGGCGCGCACCCCGCTGCGCCGCCAGACCATGGCGAACAGCACCGCGCCCAGGGCCAGCGCGGCGGCGGCCGCCAGCAGCGGCACGGCAAAGCTGCCGGTGCGCTGGGCCAGCGGCGCCGCAAACAAGGGGCCGACGATCTGGCCGATGCCGTAGGAAGCGGTGGCGATGCCGATCAGGCCGGCGGCGGCGTTGCCGCGCAGGCGGCGCGCCTCGCGCACGGCGTACAGCGTGAGCGCGGTGAACGGCATGCCCAGCAGCAGGCTGCCCAGCGCAAAACCAGGCACGGTGGGCCACAGCACGGTCAGCACCACGCCGGCCGCCTGCAGCGCGTAGCCCACCGCCATCAGCAGGCGGTTGTCCCAGTGCGTCGGGGCGCGGGCGCCGACCAGCGCGCCGGCGATCACGGCCAGGCCGAACAGCGGCCAGAAATAGTCGGGCCAGGCCGAGCCCGGCAGGGCCTGGCGCGCGATCACCGGCAGGAAGGTGGCGGTGATGATGTAGCCGAAGCCGGCCAGGCCGTAGAGCGCGACCAGCCAGCGCGCGTCGCTGGCGGCCCGCGTGTCCGGTGCGGGCGCCGTCGCCTGCGCGGCGGAGGAAGCCGTGGGCGCCGGGCTTGCAGCGGCCGCCGTCGGCGCCGCGTGCGCCGCCGCGCCGTCGTCGAAGATGCGCCAGATCGCGGCCGACAGCAGCACCGCCATCACGCCGAAGCCGATCCACGCCGCGTCGGAGCCCCAGTGGCCGATGGCGCCGCCCATCACGCCGGTGACCGAGATGCCGATGCCCGGCCCGGCAAAGATCACCCCGCCCAGGCGCGGCGCGCTGGTTTCGGCGAGACGGCGAAAACCCCAGCCGGACACGAAGACGAAGGTCCAGGCGCTCATCACGCCGGCCGCGGTGCGCAGCACCGCCCAGGCGCCAAAGCCGTGCAGCAGGCCCATGCCGGCCAATAGCGCGGCGGTGACCAGCAGGCCGATGCGCACCATCGCGGTCGGCCGCGCATGGATCCACGCGCACGACAGCGCACCGACGAAATAGCCCAGGTAATTCAGCGAGGCCAGCAGGCCGCCGCCCTGCAGGTCGACCTTGCCCTCGTGCAGCATGATCGGCAGCATCGGCGTGAAGGCGAAGCGCCCCAGCCCCATCACCACCGCCAGCGCCACCATGCAGGCCAGTGCGGCGCGCCAGGCGCCGCGCGGGTCGTATCCGAAATTCGACATTCTCAGGCGGTCTTTTCTTCTAATCGGTCGCAGCGGCGGCGACCAGGCGTTGCGTGTAGGGGTCTTGCGGCGCATCGAGCACCTGCTCGACGCTGCCGGCTTCGAGCACCGCGCCGTCTTTCATCACCAGCACGCGGTGCGCCATGGCGCGCACCACGTCGACGTCGTGCGTGATCAGCAGATAGCTCAGGCCGCGCTCGCGCTGCAGGCGCTGCAGCAGGGCCAGCACCTGCTTCTGGATGGTGACGTCGAGCGCGCTGGTGGGTTCGTCCAGCACCAGCAGCGTGGGCTCGACGATCAGCGCCCGCGCGATGGCGATGCGCTGGCGCTGGCCGCCGGAAAACTCGTGCGGATAGCGCTCCAGCAGGCCGGGAAACTGCATCGCGCCCAGGCCCACTTCGTCCAGCGCAGCGGCGGCACGCGCGCGCCGCTGGTGGATGTCCAGCGCCGGGGCGTGCACCGTCAGCCCTTCCTCGACGATCTCGCCGACCGTCATGCGCGGCGAGAGCGAGGAAAACGGGTCCTGGAACACCACCTGCACCACGCGCCGCAAGGCGCGGTCGGCGCTGCCGCCCTGCCACTGCCGGCCGGCCACGTCCAGCGTGCCGCCGTGCGGCAGCAGGCCCAGCGCCGCCAGCGCCAACGTCGACTTGCCCGAGCCCGATTCACCGACGATGCCCAGCGTTTCGCCCGGCGCGATCTGCAGGTCGGCGCCCTGCACCGCCACGAACGCGCCCTTGCGGAACCAGCCGCGCAGGCCCGGCAAGGGCACCGGGTAGCTCACCCGCAGGCCCTGCGCAGCCAACACCGGCGCGGCGCCGTCGGCCGCCGCCGGCGTGACCTGGCGCGTCGGCCGGCTGTCGATCAGCTTGCGCGTGTAGGGGTGGCGCGGCGCATCGAACACGGTGGCCACGGCACCGGTCTCGACAATGTGGCCGCCTTCCATCACCGCCACCCGGTCGGCAAAGCGCCGCACCAGGTTCAGGTCGTGCGTGATGAGCAGCACCGCCATGCCGTGCTTGCGCTGCAGCGATTCGAGCAGTTCGAGAATCTGCACGCGCAAGGTCACGTCCAGCGCGGTGGTGGGTTCGTCGGCCAGCAGCAGGCGCGGCTTGCAGGCCAGCGCCATGGCGATCATGGCGCGCTGGCGCTGGCCGCCGGACAACTGGTGCGGAAAGGCGTCGGCGCGGCGCTCCGGCTCGGGAATGCCGGTTTCGGCCAGCAGCGCAATGGCGGCGCGGCGCGCCTCGCGCCTGGACAGCGCTTCGTGCAGTTCCAGCACCTCGGCGATCTGGTCGCCCACCGGGTAGAGCGGGTTGAGCGCGGTCATCGGCTCCTGGAAGATCATGGCGACTTCCTTGCCGCGGATGCCGCGCAACTCGCGCTCGGGCAGCATCAGCAAGTCGCGCGAGCGGCCGTTGGCATCGCGCAGCAGCGCGCTGCCGGCCAGGCGGGCGTTCTGCACCAGCCGCAACAGGGCCAGTGCCGTCACCGTCTTGCCCGAGCCCGACTCGCCCACCAGCGCCAGCTTTTCGCCGGGCGCCAGCGCGAAGTCGATGTCGTGCACCACCTCCTTGTCGCCAAAGGCCACGCGCAGGCCCCTCACGTCGAGCAGCAAGCCTTCCGCGCCGGCGTCGGGCTGTACCAGGGCGGCCAGCGTTCCCTCGGCTCCGAGCTTAGGAATCATTGCTCTGCCTTTCGGGGATCGAGCGCATCGCGCAGCGCGTCGCCCATGAAAGTCAACAGCATCAGCGTCAACACCAGCACGCCGAAGGTGGACATGGAGATCCACCAGGCGTCGATGTTGGCCTTGCCCTGGCTGAGCAGTTCGCCCAGCGACGGTGTGCCGGGCGGCACGCCCAGGCCGAGAAAGTCGAGCGAGGTCAGCGCCAGGATGGCGGCGCTCATGCGGAACGGCAGGAAGGTGACGACCGGCGTCATGCTGTTGGGCAGGATGTGGCGCCACATGATCTGCAGGTTGCCCACGCCCAGCGCCCGTGCGGCGCGCACGTAGTCCATCTGGCGGTTGCGCAGGAACTCGGCGCGCACATAGTCCGACAGGCCCATCCAGCCGAACAGGCTCAGCAGGATCAGGAGCAGCGCCACGCTGGGCGCGAAGATCGCGCTGAAGATGATCAGCAGGTACAGCTCGGGCATCGAACCCCAGATCTCGATGAAGCGCTGGAAGGCCAGGTCGGTCTTGCCGCCGAAGAAGCCCTGCACGGCACCGGTGATGACGCCCAGCAGCACGCCGATGAAGGTCAGCGCCAGCGCAAACAGCACGCTGACGCGAAAGCCGTAGATCAGCTGCGCCAGCAGGTCGCGCCCACGGTCGTCGGTGCCGAAGAAGTTCTCGCTCGACGGCGCCGCCGGATTGGGCGCGCTGGCAAAGTAGTTGAGCGTCTTCGGCCCGTACGGATTGGGCGCGTAGATCGCCCAGTTGCCGCCCTGCGTGATGCGCTCGCGGATGAACGGGTCCAGATAGTCGGCCGGCGTCTCGAAATCGCCGCCGAAGGTCTTTTCCGAGTAGTCGCGCAGCACCGGGACGTAGGTCTGCCCTTCGTAGTGCACGACCAGCGGCTTGTCGGTCGACAGCAGCTCGGCGAACAGGCTCAGCACCACCAGCGTGCTGAAGATCGCCAGGCTCCAGAAGCCGAGTCGATTGCGCTTGAAGCGCAGCCAGGCACGGCGGCCCGGCGAGATGCTGACGCTGTGTGCTGGAGCCACCTGCGTCATGAGGTGAAGGGGCTGAAGGGGTTGAAGGGGTTGAGCACGGCAATGCCGCAGCCCTCGAAATCGCGCACGTTGCGCGTGACCAGCGTGAGCGCATGGATCTGGGCCGTGGCGGCGATCAGCATGTCGGGTTGACTGCGGACCTGACCGCGCAGGCTGAAGGCGGCGCGCATCTCGCCCGCCCGCCGGGCAATGGGCTCGGTCACGTCCAGCACGGCATAACTGGCCAGAAAGCGCGCAAACCAAGCCTGCTTGGCCGGATTGGGCCGGCGGGCCAGACCAAAAACGATCTCATCCACGGTCACTGCGGACACCGCCAGCCGCTCACCGCGCGCATCCACGCCGTCCATCCACGCCAGCAAGGCCCGGTCGGGTTGCTGGCGCATCAATTCACTGACCGCATTGGTATCGGCTAACTGCATCGCTATTTATCGAGATAGTCCGGATCGTCGAAGGGACTGGGCCGATTCGTTCGTGGCGGCAGCTCGATGCCGTCCTCGCCCTCGGCGGCCAGAACGGCACGAATCTCCGCGAACAGCTCCACCAGCGTCGGCTTGCGCTGCTGCTCGCGCCACTTGCGAAACTCCTCGAACTCCGCGGCCGACACCATCACGGCCACCGGTTTGTCGCGGTTGTAGATGGCTTGCGGCTCCTCGGCCGACAGGCGGACGACTTCGGAAAATTGCTGCTTGGCATTGGCGATGTTCCAGGTCATGGGCATCTCCTGCGGGTAAAGATGGACATCATAGACACAATTGATGTCCATCATGAAGCGTCGAACTTCACACGCGGATCCACCCAGACATAGCAAAGATCCGAAATCAGCTTGGTCACCAGCCCGATCAGGGTGAACAGGTACAGCGTGCCCAGCACCACCGGGTAGTCGCGCCGGATCACGCTTTCGTAGCTCAGCAGGCCCAGTCCGTCGAGCGAGAACAGGGTTTCGATGAGCAGCGAGCCGGTGAAGAAAGCGCCGATGAAGGCCGCGGGAAAGCCGGTGATGATGGGGATCAGCGCATTGCGAAAGACGTGCTTCCACAGCACCTTGCGCTCGTCCAGGCCCTTGGCGCGCGCGGTCAGCACGTACTGCTTGCGGATCTCCTCCAGGAACGAATTCTTGGTCAGCATGGCCGTCACGGCAAAGCTGCCGAGCACCATCGCGATCACCGGCAGCGTGATGTGCCAGAGGTAGTCGACCACCTTGGCGCCCCAGCTGAGCGTCTCCCAGTTCGACGAGGTGAGCCCGCGCAGCGGAAACCACTGCAGCTGCCCACCGAACACCACCAGCAAGGCCACGCCCAACACGAAGCCGGGAATCGCATAGCCGATCAGCACGATCAAGGTCGTCACGAAGTCGAAGCGCGTGCCGGCGCGCACCGCCTTGGCCACGCCCAGCGGCACGGCGATGAGGTAGCTGATGAAGAAGGTCCACAGGCCCAGGCTGATCGAGACCGGCATCTTCTCCTTCACCAGCTGCCAGACCGCCTTGCGCTGGTAGAAGCTCTGGCCGAGATCGAACTGCGCGAAGGACTTGAGCATCTGCCAGAAGCGCTGCGGCGCCGGCTTGTCGAAGCCGTAGAGCTGCTTGATCTCGTCGATGCGTTGCGGGTCCAGGCCCTGGCGGCCGCGGTAGCCGGCGCCGCTGGTGGCGGCGCGTTCGCCGCCCGAATCGCGGCCCTGCAGCTGCGCCACCATCTGCTCGACCGGGCCGCCCGGCACGAACTGGATGACGACGAAGGTCAGCAGCAGCACGCCGAACAGCGTGGGCACCATCAGCAGCAGGCGTTTGAGGATGTAGCTGGCCATCGGCTTATCGGTTGCTGGCGGAAGCCCACCAGGTGCTCATGGCCCAGGCGTCGGGCTGGTAGTAAGGCGGAATGGTCGGCGGCAGCTCGAAGGGCCGCGGCCGGTAGCCGATCAGGAAGGCGTCGCCATAGTACTGGGGCACCGAGTAGTAGCCATTGGAGAGCACGCGATCGAGCGCGCGCAGTGCGGCGCCCAGCTCTGGCCGGGTGGTGGCGCCCACCACCTTCTGCAGCAGCGCGTCGACTGCCGGATCAGCAATGCCCCAGATGTTGGAGGAGCCCTTGGTCTCGGCGGCCTTGGAACCGAACAGCTCCAGCAGTTCGCCGCCGGGCGCGGTGCTGCCCGGCAGGCGGATGGTGGTCATCTCGAAGTCGAAGTTCTCCATGCGCTGCTGCGACAGCGAGAAATCGACGGTGCGGAAGTTCATCGCGATGCCCAGCTTCTGCAGCGCCGTCTGGAACGGCGTGGCGACGCGGATGAGCGAGGGCTGGTCGTTCAGGAATTCGATGGTGAAGGGCTCGCCCTGCGCATTGCGCAGCGCGCCATCGCGGTAGGTCCAGCCCGCCTGTTCCAGCAGGATGCGCGCCTTGCGCAGGTTTTCGCGCAGGCTGCCCGGCGGCGCGGTGCTCGGCGAGCGCGGCGCCGGGCCGAAGACTTCGGGACGCAGCTGGCCCCGCAGCGGTTCCAGCAGCGCCAGTTCATCGGCCTGCGGCAGGCCTTCGGCATGGAATTCGCTGTTCGGGAAGTAGCCTTCCACGCGCTTGTACAGGCCGTAGAAAAGCTGCTTGTTCAGCCACTCGAAGTCCATTGCCAGGCCGATCGCCTGGCGCACCCGGATGTCCTTGAGCTTCGGGCTGCGCAGGTTGAACACGTAGCCCTGGAAGTCACCCGGGTTGCGGTTGGGAAAGGCCTGCTTCTTCACGTCGCCCGAGGTGAACTGCTTGCCGGTGTACTGCCGCGCCCAGTTGCGCGAGGTGAATTCGCGCATGAAGTCGTATTCGCCGGCCTTCAGACCTTCGAACCTGGAGGTTTCGTCCAGGTAGATCTTGAAGGTGACGCGGTCGAAGTTGAACTGGCCCCGGCGCACCGGCAGCTCGGCGCCCCAGTACTTCGGGTCGCGCACATAGGTGATGTCGCGCCCGAGGTTGGCATTCGCGGGCAAATACGGCCCGGAGGCGATCGGCACCTCGCTCACGATCTGGTCGAAGGGCTTGCTGCCGCCCCAGGCCCGGCTGAACACCGCCATGCCGCCCACCACCAGCGGCAGTTCGCGGTTCGGGCTGGCGAAGTCGAAGCGCACGGTGCGCTCGTTCACCGCCACGGCGCGCTGCACTTCGGCGTAGATGGTGCGGAACTGCGGCGCCGCGAGCTTGCTGATGAGGGTGTCGAAGGAATACACCACGTCCGCGGCCAGCACCGGCGTGCCGTCGTTGAAACGGGCCTTGGGGTTGATCCTGAAGGTGGCCGACTTGCCGTCCGGCGCCACCTCCACGTCCTCGGCCAGCAGGCCGTAGGCGGTGGTGGGTTCCTCGAAATTGCCGGTCAGCAGGCTCTCGAACATGAGCGAGCCGAGGCCGGCCGGCGCCGTGCCCTTGAGCGTGAACGGATTGAACTTGTCGAAGTTGGTCGGCCGCGTCGGCGGCACCATCCGGATCTCGCCGCCCTTGGGGGCGTCGGGGTTCACGTAGTCGAAATGGGTGAAGCCCGGCGGGTACTTCACATCGCCGAATTGCGCATAGGCATGGGCGGCCCATGAAGGGGCCGCCGAGAGTGCCAATATCCAGAGCAGCCAACCTCGCATGCGAGAATTCTCGCCCAAGATTTTCACAAGACCTTCCACAAGGGACATGACATGGGTTTCCTCGCCGGCAAAAAGCTTCTCATCACGGGTGTCCTGAGCAACCGCTCCATCGCCTACGGCATCGCCAAGGCCTGCCATGCGCAGGGCGCCGAACTGGCTTTCAGCTATGTCGGCGAGCGCTTCAAGGAGCGCATCACCGAGTTCGCCGCGGAGTTCGGCTCGACGCTGGTGTTCGATTGCGACGTGGGAGACGACGCCCAGATCGACAAGCTGTTTGCCGACCTCTCGCAGACCTGGCCCAAGTTCGACGGCTTCGTGCACGCCATCGGCTTCGCGCCGCGCGAGGCGATCGCCGGCGACTTTCTGGAAGGCATCTCGCGCGAAGCCTTCAAGATCGCGCACGACATCAGCGCCTACAGCTTCCCGGCCATGGCCAAGGCGGCCCTGCCCTACCTCAACGACAAGTCGGCCCTGCTCACGCTGAGCTACCTGGGCGCGGTGCGCTCGCTGCCCAACTACAACACCATGGGCCTGGCCAAGGCCAGCCTGGAAGCCTCGGTGCGCTACATGGCCGGCTCGCTCGGCCCCAAGGGCATACGCGTCAACGGCATCAGCGCCGGCCCGATCAAGACGCTGGCCGCCAGCGGCATCAAGGGCTTCGGCAAGATCCTGTCGACGGTGGCGCAGGTCTCGCCGATCCGCCGCAACGTGACGATCGAGGACGTAGGCAATGTCGCCTCCTTCCTGCTGAGCGACCTGGCCGGCGGCGTCACGGCCGAGATCACCTACGTCGACGGCGGCTTCAGCCAGGTCGTCGGCGGCATCGACGAATAACGTCGCGGCCCTGGCTGGCGCGGCTGCGCCGGCCGCCCACCCGATGCTCAAGCGCCGCACCCTGCTGGCCGGCCTGCTGGGCGCCCTCGCCGGCCGCCTGCCGCTCGCGCAGGCGGCACCGCCCGCGCTGATGCTGGCCGGTGTCTACCGGCCCGGCGTGCCCTTGGCGGGCTACTGGGTCAGCGAGAAATACGACGGCGTGCGCGGCTACTGGGACGGCAGCCGGCTCTGGACGCGCGGCGGCGAAGCGGTGCTGGCGCCGGCTTGGTTCACGGCCGGCTTTCCCGCCATGCCGCTCGACGGCGAACTGTGGGCCGGGCGCGGCCGCTTCGAGCAGGCGGCCTCCACCGTGCGCAGCCAGCGCGCCGACGACAACGCCTGGCGCGCCATCCGCTTCATGGTGTTCGACCTGCCGGCCCAGCCGGGCGATTTCGATGCGCGCCTGCACGCGCTGCGCCAGTTGCTGCCCATCGCCGCCCTGCCCTGGCTGGAGGCCGCGCCGCAGTGGCGCGCCAGCACCGACGCCGACCTGCAACGGCAGTTGCAGGCCACGCTGCAGGGCGGCGGCGAGGGCCTGATGCTGCACCGGGGCAGCGCCCCCTACCGCGCCGAGCGCAGCGACGATCTGCTCAAGGTGAAGGCCTACGACGACGCCGAGGCGCGCGTGGTCGGCCACCTGCCCGGCAAGGGCCGCCACCAGGGGCGCATGGGCGCCCTGCTGGTGGAGATGCCCGACGGGCGCCGCTTCAAGCTGGGCGGCGGCTTCACCGACGCCCAGCGCGACGCGCCGCCGCCGGTGGGCACCCTCGTGACCTACCGCTACAACGGCACGACCCGCACCGGCCTGCCGCGCTTTGCGCGCTTCGTGCGCGTGCGCAGCGACCTGCCAGGCAACTGAAAAACCCGCCTCAGCTGCCGCGCACGCAGTCGGCGAAGTAACGCAGCTTGCCCTGCTCGTCGGTGCGTGCCACCAGGCCGTGGATGTCGGTCTCGAAGCCGGGGCACTCGGTGTTGAACTGGCGCGCGAACTTGAGGTAGTCGACGATCTTCTTGTTGAACACCTCGCCCGGGATCAGCAGCGGAATGCCCGGCGGGTACGGCGTGATCAGGCTGGTGGTGATGCGGCCCTCGAGGTGGTCGATCTCCACGCGCTCGGTCTTGCGGTGCGCGATGTGCGCATAGGCGTCGCTTGGCTTCATCGCCGGCGTCAGGTCGCTCAGGTACATCTCGGTGGTCAGGCGTGCCACGTCGTTGCGGGCGTACAGCTGGTGCACGTGCTGGCAGAGGTCGCGCAGGCCCAGGCGCTCGTAGTGCGGGTGCTGCTTGCAGAACTCCGGCATGGTGCGCCACATCGGCTGGTTGCGCGCGTAGTCGTCCTTGAACTGCTGCAGCGCCGTCAGCAGCGTGTTCCAGCGGCCCTTGGTGATGCCGATGGTGAACATGATGAAGAAGCTGTAGAGGCCCGTCTTCTCGACGATCACGCCATGCTCGGCCAGGAACTTGGTGACGATGCTGGCCGGAATGCCGGTCTCGGCGAACTTGCCATTCAGGTCCAGCCCCGGCGTGACGATGGTCGACTTGATCGGGTCGAGCATGTTGAAGCCGTCGGCCAGCTTGCCGAAGCCATGCCACTTCGAGCGCGGGCCCGAGCCCTTGATGATCCAGTCGTCGGCGCGGCCGATGCCCTCGTCGACCAGCTTGTCCGGGCCCCAGACCTTGAACCACCATTCGTCCTTGCCGAACTCATCTTCCACCTTGCGCATGGCGCGGCGGAAGTCGAGCGCCTCCAGGATGCTTTCTTCCACCAGCGCGGTGCCGCCGGGCGGCTCCATCATGGCCGCGGCGACGTCGCAGCTGGCGATGATGGCGTACTGCGGGCTGGTCGACGAGTGCATCAGGTAGGCCTCGTTGAACAGGTCGCGGTCGAGCGCGCGGTTCTGCGAATCCTGCACCAGCACGTGGCTGGCCTGGCTGATGCCGGCCAGCAGCTTGTGCGTGGACTGCGTGGCGAACACCAGCGAATCCTTGGGCCGCACGCGGCGCTTGCCCATCGCGTGGTAGGCGCCGTAGAACGGGTGGAAGGCGGCGTGCGGCAGCCACGCTTCATCGAAGTGCAGCGTGTCGACGTAGCCGTCGAGCATGTTCTTGATGGTCTCGGTGTTGTAGATCACGCCGTCGTAGGTCGACTGGGTGAGCGTCATCACGCGCGGCTTGACGGTTTCCGGATCGACGTGCGCGAGCAAGGGGTTGGCCTTGATCTTGGCCTTGATCGCGCTTTGCTCGAACTCGCTCTTGGGGATCGGGCCGATGATGCCGAAGTGGTTGCGCGTGGGCTTGAGGAACACCGGGATCGCGCCGGTCATGATGATCGCGTGCAGGATCGACTTGTGGCAGTTGCGGTCGACCACCACCACGTCGTCGGGCGCCACCGTGTGGTGCCACACCATCTTGTTGCTGGTGCTGGTGCCATTGGTCACGAAGAAGCAGTGGTCGGCGTTGAAGATGCGCGCCGCATTGCGCTCGCTGGCCGCCACCGGGCCGGTGTGGTCGAGCAGCTGGCCGAGCTCTTCCACCGCGTTGCAGACGTCGGCGCGCAGCATGTTCTCGCCAAAGAACTGGTGGAACATCTGGCCGACCGGGCTCTTGAGAAAGGCCACGCCGCCGGAGTGCCCCGGGCAGTGCCACGAATAGGAGCCGTCTTCGGCGTAGTCGATCAGTGCCTTGAAGAACGGCGGCTGCACGCCCTCGAGATAACTCTTGGCCTCGCGGATGAGGTGACGCGCCACGAATTCGGGCGTGTCCTCGAACATGTGGATGAAGCCGTGCAGCTCGCGCAGGATGTCGTTGGGCAGGTGGCGCGAGGTCTTGGTCTCGCCGTAGATGTAGATCGGCACGTCGGCGTTCTTGCGCCGCACTTCGCCGATGAAGGTGCGCAGGCCCAGCACGGCCGGGTCCAGGTCGGGGCCGAGGCTGAATTCCTCGTCGTCGATCGACAGGATGAACGCGCTGGCGCGGCTTTGCTGCTGCGCGAACTGGCTCAGGTCGCCGTAGCTGGTGACGCCCAGCACCTCGAAGCCCTCCGCCTCGATGGCCTGCGCCAGCGCGCGGATGCCCAGGCCCGAAGTGTTCTCGGAGCGGAAGTCCTCGTCGATGATGACGATCGGAAAGCGAAATTTCATGAGGCGGGCTCCGGGCAGAACAGTGAAGGCGCAGACAAAGAGAGGCCGAAGTGTAAGGAATTCAGGTGAAGGGCATGCAATTGCATCATGCAGAATCACAGCCACATCATCGTTGGGAGACCTCATGGCTTATTCAACCGTCTGGTGGCTGATCGCGGGCGCGGCGATCGTGCTCGAACTGCTGTCGGGAACGGTCTACCTGCTGCTGCTGGGCGCGGGCTTTGCCGCGGCGGCCATCTCGGCGCACCTGGGCGCGGCCCTCACCACGCAGATCGCGGTGGCGGCGGTGGTCGGCGTCGGCGCCGTGCTGGTCTGGTACCTGATCCAGCGGCGCCGCCCGAGCGCCCCGCCGGCGCGCGCCAACCGCGACGTCAACCTCGACATCGGCGAGACCGTCATGATCGACAGCTGGAGCGTCGACGGTACCGCCGCCGTGCGCTACCGCGGCGCCCAATGGACGGCCGTGCCGCGCCCCGGCAACCTCCCCACCCCCGGCCCGCATCGCGTGGCCGAAGTGGTCGGCAACCGCCTGGTTGTCGACCGCATCTGAAATCTGAAACCACCACAGGAGGAGTCATCCATGGAAGTCGCCGCGATCATTCTGGTCATTGCCATCATCTTCATCAGCCAGTCGGTCAAGTTCGTACCGCAACAGAACGCCTGGGTGCGCGAGCGGCTGGGCAAGTACGCCGGCACCATGACGCCCGGCCCGAACTTCCTGATCCCCTTCATCGACCGCGTGGCCTACAAGCACAGCCTGAAGGAAATTCCGCTCGACGTGCCCAGCCAGGTCTGCATCACGCGCGACAACACCCAGCTGCAGGTCGACGGCATCCTGTACTTCCAGGTGACCGACCCGATGCGCGCGAGCTACGGCTCGTCCAACTACATCGTGGCCGTGACCCAGCTGGCCCAGACCTCGCTGCGCAGCGTGGTCGGCAAGCTGGAGCTGGACAAGACCTTCGAGGAGCGCGACATCATCAACGCGCAGGTGGTGGCCGCCATCGACGAGGCCGCGCTCAACTGGGGCGTGAAGGTGCTGCGCTACGAAATCAAGGACCTCACGCCGCCCAAGGAAATCCTGCACGCCATGCAGCGCCAGATCACCGCCGAGCGTGAGAAGCGTGCGCTGATTGCCGCCTCCGAAGGCCGCCGCCAGGAACAGATCAACATCGCCACCGGCGAGCGCGAGGCCTTCATCGCCCGCTCCGAAGGCGAGAAGCAGGCGCAGATCAACAACGCGCAGGGCGAGGCCGCCGCCATCACCGCCGTGGCCGAAGCCACCGCACGCGCCATCGAACTGGTCGCCGCCGCCATCCGCGAGCCGGGCGGCGAACAGGCGGTGCAACTGAAAGTGGCCGAGCGCGCCGTCGACGCCTATTCCAAGGTGGCCGCCGACGCGCAAGCCACCCTCATCGTGCCCAGCAACATGACCGAGACCGCCACCCTCATCTCCTCGGCGATGCGCATGCTGCAAGGCGGCAAGCTGCCCGCTGCCTCCTGACTTCGCGCACGCCGGCCGGAAAAACAGCCCCGCTTCGCTGCTACAATCGCGGGCTTCGGAGCGGTGGATGAGCGGTTTAAGTCGCACGCCTGGAAAGCGTGTGAGGGTTAATAGCCCTCCGCGGGTTCGAATCCCGCCTGCTCCGCCAGTAGACTGATGAAAACGGGGCCTCGCGCCCCGTTTTTCATTGGGCTTCCCACACCCCCTCCCTCCATGACGGACCGCCCGCTACTTCAACGGCGCGCGGCAGGTCGGGCAGATCTCGACGGTCTTGTCGGTCAGCCGATTTCCGCAGTGGCCGCAACGCCAGGTGGTGGCCATGCGGGCGCCCACGTAGAGCAGGATCGGGCACAGGAACAGCCCGGTGAGACCGCCGACGATCCCCGTCAAGGGCCCCACGAGGCGCGTGCCGAGCCAGTACAGAACGAAGGGTGCGGCCACACCGACGACCTGCACCAGGCGCCCGATGCCGGCCACATGGGAGACTTTCTCGCGCCTTGCGACGCCGGTGGAAGCAGGTTCCATGGGGCTCTCCCGTGGCGTGATGTCGCGGCCGCCGAAGCGTTGAAACCCGGGCTGTCCGCCCTGGCTACTTGCCGGCCGGCTCGACCGCCAGCGCCACGGCCTCGGTGTACACCGCGTGGACCTGGTCGCCGGTGTGGATCAGCTTCAACTGCTCGGGATCGCCGATCTTCAGGTCGAGCGTGTGCTGGGGCCCGCGCAGCGTGATCACCTGGGATTTCCTGTCGACGGCCACCACGTCGGCGGTGATTTCGGTCTGCTGGCCGACGTTGCCGCCGGGCAGTTGCCCGGCCGGCGCCCTGTCCCCGGTGGCCGTCTGGACATTGCTGCGCAATTCCTTGCCGTTCTTCACCAGGCTCAGCGTGAGGGCCTGCGCATAGCGGACATGCACCTTGTCGCCGGGCTTGAGCTGGTCAAGGTTTCTCACGTCGGGGCCGTACGCCAGCGAGGTCAGCTTGCCATGCGCATCCTTGATGGTCACGTGGCGCTTGTCGGGATCCACCGATTCGATGACGACCGACGCGCGAACGATCTCGACGGCGGTGCCCTGGCCGGGGTGGGTCGAGGCCGCCACTTCCCGGGTCGGTTTGTCCTGCGCCAGCGCCGGCGGCAGCATCAGCCCCAAGGTCAGCAGTGCGGCGAGCGACGGAATGACTTTCATGACGGACCTTTCGCGGGGTTCTGGGAAACGCCACAGCATGAACGCTTGCCGAAGCCGCTGGCTTGACATTCATCAACTCAGCGCCGCGTCCGGGCCTCGCCCCGATGCCTCGCAATTGAGGCATGTCAAACGGCGACGACGGCTTTGCCTGAAGAATCCGGCATCGCCCGCCTCACAAGCTTGACCATGACCACGCTGCCCGAGCCCGACATCGTTCGCGAAACGCGGCTGTCCCGCAAGTTGATGGATGTGTTCATCCGTGCCGGGCTGGCCCTGGCGCTGACGCTGCTGTGCTTCCGGATCTTTGCGCCCTTCGTCACCATGATGGCCTGGGCGCTGATCCTGGCGGTGACGATCTATCCAGCCCATCAGGCGCTGGCGCGCAGGATGCGCGGCAAGCAGGGCCTGGCCGCCGCGCTGCTGGTGCTGGTCGGCTTTGCCGTCGTCGTGGTGCCCATGGCGATCGTGCTGGGCTCGCTGGGCGATTCGGTTCATGCGGCCGTCGATCAGGTGCGTGAGAACACGATCAGGGTTCCGGCGCCGCCGGAGCAGGTGGCCGGCTGGCCCGTGATCGGGCCGAAGCTCTACAGCTACTGGTCGCTGGCGCACAGCGATCTGCCGGCGATCATCGAGCGCATGCAGCCGCAACTCGGCGAGCTGGCCACCAAGGCGCTGGAGATGGTCGCCAGCATCGCGGGGACGGTCCTGCTGTTCATGGCCTCCTTCATCATTGCCGGCGTCATCATGGCGTTCGGCGAGTCGGGTGCTGGCGCCGCGCGGGCGATCTTCACGCGCATCGTCGGCCCCCAGCGCGGTGTGAAATTCGCCGAACTGGCCACCGCGACCATCCGGGCGGTGTCGCTGGGCGTCGTCGGCGTGGCGTTCATCCAGGCGATGGTGATCGGCATCGTGATGATCGTCGCGGCCGTTCCGTTTGGCGGCGTGCTGGCCATGGTCCTCCTGGTGCTGGGCATCGCACAGGTGCCGGCGCTGCTGGTCACGCTGCCCGTCATTGCGTACATCTGGATGAGCGGCGGCTACGCCACGGCGCCCGCCATCGTCTATACGGTGCTGCTGGGCGTCGGCGGCATGCTGGACAACGTGCTCAAGCCGCTGCTGCTGGGCCGCGGCGTGGATGCGCCCATGCCGGTGGTGCTGCTCGGCGCGCTGGGCGGCCTGGCGGGCGCGGGCATCCTCGGCATGTTCATCGGCGCCACGGCGCTGACCCTGGGCTATCAGATCCTCATGCGATGGGTGGCGACCGATCCCGACGTTGTCGAGGAGGGTGAGCTGCCACCCGCCGCCTGACGCCATGGTGATCAATCTCGCGCTCGGGCTGCCGATCATCCTGCTGTGCCTGGTGCTGCAGGCGGCCTTCACGTTCTGGAGCGTTCGCTACTTCATCCGCAAGTCGCGGCACGCCGCGCCCGTCGCAGGAGACTTCGTCCGCCTGCGCGCCCTGCTGGTCGTGATGATCGTGCTGGTGCTGGGCAACTTCCTCCAGATCATGATCTGGGGCCTGCTGTTCAGGCTGCTCGGCGAGTTCGACGAACTGTACGAGGCGGTCTACCACTCCGCCGTGAATTTCAGCTCGCTGGGCTATGGCGACGTGGTGATGTCCAGGCGCTGGAAGCTGCTGGGCCCGCTCGAAGCCTCCAGCGGCGTGTTGATGTTCAGCCTGTCGGGCGCCGCCTTGATGGCGATGCTGCAGCAGATGATCCGCCCCGAGCTCGACAACGCCGCTTCGCGCGAGGGGCGCCCACGATGATCGACCTCGATGCCCTCACGGACGAGGAACTCGCCACGCTGGCGGCGCAGTGGCGAACGCGGGCCCTGCATGGCGATGCGAACGCCAACGGCCGCGCGCACGAGCTCGAGCGTGAGCTTCGCCGGCGTCTGGGCACCCAGCCCTCCCTGATCACCCGGCCGATGGATCTCGAGGATGCCCCCGCGCGGCGCAGGCCCTGGTGGGCCTTCTGGCGCTGAATCGCCGCGCACGCGTGCATCGCCCTGGCGGTGGCGGGCAGGCCTTCGCGGCCTCTCGCTCTTCTCTCTTGTCTTGCGTGAACGCATTTGATTTTCGTCAAACGGTCCGGCCCGCGGCGCGCGCATGCTGGCGACCCGCGGGACGGCCCCGATCCCGGCGCGCGAAAGGAATGCCCGTGAACATCGCAGGACTTGCAGGAATGGCATCGACGGTGCTGGCCATGGCGCTCGCCGCGCCGGCGGTGCTTGCCCAGACGACGCCCACCGCGCCAGCAGGCGCGACGCCACCAGAGGCCAATGCCGTCGATCCGGCATCCGTCCAGGCGCTCAAGGACATGGGCACCTACCTTCAGACGCTGCAGCGCTTCCGCACGTCGACAACGCTGACCGGCGAACGCGTGCTGACCGACGGCCAGAAGCTGCTGCACACCGCGTCGGCCACGGTCGAGGTGCAGCGCCCGGACCGCCTGCGCGCCCACATGTCGACCATGCAATCGGCGCGCGAGGTCGTCTATGACGGCAAGACCGCCACGCTCTACTACCCGGCGCAGAAGTACTACTCGGCGGTCGAGTTCTCGGGCTCGAACGGTGAACTCGTGACCCGGCTGGAAGACCGCTACGACGTGGAAATCCCCATGTCGGACCTGTTCCTCTGGGGCACGCCGAGCGCGCCCGTGGACAAGATCGAATCGGCCATGTATGCGGGCGAAGATCGCATCGGCAAGGACCTTTGCAAGCACTACGCCTTTCGGCAGGCAGGCTTCGACTGGCAGATCTGGATCCAGGCCGGCGCCACGCCCCTGCCGCGCAAACTGGTGATCACCAACCGCAGCGACGAGGCGCGGCCCCAGTCCGTCACGCTGATGGACTGGAACCTCAAGCCCGCATTCAGCAGCGACACCTTCAGGTTCTCGCCGCCCAAGGGATCGACCCGGATCGACATTGTTCCGGCCAAGCGCAGCTAGGGAGATCCGCCATGCATGCCATGTCCAGCAGGCTGCTCGCAGCCACCGTGTCCGCCCTTCTCCTGGCCAGCTTCGCCTGGTCCCCCGGCGCCGAGGCCGCGGGCGGGCGCGCGGCGGGTGGCGGCGGCGCTCGTGCGGGTGGCGGTGGCGGTGGCGGTGGCGGCCGCGAGGCGGCGGCCGCCCGGGCGCCCGCCGGCCAGAAAAGCGGCGCTGCCGCCAGGCAGGCCCCGCAGGAGCGCGCGCCACGGGCCGACGCCCGCACCAACGAAGTTCGAAGCGCCAGCACCAACAGCGTGAACAACAACCGCCAGACCAACGTGAACCGCAGCCAGAACACCAACGTCAATGCCAATCGCAACGTCAACGTGAACGTGAATGGCAACAACAACAACAACAACAACAACAACTGCTGTGGCGGCTGGGACAACGACTATCACCCCGTGGCCGGCGCCGTCGCAGTGGGCGCGGCCGTGGCGGTGACCGCCGCGGCGATCGGCTCGTTGACCTCCACCGTGCCCGCCGGCTGCGTGCCGGTCAACTACGGCGGCATGGTCTACCAGCAGTGCGGCAGCACCTGGTACCAGCCCCAGGGCGCCCAGTTCATCGTCGTCAATCCACCGTACTAGGCAAGACAGAGGGTATCCATGTCAAAGCAAGACGCCAAGCTCGACGCTGCGCAACGCAGCACCTCGATGAACGACTTCCTCAGCGCCGCGGAGGAACGCCGCGACCGGTGGAGCCGCCTGCAAGTGGTCGCCCAGTCGCAATGGCGAGGCGGCGGCGAGAACCGGCAGCTGGCCGGGCAGATCGAGGCGCTGCTCGACCAGCTGGCGCCGCTTGAAACCTACTGGGCCTATCCCGGCGGCCACTTGATGGCGCAGCTGCGCAAGCTGCTGGCCGATGGGGATGTTGCCGCCTTCGCCAACGCGGTGAACCGCATCAAGCTCTCCCTTTTCTCCGGCGCCTACCGGCGCGACGCCGCGGCCTGGAACATCGACGAGGAGGCCGAAGGCGACGTCAGCGAGCGCATTCCGCCGGGGCTGGTGGCCGACCGCGTCAGCCGCCCCTATTTCGAGGTGTTGACGGTCTCGCTCGAAGCCACGCGCGCCGCCGACGTGCAGCGCGATGCGCGCAAGCTGCGCCGCCCCGAAGACAGCTTCACGTACGAGCTGGTGCAGTCGTTCAGCTTCGAGGACGCCATGGTGGCGACCATCGTCAACTTCGACCTGCAGGCGGTGGTGATCTACGACGGCTTCCGCTTTCGCTCCCGTCACGACATCCCGGCACTGCGCGAACTGGTCAAGCGCTTCGGCCACATCGAGGAAGACGGCCTGCAGCACGACAACGGACTGCTGCTGGCCAACGCCATCAAGCAGATCCGCCCCGAACTCGATGTCTACCTGGTGACCGAGCGCGATGTCGAGGCGGCGGCCACCAGCACGCAGGCCACGGCCGTGCGGCGCGTGTTCTACGAGGTCGAGGAGCTGATGGAGATCCACCTGAGCATCCTGGGCGGCGTGGCCGAGCGCTACCGCACGCCCTTCTTCGACAACCTCAAGAAATACGCGGCGCGGCCCATCGGTACCTTCCATGCCTTGCCGCTGGCGCGCGGAAAGTCGATCTTCAAGTCCAACTGGATCCGCGACATGGGCCAGTTCTACGGTGCCAACCTGTTCCTGGCCGAATCCTCGGCGACCACCGGCGGCCTGGACAGCCTGCTCGACCCCACCGGCAACATCAAGGAGGCGCAGGACATGACGGCGCGCGCCTTCGGCGCCGACAAGGCCTTCTTTGCCACCAACGGCACCTCGACCTCCAACAAGATCGTGGTGCAGGCGCTGTGCCGGCCCGGCGACATCGTGCTGATCGACCGCAACTGCCACAAGTCGCACCACTACGGCCTGGTGCTGGCAGGCGCCCAGCCGCTGTACCTGGAGGCCTTTCCGATGGTCGAATACTCGATGTATGGCGCGGTGCCGCTGCGCAGCATCAAGCAGGCGCTGCTCACGCTCAAGGCCGAAGGCAAGCTGGACAAGGCACGCGTGGTCGACCTCACCAACTGCACCTTCGATGGCCACATGTACAACTGCCGCCGCGTGATGGAAGAGTGCCTGGCGATCAAGCCCGACCTGATCTTCCTGTGGGACGAGGCGTGGTTCGCCTTCGCGCGCTTCTCGCCCTTCCATCGCCGGCGCACCGGCATGGGCGCCGCCCAGGCGCTGGAAGACAGCATGCTCTCGCCCGAGTACCGCAAGACCTACGAGGAATGGAAGGCCGGGATGGGCGGCAAGGTCGGTGACGCGCTCGACCCGAAAGACACCACGCTGCTCGACAAGCACCTGCTGCCCGACCCGGATCGCGCCCGCGTGCGGGTCTACCAGACCAACTCGACGCACAAGTCGATGTCGGCGCTGCGCCAGGGCTCGATGATCCTGGTGCGCGACCAGGATTTCCACGAGATCGAGGAGCAGTTCCACGAGGCCTTCTACACCCACACCTCGACCTCGCCGAACCAGCAGATCATCGCTTCGCTGGACGTGGCGCGCCGCCAGATGGAACTGGAAGGCTACGAACTGGTGATGCAGGCGGTCGCCCTCGCGCTCGACCTGCGCCGCCAGGTCAACGGCCACCCGCTCATCTCCAAGTACTTCCACATCCTGACGCCCGGTGAAATGGTGCCCAAGGCGTACCGCGCCTCGGGCGTCGAGGACTACGGCAAGCCCGATGCAAGCTGGAACGAGGTGCTCGCGGCCTGGACCACCGACGAGTTCGCGCTCGACCCCACCCGCATCACCCTGGTCACCGGCCGCGCAGGCTACGACGGCACCGAGTTCAAGGGCCTGCTGGCCGCCAAGTACGACGTGCAGATCAACAAGACCTCGCGCAACTCGATCCTGGTGCAGACCAACATCAACAACACGCGCAGCGACGTCGCGCACCTGCTGAAGGTGCTGGCCGACATCTCGCGCGACATCGAGCGCCGCCTGCAGGAAGGCGGCAAGGCCGTGCGCGCGGCCTTCGAGGAGCGCGTCAAGGGGCTGATGGAGGACGTGCCGGACCTGCCCAACTTCAGCCATTTCCACGAGGCCTTCCGCGACAACGCGAAGAGCGCGACCACCGAAGGGCACATGCGCGCCGCCTTCTACACCGCCTACCGCGAGGAAGACTGCGAGCACGTCAGGCTGGGCGACAAGGCGATCGACGATCGCCTGAAGAAGGGCCCCGAACTGGTGTCCGCCACCTTCGTCATCCCCTACCCGCCCGGCTTCCCGATCATGGTGCCCGGCCAGGTGATCGCGGCCGACACCATCCAGTTCATGCGCAAGCTCGATGTCAAGGAAATCCACGGCTACAACGCGGCGCTCGGCCTCAAGCTGCTGCGGCCCGAAGTGCTGGCCAAGCGCAGGAAGAGCGCCCCCCCGAAGGACCATTGACGCCCCACCGCACGACGCATGAACTTCTTCTAGGCACCGCATGGACTGGCTTGCGCCCCTCTTCGAGAAGAACCCGGAGATCCCGGTGTTCCTGGCCATCGGCCTGGGCTACTGGTTCGGCAAGTTCAAGATCGGCGGCGTCGGCTTCGGCCCGGTCACGGGCTCGCTGCTGGCCGGCGTGCTGATCGGCAACTTCTGGCATGTGCCGGTCTCGGACACCGCCAAGTCGCTGCTCTTCCTGCTCTTCATGTACGGCATCGGCTTCTCCGCGGGGCCTGGCTTCGTGCGCGGCATTCGCGACGGCGGCTGGCGCTGGGTCGCGCTGGCGGTGTGGATTCCCGGCGTCGGCCTGCTGACCGCCTACGCCGTGGCGCTGCTGCTCAAGCTGGAACTGGGCTACGCCGCCGGCATGATGTCCGGCGCGCTGACGGAGTCGCCGATCATCGGCACCGCCAGCGAAGCGATTCGTTCGCTGGCCCTGCCGGACGCCGAGAAGCAGCGCCTGATCGCCCAGATCCCGGTGGCGGATGCGCTGACCTACATCTTCGGCACCTTCGGCGTGATCATCTTCTGCTCCTACGTGGGGCCGCTGCTGCTGCGCATCGACCTGAAGGCCGAGGCGATCAAGCTCGAGAAAGAGATGGGCTTCGAGCGGGAGACGCCGGGCGTCACGTCCGCCTGGCACATGTTCGAGCTGCGTGCCTACGAGATCGGCGCCGACTCCCCCGTGCGCGGGCTCACGCTGGCGCAAGCCGAGGGGCGGGTGGCCGACGAGCGCGTCTTCATCGAACGCCTGCGGCGCGCCGGGCAGGTCGTCGAGACCACGCCGGAGCTGGTGCTGGCCGCCGGCGACGTGGTCGCCATCCAGGGCCACCACGCCTCCCTGCTCCGGCTGGTCGGCGAGCACAGCCGCGAAGTGTTCGATCGCGAGCTGCTCGACGTGCCCTCGGCCACCTTCGACATCGTGCTGCACAACCGCGCGATGGCGGGGCGCCCGCTGCAGCAGATCCGCGACGACACGCCGGAACTGCGCGGCGTGTTCCTGAAATCCGTCCGGCGCAGCGGCAACCAGATTCCGGTCTCGCCCGGCACCCGGCTGCTGGTGGGCGATGTGCTCACGCTGCACGGCCTCGAGCCGGCGACCCGGCGCGTGGCCGCCATGGCCGGCGACCTGCTGCGCAGCGGCGGCACCAGCTACGTGGCGCTGGGCCTGGCGATCTTCGTTGGCGCGATGCTGGGCGTGGTGCTGGCCTTTCCCGCCGGCGGTGTCCACGTGGCGCTGGGCACCAGCGTGGCCACGCTGCTGGTGGGCCTGGCGATGGGCTGGCGAAATTCCGTCAAGCCCACCTTCGGGGCCTTGTCCGCCGATGCGGCCGACCTCATGAAATCGATCGGCCTTGCCGCCTTCGTCGCCATGATCGGCCTGAAGGCCGGCCCGGTGTTCGTGCAGGCGCTCAAGGACATCGGCCTGACCGTGTTCCTGGGCGGCATGGTGGTGACCATGGTCCCGCTGGTCAGCGGCCTGCTGGTGGGCCGCTACGTGCTCGGGCTCAATCCGCTGCTGCTGCTCGGCGCCCTGGCCGGCGCGCAGACCATGACGGCCGGCCTTGCCGCGGTGCAGGAACGCTCCGAGAGTCCGGTGGCGGTCATCGGCTATTCGAGCACGGTCGCCTTCGGCCACGTATTGCTGTCGATCGGCGGGACGATTCTGGTCTGGATGCTGGCTTGAGGGCACGCAGGAAAATGAACACACCTACCCATCGCTACACGCCCCAGGTGGCGTCGGTCCTGGCACTTGCCGTGCTGCTGGCCAGTTGCGCCTACCCGGTCCCGGTGGCGGTCGCGCCGCCCTCGACGGTGACGACCACCACCACGACTCGCAGCGCGCCGCCGCCGGCCGGCCCCGCGGTGCCCGCAGCGCCCGTGTCCACCGCGCCCAACGCCGACGGCAGCTTCAGCCAGGCGCAGATCGACCAGATGATGGCGCCCATCGCGCTGTACCCCGATTCGCTGCTCTCGCAGGTGCTGATGGCCTCCACCTACCCGGCAGACGTGGCCGATGCCGCCAAGTGGTCGAAGGCCAACCCGTCGCAGTCGGGCGACGCGGCGGTGCGCGCGGTGGAGAACCAGCCCTGGGACCCCAGCGTGCAATCGCTGGTCGCCTTTCCGCAGGTGCTGCAGACCATGGGCGACAAGCCCGACTGGGTGCAGAACCTGGGCGATGCCTTTCTCGCATCGTCCAAGGACGTGCTCGACTCGGCCCAGCGCCTGCGCGCCCGGGCGCGCGAGAGCGGCAACCTGAAGACGACCGAGCAGCAGACCGTCACGGTGCAGCAGCAGGCCATCACCATCGAGCCGGCCAACCCGCAGATGGTCTACGTGCCCACCTACAACCCGACGGTGGTCTACGGCACCTGGCCGTACCCGGCCTACCCGCCGTACTACTGGTACCCGCCGGCCATGTACTACCCCGGCTACTACCCGGGCGCGGCGCTGGCGACGGGCATCGCCTTCGGCGTCGGCGTGGCCGCCACGGCCGCGCTCTGGGGCGGCTGCAACTGGGGCGGCGGCGACGTTGACATCAACGTCAACCGCTACAACAACATCAACCGGAACCGCCAGATCAACGCCAACCAGAACCGCTTCCAGCACAACGCGCAAAACCGCCGCGGCGTGCCCTACCGCGACAGCAGGAGCCAGCAGCAATTCGGCAAGAACGTGCCCGGCGGGCAGCAGCGCGGCGACTACCGCGGCCGCGACGCCAGCCGCGACTCGCAACGCCAGCAGGCCCAGTCGACGCTGCAGCAGCGCGGCATGGACCCGGGCGCCGGGCGCGACCAGTTGCGCAATGATCCGGCCGCCCGCCAGCGCGCCGACGCGGCCACGCGGGGCCAGGGCAATCGAGGCGGCCAAGGGGGCCAAGGGGGCCAAGGCGGCTTCGGCGGCAGCGACGGCCTCTCGCGCGTCGATGCCCGCAGCGGCGCGGCCGGCGACAACGCCTTCCGCGGCGCCGGCAATGCCGGGCAGGCACGCCAGCAGGCCGAGCGCGGCAACGCCAGCCGGCAATCGATGCAACAGCACTCGGGTTCGCGCGGTGGCTACAGCGGCGGCGCACGCGGTGGCGGCGGTGCGCGCGGCGGCGGGGGCGGACGCGGAGGCGGCCGTCGATGAACCAGCGCAACGGAGCACACACCATGTCCATTTCCGTCCCCCGCATCCTGCGCCGCCTGGCCGCTGCCGCGCTGCTGGCCGGCATCGCATCGATCACGCCGGCCATCGCCCTGGCGCAACAGGCCTACGCCAATCCCGCCGCGGCCGCGCAGGCCTTTCACGACGCCGTCGCGGCGGAAGACCCGGCCGCCATGCGCAAGGTGCTGGGCACGAACTGGAAGCGCTTCGTGCCGACCGACGACATCGGAAGGGATGACTTGCAGACCTTCCTGGCCGCCTGGGACAAGGGCCACAAGATCCAGTCGGCCGGTTATGGCAAGGCCGTGCTGGCCGTGGGCGATGGCGGCTGGACGCTGCCGATCCCGCTGGTGCAAAGCGGCAACTACTGGCACTTCGATCCGCGCGCCGGCGCCGACGAGATGCGCACCCGCCGCATCGGCCGCAACGAGCTCGCGGCCATGCAGGCGGTGCTGGCCTACTTCGACGCGCAGAAGGAATACGCGCAGCGCGACCACGACGGCAGCGGCGTGCTGGCCTATGCCCAGCGCATGGCCAGCACGCCGGGGCAGCACGACGGCCTGTACTGGCCGGACGCCGGCGAAGGCAGCAGTCCGCTGGGCCCGCTCTACGGCGACGTGAAGCCCGGCCAGGGCTACCACGGCTACCACTTCAAGATCCTCGAGTCGCAGGGCCCGGCCGCCCCGGGCGGCGCCTACGACTACGTGATTGCCGGGCGCATGCGCAGTGGCTTTGCCTTGATCGCCTGGCCCATCGAGTACGGCCAGACCGGTGTCACCAGCTTCATGATCAGCCACGACGGCGCGCTCTATCAGAAGGACCTGGGGCCGGGCACGAACAGCGAAGCCCCGGCCGTGCGCAGCTTCAATCCGGATGCAGGCTGGAGCAGGGTCGACGCGCCCTGAGCGAGGAGCCGGTGCGCGCGCCCCCTACGGCCGCCTACGCCGCGTACGCCATGTCTGCCGGATGCGTGCTCGCGAGCCTGGCGAGCCCCGCCGCGTTCGCCGATGTGCAGGACATCATCTCCAACGAGGCCCCGGTCGAGGCGGCAGCCCACGCCGCCCCGGTCGCCCCACCCGGCGTGGCCGACACGGCGGAGGCCGGTGCGAAGAAGGAACAGTTCACGGTCGTCCCGATCCCGCTGTCCGATCCGACCCTGGGCAGCGGGCTGGTGGCGGCCGGCCTGTATTTCCACGCGCAGACCGCCGAGGAAGCGAAGGTGCAGCCGGCCACGCTCACGGCGGCCTTCGCGCTGGCCACCGACAACGGCAGCCGGGTCGCCGGCGTGGCCCACGCGAGTTACTGGGACGCCGATCGCTGGCGCTTCTCGGGCATCGCCGGCTACGGCCACCTCAACCTGGATTTCTTCGGCGCCGGCTCGCTCACCGCCCCGCAGGAGGCCAGCGCCCGATGGACCGTCGACGCCACCATCGTCCATCCCAAGCTCTACCGCCAGTTCGACGACCACTGGTACGCGGGCGCGCAGATGCGCTATGTCGACGCCAGGCAGACCTTCGGGACGGCGACCGGCATCGCGGTGCCGCTGGCGGAAAACATCACGTCCGTGGGCGCCGGCCTGATGATCGAGCGCGACACCCGCGACAACCAGTTCAACGCCTACAGCGGCTCGCTGTTCCAGTTCGACGCCCTGTTCAACCGCACCGGCCTGGGCAGCGATGGTGACTACAACGCGGTCACGGTGCGCTGGCGCACGTACTTCTCGCTCTCATCGACACTGGTGCTGGCGGTGGATACACGCGGCTGCAGCCGGACCGGCGAGGTGCCGCTGTTCGACGCCTGCTTCCTGCAGTTGCGTGGCTTTCCGTTGACGCGCTACATCGGCAATGCCATGGCGATAGCGCAGGCGGAATTCCGCTGGCGCGTGGCCGGCCCGGTCGGCCTGGTCGCCTTCGCCGGCATGGGCACCGTGGCCAGCCGCCCCGGTGAGCTGCGTTTCGATCCGGCCTCCGCGGCGATCGGCTACGGCGTGGGCGTGCGCTACATGCTGCTGGACAGCCAGCGCATCAACCTGAGCGTCGACCTGGCGCGCGGCGGCGGCTCGAACGCGCTCTACGTGTCGGTGGCCGAGGCGTTCTAGCCCGGATTGCGCGTCAGCGTGATGCCGGTGTCGCGCTGGTAGGCATCCACGTAGGTGCGCGCCACGGCGCGCACGGCCCGCCCGATCTGCTCGTACACCGACTCGTCGAGGTTGGCGAAGGAGATGCGGGCCGACCAGTCCGGCGCCTCGAAGCCGCCGCCATTGAGCAGCACGATGCCGTGGTCCTCTGCCAGCCGGAAGACGATGTCCAGCGGATGGATGTTGGCCTTGACCCAGGTCACCAGCTCTTCGGTGCCGTACTTGCGCAGCCAGAACTCGAAATCAATCAGGCCGTAGTAATGGTCGAAGTGCGGGTTGTCCTGCACGTCGATGCCCAGCCCCTCCACCGTCAGGTGCGAGCGCCGCTGGCAGATGTCCATGCAGGCCTTCTGGTAGAGCTTGTCCTCATCCATCAGTTCGTAGAGCGAGAACAGGCTCATCATCACCTGCTGGGGCAGCGACAGGCCGGCGGTGTGGTTGAGCGCCACGTCGCGGCTGTCGGCCACGATGCGGTCGATGAACTTGATCTCGCGGGGGTGCGGCGTCAGGGTGCCGTAGCGCTTGTCCAGCTTGGCCAGCGTCGCGGCATCGTGCGCGGCGATCTGCTCGTCGAAGATGTTGTCCTCGTGCACGGCGATCACGCCCAGGCGCCAGCCGGTGCAGCCGAAGTACTTGCTGTACGAATAGACGCCGATGGTGTTGCGCGGATAGGCGCCCAGCAGCGAGCGAAAGCCCGGCACGAAGGTGCCATACACGTCATCGGTCAGCAGCAGCAACTCGGGCCGCTTCTTGAGGATTTCGCCGATCTTGGCGATCACCTCGTCGGAGATCGCCATCGCCGACGGGTTGCCCGGGTTGACCACGAAGAAGGCCTTGATCTTGGGGTCGAGCAGCTTGTCGAGTTCCGCATCGGTGAACTGGAAGCGGTTCTCCTGCGGCGCATGGATCGGCACGATCTGCAGGTCGTAGTCCTCCAGGTGCGGCATCTCCAGGTAGGGCGTGAAGATCGGCACGCCCAGCGCGATGGTGTCGCCGGCGTTGAGCAGGCGGTTGTTCTTCAGCGACTTGAAGGTGTAGCACATGGCGGCGGTGCCGCCCTCCACCGCATACAGCTTGAAGTCGCCCTTGGGCCGCGGCTCGCCCACCATCGCCCATTGCAGGTACTCGCGCACCACGATCTCGTTGTGGTGCAGCATGCGGTCGGGCTCGGGATAGTGGTCGCCGATGATCGAGTCCACCAGTTCGCCGACGAAGGCGTCCGGCTTGAAGCCGAACTTCTTGACGGCCCACGGCACCATCTCCGACAGGAAGGCCGAACCCGGCAGATCGGCATGCTTGTCGAGCCAGGCGCGCAGGCGCTCGGCGCTGCCGTCCACGCGCGGGATGCCGCCCACGCCGGGCGGCACGTCCATCACCCGCTTGGTCTCCTGCACCGCAAAGTGGCCCAGGGTGAAGAAGGCTTCGCGCGGCTCGGTGGCGACCCAGTTGGGATTGCCGCGACCGGCGTTGAGATAGGCCTTGGCCGAATCCTTGGCCCCCTTGCTGGCCGCTTCGGCCAGGAAGTTCTTGATCTCGAAGGGTCCGAGGGATTCGTAGTTGCGCAGCGTCATGATGTCCATTGCCGACTCCTTGGATAAACAGGTGAAGGACACGCCGCCCGCGGGACCAGCGTGCGTTGAAACCAGGCCCGTGCTCAGCCGCCCCCGCCGCCGCCCAACTTCATCATCGCGATCACGATGAACAGGCCCCAGATGGTCAGGAAGGTGTTGCCCACCGCGTAGGGCATGCCGTAGCCCAGCGCCGGGATGTTGCTCTTGGCGGCGTCCTGCACCATCCCCAGCGACGCCGTGGTGGTGCGCGCCCCGGAGCAGCAGCCCAGCAGGATGGCCGGATCGAACTTGAAGACGAAGCGCCCCACCACCACCGCGATCAGCAGCGGCACCGTGGTGGCCACCACGCCCCACAGGAACAGGCTGACGCCGAGCTTCTGCAGGCCGCTGATGAAGTCCGGCCCGGCGTTGATGCCGACGATCGCGATGAAGACGTTGAGCCCCAGGTTGTTGAGGATCCACAAGGCTGGCGCCGGGATCTGCCCGAACTTGGGCTTGATGGTGCGGTAGTAGCCGAGGAACAGGCCGGCCAGCAGCGCGCCGCCGGAGGTCGACAGGCTGATCGGCACGCCGCCCACCGTCACGCTCAGCACGCCGATCAGGCCGCCGACCACGATGCCCGCCGACATGAAGGAGATGTCCGTCGCATCGGTCGGGCGGTCCGCATAGCCCAGCGCCTTCACCACGGCATTCACGTGGTTGAGGCTGCCGCCGATGCGAAGCACGTCGCCGCGCAGGATCTCGGTGCCCGGCAGCAGCGGGATGTCGACCAGATGGCGCGTGATCTTGGCCAGGTAGACACCGCGCGCCGCCGGCATGTCGGCCAGCTCGGCGATGGTCTTTCCGTTGATCGCCTTGCTGGTGACGAACACGTCGACCACGGTCGCCTGCACGTCCAGCAGCTCGCGGTCTTCCACTTCCTCGAGGATCGCCTCGACGTTCTCGACCAGCAGCTTGCGCGCGCCGGAGATGGCCACCAGGTCGCCCACCTGCAGGACCGATTCGCCCGTCGCGTCGATGATCTCGCTGCCGCGCCGGATCCGTTCGTAGTAGACGCGCACGCCGGGAAAGGTGTCCTGGCAGCGCTGACCGGCCAGGCCGCTTTGCGCGGTGATCCGGTAGCTGCGCAGCTCGAAGCGGCGGTAGGCCGACAGGATGCCGGGCTGCACCGCATTGGCACCGCCGCCCAGGCGCAGCTCGTAGTCCTTGCAGGCCTGCACCAGGTCGACCCCCAGCATCTTGGGCCCCAGCTTGGCCAGCACCAGGGCCGAACCCACCGTGCCGTAGATGTAGGTCACTGCGTAGCCGACCGGAATCGAGCCCAGCATGCTCTTGGCGACCTCGGGCGACAGGCCCGACTTGTTGATCTGGTCGGTGGCCACGCCGATCGAGGCGGAGATGGTCTGCGAGCCGGCATACAGGCCCACCGCATAGCCGACGTCCAGTCCGGCGATCAAGGCGCAGACGATCGGCACCACCAGGCAGGCGATCACCACCACGAGGGTGAAGGCGATCTGCTTGGGGCCGTCCTTGCCCAGCCCGGCGAAGAACTGCGGCCCGACGCCGTAGCCCACGGCGAACAGGAAGAGCAGGAAGAACGCCGACTTGATGGGGCCCGGAATCGACAGGCCCAGCTGCCCGATGGCGACCCCCGCGATGAGCGTGGCCGTCACCGCTCCGAGGTTGAATCCGAAGAACTTCTTGGGGCCCAGCCAGAAGCCGAAGGCCAAGGCCGCGAACAGGCCCAGTTCCGGGTACTGCTTGAGAGACTGCACAAGCCAATCCATGGAGATGCTCCTCGTCAACTTGATTCGAAACAGGCGGATCTGCTGCCGCGGGCCATACTAGGGTCGGCCACGCGAAGGCCGTTTGACGCAGATCAATTCAGGGGCGTCACAGGGTCGTCACGGCGTGGGCCGCAAGGCACGGCGGCGCTACGCGACGGATGCGCCGCAGACACTGCGGATGAAACTGCTGAGCGCTTCGATCTGCGGGATGTGAATGTCCCTGCGCCCCTTCTGCGGGAAGTTGATCACGTTGCCGCGCGCCATGCGCGAGAGCGCCCGGCTGACCGTCTCGAGCGTCATGCCCAGGTAGTTGCCGATTTCCTCGCGCGACATGCGCAGCGTGATCTGGTCGTTGCGCAGGCCCCGCTCCTCGAGCGCGGTGGCCCAGTAGCGCAGGAAGCCGGCCACCCGCGCGTCGGCCGGCAAGGAGCACAGCGACATCATGGCGTGGTGGTCGCGCACCAGTTCGCGGCTCATCGCCGAATGCAGGGCTTCCAGCAAGGCCGGTGTCTGCACCGCCGAACGCAGCAGCGCGGCGTACTCGATGCTCCAGATCTCGCCGGTGTCCATGGCGATGGCGTCGCAGCCGTAGCGACCGCGCGCAATCCCTTCCAGCCCCATCCAGTCGCCCTTGAAATAGAGCCCGACCACTTGCTCGCGCCCCTCGCCCGACAGCAACTGCAGCTTGAAGCAGCCCGAATTGACGAGGTAGATCCGCCTGAAGGGCTGGTCGGCATGAAAGATCGTCTCCTCGGCATGCACCAGGCGCCGCTGGATCGGCAAGGTCGACTCGATCAGCCCCAGCGTGCGGGCGATTTCGCCCGCGCGATACGAAGACCCCTCATCCACCGCGCTTGTTTTCATAGGTCACCTTTTTTGCCGTCGCTTCCAGCCTCGCGTGACACCGGGAGGCCGCCGCGATGCCGGGAGCTTAGGTGTGGCCAAGGGGAAAGGACATGGGAGCGGCCACGCAACGCGGCTGCGTGCGACCACCTAATCGAGCGGCCGATCTAGGAGCCGGACGCGCACGCCTTCTGCACCGCCCCGCGCAGTTGCAGCGCCGTCAGCGGCCGCTCCAGAAACACGGTGGCGTCGAGTCGGGCGATCTCGACCGCGGTGCGGAAGGCGGTGTGGGGCCCCAGGATGATGGCGGGGAGCTGCGAGCCCCTGGAACGCAGCGCGCGCACCAGTTCGAGCACGATGCCGGGGTCGGGCTCCGTCGAGGCGACCAGACATCCGCGGCTTTGGCTCTTGAGCATGTCCAGCGCAACCGACGGGTCGTGCAAGGCGACCACGGATCCGACGACGGGCGTCAGCGTGGAGACGATCCACGCACGCTCGTCCGGGTCGGGAAAGAACACGAATGCAGGCGCGGTCATGGACACTACATTCCCTCAGCGCCTGGCCGTGCCTGGTCGAATGATTTGCGCATGAGTCAGTGTCCCCCTATCGACTGAGGTCGCCTTGATCTGCATCAATCGAGGCGCGCAGCGCCGTCGCCTCGAAGCCGTCAACGCCGTCAGCGCCGTCAACGCCGCGATGCCTGATGGCGCGCGATCGCCAGTTCGATGTTCATGAACATGCGCTCCCGGCCCAGCGTCTGCCCCAGCGAAGAACGCTGGACCATGGCGAGCACGCCAGGTGTGAGCCCGGAAAGCCAGAGCGTCACACCGTCGTCACGCAGGCGTTTTTCGGCGTCGATCAACATCCGCAGCGCGGTGTATTCCAGGTCGAACACGCTGCTCATGTCGAGCAGCACCACCTTGGGCGCCGCCGCGGCAACGAGCGCCGTCGCCCTGCGCCCGACCTGTTCGGCGTTGGCGAAATAGATGCGCCCTTCCGGGCGCAGCACCAGCAGGTCCTGCAGGAATTCGTCGCCGGGGTGATCCGCATGGCGCGGGCGCATCACGTTGGTGCCGGGCTTGCGGCCCAGCACATGCACCGGGGGATCGGACATCTGGTAGGCCAGCGCCACCAGCGAAACGACGATCGCCGCGACGATGCCCTGCAGCGTTCCCAGCAGGATCACGCCGACCATCGCGACCAGAGCCCAGACGAACTCGGTGCGCCGCGCACGCAGGATCTCGCGAAACTCCAGCGGCTTGATCAGGCCGATCGAATAGACGATCACCACCGCCGCCAGGGTGGCATGCGGCATGAGGCCGATCAGCGGCCCGAGGAACAGCGCCGCGGCCAGCGCAACGGCCCCCGTGACCGCCGCCGCCATCTGCGAGCGCGCGCCGGCCGAGCGGTTGATGGCGGTCTGCGAGGTCCCGCCGCCGGCGGGCATGGCGCCGAGGAAGGCGCCGCCGACATTGGCCAGCCCGGTCGCCAGCAGTTCCCGGTTGGGCTGCGGCACCGGCTCGCCACGGCGCACGAAGGCGCGTCCGGCGGCGATGGTCTCGGTGAAGCTCATGAGGGCGATGCCCAGCGCCGCCGGCCACAGCTGCTCGGCCAGGGCCAGGCCGGGCAGCCGCAGGCTCGGCAGCCCCGTCGGCACCTCCCCGACCGCCGCCACGCCCAGGCGATCGAGGCCGAGCAGCTTCATGGCGGCGATCCCGATCGCCACCGCCACCAGCGGCGCGGGAACGCGCGGCACGAAGCGCTCCAGCACGGCCAGCAGCGCCACCGTACCGAGGCCGACCGCCAGGGTCGGCAGCGAAGTCTGCGGCAGCGTCTGCACGATGGCGACCAGGTTGTGCAGGAAGGAGGTCTTCTCGAAATGGATGCCCAGCAGCTTGGGGATCTGGTCCACCACGATGACCACGCCGATGCCGGCCTTGAAGCCGACGAGCACCGGCTCCGAGATGAAATTGGCGACGAAACCCAGGCGCAGGACGCTGGCCAGCACCAGCATCGCCCCGGTCATCAGCGTCAGCGTGGCGCAGGCCGCCAGGGCGTCGGCCGGCGCCGTGGTCGACAGCACCTGCGCCAGGCCCGCGCCGGTGAGGATGGCCAGGGTGGTGGTGGTGCTCACGCTCAGCACGCGCGAGCTGCCCAGCAGCGCATAGATCAGCATCGGCACGAAGGCCGTGTAGAGCCCGACCTCGACCGGCAGGCCGGCGATGGTTGCGTAGGCCAGCGCCTTCGGGATGACCACGGCGGCCGCGATCAGGCCGGCCAGCAGGTCGGCCCTGAACCATGCGGGCCGGCCGCGCAGCGGCTGATCTTGTAGCTGCACGCCTGGCCTTGAATCGGTCTGCGTCACCTGGCCGCGCGCATCGGCCTAGTAGATCTCGGGCACCCAGTGCCGCGGCTGCTGCTTCGGCTCCTGATAACCCTCGCGCGGCTGCCGCTTGGGCAGCTTGATCTTCTTGCGCGGGATCTTCTCGAAGGGAATCTGCGCCAGCAGATGGCTGATCACGTTCAGGCGCGCGCGCTTCTTGTCCTCGGAGCGCACCACATACCAGGGCGAGATGTCCAGGTCGGTCGCCGCGAACATGTCGTCGCGCGCCCGCGAATAGTCATACCAGCGGCTGTAGGACTTCAGGTCCATGTCGGTGAGCTTCCACACCTTGCGCCCGTCGTCGATGCGCGACTCGAGGCGCCGGGTCTGCTCCTCGGGGCTCACTTCGAGCCAGTACTTCAGGAGGATCACGCCCGAGCGGATGATCGCCTGCTCGACCAGCGGCGTCACCGCCAGGAAATCCTTCAGCTGTTCCTCGTTGCAGAAGCCCATGACGCGCTCGACGCCGGCGCGGTTGTACCAGCTGCGGTCGAAGATCACCACTTCGCCGGCCGCCGGCAGATGCGGCAGATAGCGCTGGATGTACATCTGGGACTTCTGGCGCTCGGTCGGCGCGGGCAAGGCCACCACGCGAAACACCCGCGGGCTGACGCGCTCGGTGAGCGCCTTGATGGTGCCGCCCTTGCCGGCCCCATCGCGCCCTTCGAAGACGATGCAGACCTTCAGGCCCGCGTGCTGGATCCATTGCTGCAAGCGGACGAGTTCGACATGGAGGTCCTTGAGCGCCGCCAGGTACGCCTTGTTCGAGAGCGTCCTGGAAGGGCTTGCGTCGGCAGGAGCGTCGTGCGCGGGCGCGGTAGGCGCCTCATCTGCCGCTTCGGTCGTTGCCGTGGCGTGGGTACGGGCCTTCTTGTTCGACTTCATGTCGTCTCTCCAGTGGATTCTTCTTGCAGTTCGAGCGGTGTCGCCGCACGCTCAGGCAAAGCCATCGCTCAGGACCATTGCGGTGATGCGCCCGCCTTTCCAGAACATGTCGTGGATCCGCTCCTTGAGCTTGCGCAGCACTTCCGTATCGACGCCGTCGAAGCTGAGCAGCACGCCGGGGCGCGTGCCGTTGCCGGGCACCGGCTCGATGCGCGTGAAGGCGGGAAAACCGTACTTCAGGAGAAAGTCCCTGACCTCCTCGTCCGTCGTTCCCTCGGCAATGTTGCCCAACAGCATTCGTGTCATGTCCATGTCCTCGTGGCAAGGTGGTCCATTAGCGCGCCAAAGCAAGGGCGGCCGGTTGATCCAGCGCAAATCCGCCGCATGTCTCGCGCACCCGCCGGCCTACGGGCCCGCGGCGGGCGGCGCCTGATCGAAGTCGCCGCCCAGGGCCAGGTACAGGTTGACGCGCTGGGCCAGCTGCTCGGTCTGCACACGCAGCCGCGCCGTCTTCAGCGAATAGAGCGACAGCTGGCTCTGCTCCACCGCACGCAGGTCCGCGCTGCCGACGCGGTACTGGGTCTGGGCCAGCGACAGCGCGTCTTCGCTGGCGCGGACGGTGGTCGCGAGAATGTTGCCGCGCTCGCGCAGGATGGCCTCCGCACTCAGCGCACCCTCGACCTCGCCGAACGCCTTCTGCCCCGCACGCGCGTACTCCGCAACCGCCTGCTTCTGCTCCGCCGTGCTGATCTCGACCTGCGCCTGCAAGGCGCCGCCCTTGTAGATCGGGGCCACCAGGTTGGCGCCGACGCTCCAGATCGGATCGCCGGCGTTCTTGAGCACGATCAGGTCGCTCGACACGGTGCTGCCGCCCGCCGTCAAGCTGATGCGCGGCAGCCGCGCCGCCTTGGCTTCACCGACACGGTTGAAGGCGGCCGCCACGCGGCGCTCGGCGGCAATCATGTCCGGCCGGCGTTCCAGCAGTTCCGACGGCATGCCGACCGGGACCGGCGCCGGCATGGCCGCGAGTTGCGTGGCGATGGCCAGCTCCGCGGACGGATAGCGCCCCAGCAGCAGTTCGAGCGCCCGCACCGCCTGCTCGCGCGCCAGCGTGACCTGCTGGACCACATCCTGGTAGGAGCCCACGTTGGCGCGCGCCTGCGCTTCGGCCTGGGCGTTGCCGTTGCCGATGCGCAGCCGCTCCTGCGCCAGGCGCAGCATGGTCTGGGCCGACACCAGCGCGTCCTGCGCGATGCTGCGCTGCAGGCCCGCCTCGATCGCCAGGAACCAGGCCTTGGCCACGGTGGCGGCGATCGACTGGCGCGCATAGGCGTAGTCGGCCGCCACGGCATCGGCCTGGGCCTGCGCCGCCGCCTGGCCGTAGCGCAAGCGACCCCAGACATCCAGCTCCAGCGAGGCGTTCAGGAAGACGCCGTCCAGCCCGCCGCTGCCGCCCGACTTGCCGCCGCCCACGCCGGCCAGGCCCAGCGAGGGCAGCAAGGCGCCATGCGCCACCCTCACGTAGCCGGTGGCCTGCTCGACCCGGGCCGCCGCGACCTGCAGGTCGGCGTTGTGCAACAGCGCTTCGTTCACCAGCGAGACCAGCGCCGGATCGTTGAAGGAGGCCAGCCAGCTGTCCCGCACCGGCGCGGCATCGCCTCGACCCAGTGCAAACGTGGCCGGCAGGGCCGCCTGCGGCAGCACGTCGGCTCTCAGGTCTGCCGCGGTCGGCGGTGCGTCGAGCGCGCAACCGGCCGACGCGGCGGCAAGGGCCAACGCGAGGACCAGCCGAAGGGCAGCGAAGGTAGGCATCAGTGCAGCTTGAGCACGAGGTAGTCGGTGATGGTGCCCACGCGCAGGATCACCATCCGGATGATGTGAATCATCTCGACGTGGTCCGTGTAGATGGCGCCCCCGCCATCCGCACCGGCGGCCAGGAAACGGTCGCGGTCCTCCCCTTCCACGATGAGCTTGACCGGAAAGCGCCCCGCCGCCTGCGGGTAGCCGCCGGTCTGCGGCAGCGCACCCGACTGCAGGATCTGGCCCTGTCCCTGGGCCCAGACGATCGAGTCGACCTTCGCCGAGAAGACATGGCCGGGATCCGTCTTGAGCGTGAACTCCGCGTGATTGCCGGGCTCGACCAGGCGCAGCTCGTTCTGGCTGTACAGCGCAATCACCTGGTAGGTCTCCTCGACAAAGGACATCGCCGGCGCCAGGGGCAGCGCCACCACATACGAGCCCGGCCGCAGCTGCACGTTGATGGCGTAGCCATCGGCCGGCGCATAGACGGCTGTCTGGTCCAGCAGCCATTGGGCGTTGCTCAGTCCCGCGCGGCTGATGTCAACCTGGGCCTTGGCCGTGGCCACCTGCGCGCGTGCCGATGCGATCGAGGCCTGCTCGCCGTTGACGCGCGCGGACAGTTGCTGCGTGACCTGTGCCTCGTTGGCCGAGGCCGTGGCGAGCTGGCCCTGCAGGTCGGCCAGGTTGGATTCGGCCTGCTCCAGCGCGAACCGGTCACCGGCGCCGGTGGACACCAGTTCCCGGTTCTGCCGCACCCGCAGGCGCGCCAGGTCCAGCCGAGGCTGCAACGTGCGCAGCTGGCCGGTGGCCGCCTTGAGCTGTTCCTGCAACTGGCGCGCACCGGCCGAGGCGTCGACCAGCGCCGCCGTGGCCTGCGCAAACTTCGCTTCGTCGGCCTCCAGCTTGCCCTTGGCGCCGGCCACTTGGCTTTCGTATTCGGTGGGGTCGATGCGAAACAGCAGTTCGCCCTTCTTGACCAGCCGGTTGGGCTCCACCGGCACCTCCAGGACCCGGCCACGCACCTGCGGCAGGATCTGCACCACGTACTTGAAGACGCGCACGTCGGCGCTCGAAGGGGCCACCACATTGAGCGTCAGCACCAGCGCCGTGAGCGCGACGACCGGAATGATCACCACCGTGACCTGGGTCGCGGTGTTCCATGGCAGCCACTTCAGCTTGATGAAGAAGAGCCAGACGAAGAAGGCATAGATGCCCAGCAGCAGTGCTTCCATCAGGTGCTCGCGTTTCCTGCATCGAGCCGGGCGCGCAGCGCCGGTTCGGCCGCCGCCAGGCTGGCGCGCAGCGCCTTGAGCTCGGCGCTCAAGGTCCCGCGCGCGGCCAGGGCGTCGAGTTCCTCCCGCAGGTGCTCCATGTCGCGACCGAGCAATTCACCGGCGAGCGCCCTTTCGCCCTGCTCGTGGAAATAGTCTTCGTGCTTCTCGGTGCCATAAGCTGCGCGATAGGCCACCGGCTTGACGAAGGCCCACAACCAGGCGAGCGGCCACAGCATGCCGCCGAAGGCCAGCGACAGAAGGCACAGCGTCTTGATGGCGTCGCGTTGCGGGTGATGGCGCTTGTGGGCGATCTTTTCCGGCATGACATGCACCAGCCAGAAGAGAACGATGCCCACGATCGGCACCACACAGATGATGAACCAGGCCAGTCCGGTCGCGGCCGACGCCATCATCTCCGGTGGCAGGAAGGAGGCTCTTGCCGCCAACGGCAGTGCCAGCAGCGCCGCGGCGACACAGCGTGGACCGTGCCACCCCGCACGCCCGCCGGCACGCCTTGATGCAAGCTTTGTCCGCCAATGTCGCATTCACAACTCCTCACGAGGCAGGAGCCCGGACAGGTGATCGCCATCGACCACTTCCTCAGTCCAGGGCAAGTCAGTGACGCAGCATAGGGGCGCAATCGAGCCCGCAATTGACGCAGATCAAATCCGCAACCGATGGTCTCAGGCGGGCGGTGGCGCCTTGGACCCACCCTGGTCGTGCATGAGCCGCATCAGTTCCACGATCGAGGAAACGCCCAGCCTTTCGAGCAGGCGGCTGCGGTGATGCTCGACCGTGCGGTGGCTCAGGTCGAGCTGCTTGGCAATCAGCTTGCTGGGCACGCCGTTGAGTGCCAGCGACATCACTTCGCGTTCGCGCACCGTCAAGGTCGCCAACCGCTGGCCCAGCAGCAGGGAGGGGTCGGACCTGGCCTTGTCCTGTTCCTCGCGTCGGGTGCGATCGCGCCGCAAGGCCTCTTCGATCGCGTCCAGCAGCTGCTGCTCGCGATAGGGCTTCTGCACGAAATCGACGGCGCCGTTCTTGATCGCGTTGACGGCCATCTCGATGTCGCCATGGCCGCTGATGAACACGATGGGGATGCGCGAACCCATCGACGCGAGCGTGGCCTGCAAGGCGAGCCCGCTCATTCGCATCATGCGAACGTCCAGCACCAGGCACCCGGGCGGGTCGTCTTGCAGGGCATTGAGAAACTCGACGGCCGAGCCATAGGTCGCGGCTGCGAGGCCGACCGAGTCGACCAGCTCGCGCACCGAATCACGGTAGGCCTCGTCGTCATCGACGATGAAGACCGTTTGGTCGAGGCTCATGGGCTCACCGTGTCGGCCGCCAGCGGCAAGGTGAACTCGAACAGCGCACCGCCCTCGGGACGGTGCGAAGCCCAGAGCCTGCCGCCATTGGCTTCCACCAGCTTGCGGCTGATCGCCAGCCCGACGCCCAGGCCGTCCGCCTTGCTGGAGAAGAAGGACTCGAACACCTGCTCGAGTTCGCACGCTGCAATGCCCGGGCCGGTGTCGGCCACCGACACCGAGATGCAGCTTCGATCCGGCGACAGTCCGGCGCGCAAGGTGATCGACTTGACGGCATTCGGGGTGTCGTTGCCCATCGTCCCCAGCGCTTCCATGGCGTTGCGCAACAGGTTCAGCACGACCTGCTGGATATGGATCTCGTCGACCATGACCTGCGGCAGGCGGGGCGCCAGCTGCTGCTCGACGGCGATGCCACGCAGCTCGCATTCCATCTTGACCATGGCCACGCACTCGCCAAGCATGCGTTCGAAATCGATGCGGCTGGGCACCAGGTCATGGCGCTTGACGATGGTGCGGATGCGGGAAATGAGGTCGCCTGCACGCGCTGCCTGGCGAATGATGTTGTCGAGCAGGCCCGAGATCTTCGCCAGTTCGGGCAGGTCGCCGTCGAGGCGTCGCCGGGCGGCAATGGCGTAGTTCTCGATCGCGCCGAGCGGCTGCGTGAACTCGTGCGCCAGCGAGCAGGACAACTCGCCGGCCGTGTGCACCCGCACCATGTGCGCCAGCCGCTCGCGCCATTGCGCGGCCTCCAGTTCGGCGGCGCGCCGCTGCGCCTCGGCCGACCGGCGAAAGCCGAGGCTGGAGAACACCCCGGCCAGCAGTTGCAGGCCGGGAACCAGAATCTCCGGCCATGGCCGTTCGCCGTGCACCGAGGCGATGACCAGCGCGCCGATCACCTCGCCGTTCTCGCAATGCGGCACCGCGAGTTGCGAGCGCACGCCCAGCGCCTGGAGCTGTTTGCGGTCCGTCGCGGCCGCAGCGGGCATGTCATCGAGCCGCGTGATCCGCACGATCTCGTTGGACGCCAGGCTGGCGCTGGTCCACGGCGCATCGACGGCGCCGAATTCCGAAGGGGCAGCCGGCAGGCCGGGCGCAATCCAGCGGCGGGCCTTGCGAAACTGCAGCGTGCCCGGCAGGCGCTCCCACAAGGTGGCGCGCTGGACGTTGACGAACTGCGCGATGTCGCACAGGCCGCGCTCGACGACTTCGGCTTCCTTCTCCAACTCCGCGTGCAGCACGGAGGCGAGGATCCGGGTGGCGAGGCGCTCGAAGCCCAGCGCAAAGTCCAGTTCCTCCTGCGCGCGCTTGCGCGCCAGCGCGTTGGCGAAGATGTCCGCCAGGCGGCGCATGCGGCTGAGCGTCAACGCGGACCACCGCCGCTCCTTCAGCGTGCAGCCGAAGGCCAGCACAGCCTGCACTTCGCTGGCGACCAGCATGGGGATGGCGACGTTGGACTTTTGCCCGAACTGCGCGTAGCTTGCGCGATCGATGGTGGCCGTCGGCGGCAGGTCGTCCATGCGTGACAGCATGAGCGTCTGGCCCGCCATGACGACGCCGAGCGAATAGGGCAGCATGGCCCGCGCGGCAAAGGCCCCGGTCATGACCCTGACGTCGGGGCGCGCGGCCGCATGCGTCACCTCGAGGTCGCCCGTCTTCGATGACACCGCGAACAAGGTGCAGCGGTCGACATCGAGCACCGTGACCACGCGCTGCAAGGCGGCATCGATCTCCTCATCGATGCGCGCGGCGGCCAGGTTGATGAAGCTTGTCGACAGGTCCGCAATCCAGTTCTCGAAAGTCGCTGCGCTTTCGAGGCGTACGGGACGTCGGAGGGGATCCGCTTGCCCCGCGCTGGCTTCCAATTGCATGGTTACCCTCCTGGCAGACAAGACTTCTTGGCGCCTTAGTTCACAAAGAATAACATTTAGAGCAGCGACGAAGTAACCAGTGGTAATTCGCGTAGCGGGTGACGGGCGAGGCGGAAACATCGAGACTTGCGGCTCGCAGCCACTCGATTCAAAGGATGACGCCATGGCCAAACCCCCTGCCCTCCATTCGCCGCGCTCCCTGCACACCCTTGGGCGCGCCCTCGTCTCGCGCCGCACCGCGCTGGGCGCCGCAGGCCTCCTGGCCGGCTTCGCCGCTTTGCGGATGGTGCCGACGATGGCGGCCGAACGCGCGGTCGAGCTCCCGGCACCGGCGCAGGACCTCGGCGACGCCGGCGCCACTACGGCGACCGCCGTCTTTGCTGGCGGTTGCTTCTGGGGCGTGCAGGGCGTGTTCCAGCACGTCAAGGGCGTGACCAACGCCGTCTCGGGCTATGCCGGCGGCGACGAGGCGACGGCCCGCTATGAAAGCGTCGGCTCCGGGCGCACCGGCCATGCCGAGGCGGTGGCCGTGCGCTACGACCCGCGCCAGATCAGCTACGGGCGGCTGCTGCAGATCTACTTCTCGGTGGCGCACGACCCGACCGAGCTCAATCGGCAAGGACCGGACAGCGGCACCCAGTACCGCTCCACCGTGTTCGCGCAGAACGCCGAGCAGGCGCGCGTGGCTCAGGCCTACATCGCGCAGCTCGATGCCGCCAGGCGCTTCGACGCCCCGATCGTCACCACCATCGAGTTGCACAAGCGCTTCTTCCCGGCAGAGGCCTACCACCAGGATTACCTGACGCGCCATCCTTCCCAGCCCTACATCGTCATCAACGACCTGCCGAAGATCGACAACCTCCAGAAGGTCTTCCCGGAGCGCTACCGCGCCGAGCCGGTGCTGGTCGGGCAGCACAACGCCGGTTGAGGCCGGCGCCTGAAGGCTACTTGGCCGGTGCCGCGGCCGGCGACGCAGCGGCCGGTGCCTGCTTCTGCATCGCTTCCCTCACCTTGCCCTTCACGTCGGAAACCACCTGGTCAATGGTGAAGCTGGCCGGCAACTGGCTCGGCGGATAGTCGACGAAGGTCTGCAGGAACAGCGCGGCGCGCCGATTGCCCTCGATCAGCATGTACGGGTTCTCGGTCTCCAGCTGGTGATAGAGGTTGGTCGCCCCGGTATCCGCCCGCTCGTACGGGTCCATGCGCAGGTTGAAGTACTTGGGCGCGCGCAGGCAGGTGAAGGGTTCTTTCCAGACCATCAACGAGCCGGGTGCACGTTGCTCGCAGAACACGATCTTCCACGCCGTCGGCCGGGTCGCACCGGGCAGCACCGTGTCGTAGCGCATCGCCACCAGATCGGCGTCGTCGTTGAAGTAGTAGAACTCCTCGCGCGCGCTCTTGTCGGTCTGGCCGGTGATGAGCGGCAGCTGGTTGTAGCCGTCCAGGTGCACCTTGGCGGGCTTGCCGCCGAGCGTGGTGCCCTTGAGCAGCTTGTCCTTGATGTCCGGGTCGCCCGCGGCCGCCACCAGCGTCGGGAACCAGTCCAGCCCGGAGATCAGCCCGGTGCTGGTGGTGCCGGGCTTGATCTTGCCCGGCCAGCGCACCATCGCGGGCACACGGAAGGCGCCCTCCCAGTTGGAGTCCTTCTCGCTGCGGAACGGCGTGTTCGCCGCGTCCGGCCAGGTGAAGAAATTGGGGCCGTTGTCGGTGGTGAACACCACGATGGTGTTGTCGGCGATGCCGGCGTCGTCCAGCGCCTGCAGCAGCTTGCCCACGTTCTGGTCCAGCTCCCACATGCCGTCGGCATATTCGTGGCCCGGGCCCAGGCCGGCCTTGCCGCGGTACTCGGGCCGCACGTGGGTGAAGGCGTGCATGCGCGTGAAGTTCATCCAGGTGAAGAAGGGCTGCTTGGCCTGCGCCTGCTTCTTGATGTAGTTGATCGCCGCCCCGGTGGTCTCGTCGTCGATCGTCTCCATGCGCTTGCGCGTGAGCGGGCCGGTGTCCTCGACCTTGCCGTCGGAGGTGGCGTGCAGCACGCCGCGCGGGTTGTAGGACTTGATGAAGTCCGGGTTGTTCTTGAACCAGTAGGGCCGCTCGGGCTCTTCCTCGGCGTTGAGATGGTAGAGGTTGCCGAAGAATTCGTCGAAGCCGTGCTTGGTCGGCAGGAACTGGTCCTGGTCGCCCAGGTGGTTCTTGCCGAACTGGGCGGTGGCGTAGCCCAGCGGCTTGAGCGCCTGCGCAATGGTCACGTCGCGGTCCTGCAGGCCCACCGGTGCGCCGGGCAGGCCCACCTTGGACATGCCGGTGCGGAACACCGTCTGGCCGGTGATGAAGGTCGAGCGCCCGGCCGTGCAGCTGTTCTCCGCGTAGTAGTCGGTGAACTTCATGCCCTCCTTGGCAATGCGGTCGATGTTCGGCGTGTCGTAGCCGACGATGCCATCGCCGAAGGCACTGACATTGGAGCGCCCGACGTCGTCGCCGAAGATCACCAGGATGTTGGGCTTGCCGGCCGGCGCAGCAGGTGCGCCGGCGGCCGGTGCGGCGGCCGCGGCCGGGGCCTTCTGCGCCGCCGCGGGCGCGCCCGTGGTCTGGGCCCAGAGGTTCAGCAACCCGCCGCCGCCAAGCAGCAGGCCGGCCACCAGCGAGATGCGGCTCAGCCTGTGCTTTCTCCAGCCCCCGTTGTCAAACTGAAATCGTGCGAATTTCATTCTCGATGCTCCGTTGAGATTGAGGCCTGCTGCAACCGGTTGCATGAACACAACCAGAACACCGCTGGCGGGCGAACGCCCGCACCGGTATGGCAATCCGGATCGGATGCTGCGCCCCACTGGCCGGCCATGCCAATTGCACCTTGGTGCAGCGGCCTGCACCCTGCGAATCCCGCAGTCGCGGTAAGCCATGCGGACGCCGGCGCGGTCGCATCACGTGATCGGTTGTCCGACAACGGTGGCATTGGCGCCACAGCCTCGCAGGGCTCGGCACCTTGATCGCGCAGCGCCGGCTATGCTCCGACGCAAAGGAGAATGCAATGGACGCCAGCGCGCAGGAACCGACCGAACTCAGCGACACCGATCTGGCCCAGTTGGCGCACCAATGGCGCGCGCGCGCCATGCGCGGGGAACGTCAGGCCTTCGGGTTGGCGCAGGCCTTCGAGATCGAACAGCGCCGGCGCCTGCGCGACAGCTTCTTCGTCGAACTCACGCCGGCCACGACGCAATACCAGACCGACCGGCCGTGGTGGAAATTCTGGTGAACGGGGCCATGCACCCATGAAAAAAGGGGCCCGCGGGCCCCTTTCCTGTTGACGGGGGCAAGCCCCCATCGTCTGCGCGATCAGCGCACCACGGCGATCTGCGTGCGCACGCCACCCTTGTAGGTGTAGAGCGTCAGCGCGCCGTTCTTGATGTCGCCCTTTTCGTCGAAGGCGATCGGGCCGGTCACGCCCTTGTAGTTGATCTTGCCGACGGCAGGCAGGTACTTTTCCGGATCCGAGGAACCGGCGTCGACCATGGCCTGGGCCAGCACGTTGACGGCGTCATAGACGTATGGTGCGTAGATCTGCACGTCGACACCATTCTTGGCCTTGAACTTGGCCTTGAAGTCTTCCAGCGGCTGCTTGTAGTCGCCTTCCACACCACCGGCTTCGGCGCACACCACCATGTCTTCGCCGATCGCGTCGCCGGCCAGCTTGGCCAGTTCGCCGGTGCACAGGCCGTCGCCGCCCATGAACTTGACGGTCATGCCCAGTTGCTTGACCTGCTTGAGCATCGGGCCGCCCACGGCGTCCATGCCGCCGAAGAACAGAACGTCGGGGTTGGCGCCCTTGAGCTTGGTCAGGATGGCGTTGAAGTCGGTCGACTTGTCGGTGGTGAATTCGTGGCCGACGATGGTCGCGCCGGCGGCCTTGGCCGACTTCTCGAACTCTTCGGCAACGCCCTGGCCGTAGGCGGTACGGTCGTCGATCACGGCGATGTTCTTGCCCTTGAGCGTTTCCACCGCGTACTTGCCGAGCGTGCCGCCCAGTTGCGTGTCGTCAGCCACCACGCGGAAGGTGGTCTTGAAGCCCTGGCGGGTGTACTTGGGGTTGGTCGCCGACGGCGAGATCTGCGGAATGCCGGCGTCGCTGTAGAGCTTGGAAGCCGGGATGGTGGTGCCGGAGTTCAGGTGGCCGACCACGCCGTTGACCTTTTCATCCACCAGCTTCTGCGCCACGGCCGTGCCCTGCTTCGGGTCGCCCGCATCGTCTTCGGCCACCAGTTCGAACTTGGCGACCTTGTCGCCGATCTTCACCTGCTTGGCATTGAGGTCTTCAATGGCCATGCGGGCGCCGAGTTCGTTGTCCTTGCCCAGGTGGGCGATCGGGCCGCTGACCGGGCCGACGTGACCGATCTTCACCAGCAGCGTTTCAGCGGGAGGCGCAGCCGCGGGCGCGGCTGCCGTTGCGGCCGGAGCGGCGGCGGGCGCAGCGGCCTCTTCCTTCTTGCCGCAAGCCACGAGCGTCAGTGCAGCCAGCGCTACTGCAGTCCATTTCAATTGCATGGGAAACCTCCAGAAATTGGAAAAATAGATTAAATAAACCGGCCGTTGGAACCGGGCGAAACAGCACAGCAAATTCCGCGCCGCACCCCGCTTTTACAGGTCATTACCACAAGCCGCGGCGCAGTTTAGCCCAAGGTTGAGGCCTAAACCGTCGGGGTCCGCCCGGGGTTTTCCGACAGTTCGTGGGCCAGCGCTTCCACCACCAATTGGCGCAAAACGGTCTCGATGTTGTCGCGCAATCTGGGCAGCATCGCGTCCAGTTGCTGCTGCACCGCGCCCGACACCGTATCGGTCAAACGCTCCTCCAGCGACAGGTCGACGCGCTGCAGCACGCGGTGGAGCAATTCCTCTTCCAGACGGAATGCATCCTCGTCGCTCAACTGCAGCGCCCGGGGTTGCGGCGGCGCCGGCGTTGCGGCCGGCGCGCCCAGGGGCAGCAGGTCGTCGAGCATGGGCGGCGCCGAGGGCGCTGACGGCGCCGGCGCCGGCGCGGCCGCGGCTTCGGCCGAGGCCAGGTCGACCACCGTGGTCAAGGTCGGCACGAAGCGCGGCGGCGTGCGTGCACCGCTGCTCATGCGACACCCCGGTTGGCCAGGTCCAGGTTGGTCACGGCGTAGCCGCGCTGCTTGTAGTGGCGCCAGCGTGCGCGGCCGGCCTGCACGTCGGCAGCGTCGGCGCCCACCAGTTCCACCAGCCGTTCGAAGCGCTCGAAGCCGGTCGGCACCTCGGCGCCCACGTTCAGCAGCAAGGGGCGGTCGCCCAGCGCGGCGGCGGGCAGGCCGAGCACCACCGGCGTGCGCTGCAGCACGGCGGGGTCGGCGTCGGCGCGGCAATGGGCCACGAACTCGGTCGGCGCCAGTTGCCACAGGCGCAGGTCGATCTGGTCGAGCACTGCGTCGTCGCCGGCCACCACCACCTGGGTGCCCATGTCCAGCGCCGCCTTGCGCAGCCAGCGGCAGGCATGCAGCGCCTTGTCGGGCGCATTGGAATGAAAGTCGATGCGCGTCACGCCGCGGCTTTTTTCGCTGCGCGGGCCGACTTGCCGGTGGCGCGGCGCGCGCTGCCGGCATCGCCTGCGGCACGGTCCAGCAGGTACTTCACCAGCAGGCCCACCGGGCGGCCGGTCGAGCCCTTGGCGGCGCCGCTCTTCCAGGCGGTGCCGGCAATGTCCAGGTGCGCCCACGGCGCATCGCCCACGAACTTCTGCAGGAACTTGGCCGCCGTCACCGCACCGGCGGCGCGGCCGGCGATGTTGGCCATGTCGGCGAAGTTGCTCTTCAGGCCTTCGCCGTACTCGTCGTCCAGCGGCAGGCGCCAGCAGCGGTCGAGCGCACTGTCGCCGGCCGACTGCAGCGCCGCGGCCAACGCGTCGTCGGTCGAGAACAGGCCGCTGCGTACCGCGCCCAGCGCGATCACGCAGGCGCCGGTGAGCGTCGCGATGTCGATCACCGCGGCGGGCTCGAAGCGCTTGGCGTAGGTCAGCGCATCGCACAGGATCAGCCGGCCCTCGGCATCGGTGTTGAGCACCTCGACGGTCTGCCCGCTCATGCTGGTGAGCACGTCGCCCGGCTTGATGGCGTGGCCGTCGTTCATGTTCTCGCAGCTGGGAATCAGGCCCACCACGTTGATCGCCGGCTGGATCTCGCCGAGCGCGCGGAACACGCCCAGCACGCTGGCCGCGCCGCACATGTCGAACTTCATCTCGTCCATCTCGGCGGCCGGCTTGAGCGAGACGCCGCCGGTGTCGAAGGTGATGCCCTTGCCCACCAGCACCACCGGCGCCTGCGACTTGGGCGCCCCGTTGTAGTGCAGCACGATGAAGCGCAGCGGCTCGCTCGAGCCTTGGGCCACGCCCATGAAGGCACCCATGCCGAGCTTGGCGACTTCCTTCGGCCCGAGCACCTCGCACTTGACGTGTGGCAACTTGGCCAGGCCCTGGGCCGCCTGGCCCAGCAGCGTCGGCGTGCAGTGGTTGCCGGGCCGGTTGCCCCACTCCTTGGCGAACTCGACGCCGGCGGCGACGCCGACGGCCTGATCGAAGGCGGCCTTGAGCGGCTTGGCCGCGGCGACGCCCAACACCAGTTGGCGCGTCGGGTACGGCTCGCTCTTGGACTTGGTGGCGCTGTAGACGTAGGCGGCATCGGCAGCGGCCAGCACGGCGGCGTGCAACGCGGCTTCGTCGGCCGCACCGGTGAAGACCATCGCCACGCGGCGCGGCTGCACCGCCCTGGCCGCGGCCAGGCCGGCCAGCACGCCGCTGCGCACCTGCGCGGCCGAACCATCGCCCACCGAAACCAGCACCACCGTGGTGGCGGCGCCGGGCAGCGGGCGGTGCAGGCACAGCGCCTTGCCGGCCTTGTCGAGCGCTTTGCCTTTGCGGGTTTCGGCCAGTAGTTCGGCCAGCGGCCCGGGGGCATCGGGGGCGGCCTCGCCAACCAGAACAATCAGGGCGTCGGTCTTTTCAGCGGCGGCCTGGGCGAGTGAAAGGGTCTTGAGTTGAAAGTCCATAATCCTTCTTTATCCCGTGACGATGTTATTCCAATCTTCCCTACGCAAGGAGCTGTCGCGTTCATTCGGCGCGACGCTGGTCGTCCTCTTGACGATCGTCATGACCATGGTGCTGATCCGCACCCTCGGCATGGCGTACAAGGGCCGCGTCAACCCCTCCGAAGTGTTCCTGGTGATGGCCTACACGGCGCTGGGCTACATGCCGACCATCCTCAGCCTGAGCCTGTTCGCCTCGATCGTCGGCACGCTCTCGCGCATGTACCGCGACAGTGAGATGGTGATCTGGTTCGCCAGCGGGCGCGGGCTGGGCGAGTTCGTGCGGCCGCTGTTCCGCTTTGCCTGGCCGGTGCTGCTGCTGATCGCCGCGCTGGCGCTGTTCGGCTGGCCCTGGGCCAACTCGCAGACGCAGGGCATGCGCGAACAGTACGAGCGCCGCGGCGACCTCGACCGCGTGGCGCCCGGCGAATTCCAGGAATCGGCCTCGCGCAACCGCGTCTTCTTCATCGACAAGGACACGGTCGACGGCAACACCGCCTCGAACATCTTCATCTCCTCGATCGAGCACAACGTGCAGACCGTGACCTCGGCGCAGAAGGGCCACATCGAGGCGATCAAGGACAGCCGTTTCCTGATCCTGAACAACGGGCACCGGCTGGAGCGCCAGCTCGACGGCAAGGGCCTGCGCATCAGCGAATTCGACGAGTACGGCGCCAAGGTCGGCAAGAGCGCGGCCGCCGCGCCGGACCTGCCGCAGCCGCGCACCCAGACCAGCTACGCCCTGCTGCGGCAACCCTCGGCGGCCAACATGGCCGAGCTGGGCTGGCGCATCGGCATGCTGTTCGCGGGCATCAACTTCGTGCTGCTGGCGCTGAGCGTCTCCAGCGTCAACCCGCGTGTGGGCCAGAGCGGCAACCTGCTGTTTGCCCTGTTCGCCTTCGTCATCTACTTCAACCTGCTCAACCTGGGGCAGAGCTGGGTCAGTTCGGGCCGCTTCAGCATGCTCGGCTTCATGCTGCTGCTGCACGGCGGCGTGTTCGTGCTGGCCTTGCTGTGGCTGGGCAAGCGCCACAACAACTGGACCCTGCCGCGCCTGCGCGGGCCGCGAAAGGCGGACGCATGAGAACCATCCGTCGCCTCATCTACAGCGAAGTGCTCAAGTCGGTCGCCTTCGTGGCGCTGGGTTTTCTCTGCCTGTTCTTCTTCTTCGATTTCATCGACGAATTGCAGGCCGTCGGCAAGGGCCCGCTGGGCTACGGCCTGCCGCAGGCGCTGATGTATGTCGGGCTGCTGGTGCCCGGCCATCTGTACGAGCTGATGCCCATCGCCGTGCTGATCGGCTGCATCTTCGTCATGGCGCGCTTCGCGCAAAGCTCCGAATACACCATCCTGCGCACCAGCGGGCTGGGCCCGTGGCGCGCCCTGCGCATGCTGATGGCGCTGGGCCTGGGCTTCGTGCTGCTGACCTTCGCCGTGGGCGACTACCTGACGCCGGCCACCGACCGCCTGGCGCAGGTCATCAAGGCGCGCTACCAGGGCTACCTGGAGAGCACCGGCTACACCGGGGCCTGGCTCAAGGAAAAGCAGGGCGACAAGTCCTATGCGGTGAACGTGCTGTCGATCTCGCGCGACGGCAGCCTGAAGGACGCGCGCATCCTCGAATTCAACCGCGAAGGCTTCCTGGCCGCGCAGACCACGGCGCCCGAAGCCCACATCGGCAAGGACGGCATCTGGCACCTGGTGCAGGCGCAGCGCCAGCGCTACCAGGGCGAGGACGCGCGCGACCTGGTGCGTATCGAGACCGAGCAGTTGCCCACGCTGGACTGGCCGAGTTCATTGACGCTGGAAATGGTCTCGGTGGCCTTGCTGCAGCCCGATCGCATGAGCACAATCGACCTCTTTGCATACGTGCGCCACCTCGACGCCAACGGCCAGACTGCCCAGCGCTACGAAATCCAGTTCTGGCGCAAGGTGTTCTATCCGCTCTCGTGCCTGGTGATGGTGGTGCTGGCGCTGCCTTTCGCCTATCTGCATTTCCGGCAAGGCGGCATCACGACCTACGTCTTCGGAGGGGTGATGGTGGGCATCAGTTTCTTCCTCTTGAACAACGTGTTCGGCTATGTCGGCACGCTGGGCAACTGGTGGCCGTGGATCACCGCCGCGGCGCCGGGCATCATCTATTCGCTGATGTCGCTGGCGGCCTTCACCTGGCTGGTGTTGCGGCGGTAGCAGCCATGAACGGCCGACGCGGCATCGTTTTGCTGGCGCATGGTTCGCGCGAAGTGCGCTGGCACGAACCGATCGAAGCGGTGGCGCGCCGCATCACCGAACTGCAGCCCGCCACCGTGGTGCAATGCGCCTACCTCGAACTGAGCGCGCCCGACCTGCCGGCCGCCGCCCACGCGCTGGCCGAAGCCGGGGTCGACTCGATCGACGTGGTGCCGCTGTTCCTGGGCATGGGCAAGCACCTGCGCGACGACCTGCCGGGCCTGATCGAGTGGCTGCGGGCGGCCCATCCGTCCATCACCGTGACCTTGCGCCCGGCCATCGGCGAGGCGCCGGAAATGATCGACGTGGTCGCGCGGGTGGCCCTCAATCGTTAATTAATTCGCACCTCGATAGACTCCGAATGCATAATGAATTCCGTTAAGAGACGGAATTGTTATGAATCTGCACCAATTCAAGTTTGTTCAAGAAGCGGTGCGCCGCAACCTGAACCTGACCGAGGCGGCCAAGGCCCTGCACACCTCGCAGCCGGGCGTCTCCAAGGCGATCATCGAGCTGGAGGAAGAGCTGGGCGTCGAGATCTTCGCGCGCCACGGCAAGCGCCTCAAGCGGGTCACCGAGCCTGGCCAGCACGTCATTGCCAGCATCGAGCTGATCATGCGCGAGGTGAGCAACCTGCGCCGCATCGGCGAGCAGTTCAGCGCGCAGGACAGCGGCACGCTCTCCATCGCCACCACCCACACCCAGGCGCGCTACGTGCTGCCGCTGCCGGTGGCGCGCCTGCGCGAGGCCTACCCCAAGGTGAATGTCAGCCTGCACCAGGGCTCGCCCGACCAGGTGGCGCGCATGGTGATGGACGAGATTGCCGAGATCGGCATCGCCACCGAGTCGCTGGCCGACTACCCGGACCTGGTCACCCTGCCCTGCTATGAATGGCAGCACGTGCTGGTGCTGCCGCAAGGCCATCCGCTGGCCGGCAAGGAGCGCATTTCGCTGGAAGACATCGCGGCCGAGCCGATCATCACCTACCACCCTTCCTTCACCGGGCGCACCCGCATCGACCACGCCTTCGCGCAGAAGAAGCTGTCGCCGCGGGTGGCGCTGGAAGCCATCGATTCGGACGTCATCAAGACCTACGTGCGGCTCGGCCTGGGCATCGGCATCGTGGCCGAGATGGCGGTGCGCGACGACACCAACGCCGACCTGGTGGTGCGCCCGATGGGCCATGTGTTCGGCCAGAACATCGCGCGGGTCGCCTTCAAGCGCAGCGCCTACCTGCGAAACTTCGTCTTCAAATTCGCCGAGCTGCTGTCCGACCGGCTCGACCGCAACCTGATCGCCAAGGCCCTGAGCGGCCACCAACAGGACTACGAACTGTGAGCCACGTTTCCGCCCGCACCCCACCCGTCACGACCAAGCTGCCGGCGGTGGGGACCACCATCTTCACCGTCATGTCGGCGCTGGCCGCCGAGAAGCAGGCCGTCAACCTCGGCCAGGGCTTTCCCGATTTCGGCTGCGACCCCAAGCTGCTCGACGACGTCACCGCGGCCATGGCCGCCGGCCACAACCAGTACCCGCCGATGCCCGGCATTCCCGCGCTGCGCGCCGCCATCGCCGCCAAGCTCGCCGCGCTCTACGGCCACAGCTACAGCGCGCAGGACGAGATCACCGTCACCGCCGGCGCGACCCAGGCCATCATCACCGCCGTGCTGGCAGTGGTGCGCCCGGGCGACGAGGTGATCGTGCTGGAGCCCTGCTACGACAGCTACGTGCCCAACATCGAGCTGGCCGGCGGAACCGTGGTGCGCGTGCCGCTCACGCCGGGCACCTTCCGGCCCGATTTCGACCGCATCGGCGCTGCCATCACGCCGCGCACGCGCGCGATCATCATCAACACGCCGCACAACCCCAGCGCCACCGTGTGGACCGCGGCCGAGATGCGCCAGCTGGAAGAGCTGCTGGCGCCGACCGACATCTTCGTCATCAGCGACGAGGTGTACGAACACATGGTGTTCGACGGCGGCGCGCACCAGAGCGCGGCCCGCTTTCCCGGCCTGGCGGCGCGCAGCTTCATTGTCAGCAGTTTCGGCAAGACCTACCACGTGACCGGCTGGAAGGTCGGCTACGTGGCCGCGCCGGCCGCGCTGATGGCGGAATTCCGCAAGGTGCACCAGTTCAACGTGTTCACCGTCAACACGCCGATGCAGCACGCCCTGGCCGCCTACATGGCCTCGCCCGCGCCGTACATGGAATTGCCGGCCTTCTACCAGCGCAAGCGCGACCTGTTCGCGCAGGGCCTGGCCGCCACCCGGCTGCGCCTGCTGCCCAGCGCCGGCACCTATTTCCAGTGCGTCGACATCTCGGGCGTGAGCGATCTCTCCGAGGCCGATTTCTGCCAGTGGCTGACCAGCGAGATCGGCGTCGCCGCGATCCCGCTCTCGGCCTTCTACGGCAACGAATTCGACCAGCGCGTGGTGCGCTTCTGCTTCGCCAAGCAGGACCAGACGCTGCACAGCGCACTGGATCGGCTGGCCCGCCTGTGAAAACCCGCGGGTGCGCCCGCCAGGGCGCGGCTGCTGCGTTCCTGCGTCAGAATGAAAAGCTGACCCCTCGGACGGACGCGACCCCTTGGCGACTCCCACCCCAGCCGGCGCCGCCGGCAGCCCCCACGACCTGTTGCTCAAAGTGACGCCGCCGCGCCTGCCGCGTGACCTGGTCACGCGCAGCCGCCTGCTGGCCGGCGCCGAAGGCCTGGGCGATCACGCCACCTTCGTCATCCAGGCGCCGGCGGGCTTCGGCAAGACATCGCTGCTCGCGCAGTGGCGGCGCGAGTACCTCGCCAGCGGTGCCGCGGTCGCCTGGGTCAGCGCGCAGGCCGGGGACGACCCGCAGCGGCTGGTGCACAGCCTGGCGCTGGCGGTGCGCGTGGCAACGGCGCGGCCGAGCTTCGGCCACACCGTGCTGGAGTCCGAGTCGGCGGACGGCCTGGCCGGCGTCACCGTGCTGCTGGCCGAGCTGGTGCAGGCCGCCATGCGCATCGTGCTGATCATCGACGAGGCCGAGCGGCTGCCGCCCGCTTCGCGCAAGGCCCTGGCCTACCTGCTGCGCAACGCGCCCTCCAACCTGCGCACCCTCATCGCCGCGCGGCCCGATTGCCACCTGGACATCGACGACCTGATCGCCTACGGCCAATGCGCCGAGATCGGGCCGGCGCAACTGCGCTTCACGCTCGACGACACGCTCAAGCTGGTGCACGACCGCTTCGGCGCGCGCGTCGACCGCAACGCCACGGCCCGCCTGCATGCGCTGACCGAAGGTTGGCCGCTCGGCCTGCAACTGGCGCTGACCATCGTCTCGCGCGGCGCCGACGCCAGCGCGCACGTGGCCAGCCTGGAAGCCCTGGGCGGCCAGCTGCAAGGCCAGCTGGTGCGGCTGCTGCTGGCCGACCTGGAGCCGGCCGACCACGCTTTCCTGGCGCGCATCGCCATCCTCGATCCGCTGCATCCCGACCTCTGCCGCGCCGTCGCCGAGACGCCCGATGCCGGCACCCGGCTGGTCCGCCTGGCCACCGACACCCCGCTCTTCGCCACCGCAGAAGGCGGCGAATGGCTGCGCATGCATGCCGTGGCGCGCGACGTGCTGCGCCAGCGCTTCGACGCGCTCGACCCCACGCAGAAGGCGCAGACTCACGCGCGCGCCGCGCAATGGCTGGACGCGCACGGCTTCCTCGACCAGGCGGCGCGCCACGCGCTGGCGGCCGGCCAGCGCGAGCAGGCCTTCGACCTGGCCGAGCGCAGCCTGTACGAATCCCTGATGCAGCGCGGCCGGCAAGGCAGCGTGCTCGAATGGCTGGGCCAGATGCCGGCCGACGAGCTCGACCGCCGCCCGCGCCTGCTGCTGGCCGCCGCCTGGACGCTCGCTGCCAGCGAACGCCACGCCGAGGCCGAGCGCATGGTCGCACGCATCCTGGCGCAGCCCGGCGTCGACGAGGCCCTGCGCTGCGAATGCGCGCTCATCCTGGGCGGCGCGGCGGTGTTCGCGGACGATCCCGACCGCTTCCTGGCGCTGCACGCCCCGTGGGCCGAGCACGCGCCCCTGACCGACCCGCTGCTGCGCCAGGTGCACGCCAACCGCATGGCCTACCACGCGCTGCTCGAAGGCGAGCCGGCGCTGGCCCGGCTGCGCCTGCAGCAGCAGCCGCGCAGCGAGCTCGCCGCCGACACCGGCTACATCGGGCACTGGGGCGCCCTGCTGGGCGGGCTGAGCTACCTGTGGGAAGGCCAGGCCCTGCTGGCCGAGCAGCTGCTGCGCCCCGCGCTGGCGCGCGTCGAGGCCGAACTGGGCCGGCGCAACCGCTTCAGCTGCATGCTCGCCGCGCTGCTGGCGGCCACCGCCTGGGAGCGCGACCGCCCGGACGAAGCCGCCGCGCTGCTGGCCGACCGGCTGGACATCCTCGAGCGCAGCGGCCTGCCCGAATCGCTGCTGCTGGCCTACCAGACCGCCGCCCGCATCGCCGCCGCCGAAGGCGCGCAGCACCGCGCGCTGGAGCAACTGGGCGCGCTCGACGCCGCCGGTGCCGCACGCCAGCTGCCGCGCCTGCGCATCGCCAGCCTGGCCGAGCAGGTGCGCCTGCACGCGCAGCACCAGCGGGCCGACACCTGCCGCACCCTGTGCGCGCGCATCGACGAACTGCTGGCCGACCCCGCGCTGGCGCGCCGGCCGGTGTGGCAGCGCGATGCCGCCTGGCGACGCGCGCTGGCGCAGGGCTACGCGGCCATCGCCGCGCGCCATTGGCACGAAGCGCTGCAGCCCCTCGAACGCGCCGCCGAGCTCACCCGCCAGCTGCGCCAGGGCCGCGTCCACATCGAAGTGCTGGGCCTGCGCGCGCTGGCGCTGGAGCGCTGCGGCGAGCCGGCCCTGGCGCTGATCCACGAGGCGATGGATCTGGCGCAGGTCTACGGGCTGCAGCGCGTGTTCACCGATGCGCACCCCGACCTGGGCACCTGGGTCGCCACACTGGCGGCCGAGAAGGCCGACCTGCCGACCACCACCGCCGCGCCGCTGCCCGCGCCGGCGCCAGCGCCCTCGCCTTCCATGGAGCGCCACACCGCCGCCCTCACGCCCAAGGAGCACGAGGTGCTGCTGCTGCTGGCGCGCAACCTGTCGAACAAGGAAATCGGGCGCGCCATGCAGGTCGGCGAAACCACCATCAAGTGGCACGTGAAGAACCTGTTCGCCAAGCTGGGCGCCGGCACCCGCAAGCAGGTGGTGCAGCGCGCGCACGTGCTCGGGCTGGTGGCGGCGGACCGCTGACGCGCGTCCGGGTTGCCCGCATGAAGCACGCCGGCCGCCTGATCCGCAGTGCCAGCCTGAACGGCTACGTCGAACTCGTGCAGTCGATGGGGCACGACCCGCAGGCCTTCCTGCGCGGCGTCGGCCTGTCGGCGCGGCTGCTCGAGAACCCCGAAACGCCGATCCCCGGCGAAGCCGTGCGCGAACTGCTGGAAGTCACGGCACGCGCCACCGGCGCCGAGGACTTCGCCCTGCAGCTGGCGGCGCGGCGCAGCTTCGCCAACCTGGGGCCGATCAGCCTGGTGCTCAACGAGGAGGCCACGCCGCGCGCGGCGCTGGACACCCTGTGCCGCTACCTGAAGCTGCTCAACGCCTCGCTCATCACGCGCATCGAGGATGTCGGGCGCAACGTCATCGTGCGCGAAGACCTGCTGCCGATCCGCCAACTGCCGATGCGCCAGTCGATGGAGCTGGCGATCGGCGTCATGTTCCGCATCCTGCGCGAGCTGATCGGGCCGCAGTGGCAGCCGCTGCAGGTCTGCTTCACGCACCGGCCGCCGGCCGATGCGGCGGCGCACCGCCGCTTCTTCGGCTGCGCGCCGCTGTTCAACCAGGAATTCAACGGCCTGGTCTGCGCCGCGGCCGACCTGCAGGTGGCGCGTGCGCCCGGCGACCCGGGCGCCGCGCGTTTCGCACGCAACTACCTCGACGCCGCGCTGCGCCGCCGCGGCGACGGCCTCGGCGAATCCTGCCGCGAACTGGTGCTGGTGCTGCTGCCGGGCGGGCGCTGCACGGCGCAGCAGGTGGCGCGGCACCTGCAGGTGGATCGCCGGACGCTGCACCGCCACCTGGCCGCGGACGGCCTGAGCTTCAGCGCGCTGGTCAACCAGGTGCGTACGGAGCTGGTCATGCGCCACCTGCGCGACAGCGACATGCCGCTGGGCGAGGTGGCCGGGCTGCTGGGCTTTGCCGCGCCCAGCAGCTTCAGCCACTGGTTTCGCGCCAGCTTCGGGCGCAGCGTCACGGCGTGGCGCAAGGCCGGTTGAGCCGGGCCGCGCTGCAAGCGAACGTCAAGCCGCCTTGCGCAGGAAGCCTTGGGTGGCGCCGTTGCGGTTGGGCGCAAAGCCGTTGGCCGCCAGGCTCTCCTCCACCGTGTCGTAGAACACGCCGATCCGGCTGATCGCACGGGCCTGCGCGGCGCTGGCGATCGGGCGGCCGAACTCTTCCGAGATGCGCACCAGCTGCGCGATCTGCGAGACCGTGCTGGCCTTGGCGCTGCGCGACTGGTTCCACAGGCAGTCCTCGGTCCCGCAGCGCACGTGCAGGCCCATGGCGATGCCCATCATGTTCACCGGCAGCACGTTGCGCACGTTGCTCTCCACCGTCAGCACGGCGCCGTCGGGCACGGCGCGCACGAAGTTGGCCAGGCTGTACAGGTTGGGCGTGTCCATGCCGCCGGCAATCGCCACCCAGTTCATCACCAGCGGCCCCTTGTAGATGCCGCGGCGCATCAGGCGCTCGACCGATTCGAAGCTGTTCAGGTTGTAGCACTGGAAGGCGCTCTGGATGCCCGCCTTGGTGAGGCGGCGCACATGCTCCTCGACCCAGCCCGGCTGCGCCGGCACCGTCATTTCCTTGTAGGCGTTGAAGATCGCCGGGATCTCGCGCGAGGTGCCCTTGAAGTCCGCATCCTCGGCCTGGTCGGTGACGTTCATCTGCGAGGTGTTCACCGTCACCGTCACCTGGTCGGGCACCGGCTCCAGTTCGGCCAGCATGTGGCGCGTGTCGTCGGAGAGCCACTTGGCCGCCTGGCCTTCGGTCTCCGGCGCGAAGCTGATCGAGCCGCCCACCTGGATGATCATCTCGGGCACCGCCTTGCGCACGCCGGCAATCAGCTCATTGAACTTCGACAGGCGCTTGGAGCCCTTGCCGTCCAGTTCGCGCACATGCAGGTGCAGCACCGTGGCCCCCGCGTTGTAGCAGTCGACCGCCTTCTGCACCTGCGCCGCCATCGTCACCGGGATGTCCTCCGGAAAGTCCGAGGGCAGCCAGCCCGGCGCATAGGGCGCGGCGGTGATGATGAGCGGTGGCTGGTTTTCGGGGAACAGGTGTCCGTCCAGGAAATTCATGCTTTCTCCAATGAAGCGGGTTCAGTACGGGGTGTCGCCCACGATGCCGGCGCGTTCCATCTTGCGTGGCGCAGGCCAGTAGTCGTTGGTCGCGTAGTGCTGGGTGCTGCGGTTGTCCCACAGCACCACGTCGCCGGGCTGCCACGACCAGCGCACCTGGTATTCGGGGATGCTGGCGCGGCTGATCAGGTAGTTCAGCAGCAGCGCCGCGCCCGGCGCCTTGTCGATGCCGTGGCGCACGTTCTCGGGCGTGCTGTAGTTGACGAAGTGGGTGGTGAAGCCGGCGCCGACGAACAGCAGCTTCTCGCCCGTCTCGGGGTGGATGCGCACCACCGGGTGTTCCACCGGCGGATGGTCCTGCGCCAGCTTGGCGCGCGCCTCGGGCGTCATGACGGCGCCGAAGGTGTGCTCGATGCTGGCCTTGGCGCGCAGGCCCTGGATCCGGGTCTTGATCTCCGCGGGCAGCTCCTCGTAGGCCTGCACCATGTTCACCCAGATCGTGTCGCCGCCGATCTCCGGGCATTCGATGCAGCGCAGCACCGCGCCCATGGCCGGGTTGGGCCGCCACAGGCCGTCGCAGTGGTAGGTGTTCTCGTAGCTGTGCGGGTTGTCGCTGCGGTAGATGCGCACCAGGCCGGGGTGTTCCGGGTCGCTGCCGACCACGGGGTGGTCTTCGAGCGGGCCGAAGCAGCGCGCAAAGGCCACGTGCTCGGCGCGCGTGATGTCCTGCCGGCGGAAGAACAGCACGCGGTGGCGCAGCAGCGCGGCCTTGATCTCCTCGAAGCGCGCCGGGTCGCGCGCCACCTCGCCAAGGTGCACCTGCGATACCTCGGCGCCGATGGCGGGCGTGATCTGCCTGATCTTCATGACGGTGCCTCCTAGTTCAGCTTGATGCCGAACTTCTGGACGATGGCGGCGTTGCGCTGCGACATCGCCCGGGTCTCCCGGATGAGCGCCGGCGTATCGACGTTCGTCTCGGGCTCCAGCCCCACGTCGGACAGCCGCTGCTGCACGGCGGGCGCACTGGCCACCTTGGCGAGCGCCGCCTGGATCTTCGCCAGCACCTCGGGCGGCAGCCGGGACGAGCCGATCACGCCGACCCAGCCCATGAACGCCAGCTGCGGGTAGCCCAGCTCGATCGTCGTGGGCACGTCCGGCAGGTGCCGCGAGCGCCTGGCGCCGGTGAAGGCATAGGCGCGCAGCTTGCCGCTCCTGATCATGGGCACCGAGGTGAGCATGCCGTCGAACATCACGTCGACCTGCCCGCCCAGCAGGTTCGACAAGGCCGGCGGCGAGCCGGCGTAGGCGACGTGCTGCATGTCCAGCCCGGCCTGGTCGCTCAGGATCAGGCCGGCGTAGTGGGAGGCCGTGCCGGGGCTGTAGCTGGCAAAGGCGGTGCGGCCCTTGTTCGCCTTCAGGTGCGCGACCAGTTGCGGGAAATCCTGGGCCGGATAGCTGGCGGCGCTCACCAGCACCAGGCCCGAGCGCGCCACCGCGGCCACCGGGATCACGTCCTTGAACGGATCGAAGGGCAGCTTCATCACTTGCGGCACCTCGGCCAGCACGTTGCTGGCTGCCATCACCAGCGTGTTGCCGTCGGCCGGCGCCTTCAGCATGGCCTGGATGCCGATGGAGCCGCCCGCACCCGGCTTGTTCTCGATGATCACCGGCTGGCCGATGTCCACCGACAGCTGCTGGCCGATGACGCGGCCGACGATGTCCATGGTGCCGCCAGCCGGGGCCGGGACGATCAGTTTCACGGCCTGGTCGGCCCAGGCCCAGGCGCTGCATGCCAGGGTCCAGCCACTCAGCGCCAGGGCGGCGCGCACAAAGGTTTTCATGGGGTTGTCTCCGGTCTTGGGCTGGGACGGAAGCCGCCCAGTGGGGAAAGTGTCGGTTTCGGCCTTCGATCTTGCTTGTCTTGATGGGACATTTGCTTGCTCATTTGGGACACAAGGAGAAACCCCCAGTCAGCGCCCCCTCCTTCAGGAAGGGGGCGCGAAACGCCCGGCCTGCGTAATCTTGCGGCCCTGGACACGGCGCATGCGCTGCACCTGTCCGAGGCGAGAAATCGAGAACGAGAACGCGAGAACGAGAACGACAACGGAGACAAGCGATGAACACCGGCACCTCTTCGACATCCATCCAGGTCCACCCCAGCACCTGCGCCATCGGCGCCGAGCTGCACAACGTGAGCCTGGCGCAAGCCTCGCGCGACGCGGGTCTGGCGGCCGAGCTCCGTGCGCTGCTGGTGCAGCACAAGGTGCTGTTCTTGCGCGGCCAGCAACTCACGCGCAGCGAGCACGTGGCCTTTGCGCGCCAGTTCGGCGAGCTGGAAGACCACCCGGTGGCCGGCAGCGACCCGGATCACCCGGGCCTGGTGCGCATCTACAAGTCGCCCGATGCACCCAACGACCGCTACGAGAACGGCTGGCACACCGACGCCACCTGGCGCGAGAAGCCGCCTTTCGGCTGCGTACTGCACTGCGTCGAATGCCCGCCGGTGGGCGGCGACACCATGTGGGCCAACATGGTGCTGGCCTACGAGAAGCTGCCGCAGCCGATCAAGGAAAAGATCGCCAAGCTGCGCGCGCGCCACAGCATCGAGGCGACCTTCGGCGCCGCCATGCCGACCGCGAAGCGCCTCGCGCTGAAGGCCCAGTTCCCCGATGCCGAGCACCCGGTGGTGCGCACCCATCCGGACACCGGCGAGAAGATCCTCTTCGTCAACGCCTTCGCCACCCACTTCACCAACTTCCACACACCCGACAACGTGCGCTACGGGCAGGACTACACGCAGGGCAGCTCGGCCCTGCTGCAGTACCTCATCAACCAGGCCGCCATTCCGGAATACCAGGTGCGCTGGCGCTGGCAGCCGGGCGACGTGGTGATGTGGGACAACCGCTCGACCCAGCATTACGCCGTGATGGACTACCCGCCCTGCCACCGCAAGATGGAACGCGCCGGCATCCAGGGCGAAGCCACCTTTTGAGCGATCCCTCTCTTCCACCCACCCATTCAAGGTCTTCCCCATGAACTTCCTCGACGGCTCCCTCTACCCCGAAAACCAGCAGCCGCTGATCATCACCGCCGCGCCCTATGCGCCGTCGTGGGTGCCTTCCGATTTCCCGGAAGACATTCCCGTCACGATGGAACAGCAGATCCAGAAGGCGGTGGACTGCTTCGAAGCCGGCGCCCAGGTGCTGCACCTGCATGTGCGCGAACTGGACGGCAAGGGCTCCAAGCGCCTGTCGAAATTCAACGAACTCATTGCCGGCGTGCGCAAGGCGGTGCCCGAGATGATCATCCAGGTCGGCGGCTCGATCAGCTTCGCGCCGGAAAGCGATGGCGCCGCCGCCAAGTGGCTGTCCGACGACACCCGCCACATGCTGGCCGAGCTCAGCCCCAAGCCCGACCAGGTGACGGTGACCATCAACACCTCGCAGATGAACGTGGTCGAGCACTGGGAAGACGCGGACATCAAGGGCACCTCGATGGAAGACCCCGAGGTCTACAACGCCTACAAGGAAATGACGGTGCCGGCGCAGCCGGGCTGGGCCGAGGAACACATCCGCCGCCTCAACCAGGCCGGCATCCAGAGCGCCTTCCAGTGCTACAACCTGAACAGCTTCGAGTCGGTCGAGCGGCTGATGCGCCGCGGCATCTACAAGGGCCCGCTGGTGCTCAACTGGGTCGCCATTGGCGGTGGCATGGACATGCCCAGCCTGTACAGCCTGGCCAGCTTCGTGCGCGCCGTGCCCGACGGCGCCGTGCTGACGGTGGAAAGCTCCATGCGCAACGTGCTGCCGATCAACATGATGGGCATCGCCATGGGCCTGCACGTGCGCTGCGGCATCGAGGACAACCTGTGGAACCAGGCGCGCACCGAGCACATGAGCACGGTCGAGCAGGTCCGGCAACTGGTGCGCATCTCCAAGGAGTTCGGCCGCCCCATCGCGACCGCCAAGGAAGCGCGCGAGCTGCTGCAGATCGACGTGTTCTACGACACGGTGGAAGAGAGCCTGGCGCGCAACGGCTTCGCACCCAACCGCAACGGCGCCACGCAGGGCTTCCTGCGCAAGGTCGCCTGAAGGCTGCAGTGCAAAAACGGCGAACACGACAACAACAAGGAGACCCCGCCATGCAACGCCCTTCCCTTCCCACCGCTGCGCGCCTGCTCGGCCTGGCGCTCGCCGCGGCGGCAGCGCTGCAGGCGCCGGCCGCCCTCGCCTTCACCGACAAGCCGGTCAAGCTGGTCGTGCCGGCGCCGCCGGGCGGCACCATCGACGTCATTGCGCGCATCGTGGGCGACCAGCTGGCGCGCGACATCGGCCAGCCGGTCATCGTCGAGAACAAGCCGGGCGCGGGCGGCGCCATCGGCGTCAAGTACATGCTGTCGCAACCCGCCGACGGCCAGACGCTGATGATGATCGCCAGCAACGTGCTGACCGAGGTCCCGCACGTGCTCAATGGCGGCTTCGATCCGCTCAAGGACGTCAAGCCGGTGGCGATGATGGCGCGCTCGGTCATGCTGTTCATCGCCGCGCCGCAGTTCCCGGCCAAGACCGCGAAGGACGCCATCGCCTACGTGAAGGCGCATCCGGGCGAGGTGTCCTACGCCTCGTACAGCGCCGGCACGGCCTCGCAGTACGCCGGCGCCATCCTGAACAAGTCGGCGCAACTGGACATGGTGCACGTGCCCTTTCCCGGTTCCGCACCCGCGCTGGCGCAGGTGATGGGCGGGCAGATCCCGCTCATGTTCGACGGCATGGTCACCTCCAAGAGCCTGATTGCCGCCCGCAAGGTGCAACTGCTGGCGGTGGCCTACAAGACGCGCCTGCCGGCCTACCCGGACACGCCCACCTTTGCGGAACTCGGTTATCCGGAAGTGAACTTCAGCAACTGGAGCGGCGTGATCGCGCCGTCCAAGGTGCCGGCCGACGTGACCGAGAAGATCCACGCGGCGCTGCAGAAGGTGGCGGCCAACCCCGAGGTGCAGAAGCGCCTGATCGACACCGGCTTCGAACCAATGTCGGACCGCCCGCCGGCGCAGCAGGCGGCCGAGGTGCGCGCGGAATACGAGCGCAATGCGGCGATCGTGAAGTCCTTCGGCATCAAGCTGAACTGAGCGCAGAACGCACATGGCCACGCCTTCCACGCCACCCACGGTGCTGATCGTGCCCGGGCTGCGCGACCACGTCGACGCGCACTGGCAGACGCTGCTGGCGGCGCGCCTGCCGCGCGTGCGCACGGTGGCGCCAATGGGCCGCGACGACCTCGACTGCGCGGCGCGCGTCGAGGCCATCGAGCGCGAGGCGCAGGCCGCGGACGGCCCGCTGCTGATCGTGGCGCACAGCGGCGGCGTGGTGATGCTCGCGCACTGGGCGCAGCGCACGCGGCGCCAGGTGCTCGGCGCGCTGCTGGCCACGCCGCCCGACTTCGAGCGGCCGATGCCCGCCGGCTACCCCACGCTCGAGGCGCTGCGCGCCGGCGGCTGGCTGCCGGTGCCGCGCACCCGGCTGCCCTTCCCCAGCATCGTGGCGGCCAGCCGCAACGACCCGCTCGCCACCTTCGACAGCGCGGCGCAACTGGCGCAAGACTGGGGCAGCCGCCTGGTCGACCTCGGCGAAGTCGGCCACCTCAATCCCGCTTCGGGCTTCGGCGACTGGCCGCGCGCCGAGCCATTCATCGCCGAACTCGCGGCCGGCTGAGCCGCATTCACCCACCTCACACCACAGAAGAAAGCAGGGAAACACCATGGTCCAAGCCATCCGCTTCCACGAAACCGGCGGTCCGGAAGTCCTCCGCCTCGAGACCGTCGAGGTCGGCGAGCCCGGCCCGGGCCAGGCGCGCGTGCGCCACACCTACATCGCCGTCAACTTCATCGACATCTACTTTCGCACCGGCCGCTATCCACTGGCGCTGCCGCAAGGCGTGGGTTCGGGCCTGGGCTCCGACGCGGTGGGCGTGGTCGAGGCGGTCGGCCCGGGCGTGACCGACATCAAGGCGGGGGACCGCGTCGGCTACCTCATCGGCCCGCAAGGCGCGTATTCGCAAAGCCGCGTGATGCCGGCCGAGGTGCTGATCCCGCTGCCCGACGGCATTGCCGACAGCACCGCCGCCACGCTGATGATGAAGGGCATGACGGCGCAGTACCTGTTTCGCCAGGTCTACCCGCTGCAGGGCGGCGAGACCATCCTCTACCACGCGGCGGCCGGCGGCGTCGGCCTCATTGCCTGCCAATGGGCGCGCGCCCTGGGCGTGACCATGATCGGCACCGTCAGCACCGATGAAAAGGCCGCCATCGCCAAGGCCAACGGCTGCACCCACACCATCGTCACCTCGCGCGAGAACATCGCCCAGCGCGTGCGCGAGCTGACCGACGGCAAGGGCGTTCCGGTGGTCTTCGACTCGGTCGGCAAGGACACGCTGGAGGCCTCGCTCGACAGCCTGCAGCCGCGCGGCTCGCTCATCAGCAACGGCACCTCCTCGGGCGCGGTGGTGATCGACTCGCAGATGCTCGCCGCCAAGGGCTCGCTGTGGGTCACGCGGCCGGCGATGATGCACTACATCCTGCCGCGCGCACACATGCTGGAGATGGCCCGCGAGCTGTTCGACCACGTGCTGGCCGGGCGCATCGCGAGCGAACCGCAACAGACGTTTGCGCTGGCCGACGCGGCCGAGGCGCACCGCGCCCTCGAAGGTCGCAAGACCACCGGCGCCACCGTGCTGCTCCCTTAATCCCACCGGGAGCCTGCCATGCAATTGCACGCGCTCGACGAGCGCCAGGAGGGCGCTCGCCCTGATGGTTACCTGTTCGGCCCCGGGCCGGCCTGGTTTGCCCTGGTCATGACGCTCGCCCTGATGATGGTCGACTACATCGACCGCCAGGTCATCGTCTCGCTGTTCCCGCACATCAAGGCGGCCTGGGGCCTGTCGGACAAGCAGCTCGGCTCGCTGGTCTCGGTGGTGTCGCTCACGGTGGCGCTGGGCTCGCTGCCCATTGCGCTCTTTGCCGACCGCGGCAGCCGCGTCAAGAGCATCGTGGCGATGGCCGTCACCTGGAGCCTGGCCACGCTCTCGTGCATGTTCACGCGCAACTACGGCCAGTTGCTGGCGGCGCGCGCCGTGGTGGGCGTGGGCGAAGCGGGCTACGGTGCGGTCGGCTCGGCGCTGATCGCCAGCCACTTTCCGGCGCGCCTGCGCGGCACGCTGCTGGCGTGCTTCTTCGCCGCGGGTTCGATCGGCTCGGTCATGGGCGTGCTGCTCGGCGGGCTGATCGCGGCGCGCTGGGGCTGGCACGCCGCCTTCGGCGTGGTCGGCGTGCCGGGCCTGGTGCTGGCGCTGTTCTATCTCAAGGTGCGCGACTACCGCACCGTGGCGCTGACGCCGCGGCTGAACGAGGCCACGCGCACCTCCGGCAATGCGCTGCGCGCCATCGCGGCGGCACTCACCCGCTCGCGCACCCTGCTCTGGGTCTGCATCGGCGGCGCGGCGCAACTGGTGGTGGTGTCGGCCATCTGGGCCTGGATGCCCAGCTTCCTGAACCGCGTGCATGGCCTGGCGCCGGACAAGGCCGCTGTCGGCGCGGCCGGCGTGGTGCTGTGCGGCGCGCTGGGCTCGGTGGTGTGGGGCGCGGTGGTGGACCGTGCCGGGCGCAACCGGCCGCGCACCAAGCTGCTGGCGCTGACGGTGCTGTGCCTGGCCACGATGCTCGTGCTGGCCTTTGCCTTCGGCGCGCCGCTGCTGGGCGGGTTGCAGACGCCGCGCCAGCAACTGGCGGCCATCGTTGCCGGCGGGCTGCTCATGACCTGCACCGTCGGCCCGGTCGTCGCGGTGGTGATCGACGTGGTGCATCCGGGCATCCGCGCCACCGGGGCGGCGGTGCTGGCGCTGTTCCAGAACCTGTTCGGCCTGGCGGCCGGCCCCTTCATTGCCGGCGTGCTCTCCGACGCCTGGTCGCTGCCGGTGGCGCTGGCGCTGATGCCGGTGTTCTCCGGCCTGGCCGCCGTCGCCTTCGTGGTGGCCGCGCGCAGCTACGAGCGCGACATGCAGCGCATCAACGACACCGTGCGGGACGAGGCCACTCGGCATGCGCCGAGCGGACTGCGGGAGCAGCACGCATGAGCACCGCCGACGCCCTGAACACGGCGGCCTGGCCCGCGCGCACCCGCCTGCTGTTCCCCGGCCTGATCGCTTGCGGCGTGGTGGCCGCGGCAGCGACCTTCCTGTCGCAGCACTACGGCGCGCCGGTGATGCTGTTCGCGCTGATGCTGGGCATGGCGATGAATTTCCTGTCGGGCGACGGGCCGTGCAAGCCCGGCATCGAATTCACCGCGCGCCACGTGCTGCGCTGGGGCGTGGCGCTGCTGGGCCTGCGCATCACCGCCGCGCAGGTGGTGGCGCTGGGCTGGCATCCGGTGATCGTGGTGGCGGTGTCGCTGGTGCTGACCATCGCCGTGTCGATGGTGGTGGCCCGGCTCACCGGCTTCAACATCCTGTTCGGGCTGCTCAGCGGCGGCGCCACCGCGATCTGCGGCGCCTCGGCCGCGCTGGCGCTGTCGGCGGCGCTGCCGCCGCATCCGCTGAAGGAGCGCGCCACGCTGTTCACGGTGGTGGGCGTGTCGGCGCTGTCCACCTTCACCATGATTCTTTATCCCATGCTGGCGCGTGCGCTGGGGCTGGACGAGCAGACCGCCGGCGTCTTCCTGGGCGCCACCATCCACGACGTGGCGCAGGTGGTGGGCGCGGGCTACGGCATGTCGCAGCAGGTGGGCGACACCGCCACGCTGGTCAAGCTGATGCGGGTGGCCTCTCTGCTGCCGGTGATCCTGTTCGCCGTGCTGTACACGCGCGCCACCGGCAAGGCGGCCCCAGGCGAGCAGCGCCCGCCCCTGCTGCCCTGGTTTGCCGTCGGCTTCGCGGCGCTGGTGGGACTCAACAGCACCGGCTGGCTGCCGGCGGCGGCCAGCCAGCTCGGCACCGCCGTCTCGGGCTGGTTCCTGGTGGCGGCGATGGCCGGCATCGGCATGAAGACGCAACTGCGCGAACTGGTCACGGTCGGCATCAAGCCGGTGCTGCTGATGGTCGGCGAAACGGTGTTCCTGGCGCTGCTGGCGCTGGGCCTGCTGCGCTGGTCGGCCTGAACAAAGCCCATTTCAACAACCGAGGGAGATTGAAGCGATGAAGAAATCCGTTCTTGCACTGGCCACCCTGGCCACCGGCGGCCTGGCCTGCGCCCAGTCGTCCATCACGATCTTCGGCATCGTCGATGCCGGCGTCAGCTACTACCAGACGCGCAGCGGCTACCTGGACACCGGCATCGGCAGCGACGGCCTGGCGCATCCGCGGCTGACCCAGAGCCAGACGGTGATGTCGACCGGCAACGCACTGGGCAGCCGCCTGGGCTTTCGCGGCACCGAAGACCTGGGCGGCGGCTGGGCCGGCAGCTTCTGGCTGGAAGCGGGCTTTGCCAACGACACCGGGGCCGGCTTCTCGCTCAACGGCCTGGGCTTCAACCGCCGCTCCACCGTGAGCCTGTCGGGCCCCATCGGCGAACTGCGGCTGGGACGCGACTACACGCCGACCTTCCTGAACGACAACATCTTCGACCCCTTCGCCACGGTGGGCGCGGGCGCCAGCGTGATCAGCATGCTGCTGGGCGGCTCCGGCGGCCCCGGCACGATCAACAACCTGATCGCCAACCCGAACTACGTGCGCGCCAACAACAGCGTCAGCTACTTCCTGCCGGCCACGCTCGGCGGCCTCTACGGCCAGCTGATGTACGGCATGGGCGAGAACCTCAAGTACGACCCGGGCACCAACACACCGGACACCCTCAACACCGCACGCACCGGGCGCTACCTCGGCGCCCGCGTGGGCTACGCGAGCGGGCCGCTGGACATTGCCGTCTCGCACGGCGCCAGCACCGTCGGCGACGACTACTACGGCGGCCTCACCAAGCGGCTGGACACCAGCAACATCGGCGGGACCTACGACTTCGGCATGGTCAAGCTGTTCGGCGAGTACACCCACATCGCGGTGAAGAACGACTGGGTGAACCAGCCGCTGGGCACGCCTTCGGGCGACGTCAAAGCCGACGGCTACCTGCTGGGCCTGACCATCCCGGTCGGCCCCGGCCAGATCCGCGCCAGCTACTCCTACCTGAGCGCCGACGTCAGCGAGGCCGCCCCGATCGGCCTGGGACAGGACCTGCCCAAGCCCACGTCGGACAAGCTGTCACTGGGCTACCTGCACAACCTCTCCAAGCGCACGGCGCTGTACGCCACCGCCGGCATCACCCGCAACCGCCATGGCGCGGCCATTCCGCCGGCACTGCCGCCCAACGGCACGGTCGGCTACACCAGTGCGCCGAACAGCCAGTTGTTCGAGCAGCGCTCGGGCTACCGCGCCGACATGGGGTACGGCTACGACGTGGGCATCCGACACAACTTCTGATGAGCTGCCCTCTACGGCAGATCATTGAATTCGCCTGCATTGCCTGATCCTGGAGTTCAGTGGCGGCGCAGTCGTCCGCTTGAAGGAACAGTCTGACCGCAAGCCTTCTTGCGGCGTCTATTTCTTTGATGACGCTATATGTCCACGGCGGCGTACGCCTCGACGTACGCCTCTTCTCCAGCACCATGGTAAGTACAGGTTCGTGCTGCAAAGTCCACGTCGTACCTGACAACACCAGCTTTCCATGTTGCTGCCAGGAACTCCGGGAAGGTGCTGTTCCCGGCTTGATCGGTGCGCAACGCAAGGATTAACGCATCGCGATCAAATGGAGGAACGTCTGCCATGCCTGAAACCAGCGGCGTTCCTTGCACGACCACTGGGCCGTTCTGGGTCATGTACAGGCTTTGGCACGACGGCAGCGACCAGATGTTTCGCGTTACGCCCGCGCGTCGAAGCGTTTCGGCCAAGTGCGGGAAACCGCCGACCTTGGGGCGGCTTGCCATGGCGCGTTGCTGGGCTGATTTGAGATTTTCAATTGCGTTGCTCATACCGAATCTCCGTCTTGCCCGCCCCCTCAGGCCAGCAGGCGCTCTATGTGCTGCCAGTGCGCAGCGCTCACCGGCGTGATCGACAGGCGATTGCCGCGCTTGAGCAGCAGCATGTCGGCCAGCGCCGCGTCAGCGCGCAGCTCGGACAGGGCCAGCAGGCGCGTCTTGCGCAGTGCCTGCACGTCCAGCAGAAGCCAGCGCGGATCGTCCGGCTTCGACTTGGGGTCGTGGTACGGCGAAGCCGGGTCGAACTGCGTCGGGTCGGGGCGCGTGGCGGAGGCCACGCGCGCCAGGCCGGCAATGCCGGGTTCCGGGCAACTCGAGTGATAGAACAGCACGCCGTCGCCGACCTGCATCTCGTCGCGCATGAAGTTGCGCGCCTGGTAGTTGCGCACGCCGGTCCAGGGCACGGTGTGTCCGGACGCGGCCAGTGCATCGTCGATCGAGCACTCGTCGGGCTCGGATTTCATCAGCCAGTAGCGGGCACCGGCCTGGGGTGAAGAGGATGGCATGGCCCGCCATGGTAGATCAGCGGGCCCGGCGCTGACAGCCGGCGCGGCGTTGTCCTGACACGCGCCAGCGGCAACCGCCGCCGCCCGGCCCGGCCGGTCGCGCCCAGTATCGGTGCATCGACAACCACCGGAGAAGCCCGTGTCCCTTTCCTTCATCCTCCTCATCGTGGTGATCCTGCTGCTCATCGGCGCGCTGCCCAGCTGGGGCTACAGCCGCAGCTGGGGCTACGGGCCCAGCGGCGGCCTGGGCCTGGTGGTCATCGTGGTGGTGGTGCTGCTTCTCATGGGGCGCATCTAGACGCGCACGCTCACACCGCCACCCACGGGTTGATCACGGTCACGCCCGCGGCTTCGAAAGGGCCGGTGTCCCGGGTGGCGACCGCAAAGCCGTTGGCCGCGGCGATGGCTGCGATGTAGCCATCGGCGGTGGCGATCGCCAAGCCGGCGCGTCGGGCCGTTGCCATCAGCGCCGCGTAGGCGGGCGTGCACGCCAGGTCAAATGGCAGCACGCGGCCCGCAAACAACGGCAGCACGCGCTTTTCCAGGTTGTCCTGCAGCCCCGCGCGCCGCTTGCCCGCCGGAAGCAGCGCGACACCCGCCCGCAGTTCCGCCACCGTGATGGCAGAAAGGAACAGGGTCTCCATCGGCTGGGCATCGATCCACTCGATCACACGCGACTCGGGCGCCTGGCGCAACGGCTCCGACATCACATTGGTGTCGAGCAGGATCATTCGAAGCTCACCGGGCGCGCCGGCGTCTTGTCGCGCGCTTGCTCGAACACCGAGAACTCTTCCTCGCTCAGTTTTGCTTGGCGGCCCATGTCCGCCAGCAGCGAACCCAGTTTCACGCGCCCTTGCGGGCTGATCGCAGCCTCCAGGATCTCGCGCACCGCGGCCTCCATGCTCTGGCCGCGTTGCGCAGCGCGGACGCGCAAGGCACGGTGTACTTCTTCGGGAAGGTTTCGAACGGTCAGCATGGCCATGGCAATCACCTCGAACGCAGTCAATGCATGCATTTTACATCAATGCATTCAAACCCGTGGCCGCGGCGCGCGCAACTCAGGCGTTCAACTGCGCCCAGGCCTTGTCCAGACGCTTCAGGCTCACCGGTTGCGGGGTGCGCAGTTCCTGCGCGAAGAAGCTGACGCGCAACTCCTCCAGCAACCAGCGGAATTCCAGCATGCGCTCGTCGACCGCGCCCTTGCGCTCGGCCACCAGGCGCCAGTAGCGCTGCTCCTGCGGTTGCAACTCCTTCAGCCGCGCCGCGTCGCGCGCCGGGTCGGCGCGCAGCTTGTCCAGCCGCGCGGTGATGGCCTTGAGGTAGCGCGCAAAGTGCTGCAGCGCCGGCCAGGGCGTGTCGGCCAGGAAGCGCTTGCCGACCAGCCGCTGCAGCTGTTGCGCGGCGTCCTGCGTGGCCTCGGGCTGGATCTTGGTGTCCTTGATCTTGCGCACGGCAGCCGCGTACTCCACCAGCACCACGCCGGCCAGCCGCGCCACTTCGTTGGCGATCAGCGTCAGGCGCCCGCGCCCTTCCTCGACCCGGCGCTTGAATTCCGCTTCATCGGCCGGCAGCGGCGCCTGCAGGAAGGCGCGCTCCAGCGCCACGTCGATGATCTGGCCGCGCAGCTCCTCCATCGTGCCCAGCGGCATGAAGGCGACCGCCATCTTCTGCATGTCGGGGATGTTCTTTTCCAGGTACTTGAGCGCGTCCTTGAGCTGCAGCGCGAACAGGCGGCGCAGGCCGGCGCGGTGCTTGGCCGCCGCCACCGCCGGCTCGTCGAAGACCTCGATGGTGACGGCGTCGCCGCCGTCGATCAACGCCGGAAAGCCGATCAGCGACTGCGCGCCGCGCCGCACTTCCATCAGCTCGGGCAGTTCGCCGAAGGACCAGCCGGTGTAGCGCTGGCCGGCCGGCAATGAAGGCTCGGCCGCGGCCGGGGCGCTGGCTTTTCCACGCGGCGATTCCGGCGCGCCGGCCTTGCCGGGTGCCGCCGCCTCGGCCGGCGCCTTCTTCACGTTCAGTCCGGCCAGGGCCTGGAAGGCACCGCGCGCCTGGGCGCCCAGTTCGGCCTTGAGCGCGCCCAGGTTGCGCCCCATGCCGAGCTGGCGGCCGTGCTCGTCGACCACGCGCAGGTTCATGAACAGGTGCGGCGCCAGCATGTCGAGCTTGAAGTCGGTGCGCTTGACGTCCAGGCTGGTGGCCTCGCGCACGCGCTTGAGCAGCGCATCGGTGAGCGAGCCGTGGCCAAAGGTCTCGGGCTGCGTCAGTTCCTCGGTCAGCCGCGCCGCCGATTCGGGCAGCGGCACGAAGCGCGAGCGCGGCTTCTGCGGCAGGCTTTTCAGCAGCGCCTGCACCTTGTCCTTGAGCATGCCCGCCACCAGCCATTCGCAGCGCTCTTCGCTGACCTGGTTCAGCACGAACAGCGGCACGCTCACCGTCAGGCCGTCGCGCGCATCGCCCGGCTCGTGCAGGTAGGTGGCGGCGCAATCGACGCCGCCCAGCTTGATCGTCGGCGGGAAGGCCTGCGTGGTGATGCCGGCGGCCTGGTGGCGCATCAGCTCGTCGCGGCTCAGGTACAGCAGGCGCGGATTGCCCTGCGAAGCCTGCTTGTACCAGGCCTCGAAGCTGATGCCGCTGGCCACGTCGGCCGGCACCTGCGCCTCGTAGAAGGCGTGGATCAGGGCATCGTCGACCAGCACGTCCTGGCGGCGCGACTTGTGCTCCAGCGCCTCGACCTCGCGCACCAGCTTGCGGTTGGCGGCCAGGAAGGGCAGCCGGCTCTCCCACTGGCCGCCGACCAGCGCCTCGCGCAGGAACACGTCGCGCGCCCCAGCCGGATCGACCTTGGAAAAATCGACGCGGCGCCCGCTGTAGATCACCAGCCCGTACAGCGTGGCGCGCTCCAGCGCGGCCACGCGGGCGTCCTTCTTTTCCCAATGCGGATCGAGCAGCTGCTTCTTCAGCAGGTGCTCGGCCACTTCCTCGATCCACTGCGGTTCGATGTTGGCGATGCCGCGCCCGAACAGGCGCGTGGTCTCGACCAGCTCGGCCGCCACGATCCAGCGCCCCGGCCGCTTGCGCAGGTGCGCGCCGGGATGCTTGTAGAACTTGATGCCGCGCGCGCCGAGGTAGACCTCTTCCTCCTCCATCTTCCAGCCGATGTTGCCCAGCAGCCCGGCCAGCATCGACTTGTGCACCTGCTCGTAGCTGGCGCTCTGCGTGTTGAGGCGCCACTTGTGCTCGTTGACCACCGTCAGCAGCTGCGAATGGATGTCGCGCCACTCGCGCAGGCGCCGCACGTTGATGAAGTTCTGCCGCAGCAGTTGTTCGTACTGTCGATTCGACAGCTTGTGCGTTGCATGGGCCTCGGCCGCCGGCACGGCAGCGGGCGGCGGCGCACTCATGCGCTGCGCCACCGGCAGCACCGCCGCGCTGGCGCGCTTGGGCCCCTGGGTTTTCGCCTGCATCTCGCGCCGGGTGGTCGGCACCTGGCCGCCGCGCGCATCGTGCAGCCATTTCCACAGCGTCAGGTAGCCGCTGAACTCGCTCTTCTCGTCGTCGAACTTGGCGTGCGCCTGGTCGGCCTGCTGCTGCGCTTCCATTGGCCGGTCGCGCACGTCCTGCACGCTCAGCGCGCTGGCGATCACCAGCACTTCTTCCAGCGCACCGCGCGCGCGGGCTTCCAGGATCATCCGGCCGACGCGCGGATCGAGCGGCAGGCGGGCCAGCTCGCCGCCGATCGGCGTCAGTTCATTCGCGTCGTCGACCGCGCCCAGTTCGTTGAGCAGCTGGTAGCCGTCGGCAATGGCGCGCGGCGACGGCGCCTCCAGGAAGGGAAAGCGCGCCACGTCGCCCAGGTGCAGCGACTTCATGCGCAGGATCACGCCGGCCAGCGAGCTGCGCAGGATTTCCGGGTCGGTGAAGCGCGGCCGGCTGTTGAAGTCCTTCTCGTCGTACAGGCGGATGCAGATGCCGTCGGCCACGCGCCCGCAACGCCCCGCGCGCTGGTTGGCCGCCGCCTGGCTGACCGGTTCGACCAGCAGTTGCTCGACCTTGCTGCGGAAGGAATAGCGCTTGACGCGCGCCGTGCCGGCGTCGATCACGTAGCGGATGCCGGGCACGGTGAGCGAGGTTTCCGCCACGTTGGTGGCCAGCACGATGCGCCGGCCGGTGTGGCCGTCGAAGATGCGGTCTTGCTCGGCCTGCGACAGCCGCGCGAACAGCGGCAGCACCTCGGCATTGCGAAACACCGGCTGGTGCGCCAGGTGCTTGCGCAGGTGGTCGGCGGCCTCGCGGATCTCGCGCTCGCCGGGCAGGAAGACGAGGATGTCGCCCGACTGGCGCGGATCGCTCCAGAGCTCGTCCACGCCGTCGGCGATGGCGTCGTTCAGGTCGTGATCGCGCGATTCCTCGAAGGGGCGGTAGCGCTGCTCCACCGGAAAAGTGCGGCCCGAGACGTAGATCACCGGCGCCGGTCCGTTGCGCGAAGCAAAGTGCTGCGCGAAGCGTTCCGCGTCGATGGTGGCCGAGGTCACGATCACCTTCAGGTCTGGCCGGCGCGGCAGGATCTCGCGCAGGTAGCCCAGCAGGAAATCGATGTTCAGGCTGCGCTCGTGGGCCTCGTCGATGATCAGCGTGTCGTAGGCCTTGAGCAAGGGATCGGTCTGCGTTTCCGCCAGCAGGATGCCGTCGGTCATCAGCTTGACCGAGGCGTCGCGGCTGAGCCGGTCCTGAAAGCGCACCTTGAAGCCAACCACCTCACCCAGCGGCGTCTTGAGTTCTTCCGCGATGCGCTTGGCGACCGAGCTGGCGGCAATGCGGCGCGGCTGGGTGTGGCCGATCAGCCGGCCGCGGCCCGGCGGCGCGTTGAGCTTGCCGCGTCCCAGCGCCAGCGCGATCTTGGGCAGCTGCGTGGTCTTGCCCGAGCCGGTTTCGCCGCACACGATCACCACCTGGTGGGCGGCAATGGCGTTGGAAATCTCCTCGCGCCGGGCGGAAACCGGCAGCGATTCGGGAAACTCGATCTTCAACGGGGTCGGGGTGGTGGCAGCGGACAAAAGCAAAAGCCGGCACCTGCGCGCCGGAAGAAAAGCTGGGAGAGAATCGCGGAATTATCCCCGCCACTCCGGGTCTGCCAGCCCGACCATCCCAGCGCGCATGTCCACCGTCTTCAATTTCACCTTCGTGCCGTGGTTTCGCTCGGTCGCGCCCTACATCCACCTGCACCGCGGCAAGACCTTCGTGGTGGCGATGGCGGGCGAGGCGATCGCCGCCGGCAAACTGCAGAACATCGCGCAAGACCTGGCGCTGATCCAGAGCATGGGCGTCAAGGTGGTGCTGGTGCACGGCTTTCGCCCGCAGGTCAGCGAGCAGCTCAAGGCCAAGGGCCACGAGGCGCATTTCTCGCACGGCGTGCGCATCACCGACGCGGTGGCGCTCGACAGCGCGCAGGAGGCCGCCGGCCAGCTGCGCTACGAGATCGAGGCCGCCTTCAGCCAGGGCCTGCCCAACACGCCGATGGCCGGCGCCACGGTGCGCGTGATCTCCGGCAACTTCATCACCGCGCGGCCGGTGGGCGTGGTCGACGGCGTCGACTTCAAGCACTCCGGGCTGGTGCGCAAGGTCGATACCAACGGCATCCGCCGCGCGCTGGATTTCGGCGCCATGGTGCTGCTCTCGCCCTTCGGCTTCTCGCCGACCGGCGAGGCCTTCAACCTGACGATGGAAGAAGTGGCGACCAGCGTCGCCATTTCCATCCAGGCCGACAAGCTGCTCTTCCTGACCGAAGTGCCTGGCATCGCGCAGGACGCCAGCCAGCCGATCAGCGAAGACAACCCGATCGACACCGAGCTGCCGCTGGCCACCGCCGAGAAGCTGCTGGACAGCCTGGGCACGCCGCACAAGCCGACCGACACCGCCTTCTACCTGCAGCACTGCGTGAAAGCCTGCAAGGGCGGCGTCGAGCGCAGCCACATCCTGCCCTTCGCGGTCGATGGCTCGCTGCTGCTGGAGGTCTACGTGCACGACGGCATCGGCACCATGGTGGTCGACGAAAAGCTGGAAAGCCTGCGCGAGGCCACGGTCGACGACATCGGCGGCATCCTGCAGTTGATCGAGCCCTTCGAGCGCGACGGCACGCTGGTCAAGCGCGACCGCACCGAGATCGAGCGCGACGTCAACCACTACACCGTGATCGAACACGACGGCGTGATCTTCGGCTGCGCCGCGCTCTACCCCTACCCCGAGGCGCGCACCGCCGAAATGGCCGCGCTGACCATCTCGCCGGCCGTGCAGTCGCAGGGCGACGGCGAACGCATCCTCAAGCGCGTCGAGCAACGCGCCAAGGCGATGGGCCTGGAAAGCCTGTTCGTGCTGACCACCCGCACCATGCACTGGTTCATCAAGCGCGGCTTCCAGCAGGTCGACCCCGACTGGCTGCCCGAAGCCCGCAAGCGCAAGTACAACTGGGACCGCAAGAGCGTGGTGCTGGTCAAGCGCCTCTGAGAGGCTGTTTCCCGACAGCCCTTGCTTCCGCGCCCGGCGCCGCGCTCACCGATAATCCGCGCCATGAATCCCCTGCTCGCCAAGTTGCAGCCCTATCCCTTTGCGCGGCTGCGCGAACTGTTCGCGGGCGTCACGCCCGACCCCGCTTTCTCGCCCATCAGCCTGGGCATCGGCGAGCCCAAGCACGCCACGCCGGGTTTCATCAAGGATGCGCTCACCGCCGGGCTCGGCACGCTGGCGGCCTACCCCGCCACCGCCGGCGACCTGCCGCTGCGCCAGTCGTTCACCGCCTGGCTGCACAAGCGCTACGGGCTGGAACTCGATCCCGCCACCCAGGTGCTGCCGGTCAACGGCTCGCGCGAGGCGCTGTTCGCGCTGACGCAAACCGTGGTCGATCCGTCCGTCAGCCCGGCGCCGATCGTCGCCTCGCCCAACCCCTTCTACCAAATCTACGAAGGCGCGGCGCTGCTGGCGGGCGCGGAGCCGTATTACGTGCCGAGCGTGCCGGCGCGCAACTTCGCGGTCGACTGGGACGGCATGCCGGAAGCCGTCTGGCAGCGCACGCAGCTGGTGTTCGTCTGCTCACCGGGCAACCCGACCGGCGCCGTGATGCCGCTTCAGGAATGGCGCAAGCTGTTTGTGCTGTCGGACCGCTACGGCTTCGTCATCGCCTCGGACGAGTGCTACAGCGAGATCTACTTCCGCGACGAGCCGCCGCTGGGCGGGCTGGAAGCGGCGGCCCAGCTCGGGCGCGCCGACTTCAAGAACCTGATCGCCCTCACTTCGCTCTCCAAGCGCAGCAACGTGCCGGGCCTGCGCAGCGGCTTCGTGGCAGGCGACCGCGACATCATTGCCTCCTTCCTGCTTTATCGCACCTACCACGGCAGCGCCATGAGCGGCGCGGTGGCGGCCGCCAGCATGGCCGCCTGGGCCGACGAATCGCACGTGGTGGACAACCGCGCCCAGTACCGCAGCAAGTTCGCCGCCGTCACGCCGCTGCTCGAGCCGGTGCTCGACGTGCGCCTGCCCGACGCCAGCTTTTATTTGTGGGCCGGCGTGCCGCCAGCGTGGCAAGGCGACGACGCTGCCTTCGCCCGCGCGCTCTATGGTCAATACAATGTGACGGTGCTCCCCGGCAGCTTTCTGGCGCGCGAGGCGCAGGGCCAGAACCCGGGGCGCGGCCGCATCCGGATGGCGCTGGTGGCCGAGACCGCCGAGTGCGTCGAAGCGGCGCAGCGCATCGTCCAGTTCGTTCGACAAGGCCGCTAAGGCAGCCCATCCCGTTTTTATCCGAGAGTTATTCATGACCCAACAACTTCAGCAGACCATCGACGCCGCGTGGGAAGACCGCGCCAACATCTCGCCGGCCAAGGCGCCCAAGGACGTGGTCGAGGCGGTCGAGACGGTCATCAGCCAGCTCAACAACGGTTCGCTGCGCGTCGCCACGCGCGAAGCCGTCGGCCAGTGGACGGTGCACCAGTGGATCAAGAAGGCGGTGCTGCTGTCGTTCCGCCTGAAGGACAACGAAGTCATGAGCGCCGGCGCGCTGGGCTTCTACGACAAGGTGCAGACCAAGTTCTCGCACCTCGACGCCGACGCGCTCAAGGAAGCCGGCGTGCGCATCGTGCCGCCGGCCGTGGCGCGCCGTGGCAGCTACATCGCCAAGGGCGCGATCCTGATGCCCTCGTACGTGAACATCGGCGCCTACGTCGGTGAAGGCACCATGGTCGACACCTGGGCCACCGTCGGTTCGTGCGCCCAGATCGGCGCCAACGTGCACCTGTCGGGCGGCGTCGGCATCGGCGGCGTGCTCGAGCCGCTGCAGGCCGGCCCGACCATCATCGAAGACAACTGCTTCATCGGCGCCCGCTCCGAAGTGGTCGAAGGCGTGGTGGTCGAGGAAAACTCGGTGCTCGGCATGGGCGTGTACCTCGGCAAGAGCACCCCGATCTTCAACCGCGACACCGGCGAGACCTTCTACGGCCGCGTGCCGGCCGGCAGCGTGGTGATCAGCGGCAACCTGCCCAAGACCAGCGCCAACGGCACCGCCTACTCCACCTACGCCGCCATCATCGTCAAGACGGTCGACGCGCAGACGCGCTCGAAGACTTCCCTGAACGACCTGCTGCGCGACTGATCGCACGCCGCCGCGCGGCAGCGCGCGGCCTGCTCGCCAATTCCAACAAGACAACGACGAGGAGAGATTCGATGGGCACGATGGAACGCATTCTTCGCCTGATGGCCGAGCGCAAGGCCTCGGACATCTACCTCTCGGCGCATGCGCCGGCGCAGATCCGCATCAACGGCCTGTGCCTGCCCATCAACGCGCAGGTGCTGCCGCCGGATGCACCGCTCAACCTGTTGGCCGAAGTGGTGCACGAGAGCCGCATCGAGGAGCTCAAGCGCAGCGGCGAGCTGAACATGGCGGTGGCGCTCGAAGGCGCCGGCAACTACCGCATCAGCGCCATGCGCCAGCGCGGCACCTACGCGGTGGTGGTGCGCCACATCCCCTCGAACATTCCCTCCTTCGACGATCTCAAGCTGCCCGAGACGCTCAAGGGCCTGATCATGGAAAAGCGCGGGCTGATCCTGATGGTGGGCGCCACCGGCGCCGGCAAGACCACCACGCTGGCCTCGATGATCGACTACCGCAACGAGAACGCGGGCGGCCACATCCTGACGGTGGAAGAGCCGATCGAGTTCACCTACACCAACAAGAAGTCGCTGGTGAACCAGCGCGACGTCGGCAGCGACACGCAGTCGCTGCAACTGGCGCTGAAGAACGCCCTGCGCCAGGCGCCCGACGTGATCCAGATCGGCGAAATCCGCGACCGCGAAACCATGAGCGCGGCCATTGCCTATGCGCAGTCGGGCCACCTATGTGTGGCCACGCTGCACGCCAACAACGCCTACCGCGCGCTGAATCGCATCCTGAGCTTCTACCCGGTGGAAGTGCGCCCCACCCTGCTGGGCGACCTGGGCGCCGCCTTGCGCGCGGTGATTGCCCAGCGCCTGGTGCGCACGCCCGCCGGCGGGCGCGTGCCGGCCCTGGAAATCCTGCTGAACACCGCGCTGGTGGCCGAGAACATCGAGAAGGGCGACTTCTCCGCGGTGAAGGAAGCCATGGAGCAATCGATGGCCGAGGGCTCGCAGACCTTCGAGGAAGACCTCGCGCGCCTGATCAACGACAGCCTGATCGACCGTGCCGAAGGCCTGGCCAACGCCGACTCCCCGACCAACCTCATGTGGCGCCTGCAGAACCGCAAGGCGCCCGTGCAGAAATCCGAAGAACGCAGCCTGATGGACCAGGTGGAGGAACCGACCTTCACCGACATCACGCTCGACGTGCGCTTCTGAGCCTCCGCCTCAGCGCACGCACGCCCACCCGCCCTTTTCATGTCCCGTACCCTCCAGCTCGCCGAACACCTCATTTCCCGCCCTTCTGTCACGCCGGACGACGCGCAGTGCCAGCAGATCCTGGGCGACTGGCTGCGGCCGCTGGGCTTCGAGCTGGAAACCATCGAAAGCGGCCCGGCCGACTTTCGCGTGACCAACCTGTGGGCGCTGCGCCGCGGCCAGCCCGCCGCCGGCCAGGGCCGCGCGCGCACCGTGGTGCTGGCCGGCCACACCGACGTGGTGCCGACCGGCCCGCTCGACGCCTGGACCAGCCCGCCCTTCACGCCGACGCACCGCGACGGCAAGCTGTACGGCCGTGGCGCCTGCGACATGAAGACCTCGCTGGCGGCCTTCGTGGTGGCGATCGAGGAATTCCTCGCCGCGCACCCCGAACCCCACTTGAACCTGGCGCTGCTGCTGACCAGCGACGAGGAAGGCCCGGCCGTCGACGGCACGGTGGTCGTCTGCAACGCCCTGCGCGAACGCGGCGAGGTGCTCGACTACTGCATCGTCGGCGAGCCGACGGCGGTGCAGCGCACCGGCGACATGATCAAGAACGGCCGGCGCGGCACCATGAGCGGCAAGCTCACGGTGAAAGGCGTGCAGGGCCACATCGCCTACCCGCACCTGGCGCGCAACCCGGTGCACCAGCTGGCGCCGGCGCTGGCCGAGCTGGTGGCGATCAACGAAGCCGGCGCGTGGGATGCAGGCAATGCCTTCTTCCAGCCCACCAGCTGGCAGGTCAGCAACGTCCACGCGGGCACCGGTGCCAGCAACGTGATTCCGGGCGATGCGGTGGTCGACTTCAACTTCCGCTTCTCCACAGAATCCTCGCCCGAGTCGCTGCAGCAACGCGTGCACGCCGTGCTCGACCGGCACGGCCTCGACTACACGCTGGCCTGGACCGTCGGCGGCCTGCCCTTCCTCACGCCGCCCGGCGCGCTGGTGGAAGCCGTGCAGCAGGCGATCCGTGCCGAAACCGGCATCGAGACCGAACTGTCGACCAGCGGCGGCACCAGCGACGCGCGCTTCATCGCCAAGGTGTGCGAACAGGTGATCGAGCTGGGCCCGGTGAACGCCAGCATCCACAAGATCGACGAGCACATCGCGCTGGCGGACATCGACACCCTGAAGAACATCTACCGCCGCGCGCTCGAAGCGCTCGACGCGATGCAGACCGCTTCGTGAGCACTGTCATTGAACTGATCGAAGCCGGTGCGCGCCAGCTCACCGAGGCCGGCGTCGCCTTCGGCCACGGCACCACCAACGCCTTCGACGAAGCCGCCTGGCTGGTGCTGTGGCGCCTGAAGCAGCCGCTGGACAGCCTCGACGAGGTGGCCGATCGCCCGGTCGGCGGCGCCGAGCAAAAAGCCATCGCCGAGCTGATCGCCCAGCGCATCGCCACCCGCCGCCCGGCCGCCTACCTGACGCGCGAAGCCTGGCTGCAGGGCGTGCCCTTCTACGTCGACGAGCGCGCCATCGTGCCGCGCAGCTTCATCGCCGAACTGCTGGCCGACGGCAGCATCGACCCCTGGCTCGGGCCGCACACCACGCAAGTACTCGACCTGTGCACCGGCAACGGCAGCCTGGCGGTACTCGCCGCCATGACCTATCCCGACGTGCAGGTGGACGCCTCCGACCTGTCCCCCGAGGCGCTGGAAGTGGCCGCCATCAACGTCACGCGCCACGAACTGGACGCGCGCATCACGCTCCTGCAGTCCGACGGCCTGGCCGCCGTGCGCGGCCCGTACGACCTGATCCTGTGCAATCCGCCCTACGTCAACGCGCAGAGCATGGCGGTCCTGCCGGCCGAATATCGGGCCGAGCCCGAGCTGGCATTGGCCGGTGGCGCCGACGGGATGGATTTCATCCGCCAGCTCTTTGCCGCCGCACCTGCGAAAATGAGTGACCGCGCGGTGCTGGTGCTGGAAATCGGCAACGAGCGCCCCTACTTCGAAGCGGCATTCCCGCGCCTCGAAGTCGTCTGGCTCGACACCAGCGCCGGGGATGACCAGGTTCTCCTGGTCACCCGCGAAGCCCTTCTCCGCCTTCCCTGAATTAAGGGCGCCCGTCTCGTTCGCTGCACCCGGCGGGCGCGCCGGTCGCCAACGAAATGATCACTCTCAAGAACGTCGTCCTGCGCCGCAGCAGCAAAGTCCTGCTCGACGGTGCCAGCGTCACCATCAACCCCGGCGAAAAGGTCGGCCTGGTGGGGCGCAACGGCGCCGGCAAATCCACCCTGTTCGCCCTCTTCAACGGCACGCTGCACGAAGACGGCGGCGACTTTTCCTGCCCCAGGCACTGGCGCCTGGCGCAGGTGGCGCAGAACATGCCGGAGACCAGCGACAGCGCCACCGACTTCGTTGTGGGCGGCGACACGCGCCTCGCGGAACTGCGCGAGCAGTTGGCCGTCACCGAGGCCGCCCACGCGGCCGACCCGGACGACCACGACATCGGCATGCAGCTGGCGCACGCCTACACCGACCTGGCCGATGCCGGCGAGCACGATGCGGTGCCGCGCGCGCAGGCGCTGATCCTCGGCCTGGGCTTCAAGGTCCACGAGCTCGACCAACCCGTCAACAGCTTCTCGGGCGGCTGGCGCATGCGGCTGCAGCTGGCGCGCGCACTGATGTGCCCGAGCGACCTGCTGCTGCTCGACGAACCGACCAACCACCTGGACCTGGACGCACTGGTCTGGCTCGAAGCCTGGCTGCAGAAGTACGCCGGCACCATGATCGTGATCAGCCACGACCGCGAATTCCTCGACGCCGTGACCGATATCACCCTGCACATCCAGAACGCGGGCCTGACGCGCTACGGCGGCAACTACAGCAAGTTCGAGGAAATGCGCGCGCTGCAGATGGAACAGCAGCAGGTCGCCTTCGCCAAGCAGCAGGACAAGATCGCCCACCTGCAGAAGTTCATCGACCGCTTCAAGGCCAAGGCCAGCAAGGCCAAGCAGGCGCAAAGCCGGGTCAAGGCGCTCGAGCGCATGGAAAAGGTGGCGCCGCTGCTGGCCGAGGCCGACTTCACTTTTGAATTCAAGGAGCCGGGCAACATCCCCAACCCGATGCTGTCGATCAGCGAAGCCTCCTTCGGCTACGTGCTGGAAGACGCGCCGCCCAAGACCATCCTGCGCGGCGTGAGCCGTTCGGTGCTGGCCGGCCAGCGCATCGGCATCCTGGGCGCCAACGGCCAGGGCAAGTCGACGCTGGTCAAGACCATTGCGCGCGAGATGGGCGCCCTGGCCGGAACGGTGACAGAGGGTAAGGGTCTCAACATTGGGTACTTCGCCCAGCAGGAGCTGGACGTGCTGCGCCCGCAGGACACCCCCCTCGAACACATGGTGCGGCTGGCCCGCGAGCACGCCGGCACGGTGCGCGAACGCACCGGCGAGCAGGACCTGCGCGGCTACCTGGGCAGCTTCAATTTCAGCGGCGACATGGTCAAGCAGGCGGTCGGCACCATGAGCGGCGGCGAAAAAGCCCGCCTGGTGCTGGCCATGATGGTGTGGCAGCGCCCCAACCTGCTGCTGCTCGACGAACCGACCAACCACCTCGACCTGGCGACGCGCGAGGCACTGGCCGTGGCGCTCAACGAGTTCGAGGGCACGCTCATGCTGGTCAGCCACGACCGTGCGCTGCTGCGCTCGGTGTGCGACGAATTCTGGCTGGTCGGGCGTGGCGTGGTGAGCGACTTTGACGGCGACTTGGACGACTATCAGCGCTATTTGCTGGACGAAGCCAAGCGTTTGCGTGAATTGGCGCGCGAAGAGACGCGCGCCGGCCAGGCCGCCGAGGCGGCTGCGGTGCAAGCCGCTGCGGCCGCCGCCGCGCCCGCCGTGGCCTCACGCGAACAGCGCCAGGCCGATGCCGCCAGCCGCCAGCAGCGGCTGGAGCAGGCCCGCCCGCTGCGCAAGGAGATTGCCGCCATCGACCAGCGCATGGCGGCCGCCTCGGCCGAGCGGCTGGCCCTGGAGGAACGCATGTCGCAGCCCCTGGCGCCGGCCGACATTGCCGAAGCGGGCAAGCGCCTGAAGACGCTGGGCGACGAGATCGCGGCGCTGGAAGAGCGCTGGCTCAGCCTGTCCGGTGCGCTGGAAGCACTGGGCGAGTGACGTGCCGTCCGCTTACAACCGGAGTGAGTACTTTGGGTTTCATTTCAAGGTAAACACGCCCAACCGTGCAATATTGCGTTGTGGCGGCGCCACGAGCGCCTCGCTTTCGACCAGCTTACATTCATTGACAGACGGCCGTCATGCCAAGCTATCGGAAACCGGCCATCGCGCGGAAACTCGCTTCTGCGTGATGGCCACAACGACATGCGACGCCCGGAGAAAAGTTTTTGCAGGAAGCCTCAATGAATGAATCGGACATTGCAGCGTCGGTGGAGCGCCTGATGAGCAAGGTCGACTACTACCTGCATTGCGAACTGGACGAAGAGTACGACCACGATCGTCCGGACTCGGCGCGCACCCAACTCGAAGCCGCCCTGCGCGAGGAACTGCAGCGCGCGCAGGCCATCGGCCTGGTGTCGGCGGCCATGACGCAAGGCGTCACGACCTGAAGCGCCCTGGCGGGCGCGCGGGAACGCGCTAGAAGTTCGCCACCTGCCACTCGTAATCGAGCGCGACTTCGCCCAGCAGGCGCAGGCGCTCGTCGGCGCTGGCGCCCAGCGCCTGCACCAGTTTCGCGTTGTAGCCCTCCAGCGTGGCCTTGGCCTTGTCGGCCACTTCGGCGGTCACGCCCTGGTCTTCATAGGTGCGCACGTACGACTGGGCGGCGATGCCCACCACGAAATACAGGCCGGCGTTGAGCGGGTCGCTCTTCATGAGCTCATAGGCGTCGCGGTAGAACGCCTTGAAGGCATCGGTGCCGGCTTCGGAGCGTGCAAAGCGCTGGGCGAGTCCCGGAAAGTCCATGAATCGATCTCCTCAATCTTCCAAAGGCTGGGCGCCGCGGCGGTGCCGCTGCGCGCCAAAAAAGGGCCGATTCTCGCACCGGCCGCACCCTCAATCGAGCGGCTGGCCCTTGAGTTCGGGGATCAGGAACACGGTGGCCACCATGTCCAGCACGTAGATCGCCGCCAGCAGCGCGATCGCGACCTGGAACGAATAGGTGGCGGCCAGCGCCCCCACCACCACCGGCCCGAAGCCGCCCACCCCGCGCCCGATGTTGAACAGCACGTTCTGCGCGGTGGCGCGCGCTTCGGTCGGGTAGGCCTCGGACATCAGCGCGCCGTAGCCGCCCAGCATGCCGTTGACGAACATGCCCATCAGCGCGCCGGCCCACAGCATGGAAACCGGGTCGGACAGCTGCGAATAGACCAGCACCATCACCACCGCGCCGGCCTGGAACAGCAGGAAGCTGGGCTTGCGGCCGATGCGGTCGGCCAGCTGGCCGAAGATCCAGATGCCGGCCATCATCCCCAGGATGGTGACCGCGGTCCACATGGCCGAGCGCGTGAGGTTGAAGCCCAGCTTGCTGGCCAGGAAGCTGGGCATCCAGATCATGATCCCGTAGTAGCCGAAGTTCTGCACCGAGCACAGCACCACGATGCCCAGGCTGGTGCGGGTGGTCGGCCCGTCCTTCACCAGCAGCTTGAAGGCGCGTGACTTGTCGCCCTGCGGCTTGGCCTTGCGCACGAACACCTCGGGCTCGTGCAGCCGGTTGCGAATGACCCAGGCGACGATGGCCGGGATCACGCCCACCAGGAACATGCCGCGCCAGCCGATGCTCGGCAGCAGCAGCGGCGTCAGCAGCGCCGCGCCCAGCACGCCGACCTGCCAGCCCAGCGCCACGTACGAGGACACGCGCGCACGGTGCTTCGCCGGCCAGGCCTCGGCCGCCAGCGCCATGCCGATGCCGAACTCCCCGCCCAGCCCGATGCCGGCGATGGTGCGGTAGACCAGCAGGTCCCAGTAGCCCTGCGCGAAGGCGCACAGGCCGGTGAACACGGCAAACAGCACGATGGTCCAGGTCAGCACGCGGATGCGGCCGAAGCGGTCGCTCAGCGAACCGAAGATGATGCCGCCGGCGACGGCGCCGACCAGCGTCCAGGTCACGAGCGAGCCGGCTTCGCTCGGCGTCAGGTGCAGGTCGGCGGAGATCGCCTTGAGCATGAAGCCGAGGATGAGCAGGTCGAAACCGTCCATGGCGTAGCCGATGGCCGAGCCGAACATGGCTTTCCAGCTGTAGTCGGAGACGTGGGTGGGGGCGCCGTCCGCGGCGGTGGCGGGCGTGGCGGCTGGGTTGGCTTGCAAGATGTTGTTTCTCCTTGGGACGGCCGGCTTGCAGCGCGGCGGCGTCGGATGATCTGGATGTCAGCCACCCGCTCGCGCGGCCATGCCGCGCAAGGTGCACGGCATGAAAGGCAAATCGGGGGATGGCGCTATTTTCCGTCAGATTCGGCCCGGGCCTGCCGCCCCGCGCGGTGGCGCCTGGCTTGGCGGAACTTGCGCGACCATTGCGGGACTGATGAAACATGAACCTTCTCCCGTCGCCGCACGGCACACGCCCGGCATGAGCGGCATCCACACCGACACCCCCACGCGCCAGAACGCGGCGCGCAACGCCCCGCCGCCGGACACCCAGTCGCCGGCCGACCGCTACCAGGAACTCTTCGTCGCGGTGCAGCGCGAGGCGGTGTTTGCCGACAGCAAGACCTTCGTCGATTGCCGGCCGCTGCAGGCGCCGGAGGACATCCTGGCCGCCTACCGCCGCGCCTGCGGCCAGCCGGGCTTCGACCTCGCCGCCTTCGTGCAGCAGCACTTCATGCGGGAGCCGCCGGCCGCGCAGGGCTACGTCTCGCCACCGGGCCAGCACATGGCCGAGCACATCGACGGGCTGTGGGACGTGCTCACGCGCCACCCCGGGCGGCACCCGCCGCGCGGCTCGGCGCTGGCGCTGCCGCACGCCTACGTGGTGCCGGGCGGGCGCTTCGTCGAGATGTACTACTGGGATTCGTACTTCACCATGCTCGGCCTCTCGGCCAGCGGGCGGCAAGACCTGCTGCACGCGATGACCGACAACTTCGCCTACCTGATCGACACCTTCGGCCACGTGCCCAACGGCACCCGCACCTACTACCTGAGCCGCTCGCAGCCGCCCGTCTTCGCGCTGATGGCCGAGCTGTGCGAGCACTGCCACGGCCAGGGCGCGGCGCACTACCTGCCGCAACTGCTGCGCGAACACGCCTTCTGGATGGAAGGCGCCGACACGCTCGCGCCGGGCCAGGCGCACCGGCGCGTGCTGTGCCTGCCCGACGGCGCCGTGCTCAATCGCTACTGGGATGAACGCGACACCCCGCGCGAGGAAGCCTGGCGCGAAGACGTCGCCACCGCGGCGCTGTCGGACCGGCCGGCGCAAGCGGTCTACCGCGACCTGCGCGCTGCCGCCGAATCGGGCTGGGACTTCAGTTCGCGCTGGCTCGCGCACATGCCGCACGAGACGAATCGCCTGCGCGTGCTGGCCAGCATCCGCACCACCGCCATCGTGCCGGTCGACCTCAATGCGCTGCTGTACAAGCTGGAAATGAGCATCGCCCAGCACTGCCGGGCCGCGGGCGACGCCCAGCAGGCGCAGGAGTTCGAGCAACGTGCAGCGCGTCGGCAGGAAGCCATCAGCACTTGGCTGTGGCACGAACACGCGGGCGCCTTCCTCGATTTCGACTGGCAGGCCCGCACGCCGCGCGAGCGGCTCAATGCCGCCACCCTGGTGCCGCTGTTCACCGGCTGCGCCAGCCCCGCGCAAGCGGCGGCGGTGGCCGACAAGGTGCACCGCCGCCTGCTGGCGCCGGGCGGCCTGGCCACCACCGAGATCGACAGCGGCGAGCAATGGGACCGGCCCAACGGCTGGGCGCCGTTGCAATGGATGGCGGTCAAGGGCCTGGAAGCCTACGGCCAGCAGGCGCTGGCCGACGAGATCCGCACGCGCTGGCTGCGCACCGTCGGCGAGGTCTATGGCCGCGACGGCAAGCTGGTCGAGAAGTACGCCTTGCGCCAGGTGCCGCTGCAGGCCAGCTCCGGGGGCGGCGGCGGCGAATATCCGCTGCAGGACGGCTTCGGTTGGACCAGCGGCGTGACGCGCAACTGGCTGCACGAAGGCGGCGGCGCGGCCGACACCGAAGTGAAGGCCGGCGCGGGTTCAGGCGCTTGAGGCCAGCCAGCGCTCGACCTGTTCGAGCGCCGCATCGGCCCCCGGCTCGCCGGTGATCGCCAGCGCGCGCTCGTCCGGCTCCGGCCGCTGCAGCGTGCGCAACTGGCTGTCGAGCAGCGAGGGCGGCATGAAGTGGCCGCGGCGCCCCGCGATGCGCGCGCGCAGCAGCGCCTCGGGCGGATCGGGCAGCACGAAGGCCAGGTCGGATCGCGCCAGCCGCAGCCGGTCGCGGTAGGCCCGCTTGAGCGCCGAACAGGTGATCACGCCGCCCTCGCCGGCGGCGCTGCGTTGCGCAATCCAGTCCGCCACGCGGTCCAGCCAGGGCGCGCGGTCGGCGTCGTCCAGCGGCTGGCCGGCCGCCATCTTGGCAACGTTGGCCGCGGGGTGCAGGTCGTCGCCTTCCTGGAAGGCCCAGCCCAGGCGCCGGGCCAGCGCCGCGCCCAGCGTCGACTTGCCGGAGGCCGAAACGCCCATCACCACCACCACCGGCGGCGGCTGCTGTTCATGCGCCCGCATCGCGCCGCGTCACTTCGGCAGCTCGACGTGGCCGCCAAAGCCGAAGCGCATGGCCGACAGCAGCTTGTCGCCGAAGGTCGATTCGACCCGGCTGCGGTAGCGCGCAAACAGCGCCGCCGACAACACGTAGGCCGGCACCGCCTCTTCCATCGCGGCGTCGATGGTCCATTGGCCTTCGCCGCTGTCGGCCACCTTGCCGGAGAAGTGGTCCAGGCCCTCGTCCTTGGCCAGCGCGTCGGCCGAGAGGTCGAGCAGCCACGAGGTGATGACGCTGCCGCGCCGCCACACCTCGGCCACGTCGGGCAGGTTGATGTCGAAGCGCTCTTCTTCCGGCAGCCGCTCGGACGACTTGCGCTTGAGGATGTCGAAGCCCTCGGCGTAGGCCTGCATCAGGCCGTACTCGATGCCGTTGTGCACCATCTTCACGAAGTGCCCGGCGCCGGCCGGGCCGGCATGGATGTAGCCGCGCTCGGCGCGGTCGTCGGCGCTGTCGCGGCCCTGGGTGCGGGGGATGCTGCCCAGGCCCGGCGCCAGCGCCTGGAAGATCGGATCGAGCCGGTCGACCGTTTCCTTGTCGCCGCCGATCATCATGCAGTAGCCGCGGTCCAGCCCCCACACGCCGCCCGAGGTGCCGACGTCGAGGTAGTGCACGCCCTTGGCGCGGCAGGTCCTGGCGCGGCGGATGTCGTCCTTGTAGAAGGTGTTGCCGCCATCGATGATGACGTCGCCCGGCTGGCACAGCGCCAGCAGCGCCTCGACCGTGCCTTCGGTCGGCGCGCCGGCCGGCAGCATCGACCAGAACACGCGCGGCGCCTTCAACTTGCCGGCCATGTCCTGCAGCGAAGTGGCGCCCTGCGCGCCTTCCGCCGCCAGGGTGGCCACCGACTTCTCGCTCTGGTCATACACCACCACCTGGTGGCCTCCCTGCATCAGGCGGCGCCCGATGTTGCCGCCCATGCGGCCCAGTCCAATGATTCCGATTTGCATTTGAGGGATTCTCCTGTTCGATTCACCCGGGTAGAGGGATGCCGCGGCGGGGTAGTTCCGGGCCACGGCTGTTCGGGTGGTGGCGCATCATGGCACCGCCCGCGCGCCCCGGCACGTCGCCGCCGGGGCGCAGGCAGCCGTCGATTTCGTGCACAGCGCCACATCGGCGCGGACGAGCGCCCCGGCCCGCACGAACTTTTCGGTTAGAAGAACGACAGACAACATTGACAAGAAGATCGGGGAGTTCATGGGAGTCGAAAACGACGCGCGCGCGCCCGCCAACGGCGGCCAGCGCGACGCCTGGCAGGCCGCCTGGCTGCTGCTGCTGCCGCTCGCGCTGGTGCTGCTGTACATCGCCACCTCGCGCGTCCTCACCGCGCACAACGCGGTCAGCATGTCGGCGCCGGACGGCAGCCTGCGCGACCTGGCGCGCTGGCTGTGGGGCTTTACCGTGCTGCGCTGCGTGGCGGCGCTGCTGGTGGGCTGGGGCCTGCAGCGCTGGCTGTGCCCGCGCCGGCGCTGGGCCTTCCTGCCCTTCGCGCTGGGGCTGTTCGGCGCGCTGGCCGGCGCCGCCGCCTGGCGCCAGGGGCAGCCCGTGGCCACGCTGCTGCAGCACTGGCTGGCCAGCGCGGGCGACCAGGCCTGGCTGCTGCTGGCCGCCAGCTGGAGCGACGCCGGCGGCGTCGCGCTGATGGTGCTGCTGCTGGGCACGCTGCTGCGGTGGAGCCCCGCCACCCTGCGCCCGCTGCTGGTGCGCCTGGCGCAAGCGGCCTGCGTGCTGCTGTGCCTGCTGCTGGCCTTCGGCTACGCCGCCGAATGGGCCACCGGCCAACCGACCAGTGCGCGCGTGGTGCTGTTCGCGCTGCGCCATCCGCAGGACACCGCGCCCATGCTGCGGGCCGAGGTCACGCCCTGGCGGCTGGCCGGCGTGGCCGCTGCGCTGCTGGGTGCGCTGGCCTGGCAATGGCGCGTGCGGGCGCTGGCCAGGGCGCCGATGACCGCCCGCGCGGCACGCTCGGCCGCGCTGCTGCTGGCGCTGCTGGGCAGTGCCGCCGTGCTGCTGCCGGCGCCGCGCGTCGGCATGGCCGAACTGCAGCGTTCCCGCGCCGGCAGCCTGCTGCCGCTGGCGCTGTCGCTGCGCCCCAGCCCGCTGGAACAGGCGCGCGACGAACTCGCCCGGCGCTACCCGGCCGACACGCCCGCCCCCTGGTTCAGCGACTCGCTGCGGCTGGTGCCGCGCCATCCGCAGGCGGCACCGCGCAACGTGGTGATCGTGATGATGGAATCGATGCGCGCCGAATCCACCAGCCTGGCCACGCCCGGCGTGCCGACCACGCCCTTCCTGCAATCGCTCGCCGCCAAAGGGCTGCAGGTGCCCGACATGAACGCCGTCATTCCGCGCACCGCCGCCGCCTGGACCGCGATCCTGGCCGGCAGCTACCCGCTCAGCAACGAAGCCACCTCGCGCTGGGCCGCCGGGCTGGACCACGGCACGCCGCCCACCATCGCGCTGCCGCGCGCGCTGCGCGGGCTGGGCTATGCCACCGGCTTCTTCACGCCCACCGGCACCGACTACCTGGACGACCGCACCCTGCTCGCGCAACTGGGCTTCGCCGAGGTGTTCGACGAGCGCCAGCTGAACGGCAACGGCGCACCGCGCGTGAACTACCTGGGCTGGGCCGACGAGGTGATGGTCGAGCCGATCCTGGCCTGGAGCCGCAAGCAGCAGCAGGCGCAGCGCCCTTTCCTCACGGTGGTCATGACCAACGTCGGCCACCACGACTACCGCACGCCGCCCGACTGGCCGCGCGTCGACTTTCCGGGCGTGGCGCCCGATTCGACCCTGGCCGACTACTACAACTGCCTGCGCTACATCGACAGCGTGATGGCCCGGCTGATGGACGGCTACGCCCGGCTGGGCCTGCTGGACAACACGGTCTTCGTGTTCGTGGGCGACCACGGCCAGATGTTCGGCGAGCATGGCCTCAAGCAATCCTTCAACGCCATCTACCAGCCCGGCCTGCACGTGCCGGCGCTGGTCTACGCGCCCGGCCTGATCGCCCCCGGCCAGGTCGCGCAGGGTCCGCGCCAGCAGGTCGACATCGTGCCCACCGTGCTCGACCTGCTCGGCCTGCGCATGGAAGACGCGCGCCTGCCCGGCCTCTCGCTGCTGCAGCCGGTGCCACCGGAGCGCCCGCTGTTCTTCGCCAGCAGCATCGAAGGCAGCGAGCTCGCGCTGCGGCACGGCCAGCGCAAGTACATCTACCACTTCGGGCGCGAGCCGATGCAGGTGTTCGACCTCGCCGCCGACCCGCAGGAACTGCGCCCGCTGGCCGGCGTGCCCGACCCGGTGCTGGCCGAGGCGCGCAGCGCCATGCTGACCTGGCAGGCGGAGGTGGAGCGCTCGGCGCTGGGGCCGGCGCTCGACTGAACGACTGAACCCGACTGCGTCATTGCACCGACAATGCGCCGCTGGCATGGGGCGCCGCCGACAAGGCGCCCCGCGGCTCAAGAGGAACCCCATGGACGCAATCGAACAAGCCACGCTGGCGCTGCTGCAGGCGCGCCGCGACCATCAACCGGCACCACCGCTCGCCGTGCCCCTGCCCGACGCCCCGGCCGCCTATGCGGTGCAGGACGCCGTCGGCAGCGCGCTCGGCTGGTTCGAGGGCCGCACGCCGCGCTTCTGGAAATCGGGCGGCGCCACGCTGGCGCAACAGACCCACGCCCCGCTGCCACCGCAGCGCGTGCTGCCCAGCCCGGTCGACGCCCGCGGCTGGCCCCTGCAGCTGCGCGGCATCGAGGCCGAGATCGCGCTGCGGCTGGCGCGCCCGGTCAGCCCGGCCGACGCCGCCGCCTTCCAGCCGGACGACGCAAGCGACCTGATCGACGCCATGTGCGTGGCGATCGAACTGGTCGATTCGCGCTGGGCGCAGGGCGTGAACGCACCCCACCTGAGCAAGCTGGCCGACCTGCAGTCGCACGGTGCGCTGGTGCTGGGCGCCTGGGTGCCTTTCGCGCCGCGCGACTGGGCGCAGGCCGAATGCACGCTGCGCGTCGGTGCGCAGGCGCCGAGCGTGCACCGCGGGGCGCACCCGCTGGGCGCGCCGGCCGGCGTGCTGGGCCAGTGGCTGCGCCACGCCACGCGCCATGGCACCGAACTGGCGGCGGGCAGCGTGGTCACCACCGGCAGCTGGAACGGGCTGGCGATGGCCCAGGCTGGTGACTTCGTGCACGTCGCGTTCCCCGGCATCGGCGAAGCCAGCCTGCAACTCTGACGACGCCCGCACGCGACAGCGCACCCGCGGCGGCGTGACGCACCGCCCGAATCCACCGATGATGGCGCCGACATGAGCTGCGCAAACGCCACCCCGCCTTCCCTCGCCCGCCCTGCGCGCGCGCCCTGGCCGCAGCGCACCCTGCGCCGCGCCATGCCCGCGCTGCTGGCGCTGGGCGCCCTGCTGCTGTCGGCCTGCAGCGCGCTGCCGCCGATGCCCGAGCGCCCCGCGGTGCGTGCGCTGGCGCCCTCGTCCGCATCGGGGCTGGGCCGGGCCACGCTGGCGCACGCCCGGCCGCACCCGGGCCAGACCGGCGTGGTCGCCATCGCCGACGGCCACGTCGCCTTTGCGGTGCGGCTGGCGCTGGTGCGCGCGGCCGAGCGCTCGATCGACATCCAGACCTACATCTGGCATGCCGATGCGGCCGGCACCATCCTGTACGACGAGGTGCTCAAGGCGGCCGACCGCGGCGTGCGCGTGCGCCTCCTGCTCGACGACGCCAACACCGGCGGGCTCGATCCGCTGCTGGCGCTGCTGGACGCGCACCCGAACGTCGACGTGCGGCTGTACAACCCCTTCACCGGCCGCGGCTCGCGCGCGCTGGGCTACCTGGGCGACTTCACGCGGCTGAACCACCGCATGCACAACAAGTCCTTCACGGTGGACAACGCGGTGGCGGTGGTGGGCGGGCGCAACATCGCCGACGAATACTTCGAGACCGGCAACACCACCGGCCTGGTCGACCTGGACGCGGTCACCATCGGCCAGGTGGTGGGCGACGTGTCGAACGAGTTCGACCTGTACTGGAACAGCGCCTCGGCCTATCCGGCCGCGCTGATCCTGGGCGGCGTGACGCCGCAGACGCGCGACGAACTGGACCGCCGCACGCAGGCCATCACCAGCAATCCGGAATCGCTGCGCTACCGCGAGGCGGTGGCGCGCTCGCACATCGTCGAAGGGCTGATCGACGGCAGTCTGCAGCCCGAGTGGACGCGCGCCACGGTGATCCACGACGATCCGGCCAAGACGCTCGATTCGCCCGACACGCCCAAGGACCTGCTGGCGCCCCAGCTCACGGCCGCGCTGGGCAATCCGCAGCGCTCGCTGCACATCGTCTCGCCTTATTTCGTGCCGGGCGATGCGGGCACGGCGGCGCTGGTCGCCATGGCGCAGCGCGGGGTGGCGGTCAGCATCCTGACCAATTCGCTGGCCGCCAACGACGTCAAGCCGGCCCACGCCGGCTACGCCCGGCACCGCAAGGCGCTGCTGCAGGGTGGCGTGAAACTGTTCGAATTGCGCCCGGAGGCGGCCGACATCGCCGAGCGCGCCAAGGAGGTCGGACGCGGCTCGCGCGCCGCCCTGCACGCCAAGACCTACGCGGTCGACGGGCGCGCCGTCTTCGTCGGCTCCTTCAATCTCGACCAGCGCTCGCTGCGCTTGAACACCGAGATGGGGCTGGTGATCGACAGCCCGACGCTGGCCCTCAACATGGCGCGCGCGGTCGACGGCGCCTATCCGGCGGGGGCCTACCAGGTGGTGCTCAATGCGCAGGGCAACACCGACTGGAAGGACGGCACCGACACCGTCCACAGCACCGACCCGGAAACCAGCTGGCTCGAGCGCACCCTGGTGCGCATCGAGTCGTGGCTGCCTATCGAATGGCTGCTCTGATGCGGCGCAGCCCGGCCCGCGCCGGCGACCGGCGCGGCTGCATGCGCGCGCCCAGCAGCATCGCCAGCGCCGTCAGCGCGGCGCCGCCGGCGGCCGCCATGGCGGTGGCGGCCAGCGGAGCCTGAGCGACGCGGCCGCGTGCAGCCTCGGTGGCGTGCTGCAGGTGATCGCGCAGACGCATGCCATCGGACGCCCGCGCCGGCTGGGTGCGTTCCATCACGCGCTTGTCGTCCACCGCCGGGCGGTCCAGCGTGGCGCGCGTGCGGGTGTTGTCGGTCCAGTTCATTTCGCTCATCGTGCTTTCCTTTCGTCGGTTCATCGGGTTTCACCACGGGCCAGCCGGGTGCTGCCGTGATGGAGCCATCCTGAACGCGCGCCGTCGCCGCAGCGTCGGCCGGCGGGGAGCACGGCTGTAGGAGCGCGCGAAGCATCGGGGTGGCGTGCTTCCTGCGCGGCCAGCCGCACACGCGCTTGGCCGACAGCCGCGCACGCCTGCCGCCGGCAAACACAAGGGCCATCCCGCGCGCACACTCGCGCCATGCGAGCCCGTTCCCGCAAGGCCCCATCGCCCCAGCCCGATCCGGCAGATCCGCTGGCGCGCTACTGGGCCCGGCGTGATTTCTCGATCACCGCCGAGCCGCGCGGCGAGCGCGCGCCCTCCGGTGACGCGCTCAGCTTCGTGATCCAGAAGCACGCGGCCACGCGCCTGCACTACGACTTCCGGCTGGAGCTGGACGGCGTGCTGCTGTCGTGGGCGGTGCCCAAGGGGCCCAGCCTGGACCCCGCCGACAAGCGCATGGCGATCCATGTGGAAGACCATCCGCTGTCCTACGTCAGCTTCGAAGGCACCATCCCGCCCAAGCAGTACGGCGCCGGCACGGTGATCGTGTGGGAGCGCGGCAGCTGGACGCCGGTGGGCGACCCGCACGAGGGACTGGCCAAGGGCAAGCTGGTGTTTCGCCTGCACGGGCAGAAGCTGGGCGGCCTGTGGGAACTGGTGAAGATCGCCAAGGGCGGCGAGCGGCAAGAGCCCTGGCTGCTGTTCAAGAAGCGCGACGAATTCGCGCGGCCGCGCGCCGACTACGACGTCGTCAGCGCGCTGCCCGACAGCGTCATCGCGCAGCCGCTGGCGCCGGCCAGCGCCATCAAGGCCTCGCTGCCCGAGACGCTTTCGCCCCAACTCGCGACGCTGGCCGACGGCGTGCCGGCGCAGGGCGAGTGGCTGCACGAGATCAAGTTCGACGGCTACCGCGTGATGGCGCGGTTGGACCGGGGCAAGGCGCGGCTGATCACGCGCGGCGGGCACGACTGGTCGGACAAGATGCCCGGCCTGGTGGCCGAGCTGGAAGCGCTGCAGCTCGATTCGGGCTGGCTCGACGGCGAGATCGTGGTGCTGGGCGCCGATGGCACGCCGGACTTCAACGCGCTGCAGAAGGCCTTCGACCGGCGCACGCGGCTGGGCGAGATCCTCTACTTCCTGTTCGACGCGCCCTTCTTCGGCGGCTGGGACTTGCGACGGGCCCGGCTGGCCGATCGGCGTGCCCTGCTGCGCGCCTTTCTGGCGGGCAAGGACGGCGGCCAACTGCGCTTCAGCGAGGCCTTCGAGGCGACGCCCGAGGCGATGCTCGCCTCGGCCTGCCGGCTGCACCTCGAAGGCGTGATCGCCAAGCGCGCCGACGCGCCCTACACCAGCACGCGCAGCACGACGTGGCTCAAGCTCAAGTGCCAGCAGCGGCAGGAATTCGTCATCTGCGGCTTCACCGAGCGCAGCGACGATGCCTCGCGCGTGGGCAGCCTGCTGCTGGGCGTGCAGGCCGAGGGCCAGCTGGTGTCGGTCGGCAGCGTGGGCACCGGCTGGGACGCGAAGGCGGCGCGCGCGCTCAAGCAGCAGCTCGAGCGCATCGCCGTCACGAAAAGTCCGTTTGCCGACGGACCGGCGACGCCCGGCCGCTGGTCGCGCCGCGCGCCCGGCAGCGAACACTGGGTCACGCCGACGCTGGTGGCCGAGGTGAACTTCGCCGACTGGACGCCCGACGGGCAGATTCGCCACGCCGTGTTCGTGGCGCTGCGCAGCGACAAGCCGGCGACGGCAATCACGCGCGAGCGTCCACGCCCCATGGCCGGCGCCCGCAGCGCGGCGCAGGCCGGCGCCGTCAAGTCCGTCGGCAGCACCCGAGTGACGCATGGCGAGCGCGTGATCGACCCCGGCACCGGCCTGACCAAGCTCGACCTGGTGCGTTACTACGAATCGGTGGCGCAGTGGATCCTGCCGCACCTGCGCGGCCGGCCCTGCTCGCTGGTGCGCGGGCCGCAAGGCGTGGGCAAGCCGCTGTTCTTCCAGAAGCACGGCGAGAAGATCGGCATTCCCGGCATCAAGGAACTCGATCCCGCGCTGTGGCCCGAGCACGCGGCCCTGCTCGAAGTGGCGACGCCGCAGGCGCTGATCGGTGCGGCGCAGATGAACGTGATCGAGTTCCACACCTGGAACGCCAAGGCACGCAACCTGGCCAAGCCCGACCGCATGGTGTTCGACCTCGACCCCGGCGAAGGCACGCCGTGGAAGCACGTGCAGGAAGCCGCCACGCTGGTGCGCACGCTGCTCCTGGAACTGGGCCTGGAGAGCTGGCTCAAGACCAGCGGCGGCAAGGGCCTGCACGTGGTGGTGCCGCTGGCCGCGCGCCTGGACTTCGACACCGTCAAGGGCTTCTCGCAGGCGGTGGTGCAGCACATCGCGCAGACCATTCCCTCGCGCTTCGTGGCCAGGAGCGGGCCGGCCAACCGGGTCGGCAAGCTGTTCATCGACTACCTGCGCAACGGCCTGGGCGCCACCACCGCGGCCGCCTTCTCGGCGCGTGCGCGGCCCGGGCTGGGCGTCTCGATGCCGGTGCACTGGGACGAACTCCCATCGCTCAAGAGCGGCGCCCAGTGGACCCTCACCACGGCGCGCGAGCACCTCTCGTTCCAGCAGCAGGACCCGTGGGCCGACTACTGGAGCAGCCGCCAGGGCCTGGGCGCGGCGATGAAGCGGCTGGGCTACAAGCCCGATTGATTTCTCACGACCCGCCGCGCGCCGTCAGCCGCCGATAGGCGCTGAAGTGCCGGATCGCCAGTTTCTTCTCGCCCGCCTCGGCATACAGCAGCGCGGCATTCTGGTGCGCGTCGGCCAGGTCGGGCGCCAGCTGCAGGCAGGCCTGGTAGCTGGCCAGCGCGTCCTGCCGGCGGCCCAGCGCGTCCAGCGCCACCGCGCGGTTGTAATGCAGCAGCGCATCGCCTTGCACGTGGGCCAGCGCCGCGTCGTAGAGCGTGGCGGCCTCGTCGCAGCGGCCGGCCTCGCACAGCATGTAGCCCAGGTTGAGGTAGGCGTTGACGTGGCCGGGGTCCTGCGCGATGACGGCGCGGTAGCCGGCTTCGGCCGCGGCCGGGTCGCGGCCCTCCAGCGCTTCGGCGGCGGCAAAGCGGGCTTCCAGCGCGTCGGCCTGGGCGTCGGCCGCATCGGTCGCAGCGGCAGCGTGCGGCATGAACTGAACCGCCGCCGCCGTGCCGCCCACCGTGAAGTCCAGCAGCGCCTGGCCGCTCTCGGCCTCCCATTGCGCTGTGCCGTCGCGCACGGTCACGCGGTCGCCCACGGCGGTGATGCGCAGGCCCTGCAACGGTGCCTCGGGCGGCAGCCGCTCGCGCAGGCGGCGCAGCGAACGCAGCAACTGGCGCACCGGCACCTGCGCGTTGCGCAACTCCTGCGCTGCGCGCAGCACCACCAGGTCGCGAAAGGAAAAGCGGTAGGCGCGCCCGCCGGGGCGCAGCGGCGTCACCAGGCCCAGCGCCATCAGCTCGCCGATGGCATGGCGCGACAGGCCGAGCAGCTGCTGCAGGCGCGCCAGCGTGTAGGGGTGCGTGTCGTCGGGTGCGGCGTTCACTTCTTCATGCTTCTGCGCGCCGGCGCCGCATGCGCCTCCTTCGCCGGCTCGGCCTTGGGCGCGCGCTTGGCGCCCTTCTTGGCCGCGCCGCGGGCGATCGGCGTCACCGCCGCGGACTTGCCGCCGCGCGCGCCACCCCCGCTGCCACCGCCACCGGCACCGGCACCGGTGCGCGACAGGCTCTTGCGCAGCATCTCGCTCAGGTCGATCACCTCGCCGCTGGGGGCCGCCTCGTCGTCGGGGTGGGTCACGGCCACCACCTTCTTGCCGGCGATCTTGGCGTCGATGGCGGCCAGGATGCGCTTCTTCTCCTCGTCCTCGAACAGCGTCGGCTCGTAGTCGTCGGCGGCGATCTGGTCGATCAGCTGCAGCGCCAGCTTCAGCTCGGCCGCCGAGGGCTGCACCTGCTCGATGTCCAGTTCGTCGAGCGAGCGCACCTCGTCGGCGTAGAGCAGCTGCTGCAGCACCAGGCCGTGCGCCTGCGCGCGCACCTGCACCACGTACTGCTTGGATTTCCAGGCCCAGCGCGCCAGCGCGCAGCGCCCGCTTTGCAGCATGGCGGCCTTGAGCAGGTTGTAGGGCTTGCCGCCGCGCTTGTCGGGCGCCAGGAAATAGGCCTTGTCGTAGTAGATCGGGTCGACCGCCTGCTCGGGAATGAAGGAGACGATGTCGATCACGTGGCTGGCGCCCTCTTCCAGCGCCGCCAGTTCCTCCTTCTCGAAGGTGACGTAGCGGTCCTTCTCGAACTCGTAGCCCTTCACCATCTCGGTGCGCGGCACCACCTGCGCGGGGTTCTGTTCCGAGACGTACTGCTGCTTCACGCGCGCGCCGTCGCGCGTCAGCAGGTTGAAGTGGATCGCGGCGGAAGCCTCGGTGGCCGAGTACAGCTTGACCGGGATCGACACCAGGCCGAAACCGAGCGACAGGGAAGCGAGCGAACGTGCAGCCATGGGGTACTCCGGGCAAGTGCGTCGAAAGTGCAGCCTGCCACTTTTCAGCGGCGCGGTGAAGAGGCGCAGGGCGCGTATTCGCCGGCCATTCCGGCCGACGGCATTCAAATCGAATCTGCGGCCCGGCAGGCGCATGAATTCAATCAATGAATTCGCATTGAACCCATGCCGCATCTGCCGCGAAGCAAATCAATGCACATCGAATTCGCCCGCCGGAAATTGGCACCGATTTGCGCCGCATATCCGCCAATTCGTTAAACACGGTGATTTGCGTACGAAGTTTCCGGGTTTTCCCGTGGTTTCCCTCGGCCACTCAGGCGCTTCCCACAGGCCACTCAGACGTTTCTCAGGAGGGTTGAGGGCGTTTTCCATTGACCCTGAATTGGCCCATTTTTTCACGTGAAAGACATCACAATTATCGATACACATTTGGGTGACAGTGTTTTCAAGACAAATAGCGAAGCCGATAATTGAGCCACTTCAAAGCGGTCTCTTGGGTTTTTTTGAATAACTCCATGCATATGTGACCGCATGCATTTAGGCAACAAACCTCGGGAAACCATCATGAACACGATCACCACCCCCAGCTCCTCGCGCCCGGCACGCCGCAAGCTCTTCACCCGCAGCCGTGCCGCCCAGGCCGCGTTGCTGACGCTGGTGCTGACCGGCTGCGCCGTGCAGCCCACCAGCCTGACCGCCAAGCAGAACGAAGACCGCGCGGTCGACCTGATGTCCCGCGTGGCCGCCGACCAGGAACCCGTGCACGGCCCGGTCGACCTGTACGAAGCCATGGCACGTGCCATCAAGTACAACCTGGACGCCCGCGTCGAGATGATGAACCTGGCCCTGAGCCAGCGCGAACTCGACCTCAAGGGCTACGACATGCTGCCCAAGGTGGTCGCCTCCATGGACTACGCCGGC